>JAABUP010000011.1_pt1 | contig 454982 bp, 389 predicted proteins | sample 5559201 | NCBI WGS metagenome assembly JAABUP01 (sample SAMN10711887, study PRJNA513373) | rock metagenome | isolation source: Antarctica rocks | place: Antarctica
TAATAGAGATTTCTCGTGATGGTTATTCCATTCTACATAGCTACATCCATCCATTAGTTATCATAATACTATTGCACTACACCCAAATCACGTGCAGATGACTCATTGACATCATACATTTCAACAGAATATGTGTCATCCAAGCGTGCTATTCTCAACCAAGGTCTCTTTCCTCAGGTTGCTGTCTTCTTCCGAGAGCTTCTTGCTGCTAATGAGTATTTCAATATCAATAGAATTGATGTTCGCATTTTGACGAGCATGTCATCGGAGATAAAAAATACATATTATATACAGCCATCTACGATACTAACTTGTATACCTGTTAACCATTCTATATTGTGTAAGTGAGATACCATCACTGTCCATAAGGTCCTGCATTTCCCGATGCCCCTTAGATAAGTTGGACCCTCTTTACCCCCAGGCACTTCCTCGGGGCGGAGGGAATAACTCCCAGTCAGTCATGGTCGTCACAAATGCGCAGAAGGCATGGGGCTTCAGGCACATTCCAAGCGACTCTCGAGGTAGAAAATCGTGCTATTTACGAGTTCAGCGAGGTCTGCATTGTGATTAGCCGGCAGCTTGCCTTCCTCAACTCTCTCACGGACTGTCGATGTGTCGCGGCCAAGACATCCTTGCTATCTTTCCATTTCCGCTCGTCTTTGAGCACTATTGAGCCATGTTCCAAGATACTTGTGGTTGGCTCCATCAACTCCATCATAAGAGCTCCTAAGCACTTCGCATCCTCGTGCGCTTTCTCCATTGTGATCAGAAACGACTCCGCGATGTTTGCTGCAGTGTTTTAGCCACCCATCCATCCAATTGGGTGAGCATACCAATTTTGACCATGCCATCACGATTGAGAAGGACCGTACCGCAGTCGAGGTTGCCACAGTAAAGAGACTTTTTCGTGAACGAAACAAAGGCCGTCCAGTATCTATTCCTTCCTGTCAGTACGCAGATAGCTTCAATCATAGGTCATTCCCGGTCACCTCTTTACAGATCGCCGCAATCTCGAAGGCTTTCAGCTGCCCGCTCAACGTCCCAGTCATCTGTCGGAGAGACACGTCCATTTGTTTGTAGACGATTGTAATTTCATGGTCCTCCCAGTACATTGCTTTGACATTGACCACATGATCACTCGTGAATGGTGGCATACACCGTGCATTATCTTGTCTGTTTCTTTTGACCCGTTTGATGGCAACCAGAATTCCCGCCCTGGTATTGTCGCATCCAATAACAGCTGGCCCGGCTTGATCTAGAGCCATCCACTCGTGATACACAGTCTTAGGTCGACTACCAGTGCGGTGCTCTACGCTCTCTGATCTAGTCTTCGAGGGAACGAAGAGGTCAGTCGGTTTTGCTTTCTTCGAAGAAGATTCGGAGTATGTTGGTGTCTCGAGGCCACGCTTTTTGAGTGGCTGAGGTAGCCGAGATGTGAGGATTGAGGCCGGAATATCCTTCGGCTCGATCCGCGATGTGGCTTCACGTTCGAGTTTCCGAGGCAGTTGCAAAGACTTAATTTCACCGATCTAGGTGATTCGTTTGTGCATAATGGATCCAGCAGTTCCATAGAGTGTCGAAGTCTGAGATGGTAGTGAACCGAGGCGGTAGAGACTTTCCATTTCAATTCTTCGTCTTCCATACTTCGCCTGCCTCAACAGCCAGAGATGGCCTTCTCACGCATCCAATATCGCGTCCACACCAATGGTAGTTTTGTAAGACCCAATGTTGTATTTCATGTCAGGCAGGAATTCTCCTCCACAACTATGGAGACACTTTCAAGTCGGCACTACGGTACTGTTGCCGAGCAGTCTCCAAATACCAGCTATATATTCACCGCAGATATCTTCGATGATCACGCTACAATAAGCCCATCACCTCGACAAGATGCCACTGGACTCCGTTCGGCCCTTAGGGCAAAACGTCGACCACCAGATACTACAGGCACGATGAAGCCGAAGGCCAAGACAGACAACACTGCTTTGAATCGCCGTGTCGCTTTTGCCAATGATCCGACGGAGCAACAGCAATCGTCTATACATCCGGCGTTTCGCCCGCGTCCAGTTTCCGGCAGAGCAGGCGACGTCACTGCTATAGATCACCTGATTGCGAAACATGGTGGGGTCACATCGACCTTTGCGGAACTGCCACACCAACTTCAAATAGCCAAGAAAGATCCACCTCTGACTTTGACCGAACAGGTGGAACAGCTTACCCGGCAAAATGGGAATATATTGGAAGAGCTGGCTTTCTTCAAAGATATGCGTAACGTGGGAATGACATTTCTTAGGAAAGTGCACAAACTACACGGACAACTGAGAGAGGCGTTAGAAGAGAGATCCCGTGAGCGAGCAAGTGCAGAGTTGAAATTCACCACGTATTGAGGGATCAACCTAAACGATGGCAACGTGGAAGACAATGTCTTTTGACATTTCATGTATCGCTGTATATGACTTCGAAGCTCGGGATAGCAAATAGGTCTAAAAGTGAACCTGCCAACGCATTGACGTGCCGATGTTGCGCAAGGTATAGTCAGAAAAAGGCCTTGATATTCAATGCGAATTGAAATTGAATCTTGAAAGAGAGAAGGATGATCAATACTGCGATATTCTCCTGTCAATGTCCCGTCCGTGCAACTGCTTTTTGGTGAAGAAAACCATAGAGCTCCGGAACCCTTCTATAGCTGTGACATAATGCTCCAAAACAGCTGATCTTAAGAATAGAATATCTCCTGGCTTGAAATCGAAGCGCATACGCAGGGCAGGCACCACGAATTCACTACCAGAGAATTCCCCAAAACAGCACATAGCCACCCATCCTTCTTCAAGTCTCCTCTATCCTTGTGGGGCTCTACTGTCAGGTTCCGCGACATGGCATGCGCTAAGAAAGCCGATTTGCCAGAATAATGATATGCGTTCAAGGAAGTGAGGCTCAAAATTTCCTTGTAAGCCGTTTGGTATGCTCGAAATGCTTCAGGGTCTACCCTTTCAGAAAAAAGATTGACTGCATGAATTAAAGGGGCGATACGTCGAAAGGAGTGGAGTACGGCCTGATATCGAATATTCGTGAGCAAGCGGGTTTCAGATCAAAGGATAGGGACGTTGTTGGCCTCTCCCTGTTCTACCCACATGCCCAGATAATAAACTCCATATGGTATCCCTTTCTTCTCATATTGTAGGGCGGTCGTGTGGCGTTTCATCTGTTGCCTTTATTCGGGGAGGGGGGTAACTATGGTTGAGTGTATCTATAGCCTGTTGACAGTGTGCAATCAGATCTTTCCACTTGTGTTGCCATACTCTTTCCAGGCCTCTCTTGAAAAACATAGCCAAAGGTTAGGAATCCTCGGAGATCGCAATAATGTCATGACCGACAAGGGTAGTTTCGGCGGTACGCTTTCGAAGGTTTCCTGGCTGCCAGACCTGGGCGAACATTGCAAAGATTGCCAATTTAGTGATGAAACAAATCGAGGAATATGTCGATGAATGGCTCTCTCGATCATCCTAGTGCAGCCTTTGAAAGAAGATGAACCTTGAAATTTGTAGCCAGTGAGCCGTGAGGCAGTGTGTGCTGTGTCTGACGGCATGGACCTGCCCGAAAAGGAGGTAGAGGAGACAAATCCAATCCTCTTGCATTCGTCCCTTCCGATTCTGAATCCACCGTCTCCCCACTCCGCAATCTTCCTTTCGCACCATTATTCCCAATTTTGTTCCCCTCCAGCATCCTGCTTGACTCGGTTTTCCGTTCCTTCTTCTTTTTACGAATGGCAGTAGAGGTAATGGGGGCAACTCCAGAGGTCCGCAACAATCGGGTAGTCGGTAATATAGTAGATAATGTTGTGGTAGTGCTCTCTTCCATCTTCTCTTTCTCCTCTCAGATGATCCTGAGGGAAAGTTCAGGCCTTGACAGTTCTGCTGCAGCCTTATATACGAAGAATTGGCCAAGATAGATGCGCATCCCCTAAGCGCTACCGAAGACAAGAAGACTTTGAACATTGACTCTGCCAAAGCCACGCTGGCGCAACAGTTCCCGACCGCGATAAACGGGGAACTCGGCCACGGCCGTGACGCTGACATTCTTAGCACTGATACCAGCCTCATCCAATAACTGTAGCACCGCATCAACTGTCCGCCCTGTGGCAAGCACATTGTCGACCACTACTACTGACGCGCCTCTGGAGACCACATCCCGGCCCCATCTCAATCCTCTTCTCTCCTGAATCGTTGGATGCCAAGGACGAGATATGCGACGGAAGCTTGCTGACCGAATACCACATCCACTTTGGCCTAGTCACCGATGAAGTGGGTTTGTAGCAAAGACGTACACTGGGTCAGCCCACCCGATTGGCGGTGCGTCTGCCGGCCCACCTCCGACGCGCAGACGTGCCAGGGTATGGCCGAGATGGTGTTGGCGCCCATGACGCAGAACGACTGTTGGAGGACCTGCTCTTCGATGTCGAGCGAAGGGGTGCACGTCTAGCAGGGTCTCAAAGGACTTGGCTTGGATGGAACATGCCGACGGCGATGCCTCCGTACGACTCGTGCTGTCGACCACTCCGCCCAGGTAGAATAATGCGCGAGCGGCAGCATCTGGACGCTGCACTGCGTTACGAACGGCGCCTGCAATTTGCTATCGTTGGAAACAACTTCAAGCCTTTGGTATATGGATAGATCACAGTACATTTGTTTGGCTCTACCTAATTGAAGCTCGAAATAATTGTGGAAGAACAGCGGCGAGGTTGAATTGAAAGAGCACATGCTTACCGCCCGGGCCGAATCTTTGACGCCAAGCAATCTCCCTACTAACCCACAGTGCATCTTTTCCGCCCCGCCCGTAGGGTGTTCCCGTTGTTGAGTGACCCCACCCCTGCTACCTGAACTCCGCTTTCACTCCTGTGTGCAGGATGCCTTGCTCGTTCGCCTTGCAGCACCTTTAAGCTGTCTTCCTATATCCTGAGCAGTGTCCAATAACTGGACAGAATGACGTTGTGGCCACCTAGATGCACCAGCTCGGGCTCTGACGGTTCAGCAGCGGTGTGTAGGTGATGACTGTACCCTTCTCTGGGAAGGTTCGGGTGTCAAGACCCTTAGGCCAGCTGTACCGCACATGCAGAAGACTGATTCCTCCAGGCATCATCCAATTAGCGAGCTAACGATGGAAGAGTCCCGTCGTCTCTAAGCTCGGCTTCGTACATCTTTGATACGATTCCCAATGAGGAAGACAATTCGCCATACTGCCAAGGCCATCACCCCCAGCACAATTCTATGGATGTGCCCAAGAACGGGCTAGCAGAGGGATCGTGTCCGTCCTTGAACTCGAGTGGCTATTGCTCGCGGGGCGAGTGTTAATAGTTGATGTCTCTATTTCATGCTCGTGTGCCTTCAGCTTCGACTGGAATACGGAAGGTGTGATGCTTATTTGCCAGAGGCGCCGACAGGCTGAGCTTGTTTGAAATAGCCGCGGTATCAGATGGTGTTTCCCAGCTCTCCGGGCGCGTTGCCGCCCTTACACGTTCGTGACGTTAATTTACCTACGATAGGCACCGACACCGACGGGGTTGAGACGCGGGTACCAGCCTCAATCTGTCTTTCCTTCGGGTTTCAGATCAGCGGTGAATCTTTAACCGGACTTTAAGCAGATCAGGTCCGTAGGTGGCGCCGCCCCCATGGCAAAAATATTGACGGGCAGTCCTCGTCTAGGGCTCCGATCGCTAATACCATTGAGACTACAAGTATTCCTCCGCTCCAAGAGTGACTTTTTTCTATTCGATGAAGCAGCTGAGACGTGTGGACTCTTTACCACTTGAACTCATTTTGCAGGGCCCTTCTCCCTAGCTTTGGTCCCAGAAATTGAAATGGAGTTTATAGGGATCTAGACCGGCCGGCCGGATACACCTGCCTGGTCCTGGGGTTTCCCTACATCAGTCTTTACTTCGCTGGGATCTCACCTCTCTTTCGCCAAAACCACCTACCTACTTTGAGACGGAGAGAAAGGTGCACAAGTCTGGTGTCTATTACACTGCGGAAGAAAAAAAACCACGAGATGGAACGAAAGAAAGCAGATTTCAAATGAAATATACGGGATCTTTCCGGTCAAAGTATGCCGTCCCCCAACCTGTTAGGCTTCAACCTGCTTCCTCCACACGGCCAAGACGTCCTTGCACAGCTCCACCAGCGCGGTGTTGTCCGACATGACCTTGAGTACCGACACCTCGATGCCGACGGAGTGCATAAACCACTCCCTGATCCTGACGGCCACGAGCGAGTCGACGCCCAAGCTGGCCACGGGCAGGTTGCTGTCGAGCTCCTCGGGCTTCATGTGCAGCATGGCGCACAGGGCCGACCCAAAGCCCTTGAGCAGGAGCTCGAGGCACGCCTCCTGGTCGCCCACGGCGGCCGCGAGCTGCGCCTTCAGCGACACGTTACCGCCGTCCTGGTTTGTAGCCTCGCCGCCATCCTCGTCCGACTGCAGGTAGTGCCACAGGCGCGGCTGCTCGCGCCACGAGTAGGCGCGGATGTCGCCGCGGATGCCCGTAATGATCTCGGCGGGGCCCCCGCCGCGCGGCCGCCCGCCGACGATGGCCTCGGCCAGCATGTCGAGTAGGTCCGTCTCGCTGACGGCGGCCATCAGCACGTGCAGCGCCTCCTCGATCATCTTACGCTTCTCGTGCCGGTGCACATAGCCCAGCCCGCTCACGTGCCCGATGTGCATCACGCAGGCGGGCGTTCCGCGCCGCCGCAGCTCGCTGGCCGTCCCCTGCATGAACCAGTTGGACGCGCCGTACGCCGTCTGCCCGGCGTTGCCCGCGACGGCGACTGCCGACGAGAAGAACACGACGAATTCGAGCTGCTCCGGCTTGGCCTCCCGGTCCAGCAGCGCCACGAGGTTCTGCGTGCCTGCCACCTTGGGCCCCATCACGGCCGAGAAGTCAGCCCACGGCTGGTCCGCGAACAGCCGGTCGCGCATGACCATGGCGCCGTTCATGACGCCGGCCACGGGCGGCATGGACGCGTGGATCTCGGCCCAGGCGGCCGAGAGGGACGCGGCGCTGCAGATGTCGATAGCCATGAAGCGCAGGTTGGCGCCCTTGACGGCGGCCGCGTGGTCGACAACGAACTGGGGCACGACGGGGTTGCGCGAGGCCAGTACCACGTGGCGGGCGCCGTTGTCGAAGAGCCAGTGCGCGATGGAGATGCCCAGGTCGCCCGCGAGGCCGAGGAGGAGGTATGTCTTGTCGGCGGAGAAGAGGCCCGCATGGTTCGGCGGGAGGAGCTTGGCCGTGACGGTCGAGGCCGTCGTCCGGTCGAAGACGGCTGCCGGGGGGACCGAGGACAGGGAGGTCTTGCTTATGTCCTGCACGGCGATGATGCATCCGTCGACCGCAGAGGCAGACGGAGGAGCACTGCTGCCTAATTGCTTCTCGACCAGATCAGCGAACACCGCCTGGCTGAGCCTCCTGGAAACGACACCATCATGGCTTTCCGGGGACAAGTCGGGCCGCTCGACCCTGATGGCTGGCCAATGCTTGCGAACCAGACCAACCAGTGCATTGCCGTACTGCGTGTCGTCCAAGCAGATGAACGTCGAGGCGCCCGTGGGCTTGGCCAGCGCAAGCTCGCGCTCCGTGATGAAAGGGTGCAAGAACTTGGTGTGCCCTTCCCTCCTCTCGGCGTCGTTGGTGGTCTGGCAGAGCTGGATGTCGCCCCGCCGCGAGGCAACGAGCTCCAACTCCTTGGCGAGCCAAGCCGGAGCGCCGTGCACCCACACACGGCCCTCAAAGCCCTGCAGAGTAGCTTCGGCGAGCGCGGCGGTCAAGAGGTGGTGCAGCTGGTGACTGTAGTTGGCGACTTGGCCGTCCTTGTCGAAACACCATAGGACGTCGAGACCCGCGTCCGTGACGGTCGAGCCCTTAGGGCGCGTCAGCACCAGGACTGTCTCTCCAGACAGGGAGTTGCGAAGGACGCAGAGCCGTTTCGCATGCTGCTCGTCCCGAAGGCGAAGCTTGTGCACAGATGATGCCAATACCTCCCAACTCTGGGCTTGCGCGTCGTCTTGGTACGATCGTCCAATTGCCAGCTGTCCGCGCTCGTCCAGCATGATGAACTGGCTCGTCGCGGCCACCTCGACCGTAACCTCCTTTGACCGCGTGTCGGCCAGCGCGTTCAAGTCATCAATGGGCCACACTCTGGGGACGTAGAACGCGTTATCCCTCAGCACTAGCTCCGGCTCGAGGGTCCAGAGCATCTCCTGGCTCTCTCCATGGCCGTCGGCAAGACGCAGGAGCAGCTTGAAGACCACGTCAGGATCGACCGTGTGCGCTTCCTGCTCGAGATCCAGGACTTGCAGCTTTAAAGTGGTCCGCTCGACGCGAGCCGACCGCCCCCAGCCCAGGACCATGGTGTTCTCGGGCTTCGTGCCCGTCCGAGCGCCCTCGGTCACCCAGAGAAGAACGCTGGCCTGGCGCATCACCTCCTGCAGGCCCTGGAAGCGGCGCTCGTCTATCTTGTGGAAGACCGGGGTGTCGAGGTCGCAGAGATTGAGGACGATGCCGCCGGCCGGCACGCGGATGTCCTCGAGCCCGGAGACAGTCCTGACGGTTGCCACCTGCGCCAGCTTCTGCCCTACCTGGGAAGCCAGTTTCGTTACGACGTCGCTGGGGGACGGGTCGTGCACGAGCAGAACCTCCGCCCCCAGCTGCTGCACCGAGCTGGTCGGATCGCGCAGGGCCATGACGGCGTCGTCGACGGCCTGTGACAGCATGACGCTGCAGAAGGACGGGGTGGAGCTCACGTCGACGCCCGAGAAGCCGGACTCCTTCAGCAGGGCGTCACAGTCGGAAACGCTGACGATCTGCGGCTGCCCGTCGTCCCTCTCCAGCCACGAGCCCGGGAGCAGGGACTGGATCAGACGGACGGGGAGACAGTCGGCCGTCATGGCCACGAGGACCAGGAAGCCCCCGGGACGGAGGAGCTTCCGGGCGTTAGCTAGCGTCTCGTGGCTAATATTAGTCGAGTACGAGGTCGCGGCGATAGCCAGGTCGTACGCCCCCTCGGCGAAGCCCTGGCGGACGAGATCCTTGTCCATGTCGAGCAGCTTGAAAACGAGCTTCGCGTCGTGGTCGGCGGGCTCAACGGCGTTGGTGACCGTGTAGGACGCGCAGCGGCGCCTGCCAACCGACTCTAGCACTGCGTCCCGCAGGCCTAGGCCGAACGAGGCGCCGACCTCGACCATCTTCATGGCCGGGTACCGGTGGCTGAGCTGGGCCACGAGGGTGGCGGCGTCGCTGATGGCCTCGCGGAAGCCGACGCCGTCGGCGTAGAAACGGCCGAGCGCGTCGTCTTGCTCGGCCACCTTCACGGCCGGCGTGAGGCCGCGGGTGATGGACGCGAGGCTGCGCCCGAGGGCGCGCATCAGCGTCACGTCGGCCGAGCTGGCGGCGCCGAGGCGCTCGACCTCGCGGTCCAGGACGTCCTCGCTGGCGTCGTCCAGCCACTCCTTCTTCGCCTCGTGGTGCTCTTCCGCCTGCGCCTTGGGCAGGAGGTCCTTCTGCACCCAGTTGAGCAGGTTCTTGCGGTTCTTGCTCATGAGCATCGTCTCGAAGGGCTTGATCTGCCTGGTCAGCCTCTGGCAGTAGAACAGCGCCAGGCGCGCGGCGAGCTTCCCGACCTCGAGCCTGTTGCCCGGCACGCGCGCCTCCCGCCCGGGCTCGATGCCGAACTGGGCGTCGCGCTCCCAGATCTCTTGCGAGTACAGCTCGCGGTCGGGCTTGCGCGAGCCCGGCAGCACCGACATGTGCACACCGCGCACCTGCACGCGCGTCTGACCGCTCGCGGGGTCGAAGACGTCCAGGTCGCCGCTGATGAGGCTGGCGTCGGCGTGGGTGACGAAGGTGTCGGCCTCGAGCGCGGGGGCGGCCGAGTCGGTGGCGGGCGCCAGCGGCATCATGCTGATGCGGACGCTGTCGATGCGGCTGGGCACGTAGATCGAGCGCTGCCGTCCGTCGCCCGGGTTAGAGTACCCGGCTAGGAGGCCGTGGATGACCGTGTCCAGGGCCGCCGGGTTCATATCAGGGCGGGTCAGCAGCTCGGCTTGGTGCCAGCCTGAGGGCATGGAAACGACGGCGTGGTGCAGGCGCCGGAGCATCGCAGGCGCCTGGAAGTCGTCCGTGTACCCGTGGCCCAGGGCCGCCAGGGTCTCGTAGAGCTCCTCAATGTCGATCGGGGTCAGGGACAGGGCCGGCTCCGTCCTCTGCGGCAGGACGTCATGCGTAGGCGCGCCGAGCACAAGACGCACAAAGCCCTCGGCGTGGGCATCAGCCTGTGCCGGTGCATCTCCAAGCCAGTTTCCATGTTTGACGTCGACAGGCGCGCTGTAACAGGCCCACCGAGCGGTGATGGCGTCGTCCGACTGGTCCGTGACGCGCACTGTGAACAGGACCTCGGTGCCGGACGAGTCGGGCTTGAGGTTCAGGGCGCGGAAGATGTCAACGTCGTGCAGCTCCACCAGCCGGAGCTGCTGCGCGGCCGGCACGAGGCGGACGGCCGCCTCATACGCCATGGTCACGTACCCCGTGGCGGGGAACAGGTACTCGCCCTGGATCCTGTGGCCGCGCAGCCAGGGGATCTCGGCGAGCCGTAGCACCTGCCGCCAGTGCACCTCGCGCCGCCTGCCGCTACCGAAGGCGGTGGCGTGGCCAAGGAGCTGGTGGCGCGGCTGGCTCTGCGTGCGGAATAGGGCCGACGCGCGCGACTCCTTCCAGTACACCGTCTCGTGGTCGAAGGGGTACGACGGCAGGTCCTTTAGGATGGCCGGCCGCCGGTTGCCCTTCTTACTCGTCGCAAAGGCCCGCTGCATACCTTCAAACCCAACCAGCGGACGACCGCTCTGCAGGGGGAAGGTCTTCCACAAAAGTCCCAGGGCGTCGGCGAAGGCCTCCACGTCCGCTTGGCCGCGCTTAAGCACGCCCGAGTACGGGAGATCAACCCCCGTCATATTAGTAATGATCTCGGAGGCGGGACCCTTGAGGGCCGGATGCGGCCCGACTTCCAGCGCGAGGTCAAAAACGTGACCCTCGCTGATGACGCGCTGGTTGGCCTGGCTGAAGAGCACCGTGTTGGTTAGGTTATCAACCCAGTATTGGCCTTTGAGGGCAGCTGCCTCTTCTGGGTGGGTGAAGGAGCGGCTGCGCCCGTTAGAGCCCCACACGCTCGAATACCACGGGCAGCTCTCCCCCAGGCCCTTATGAATCTTGATGCGGCACTTCTTAAGCGAGTCCAGATACGGCTGGGCGGCAGGCAGTATGTGGTGGGAGTGATACGCCGTGTCAACCTGCAGCACGCGGGTAAACGTGCCAGCTGCCTCGAGCTTTTCCTGGGCCGCGTCGATGGCCGGAGCATCGCCCGCCAGGGTGCAGCTGCGCGTTGAGTTGCTGGCGGCCACCTTAAGCGCGCCGCCGAACTCGGCGCAGAGGGCGTTAGCCTGGTCCAGCGACATGCCCAAGGCCATCATCTTGCCACGGCGGCCGTCGGGCCCCTGGGCCAGCTTCGAGTGCAGGCCGCGGAGGTAGGCGATGCGGATGGCGTCGTAGGCGTCGAGATAGCCGGCTGCGTAGGCGGCGCCAATCTCGCCGGACGAGTGGCCGACGACGCCCGCGAACTGCACCCCGGCCGCGCGCAGCACGTCGACCAGCGCCACCTGCAGGGCCGTACACAGCGGCTGCGAGATGGAGGCCTCGCCCACGCGGGTTTTCGCGGCAGGGGCGCTCAGCTCGCCCACTAGGGACCAGGTAGGGCGGTCCTGCTTATCCGGCAGGCTGTCGAGGCTCTCCTGCATGCGCATGAAGGCGCCGCGGAAAACGGCCGAGGACTCGTACAGGCCCGCGCCCATGGTAGCCCACTGGGCGCCCTGGCCCGTGAACACGCCCAGGATGCGGGGCGGCAGCGACTCCGGGAAGGCTATGGCGCGCGGGCTCTTGCCGAGCACGGCGGCCCCGAGCTTGGTGGCGAGCTGCTGCGCGCTGGTGGCGGAAAATGCCGCGCGGAAGGGGAAGTCGGCGCGCAAGAACAGGGTGCGCGCCAGGCGGCCCAGGTCCACCTCGGGGTGTGCCTCCAGGTAGCCGCGGAGGTGCGCCGCCCTGGCGGCCAGCGTCTGCGCCGAGTTAGCGGATAGCACGAAGAGGCCGCCGCTATTGCCGGCGCTGTGGGCCTTTTCGTTGTAGCCTTGCCAGCTCTCGAGAATGGCGTGCGCGTTGGTCCCGCCGAAGCCGAAGCTGTTGACGCTGACGCGGCGGGGGCACCCGTCGGGCAGGGCCGGCCAGGGCTGCGTCTCGGTCAGGACGCGGAGATGGGTGTAGAACGGCCGAATCTTGGGGTTCAGCGTCTTGAAGTGCAGGTTCGCTGGGATCTGGCCGTGCTGGAGGGCCAGCGAGGCCTTGAGGACGCCGGCGAGCCCTGCGCTACCCTCGAGGTGGCCGATAATGGTCTTAATGGAGCCGACCATGAGCTCGCCGTCGCCCTTGCATCCCTTGGGGAAGAAGACGCTTGAGATGGCTTCGGCCTCTCTAGCTGTGGACCGGCAAGGACTAGTGTCAGCGTCTACTTCCGTCAGCATCCAGGGGCGTGCATGCACTTACGGTCACCCGCCTGCGTTCCTGTACCGTGGGCTTCAAAGTACTGCGGCCGGTCGCGCTCCCGCCTCAGGTCGAGGCCAGCCCGGGCATAAGTAGCTCTGATGAGCGCTGCCTGTGCCGTAGAGCTTGGCATGGTAATACCTACACCGACGAGGTTAGCATCGTGTACTGACATCATGACATGCAGACCACGAACCTGGGGTCCGGCCGTCTTGGTTAACACCCGTCTCGCGGATGATGCACTCGATGTGGTCACCATCTACGATAGCTTGCTTCAGCGTCTTCAGGATGACGGCTGAGAATCCCTCCCCGCGGGTATACCCGTCAGCGTCCTTATCCCACATGTAGGACCGCCCGTTAGGAGACAGCATGTTGAGTTTGAGCGAGAGTCAGCAGTATCCAGTATAAACGAGACTTGGCAGAGGAATATCGATCACTTACACTCGACTCGGAAACAAATGGCTCCGGCCCAAGTATCAGGTTCGACCCCGCCGCGACGGCCATGTCGGCCTCGCCGCTCCTGAGAGTCTGGACTGCGTGGTGTAGCGCCACCAGGCTCGACGAGCAGGCCGTGTCGACGGCTACCGACGGGCCCTTCCAGTCGTAGAAGTACGACACGCGGTTCGCTAGGATGGACATAGCGACACCGGTGGCGTGGTACTGCGGCAGGCTTTCCAGGCCGCGCACCGATACCGACTGGTAGTCGAGGAACATGACGCCGACGAAGACAGCCGTAGCGGACCCGCGGAGCTGCTGCATCGAGTATCCGGCCGACTCGATGCCCTCGTAAACCGTCTCGAGCAGCATGCGCTGCTGCGGGTCCATCGACTCGGCCTCCTTAGGGCTGATGCCGAAGAAGTCGCGGTCGAAGACCCGTGGGTCCTCGCCTAGGAGGTAGGCGTGGCGGACGTTAGTGCTCTGGCGGTCTTGTCAGTCCATCAGGTTTGTGGCCCTAACCCTCCCTACACTTACCCCATGGTGCTGGCTGTCCGAGTGATAAAGTCCTGTGGTGTTAAACCGGCTGGGCGGGATCTCTGAGACTACATCCTGAGGGTTCTTAAGGAGCTCCCAGAGCTTGGACGGGGACAAAGCGTCGCCTGGGAAACGGCAGCTGCTGCCTACGATAGCAATAGGCTCCCCGGTATACCTGAGTTCGTAACTTTGATTGCCCATCTTTAAGACACGGGCGATTCGGTTTTAGAGATCATATGAATGGAGAAGTAAGTATGTCTTTAAGTGTCTTTTATTAGGTTATTTAATACCTTGCTTTGTATTTTATCATCGTATTAATAGTACTTTGTTTCTTGTTCCTATCAAGATAGGAATTCTATAAGAGGGATCGACGCGGCTCTCCGGCGCTCCGATCGCAGAAGCCGATCTGCGTAGCTACTGACGGTGACATCGGAAGAATCGCAGACGACGGAATTCAATGCGCCTCATCTCACCCCCCGAGTTCCGGGGTCTGATGCCTTGACCCGCCGACCTGGACCAAACTCCCGACGAAGCCAAAGCTAGTTCTCAGCAAATAAATGGAAGATGTCTTATCCTAGACCATTCAGCCGGATTCCCTATCCTAGAGGCTGATGCTAGAACCTGACATTAGTTAACTCAAGGGAAAGTCGTTAATTGTTCTACTTCTACTACTACATCCCAGGCCAAGCACTATTCATTTTCGACAAGTCTTCCCAGCCTATACAGCCAACATAGTATCTGCGACCACTATGAAAGCCATGGTCAGCAACCTATCGGGCGGCTACCGCCTCGCCAGCGACGTCCCGCAGCCGGCGCCGCAGCCAGGCACGATGCTTGTACGCGTGCACGCCGTGTCGCTGAACCCCTACGACGCTAAAATCATAGAGTACGGAGTTAGCGCGCCCGGCGCCTACGTAGGCGGTTGCGACTTCGCGGGAGTCGTGGTCGCCGTCGGCGCAGGGGTCACGCGCTTCCGGCGCGGCGATCGCGTCCTTACCATCAACACGCACGGCGGCTTCGCCGAGTACGCGCTGGCCGTCGAGGACCTGAGCTGCCACGTGCCCGAGGGCATGCCGCTCAACCAGGCGTGCTCCTTGGGCCTGGCCGTAGGCATCGCCGGCCTGGCGCTGTTCCAGGAGCCCGGGCTGAACCTGCCGCTGCTTGAAGGCGAGGTGAATCTTGGCGAGGTGAATCTCGGCGAGGTGAACGGCGAGGTGAACGGCGAGGTGAATCTCGGCGGGGTGAATGGCGAGGTGAACGGCTCGGTGAATCACGGCAGGGTGAACGGCGAGGTGAACGGCTCGGTGAATCACGGCGGGGTGAACGGCGAGGTGAACGGCGAGGTGAACGGCGAGGTGAACGGCGAGGAAGACGGCGAGGAAGATGAAGCTAAGGCGGCTGTGACAGTGCTGGTAGCAGGAGGCGCTTCGGCTTCTGGCACGATGGCCACGCAGCTGCTCAAAATGTCTGCAGACCCTTCCCTCTCCCAGCCGAAATGCAGAGATGCACGACGTGCTAACATGATTCCTTACGTCCCCCAGCGCCGGATTCAACCCCATCGTCACCTGCTCGCCCGCCAACAACGCCCTATGCACGTCCTTCGGGGCCTCGGCCTGCTTCGACTACCACTCGCCGACGTGCGGCGCCGACATCCGGCTGCACACGGAAAACACGCTGGCGCACGTGCTCGACTGCGTCACCGACGCCGCCGCCACCATGAAGATGTGCTACGAGGCCATCGGCGCCCAGGGCGGCACCTACATCGCCCTGGAGCCCACGACCAACACGGTCAAGTACACGCGGCGCGACGTCCGCGCCGACTGGGTCATGGCCAACACGCTGCTGGGCGACCCCTGCGAGCTGGAAGGCATCTACGGCCGCCCCGGCGCGCCCGAGCACCGCCTGTTCGCCGGCCGCCTCTTCAGGCTGGCCGAGCGCTGGCTGCGCGAGGGTAAGATCTCGAATCACCCCTTGGAGATCCGCGACGAGGGCTTGGAGAGCGTCGATCCTGGGCTGCAGGACTTGCGCGCTGGGATTATCAGGGGCAAGAAGCTCGTCGTGCCGCTGGCAGTTGGGGCTTAGAGTACGTACCGAGGGGTTAGGAGAAGGTAGCAGTTCTTTTTCTAGCTCTTCAATACATATGTAATACCCTACGCGCTTTGTAGGTGTATGTTCGAGGCGGTGGCTCGTTTCAAGCATCTATACGAGCTTGTAGACTGTACGGAAAACTACTTGCGATAGAGGAATCCAAATAATGAAAGACGTGATATTACCAGTCTAATCTTAAAGTACTCTTCTTCGGCATATAAAGTTATCCACGCAGCTCGTTATAAACCACGAGTTTATCTATCTAGTAGCTCCTAAACAGCACGTATTCCCCCGTAGAGAGATAATAGAGCGGTATAGTCGCGGCCTTACATGAAGTTACTATATACAGAGGCTAATACGAGGACTTCTTCGTCTAGAATTTTCACGTAAAAAGCTAGGTAAAATAATACGAATGATACTGATGCAGCCTAAGAATGCCGCAAGTAACCGGTCTCAGCTAAGAGAATCCCCTTTCTAGTACTAAAGTAATACACCGTGAAAGGACTTGTAGTATAAGCCGGGAAGGAATTTATGTACCTGCGGAGACCGGCTTATCCGACATTCCCGATATTTCCGATATCCGAGTAGATAAGGCGAGTCAGATAGCCTACGGCCCGCTCGCGAGACTGTAAGTACAACCCGTACCGCATCGGGACCGGTATACCAGACCTAGCGGACAGCGACGTTCCGATAATTAATAGATAGCGAGGAAGGTATCTGTTTTATATCGCCATCTTAGCATGTATAAGCATAGAGCCTAGACGTTAAATAGTAGAGAGACGGTTTATACTCCACCACACCCACCAGCCCTTCTACGTACCTAAATCCACCGCCATGTCCCGCCTCGACGTCAGCTTCCCGACCCTTGATGGCCTCACCCTGCGTGGCTGGCTCTACCTGGCCTCGAAGCGTGGGCCGGGCATGATTGTTTCTCCAGGCGTATGTACAGGACCCAAACCAAGACGGGAAAGAGGAAGGAGCTGGCGCTAAAACTTCGGATATACTATCTAGTTTAACATGCCTAAAGAGGCCTTCGTACCTGATATCGCGCAGTGGTATCAGAAGCACGACATCACGGCGCTCGTCTTCGACAATCGGACCATCGGCTCGAGTGACGGCGAGCCTAGACATGAGGTGAGAGTTCAAGCATGATATTACAACCCCCTTCGGCCGCGCTGGCGAGTCATCACTTTGTAGATGAAGTGTCTAACCCCAAACCCCCGCTGTAAGACGAACCCTCGCAAGCGCGTCGAGGACCTCCACGACGCCGTGACGTACCTTTCTGGCCACGAGCTGGTAGACCCTGAAAAGATTGCACTCTGGGGTCTGTGTTTCGACGGGAACATGGCCCTCGCGGCGACGGCTCTCGAGTGCGTATCCCCCCCAGCTGCAAGGTATAGCTCAACTCCCTGCTTACCAAGACCTTCCGCAGTCCGCGCGTCCACGCTGTCATTTCTGTGGCGCCCGTCATCGACCTCCACGGGTTCCCTGAGCGGCGACGAGCCGTGCTGGAGCTGGCCATGCAGGACCGTGCGGCCCGGCTTGCCGGGAAGGGTACGTGACACCAGATCCCAAGAAACCCCCCCCCCCATGATGCCGTCCGCTGATCTGATGTTCCTTTTTTCTTCAGCCACCTCCTGCGCAGAGCCGATCTACCTGCCGTACGTGAACGAGGACGGCAGCGTCCCGCTAGGACCGAAGCTGGGGCCGGACTTCATGCCGACGCTGGCGCGGCTCAAGATCCCCGTGGAGAACCGGGTGACGGTGCAGACGTATTACAACTCGTACTCGTGGGACATCATGACGCTTATCGGCCACGTCAGCCCGACGCCCGCCATGATGGTGACGCCCGAGAACGACATCGAGTGCCCCGCCGTGGAGCAGATGGCCGCCTTCGCCAGGATGCGCGAGCCCAAGACCTTCCACCTGCTCCCCGGCAAGGGCCACCTGGACTGGGCCTTTGGCGATGTCGACTCCGTCCTGAACAAGCAGCTGGAGTTCCTGAAGGATGCGTTGAAGTTTTAGGGTCGAGGACGGCAAGCCTTTGTTTTGGGTCTGGAGGATTGGTAGATTGCACACTTATAGATGGTAGCATTAATATCAACAAGAGCTGCGTTGTTATTCGATTTTGATCTTGCTTCCCTGTAGTAGTCCTTGGTTTCACACTCCATTCTGCATGTGAGCCTGGCCTCTGCGAGGATTTCCCCCGAGACGTGTAAGCTGTAACTGGAATTCACCATCATATGCCCCGACCTGACCTCTCTGCCTTAGCCGCGTGTTCAACCTTTTCAGTGTGTACTATATTTAGTTCATGCCTGTGTTTAGTTCATGCCTGTGTTTCGTTTTATGTCTGAGTGTAGTTTTACTTCATGTCTATGAGACAACAAACGAGGTGATCGAACAGGAAAACTCGGTACAACCTCACCTCCAGACCAAACCCAGTACTCCATTCCCAGAGGCTGCTCCCCCGATTGCACCGCCATACTCCGGGACGAACCGATACTAAAACGCTTCCAGCCTCTCCATCCGAGTCTGCAGCTGAAGGATCGTCCGCCGGAGCCTGAGATGATCGTCTGGCATTGCTCGCACGAGCGCCTGCGCAAGGTTGGGAATGCCTACCGTGTCGGGCATCATGTCCTCCGCCTCTTGCCCCGCAAGGTCCCGGTCCAGGCTACTACCGCCGCTGGCTCCGCCGTACGTACTGGTCACCGACGACGAGACCGGGCTCGACGGCCGGGCCGGGAAGAGACACCGGTCCATGCGGTTGATCAGGTGCATCAGCAGCTGCAGGACCATGGTGAACTGCGCGGTGCACGGGGGCCCGTCGCCGTGGAGAGAGGAGCCGCAGCCGCCGCCGCCGCCCGGGGGCCGTTTCTCGGCCGCCACCGACTCGACGCACCGGTCTATGGAGTCGTAGATGGCCCTGAAGAAGACCAAGAGGTGCTGGTGGCAGGCGAGCGTCGTCAAGACCAGCCCCCCGATGTCTGCGGCCCGGCAGCCGCCATCGCCGCGGGCCGCCTCTAGCTCATCCCCGCCGTCGCCGGGCGAGACCATCGCCACGATGTTGTTGATGATGCGTACTAGCGTCCTGGTGCCCTCGAATGCCTCGTTGACGTGCGCCGATGACACGGTCGGCGGGGCGCTGCCGGGGCGGAGCAGGAGGCGCGTGGCCGAGACAGCCTGGGCGCTGACGGCCGTGGCCTGCGATGTGAGCCCTTGCAGAGAGTCGGCAGCGAGGATGTTCTCGTCGCCGGCGTCGGGCTTGGGCGACGAGGACGGTGGCGGCGAAGGGACGCCGCTCCACCACTGCCCGTCTCCCGGAGCCCCGCTCCTTTCGGCCACGGTGCCGTGGGTCATGTCCAGGTCGAGGCCGACGTGGTCCACGGCGCTCCGCGGCTGGCATCCTCCCCCCAACTGTATAGGGGGGAGCACGGGGAGCTGGTCCCAGTTGAAGCCGTCGTAGTCCCTAAGGTAGGGACTGCCATCTTCCTCCACCGAATCAAAGGGAGCAGGATACTTTTCAACGGCAGACGGCAGGCTTTGGCTAACGGCTGATATGCTGCCGGCGGTGCTCAACCCGGGGCGTTGGGTCCTCAGCCTCCCTGTACTAACATATTAGCCTCACTAGTGACAGCAGGGCGGGCGGGTCAGGTGCTAGGGAGGGAACTCGGTCGGATGAAAAGTAGTCGGCCGTACAGCTATAGACGCAGGTGGTGCCTGCCTTTGCACATCTCGAACACTTGGGTATGGACTGGCCCGGTGACGGCTTCTGTACAGTCTGCGAATCTTGAACACAGCGGACCTTCTGCTGCCGACAGCGCTCGCACGAATGGCGGTGGGACATTGCGGATCGGATTTCTACACCCGTCTCTCCCTGAACACCGAGCGCTTGAAATAGCACGCGGACGAACGATGATATATGAACCAAACCATATAACCGACGGGCAACCAATAAGAACCTCATTCACTTACCGCCTAAAGAAAACCCCATGGGATTCTGAAGCTACGGCGTAGATGTTACGGGAATCTTACCTCCTGAAGGAAATCCCATAGGATTCGAAGCTACCTTACGGCGCAGATGTTACGGGAATCCCCATCACCTACCTGCTTGACAGTTACGAATGTCACGCTTTGTAACGCTTAGGCCACTAGCGGGTGGGAGTAAATCTCGATGCTCGGTATCAGCCTCCTCTCTGATTGGCGTGCTCTGTCCGAGGCTTATCTTAGCGAGTTCAGCTTGCGACCTGACTGCATTAATTCCAACTCAGGCCCGCCACTACCGAGCCTAATTTGAGCTTTAGGAATACCCGCTACTACGGTACCTACTATACTATGTAGTATCCAAACGGGTTAATTGTTAGCGTCTTAGCACTCTTCTAGTAAGGACCCCACTAGAAAAGTGCCAAGACGATAACAAATAACGCCCTCGACACCTAAGGTAGTACAGAGATAAGGTAGGACAGCTCGGTTCGATTTCAGGAAGAGTGTAATTTATCCCTATATACTATAGCCTTACTGACATCGAGTCTTGAAGTTAGTCGAGGTAGTATCAAGTATTCATTTATCAACGCCATATACGGTTCAAAGCTAGTCCTAAAACCGAACCGAGCTATTCCCCCTCTGTAACTTGATAGTAGGGCTCGCTCGCCACGTGGCAACTGCTATCTCTAGTTCTAGACCGCTGCTCTAGGGGGTTGTAACTCCAGACAGTCACCTTCTAACTAATCGTTACACTAGTGGTTAATCTTTCGCTTAACTACCAACAGTCATATTTTAGTCTGTCAGCTACCTACTACACCGTAACTACCTCTTCCAAGAAGGTTTTATCAGTTGATGACAAGAAAAGGCTCGCTTGCCTAACGTGCTCCCTCGACTGGCGAGGTATTCAATAGTGATGAAAGTGGTAGGCTCCGCTATCAAGACTATACTTTCCTACAAGGCTTTCTTATAGTAAGTTTTCCAACATAGTAAGCACGGTAGATATATCATCTAAGCCTTGAATTGCTACGTAGATCTATGTATGTTATGTGCGATAAGTATGTATCTCAAATAGTATCTGTCATGCTGATTGGTTTGCTTAGTCAGAAGGTGACTGTGGGGAGGTGACTGTGGGGAGGTGACTGTGGGGAGGTGACTGTGGGGAGGTGACTGTGGGGAGGTGACTGTGGGAAGGTGACTGTAGGAAGGTGACTGTAGGAAGATAACTGTAGGAAGGTGACTGTCTGGAGTCGAACCCTACTCCGGGCCCCGTTTGGGGGTCAGCTCTGCATTTCCCTACCTATCTCGCCGATCAACTGTTCGTATCTATCGGATTGCGAGACGTACGTCTGCCCTCCAGCGTGTACGAAACATCGACACCAGCCTGGAGGACGAGTAGATGAAGTGGAATCAGTTCTAGGAGTGCTTGATTGATCCCGAGACTTGGTTCGCTGTCTATATTGGCTATGTGGCAGAGTAAAGGAAGGATAATGCTGCAGCCCCCAGGCTGACAGCGACTGAGGGAGAGGACGAGGATAGGCTCCGTGCTGGCGCATTCTCGACTCTAACGGATCGGGAAAAGGGATCTTTCCGGTACAAACTGTTAAGTGTTACATTTTGATATCGACTCTCGGTAGTTTAATCTAGTAGCATGAAGTACAGCAAAGATTTGCAAGATCACGGCACCTCCGTCCCTTTCATCACCTTATACCACCATCCCCTCCATCCTTATCTAACGCCCGGTCTAATTTCCCTCATGACGATTAACCATCAGTGTCCGTCTCCCAAACCGCCAAACAAGAGATTAACCTAGCGCTACGGGCACATCCTCTGGATTGGCGTGACTGGCAAGCTTTTTCGCGGGCACAAACAAGGAGAACAAAAATGCCACCCCGGAAAACGCTAGGGCGACGGCGAAGGCGGCTTTGATGCCAACCATGTAGGCCTGGAGGACGCCGGGAAGCACGTCGGGCGGAAAGACGTTGCGCAGCTCGGACGCACCCGTCCCGATCACCAGATGGGGGTTCACTGAGGGCGCCGTCCTGGGCAGCTCTTTAAGCAATTGGTTCACTAAGCCGGCTTGGCCTGCCGACGTGCTGAATGCGCCGCCGATGGTTTGGTAGACTGAAAGACATGCAATTAGCATCACATAGCCCAGGGTCGATGGACAGGGGCGGACGGCTTACACAAAAGGTTAGCCGTGACTGCCGGGAGATCTTCAGGGCCCACGCCAGCTTGCGCCACAGTCAAGCCGTGCGGAATGCCAAAAGCCATGAAAACTCCGACAAAGACCTGGTAGCCGATCCATTTCTTGCTTGGGGTTCCAATACCTATCGTGTAGAGGAGCCCCAGGGCCACGGTCGTCATCATGGAACCGCTTACCATGACGGGCATGGCGTAGCCCGTCTTCATCACCACGGCGCCACCGACCAGGGTGAAGACGGACGCCGCAAGGACCAGGGGAAGATTGTTGACGCCGGACTGGATGGGGCTGACGCCCTTGACACTCTGGAAGTAGATGGGCAGGTAGTACAGCAGCACGATGTAGGCGCCGAGGAAGAAGAACTGGAACGCCGACGCGGCCCACAGCGACCGCATCTTGTACAGCCGCGGCGGCATCGAGGCGTAGTCGCCCAGCCATACCTCCCAGGCGATTAGGGCAATCGGGATCACGAACGCACCGACCAGCAGACCGATTACCTCGCTGCTCTTCCAAGGGTACCTGGCCCCTGCGTACTGGAGACCGAGGATGAAGCAGGTGATGGCCCCCATTACCAGGGCGAAGCCGACCGGATCGGTATGCAGCAGCTTCTGAGTCCAGGAGACCTTCGGCGGCGCGGCGGCGGCGGGCAGGTGGAAGAAGAAGAAGACCGCGAGGGCGGCGGCTCCGCCGATGGGCAGGTTAATGTAGAAACACCACCTCCACGTCACCCTGTCGGTGAAGGCGCCACCTAGTAGCGGCCCGATGGCGCCGGCAACGGCGTAGATCATGCCGAGGACGCCCATCATCATGGGCCGCCTGGCGGGCCGGACCGTCAGCGACACGATGCTGTAGCCGCCTACGGCGAGGGAGCCGCCGCCCAGGCCGGCGATGGCGCGGCCGACGACCATGGTCTTCGAGTTCTGGGCCACGCCGCAGAGCAGGCTGCCGAGCTCGAAGATGAGCATTGAGGCCAGGAAGGTCCACTTGATGTCGTAGTACTTGTACAGCTTGCCGGCCGACGGCTGGGCGGCGCCGTAGGTCATGAAGTAGGCGGCTGCGTACCACGACACGTCGCTGAGGCCCCCGAACTCGGCCGTTATCCTTGGGATAGCCGTGCCGACGATGGTCTGGGTTAGAGTTAGGGTTGGCGCGGCCACTGGCTTGTGTGTGGGCGTGAGGGTTACTTGCCTGGTCTAGTGCAATCAGGAAGATGACGACCAAGGCGGCGCTTGACAGGAGCACCATCTTCAAAATTGACGGGTACTGGTCGTCGTCTTCTGTGGTCTGAGCGGGCTTCTCATTAGCTTGGACTCTGGCATCGGCAACGTCCGTCGTGGAGCCTTGGGCGGAATCCGTATCCCCTACGTTCGCCATCGTGGGCGTCTTCTCCGGCGAGTCCGTCATAGCATAGGGTTGAAGTTGTGATCACAGGAGTGAGGGCCCGACTGCTACGATCTGGGTCTCAGGAAGACCACTTGAAAAGGGGAGAGTGGGATGGGAGTAGGGAAGACGACAGCTGGTGACGGAGCAAGGATAGCAGATTGGAAATCTAGGGGTGAGAGAAGGATATGGCTATGACGAGTACCGGGGCAGATTCTGTTTGTCCATCCATCCCTCCAGGATGTGATAGATACCTAACGACTAGTAGTCGGGAAGCCGACTCGGAAATTCCTTGCAGCCTTGCAGGACTTATCAGTATGCCAGTGTCTTGGTTTGATTTACAGTCCGTTACTAGGTAGGCCTTAGCGGCAGCGATCGTCCTACCGCTAGAAACCAACGGTTATAGCCAAGATTAGGCATTTGAAGCCGAGCTAACAGTACTTGAGTAGTAGAAGGCATCAATGTATTTTAATGACTCGGAGAATCAGTTCTTGATACGATGTAACTTCATGCGATGTAACTTCAGCCTTCAGGCCTTTATCGGGAGGATTATTATACCGAGGGACCTTGTTCGGGATGACTATAATGCCGATCGGTCAGATCTTAGCTCTTCGAAGCGGGCAGGTCTTGGCTCTGATATGCCGGAAGTGACTGCAGTCCACCCCCGAAATAACGTTACAGGCGGGTAGCAAAACAATTCGGACACTTCTAGCTGAGATCCCTGCCAAGATGTCCGAATTATTTTGCTCACCGCATGCGTTACTACTTTAACTAATGCAGTTGCAACTTTTATCGCGCTAACGTTAATTTAGGGGAGGGTAGAGTAGGCTAGCCTTAATACAGGTGTGGAGTGGTGTAGTCCACATAAGAGGCATAACTATAAGATATGTTACCGTACGTCCTTTTAACTTAGTTAGATGCCTTAATCCTCGGAGACTTGCCTTTTCTGCAAGGTAATGATGATACCTCAGTTTGATTGGCTCTAACCTTTTGGTGAGATTGTGACATGAGTGGAACACAGGAAATGCAAGGTATCTCCATGTTTCTATATGCTACTCCTTACTCGCTGCTCGAACGTAGCTGGTCGTCGAGTCCTCGCAACTCGCGCGGCTACCGGCTGGAATCAGAGCGATTCCACAGAAGTGCGTAGGTAAGGTAGGTAGGTATCATGCATGCGCTTCAATTCCGACGTCACCTGCGAATTTCCAGATGGCTGCTCCCGAGATTTCTTTTACTACATTACAGTCACGACGGTGCAGATACAGCAGAAAAGACCGTGGACGTTTCGTTTATACCTATGAAGAACCGAGCCAGTGACTAAGCCGGCGAAGTTCTTCATGACTACTAGGTACATCCTAAGGAGAACGCCTGTGGTCGATCAACGTTTAGCACGCCACCCTCCCGCGTTGGAAGAACAAGAAAAGATTACACCCTTACTACTAAAACCGTACTAATTCTAGACTAAGGTAGCTTGGACTGGACCGAAGACTCAAACGGCTGAGATGGAGGCTTGGTAAATCCGCTAGAGTTGCGTAAGAAGCGCACGCCAGGAAACTAAGTAGGCAGACCACGACCTTGTCAGGACCATTAGGACAGCCATGGCAGGCATTAATGTTCGATCAGATACAGGGTATTAAGGAAATACCTAGAGCAGCCTAGACTAGCAGATCTGGACGTACCTTGCGGATTTCGTATCGTCTATGGAGAGCTCGGAGAATCCTAGGTGTAAGTGCTACGCCACCCGGAATTTCGTGAAGGATGGCTTATCCGACTTTGCTGATGCCTACACACATCACCGCGGTCCGTCGTCCGACTCGCGCCCAGGTCGGAATGTAGCCGCCCTCGCAGTTGCAGAGACGGAGGTGAGACCTGTCGGTGAAGGCAGCACCGCGGGAGGGTCCTGTACCCTGGATCCATTCTTATATAGACCTTGGTAGAGGCGGAACAAGCAGACTTTGGTTATAATCAAGCCAAATCCTTTCCATGGTCTAGGTGAGACGACGTGCAATTCGAGTCACACCCGCTCCATCCAACAGCATCCTCAAGAACCACGAGGCCTGCCGAGTCCATTACTCAGCAACCACCACGATGGCGGATTCATTCTTGCGGAGGCTTCTACACCACGACGATGGAAGTCCCAACTGGATCCACGTTGGCCTCGTCGGTTTCTTATTCCTCTTGGCAGTCCGCGCCGTGGGACTGGTCTTCTACCGCCTCTTTTGGCACCCGCTCGCCAAGTATCCCGGCCCCAGACTGGGCGCGGCAACCCAATGGTACGAGACGTACTATAGCATCATCAAGAGCGGCCAGTTCCCGTTCGAGATCCAGCGCATGCACCAGAAGTACGGGCCCGTCGTCCGCGTCACCCCCGAGGAGATCCACATCGACGACCCGACCTTCTACGAGGTCTTGTTCAACCCCACCGACATGGTCGACAAGCTGCCCTTCCTGACCGCCGCCGGCGCCCTCCCCGGCGTCGTCTCCTTCAGCACCCTTGGCGACTTCCACCGCCCCCGGCGTCAGGCCGTGGCCCCATTTTTCACCCGCGCAAAGGTGCTCGACAACTTCGCGTCGGAGAAGGGCGCGATCAGGTCCGTCGCCAACAGGTTCTCGCCCCGCCTGAGCACCGAGTTCGCAGGCAAGAACATCCCGGTCAACATCCGCCACATGCTCGCCTCCATCGCCACCGACATGATCTGGGAGATCGTCTTCTGCCAGCCATCGCATTTCCTCGCCGCCCCGGACTTCGCCCACCCGTTCCCCATGTCGTTCGAGGGCGCGCTGGGTACCACGCACTGGAACTCGCACTTCCCGTGGCTGATGAAGATGCTCGGCCTCGTGCCGCAGTCCCTGATAGTCTGGGCTTGGCCTACCATGCGGTCCAACCTCGAGTGGCGGGCCGCGATCAAGGCGCAAGTCGACAAGATCATCGACCCGAGAAACAAGAACGCTTTCGACAACAGCCCGGACAGGACCCTGGTCCACCAGCTGACCGACCCCAAAATACCGGCGGACGTGCGGAAGACCGAGAGGGTCATCCTCGAGAACGTCAACATCGTCGGCGCCAGCATGGGCGCTGTTGTGTGGACCATGACCACCGGCATGTACTACATCCTGGCGGACCCCACCGTTCTGAAGCGCCTGCAACAGGAGCTCAAGGCCGCCATCCCGGACGACAGCGGCGATCTGCCCGACCTCCGCGAGCTGGAGAAGCTCGAGTACCTGAGGGCGTGTATTGATGAGTGTAAGATGTCCCATTGAACCTGCAAGATCGAGATCTCGCGACTGACCACCGAGCCCACCAACAGCCCTCCGCCTCGCCTTCGGCCCCATGCAGCGCCTCACCCGCATCCGCCCCAACAAGGCCTTGACCTACGGCGACTACGTCTTCGATCCAAAGACGCCGCTCGCCATGGACGTCTGGCACATGCACACCAACGAGACCCTGTTCCCTGAGCCCATGCGCTTCAACCCGGACCGATGGCTGGGAGAGCCCACCGTCGGCGCCGGTGCTGACCCTCTGGTCCCTGGTGGAGTCAAGCCGCCAAAGACCAGACCGCTGAGCCACTATATGAGGGCCTTTTCGGGCGGTACGAGAGGTTGTTTTGGGGGTAAGTTTTCCGCCTCGTGTTTCCCGTGTCTCGAAGCCTCATCAGTCCCCATCCCTCCCTTCCACTCTGCTCTCTATTGCTCACCACTTGAATGCAGATCATCTCAGTAGGGCGGTTGTGACCATTACCCTCGCAACTTTGTTCCGCCGACATGAAATGCACTTGCATCATAGCACATACTTCGAGCGGGATGTGAAGGTCCACATGGACAAGTTCTTGGCGCGTCCGAAGGGAGAGTCCAAGGGTGTTTTTGTGGTGATTGACAAATGATCCTTCAGGGGTCCTGTCGGGTGCTACTGAACCTGCAGGGTTCGTGTCAAATTATTTTGCAGGGGCCCCAGCCGCTTTACCAGCCCTATCTACGGAGTACACCCCTAGAAATTGAAGTGGATTTGAGGACCCAGCTGACCGGGCCCCTGGTCCTGGTCTCTCTCCATCCGTTTTCACCTCGCTGTTGTCGAACTCCAGCTGGCGCTCTCCTTTTTCTCTGAAGTGATGGCGTTTTTGCTTTCTTGCTTTAGTCCTCTACGATCTCCCATGTGTGCAGCGGCCCCTTTCTCCGCAGTTGTTTTCGATCTCCCTTCCCAGCAGCCTGTTACGACGACGATAGGGGTCAAGGTGGGCCCCTCTACTCACGGGTGTTCTAGGATGGCGAGACTCGAGGATCAAGAAACACCTATAGCTCGCTCAGTGCGAAGTCAGCCTAAAAGACTCGCCGGGGTGGTCGGTGCCTCAAGGCCGAGTCAATATCATGCCTAATGTCCATAGCGGGAGCATCAATGGATGGCCCCTCGACCATGCCCATAGAGGCAACCACGCCCCCCGCTAGGCGTTGTTTCTCAGCATGCAGCGCTCTTTTTGAGAAGACCACCACAATGGATTTCATTCGAGACGCCCAAGCAACTGCGCACGCAGCACCCTTTAGAAAGCGGCAGAAATTTCCTCGTCGATTGCCGGAGGGTAAAATATACTAGTATCCTAGAGGAAAATCCTTAAAGCAAACCTATTTTTCCCCTTCCTCTATATTAAATATACTTAATACCGGAGTAGGCTATAAAGTAATATCTAGAGTCTAAAATAGTTTACTAACTTAACCCCTTTTAAGAAGTATTTCTAGTAATAGGAGTATATAGGATAACTCTACGTCCCGTAGAATATAATAAGATACTATATTAACTAAATACTTTCTATAACTTTATATCTACTTTATATTACCCTACGGCCTCGCGTTACGTTTAAAAGCTATACCTTCCTCTTACCTTACTTAAAGTATACTTTAATAGTCTAGCTAGCGTACCTCTCCTAGGTCCTAACGAGCTGCCAAGAGAAATCCTAGACGACTAGGTTCCTCGCCCTGTTCTCTTCTCTCTGGTCGTAGACATTGATCCGGGATTAAGGGCAGCTCATCGGTTTAAGGATACCTTGTGCCACGGAGTCGCCTGAAGGCGATTGTTGCGGTATGCCAGTAGGGTAGTGGGGACTTCCTTACCCCTGAGTGCTCACCGCGGATGGCCCTCAAACGGTTCCAACAACGCGAATCTTGCTTACTATAACTGCAAGAACCTGAACTTTTAATGTAATTGCAAGTAAGATTTATCTCGTCTCGAAACTTCATGAATGCAAAGCCTCCTCGTTTAGCAGAATTGAAGAGAACAAATGTCTAGGAAGACGCGGAACCTTACCTGCTACGCAAGTCTAAATAGCAAGTTGGCTGACGGTACAGAGACTCGGACAAGAAACTAATAACATTACCTAATAACAATCTTGAGAGTTTTTAAAAGATCCGATGTCATAGTCATCTGAAATTAAAGTGCTATCAATCAGATCCCATAATAATACGAGCTTTTCTCAGTGCATATACAACAAGCCATAGAAGAGGTTCTGCTTTAGCAAGACTAAGAAACGGATGTGATACAAGTTCCTCATATGTAGTATCTACCGTCATAGACATAAAATCCATAGCGTCTTAAGACCAGCGATCTAGATCTTATACACCAAAGTTCCCAGTCCCTCGAAAATTTGTATTCATCACACTGATTATGAACCGGCCACGCGCTACAGATTCTCATTAACTTACGGCCCCCTTACTAGGCTGATAGTAGTTAAGATTTACTATATTATAGTATTAGTGACGAATAAAGACTGTCGAATAGATACGTATAACGTACCTATTTTTCACGACTCCGTCAAACGAAAGTAGTACATTAGAGCATGTAACATGATAGTGCTTTAAACCTTACGATACAAGGCATGAAACGCTATCAAGATACTAGATTCGTTAATATAGAACCGATAGAATCTACCTTATAACCTACTAGACCGGAGACAGACGTAAGCTATACCTTACTTACAGCCTTATCGCAGCCAATAAACTAATCTAGAGATACGGCTAGGTGTTTAGATATGGTGTAACACGCATCTTCAAATCAAACCAAGTTTCTGCGGTAAAGCAGTCGTCGTATCTAATTATAAGTTGCAGAGATGCTACTGAGGATGAATTAATCCCGCTTATAAACAACCGCAACGGAGCCACCCAGCTCGAGACGGTATACCATCTTATAAGACGACGAAGGAGAACGAACCTTCTGTCTAGCTTCGAGTTTTCGCCTCTATTCGTTCGGTGCTTGTGTTTCGTTGCAAGGTACAGGTCTGATAGACCCGACTCCTATCATTAGACAGGTTTTATAGTCCCGATTTCAAGCGATTATTTAATATTATTTAATAGTTAATAGCTATATTAGGCTATAGTATTTATTAATTATATAGATTATTAAGTTAGTAATTTAATTATTAATTTATTAATTTAATATAAATAATAGCCTAATTAGGCTATTATTCTAATATCCTTTATAGTTAATCTATTACTTACCTATATTTATATCTATTCTATCCCTCTTATAACCTTCCTCTACTATTATTAATAGTTATTTTATACCTCTTAGGCGTACTTTAAAGTCTTCTAAGGATATCCTAGGTATTAGTACCTTTACTATTATTATTATTAATACGCCGGATCCTCCTTTTATATCCTTATAATTAAAGATCTTAATATAGTATAATAAATATATAATTACTATATATCTATATAATTAGTAAGAAGATATTATTACTAGCCTTTATATAAATATACCTCTTATACCCTAGAAACCTCTTAATAATAATAATATCCTTCCCTTATATTCCTTCTAACTTAACCCGCGGAAGTCCCCTTATAAAGAGAAAGGTTATAGGAAAGCTAGGCTATATAATATAGAGCTATTATAGTATTTAGGGAGGTATAAGAGAAGGGGGACTAGGAGCTTAGATATCTTATAATTAGATAGTTATAATAAGAAGTATAGGAGAGGTAGGTAGAAGGGATAAAGTATATATAAAGGAATACTTCTTAGTACTAAGGAGATAATAATATTTATTAATTATATACTTATTAAAGTAGGTATATATAGACTTTCTAGTATAAATTTATAATAGAAAGATATATAATAGGACTTTAAGATATATATCTATTATTCCTACTCTTAGAATAGTTATTAATAAAAGGTAGTAGTACTACTTAAATAGTATAAGTATAAGAAGGAATATAATAGGAGATCTAGGTATATAATAACTAATAATAACCTTATATAAGTACTAAATTAATAGTAACTAATAGCTAATAAAGTTTAGGCTAGAAAATATAAAAAGAAGTAAGATATAAAAGATAAGAAGGAGAAAATATAGGATTATAATATTAAATAAAATATACTCTCTACTTATTAGGGTAAAAAGGTTATAAGAGAAATAGAGAATATTAGTTCTAATAAAATTCCTTCCTATAAAGAAAATAATAAATAAGACTCCTCTTTAGAAGGCTTACCTATCTTACTCTTATTTATAGTAATATTACTATTACCCTCTAATATAAGTATTATATTAAAAGGTTCCCCCTATTAGTAGTAAAGCTTAAGTCCTTAATACTAGAGTAATACTAGCTACTAAAGTAGTATTAATATTAAGAGTAATTTTAAGGATAAAGCTAACTCTACTAATAGTATTATCTATTAGTTATAATAACTATAATAGTAGAATAAGAAAAAGAATAGGGGGATAAGGTTATAAAAGGATAGGTAAAGACTTAAATAAATATAAAGGTCTTATTTAACTTAGGATATAGCTACTATTTTAATTAATTTTATAAAGTAAAGTTTGAAATTCTTTAAATCCTATAATATAATAACTCTAGTAATAATACTTATAAGTATTAATAGGCTTATATTAATAAGTAGTACTTAAGCCCCTCTACTTACTAATATTAATATATCTATAATAACTAGTACTTAGGACCTAGCTTTAATTAAGAAGCTAGAACTTATTTATAAGTAGTAACTTAATACTAACGCGGAACTTAAATATTTAATTAAAGGAATATAATAGACTTATAATATATTAAATATACTTTATAAGGAGTTATAAGCCTTTATAACTCTATTATAAAAGTAAATAGGAGCTTAAGAGGACCTTATTTAAATACTCTATATAAATTAAGTCTTATATTAATAGTACCTAAGTAAAGAGACGGAATAAATATAAAAAATACTAGAAAATATCGCTAGTAAGATTAGTCTTACTATCCCTATAGATAATAATATACTAAGCCGTCCCTAGATATCTAATAAAAAGGTTATAAGTATAGTATAATTATATATTAATAGGCTTAATAGTATTAAGGATATAGATTAAGTAAGTAATAGTAGAGACTTTAAAAGTAATAATAATAATAATAAGTAAAGGAGAAATACTATAAAGGATTTTTATATAGAAGTTAATAAGGAGCTTAGTAAAGACGGGGTTAATAATATATAATAGGAATACTATAAGACTAGTAGATATAATACTTAGGTATATTTTATAGCTCTAATATATAAAATAATATAGAATAATAAAATAACTATTAGTATAAACCCCTAATATTTAAGTAACTTAAGATTAGGATATTTTAGAATAAGAAGTAGAAAAACTAAATAGAATATAGAAGTAGAAACTTTAGGTGAGAATAAAGAAATAAGGCCTTATAAGATACTTACTATTTTATAATAATTATATAAATAGGTTATATTACTTAATAAGGGCGGGTTTTTTATATTTCTTATATATATTATAGATTTAGGCTAATTTATAACTTATCTCTATAAGCTTCTTTATAACTTAAATTTAATAATAAGCTCTTAATTAGTAATATAGTCTATAAACTAATAGTATTATAGCGTTAGAGTTAGGTAATTATATATAAATTATAGGCCTATAATCCCTTTAGTTATATTATAAGGCTTAATATAAAGAAATATATCTAAGTAATTATTAGGCGGAGTTAATTACTAATAAATATTAGTAGATTATTAAAAGCCTTATCCTAAATTAACTAGATATTATATTTTAGCCTTATAAATAGGTAAAATAGTTTATTAATAGTACCGCTACCTAATAGATATTACTAATAGGTATTAGCCCTAATTTTATTCTATACTTAAAGGTATTTATTACTTAAAGTATTTATATTATCTTAAAACTATACTTAATAGTAATCTATATACTAGCTATTCTTCTATTAAACTTTCTCTTCTATATATTTAGGTAGCTTATATATAGTAATATAATAAATTCTATATACTTATAAGCTTTATTACTAAATAGATCTAGAACTTACTTGTTACGACCCGTCGTCTTCTAACTAGAAGGCTCCGGAGTCTAGGTAGATCTCGTAGAGAGGAGTATTAAGGACTAAGGTAAATAGGCTTCGTACTAAACTAGTCTAATATAGGTTAAGTATTATATTTAGTATCTAGGAGATATCTAGGTTAATAATATAAGTTAAGCACGAAGCTCCTATCTAAGGGAAAGATCACGCTTTCTATATAGATATAGGAAAGTCTATACTCGCGCTGGTCGCTAGTAATCGACCTACGTTAATTAGAGCGACTAGGTCGAGTAATTACTCGACCTATTATACTAAGGCATGTTCGACTTTAGTAGGCGCCTATAGCGTCTGCTAAGGCTCTACTACCAAGGTTGTAATATTACCCCTTATTCCCCTAAACCTTTGTCTTAAAGGTTAGATAAGTATTTATATTATCTCGTTTATAATAACGCCGTATTAAGCTATTAGATCGAGTGGCTTATAAGGGAGTAATTATAATAGTATCGTATCTACGATACGCAAGATCTTAAAAGGAGTATTAGGTGTCTTCTCTTTCTTAAAGGTGCGCGGAATATATCCGGCTCGGGAAATAATATAAACCGGCCGTACCTATTATCTACTTCTCTAGTATTAATAAAGCTATAGAGAAGCTTAAACGCGAAGAGATAGAGATAGAGGTAGCGTAGGAGGCTGCTAACGAAATCGCTTATTAAAAATAGATAAAGCTGAAACGCCTTTATTAATAGAAGCGTTTCCTAAAAGAGCGGGAATAGCGGATATTTAATAAGGGTCTCGACGATATTAAGGAGTTAGAACGTTTAGAAGAGCTTAAGAAGGCTAGTAAAGCTAAACGGGTACTCGTAGAGTATCCTACCTTCTTAGAGTTCGAGGGTTCTAGGACTCTCTCGCCTAGAGCCCTCGAGTAGATCGCTTAGGGTATATCTAGGTTTAGTAATACTACTAGAGGAGCTCTTAATAGCTCGTAAGATTTATAACTAGTTCCTAGGTATTTTCTAAGTCCTCGTATCCTTTCTATTTTACTAGGTAGCTCTAACCTTATTATAATAGAATCCTTTTAGCTTCGAATTTATTCTCTTCTTCTATCTAGAAGTAGAAGGTTTCTTATAAAGGCGTGTTAGGGTCTACTAGTTCTAATATCGAGATATAGAATACTAGGTGGATTTTAGCGTCGGGTAGAAGCTATAATTTATAGTTGACAGGCCCTTTATTTCTATAATTAAAAATGGTCCGACTTTAATATAGTCTAGTTTCCTACTTAGTCTTATACCTTTTAAATTTTTTATAAGGAGGTATACTTTATCCCCCTTCTTTAGCTAAGGACCTAATTTTCTTTTCTTATTTACTAACTTCTTTATAATAGCGTTAGCCTCGCTAATCGTGTGCTATATATCTTTATACAGGCTTTTTATATTAGAAGTTAATACTAAGGCTCTTTCGGCATCTAGTCCTTGTCGAGGATCTAGGAATAAGTTTACGTGTCAGCCGTAGTTTATAAAAAACGGTAATAGCCTTATTATATCTAACCTCTTGTCGTTATATACTAACTATACTATTAGGAGTAATATAACCTAATTATTTTATCTTTTATTAACGTAGTACCTAAGGTACACTTCTATTATCTAATTAGTACGTTTAGTCTATCTATCCGTCTAAGGGTAATAGGCTATTAATATTCATAGTTTAGTTCCTATTAACGCGATTAAAGTCTTCTAATAGTTTGATATAAAGAGTTTATCTCGGTCCGAAGTTATTAACTCTAGTATATTATAATCTCTAATTAGTCTATCTAATAAAATGAATCCAAGCTAACTAGCGTTATAGGATTCCTTATATAGGATTATAATAGCGTACTTAGTAAGTTTATCTATGATAACTATTATTAAATCGTATTTATTATTAGTTACTAGGTTAACTAACCGAGGTAACTTCATAATAAAGTCTATCGTAACGTCTTTCTATAGTATGTCTAGAACTTCTATAAACTGAATTTATCTGTACTTAGCATGTCTTACAGATTTATTCTGCTAGTAGTATATATATTCTCTGATATATTACTCGACCGACGCTCGCAGGTTTAGTATAGCGTATACTCTTTAAATAAGTTCTAATATTTTAAATACTCCTAGATGTCCTAATAAAGGATTATTATAATAATCCCTAATTACTTCTTCTATTACTTTTAGTAGTAAGTATAGCTTCTATTTATATAGTAATAGGTCTCGGTTAGGCTGTTCTTTCCTAAGTTATCCGGCTAGGTTGTCATTCTTATATGCTTCCTTTAAATCAGGAATTACATGTGTTATAACTCGTATAGTCGTAGCTAGATTCCTTACTAGTACTAACGATCCATCGTTTTCTTATTTTAGGATAGGCTGAGTCGTAATATCTTTTATTTATATATAGTTAGATCGTCTACTTAAAGCGTCTACTCGTCTATTATCTTTTCCTAGGGTATACTAAATTTTAAACTTATATTACCTAAGGAGTTTAGACTATCGAACTTATCGTTAATTTAACTCTTTCGTGGTTATAAAACCTACTAGGTTTTTATAATCAGTGAAGATAGTAAGTTCCGAATAGCTCTCAGCATATACTCTCTAATACTATAGAGAATAGACGACTACTAAAAGCTCCTTGTCGTGTATATTATAGTTCTATTCTGCTAGAGATATCTTACGCGAGTAGTATACTACTAGATACTACTTGCCGTCTTTCTACTAATAGAGGTATACTCCGATTATAAGATCCGAAGCATCTGTTTCAATATATACTAGTTCTCCGTTACGAAACGTATAGAGTACCGGAGGATCTATATAAGCTTGCTTTAGTTCTTTAAATACTCTCTTCTAGTTAGTATCCTATCGAAATCCCGTATCTTTCTTAGTGATTTCTATTAGTAGCAAGGCTTTCTTAGAGTAGCCTTCTATAAAACGTCTATTAAAGTTAGCGAATCCTAGAAACCCTTATACTAATTTAATATCGTGTGGTATAGGCCATTCCTATATAGCCTGAATCTTCTTAGGGCTTATACGAACGCCTTTAGTTATTACTATAAACCCTAAGAACTTAACTAAGGTCTTATAAAACTCGTATTTCTCTAGCTTTAGGAGGAGTCTAGCCTATAATAGATATATTAATATATCCTGTATATAAAGGATATATTCCTTAAGAATTTTAGAGTAAATTAATATATCGTCGAGGTATACGATTGTTATAAGATCTAAATAAGCTCGTATAATATTATTAACTAGTACCTAGTAGGTTACTAGTACGTTAGTAAGACTAAACGGTATAACTAGATACTCGTAATATCTATATCGAGTCCTAAATACTATTTTCTATTCGTCACCTTCTTTTATTTAAATTAAGTTGTACGCTCCTCGAAGATCTAGTTTCGTAAAGATCTTTACTTTAGCTAGCCGGTCCTATAGCTCGCTAATATTAGGTAGCGGGTAACGATTCTTTATTATTATATTATTTAACTTTCGATAGTCTACGCATAGTCGTAAGGATCCGTCTTTCTTCTTTGCGAAGAGTATCGGATATCCTGCTAGTAATTTAGATTCTTAAATAAATCCCTTTTTTTAGGTTCTTATTAAGGTACCCGCGTAGTACTATAAGTTCCTTTTTAGATAACGTATAAATAGGTCTAAATGTTAGTTCCTTCCCTAGTTTAAGTTCGATCTTATAATCCTAAGGTTAGTGTTTAGGTAGAGCTTTTACTATTATCTCTTTTATAAAGAGGCGTTTCTATCTTTAATACTCTTATAAGATATTAGGAGTATTGTCAGTTACTCTAAGAACTCTAACTTATTAACCTGGCGGACCGCTACTAGTATCTATTAAGTCGGATCCTTATATTTTAAGGTCATCCTTATTTAAAATTAAGGTAATATATGCCTTAACCGTCTTCCGGTTCGATTTCTTATCTACCGTCGTCTACTATCGACGTGTAGGTTAGAATCTAGTGATATTACCAGTTCGCTTAAACTTAAGTACTTTTCTTCTCTAGTTAATTGCTAGGTTATGCTTTTCTAACTAAGGCATGCCTAGTATAATGTAATAGGTGGCCATCCCTATAATATTAAAGGACATTTCCTTATAGTATCGTTGAATTATAAATAGTAGCGAGGTTGTCTCCTCGTCTACGCTTCCTTTTAATAGCGTTGACCCGTCGGCTATTCGTAAGTTATATAGATCCTTCTTTCTTCGCGTTAGTAGGCCTACTAACCGTACTAATACTTTAGAGATAAAGTTTCTAGATACTCTAGAATCTATTATTACTATAGTCCGCTAACTATCTATTTTAACCGGTACGTTTATATATATTACGTAGTTCGTTGAATATAGCTAATATATTTTTAGGGTGAGGACATTAATCTCCTTATACTTCCCCTTAATATAAGGGATTACTCTTTTCCCGAAAAGGATAGGAATCCGGTAGTTCTTTTTATATACATGTACTTCCTGTAGTTGTCGTGGAAATAGGTATACTAGTCCTGTAAGTGATACTTAGAAGTATACTTGCCATACTTAAGGTGTCCGTGGAGACTACTATACCATCTTTAGTTATAGTTTAGAAACCACTTCCTTGATCTCTTAGTTACTAAGTACTAATAATAACTTATATTATTATAACTTGACTAAATCTTTCTATACGTTTAAATCCTAATAGATTTCCCTAAGTTTATCTTCGCTTAGTAGTAAATTATATATGTTTCGTCGGCGCAGGCTAACTAGTATATTACTCCGTACTATAGATATACTAAGTCGTTCCTAAACTCCTTCTATAGAAGTCCTCCTACTACTTTTTCTTAGTAGAACTCTACCCGTTCCTCGAGTTTTATCTGTGGATCTTTTGATATAGAAGCTCGAGATACTACTCTATTACCTTCTTTCTTAGAAGTCTAGCTAAGGTTTTCCTAGTCGGAATCATCCTCGCTTTCTCGGCTTTATTCGGGTTTTCCCTTCTAAATATAACTACTATTATATCCGTTAATAGAGTCTAAATCCTAGAGTTATTCGTGAATATCCGCTAGCCTTTATTTAATCTTTGCGATATTCCTCTATTTCTTAGCTATTTCTTCGCGTAATTCTTCCTCTCTAGATTATAGTTCTCTATTAATAGGTAGATCGACGAGAGCTAGTAAATCATCTATAATTACGTCTAGCTCGGTGTCGTCGTACTCCGCTTCTTATTAATCCTTTAGAGGTTTAGTCTTCCTAACTGGAACTCTTTCTAATATATTTAACTAAGGTCGTTTTACTATATTTTTTAACCTGTAGTCTTTAGCGATATAGCCCGGTTTACTATAGCTATAGTAATTTATTACTTTCTTACCCCCTTACTATTTCTTACCTCTAAACGGTTTCTTCTTTTTAGTGAAGTCTAACTCTATTAGTATCGGACCGTAAGGATCGCGTGAGAATAGCTTCTTCCTATAACTTCCTCCGGAATAGAGCCCTATATAACCGAGTCTAGAAACTCTACTATTATAACGTAGTTCTATTACTAACTCGTGGATCTAGTTATTAACTCGTGTTAAGGCTCTTATTAATAAGTCTAAGTTATTATAAACGGCTCCGTCTCGTATAAGTTCCTTCTTTACCTGAGGTTTTAATCCTCTCCGATATATTACTATTAGCGCGTTATTATCCTAGTCGGTTCTTATAAAGTACTATTAAAACTGTGTCGTATACTTAGATACCGATTTCTTTTATATTAAGTACTAGATAACTCTTATTACCACGCTGGCTTTATTAGAAGGTCTGAATATCCGTCTTATCTCCTAGCGAAAGAGTATCAAGCTCTCTATCTATAACTTAATAGAGACGTTGTCGTCGTTATCAGGATCTTCTATATATCGTTTAAGAAATAGGGCGGACTATCTCTAGGCCCGTCCTCTTATATAAGTCATTATAAATAGTAGTTATTTCTTTAGCCTAATAGCGTCTTTATTAAAAGAGAAGTATAGTTATATTTATACTAACTACTCTTTAAGTTTATCTTAATCGTTATAGTATAAATCTAGTTTAGTAACCTTAATACCTTCTTTAACTTCTGCTATTACTAACTATCGTGGACCGCGTTTACTTAGGGTGAGGTCCCTTTATCCTAAGGTACTTATCTTGAGGGTACTTAAAGTATTACGACCCGTCGTCTTCTAACTAGAAGGCTCCGGAGTCTAGGTGGATCTCGTAGAGAGGAGTGTTAAGGACTAAGGTAAATAGGCTTCGTACTAAACTAGTCTAATATAGGTTAAGTATTATATTTAGTATCTAGGAGATATCTAGGTTAATAATATAAGTTAAGCACGAAGCTCCTATCTAAGGGAAAGATTACGCTTTCTATATAGATATAGGAAAGTCTATGCTCGCGCTAGTCGCTAGTAATCGACCTGCGTTGACTAGAGCGACTAGGTCGAGCGATCGCTCGACCCGTTATACTAAGGCATGTTCGACTTTAGTAGGCGCCTATAGCGTCTGCTAAGGCTCCACTACTAAGGTTGTAATATTACTACCCTTAGAATACTTAATATAGCTAGTCTTATATACTAGAAGTTTATAGTATTATTAGGTTATTCGCCTTTCCCTTAAATAGGTTATATAATATACTAATTAGACTATCTAGGTATATTACCCCTAATTATACTATACTATATACCTTTTTATATATAAAGTAGAAGAACCTCTAGTCTTCCTTTAATTAATAGAAGCGCTAAAATATTCTATTAATAAACCCCTAAATTATAAACCTCTTATATATTTTACCTATATATTTAATTACCCTTATATACCTCTAGATCCTATTATATTTAAGAATAGGATACTAGTATAAGATAAGATTATAGTAATTATATAGGTACTTAAGAATATTATTAATAACTTATATAAAAGACGTAGATATAAGAATTTTACTAGAATAAGATATAAAGTAAGCTTTAAGCTAGGTTAATAATTATATTACTAGTTAATACTTTTAAGGTTAAAATAAGTAAGTAATTAATATATCTTATCTTTAATAAATCTAAATATCTACTTTATTTACTTAGGTAGGAAATTATTAAGACTCTACTCCTTACTTTAATACTTAATTAGTAGGATATAAACGTAGCGTAGGGCTTAACTAATATAGTATAAACTAAGGATAAGGAGGGCTAGAGTAGCTATATATATAAGTTCTTTATTAGAATTAATATTTATAATATATTATTATTAATAATATAAATAAATAGATAATTATTAAAAGGGGTTTTATAAATAAATCCTAAATATATAGGGCTAAGTAGCGACGGCTTATATTTAGATAAATTTAGATTAGGGTTAGTATACGGCTAGACCCGTGTAAATTATTAAATAAATATTAAATAATCTTACTATAAAACCTGTCTATTATTGCTTTAAACGACGGTAGCGCTACGCTACGCTTAGACGGTACCCTTTCTATATATATATAGTATCGCTCTCTTAGTAACATGTTTACCGAACTTTAATGCTAGGCTCGCTCTAAGTAAGAGTAAAAGGGATATCCTAGAACGAGTTTTTAAAGTATAGATCTTTTAGCCCAGCTTTTAACCGCCGGCTGGATATTCGTAGCCTTTAGGTGCATGGTAACCACGGCTTCAGCATTATTGGGACTACTTTATAAGGTGATAGGGATGAAACCTAACGAGGTTTGCATATTAAAGGAGCTATGATTCCCTGAAGTGCGGATTAGATAGCTGGAGGTGATCTATTATATTCTACCAAAAATATCCTTACTACATCCGACACAATGTTCGGCGAAAGTAAAGAGCCAATGCACTTGACAGACTCAAGAAACCGTTGAGAAAACTTCAGTCCAGGCCACCCCAGGTGTGTCTCGGAACGACGGGGCTGTAATTACGCAGCTGATGCGAGAGGGCAGGATCTTTCTAGAAGTCCGGAACGGCAAGATATCTTGAGGGAATCTGGGTACAGTCCGACATTTCATACCCACTATATATTCTTTACGGCAGGATGTTATATATATATATATATCAAGCCCTACGCGATGATTATACCTTACGCAGGCTCTTTATAAGACCTTAGAGGCGCTCTAGATGTTTAATACGTGAAGCTACGGAGCCGGCCTTTTCGGGAGTAAACTAAAGGGATAACTGAATCGAAATCAGGTATCGGCATATACTACGTACCTAGTGTTAGACGGTCTTAGGGGTATAATAGATGGTTTAGCTAGAAGGGTTTACTAGGTAACCGTCTATACTCGGTGACTGTCTAGCCTTATAAGGCTAGTCCCCTATAAGCCTATCCTATTATAGTCTAAAACGTCTATTTCTTACTATAAATCTATAAAATAACTATTTAAAGCTATTTATATTATCCTTTATAAGGTTTTCTTATCTATATACTTTATCCTAATTAGCTAATTCCTATAATTACTTAACCTTCCTATCCCTCCTAGCTATTTTATCTTTATAGCCCCCGTTCTAACTTAGCCGTAGTTACCCTTATTAGTAATTTAATAATAAATCTTTTTAGTCTCTTAATTATTATCTAAATAACTATATAATCTACCTTCTTTAATATTACTTCCTATATTATAGTTAAGGGTACTCTTATCTTATTTAGTATTACTATTACGGACGTAGTTATAAGCGACCTAAAAGGGGTAACTATTACTAGTCTAATAGTAGGAGGTAATAGGTTCTTCCTTAGAGTAGGATATAATTTAGGAATAGGCTTTTCCTTTAGATTAAAGATATCTAGACTAAGTCTATTTAAGGAGGTAATAATAGCCTTCTATACTTTATTAGCTTAATTAGTCTATTATTCCTTAAGTACGGCCGGCGACGAGATCTACCTGTACGTGGTACCGGCTACGAACCTTCTAGTATCTCGGTACTAGGAGAGCTGAGAGATCTTACGGTGTTTTAGAAGTACCGTCTAGGGTTATCTGGTTATTACGGAATTAATACGCAGGTAGAGTATAGTAATAACGAGAATAGGAACGCTAACGCGATAGAGAAATAGAGAAGATAGAAGGAGAACTCTTAGAAGATTACGGTAAAAGATTTAACGCGATAGAATATATAGATATAGATAAAAAATATATACTATATAGATACCCTTCTACCTCTCTTTAATATAGCCTCCGCTTCCCTACGCGTGTTATAAACGCGACATATTAGTAATACCAGTAATACTAGTATAAGACGATAGAAATACTACTGATATAAAGCCTTTATAGTATTATAGGATATATATAATACTTCTATACCTATACCTGCTATAAGGTCTCTTATAAGGCCACGTCTTTACACTCCAGCCGATTCCGCTCCGCGCGGTCTAGGTAGCCTAAGTCTACCTACCTTAGGGTAGTTATAGTACATATAGATAATAATAGTATAATAAAAAGATAGTAATACTATAGAGCTAGCCCTTCCTTCCTCTTAATAATCGAGCGTAAGCTAGATAGTATACCGGGTATATACTACCGCTATTACTACCGTACGGCGGCGAGGATACTCCAGTCCCCTTCCTAGGTAGTCCTTACGGTACGGCTGCAGGTAGTAGGCACCTAACCCGAAATAGGACGTAGGTATTAGACTCCTCACCTAATAGCCTATAAGCGCGATAGGGCTACCGGTCTAGTTAGCTAATAGTACCTATTATCTTCTATACGTATATACCTTAATAGTAGCGGCCGATATAACCGCGGTAAATATACTAGGTATCCGCTACCTTACTATTATACGGCGGGGGGATACTTAACCGTACCTAGGTAGTCCCTATAATATAGTAGTAGGTAGTAGAGGCCCAACCCGTATAGAGATACGTGGATATTAGCCTTCCCACCTAATAGTCTACAAGCACGCCAGGGCCGCTGGCCTCCTCACCTAGTAGTACCTAGTACTGATAGACTAGTAGGTAAGTACTAGTTCTATTACCTCCCTTTACGTATATACCCTCCCCGTTACGGATATTATAACCGGGACTATAAGGAATTATCCGTTATAAGGATTTATCCGTTACGCTAAACGGATTAGATTAAGAATAGCCGGTAGAGATAGAAAAGAGAAAGGGGCTAGGCCCTAGACAAGGAAAAGAAGTTTTACTTATAGACGAAACTTTAGTGTAATAGGTAGTAAACCTAACCCCTCTACTACCTCCCTAGTGGTAGGCCTATTAGGGGGGGGAGGGAAGGAGTTATAAATAGTTAAGAGAACCGTAATTATTAGGTAGAGTTTTTATCCTTATAGTAGGGTTTCTCCCCAAATAATATATACGCGATGCGTACCCCTAAATAGCCTACCTTTATTAGCTTATTAGCTAGTATAGGAGTATAATTAATTAATTAATTAATTCCTTAAGTACTACTTTATTTATATATTTAGTAGCTCTATAATTTCCCCTTAAGTAATAAGACTTCTATTATTTTTATCTATTTAACTCTAGAAGTTTTATATTAATAACGCCTTAGATAGTAGACTTAGCTATTACTTAAATAGCCGCTTTACCTACCTTTTATAAAGTATATAATAGATTAGGTCGCTATATATTAACTATAGTCTATATAATATATTATAGGATTTATTATATATATAAAGTATTAGCTAGTATTAAGGCGAGGTAAAAGCTCCCGCTAGGGCTAGTTAAAGTAATTATAGCCTTAGGAGGTATAATAGAATAGATCTTAATATTATACTATTATAATAGCTAGGTTATAGGAAAATATTATAGAATTAATTTAGGTCTAAATAGTAATAGTCCTACTATAACTTATACCTTCTTTATATTAACTAATATTATTACTTTATACTAGGCTATTTAATAGATATCTAGAAAGTCTACCTTATTAATATAATAGCTTCCTCCTAGATATATAACTTACTAGACGTAAGATTTATAAGCTATTACTAAGGGGGAAAAGATACTAATATCTAATAGTTAAAGAAGATATATTATATATAATAGTAAGTAAAGAAGAATAATTTTATAATTAATATAGTATTAAATTACTATAGTTATAATATATAAAGTATAGCTATTAATTAATAGTATTTAATATTCCCCCTTTTAATAGCCTTATATCTCTTAATTAAACCCCCTTTAAAGCTATTTAAATCTAATTATATTATTAGTTTAATTATTCTTACTAATAGTAATTTTACCTACTTTAAGAGCTTCTTTCTAAGACTTCTAGATTAATTTACCTTTAAAAATAATCTAGGGGGGTAGAGACCTTCTATCTATTAAGATATACTTAATAAGGGATACTTATTTATAATTTCTATATTAGGTTATATAGGCCTTCTTCTTCTTATACTTAGATATTATAATCTTAAGCTTAGTAATTACCCCTTATATAAAGCCTTTCTTATTTATATTATAAATATCCCTCTTATCTACCTTATATATTATCTTAGTTTATAGGTAGAGATTAAACTAGCTTAATTAAACTTTAAGATCTTAGGCTATAATATATTCTTTATCTAGTAGTAGAATATAAGCTATCTTTACCTCTAAATATTATAATATAAATTTCTAAGGTTAATTAAGATTAATTAGGATTTTATTATCTCTTATAAGGAGGATTTTATTTACTATAAACTATACTTACTCTACCCTTAGTAGCTAACCCTAGGCGTAAAGATAGAGAACCTAGGCTAGAATTACTACTTCTTCTCTAGGACTAAGTCGCTATTAGCTTTTATAAGTAGTAGTAACTATTATACTCCCCTTAATTCTATTAGTAAGTATACTCTTTAGTATACTATATTACTTAGCTACTTTAGTAATTAATAGGATTCTATTACCTAGTCCCCTAGCCTCGACCTAAGCTATATAGGCTAATTTTATACAATCTTCTTTACCTAGTTTAGCCTCTTATAATAAAGGAAGGGATAGTAGGGGTATATTTAATATATTAAATAGATTAATAGATAGTATTATTATAAAAATTAGGTTATAAAAAGTTAGAATTTATAAAGTCTAATACTCTAGGGTAGCCTTATAAGGTACTAGCCTTATAAGGCTAGACGGCTACTAAGTATAGACGGTTACCTAGTAAACCCTTCTATACTAGATATCTAAAAAGGTGTCTAGGAATAAGATAATAAGACGACAAGACTTTATAGACGTAGCTACTCGCTTATTATCTCGGTAGAAGGGCTTATTTCCAAGTTAAATATTAGCGTGACAGGGATTATTTTAGTAAGCGCTTAGTTTTAGGGCCTTGACGAGTCGGTACTAAAGCGGGTACCGAGTATTCGGGTCGGTACTAAAACCCGACTCGACGGTCAGTCTAAATAATACTAAAAATCTAGTACTAACACTTAAAAATATATAGGATTATCTAAAAAATCCTTTAATACGATTTAATAAAGATAAAGATATTATAACTTTAAAAAAGGATATTAAAGTTAAATTAAAAGAGTAGACTAACTATTAAGTTAGGTTAGTACTAATTATCTGAAATTTTGTTTTAAGTTCGAGGACAGCCGAAGCTTGGTATCCAGTACCTTGGTCCTCCATCGTCATTCTGGGAAGTATTCATATAAACCACAAACAATTGCCCGACATCCTAGTATTTATATATCTCTGCGCAAACGGTAACATAACCCATAATTGATTTGTTAGAAACCTCCCGAACACCACATCGCCTCATGAAGACTGTGTTTTATTTCCTTTCATACTGAATAATGATTTCACCTGTATCAGTATATGAGGAATGCCTTCAAGGTTGTGAAAGTCGCGGAAGCAACCGGTACCTTTCCCTCCATGTGGAATATACGGCGGTGCACAGTATCCCATCCATGGGGTCAGCAACAATGATACACATGCTAGAATGAATGGTCTTTCTGCTCTACCAGATCCTAGAATAGCGTCGTTATCACTCTCATTGGCGTTCGGGAACCCAAGTATCTCGCAATCGTACAGCTTCACCAATTCTCCCAAGCCACACCCCATCCATGTTGATTCTTGCATCCAAGTTCCCAGCTATATGTGGGAGAACACAGCAGAAAAGTTGTTGTGTTTGCATGCTACGGTCAGGTCCATATGTTGCGATGTTTGGTTCAGGTATGTATCCCAGTCGGATGCGAAGTCACACCTTGATAGAGTAATTTGAGAAAGGCTTAGCATAATATTAGGATAGTCATGGTGTTGATCTTGTCCAGGATCAATATTTGCATTGGTATGAGGCAGTTTGGAGTGAGCAAATGTCTGCCGGTCGATGGGGTGTTGAAGCAGTGACGCGGATTCGGCCTGGTTTGGATATCGGATAAGCCATCCAGGCAGCAACAACTGCCATCGAGGAAACTAGGTTCTCCCCCCCTCCCCCTCCACTACCTCCAAGCCCATCCATGCATACGTGCCCCATAACCACCACTTGAAACCCTCATACTCTCTCGCTCTTCTCATCTCCAATCGCAGCCTCGACTCTAGTTACCGTACTTCGTCCATGAATAGGTACATTAATGAGAGCAAATCGAAGCTGGACTGTAACTTATTGCCCAAATTTGTTTTTCAATTTTCGTCTTCCATCACCCCGCCAATGGATAGTGTCGAGCGAAGTTCTTCGACCAGGGTATGTTGATTTAGGGCACAAGGAGTGCAGGATGGCTCATCTTGCATACATACAATGTGATTGGGAAGTGAGTGTGTTGAAGGACTCTGCACGGTCGCGGTAATGCTGTGTCAACAGCAGCTGTGGAAACTGCCGATAGCGGAACGTCGCTAGACCATGTTCGAGATCGAGATTCCAGACTCTTCACATCAACAGCCTCCAGTTCGCACCTTACCCGAAGATCAAACTTCAACAGGCATATTCTCCGAGCCCATACCAGCACCATCAGACCTTTCCCATCCTCCATCACCACCCCCACCCACCTCAGCGACTCTAGCCCCCAGCCAAGCCTCAAAAGCAGCAAACATAGGTGCATCGCTATCCCTACAGAAACCTCTAAGTGCAGCATAGCGATCCCTTACGTCCGCACCCGTAGCTCGCAGCACCTTGGCCAGATCCACAGGACAGAGGTACGGAGGCTGTCTGACGTCTTCGGCCAGAGAAGCTGTGGACTGCATGACGCAGGCATAGTAGACGCAGTGATCGATACCGAAACAGTGGCCTAGTTCATGGCTGGCCGTTTGACAGACGCGGGAAAGCCATCGGTCAGACAAGAGGGTTGGATTCATGGGTGGTTGTTTTAACAGAGCGGTGGTGTTTGCGGCTAGGGCCGCCTGTAATGGTGACTTGTGAGCACCGCCCTCTTGGATCTTTGATATATTTGAATCATCCCTCGCCGTTGGCGGTTCCCCACAGCAGGCTCGCATATACGCCTCACAGTGGGACGCAGGCCACGAGTGCTTTCGTTCTACGTGTTGTCTTTCATCAAGGTTGGGATTATACCGGGCCATTGAGACGACGGCGACTCGACTACCTCCATAAGCGCGGCCGCAGCAGAAATCGTCATCTTCGTCCTCGAAAAGATCTTGCTCCACAAGCATCAGCAGAGCGTACGCGTCGTCGGGTAAGATGCTGATGGCTGTATCAAGCAAATCGTCAAGGTTGAGCTGGCCTTGGAAGATGCCGTCTGGAGAAGTCCGAAAACGAATACCGATGGACTCAGTTGTTGTGCTTAGCCCAATGAAGCCTGAATTTTCCTTGGGCTTGCTAGTATCCCATTTTGTAAAGCGAAGGTCACCAGGCGGCAAAAGTTTGACCCTCATACCGTGATAAAAGGCTGCCAGATAGCGCATGACATCTTGCACGACTGGCTGTGTGAGACTGGCCTGTCCCACTTTCTCTACTTGCTGCGGGACGCTCCATCTACGGACCCACGGTACGTTTGCGGCCACCTCAGGTGGGCCAGCAACGTAAAGCACATTCCTCTCGAGTGTCAATTTGTTGCGCGCCTTCTCGCGAACCCAAGAAAGTAGACTCTGAGGGGGCGCGGCCGGGTCAAAGGACAAGTCATCTCCAGGTAACACCATCGGAGCTGGGAATGATTCGTCACGTAAAGGACCTGCATTCTTTTTCTTGCCGGATGCCGTCGCTCGCTGTTGAGCTGTAGGTTGTCGATAGCCCACTGTCCCAGCGTGCGTTGATGTTGTAAAGCTGAGAGAGGAGTGATCACACGCAACATCACGAAACATGGTGTAAGCGGCTTCAGGTGGACTCGAACCTGAATTATCTGCCATGCTCGACGACCGAAGAGATGAAAGGTGAACAAAATCGGATATTGAAATGTAAAGTAGCTTGTCTCGTTCATATTTTTGCCTGCAGCCTAAAGGCTAGTGGATTCCTTGGCGGCTACTGCTGTTCCTGTAGGTTGCCGTATACATAAGTAAACATCCAGGGTAATATTGAGAGTACTGAACAGCATCTATGAGATTGAAAAATCATTGCCGTTTACAGGTGTGACCAAGATCTTGCCGGGCCAACGCTCGGTTGCCTCACTAGGTCGTTGGTAGCTGTGCATCTGCCGTTACTTCTGAAGACAGATCAGACTGGGCAGATGTTAGCATGATCGGTTTGTCTCCGTGTGAGAATAATGATGAATTGGGAGAAGCGAGTCAGCTTATCAGAGTATGAGTTCCTTGCCACTGATAGCGCTCAACATGAGGGCTCTTGTTTACCAAAGTTTCCGCCAAATTCTATTCTCTATATTTCGTAATACGATAGCCATAAGTATGCACACACGCAGGTGCGCTCAAGGTGGTGTCCAACATACCTTTCCAAACGTAATTTAAGACTTTTCACTCATTCGTATCCTATGTGCAGCATTCAGTCCATAAATCGTAGGGCTCGTCGTTTGGTCGCTCTAGGTGTGCCCATTCGTCTCCCGGTGGCCATGTAACTTTTCCCTTCGTTTTCGGACCGATTTGGCCAGTATCTCGAGCACCTCTTCCGTCGCGTCCCATCCTATGCAAGCATCTGTGATGCTTACGCCATATTTCAGGCCATCTTTGCCTTCCTTGGGTACTTTTTGTGCGCCTATGGCTATGTCAGCCAATTCGAATCCAAGCTCAGCTTAGAGCCTAGCAACCTTCATTGATGTTACTCTCGATCATGACTCCCATGATTGCCTCTTCTCCTGCCTCAATCTGTCCAGCTAGATCCTTTGCAACCTTTGGCTGATTCCGATGATCCTTCAATGAGTTCCCGTGGCTACAGTCGACCATCAAACTCTGTCTCAGGTTCTTCTTTGCTAGAGCTTCCTTGGCCTCTTGTATGCTTTTCGTGTCGTAGTTTGTCCCCTTCTTGCCCCCTCGTAGGATAACGAAACAATCCTCATTGCCCAATGTCCCAACAATTGCGACCAGACCAGGCTTCGTGACAGACAAAAAATGATGAGGGTGCATGACAGCTCCAATCGCGTCGATCGCAACGTCCAGAGACCCATCTGTACCGTTCTTGAAGCCAACGGGGTAAGATAACCCTGATGCCAATTCCCGATGCAGCTGGCTCTCTGTCGTTCGGGCTCCAACAGCACCAGCACTTAGACAGTCTGCTAAGAATTGCGGCGATATAGTATCCAGCATCTCACTCGCCAGGGGCATGCCTTTATCAGTCAGGTCCACAAATAATTGCCGCGATACTCTCAAGCCCTTGTTGATGTGAAAGCTGTTGTTGATATCTGGATCGTTGATCAACCCTTTCCATCCCACTGTTGTCCGCGGCTTCTCGAGGTACGAGCGCATCACGATCAGAAGATCCTCGTTGTAAAGATGTTTGAGGCGAAGCAGACGGTCGGCATAGTCGAGGGCAGCTGCAGGATCGTGTATGGAGCAAGGGCCAACGATAACAAGTAGACGGCTGTTTGGATCGGTGTTATGTACAATTGAGACAATGTCGTTTCGAGCTTCGATTACTGTCTTTTTGGAATTCTCGGTCTAGACATCGTGAGTCATTGAAATTTGGGCTGCTCATTGAGTGATCGCACTTGTAGTATTTCATGCTGGAGTAGGTCTGGAGGTGTCAGAGGATTCACTCCTCTTACTGGGACCTGTCAGCCAGACTCCCCCCGCGAATTGGTTGCGGTTTGCACCTCTCCAATCTTCGAGTCTGTCTTTGTTGCCGATATGCGGATTGGCAACATGGAACTAAATGCCACATCAGCAGCTACGGTACTCTGCATGCAAGACATGTTTATAACACTCACAGACATAGTGTGTGGCTTGGGAAAGAGCGACACAGTTAAAACGTTATTGGAATTTGTGAAATCCAAAATCATTAAGATGTAGTAGAAATTGCTAATACGGGTTCGCTCTTATGGCATGCCGAAGCCAAGTGTACGTCTAATAGAGTACGGCGGACGCTTAAGTCTAGAGTAGCAGCAGGGCTGGCCAATCACAAGACGGGCAGCAATCCCGCATAGAATGGACTAAATTCCTCATGTACGACTTCCACTCCGCTACACCGCGCCCACGATATCTCTTGTCATATTTCCTTTGTACTGTAGCTGTGCATTCGGCAACATGCTGGCGCGCTCAGCCTTATACTCGGCGCGTACGGCTAGCAATGCCCGTAGCTCGCTGGGGCGATCGGCGACGGTATGGGATTCCACATTCCGGTCATCGCTACGGAGGGACTGATTGAACCAGCGATCCGCAGCGTCCACGTCTGGTAATGCTGCTGCAGAGGCTACACCCACTCCTTTCCGATTGACCGCGGCGGGGTCCGTAGCTACAGCTGTGGCGGTCGGGTCGATGGCGTGGTACCTCCACCTTTACGGACCTACAGTATATGCAATGACCCCTCAGGAAGAAGGGTAAACATGATGGCGAACTTTTCAGAAGTCTAATACTGATTATAGTGATTAGACTACATTCACCCAAGTACCCCTGGGAACACGAAAAATTTACCAAGACCTTCGACCACCAAACGTATGCCCCTATACCATTCGCTGCAACACTCATGGCTAACGCCTTATAACAGTCTACGACGAGGGTTTCAAGTCTATCGCGAAGTCTGCTCATCTTGCCACTCCCTCAACCGCATCCCGTGGCGCTCTCTCGTCGGCAACACACACACGGTCGATGAAATGAAGGCCATGGCTGAGGAGAATGAATACGACACTGAGCCTAACGATGAGGGCGAGATCGATAAGCGACCCGGCAAGCTTTCGGATTACATTCCACCTCCATATAAGAACGATGAGGCGGCGCGGGCGGCAAACAATGGGGCGTTGCCTCCAGATCTCAGCTTGATGGTCAAGGCGAGACATGGAGGGTGCAATTACATCTTTTCGCTATTGACGGGATATCCAGAGGAACCACCTCCAGGAGCCGTGGTCCCTGCCGGGTTGAACTTCAACCCTTATTTCCCTGGCACTGGCGAGTTATGCATCCACTGGACCAAGACAAGCATCTAATATAGCCTACAGGTATTGCAATGGCTCGTGTCCTTTACGATGGCTTAGTCGAATACGAAGATGGCACACCTGCTTCAACCTCCCAGATGGCAAAGGATGTAGTTGAATTCTTGAACTGGGCCGCTGAGCCGGAGATGGACCAGAGGAAGAAGATGGGTGTGGCTACTATTGTTGTAACGAGTGTTTTACTAGCGCTCAGCATATGGGTCAAGAGGTACGTCACGTTCAATGGTCATCTCCCAGGTCCAATCTTAATATACTTATCTTTCCAGGTACAAGTGGTCGCCAATTAAGACCAGGAAGATCGTCTATAATCCTCCAGTTGGCGGAAACCCTCAATTACGTGGTCGATAGACTCATTCTTTCATCGGTGTCCCCTTCCTTGCGACCCATAGATGCGAAGACTGTAACATTGGGTGTGTGTATATTCACTAGTGTTCCACTGCTTGAGCACTCTATCAGTGTCTTGAAGACTCGTGACAATATAGATAAAAAGAGTCGTTCTGCGTTTTTCTTGCGCGCCAAATTATCATCCTTCAACGCATATACCGAGACTCGAGAACCCGAGTCAATGTCAAAGTGCATGAGGTAAAGCAGATGCTGGTGAAAGTTTTCATCCAAACACTCCACCGCTTATAGCTGGTAACAGGACCTCAAGCCAGGGCCTGATTCTCAGTACCATAGGCCTCTGAATCTCTCACACCGTCTTCGCCAGCTTCCCTCGGAGCCTCCAGGTTCGACTTGCTCATCATCTTCATCATTGTCGCATCTCTCAGAATCATTTCTTTTCTTGCACACAAACATAGGCGCTCTCTCTCATCTCTCCCCGTTTTCTCACAGCCCTCTACTCTAGTCTCCGCTCCATAGTCTGGCTAATAAACCCCCTAATCGCAGCCCACCTCTCGGCACTACCCCCTTCCCTCACAACAACCCCACAACCACCACCTCTCACCTCTCCCTCCTGCTCTTCCCTTACCGCAGTATTCGATCCAGCAGCCATCAACGCCATATTCTTCCCAAACCGCTCCATCTCCATCGCCACCAACCTCTCCTTCTTCTTCCCAGCCCCCGGTCTACTCTTCAAACTTCTGTGTCTGATCTTAACCCTATCTCCACCCTCAACACCACCATCGCCATTTCCTTTATCAGCAAGGCTAGGAGTTTCGGGTAGTGAGTCTGCTAGGCTGGATAGATTGGTGACGAGCTTTTTGGAGGGACGCCGTCGTTTGCTGATTTTTGAGCCTGGAGCTGTTTTTGAGATGCGGGACAGGAGGGTGGCGTGTTTGGATTCGCGCTTTAGACGTTTGGTGGGTGCTTTGGAGGATGTTGGGCGTGATTTGGTGGTTGTGGGGAGGGAGGGGCGGGTGGGTTTGCGGGTTGGGAGCGGTGGTTTGGGGGCCTGTTGTTGTTAATTTTACGGGGTTTGGGGGGGTTATAGGGTGTTTACCATGTGCAAGCTAATGCATGTATGCCATGGGTGTGGATATGTGATCTGTGGGTGCTTTTCGAATGACGGAATCATTCCGTGCTAGCTTCTACTCCGCATTGTTCATGAACTCCTTTTCACTGCCGTGCCAGCAATATAGTCGAGATGGGAGCAGATGCAGATCCTATCGAAAAGGTCCGACTTGAACTGCGATCCGTTGAGACTAAGGCAGCTACCCTCAAAGCCCAGATCGCTGAGGCAGAAGAAGCATACCGCATCCCATCACCAAGCAGCTTAGCGGAGGACAACGCTGCGACTCAACAGCGTTCGCTACACAATGCGTCTTGGCCGCTGCAGCCTAGTGAATACCAGAGGTATGGCAGGCAGATGATCATGCCGGAGATCGGGCTGGAAGGTTGGCGTGTGCCTGTGTCCTGCGTGCGGTCCTAGACTCACGCATGGACTAGGTCAGCTCAAGCTTAAGAGAGCCAGGGTATTGATCGTTGGCCTTGGGGGACTGGGATGCCCGGCAGCGACGTATCTGGCTGGCGCTGGCGTAGGGGTGCTTGGCCTGGTCGACGATGATGCGATATCCCTTTCGAATATTCATAGGCAGATATTGTATCGTGAACAGAGCGTGGGTAACTCCAAAGTTGAGGAAGCTGTACATGCTCTAAATTTGTGAGTTGTCGTCAATACTTGCCCCTTCTCTTCTATCGCTGATATGTTCAGCGCCAATTCTACGATTGAATACCGTACTCACAGTACTCGCCTTACCCCGACCACAGCAATGGAGCTGTTCGAACAATACGATCTCATACTTGACTGTACGGATCACCCATCTTCAAGGTACTTCATATCAGACGCCGCGGTGCTGGCAGCTAGACCCCTTGTGACAGCCTCTGGCCTACGCACAGAAGGACAACTCATGGTCCTCAACCATCCTCCCAGAAGTCAAGGAAACAGTCAAAGCAGTTTCTGCTATCGTTGCGTATTCCCAAAGCCCCCACCACCAGAGAGTGTCACTACATGCGGAGAAGGAGGTATCTTGGGGCCGGTCGTTGGAGTCATGGGCATCCTGATGGCAATGGAGGCCATCAAGATCCTAGTCCCACAACGACAACAAAACGATAGGCATCCTGATGCAAGCGCCGACACCCCACCAACACTCTTGATGTATTCCGCATACAGCAACCCCCTCTTCCGAACCGTACGACTAAAAGGCAAAAGACATGACTGTATCGCCTGCTCCCAACACGCAACCATCACCCGAGAAACTCTACAATCCGGAAGCCTCGATTACGTAGCATTCTGCGGAGCCAGACCACCTATAAACCTCCTCTCAGACCAAGAAAGAATACACCCAACCGATTTCTCAGCCCTCCGCCACGATCCCTCCACGCCCCTTATCCTCATCGACGTCAGAGAACCAGTCGAATACAACATCGCCCACATTCCCAAAAGCATCAATCTACCCCTCTCACGCATAAGCCAAGATCCCGAAAACAGCATCAACGAGCTCGAGCAGAGACTCGGAACGACGAACGCGTCTGCGGGTAGTCAGCTGTACTTTATATGCCGCTTGGGAAATGATTCGCAAATCGCCATGCACAAATTCCGCAACACAGCCAAGATGCGCGAAGATACAAAATATGAGCTCAAAGGCGATATCAAAGGTGGACTGGCGGCGTGGGCTCAGCATGTGGATGGTGGGTTTCCGGACTATGGGGATTTTCCTTTGGATAGGGGGAAGGGATGATGGCGTTCAGGAGGTCCTGGAGATATATCAGAAGGGTTTTGAGGATCCCGATTCGGCGCATCTAAAGGCCATTTACGAATATCGAACGATGGCATAGCGCAGACCCTAGGATAGCGTGATTTCCAAAACAAAGACAGTACAACATAGACATGAAAACGATGCATCAGCATCGTAGCAATCATCAAATAAGGTATACCATGCCCCTCATCCAGCTACAGCAAGCATAGAACCAAATAATGATTGCTTGCTCGCCAAGGTTGGCTTGATACCCATCTAGCTGAGTTGCTGAGGTTGATATTGCAAAAGATTTAGTTCCATGGAATAAAAAGGAAAAAGAGGAGAGCAAGTTTTCCATAATCAAATAACTACCTCTAGCATGCCCAAAGTCAACTATTGAAGGGATATCACGCTACCACGCTCCTCCATATAGACGAGGAGCTGGGGGAAATGGCACTGCATCTTGTGACGAGGATAAAAGGCGTTGAATCATCGTCATCGTCGTTATCATCACCTGTAGAAGATCTGCCTACCGAATCTTCAAGCCAAATCCGCTGCTGAATGCAAAATCGTAGCTCTCCTCCACACTCAAGACCGCACGGCTCCAATCTCAGAACCCGACACCATCACTCCCACTACTAATCTCCACCACCTCCCCTCCTCTCCCCACCGCATCCTCCGCGTGCGCTTCAACGCTCAGCACCGAAGGTCGTACAACCCGATGATGATGCGATATTTGCTCCGAAAGCTGCGTTCGCGCTTCAGCGTAGACATTTTCGTTTTTGGCTTCGCTATCTGAAATTATGGAATCGGGAATTGAGGTCTCGGAATCGGGTACTTCTATGTCGGGCGCTGAGTCTGTGCTTTCGTCGTCGAGGGCGTGGTTGGGGTTGGAGGATGGGTGGGGGAGGTGGGTTTCGCTTTCGGTTTCGCTTTCGTAATATGCTGAGAGTGGTGGTGCTGGTTGGGGTTTAGCTGGAGAGGATTTGGGTCGGAAGTATTTGGTTATGTCGTTCATTGGTGTAGGGACTTTGGGTCGGTATTCGCTGGTGGTGCCGTTGGAGGTATGTGAGGGTTTGGTGCGGATGTTGGAATTATTCTTGATGGGGATCGTGAGGCCTGCACTTTCCAGACGAGGTGACCTGATGGGATTGAGTGCTGGAGGCCGGTTTGTGGCTGGAGTGATAGGGCTATTGGAATGGGGTCCTGACAGCCTAGGGTTGCTTGGGGTAGCTGTTTCTAGAGATACTGTATTGTTGACGGCAAGAGGAATTGTCTTCGACGATGGAGCTGTCTTAGCCTTGCTTGGAGAGTGGTTTGGACGGGTTTGGTAAGGTTTGCGATCCGATGTGTCACTCAGTGTATCAGGAGCGAATTTTGCTCCACGAGGATAATGCGGCGTGAGGCTGGCTCTGCTTCGAAACGAATTCTTGGGTGTCGTTACCTGAACAGAGGGAGCGGGTGGCGGTCGTGCATGCTGTGACTGGCCGTTGATCTTGTTCAGGATATCTCGTGCCAATTCAATTGCATCTTCCGCTGAGGGAGGGGGTGAGCCAGGTTTGAGAACTGTATTGCGCGACGGTGTGGAAATGAAGGGTTTCGATATTATTCGTGATGATGAATGTTGCTCACTTTGCTGAATATTTGTAGGCTGGAATTGCCATAGTAATGCCTCCCTTTCAGCTTCCTCGTCTCTGATCTCAAGCATATCGACCATATCAACATCTTCGACCTCACTCTGGGCACGACTTTCAGATGATGGGTCCGCGAGGCCTGGAGGCTTGAATACGGGGTATGCAGCAGACGGCAATGTTCTCTTTGGGGTGAAAACTCTACTCCTCCGTCTTTGGCGCTGGGCAGGATAGTGATCTCCATCGGGCCTGACCAGAAAAGATGATGTGGGAGGCGGTAGCGGATGGTCTTGCGCTACAACAGTGACAGGGCCGGTTCTTAGCCATTTAAGAGACGAACTATTTGCATGCGCGTGGAGTGGATCGTTGTCAACACGGTCTGACTTGGTCGATGAGGTCGAAGAGACTGACTGGTGGAATTGCTTGTCGAATACGGTTCCTTTACCTGAATACGGTTTTGAACTTGCGTTTCTACCGTCAAATTGCATGAGTGGACCTGTGGCATGTAATGGAAGCCGAGTGTCAAGCCGTCTGCGTTTGGGCGACTGCTCTCGATTGTATGATTGTGCGACTTTGTGTGATACTGTCCTGGAAACAGAAACCTCTCGTGAAGTCTCATCCTCTAAGCTGTCCTCCAATGGAGCCAACCCACTCGCAACAACCATGGCATACTGAGGTCTTCTCGTTGGCTGTTGACGACTTAATTCGTCTTCGGAGCTCTCAGAGGATGCGTCTGTCTCCGAGACGTGTTTGAAATGACCTGGCTGAGGTCCATTAAATGATGGGCCACGCACAGCAGCTTGTTGAGATCCATTCGGGGCCAGAACTTTGACAGCAAGATGAGAAGTCCTGGAAGACGGAACGAAGGCGACACCCTGCTGTACCGCACGTGAAGAACTTGGAATGACGACTAGAGGTCTGGTTTGCTGGGTTCGCAATTTCTGTATTCCTAATTGGCCTGTACTGGCGCCAACTAGTACAATTCTTCCGTCGATAAGCTTACTCCCTATCGGTCTCCCTCTGGGTTTCGGTGGAGGCTGACTCGCTTCGCGAACGTCTTCTTCAAGGAAATCTTGGTTCTCAAACCTCTGAAGTTCGGCCTGGGATACATGGTCGAATATTTGAGATAACGGTATCTCTTGAGGGTTACGGTTGACGATGCCAGCAAACTTAGTACCAACGACGAAAGTGATATTGCCGTCTACAGATAGCTGGCGTGATACGATGATCGTTCGTCCTTTGTTGCTTATGTCACCATTTGCGCTTACCGGGTGGTTTGCTGGAGGATTGGTTCCAATTAAAGGCGGAGGTCTCAGATTTGGTTTGTACGTTAGCCGGGTGGGAATGGGTATCTGGCTCGAATTAGCTTTCGTTCGTGATGAAAGCCATTAAAGGTAAGGCGAAGCGTATGTGGGGCATACACATGGTGTTGCGAGGTCCTTATGTTTGGGTACCAAAGATCCTGTGGGAAGGGCGACCCATACAAGGCGCTCACTTTCGTTTCCAAGAGGCGGTGGCCGGCGGGGCGATCGCCCCAAAGGCCGTTCCACAAAATCTGCGTTGCGATTTATCAACAAGGGGATCTTGATTGCTTTCAGAGGCGAGAATTGTACTGCTTGATGTTACTTTAAGCTCAATATATTGCAGAGTAGTTGTTGCACTCACTGGGAGCATGATCCATCACTTCTATCGCCACTGTAATCAGATCTAGGTCCAAATAAAGTGAAAGGAGTACGACGCTAGAGTATAATTAGTACTTAAAAACGAGCTATAGTAGCTTAGTAAGCACATTTAATTACTTTAATAGGCTCAGTATCTAGTACGGTTATAGTATATTAGAGAAAGAAGAAGTAAAATAATAGAAAGACTTCTAATAGTAGCTTCGCGACCTAGGACTAATCTAGATAGACTAAATCCTACTAGTCTACTACGCTTCTCTACGCTAAAAGATATTATATAGTATTTTATAGATCTATTTCATATATTCTTTATATTACCTTCTCTTAGAATTATCAACTTTCTTTATACTTAATACTATCTCCTATTACTATTCTATAGTATCCAGTTTTCCTCAAAGTAGTCTACTTAAGTAGCCTATCAAAATTCTAGGAAACGAATTCTATGTTTAACGTTGGATTTTCGATAGAACTAGGGCCGGTACCCCACCCGCCCATCATAACATTGTCCCAAGCCTGCTCCGTAGTGTTTCCTACACCACCACTTCTCCTTCCGCATTGTCTAATGTCTACACTGTCTAGAAGTCAGGCCTGTTCTTCAATTGCAAGACTGTGTGTTTCCGAGAGATTATAATCATACGGAGAGGCAGGAGCAATAGATAAGTGCAGACACATTTTCTTACGCACGGCCCAGTCTTGACGCGTCTCGATCTGAAGTCTCTTGAGGGTTGACCAACTCATAACAATTCATAGACATTGCATTACAGCCCTCCCCTTGTACAACATAATGGATCGTCTTGAGGATCGCCTCCGCACTTTCATCAATTGGCCTTATGGAGGCCGATTGGCACCAGCACATATGGCGGCGGCAGGCTTCTACCAATGCACGCCAGAAAGCGATGCCGTATCATGCTTCTGTTGTCAGGTTAGGATGGAAGGATGGCATGAGCAGGGAGATCCAATCGCCGAGCACCAACGCGCTACCCCTACATGCACTTGGAACAATGGTACCTTCATGAATACCTTAGAGGAAAGGCTTGGATCCTTTCATACCTGGCCTATTGATATCAAGCCACTTCCAATATCGTTGGCAGCAGCCGGCTTCTATCACAGTAACAAAGCCGGAGATGGGGTCACTTGCTTCAGTTGTAAATTGGCGCTAAGAGATTGGAAGAGAGACGATGACCCAATTCGCCTACATACCGAACATTCTGCTCTCAATCGACCCTGTTCATGGATCCTAAAAGTCACGAATCAGCCCGAACAATACCTTCCTCCTACGCCTCCAGCTACTCCCCCAGTAGAGGAAACCACCAGGAAGCCTCGGAAGTGCGCGGCCTGTCACAGGACCTTTCCTTCGGGCAATCAATTCCAGAAACATCGTCGAGAAGCACATCGCTTGATCCCGGGCAGGTTGGGGGTTCGCTTGAAGCGACCAGCTGTACTGAAGCGATCAGGCGTGCTGTATCTGGGGAAGCATAAGGTCTCAAAACCGGTGCGCCAACGATAGAGACTTGGGCAGGAAGAATATGACCTCTCTGGGATCGTTTGGCGTATGAAGGCTGCAGGAGATCATGGAGCTGACACCTGAAAGACCGCCGGGTGATTAGAGGCGCGTACGGTTTTTCACGATGCAGGAGTGCATCAACGGTCATAGGAGAAAGAGGCATTGTACCATATTGCACGAGCCACAAGACTAGAGCGAGACAGCGATACCTGGCGGTTCTATTGCATATATTGCATGATGCAGAGATTCAATTGCTTTGAGTGAAGGGCTACGTCGACCCATAGGTTGGACTTCCGTTCGATACATCTGATAACTTGCTAGTTTCCATATTATCATCACGAACGCCGCCAATAGCTTACCAATACCTCATATTGCCGACTGTCTCAGTCGTCTCACCTGTGATCGGATCTCTATAGGCATGTGAATAACATCGCACTGCTAGTGCACTCACCCGTTCGTCTATTGTGTAAAGCCACAAGACTCTACGTTTACTGTCGCATCGCAGATCTATGGTATGGCTATCACCTACTGAGGGGGATCAATCACTGTGAATGTGTTTGTTGTCTGTAGGGTTGGTCTAAATTCGAAGATCGACAAAGCACCTTTTGTCGGGGTTTGTTGTCTAGTACCTATCCTGCGAATGGATACGACTCTCACTGTGTCCATCCATATTCTTTGTCATCGACAAATTGCGCACTTTTGATTCATTGTGTATTCCCTTCTCCTCGTTGCTTCCATTCTTCAACACTCTTCGCCTTTGGATCTCATATCACTCAAATACTGTTTGACAGTGCTTTCCATATTCATTCAAATCTGCAGAGTCATTCCACCAGCCGCGCTCCACATACCGCAGACTAACAACATCGGCCATCTATTCGCACTACAGACACCTTATATCAGCGTACGGACTGTGAAATATGGGAAACGCTCAGTCTCACACCTACGCTGATCGACAAAGAGCTTCTTGGGTTCGTAAAAGTCCACATCACCCGTCAACCTCGAACGCTCTACGAAGAACACGGTCACCTACAGATGAGTTCATGCCTGAGCTCGGGTATACACCAAGCCAACGCGGAGGGCAAATGCATCGAGCCGCCTCAGCGCTAGCGGGCCCAATCCGTGCTCATCCTGACGAGTCAACGGGTAAGCACTCCCCAGAGGTTCCAAATGATAAGCTTATGCAAGGGCCCACCCCGGCCGGTATGAGCCGTAGACCAGCTCAAGAAGAGACCCTGAGCGCTCAAAACAACGGCCACATCAAATCTGGACATTCAATGCCACCTTCTCCACCCCGAGACGCTAGCAATGGTCACGTCCGTTTCGAGGGCGAATTCATAAAAGGCATCCATGATCATGGCCATGATCGGCCCCGCACACCATATCCAGAGTCTGGCAAAAGATCTCATAGGATCTGAGGCTTGCTCAATCCTGGCTAAGCTTCAGTATGTTGTATAAAGCTCCATTGTCTGCCGTGTGGGCCTCGGCCAACATGATCCGTTTGTGAAAATAGAGATGGAGGAGTGTGGACGTTGGTGGCCCTTATACTGTGGTTCTGGTGTCGTGTCAGATGGTCGCTACGATCATTTCATGATAGTCTGCGCTCGACATTGTTGGTGGGTATTTGCAGGTTGATCCTCCCTTAATCAAGTCATGGCATATTTTCATCGAGTCTTCTGTATAATTAATGTAATTCTGTGTCCACCTCCTCGCCATAGCTAATAATTTTCTAAGTAAAACTGTCTTGTCCGTGTCCGCTGAGGTGAAGCATCTCGAATATCCGAACCCACCTTACAAATCAATCTATCGCCAGGTCTATCGTATACTGTTTATTGCATAGCCACTAACCCATTCGGCGATGTGGCTGCTCATCCCAATATACATGACTAGTCTTCGCTTTCTCCTGGCCGTTCACCCCTAGCTAGATAGCGAATCGAGACGTCGAAGGTAAGACGCTTTCGTGACTTGTATCCATACCGTGTACTAAAGTTCACACCTTGACAGTGATTCGCAGTCTGTTTGAGAAGGGATGCCGTTGTAGAGCGAGTTTTCTGGCAGGTCCTAATCGTTCTCTGTTGCATTGTTCTTTTGAGAGGTACCATCCAATGCACTGTTTTTTCCGAACCTGCGCTTTCCAAGTTTGAGACCTATGTTAGGGCGCAAGGGTTGCGAATGGAAGGTTCATATTAGGATAGTGAATAGTGGTTTGGTTTGGTTGGCCAATGAATGAAATGATAGTTCTTTAGCTTATAACTACCTCTCCGCCGAAAATTTCGTTTTCCTCACGCTCATATATGATGTAGAAGTATCTATCCGCCGACACTAGGATAGTGAATAGTGGTCTCTTTGACTAATGAATGAAATGATAGTTCCTTAACTTACAATTACCTCTCCGCCGAGGATTCTGTCTTCCTCAGGCTCATAATTGATACTATATGTTCGTCTTCCCCAGGCTCGTAATCGATACTATATGTTGTGCAAGTACCTATCCGCCAGAGATCCTACTTCCCTCAGCCTCATAATTGATACTAAACACCACACGAAATCCTAATAAGCACTAAGCCCTAAGCCCACTCCCCTCGCCTCTCTACAAGGCGCAAGAATCCTCCACCACAATCTCCACAGTATCGCGCTCCTCCCATACGCAATGCATGAGAGGAGCTCCAACAGCAAGACGTCCCATCTCCAAGATCTCTCTCTTCGTAGTCTCCTTCAGACCTGGGTACGCTTTCTATACCACAGGAGTCCATTTGCCAACGGGGCCATGATCGAGACGATAGACATGCTGGCTGTCCCACAGTTGCACCCGACGCATTGCCGACTCGGTAAGATAGCCGCACTATATGGTACTCCAAATTAGAATGGAAAGTCATAGCCAATGGCGTACAATTCACAACGGAGGGTGTACAACTTACGGTGACGATAGTCCCCTTGCGCACGATGCAGAAGTCGAGGAACCCGTGTTCAGACTTGTGCTTGGGATGGAAGTTGAAGTCGTGTGTCATGTCCAGGAAGCGAGCGAGTGTCTCTGGCTTGTGATTGAAGAGAATGGGTGACGACTAAGTCTGGGATGCGGACCCACGTATCATCAAGAGGGTAATCCAGATCGATGCTCTCGATGTTGATGAGGTGAGGGTGTCCAAGTGGGGCTGTGGTAGGCAGCTGGGGGCAGGTGGCGAGGTATTTGGGGTTTCCATTGTGGCGAGCGAGATTCGCAAGCGAGTGAGTGATAGGGCCGGTTGCTATGGTCTTCGGCGTGGTAGAGTTATTTTGGAAGCCTTTGGTACTGATCTGGATGATATGGATTGCAGGTGAGAGTATCAATAATGTGGCAGATCGAGCATCTAGTGTTTATATAGAAGTTGGACGACGCTTGGAGAATGACGACTCCAACATCGATACTTCACTCACCGAATTATTCACATCATGACACCAAGTGAAGTACAATTAGCCTTTCTTCCGTGACTCGTTGTAATTGCCGCAATATCTCCTGGCGTTCGTAAAAACTCAATGGCCTCACATAACCTTTAATCTCTATTTTGATAGCAATGACATCCAAAATTCGGAACCACGGTAGTAAACTAGTACTATATCTTGCTGGACAATCAGTCAGTCCTCTATGGAAGTGTAAGATCTCTAAGTGGCCATTCTCTTTGAAGTCAGTTATTCACTCCGAGTCATGTCGCAAACCAAGCTAGGATACCCAGAACCGAGCGATGTGAATTTTCGCCATGGGTGATGAATGTGAGTGCCCGCATTAGTGGTCGGCATGTGATGGGCTGAGACACAGCCCAATGGCACAAAAAGGAAAGCGAGATGGCCGGGCAGATCTAGGCGCTGCCGTAACCCTGGTACAGAGCCCTCAAGATTCCGTTCAGTATTCCCGGTTCTCAAGCCCGGTGACATTTGACCGCGTTGATTGGAGAAAGCCATTTGCAGCGAGGCTCCTGAATGCCTCTGTCAGCACTGTATGGAGTCGTAGTCCCTCACGACCGAAGGACACTTGCGCTATATTCAAGTACGTTGGGGCACGGGTCTAGCCTGCTATTTGCATGATAGGCGATCACGGAGAGACTCGGCATTTGCGCAGGGAATCTTCGGTGGAGGAGGGTCTTCTTCATTTGGGGTAGTAATGACTAAGAGTAGCATGTCCCCGACACTGTTTCTGTTAAACGTTGTTCTGGAGAGAAGCTCGCGGTGGTCGACGGGTATTTTCGGTAGTGATACATACCTATAGCGAAGGAGTTGAGGTTGTGTTGAGAGTTGGTTCACAGGTTACGGTACAATAAATCATTAGAATAGGTGTTTTCGGGCATTTGCTTGTCGAAAGCATGGGCCATTCCATTGTCATTGCTCATCCATAGGCCGTGAGCCATCTCTATATGTAGATTCCGAGTTGACGCTGATGAAAAGGTGCCGAAAACGGACTTGTATATAAGAGCGTTTGCGGTTGCACGTATCCCTAAGCCATCTGGCTGCCAGCGAAATGCGATGCAGATCGCCTTTCGGATGGAACGATGCTGGAAGGCAATCGTACTGGAAACGTATGCAAAGTCCTTGCCAGTAGGACGATAGAAGGGAAATGCCTCACGTATCTGGTCTTGGTCATTTAGAAGCGAATTTGTCACTGTGAAGGGCATGTCCCTGGTCGTGCACGCCTAATGGTGGTGGCGCGAGCGTCGCAAGTCGCTTACAGAACGGTCTCAGACGGTTCGCGTTTCATGGAGACGATAGGTCTATAGTCCCGTATGAAGTGACGAACGAGCGTTATGATTCTGGATAGTACGTTGACACTGATTAAGATATCGTGTGTGATTTTGTCCTGAGCTGAAAGCTTACCATGATGACACTCGCTCCCATTGTTGGCCTTAGCGTCTTTAGCATATCGCCATCTGTTACATCACACATGCTCCACTACCGAGCGGACTCGTTGGCTTCCTCAGCTCAAGAAATGTCGACATCCCCGTCCATAGGATTATTATTGCCCCTACCAACGCCGGATCACAATATTTCCCAATCAGCATCGAAGCCCGTAGCTCATGGACTGAATCTCTCGATGAGCCTGATTGGGATCCCTCGTCCACGATGCGGCAGAGGACTAGGTATCGGTTTGAACCCCGAACGTTGCGTCAATGCTATCCAGATGATGGACTCCTACCTAAAGGATCTTCCAAGAGAGGTTTTGACCGTTGGCGGAAGGGGCACGGGTATCTGGGACCTACCAAATCCGACCAGATTCTTGGATAGTGAGTCAAAGCGAGTTTCATTGGCTTCAATCAATGTCTCGCCAGCCAATATGTGTTGGACATGTTGAATGAGATTATGCAGCGGATACGAATTGCGCGTTCGAAGTCTTCCTCGCAAATCCCCTTTCTGACACAATATCGGCCAAGGAACTGACCTCAGCGGCGCGGTCGTTATTCAACAACTGTGTCCGCTCAGTTCCAGTCCAAGGAGGTACGATTCAGAGTCTAGGTAGGTCAAGGTGGAGATCGGTGAAGACCTCACTCGCTCCTCCCAGGTTTAGACCGACCCTGAAGATGGTGTGAAGCTCACAGTCTCACAGGCGATTCTCAAGGCGTTAATCTTGTGGTTCAACACAATCAACCATTTCTAACAACCTGTATCACACCTCCGCCAACGGGGCCACCCCTCCGGTCATGCCGTAACCTGCGCAAGGTACGTGATTCAGTATGAATCTTTGCCCTTCATTCCTTCTCTCAGGCATAGAACATTCGCACATGGAAGATTTTGTCATAACCGTGGGGCGACCCTGTGCGCTTCGACACGATTTGATGTGACGATGGGACTCATTCCAACAAATGTAGAATATGCCCTTTGGTACCGACACCCAGATATTTGGACCAAACGGATCGGAGGAGGAGGTCACCTTGCCTTTCAGTCTCTATTCTGGTGAGCTTCGCCGTCCGACATTGCCCCTACTCATGATTTCCAAAGGCGTGAAGTTGATGAACACCCAGACGATGATCGTTGTGTACTCACCATACATACCCAAAGCGGGCCCGATATCATGAACTGGCGAACAGTTTATGGAGCAGCTACCGAGATGGAAGCTAAATGTGTTACGCAAGGGAAAAGGGCGGCTGTCGCTAGACTAGGTGAGACACACCGGAGTATCTGGTATATTCGATAGCTCGAGGCTTACCTGTTTCGCCGCTTAGGGAGGCGCGCGGAGCTTTATGTAACCATACACGACGCTTCACAGCCTCCCAGTTTGGTGGCCGCTTCATGATTATCTCATCGTACTAAATCTAAATAATACTGTGACATCTTAAGGTTTAGTTAGCTATCATATACCGCTAAGTAATCTACCTTACGTGACTCAACTTTTCTTTTTTCTTATATACGCGTCCTATTTATATTATTACTCCTTTATATACTTCCTATTCTATCTTTTACTTATTTATATCTTATTTATATATATCTATATATTTATATATAGATATTATAATAGACTTATATAAAGTACGCGTATACTAAGCCTATTATTAACTTCCTTACCTCTAATTAGTTTATATTAAAGCTTTACTTATATTATTAAGTATTTACTAACCCTTATTACTTTATCCCTTTTTATACTAATCTTCCTTAGGTCCCTTAGTAGAAAAGACCTACTTTATAAGAACTTAATTTAAATATAGTCTTATAACTAACCTACTAATCTAAATACTAATATATAGCTACTAAATATTTACTTTTTACCTTAAGACCCCCTATTCTATTATATACTTAAAGGCGTAATCCTCCTCCCTTATTATAAAGCCTATTATAAAGCCCTTAGATTTAATTATAATACCCTCTTACTAGCCCTCTACCTAACTATACGCGCTTAAAGGGCCTAATATTAAATTATAAGGCGGAAATATATACTTTAAGGCTTATAATAGAATAGTACTTAAGCTATTCTACTTTATATTAGAAGGAAGAGTATAAGGCCGGCTTTATACTATTTATAATATACTACTTACGCGGTAACGGCGTACTTCCTCTTCTATCTAAGCCCTTATAACTCCTAAAAGAGCTACTTTAAGGAAGTATACTATATTTTAAATATTTTCTGAAGAATATTTATAGATATAATAATACTCTTACCTTTATATCTTATAAATATTAATAGGATACCTAGTTATAAGGTTATACTAGTATTTAATCTTTTATAATTTATAGGGAACTTTACTACTTATAAGGCCTATTATAACTTAGTACTTACTTAATTCTATCCTTTATTTAATTATACTTCTATAATCCCGCCTTTATAATAATATCTTAATTATCCTACTATTTAAATCTTTAAGTATCCCTCCTTAAAGAACTTAATAGAATAATATAGGCTTATAATAACCTATTTATTAATATATACGCTATTATATAAGAGTAAATTAAGTAAGTAAGGGCTATAATAGGGCTTATATAAGTAGTTTTAAACCCTTACCTTTAATTAGTTATAAAGGCTAGATCTAATAAGAGGCGTATAAATCTATTAATTACTTTAGAGGTTACTACCTTTATTCTAGATAAGTATAAGGATTATAGCTTTTATAATATTATTATTATAGAATATTATAAGGATAGTAAAGAGCTACTTTTCTATACTATTAGTTATACTAATACTATATACTTTCTATTATATTATATTCTCATTTTCTTATAAAGAAATCTAGGCTAGTACTAGGCCCTATAGCTATATAATAATAATAATTATTATACTATTATCTATTACTCTAAGTATATATAGTTATACTATTACCTCTTTTAATATCCTAGTTAGTACTTAATAACCCTTTATAATAGAAAGCTATTTTAGTAATATATTATTAATTACTTTATTATAATTAATTAATAAAGACTTAATTTCCTTTATAGGAATTAAGAAACTATCTATAATAAATTATACTAAGGGGTAGAAGATATAATACTAGCTAGTAATAATTATATAGATACTCTTAAATATTATACTATTCTACTATCTAGCTTTAATAGTAGTAATTAGGTTATAGTATAGAATTATAAGGACTCCCTAATTATTTAATATTATTATAGGAAGCTAACACTCTTTATAATAATAATAGTAAATTTATACTAGCCTAAAATTAAAGCTACTATCTTTAATAATTAAACTATTAATAATTAGGCGGAAATTATTATATATATCTTTTATATAAAGAAAAAGGTATTATTATAAGACCTTAAGGATTAGTTTAGGTATTATCTTAGGATTATCTAGACTATTAAGTACTAGAAAAGAGGTCTTTTATATATTTATATCCTCCTTTTTCTATATTAGGATAATAGCTTCCTAGATTATTTTCGCGTTAATAACTTAATCTATATAGAATTACCTAATGCTACTATTAATCTAAACGGCTCCTTATATTAAATTATCTAGGAGTAAATAACTTATAGCCCTTATAAGTACTAGAATCCTAAGTTATTATATATAATTAAGAAACTGCGTAGATCTAGGTAGATCTATTTAAGGTATTTTCTAAGGAAGTTCTAGCCTAAAATATTAATTATAAAAGATAGCTATCCTACGTACTACTATTATAAGGATAGATATATATAGATAAAATAGGTATATAAATAGGATATTAAGATAAATAATTACTAGGTAGTCCCGTATAATTCCTAGCTAACTTATAAGTATATAATATATATTAATATTAAGGTTTACACCTCTATTAGTACTATTAAGTATATATATAAGTATATTTATAAGGGCGCTAACTATATAACTCTTAAGTTAGTAGATAACTAAGATAAAATTATACGCTACCTAAATAGTTACTATATTAGTCTATACTAGGCTATATAAAACCTTTTTAGATTTTATAATTATAATAAGGATCCTCCTATTATATAACTTACTTTATACCTCCCTAGTTAATAATAGGTATAGTTTTATAATAATAAGACTAACTTTTTATAAATACTTAAGAGGGCTAAAATAATACTTATATACTTCTTATAATATAATAGTAAAAATTCTAATAGCTATTATCTATTATAATATAACTTTCCTAAGTACTATATCTACTATAATAAGAAAGGGGAGCGGTAGTAGATACCTTAATAATAGGGACGTATAATTAGTTATATATATAATTATAGAGTTATATAAGGGGAGAGGTTCTACTTATAAGTCCTACTTACTATTATTTATAGGCCTTCTAGTTTTAAAGTAATTTATATAGTTAATAGTATTTTATATTTAACCTTCTAGGCTATATATATTACTTTAAGGCTTGTTAATAATAATAGTAAGTAGTTTATATACTTTAAAGAATCTTAGTTATTATAACTAATTTATAATATAAAAAGAAGATGCATTCTCTATATAGTAGGAAACCTACCTAAGTATATAGAGTATAGAAGCCTTCTGTAAGGAAGGCGCGCTAGGTAAATAATACTAGCGATAATAGTAAATACCTATAGTAGATACTTATAATAAATAAAGCTATTATCCTAATAGTATATATATTAGGTAGTAGAAGATATATTAGAAGCGCTTATAGTAAAGTTAGATATAAACCCTTATAAGGTAAGAAATTTTATTATAAGACATGAAATTTTACTTATATACCTTTATTATTATTAGATTATTTCCTAGCTCCTACCTAAGGCCTATTCTCCTTATTATATACCTTAATAAGGTCCGGTGTATTTAAAAGGTAATAGTCTAGTATCTATTAGTTATCTTTAGGTCTATATACTAGCTATCTAGCTAGATACTAGGTAGACTAATTATAACCCTAATAAATACGGCGCTTTTATAAAAGCCGTTTAATTTTATACTTAACATCTCTATTAATAATAATAGGGGGGGTAGGAAGGTAGTAGTAATAATAAGGGTCTTCTACTAGATTAATAGCTAGTTTAAGATATACTATTAATATTATATTATAGATATATATAATATCTAGTAGCTCTAGCTAATAAGTAAGATATCTAATATATTTAAGGACCTTAAATAGACTAATAAACTATAGACCTAGTTTTTTAGATATAATACTAGGAACCCTATAACCCTTATATAAGCGTAGGTTTATAAGGTTACTAGTATTAAAAAACTTTACTATATACTTTAAATTATAGTAGTCTTTTATCCTAAGTAAGGTAAAGGTAATAGCGTCTTTTATATTAATATAAGATAGTTAATATTCTATTATAGCGACTAGTACCTAGGGTATTCTTATAGTAGGACGGGTTACTTTTATAGTAGGTAATAAGGGCTTTATTAATAAGGTAGTTATTATATTTACTTACCTATCTATATTAGGCTTTAATAGATCTAATACCTCCCTTATTTAAAATCTATAAAGAACCTTAGTAGGTATTTTATTTATAGAAGTATATTTAATAGAATTATTAAGCGTAGCTATTATCCTTAGTAGAATAAAAGGCTATAAAGAATTATATTTAATAGTTTTAATATAGTACTAAAGGGCTATCTTAGTAGTTTAGTTTAATTATTCTAACTAACTATTATTTTAAGGGTACTAGGTAGCTAAGTAAAATAAATCTACTTTTATATAATAGAAGATATTTTATTATAACTATACTATAAATTTATAATTATAATCTAAGATTATAGCTCGTAGTAAATCCTAGTTAATATTAGCTAATTTATTAAATAACCTTACTACCTAATCCTTAGCTATCTAGGTTATCTTACCTAGAATAAGGGTAATTACTTTAGAGAATTTATATATAACTATTAAGATATAGTTAAAGCCTTTTATAATTAAGGGAAGTACTAGGATAAAGTTAATAGTAATTATATAGAATAGCTAAGTAGGTGTTAGAATAGGCTATAATAATCTATATAGCTTATACTATAGTATTTAGTTAAGTTAGTATTATAGGTAATACCTAATAAACTTATAAAGCTTCTTAGATAGGTTATAAATATATAGGCCTTTAGTAAGCCTTTTATATATATAGGCGTAGTCTAGATATCTTAATTCATTATATATAAGCTTAAATACTTCTACTTCTATAATAGAGGGAATATATAGATATAGCCACCGTTTATTATCTTTAAAATATAAAACCTAACTAATAAGCTTATATACTACGGAAGCGGCGTTATCTTTAAGGTCCTTATTTTACTTAACTATTTTAATAATCCTTACCTATTAAGGCTTATAATAGCTAGTAATAAGTTAATTATAAAAGGGTTCGCTTATTTCTACTAAGCTAATAGAGAAGTATTTTATAGATAAGGTATCTAATTCTCCTTCACCTTTTATATCTTACTATAAGTAATATTTATAGCTTACTAGTCTTAATAAGGTATTAAGTACTATATTTACTTTACCTAGTTTATAATAAATATCTAATTAAAACTATTAAAGATATTCTAATACTCTAATAAGGTAAAGATTAAGTTTTTTTTAGTTAAGACTATATTTAAGCTTATTTACCTTACTATTAATACCGCTACTAAATAGTTTATATAAACTATAGTAGTAGGCTTTCTTATAGCCTTAATTACATTAGTAATTCGGGAAGTCGGCCCGCTAGTTTTAAGTTGCGTATCCTGCGTAACCCGCCCCTAGCTAGCTATAAATATATAGAGTAACTTCCTATTACCTTAAGCTATAATAGAATAATATTACGGCCTAACTTAGCTAGAATTAGGTTAAAGTTAGGCTAAATAGATTTAGATAGGCGGATATAATAATATTCTAGATATATTATTCTAAAAATCTAATATCTTTATATATAACTACGCGATATATAATTATAGGGTAATAAATATTATTAATATATTTATATCGCCTATTATATATAGTATTATAAGTATTCCTAGTATATTTACTATTACTATTATTAGGGTTAACTAATATTTCTTTCTCCTACTTAGTTACGTCTAAGGTATACTTAGATTATAAGTTTAAACTAATAATAGTTTATACCTATTATAATATATATAGTCTCGAGGGTTTATAAGGAGGATTAAAAGGTATTTCTTAAATAATAAGTATCTTTAATTTTATAAGTAGTAGAGGTTCCTCGTTATAATACCTCGCTATTAATAGTTAGTTCTTAGTACCTAAGTTTATTAAGTAGGCTATAAATTTCTACTACTAAAAAGAGGTAGCTAGTAAGATAAATAAGCGGGGTCTCTCTAATATTTAGTTATAAGGTTAGTCTAGTAAGTAGTAGGTACGGCCTCCCTATTAGGCTCTATTCTATTAAAGCTACGCGTTTAGTAGGCCCTTATAATATAAATATTAGATATCGCCGGCTTAAACTAACTACCTATAAAAGTTAGTCTAGATTAGGAAGTCTAGAATAGTAGAATATACTATTAAGCTATCTACCCCTATAATTATTAACTACGTTACTATTTTAAGATATATATTTAAAATTCTACTATATATATATAATAGTAATATTAATTAGCTAGGTAAGTAATAGAGATAGTAACTAGTAAGTAATAGAGATAATAATAGGTAAGTAATAGAGATAGTAATAGATAAGTAATAGAGATAGTAATAGGTAAGTAATAGAGATAGTAACTAGTAAGTAATAGAGATAGTAATACTAGGTAGGTAATAGAGATAGTAACTAGTAAGTAATAGAGATAGTAACGGGTAGGTAATAGTAATAGTAACGGGTAAGTAGTAGTAATAGTTAGAAATCTAACTTATTAAATATTAAAAAGTAAAACTTAAAGGATACTTATAGGAGTTAAACTTAGTTAGTAGGTATCCTACTAATCTAGTTAAAGTATTCTTAAGGGTATTAATATATAGAGTTAGAATAGTAGCTTATATTAGTATAAGGCCGCTATATAGTAGCTTATAAGTAGTAGGCGTAGCTAGTTATTATTATTATAATAGTTAAGATAAGATAAGAAATAGGAATTAACTTATATAGTTAACTATTATACTACTAGGACTTTCTTTATATAAATTATATCTTATTCTTTTACTTATCCTTTCTACGCTTAGGAAAGGTTATACTTATAATACTATTAGTTATATAACTACTATAAGAGACTACGTAGAGTAAGATCTTAGACCTAGAGAGAATAGTATATAGAACGCGATAGTATATATAATAGATTTATATAATATATTAATTTACTACTTATATACTACTTATATATATCTATCTACCTTACTTATATTCCTTATATAGGGAGTATAACTAATAATATATCTCTAGGTATTATAAGTACCCTAAGATATATATAATATAACTACTTTAAGTAAAATAGATCTATCTTATTTAAAGATTATATAATTATTATATAATTATTATAGTACGTAAATAGCTATTAATTATACTATTAATATTAATATTTAATTTATAAAAGTTAATATTTTAAATTTTACTACCCGTCTAATAAATATATTTTAGCCTAGCTTTAGCCTAATATTAGGCTAATTCTTCCTCTACGCCTTATTTATATTAAATATTTCCTTATTTATCTAGCTATTATCTACGTTTATATTCCTTAGCCTATTTATCTATAACCCTAGTACTATTTAATAGAAAATCTAGGTTATAGATAGTATTAAATTAATCCTAGTTAATATAATTATTTATATAGAATCTTATATATTCCTTATTCGCTAGTACTAGATATATATTATAGAGTATATAAGATAAATTATAAAAATGCTAAGTACCTAGAAGCCTTAGGTTTTAAGACCTACTTAATAGTTATATCCCTACTTTAAGTATTCTATATACCTTATTTATTACTCTACTATTAATTTAGCGTATTACCTTAATAAACACCCCTATATATATCTATAATCTTCTATCCTTCTTAAGTCTTTTATAGTTAAGGATAGAAATAATAAGTTATAATTACCTTATATATCTACTACTTCCTTTTATAGATCTTATAGCCTCGTATCTAGTATTAGGATTAGTCTCTTATACCTAGACATAGTCGCGCTACTACCCTTTCCTTCTACGCTAGTATAAAGTATATTAGACCTTTTCCTATTAAAGGTAATTTATATTTAAAGAGTCCTTACTATTACGCTTCTAGTAGGTTAAAGTCTAATAAATTCTAATAAAATAGTAATTTACTTATATTAAATCCTTCTTTCATCTATTAAGTTTATTACTATTATATAACTACCCCTTAAGTCTATTTTAGTTTTCTTAAAGGAAAATTATTAATATATTTAGAAGGCCGTTATACTTAAATTCTAGATTAGCTAGTATTTATAAGACCTTCTACTATTACTTATAACTATATTTTAGATTATATAATATTATTATATTACCTTTAGGAATTATTATTATTATATATATTAAGTCTTAAGTAGTAGTAGAATATCTATTACTTATTTATTAACTCGCGCTTAAAGTAGACTTTATCTTATTATAAAGTATTATATTATTTATTATAATAAGGTTTTAATAGTATATATTATAACTTAAGATTTAGCGCTCCTAGCCTTCTATCTTATTTATTATAAGAAAGAAGGATTTAAGTAGAACTTTATATATAGCTTTATTATAAGCTGTATTAAAACTCTATATACTATTATATAAGTAAATAAATACGGCGTAATATATTATAATATATAATTTAGGGATATTAAGTTAGATTTTATTACTATTATTATTATTTAGGGTTATATTTTAGGGTTAATACTTTATAAAAACTATCTTTAAGCGGTTAATCCGGTATAATATATATTATATATAAGTTAAAGTATTCTTATTATAGCTTTTATATATTACTAGTATAATAAAATCTATAATCGCTTAATTATAATAGATCGTAGAGTCTTACTTCCTAGCTAGTAGAGGTACTATTATTAGAACTAGTTAATATACTATTACCTTCTACTTATTACTACTCTACTATTTAACCTTATTAAAATATTTAAAGCGTTTTAAGCTAGTAAACCTAGGGACTTAATAAAACCGTTTATTAAGCTAAATTAATACTATAAACTCTACTACCTTTTTCTTATCCTTTATACTCCTTTTCCTCGTAGCTTTCCTACTTATCCTAAGGATATCCTCTATTAGGGCTATATACTAGTTAATTAGTCTTATAACTACCTCTTTAAATAATTAATATAAGATATTAACGTCTATTAGTATATAAATATTATAGTATTTATACTTCTAGACCTAATTTACTATTAGATATATTATTATAGTCTTTCCTACTCGCTTTAAATTAGATAGTTACCTGTAAAGTTTAGCCTATATATATTTATAGCTCTAGTATTTCTATTCTTTTATAAGATTACCTTAATTATTAGGAGGTACTCTATAAATATTATAATATTAATTTTTCTTAATACTTATAATTAGGACTTACTCTATATAATCTATTATTATACTACTAATAATTAGGTAGTAGCGTCTTATAAAGCTATCCGCGTAGCGAATATTTATACCTATCTCCGTAAGACTCTTAAATACTACTCTAGTTAGTTATAAATTACCCCTATTTAGCCTAATCTAACTTATATTAGCGTAGATAGTATAAGTATTATAAGTAGATTAAATATATATTTAAAAATTTACTCTATTAATAAATAATAAACCTCCGCTTATAAGTATTTTTAATACTCCTTTCTAATCTTTATAATTAGTATTAAGCTAATAAGAATTAAGCTTAATCTTATTTAACTCTATCTAGTTAATCTATTAAGATTTCTAATTATTATATATACTAGTTATAAGCTCTAGTCTTTATAATATTATATTATTTAGATTTTATTAATAGTAATAAGATTTAGGATAATTATAATACCTTCTAGTAGCTTATCCTATATTTCCTACTACTAGTCCCCTATATATATCTTATTATAAACCTAAGTATTATTAGGTATTCTAAGCTAAATTAGGGTATAAGTTTAGTTACTTAAGAAAGGTTTATATCTAAGGAGAAAGTAAATAATACTTAATATATCTTAGTAGTAGATAGTATATTCTATAATTATAAGACTACTTATAAGACTTAGGACTATAAAGTAGTCTTTAACCTACTAATCTTTATAAATACCCTAGGGAATATAATATATTTATACCTACTACTTAATAGTATTATAAAAACTAAGTTACTCCTATATTAACTTTAATTATATATTTTAGTAGAAAGTATTAACGCCTCCTTTAATAACCTTAGCCTTAGTTAACTACCTTATAAAGGTATAATCTATCTTATCTTAAAAGGGCTAGTAGGGATTATATAAGGAGGAGAGTATCTTATTATAATAGTTATAATACGCCTTACTATCTATTTTAGGGATATCCTTAATAGGCGTTCTAGCTCTTTTAACCTCTATAAATTCTTAAATTATAAGGGATAAAGATATAAATTAAATATAATTATAATTTAGAAAGATAGTTTTAGCGCTAGGAAATTAAGGCTAGGAAGAATTAGTACTAAGTTATTTATAAGTATAATATTACTACTAATATTACTACTTATATTTATATACTCTAATATAGCCCTACTATCTTTATTTACCTCTAAAAACTCTAATATATCTAAATATATAATAGTATCCCTAGTCTTATTAATCTCTAGATCTATTATAATTTATTTATAAAGTTAATTAATCTTATCTTTATCTAGGTAGGCCTTAGGCCTAGGGTCTCTCCTACACTTTACGCCTCGGGTTATAAGATACTAGTTAAGATACCTTATTAATAATCTAGATATTTTAGCGATAAAATTATATATAAGATAGGAGTAATTTATTATAATTCTCTTTTATATTAAGGAAGCTAAGTTATACCTTAGATATATTATATAACTTATAATACGCGTTAATATTATATCCTTTATTATATTAGCCCTAGGGTTATTATTATATAAATATTAAGGCGTAAAGCTACTTATATAATAAGTCTTAGCCTAAATTTAAGCTAAATTTAGGCTAGATTTTACCTAGTTTTAATTTACTAAGACTAGATCCTTCTTATCCTAATAACTAGATATTTCTAACTATATCTACTAAATTATTACGCCCTAAGGTACTTATATATACCTTATAATAGATAACGCTAATTTCCTATAAGTACTAAATAGTAATATAGAGTTATTAGTATTAGTATTATTAGTACCTTTTAGGGAAATAGGGGGACTAGCCTTTAAAGACGCGTAGTAACCTTTAAACTTATAAGGCTTAATTTAACCCTCTTCCCTTACTTTAAGCCTAACCTCTTCCTTATATCCTTTATTATATCCTTTATCTAATAAATATAATTAGATTAAGGAGTTAGGTAACTAGATAGCTAATCTAGAATAAGTAGTATAAGCTTTATAAGAGGTAGTAGTTAAATTAAGTAATAAAGCTAGTATTTTAGCTAAAGTAGCTTAATATAATATAAGGGTAATTATACTTAATACTAGTAAAAGGAGTAATTTAAAAAGGGATAGTACTCTAATATAAAGTAGATTTAATATTAAAAATATTAGAATAATATCTTTTATAACTAATTTAATATAAGAAAGGATTTTATAGTAATATAACTCCTTTAACTTAGTATAAACTAGGTAAACTTATATAAAAATAAAATATTCCTATCCTATTACCTAGTTTAAGCTAATCTTATTAAGGTCTATATTATTTATAAAGTAATATCCTATCTTAGTTTACCTTTTATTTATAAATTACCTTACCCTCCCTCCCTCTCTCCCTATTCCTCTATTATTATACCTTTAGAATTTTATATAATATTAGTTAGATAGGCGTTTTTATAATATTATATTTACTCTTATATATATATTAGCATTTACCTTAATATCTACCCTAGTTATAAGTACTCTTAAGTTATAAGGTAACTTTAATTATAAAGAAGGGCTATTAAAGAATATATAATCTAAGAAGTATATTACAAGTATATACCTAATTACTTATAAGGTAATAGTTAGCGACTTCTTTATTATAGCTACTAAGCTTATTAAGATAAATAGTATCTTTATAAGTAGGTTCTTAAGGTTATCTTCTACTAGGTTAGACCTTAATAGGTTATAAAAGGCGTATAACCTAGCCCTTATTTTATAATTTAAAGAGAAGCTTAAGATTAAAGGATATTTAATATTTATCCTAGAACTATATTACGGTATATTAATATATATATCTATACTTATAAAGTTAGATACTATTCCTTTAAGTATTTTTAAAGAAGAGTAAATTAGAAGGGAGGAATAAAATACTCCCTTAAGTCTTAAATAGGAATCCGCTACTAATCTTTACTTAAAATCTCCCTCTACTTAGGAGCTTAAAGACTTTAAGTATAATTATATATTATTTTAAATAACTATACTTATAACTTTATATAAGGTAAGAGTAGAGACTATCTTAGAGTAGGGTAGAGATAGAGTATTAATACTTACTAATCTCTAGTATAAGAAACTCTAGGAGAGACTAGAGTTAAGATATATAATTAATAGTATATCCTAATTTACTTTATTCTATAATACTAATAATTAGCTTATAGGTATAATAGATAATAAGGATTTATAGACTACTACTTATTAGTATTTAACGCGAGGGCGGAGATTTATAAAGATCTTAGTTATAATATAAGATAATATTAGTTAGCTAAGTCTTATACCCTTAATAATATATATTAACTTATAAGTAGTAAGTATTAAAGTACCCCTATCCTAGTTATTTTAGCTAGCCTTATATATATTTCTTTTAAGTGTAGTATCTACTAATATTCTTATAAAATATAGAGGAAGTATATATTATAGTAGTATCCTACTTTATTTATAGACTTATTTATAAAGGTTATATCTAGGTAAGTTACTTTCTTTTTCTCTTAGGCTCTTAACCTTTAATTTATCTTAATACTTATACTATTAATTAAGTCTATCTAAGTACTTATATTATCTATTATTACTATCTAATTATAATTAAGCGTAGTAGCCGTTATTAAGTAAAAAGGTTAATATAGTAGTATAAGTAAGGTAGGAGGAGAGTAAGGATAAAGACCTTATATAATATTAATATAAATAAAAGTAGAAGTTAAACGTAGCTATTAAGTTAAGTATACTACTATTATTATTATTAAGTAAGAAGTCTTTACTTAATCTTAATCTATATATTATATTAAAGCTAAATATTAAGGAGGAGGGTAATAGAGAGTTTATTTAATCTAATATAAATCTTTATTTATTTATTTATTTATTTATTTATAAATTATATACGCGTCTATCTAAACTAATAAAAGATAATTACGGGGGCCTACGGGTATTTTATAGTCGCTACGATAGTAGCCGACTTATAAGGGAAACTATATACTTATATTAAGTATAAGCGCGGGTAAAAACCCTTACCTTTCCTACCTTCTTTATAACTTCTATTCCGTTTTCTCTTTATACTATATTTAGTCCTCTATAATAATAGGCGGTCGTGTTTACTACTATATTAGTCTAGCTCCCTAGGGCCGGCTTATATACTATAAAAGCGAAATTCGCTCCGGTAGTAAAGATTTATATCTAAGGTCGGCTCTAGTATAACTACTTCGCTGCGAGTAAGAACTAGCCTAGTAGCCTAGTCTAGATTATCTATCTCGCTACTCGTTTTACCCCCCCCGCCTTTACGAGTATCTTATAGGCGTCTACCGCGCCTAAGGTATCCTTTAGCTCCTAGCGGCGGTCTTAGAGCCTAGGGTAATAGATAAGGATATACTTCGTATCCTACCTACGCTAGCCGTACCTATAGCTTATAGATATATAGCTAGGGACTTTATACTAGTATAAGAAGGCGGCTAGCCCGATCTTTCCCGTCCTTATCTACGTAAAGATAGAGCTCTTAGCCTTCTAAAGGCCCTTATAAAGGGTCCTCCTACCGGTCTATAGGCCCCTAAGCTAGGCGGGGGGGTGATCCCTAGCTCCTAGTCCCGACTAGTATTCATCCTATATAGTATCCTAGGAGGACCTCTACTAATAGTATATTATCTTCTTAATCCTTTAAAGGGGGCGGGCTACCTCCCTAGTTACGATCGCGCCCCCGTTGTCTAGGCGTAGGGAGCGTAGAGCCTACTCGTTCTTCTCTTCCACGGGGGATTTTACTACCTCTCTCCTCCTCCCCCTTTTAGCGTTTAGCTTCCTTTAGATACGTATATTCCCTATTACTATTACTAGGTAGATCCCCTTTAACGTATACCGGCGGAGAACTAAGTAATCTAGTATTAGTTATATAGGGGCTATCCCTAACTCTACCTCTAGTACTCGCGTTAAGGTAGCCTTATATACCCCTAGTACACGTCTTAAGCAGTTATTTTAGATAACTTTAAGCTTCCTTACGTGCGTCTTCTTTATATCCCTTAGTCTTTATAATATATACTATAAGGCGGACGCGTAGGTTATAACTAGCTATACTATCGCGTTATATACTTTCCTTACCCTATTAAGGGTAGCTCCCTAGGTTAATACCGTCGTTATAGATAGGGCGAGGCTCTAGGTAGCGAGTTTCACTTATACCCTCTTTAGGTACGGGCCCTACTATAATTTACCGTCGATATATAGTCCTAGGACTTAGATCTCCGTTTATAACTTTATTATCGCATGCCCTAGATTAATAACCGCACCTATATTAAAGCGACGGGGGTAACGGGTAAGGTAGACTAATTTATATTTCTAGGGGGTGAAACTCGCCCCGTATATTAAAGCCTATTTAAGGTAGATCTTATATACTAGTTCTAAGGTCTTATAGTTACCTTCCGTAGTTTTCCTATATACTAGTAGGTAGATATTATCTACGAACCCTCTAACTTATAACTATAATTTAGCCGCCGTATACTCCTTAATAAGTAGCGCGTTAAAGAATAGGAAGAGGATAGAGGAGATTAGCGACCCCTAGGGAATCCCTATCTCTACCGGCTCTATCCTACTTATTATCCCCCTAATTATAATAGACGAGGACCTTTCCGCTAGGAAACTTTCCGTCTAGCCTATAATATAGCGAGGGATCCCCTTATACCGGAGGTTATAAATAAGCCTCCGGTGGGAGATAATATAAATCTTAAGGATTAGTAAGTTAGGCTCCTCTTCCGTAAAATTATTATAACTAACCTTCTTAGATTCTAGTAGTCTAGGGATAACTAGTTATATAAGTATCTTTAAAATAATATATAACTACGCGTAGCTAGATTCCTAAAGATCCCTAATTTTAATTTAAGTATAAGTAAAACTATTATAATACTCCCTAGAATACTTAAACCTTTATACTACTAATAGTAGCTTTATATATTTATTATAATACTTCTTAACGCTAGGGCGCTAGGCCGTTTTAGTACCTTTATTAGAGATAAAATAGGACTAGGTAAGATAAAGTTATTAATCCTAACTTAAATACTCTTTAACTAATCTCTTTATATTAAGATATAGGAAGCTATTATATTAGCTATATTTTATTATTAGTTATAATAATAGTAGGAGAAAATCTATTAGGAATAGCGTAATAAACCTAAAACTTATTAATATTATAAAGAGGGCGCGGCCCTAGGATTTAAATATCTTATAAATAATTAGTTTTATTAATATCCTTATTAACTAGAGTTAGAATATTTTAATATTTATCTTATATACGGACTAATAATATTCTTTATATTAAGTAGTAATATCTTAATATAGCTTATAAAGCTTAGTACCCTTATTAATTTTAAAATACTAGGTATCTAACTTATTAGTAAGTATTTAGGTATTATAAACTAATATCTTACTTTAATTAGGGATATTATATAAAAGATTAGGGCTATTAGGGATAATAATAACCCTAATATATAGTTACTAAAGAAGGGTAAGGTTACTTACCTAAAGTAATAAGGCTTCCTAACTACTTAAAGTACTCTATTCTAGATTCTTACTATATAATAAATATAGATTATAAGATCTAAAAGTAGCCTTATTAATATATATTATTAGACCTACTAGAAGAATAAGTAAAAGGTAATAGATAAGAAGATAGTTTAACGTCTCTACTATAGCTTAGTAATTATTAACGAGAGCTATATTATAAAGAATACTAGCTAAGGGCCTTAAAAGATCTTATAAGAAATAAAATTAGATTAATTAAAATACTACTTCTAATCTACTACCTTAAGTAGTATAATAATTAATTTTAATTTAATAGATATTATAGGGCCTATAAATATTATTAGTAGTACTAAGTAGGACTACCCTAATTATAAGTATTACGCGCTCTCTAATAGTAGGCTTATAAGCTTAGGTAAGAATATTAATAGATTAATAGAAAACCTAAGGGATATAAATATTATAAAATCCGCTTATAAGTTAATTAAGATATTTATTACTCTTCTCCTAGACTTCTTTATTAGGAGGTATAAGGGGAGTTAATAGAATAAATAGCCGCTTATAAAGCTTAAGCCGCTTTATAAGAGTTAAGTAAGGAGTAGATTCCTTAATAAGTACTAGGTAGATTAGAAGGAATAGTATTAGAAGTTAAGGATATTTAAAGAGGTAAACCCTAAGATACTAATAATAATAGATACTAGATTTATATTTACTACCGCAAGGATATTATAATTAGCTAGTAATCTCCTATTCTTATATATAATTACTTATAAGGCTAAGTAGAAGTTCTTAAATAATATAATCTAGAAGATATATTAGGATAATAATACTAGGTATATAATAGATAGTTATATACTTCATACGTATTATATTAAAATAATAGCGGATTACCCTAAAATTTAGGATATTAATTAAATTTTATAAAAGTATTAACGCGCGTATATCCTAATTCTTTCCTCCTTTTTAAAGACTACCCTTATAATAGAAAGAGTAAGTTCTTCTTTTACTTAAGACCTATTACTATTAATATATTATATCTTAGATCTTTTTATATTATAAAAATATCTTTATATCTTTAATATATTATAATAAATATTAACTTTATTAATCTAGTATATTTATAAGTATAAAGATCTTTATAAAAGTTTATATATATATTTTAAACCTTTAAAGAAGTAAAATATAGTAAAGGAGGCCTTTTAATAGGAAGTAAACCCTAATATAAGTAAGCTAAAATATAAAGATTAATTAAATATGTTAATAGGGTTAATAAAGATAATAGGAATTAAGCTAATACTTTATAAAGCTTCTATTATAATTATTATAAAGCTTATATATAATCTAAGCCTATATACCTAGGTATTAAAGCGGGCTTATTACCTAGGGTAGAAGGAGGATATATATTATTATATTCTCTATTTAAATATACTTATTAAGCGGGTAGTTAAGGAGAAGTAGGTAAAGAAGTCTAAGTTTTTAAAGGATACCTTTAAAACCGTAGAGGAGGCTAAAGCTAAGGACAGCGAGAGTAGTAGTAAGGGGGGCGGTAAGAGGGGTAGTAAGGGTAGTAATAATAGTAATAAGGATAAAAGGTTTAAAGCGTAGGTAGTTAAAATATATTAGATATACTTTAATAAATCTAGTTAGATCTATAATTACTATATTAGCTTATTTAAGTAGGGTTAAATTTAGCTTAAATTCTACTTAAAAGCTTATATTAAGTATAGATAAGCTAGCGCGTATTATCTCTTAACGCGTTATTGAAATTTATTATTAATCCCTTTATAACTACCTTATATCTTTCTTTAAAGTATTTTAATATAAGTATTAATAAGCTCTTAATATTAATTAACCTAATATTACCTAATTTCACCTAGGTTCTACGCCGTCCCTAAGGTTATAGTTCCTCCTTATTAAAATCTTATTATAATATAGACTTACTACCTAACTAGAGTTACTACTTCTCTTAAATATTACCTATTACTACTAAGATACTTATAAAAGGTATCTTAAGCTATTACCTTTATTACTAATTTTTACTAATTTTTACCTTATTCTCTATTATAGATATAAGCCTACTTAAGCTAAAATATAATTATAGGTATATATAAGGGTTATTAATAAATATATAATTAAAGAAGTATATCTTAGGTATATACCTACTTAATTATAAGTAGATAATTAATAACCTCTTTAATATAATTATAAAGCTTATTAAGATATATAGTATTTTTATTAGTAGGCTCTTAGGTTTATTATCTACTAGATTAAAGCTTAATAGATATAAAAGGAATATAATCTAACCCTCGCGTTAGAGTTTAAGGAGAAGCTCTCTATTAAAGGCTATAAGTAAGGTATTATTAAGCTATACTATTATATACCTACCTATATAAGTATACTTATAAAGCTAAATACTAGTCCTTTAACTATTTTAAAAGAAGAGATACTTAAGAGCTAGTTAAAGGTAGAAGTAGTAATATTAAATATATTAAATAAAAACCTACTTTAAACCCTTTTATATATTATCCTCCTTTTAAATAGGTATTAAAAGACTTTAAATTTAATTATTAACTATTCTATATAAGTATAATTATAACTCCTTATAAAATAAGAGCTAGCATAATTATAAAGTAGGGTAGAGATAAAGTATTACTACTTATTAATATCTATTATAAGAAACTTTAATCTAGACTTAAAGTAAGATATTTAATTAATAATATATCTAAACTTACTCTAATATATAATATTAATAATAATATTCTAGGTATTATAAATAATAAATATTTATAAACTACTATCTACTAGTATATAAAGTAAAGACTAAGAAATATAAAGATCTTAGTTATAATATAAGATAATATTAGTTAGCTAAGTTTCCCGCCCTTAATAAGATATACTAACTTATAAGTAGTAAATATTAAATAATAAGCCTCTTCTAAACCTTTTAAACCTCCCTTAATATTACCTCTTACTAATCTAGTACCTATATTAATTAGGGATCTTCTAATATTTAGCTACTATAATTACTTTATATTTTACCTAGAGGTAAATCCTCTAAGTTTAAAGCTATATAAGTTACCTTTATTCTCCCTTAAGCTCTAAGTCTTTCCCTTATCTTTATACTAATATTAATAATTAGATCCTATTAAGTACTTATATTACTCCTTCTAAGTATATAAGTATTACTCTAATAATAGTATAACCTAGTAGTTATTATATAGTAAAAAGGTTAAGAAAAGTCTATAATAAGAGTAGGAGGAGAGAGGGGATAGAAGATATTATATAATATTAATATAAATAAAAGTAGAAGTTAGGCGCGTATATTAGGTTAATAATATTAGGCTAATAATATTAGGCTAATAATATTAGGCTAAAAATATTACTATCTTCTTCCTCTACCCTATTTACTCCTACTTAATCCTACTATTTAAAATAATAGAACCCTAAGCTTAAGTAAAACTAGATAAACCTAAGGAGAGTAATAGATATTCTAATACTAATAATATAGATATTAATACTCTATATATTAGACTTATCTTACACGAAATCTTCCTAACTAACCTTTTTAGATTCTAGTATTCTAGGGATAACTAGTTATATAAGTATAAGTAAGATAAAATTTAAATACGCGTAGCCTAATTCCTTAAGCTCCTAGAATTCTAGAAGAGTATTAATATAAATATTCTATTACTACCTTAAATATAATACCTCTATACTATTAATAGTACTTATATATTCTTATTATACTACCCTTTAATATTAGCTTACTAAGTACTCTTAGAATATAAAACGGGATTAGGGAAGGTAGGATTTATAATCCTAATATATAAGTACTTTAACTAATTAATACTATATTAAGGCGTAGGAAGCTATTAGATCTATAATTCTTTATTATTAATTATAGTATTAACTATAAAAGATACTCTAAGAATAGTATAAGAAACTTAAATATTATTATTATTATAAAGATAGCGCGGCCCTAGGAATTAATATCCTATAAAAAGTTAATTTTATTATATCCCTACTAATTAAAGTTATAAAGATTTTAATACTTATATAATATATATATTATTAATATTCTTTATACTAAGTAATAATATCTCTTTATAACTAGTAGAACTTAAAGATCTATTAGGTTTTAATAATCTATATATTTAGCTTATTAATAAATATAAGGGAATAATAGATAATAAGCTTACTTTACTTATAAATACCTTACTAGATATAAATATACTTAGAGATAGAAGATACCCTAAAGTATAATTTCTAAAGAAGGGTAAGGTTATTTATATAAAATAATAAGGCTTCCTAACTACTTAAAGTACCTTAATCTAGAATCTAATTATATAATAAATATAAATAAGATTTAAGAAAATATAGAATACCTTTACTAAGATATATAGGTAGATATACTAGAAGAAGGAAAAGTTAATAAATAAGGAGATAGTTAGCTACCTCTATTATAGCTTAGCTATTATAAATAAAAGTTATATTATAAAGAATACTAGGAAGTATTATAAAGGATACTACTAGATATAGAAATAAATAGACTAGGATATTACTTTTAATTTACTACTTTAAGTAGTATAATTATTAATACTAATCCCGCTAATATTATAAGACTAATAGATATTTTTAGTAGTCTATTCTTAAAAGCTAGGCTTACAGCCTTAGGTAAAACTATTAATAAATTAATAAAAAGCCTAGGAGATATAATTATTATATTAACTACTTATAATTTAATTAAGACCTTTACTAATCTTCTACCTAGCTTCCTTATTTAGAGGTATAAGCAGAGTTATTAGAATAGAGAGCTACTTATAAAACTTAAGTTATACTAATAATAAGTATAGAGTAAATTCCCTAAGAAATACTAGGCGGCCTTAAATAGGAATATAATATAGTAGAAGCTATTAGGTAGAGCCTAGTAAGAATAAAAGTAGAAGAATTAGAGTAATTAATATTAGAAGTTAAAGATATTTAAGGAGGTAAATCCTAAGATACTAATAATTATAGATTTTAAATTTATAATTAACGCCGCGAGAATACTATAATTAAGTAGTAATCTCCTATTCTTATATACTATTACCTATAAGGCTAAGTAGAACTATATAAATAAGGTAATCTAGAAGATATATAAAGACCTTAAACTTATACGTATAAAGAAAGGTTATATACTTAATTAATTCTAATTATAAATTATAGAATATTACCTAGAGGTTTAATAAGTTAGAATAATCTAGTAAAGCTACCCTAATAAGAGTATTATAATAATACCCTTATTTACGGAAACTATCCTTCTAATATAAAGAGTAAGTTCTTTAATTACCTAAATATAAATAAAGGTATAAAATCCTACTTAGCTTCCTCTTTACTTTAAGAATATCTTTATATCTTTAATATATTATAGTAAATACTAATATTTACTAATCTAGTATATTTATAAGTTTAAGGATCTTAACTAAAGTCTACGTATAGAGTTTAGAGTTTTAAAGGTATAAAAGGCGGTAAAAGAAGCCTATTTATAGGAGAGAGACCTTAAATTAAGTAAGCTACTTTATCAGGAATAACTAGATATACTAATAGTATTCCTAAAGATAATAGAGACTATATTAACCCTTATAAATACTATTATTATAATAATTATAGACCCTAATATTTAATCTAATCCTATATTTATAAGTACTAAGATACTATTAATATCCTAGTTATATAGAATAATTAATATTATATATTAATAGCATTATATATTATACTTATATATAGAGCTTAATACTACTATTTATAAGACTTAGGTATTTATAAGGTTAAATATTTAAAGGTAGAGTAATATATATTAATATATATTATTTTATTAAGGATAATTTAGGTAGATTTAAGCTAGATTAAGGTAAAATATAGTCTTAACCTTATAATAAGATACGCTTTTAATAAAAAGTTAATATAAAAGGATTTATTTATTAAAGTTAGGCTAAAATTAGGTTAAGTTAAGTTAGAAAATTTTAATATCTATATTAATAAGTAGTAATTACTACTTCTAGAGACTTATAAGCGGGATATTCTCTATCTTATAAAATTAGCGATTATAACTCCTACTTTGAAATACCCTTATAAGCTTAATAAGAAGTAGGTATAAAATACTTTATATCTATTAAATAATAGCTACTAATAATTATATTAGACTACTAATATAATTAAGTTTACTATCTCTAGGCTACCCGTTTATTATACTATTATATAGACTAGCTTAAAGCTTCTCTACTAGAAAGAAGATCCTATACTTAAAGGATATAATATAAGGATTAGTAAGGATATAATAAAGATTAATACTAATATCTTAGAGCTACCTAAAATCCTATTAGTAAAGAATATAATAGTAAAGCCTTTATACTCTAGCCGTTAACATTTAAGAGGTAAAGTCTTCTTCTTACCTAATACCGCTCCTCTTAAATCCTAGGGTATTATTATCCTTATATTTAGGGACTACTTACCCCCTCCTACTTGTAAGTAGATTAATAACTTTAAGAGGAACTTACTAGATCTTTACTATAGTTATAATAGTATTATTATAGAGTATAAGCCTATAATTATTATAGGGGAGGCCGATAATATTAATCTAATTATTAAATATTTCTAGTAAGCTAGCGATAAATCTAACGCTTAACTATAGATAATTATAGTTATCCTATTAAATAAGGCTTCGGATATATATTACCACGTAAAGAAGAATTATAACTACCGCCTTAGGGTTATATTATAGTATAGATAGGCTAGTTATATTATTAAAAATAATCCTTAGTATTACTCTAATATCCTAATAAAGTTTAATTATAAGCTAGGAGGTACTACGTTAATAATTAAGGCGGTAAGTTAGCTTAGCTAGTAAGTATATATTAGCTAACTGATCCTAGAAAATACCGTACTTTACTATTCCTAATATAATTATTAGAGCTAATATCTCTTATATAGTACTAGGCTCTAAGTAAGTATTTATAGCTACTATAACTATCTTACTTAATAAGACCTACTCTTATTATAATATAGCTATCTAGTCTAATAGTTTATATATTAAGATAATTACTAGGACTAATATTACTAGTATACTTCTTCCTCTTATAAATTAGTAGATTAAGAATATTAGCTATAAATAATTATTAAAGCACGTTTACTATTTCTATAATAGTATTTTTAAGGCGTAGTATATTAATACTCTAAAAGATAAAGTTATAAATATAAAGCTTATCTTTAATTAACTTAATAATAAGGATCTATCTTATATAATAAGTTTATACTAATTAATTTATCTACGGTAAAGACTAATCCTTTTTATAACTTAAGTTTACTATTATTATAGCTAAGAAGCGATATTATATTTACTTCCTTCCCCTAGTAAGTCCTATATCTAATAAGAATGGAAATCTAGTACTAGGGGTTATTATTAATAGGGACGTTACTTACCCCTTTAATAATAATATCTACCTCTACTTATATTCTATAATTTAGGGTATAGCTTAGCTAATATATTACTTAATTATTATAGATAAGATAGGTATTAATATTAATAAGTTCTAGGTAATACTTTATAAGTCCTACTATTAATATTAGTAAGCTACTACCCCTATCTTATTATATATAATAATCCTAGCTTTTAGAGATAGAGTACTAATTATTAATAGTCCCCGCTATCTACTACACTTACTTAGCGTTTAAGTAAGGAGAATCTTATATTAATATAATATACCCTAACTATATAAAGCTACTTATAAAGCGTACCTAGTATCTTAGTAGGGAGGTATCTTTATACTTAGCTAAGATAAAGTTAGAGATTAAATAACCTAAGTTACTATTATTCGCGCTTATAAATAATAATTATCTAGGTATATAGTTTATCTAAGACTACTTTTCTAGTAATTTAAGTTACTTTATATAAATTAACGGCCCTAATATATTAATTATTAATAATACTAATAAGCGTATATTTTCTCTACTAATACCTTATTATAAGTAAATATAACTTACTATATATACTAGCTCTCCTAGTTATTTATAAATATATATATATATATATATACTATATATACTTTTCCTAATATAAATAGTAATTATAGATAGGAAAATAACTAGTAATTAAAATATTATATTATTAAAATTATTTACTATTTATTATTCTTCTATCTAGGGTATAATATAGTATACGTATTACTCTATTATTATAAATAAGATAAGCGTCGATATTAGTAAGTTTTAGGCTATAATAATTAGGACTAATATCTATAAGATACTTCTTACTTACGTAGATTAATAGAATAATAATAGTAGTAATATTAAGTATAAATATTAAAAAGAGGGTTAGCGTAAGTAATAGCGTATTTAAGCTAAGTTTAGGCTAAGTTTAAGCTAGATCTAGGCTAGATCTAGCCTAAACGCGCTATTAAATATACTATAAAAGCTAATTAGCCTTTATTTTAATTCTTATCTTCTCCTATCTATTCTTTCTTTATTTAATAATCCTTTACTATTAATATAATTACTATTATCTATATATTATTCTTCTATATATAAATATAACCCCTTCCTTAAATAAATAAAAGTTATCCTATCTAGAAGTATATAGACTTCCTTTCTAGTCTAGATAAACCGCGTATATAACTAATTAACCTATTTATCCTAGGATAAATTTTCCTTAGATAACGCGCGTTCTAATTATTTAGAGCCTTTAAAGATAGGAGTAAAGTATTAAAGGACCTACGCTATTATTAATAATAATAACCTAGGGATATTACTATTATAGATATACGCTATAATATACTATTAACTAGTAATCTTATATAATACTTATTAGTATCTTAGTCCTCCTTAGTTATTTTATTTAATAATAAGGATATATAGAAAAAAAAAGTATAGACCTTACTCCTCTTAATCTTAATTATAATTATAAGGGAGTATACTCGCGTTAAGTTTAAAGTATTCTAAAGGCTCTAATAGAGACCCCCTATTATTAGTATCCTCCTATCCCTTATAAATACCTAACCGCGACAATCTATTATATAAGGGTTAATACCTTTAAGGTTAGATACCTTAATACCCTAGATAGGTTTTAACTCTAGGGTATAAAGTAATTATAATAAATATAGTACTATATATCTAGGCGATTATAGTTATAAGTATCTATAGTAAAGGGTATAAGTTATAAGCTAATACGTAGTAGAAGGTATAACTAAGTATACTAATTAAGAAGATTTAGATAAGGATTATAAATTATCTTAGAAAGGTAGAAGGGTAGTATAATTATAATATTTATAAAATACTAGTACTATAAGAGGTAAGGAAAGTTAGTATCTACTATATTAAATCTAAGTTAACTTACTTACCCTAAGCTAGATTTATAATAGAATTAGTAAAATCCCCGGCTATATAATAGAGAAGGCTTAAGATATTATATAAAGCTACTATACCTTTACTAGTAGTTATAATAAGTATATAAAGATACTCCTAAAAGGAAAGGCTTTTCTAAGTATTAATATCTATAATATAAGTTCTTAAATTAAATCTAGGACTTTTATTAACCTAGTCTTAGCTAAAGCTACTAAAGGCTTTCTTAATTAATATAATTATTAAGATAATTACTTCCCTATTTTTCCTTAGTAATTATAGAAACCTAGGAAATAATAAATTAATAAAGTATATATTTAATCCCTTAATACTAGAATTAATAATTCTAGTATTAATAATAATTTAGTATATAATTAAAGAATATTAATATAGTTTATAATAGATAGTAAAGTTTAAGGGTTAGATTATTAAGAGTATAAGCCTTTAAATTTAAATCCTAAAAGCTATACTAATAAGATCTTTAAAACCCTTTAAATAAATTAAGGATATATAGTACTATTAAAGGGTAGATAGATAAGAGGTAATTAGGATTATATTACGCGCTATTATTATTTAAATTTTAGGTATAAAGGAAGATTATAATAATAAGGAAATTATAAACTTTATATTTAAAGACTTACTTAATAACCTTAATAACCTAGACTATAAGCTAGACTCTAATAATCTAACCTAAGGATAATATTATAGTTTAGATAGTACTCCTATTAGTAGAAATAAAAAGGGGCCTTTAATTAGTAGATTAGAGTTAACTTAGAAGGAAAGTTAATATATTATTAGATTTAAATATAGGCTAATATTAAGTAGTAGGCTCTATTAAACAGTACTCTAATATATAATATACTAGTAAGAGTATTATAGCTAATATTAGGGAATAGGAGAAATACTAGATAATACTAGTAAAATATAAGTTAGTAATATTTAGGCCTAAGTTAGCCTAGGTTAGCCTAAGTTAGCCTAGTATTAAGCTACCTTTCCCTCTTTAAGCCTAACTTCTCTCCTACCTTAGCTAATAGAGAAGTAGATAGATAAAGAGAAATAGGAATAGAGGTAGGAGTAGGGCTAAGAGGAGGCTATTTATAATAAAGTATAACCTTAATTAGATTATAATAGCTAGGTATACTAATAATTTCTAACTATACCTAGTCTTTATAAATAACTATAGTTATAAAGTAAAAAGGCGTAGTAACTATTAAGGATATTTATCTTTCCTAGGGTTATATATTAATTATACGCTAACCGTTAGTTAATAAATAGGCTACCTAGGATCCTACTAATACTAATATAGAGCCTAAGGTAGTAGGTAATAAGTACCTTACTATAGTTAAAGGAGTAGCGAAGTAATAAAAGATAAAGCTAGGCCTTAGATATACGGCTTAGATAAAAAAGCTAGGGATAAAGAAGAATAGTACTACTAGAAACTATTATAGATAATAGTATAGGGTATTAAAAGTTCCTAAAATACGCGCGGTTAAATAGGGAGGTTAAGTTAAGACTAGGTAATAATTAAGACTATAAGTCTCTATAATTATATAGACGATTTATTAGTCTATTCATTTACTAAGGAGTAGTTAGAAATAATACTATATATATAAACTACTATACTTACTATTATAAGAGTAATATTACTATTATATTTTAACTTAATAATATTAGGGTTAGTAGTAAAAAGGTACTATATAAAATAAGCGTAGATAATAATATAATAGAGGTTTATAAAGATAACTATATACGTGTATATAGTAATAAAAGTTATTAATTCTACTATATCTATATACTATAATATAGTATTACGGATTTTAGCCCCTAGCGCCTAAGAGCTAACACTTATACTTAATAGTTTAGGGCGCCCCTAGCCGTTAGGGCTTCTATCCCTGAATTACTAATATATATAACGGACCTTCTTAATAACCTATACTAACCCTATAATTTTAAGCTTAGTAGGCTAATATCTCATCTTAGTATTAGTAAGTAAACGACTAAGAAATAAAATAGGTTACTAAGAATTTTACTTAGGGAATTTAGGTAGCGTCGACCCTACTATTATAGTAGTAGAAGAAGGGCCTTATTTATAAGCGTCCTTAATAATATAGTAAATAATAGCTTTAAACCCAAATTTCTTACTTATATCTAGGTTAACGAATAGTTAACGCTATTTATTAAAGTAGTAAAGGATACTTAAGGAGGTAAAAAGCTTTTATAGATAGTAAAAGGTATTTAATTCCTTAGGAGTAAGGACTAAGACCTTTAATCTACTAGCTATCTTCTTATATATATTACCCCTAATACTAATTAACTTTATAAGTAAAGTCTTATACCTTAGTAAAGGCTTTATAATAGTAGTATAGAATACTATATACTACCTATTATAACCTATTATACTAAGATATTTCTCTAGTTAACCTAGGGTATCTAGGAATATAAGTATAGTAATAGCTGTAAGTTTCTTAGCTACTATTAATAGACTAAGTATATTAACCCTTTACCTAAGTAAATAGATAGAGGAGTATCTAAGAAATAACTTTTTAGGAGATAAGTATATATTATACTTATCTAGTTTACTAAAGACTTTATAGAGGTACTTAAGATATTCGTCTAATAATATAGAGAAAATTACTATATTATTTATATATATATATAGTAGAAATAATAAAACTCCTAAAGTATTATATCTATTATATATTAGATATATGCTAGAGAGTTCCTAAAACCTATTATAGGTATATTAAATATTTCCTAGCCTTTATAAGAGGCTATTATAAGATAATACCTATAGTCTTACTTAACCTACTATTAGTAGAAGAAGCTTACTATATTAACTATTAAGATATATAAAGTATTTTATAATAAGGTAAGTATTTCTAATTAGAGAGGAATAGGGTAGGTATTAGGTATTATAATCTTATTTAATACTCTAATATCTATAATAACTTAACCTTTTAAGCTATTAGGCGTGTTTTCCTATATAATAAAGTAGGGGAAGGAAAATAAAGTAGATATATTTATCTATTTAAGTCTTCCTCAAGAATATAGTTTATTAAATTCCTTATTAATTACCTCTTTATCTTATTAATTAAGAGGGTATACGCGTACTTAGCTAGGTTTATATAGATCTTCCTAATTATTAAGTAAGGGGATCTCTATATACTATAACTTAGGAATACTAATAATATTACTAGTATCTTTCTAAAGATTAAGAAATTTATTAACTATAGTAGTAATTAATATAGCTACCTAAGGTATAGTACTATAAATTATAACTCTAGTAGAGTAATATACCTTAATTGGTATAAGGACTAGTTAGGAATATAGTACTACTATTAACGTGGCGTTTATAATACGTAGTAGTACTACGCTACCCCTTTACCTATAATATATAGAGGAGGGAATTCTCCCTAAAGGAAAGGGTAGCGATTAGTCTTACTATTAATAAGAATAGAGAGTTTTATATATATATATATATACGTACCGTTTATAATACTTAATAGCTATATTATTACGTAGTACCCTTATATTCTAATTACTCTATCCTATTTAGGGGTAGTAGCCCGACTATTAGTAAGATAAGTAGAGAAGGGTTATTATAAGTATAAGGTAAAAGGGTAAGTTAACTAGCATAGATAACCCACCTAAATATAAGGGACTAAGCTCGTAGAGAAAGTAAGTCTTAAGAATTAATTAATAAATTAATAATAGATATATCGCGATTATAACTAACTATCTAGGGGTAGCTATTAGGCGTATAAACCTAGTCCCCGCTACCTAAAATCTAAGAAATACTATTATAAAAGATATAAGAACTTAAAGAAGAAGTCTCTAAGAGGTAGTAGATATAAGATCTATAATAATATTTATAAGAGTTAGAGTTAAAAATATATATTAATAATACTACTTAAGCGGGTTATTACTATTACCTATTATTAATAGAAGAATTAGAATTAAAGCGTCCTTAATATAAAACTTATATTCTTAGGCCGTAGGACCTTTATATATATAACGGGAAGTTAGTATAAGAATATTAAGAATAGTTTAATAATATAGTTAATATAATTAAAATAAATATAGCTTACTTTCTTAATAATTTTATAAAAATCTAATACGCGTTATAATATATAGCCCTAGACCTTAAGGCTATATAGTATAAGTATATAAAGGAGATACTAAAGGATAAATAGTCCTAGGAATACTTTAATAGTTTCCTAATAAATTAAATAAAAGATCCTTAAAATTCATACCTTATAATTAATAAGCGCTACTTAGAAGCTAAGTAAAAGGAATATTAAAAGATTATAAACTTTATAAATTACCTTATTAAGTTAAAAAGATAACTTAAGCTATTAATAGATAGACTAACCGTCGAGTCGGGTTTCAGTACTATCGATTGGTACCGACCCGAATACTCGGTACCTACTTCCGGTACCGACCCGAAAAGCCCTCGGTACCTTGGCGAGTCGGGTTGGACTAACCCGAATCGCCAAGGTATCGCCAAGACGCCAAGCCACTAATAAATTAGCTAGATAGCCTAGATTTTTTCTAAAATTAGTGCTATTCTAAAAATAAATTATTTTTTAATTATAATTTTTATAGTCCCCTTAATTCTCTAGGTATATGCATTACCTTTTTGCATTACCTTATTTACTTAAAGGTACTACCTAGGTAATAATAATAATAATGCTTAGTAATATAGTAGTAAGTTATATATATAGTACTAAATACTACTATAAATAGAAAATATTAGTAATATTATAGTAATTATTTCTATGTGAATAGTTAAATAGCTACTACCTTATTTACTATTAAGAATTACCTAGTTAGTAATAATAATAATGCTTAGTAATCTATTAGTAAGTATTATATATAGTACGAAATATCATTATAAATAAAAAATATTCCTAATATAATAGTCTTGGCAAAATAATATAGGTGGAACTAATATCTTAGCGAGTCGGGTTAATACTTCGGTACTAATACTTAGTACCACCCCTTGGTATTAACTCGAATACTCGGTACTAACTATTAGTACCGACCCGAATACTCGGGCTAGGAATTTGGTATTAACTCGCTAAGAGTCGAGTCGGGAACCTAACTTAAGTTTAAAGTACTAACCCGACGCGGTTAGTCTATTAATAGAGTATATACTCTATAATAACCTTTTAAATAAGTTATATAAGGATCTTTATAATTAATCTATAATATAACTTAATATTCCTAAGATAAGGGATACTCTTATTATATTAGCGACTTAATTAGAGCCTTATATAGTACTACTTATATATAAAGATTAAAGGGATAATACTCCTACTAAGGGTTAATATCCTTAAAGAGGAAGAGGAAATTTTTAAGGGTAAAGAGATAATAGCCTATATATAAAGTAAGAAGGGCGGGGCGCTATTAGGGTATTATTATACTTTCCTTTAAGGCCTAAGCCTAACCTTTCTACTACTAAGTATTATAATTATTAAAAGAAGGGATATATAATTAAAGATTATTAAAGTATAAAATTAATAGTTATAAGTATTATAACTAATAAGCTTATAACTAATAAGATATCTAGTAATAAGCTAGTTAAGAAAGGGTTAAATTTAAAAAAACCCTAAGTATTATAATTATATCTACTATTATAATATAAGGGAAGAAGTAGATATAATAACTTATTATTATAATATAAGTAGAGCTTAAGAGCTTATAAAGAGAATTTATTATATTAATTAACTTTAAAGTAGATATTAATTATATTAATATATACTTAATAAAGGAGTAGGATTAGGAAATAGACCTTAGCTCTAGTAATATCTTATATAATAGGGTTAGGAACCTAATATTATTATTAGGTTCTTATATAAGAAAAATTAAACTTATTAATTTTAATAGTATTATATAATATTATAAGGGCGCCTTTTATATAATAGTAAACTTTAATTATAACTTCTACCTTAAGTATCTATAATTAGAGGAATAAAATCCCTAAGTAGATTAACTTATATAAAACTAATAATTTCCTATTAAGGAAAGTAATATTAAGGAGTACTTTAGTACTATTAAAGCCTTAAAAGAGTAGCTTAATAGTATTATATTTATTATAATATACTTAGGAGTAGGTAATAAAAGCTTACTACTTAAAGTTAAGCTCCCTCTAGAATTTTAGGAATTCTAAGATATCTTTTTAATTAAGAATACTAGGGCGCTACTAGCTTATATATATTATAATTACGCGATTAATATAAAGGAGAATAAAGAACCTCCTTTTAACCTACTTTATAACCTATTAAAGAAAGAGTTATATATATTAAGAGAGTACTTTAAGTAGGCTTTAAAAAAGAGGTAGATTTATTACTTTATAAGTTTAATAGGTATACTAATTCTTTTTATACTAAAAAAGGATAGAATATTATATTTATATATTAATTATAAGGCGCTTAATAAGATTATAATTAAGAACTATTATCTACTTTTATTAATTAATAAAATATTAATAAGATTAATTAGTATTAAGTACTTAATTAAATTAGATCTTAAGGATATATATTATTACTTATAAATAAGAAAGGGTAATAAATAGAAGACTATATTCTATATAAGGTATAACTATTTTAAATATATAGTTATACCTTTTAAACTTATTAATATACCTACCTTATTTTAAGTATATATTAATAAGGCTTTAATAGGACTACTTAATATTATATATATTATTTATCTAAATAATATTCTTATCTACTCCTAGGATAAAAAGTCTTATATTAGAGTTATAAAGGTAGTATTATAATATCTTTATAAATTTAAACTTTATATTAACTTAAAGAGATATAAATTTATAATAGTAGAAGTAGAATTCCTTAGCTTTATTATTAGTTATAACGGCGTATATATAAATCTATATAAAGTAGATACTATAATAGAATAGCTAGAACCTAGGAGTATTAAGGATATTTAGATCTTTTTAAGGTTTATTAATTTCTACTATTATTTTATTAAGTATTATTCCTCTATTACCGCGGTATTAATAGACTATCTAAAAAATAATTACTTATATATTAAAAATAGGAAGTTAACTTTAAATAATATTATAAGAGCGGCGTTTAAGTAGTTAAAGTAACTATTCTAAGAGGTATTATTACTTATATATTTTAACCTTATAAGAGAAAGAAATCTAACTAGAGATTAATACTTTAATATTAGCTATTATAACTATTTTATTATAAAAGTTCCTAATTAATAATAAAGTAATAAAAGTAGAATAGTATTTAATTACTTTCTATTCTTATAAGTTATATTTAATAGAAATTAGATATAAGACTTATAATTAGGAACTACTTATAATTATTAAAGTATTTTAAATATAATAGTACTTCTTAGAAGGTAGCTTATACCTAATTATAATAATTACTAATTATAATAACTTAAGGTATTTCTAAATAATATTATTATTAATAAGGAGATAAGTATATTAAGTAATAAAGCTTATAATATATAACTTTAGAATATACTATTATATAAGTATTAAGAACCTAGCTAACGCCCTATTAAGGTAATTAAATTATATATTAATAATAAATAAAAAAGATACTTATTTATTAATATTATAAAATAAGTTAATAAATATTAAGTATATTCCTTCTAATAAATATTATATATATAGTATTTATAAAGGTCTATAAGATAATAAGGCCCGTAGCTATAAATAGTATAAAAGGTTAGAGATAGGGCTTAGAGAGCCTTATACCCTAAAAATAAAAGAGAGTAATATACTCTTAGGGATATAAAGTAGCGTAGGTATTAACTTAAACCCTATTATAAGATAGTTTAATATTAATTAAATAATACTTAGAAGGTATATTATAACTATATTAATAATAGAGCGTATATAAAATAAATATAATAACTTAATATTAAAGATACTCTAATATATTTAAAAGGGAGATAAGAATATTTATAATAAAAAATAATTATTAAAGTCTTAAGGCTATAAAAAGGCTACTAATATATCTCTATTAATAGATAAGATAGGGGTCCTTTATAAAGGTAGTATAGTTTTTATACCTAATAATAAAGTAATTAGATAAGAAATCTTAAAGCTTTATTATAATAACCCTTATATTAGCTACTACTTATAAAAGTATATATAAGAGCTTATTAAGTAGAAGTTCTATTAGAAATTAATAGGATAAGATGTTTATAATTATATATAAAAATACTTAACTTATAAATTAATAAAGCCGCGTAGATATATTATTTATAGTATATTATTACTATTATTAATACTTATAAGACCCTTTTAAGAAATTATAATAGATTTTATTATAAATCTCCCTCTAAGTAAATAGAAGGATAGTATTTATAATATAATCTTAATAGTTATAAACTACTATATTAAGGTAGCTAGGTATTACCTATTATAAAGATAGTTAATATTATTAGTATTACTAACCTATTATATTATAAAATCTTCTTAAAGTTTAGTTAGTTAGAAGGTATTATTAATAATTAAAGGATAGTATTTATAAATAGCTTCTAGGTAGCTATATATTATTATATTAATATAAAAAGGAAGCTTAGTACTACTTTTTATCCCTAAATAGATAGTTAAATAGAGAGATAGAATAGTATACTTAAGTAGTATCTATACTACTATTCTACTTAAAGATAAGATAACTAGGTAGAGTTACTTTATCTAGTAACCTTTTATACTCTCAAAGCCTAAGAGTCTAGATAGGGAGATAATTATAAGGACTAGTTAGGAATATAATACTACTATTAACGTGGCGTCTATAATATATAGTAGTACTATACTACCCCTTTACCTATAATATATAAAGGAGGGAATTCCTCTTAAAGGAAAGGGTAGTAATTAGTCTTACTATTAATAAGAATAGAGAGTTCTATATATATATATATATATATATATACTATTTATAATACTTAATAGCTATATTATTACGTAGTACCCTTATAGAATTCTACTAACCTTATTTACTAACTTATAACTATTTTACTTATAACAAGGACCTTATTATATCTATAGAAGGCTTCTTATATATATTAAACTAGATATCTTTCTTATAGTAAAGCTCTATAAGAAGGCTACTAATAGTAGACTTCTTAGTTAGATAAAGTAAGGTCTATTATAATTCTCTATCTATATATTTATATACTAACCTAACTTATACCTCTTCTATAAATATAAAGCTAGTATTTTTACTATTAAGAATAATAGTATTAATATAATTAGCTAGATTATAATAATTTCTTATATCTTTAATTATATATTAGACTAATTTAAGTAAAGCTAGTAACTTACTTAGGGAGTTATAAAATCTTACTTTAAGACTCTTATACTATTAATTAATACCGTTAGGATTATTATATAAGCCGGAGCGGCTAAGCTTATTAAGCTAATTAATATACTACTTATTAGTAGTACTAAGTAAATAGGAATCTATATTCTATCTTAAGATAGTAGGATCTATATTAGCTACCTTAACTTAGAGATAGTTAGTAAAACTAAAGATATTATAATAGATATTATAATTATCTTTTACTTTAATAGGTATTACTTATAGATCGGGATTAAAGTATCCTATATCCTAGGGCCTAAAGGTAGAAGTAGATAAATAAGGTCTTTATTAAGGACCTAATATAGTAGGCTATAAATCTCCTAGTTATATCTAATTAAATATATATATAGCTTAGGTAATAATACTAGCTATTTCTATTTACTAGGCCTCTAAGAAGGTAGTAGTAGTTATATTTAGGGCTAGTATTAACGTCTTAGATAGTAGGGGTATTAGGGTAGGTTTAAAGCTTATTAGGATAATATTTATCCTCTTAAGCTTAATACGCTAGACTTATATATTAATACTAAATCTATATTTATTAACTACCTACTTAGGCGTACGGGCCGGAAAGATATGGGATTTTAGTATGGGATCGAGGCGATTTTCGGACTGGAATGGGATATCCCACGGGATATCCCAGTGGCAAATCGTGAACTAGGCCTAATTAGGTAATGTTTTTTTATAGGCTAAAGATTTAGCTTAAACCCTATTTAACGCTAAAAAAAACTTTTAAAAAACCTCTAAAACTCGCTAAGATATAAAGCTCTAAAGTTAACGTAATAAATGCGTTAGCTTGTACTATAATAAAATCCCATATCTTTCCGGCTAGTACTTAGGCGGGAAGTATATTATAATAGTAGGTATATAATACTTACCTAGTACGCCGTAAGGTAGTAGATATAGTAGATAATTCCGGGGTATTATTATCCTTAGGGTTAGGAGGTAAGTCTTCTAGCCGCGGGTAATATATAGTAAAGAACTTAAATACTCTCTAAGACTTTATTATAAGCTTATTAGTAGTAGGGCTACTACTTTTAAAGAATAAATTAATCTCGTATAATTAATAAATTACTTAATTAAGGAGTACTAGATTAGGAGCTAGCTTATTAATTATATACTACTAGTAAGGTAGAAATATAAGTAGGGACACGTTACCTTTTACTTTAGAGAAGTAGTAGTAAAGGTAATAGTAGGAGACTATAAAGGCAGGGGACTAAGTAAATATACCTAGATATAGTATTTCTAGTAACGAGGGCCTTAATACCTTGTTAGACTAATAGCTAATAGATTTAGCTTAGGAGCTAATAGACTAGTAGCTATTTATCTAATAGTAGGGATAAGATAGTAGGGAGTAGAAGGCTATTAAGGACTAGTACTATAAGGCTAGTACTACTAGAGCTAGTAGTTCTTATTAATATAATTATAGTACTTAGTAATATAGAATAAGATTTATAGTATTACTACTATATATTATAACTAATTTATAATATAGAAAGAAGATATATTCTCTATATAATAGGAAACCTACCTAAGTACGTATAGTATAGAAGCCTTCTATAAGAAAGGCGTACTAGGTAAATAATAATAGCGATAATATTAAATACCTATAGTATTAGTACTACTCTTCTAGCTACTCCTTATATTCTTTATTTATATTTATACTTCTTTATAGTAATATTAGCAAGCCCCTTAAGCTTTAGGAAAAGTTCTATTATAATATTTATAATAATTTACTACGCCGTATTACTAGAGACTTTCTAGATATTCCTACTAGTACGGTAAATATATATCTTAATTACGGGTTATTCTTAGTCGCTAAATAGTTATAAATCTAGGGTAGAAGGCTTAAGGACTTTAATCTACTTATACCTCTCCTTATATAGTCCTAGCAGAACTACCCTCTTCTAATTATATCTAAATTAGAGTATAATATTAAGGAGTAAGTAACCTTATATAATACTACTATTCTAAAGTTAAATATTAACTAATACTCCGCTTATAATACTATCCTTATAACTATTATAACTTTATTATAGACTACGTACTTCTTTATATATAGTATTATAAGTACTAGGAAGACCTTTCTTTATAAAGCTCTTTATTATTATTTTTATATATAAGGACGTATTATATTATATATTACTACTATTAGTATTATATTAATATTACTACCTAGTAGTTATATATCCTACTCTACTTTTAAGATCCTAATTATTTATAATAATATATCTACCTATTATATCCCTATATAATCTAATATAGTAGAGTTACTCTATTATATAGCCCTAATTATATAAGACTAGAAAATGCCTGTAAAAATTCAAGATTTTTACTTAGGAAAAGTATACTTAAAAGTATAATTCTTTTATTTATTAGTAAGTAATAATAGTTATAAGGTAAATTTAAGTCTAAATATAATAGATATTCGTACGAACTTTTATAGATACTAAGACCCCCCTTAAGTATTATAGGAGATATAGGGTAAACGTTACTAAAAACGTTGATTTTTAATCTAAGAGATTATTTACGATAGTTACCTAGTACTAGAGTATTAATAAATAGTTATTAGGCCTACCTATATTATAACTCTACTATAACGTTACTATTTAGGACTAATAGGGTATAACTAAGTATACTATTATTAGACGACTTATTATATTAGTTATTATTAGGAAAAGACGTTATTATTATTAAGATAGAAGCGTTAAAAGACTAATACTATCTACTAAGTACCTAACTAACTATAGGATATCTAGTATAGCGATATTCTATTCTATTAATAACTTCTACGCTACTAGACTATTTAATGTGATTCTTAAATTATTATACCCCTTATATTATAACGTATCTTTTATACTCTTATAATAACTATTAATAGTTATACTAGATTTATTATATTAATATAAAGGAATCTATTAGATATAGGAGTTTATACGGCCTAGTATTTATCTAGCCCTTTAAAGTTTAACCGGCGGTATTTAATAAACTAAATAGTAGAATAGCTTATTTTTATTATTAAAAAGTCTAATATTACGGTCTAATATAAAGATATAACTATATAACTAAGTATAGTATTAGGCCGTTTTAATACTTCTAATATTATAATTATTATTCTTATAGGCCGCTAAGTAGCTATTAATAGGATCTAGGCGTTAATAATAAGTTATAACTAATATATTAGGGGTAGTCTACCTATTATCTAATAGTACCTACTTATATATAATATTTCTTATTATTTAGCTAGATATATATTTAGGAGTTTTAGGCCTAATAATATAGAGGTTTCCCTATCTTATTACCCGCGATAGAGCTACGTATAACTAATTATAACTAAAATTAAGCCTAGTCTATAAGTTAATACCTATATACTTTATTAATTAGCCTTATAATTTATTAATAGTTATAGTAAATACTAGTTAGATAGGGTACTACTTATAAATAAAGGGGGTAGGAATCCGCCTATTATTTTCTTTAGACTATAACGGCGTCTTAAATAGTATTACCTTCTTACTATTATAGGTACTACTTATAATCTCCCCCTTAAAGATATATTTACTATACCTTATTACCCGTAGTTAGGTCCTATTATATAGATATAGCGGATTAAGGTTCCTTAGTAGTATAACTAGTACGCCTAGCTTAATATACAGCTTATAGGATAGTAGGGAGGATTTATAAAACCTATGAAAGTACTTAGGGGGGAAGAGTTTATTATCTTCTTCTAATATAGTATAATTAATACTCTAGTAGGTTATTATATTACTAGGGATACGCGATATTATTTTAGTATTAATACTAGTAATATCTTTATTAGTAATAGTAAGAATAGCCCGTTCTAATAGATAATCCCTTTAAGAGATATTTATCCTAATATTAGTATAGATATTCTTAACTAAATTATTAATAGTATTTCTAGGGGTATAACTATATTTTTAATATAATACCTCTTTATTAGTAGTAGGGTTTTTATAGATATTAATACTATTACTAATAGTAAGGAGATTATTTATAAATAGTCCTATTTTATAATATATAGCGTCTATTAGGTCGGGATTATTAAGTTACTTATTAATAGTAAGATTTAAACGTATAACCTTATTCTAGAAATAGGCCTTTTAAAGACACGCCTTAATAACCTAGCTACTAGATCCTCCTAGAATAACTAAGAGTATTTATTAGAAGTCCTTATAAAAGTAGACTACCTTACCCCTAAAATAAACCTAGTCGTTATTATAGATATCCTAAAGGCTATAACTAATAGCTTCTATATTATATTAACTCTATATAGGAGACTTATCCTAAAAGATAATATAAGCTCGCTTAATTAGCTTAGTAAGATTAGTCCCCTTCTTAATTCTATATAAGGAGGTAGTATTAAAGTCTAGGGGTATCTTAAACTATAAGTAAGTAGTCCGACCTCCCTATAATAGTATTAATATAATACTAAAAGACGCTACTACTAGAGTAACCTTTTACTAGGAACGTAGCCTTTCTATAATAGTATTTTAAACTATTATCTTACTAGTCCCCCTAGTACTATTAAGGAAGAATAGTATACCTAGAGTACTAAATTTATTATTAGTATTAGCGTTAATAGCGGCGATAATCTAATTAGTAGCGTAGTATTAGTTAGTATTTAGCCTATTCTATAAGACTTTAGCCTTATTAGAGGTAATTTAGTAAGATATTTCTTCCTATAAAAGTCTATTTAAAATATCGTTAAAATTATTAAATAGGATAGTTAGAATAGGTAGGCTATATTAGGTTAGATCCTTAGTATATTTAGGGGTTAATTAATATTCTAATTAGCCGTTAATTAGGTAAAAGGCGTACTATTCTATAAATAACTATTACTTATAGTAATTATCTAGTATTTAAAGCATTAAAAAATCTTATTATAGGAGGTATAAATAGTTATTTAAGATATACTCCTTATACTTATTCTATAATATAAGGGCGTTAGTAGGTTAGAGTTTAACTAATACTAATATAAAAAGACTACGTAGCTTATAACCTCCCTAAAAATCCTTTCCCTTATTAAGGATCTTATTAGTATATCTATTATTTTTAATTAACCTAAGCTTTATATAGGCCTCCTTCTATCTTATTAGCTAGCTATCTACTATCCGTAGGTTATTAAATAATATAGCCCCCTTAATATAATAGAGGAGTAGTTAGTAATAGTAGAGATCCTTAGTTTTAAGACTAATAAAATTAATACGCCTAAGAGTCTCCCCCCTTTTATATATTTTCTAATATTTATTTCTTTTATTCTATATAAAGACTTTAGGAAAATCCGCGTATAGATAGTTAAGTAGATCCCTTATAATAGCTAGATATTTCCCGTTCTATTTTATAAAAGGTAATAGCTAACTATTATTATTTATAAATTATATACGCGTCTATCTAAACTAATAAAAGATAAATACGGGGGCCTGCGGGTATTTTATAGTCGCCACGACGGTAGCCGACTCGTAGGGGAAACCGTATACTTATACTAAGTATAAGCGCGGGTAAAAACCCTTACCTTTCCTACCTTCTCTATAACTTCTATTCCGTTTTCTCTTTATACTATATTCGGTCCTTTATAGTAATAGGCGGTCGTGTTTACTACTATATTAGTCTAGCTCCCTAGGGCTGGCTTATATATTATAAAAGCGAAATTCGCTCCGGTAGTAAAGATTTATATCTAAGGTCGGCTCTAGTATAACTACTTCGCTGCGAGCGAGAACTAGCCTAGTAGCCTAGTCTAGATTATCTATCTTACTACTCGTTTTACCCCCCCCGCCTTCGCGAGTATCTTATAGGCGTCTACTACGCCTAAGGTATCCTTTAGCTCCTAGCGGCGGTCCTAGAGCCTAGGGTAATAGATAAGGATATACTTCGTATCCTACCTACGCTAGCCGTACCCGCAGCTTACGGATATATAGCCGGGGACTCTATACTAGTATAAGAAGGCGGCTAGCCCGATCTTTCCCGTCCTTATCTACGTAAAGACGGAGCTCTCAGCCTTTTAAAGGCCCTTATAGAGGGTCCTCCTACCGGTCTATAAGCCCCCGAGCTAGGTAGGGGGGTAATCCCTAGCTCCTAGTCCCGACTAGTATTCATCCTATATAGTATCCTAGGGGGACCTCTACTAATAGTATATTATCTTCTTAATCCTCTAGGGGGGGCGGGCTACCTCCCTAGTTATAATCGCGCCCCCGTCGTCTAGGCGTAGGGAGCGTAGAGCCTACTCGTTCTTCTCTTCCGCGGGGGATTTCGCTACCTCTCTCCTCCTCCCCCTCTTAGTATTTAGCTTCCTTCGGATGCGTATATTCCCTATTACTATTACTAGGTAGATCCCCTTTAACGTATACCGGCGGAGAACTAAGTAATCTAGTATTAGTTATATAAGGGCTATCCCTAACTCTACCTCTAGTACTCGCGTTAAGGTAGCCTTATATACCCCTAGTACGCGTCTTAAGTAGTTATTTTAGATAACTTTAAGCTTCCTTATATACGTCTTCTTCGTATCCCTTAGTCTTTATAGTATATACTATAAGGCGGATATATAAGTTATAACTAGCCGTACTATCGCGTTATATACTTTCCTTACCCTACTAAGGGTAGCTCCCTAGGTTAATACCGTCGTTATAGATAGGGCGAGGCTCTAGGTAGCGAGTTTCGCCTATACCCTCTTTAGTGTTACAACCTTGGTAGTGGAGCCTTAGTAGACGCTATAGGCGCTTACTAAAGTCGAATATACCTTGGCATAACGGGTCGAGCGATCGCTCGACCTAGTCGCTCTAGTCGACGCAGGTCGATTACTAGCGACCAGCGCGAGTATAGACTTTCCTATATCTATATAGAAAGCGTAATCTTTCCCTTAGATAGGAGCTTCGTGCTTAACTTATATTATTAACCTAGATATCTCCTAGATACTAAATATAATACTCCACCTGTATTAGACTAGTTTAGTACGAAGCCTATTTACCCTTATCCTTAATACTCCTCTCTACGAGATCCACCTAGACTCCGGAGCCTTCTAGTTAGAAGACGACGGGTTATAACACTTTAAGTACCCTTAAGATAAGTACCTCAGGATAAAGGGACCTTACCCTAAGTGAACGCGGTCCACGATAGTTAGTAATAGCAGAAGTTAAAGAAGGTATTAAGGTTACTAAACTAGATTTATACTATAGCGATTAAGATAAACTTGAAGAGTAGTTAGTATAGATATAGCTATACTTCTCTTTTAATAAAGACGCTATTAGGCTAAAGAAATAACTACTATTTATAATAACTTATATAAGAGGACGGGCCTAGAGATAGTCCGCCCTATTTCTTAAACGATATATAGAAGATCCCGACGACGACGATAATATCTCTATTAAGTTATAGATAGAGAGCTTAACGCTCTTTCGCTAGGAGATAAGACGGATATTCGGACCTTCTAATAAAGCCAGCGTGGTAATAAGAGTTATCTAGCACTTAATATAAAAGAAATTAGTATCTAAGTATACGATATAGTTTTAATAGTATTTTATAAGAACTAACTAGGATAATAACGCGCTAATAGTAATATATTAGAGAGGATTAAAACCTCAGGTAAAGAAGGAACTTATACGAGACGGAGCCGTTTATAATAACTTAGACTTATTAATAAGAGCCTTAACACGAGTTAATAACTAGATCTACGAATTAGTAATAGAACTACGTTATAATAGTAGAGTTTCTAGACTCGGTTATATAGGACTCTATTCCGGAGGAAGTTATGGGAAGAAGCGATTCTTACGCGATCCTTACGGTCCGATGCTAATAGAGTTAGACTTTACCGAAAAGAAGAAACCGTTTAGAGGTAAGAAATAGTAAGGGGGTAAGAAAGTAATAAATTACTATGGCTATAGTAAACCGGGCTATATCGCTAGAGACTACAGGTTAAAAAACATAGTAAAACGACCTTAGTTAAATATATTAGAAAGAGTTCCAGTTAGGAAGACTGAACCTCTAAAGGATTAACAAGAAACGGAGTACGACGACACCGAGCTAGATATAATTATAGATGATTTGCTAGCTCTCGTCGATCTACCTATTAACGGAGAACTATAATCTAGAGAGGAAGAATTACGCGAAGAAATAGCTAAGAAATAGAGGAATATCGTAAAGATTAAATAAAGGCTAGCGGATATTCACGAATAACTTAAGGAATTAGACTCTATTAACGGATGTGATAGTGGTTATATTTAGAAGGGAAAACCCGAATAAAGCCGAGAAAGCGAGGATGATTCCGACTGGGAAAACCTCAGCTAGACTTCTAAGAAAGAAGGTAATAGAGTAGTATCTCGAGCTTCTATATCAAAAGATCCACAGATAAAACTCGAGGAACGGGTAGAGTTCTACTAAGAAAAAGTAGTAGGAGGACTTCTATAGAAGGAGTTTAGGAACGACTTAGTATATCTATAGTACGGAGTAATATACTAGTTAGCCTGCGCCGACGAAACATATATAATTTACTACTAAGCGAAGATAAACTTAGGGAAATCTATTAGGATTTAAACGTATAGAAAGATTTAGTCAAGTTATAATAATATAAGTTATTATTAGTACTTAGTAACTAAGAGATCAAGGAAGTGGTTTCTAAACTATAACTAAAGATGGTATAGTAGTCTCCACGGACACCTTAAGTATGGCAAGTATACTTCTAAGTATCACTTACAGGACTAGTATACCTATTTCCACGACAACTACAGGAAGTACATGTATATAAAAAGAACTACCGGATTCCTATCCTTTTCGGGAAAAGAGTAATCCCTTATATTAAGGGGAAGTATAAGGAGATTAATGTCCTCACCCTAAAAATATATTAGCTATATTCAACGAACTACGTAATATATATAAACGTACCGGTTAAAATAGATAGTTAGCGGACTATAGTAATAATAGATTCTAGAGTATCTAGAAACTTTATCTCTAAAGTATTAGTACGGTTAGTAGGCCTACTAACGCGAAGAAAGAAGGATCTATATGACTTATAAATAGCTGACGGGTCAACGCTATTAAAAGGAAGCGTAGACGAGGAGACAACCTCACTACCATTTGTAATTCAACGACACTATAAGGAAATGTCCTTCGATATTATAGGGATGGCTACCTATTACATTATACTAGGCATGCCTTAGTTAGAAAAGTATAACCTAGTAATTAACTAGAGAAGAAAAGTACTTAAGTTTAAGTGAACTGGTAATATTACTAGATTCTAACCTACACGTTGATAGTGGACGACGGTAGATAAGAAATCGAACCGGAAGACGGTTAAGGTATATATTACCTTAATTTCGAATAAGGATGACCTTAAAATATAAGGATCCGACTTAATAGATACTAGTAGCGGTCCGCTAGGTTAATAAGTTAGAGTTCTTAGAGTAACTAATAATACTCCTAATATCCTATAAGAGTATTAAAGATAGAAACGCCTCTTTATAAAAGAGATAATAGTAAAAGCTCTACTTAAATACTAACCTTAGGATTATAAGATTGAACTTAAACTAGGGAAGGAACTAATATTTAGACCTATTTATACGTTATCCGAAAAGGAACTTATAGTACTACGCGGGTACCTTGATAAGAACCTAAAAAAGGGATTTATTCGAGAATCCAAATTACTAGCAGGATATCCGATACTCTTTATAAAGAAGAAAGACAGATCCTTATAACTATACGTAGACTATCGAAAGTTAAATAATATAACGATAAAGAATCGTTACCCGCTACCTAATATTAGCGAGCTGTAGGATCGGCTAGCTAAAGTAAAGATCTTTATAAAACTAGATCTTCGAGGAGCGTATAACTTGATTCGAATAAAAGAAGGTGACGAATAGAAAATAGCATTCAGGACTCGATATAGATATTACGAGTATCTAGTCATGCCGTTTAGTCTTACTAACGTACTAGTAACCTGCTAGGCATTAGTTAATAATGTCATACGAGCTTATTTAGATCTTATAGCGATCGTATACCTCGATAATATATTAATCTACTCTAAGACTCTTGGGGAATATATCCTTTATATACAGGATATATTAACATGTCTATTACAAGCTAGACTCCTCCTGAAGCTAGAGAAATGCGAGTTTTATAAGACCTTAGTTGAGTTCTTAGGGTTTATAGTAATAACTAAAGGCGTTTATATAAGCCCTAAGAAGATTTAGGCTATATAGGAATGGCCTATACTACACGATGTCAAATTAGTATAAGGGTTTCTAGGATTCGCCAACTTTAATAGACGTTTTATAGAAGGCTACTCTAAGAAGGCCTTGCTACTAACGGAAATCACTAAGAAAGATACGGGATTTCGATAGGATACTGGCTAGAAAAGAGTATTTAAAGAACTAAAGCAAGCTTATATAGATCCTCTAGTACTCTATATATTTTAAAATAGAGAACTAGTACGCATCGAAATAGATGCTTCGGATCTTATAATCGGGGCATGCCTCTATTAATAGAAAGACGGTAAATGGTATCTAGTAGTATACTACTTACGCAAGATGTCTCTAGTAGAATAGAACTATAATATACACGACAAGGAGCTTTTAGTAGTCGTCTATTCTCTATAGTATTAGAGAGTATATGCTGAAAGCTATTCGGAACTTACTATCTTTACCGATTATAAAAACCTAGTAGGTTTCACGACTATAAAAGAATTGAATCGACGATAAGTTCGATAGTCCGAACTCCTTAGGTAATATAAGTTCAAAATTTAGTACACCCTAGGAAAAGATAATAGACGAGCAGACGCTTTAAGTAGATGATCTAACTATATAGAAGTAAAAGATATTACCACTTAGCCTATCTTAAAATAAGAAAACGATAGATCGTTAGTACTAGTAAGGAATCTGGCTACGACTATACGAGTCACGACATATATAATTCCCGATTTAAAGGAAGTATATAAGAATAATAACCTAGCCGGATAACTTAGGAAAGAATAGCCTAACCGGGACCTGTTATTATATAAATAGAAGCTATACTTACTACCGAAAGTAATAGAAGAAGTGATTAGGGATCACCATAATAATCCTTTACTAGGATATCTAGGAGTATCTAAAACATTAGAACTCATTTAAAGAGTATACGCCGCACCGAACCTACGAGCGTTAGTCGAGTAATATATCAGGGAATATATATGCTGCTAGCAGAACAAATCTATAAGATATACTAAGTACAGACAAATTCAGTTTATAGAAGTTCTAGACATACTATAGAAAGACGTCACGATGGACTTTATTATAAAGTTACCTCAATTAGTTAACCTGGTAACTAACGATAAATACGATTTAATAATAGTTATTATAGATAAACTTACTAAGTACGCTATTATAATCCTATATAAGGAATCCTATAACGCTAGTTAGCTTAGATTCATTTTGTTAGACAGACTAATTAGAGATCATGGCATACTAGAATTAATAACTTCAGATAGAGATAAACTCTTCACGTCAAACTATTAGAAGACTTTAATCATATCGATTAGAACTAAGCTACGAATATTAATAGCCTATTACCCTTAAACGGATAGATAGACTAAACGTACTAATTAGATAATAGAAGTATACCTTAGATACTACGTTAATAAAAGATAAAATAATTAGGTTACGTTACTCCTAATAGCATAGTTAGTATATAATAATAAAAGGTTAGATATAATAAGGCTGTCACCGTTTTTTATAAACTACGGTCGACACGTAAACTTATTCCTAGATCCTCGACAAGGACTAGATGCCGAAAGAGCCTTAGTATTAACTTCTGATATAAAAAGCCTATATAAAGACATATAGTACACGATTAGCAAGGCCAACGCTATTATAGAGAAGTTAGTAAATAAGAAAAGAAAATTAGGTCCTCAGCTAAAGAAGGGGGATAAGGCATACCTCCTTATAAAAAATTTGAAAGGTATAAGACTAAGTAGGAAACTGGACTATATTAAAGTCGGACCATTTTTAGTTATTAGAAATAAAGGGCCTATTAACTATAAATTATAGCTTCTACCTAACGCTAAAATCTACCTAGTATTCTATATCTCGATATTAGAACTAGTAGACCCTAACACACCTTTATAAGAAACCTTCTACTTCTAGATAGAAGAAGAGAATAAATTCAAAGCCGAAAGGATTCTATTATAATAAGGTCAGAGCTACCTAGTAAAATAGAAAGGATACGAGGACTTAGAAAATACCTAGGAACTAGTTATAAATCTTACGAGCTATTAAGAGCTCCTCTAGTAGTATTACTAAACCTAGACATACCCTGAGCGATCCACTCGAGAGCTCCAGGCGAGAGAGTTCTAGAACCCTTAAACTCTAAAAAGGTAGGACACTCTGCGAGTACCCGTTTAGCTTTACTAGCCTTCTTAAGCTCTTCTAAACGTTCTAACTCCTTAATATTATTAAGACCCTTATTAAATATCCGCTATTCCCGCTCTTTTAGGAAACGCTTCTATTAACGAAGGCGTTTCAGCTTCATCTATTTTTAATAAGCGATTTCGTTAGTAGCCTCCTACGCTACCTCTATCTCTATCTCTTTACGTTCGAGCTTCTCTATAGCTTTATTAATACTAGAGAAGTGGATAATAGGCACGGCCGGTTCGTATTATTTCCCGAGCCGGATGTATTCCGCGCACCTCTAAGAAAGAGAAGACACCTAATACTCCTTTTAAGATCTTACGCATCGCAGACACGATACTATTATAATTACTCCCCTATAAGCCACTCGATCCGATAGCTTAGCGCGGCGTTATTATAAACGAGATGATATTAATATTTATCTAACCTTTAAGACAAAGGTTTAGGGGAATAAGGGGTAATATTACAACCTTAGTAGTAGAGCCTTAGTAGACGCTATAAGCGCTTACTAAAGTCGAATATACCTTGGTATAACGGGTCGAGCGATCGCTCGACCTAGTCGCTCTAGTTAACGCAGGTCGATTACTGGCGACCAGCGCGAGTATAGACTTTCCTATATCTATATAGAAAGCGTGATCTTTCCCTTAGATAGGAGCTTCGTGCTTAACTTATATTATTAACCTAGATATCTCCTAGATACTAAATATAATACTCCACCTGTATTAGACTAGTTTAGTACGAAGCCTATTTACCCTTATCCTTAACACTCCTCTCTACGAGATCTACCTAGACTCCGGAGCCTTCTAGTTAGAAGACGACGGGTCGTAATATTTAGGTGCGGGCCCTACCGTAATTTACTATTAATATATAGTCCTAGGACTCGGATCTCCGTTTATAGCTTTATTATTATATGCCCTAGGTTAATAACCGTACCTATATTAAAGCGACGGGGGTAATAGGTAAGGTAGACTAATTTATATTTCTAGGGGGCGAAACTCGCCCCGTACGTTAAAGCCTATTTAAGGTAGATCTCGTGTACTAGTTCTAAGGTCTTATAGTTACCTTCCGTGGTTTTCCTATATACTAGCAGGTAGATATTATCTATAAACCCTCTAACTTATAACTATAATTTAGCCGCCGTATACTCCTTAATAAGTGGCGCGTTAAAGAATAGGAAGAGGATAGGGGAGATTAGCGACCCCTAGGGAATCCCTATCTCTACCGGCTCTATCCTACTCGTCATCCCCCTAATTATAATAGACGAGGACCTTTCCGCTAGGAAACTTTCCATCTAGCTTATAATATAGCGAGGGATCCCCTTATACCGGAGGTTATAGATAAGCCTCCGGTAGGAGACGTTATTAAAGGCTCCTGCGATATCTAGTAAGAGGAGGCTAGCTATATTACCTCTGCCGTAGTCTTATACTATATATACCGCGTCTATAATTATCTCTAGTACTATCTCTATTAATCTATTCCTTCGCGCCCCTATTTATTATTACGGGAGGAGGCCTCGACTTTTAGTATAGTCGCTAAGTCGCCCTACGACTATTAATTCTAGGGCCTTTCTAAGGGTACTTAGTAGCGCTATCGGACGGTACGCCTTAGGTACTATATAGTCCTCCTTCTTCGGTTTCTTTAAGACGACCGTATTAGCCTTCTTAAATTCCCTCGGGTAGTAGCTAAGGTAGAAGCACGCGTTAAATAAATAAGTAAGCTCCCTAAAGAGCCCGTCCGCTATTAGCCTAAGGAACCGATTCGGGATCCTATTAATCCCTAGGGCCTTATCTTATTTTAGCCTACGGATAGCTTATAGGACTTCCTCGCTTATAATATTACTACTATTACCTACCGGTAGTAGGTATTCTATACTATCGATATCTGTTAGGTCGGCTTATAAGGGGGGTAGGAAGAATATCGTCCGTAGGACTTCTACTTTCTCCTTAAAGGTCTCGGCTACCCCTTCCCTATCGCCCCTCCTTAGAGGGGGGAACTTAGAGAGGGGCCGTAGCGACAAGCTATCGTTCCTCGCCTACTTAGTAAAGCCCTATATACCCTTTTAGGACTTAGTAGCGTTATAAATCTTTCTTCTAAAGTCGATCGCCTTCTCCGTTTTTAGTACCCTATTTCTTTCCTTAATAGCTGCGTTCTTAGCTCCCTCCGTAGTAGTATCTCTATACCTCTAGAATGCTTTTATACTTCTTATAGTATCCTCGGTAGTATATCGGCATTTCGAGTTCTAGAAGGTCTTTCTCCTACCCCTAGGCTTCGCCTAGGGGACCGTCTCGTCTACGACCTCCTTTAGGCCCTATTATAACCGCGAGAGGTAGTTATCTATTTAGTTTATAGTTTCTAGTAGTTAGAGACCTAGTTTCCGGCTCAGCGCCTAAGCCCCTTTCCTAACTTCCTTAGGGTCCGCCGTCTTCCACGACCTCTTTAGTACGCTCTACTACTCCTCTACTCTCAGGTCGAGCTCTATATATATAGGAAGGTGGTCGGAGCCGAACTATAGCTTAGGGCGTACCTAGTAGACCTATACTGCGTTAAGAAGTCTAGGCGTAGTAAAGACTAGGTCGATCGCGCTCTTAGACCCCCTCGCCTTCTAAGTAACTATCCTATCTAGTAAGGCTAGGTTTATATCGTTATTAGCTATAATTCCTACTAGCTAGTCTACTTCTAGGTAGTATAAGAACCGCCCCGGGTTATTCTAGTTAGGGTAGTAGAGGTTAAAATCCCCTACTACGATATACTTACTAGGTCGCCTAACCTCCTCCCTTATAATTAGTAGGCTTGACGGGTTCTCGTTTATTACTAGTAATAGGCTCGGGTTATATATATTATATAACTGGAAGCGGGCTAGGTATTCCTTACCCTCCTAGGTAGGGAGCTAGAGCTTCAAGGTACTAATATCCCTTATAGGGAACTCTACCTCCTAGCTATCTACTTAAAGCCTCTTATTAATATAGAAGCACGTTTATATATCCCGCCCAGCTCTATACGCTAGGAAGAACGCCCCGGAGCTAGGGTTATAAGACGATCGGTTCCTAGCGTTATAATAGGGTTCTTATATCGCTAAGATATCTATTTCCTAGACGACCCTATCTTCTAGTAGGGTTATTATTATACCTATTTCGCTTCTAATATTATACTATAATATCTTTAGGGTTAGTATACTAGATATCTGGATCTAGGGTACCGCTATTTACTTCTCGTATATCTATCTCTCCCTAGTCGACTTATTCGCCCTCCCTAGTAAGGTTAATAGCGCTATTCGCTACTATTTCTATAAGTAGCTCGTTAACGCTATCCGCTAGCTCCTTTCTACTACTCGTCCTTACCTCTAATATTTTCTGGCCTAGCTCCTTAACTATAAGCCTTCTAAAGGTAGGCGGCCTCCCTAGCCTATACCCGGGTCTCTAAAGCCCTAGCTACTCTCCGCTACCAGGCGTATCATACGTTACCTAGTCGGTTATAGCCTTTCTCTTCTTCTTTATCCCTATAGTTATAAATCCTTCGGCGTCTATCGCCGCTATTACTCGCTCTCGCCTTATCCTATAGAATAGGGTCTTGTTCGCGACTAGCTATCTGGCGCGTTACCTCTCCCTAGCCCTTACCGGGCATTTATTAGACTAGGAGGAGTGGCCCTATTATTTACACGTAGTACACCCTCGCAGGGCGTCCGTAGCCTTCGCCCTATATTCCGCCGTACTATAGCCCTAGCTATAGTCGGCGTATCGGGTGTCGTTAGGGTAGTTATAGTATATATACCCGTATAACTGACATTTAAAGTACTATAATAGCCTTACCCTCTATTCGTACTACTCCGCGAGTTTTATCTCGCCTGCCTCTACTATCCCCTTCCTAATTAGGTTATCTACTATTACCGGCGACGCGACGCTTATTATAAGTAAGGAGTATACCTTCCTAAGTATATACGTACTCGTTAGCTATCTCCCTTCTACTATATCTAGGTTAGGGTAGAGGGCCCTATTCTCCTATTAGATTTTCTCCTTAATCGCCTGTTAATCCTTCGTGTTAAAGATAGATATTCGTACTCCGTATACTACTACGCCGAATGATTTCCTTACTACTACTACGGAGTAGTATATCGTATTTACCTACGACTACTCCCTTTCTAGTACTTCTCTCGCCTCTATTAAGGTGACTTATAGTAGTATATCCCTACTCTTTAATCTATTCGCCGCTATAATCTCTAACGTATATTTATTACCAGTGGCCTAGAATATTATAACTAGCCTCTCACCTACTATCCCCGCTACCGCTTCCCTCTCTTTCTCGTCCTTTAGTACTACGAGTATCTATCGTGCCCTCCTAGCCTCGACCGCCTTTATCGTCGGCACGTGTAGGCCCCGTAGGGGGGGCGGTAGCATATTCCTTATGAAGGGGTTCCCCTAGCTCTATTAGCCCTGTGGAGAGCCCTGTCTTATCGGGGTACTAGCCTAACTAGTAGTCCTAGGCTTATTATATTCCTAGTCCCTTTCCTTATTTTTCCTCTCCTTTAGTTAGAGTTCCTTAATATATACCTGTACTAGGCTAATACCCGCTATTAAATCTTCTATCTAGACGCGTTTAGGTCCTTAAATCGCGTGTTTTTAATAGCCTCAAGGGCCGTTATTATTATAGTAGCCTAGCTACTTAGCCTATTCGTAGCTCTAATATTATTTATACGTCGTAATCTAAGTATTATCGTATTCGCTAAGTCCGCAGGTAGGGTAAAGGCCCCCGTAACCTCTACCCCGACGCGTAGTCCTCTACTCTCCCCTTCCTCCCTAGTTCTACTACCTCCGCCTCTATTAGGCCCCCGATTAGGATTAGGCTATCCTATTACTCCTCTACTCGTCTCTTATACGCGTTTCTCAAACGCTTCGCCGCCTAGTACCTATACGTCCAAGCCGTTTTCCGCCATTTTTTTAATAGCTAACTATTATTATAAGCTTCCTTAGCGAGATAGTTTATATTAAAAAACTCTATTAATATAGTCTTATAAAGCTTATTACTATCTATTAGCTTTTATTTAGCGGCCTTATTAGCAGCCTAGTTATTAGCCGGCTTAAAAAGGGTACGCTATTAATTTAAGAGGTAGATCTATAAACGCTATATATAAGGCTTTATAATACCTATACTAAATAAGAGTATCTTCTAGATAGCCTTAATAGACTTAATCTAGCGAGCGGACTAGAACTCTATAATTTTATCTACTAACTCCCCTTACTATTACGGCTAGCTATTAGGAGTAGGATTATTATTAATACGCGTATAATTCCTAGTAAGAGAGATATTAGCCTAATTAGGTCCCTTATAAATATATTTATATAGATAGAAAATAGACTTAATAAAGCTATAGATCTTAATATTAATATAGGTATTATATTTCTTTAATAGGTACGGGTTATAAGGGATAACCTACCTATTATTAATAGAGGAATTAGGTTTAAAGGGGCTAACTAGATACTTATAGAGAGGATAACTCCTATTAAGTATAAAAGATATCTCTTAGTAAAAATCCTTTAGAAAAGCCTTATTATAATAATTCTTCTCCTAACTAAAATATCTATTACTAGGAATACTAGTATAGTAATTGTAAATTATATACTATAAGACTAACTTACGTAGCGTATTATTATCCTATTAAGGGGGGATAAATACTTAAATAACGCTATTAATATTACTAACTATCTAGATCTAATCCTCTTCCTATATAATAAGGAGAATATAAGTATATAGGAGACCTCGCTTCTAAAACTCAATAATATAATAGTAGCCTATATAAACCCTAAGGATATATTACTTAAAGAGGTCTTTTATTAGCTCCTAGAGCTTCTAATTAAAGATATAAGTAATTAGGTTATAATAGTACTCTAATATCTAACCGGATTCTAGTAAGCTCTAAATATTAGGCCACTTAGGATTATATATAAAGGTAATAAAAAAATTAGGTTTACCCCTTTTTAGACTATTATTATAGCGTCTTATATTCTCGCTTTTATAGTACGTAGGCTTCCTAGTATTATTAATAGGAGGATAGTTACCTTACTACTAATATCTTTAAGCAAGATATCTAGATTAGTACTAAGCTTATCTATTAGGCCGGAGTAGTAGTCTACCCGAATAGTCTATTAATTCTAATAATACTAATTTAGGTTATTAAGCTCTATTAATATCTAGATATTAATAGCCTAGTAGCTAAATAGACGTCCGCTATTAATAGTATAATTAAAGAAATTAGGCCGGATCTAGATATTAATTAGCTAGTTATTTAAATTATATTAACTATCCCCTAACTATTATTTAAATAATTTAGAACTATTTATAACTAAGCGGATTCGGGTCTAGAAAATAACTAGGAAAATATATTAAATAGTCTTACCTATATCTATTTTATATAAAATTAACGTCTTATTACTCGCTAAGACCTACTACGACCCTAATTTATATACTCGCCGGTAATATACTAGTCTAGTTCCTACTTAGGGTTACTACCCTCTTCCTACTCTAGCTTATCATCGCTACTAAGTAAGGTATACTAGGTAAGCGTACTAGTAATATAGTTCTATCGTAATATATATAATAGATAGTCGCTTAGAAGCTAATAGCCGGCTAGTAGGAGGCGGTTATACTATAACTATTTACTAAATAGAAATAGAAATAGGAGCGGATATTTAAGGGCTATATAGGAAGGATACTAATCTAGGATTAATATAAAGCCCCCCTTAATAGTTTTAATATAGATATCCTACTTAATCCGGCCTCTTATAACGTTATTAGGAGTTATTATAATACGGGCGACTTCTATAAAGGTAGGGCGATTATAAGTACCTTTATCCTATTATTTAGGATTTAGCTATTAGATATAGACGCTTATAGTATTAATAGGATATAATAGTTTATCTTCTTTAAGGTAGTTATAATAGGATTTAAACCCCTAGACGTATAGGTTAATAGACTAGAGGGTATACTAAGCGGAAGTAAGGGTATCTTAATTTAAATTATTAAAATATTAATAGTAAATATCTAGTTACTCCTACGTACTATCTAGTATATAGATCTAGGCGAATTTTAGCCTAAGGCTGTTATTAGTAATAAGAGGACCTATTAGATAATAAATAGACCCCTAGATCTAGAAGGTAGTTTAACTAACGTAGGTATTAACGTTAGTTATACCCTTACTAGTAAAGGATAGATAATTATTATAGCTAATAATATTATTTAAAAATTCTTTACTATATATAGTCCTCCTTCTTATAGACTATCTATTAATAATAATATTATTAATATTACTAAGTAAGCTATTAATAAATTATACCCTAAGCTCCACCTCCTTTCCTAGCCCTTTAGGTAATAAGTTAACGTCGGCGGGCTTATATAACTAGTTAGGGGCCGGCTAGTTATTCTTCCTACTATTATAGTATAGCTATTAACTGTCGCCTAAGCTACTATATTTATTTTCCTATAATAGTATATTATAGTATAGATACTTATTACTAGTAATATTAAATAATCTATTAACCTAGAATAAACCCCTATTTATTACTATCTTAGGGTCCTTATATACTTAATATCCCTAACTTAGCATCTAACCCCGATATATATAATTCCGCCGTTAGTATAGGCCTTATTAGAGGGGAAGTTAGTACTTAGTATTATCCTCTATATTAGCTACGCGTCTAGTATATAAGTAATAGGTACGTTAGTTATATTTAAAGGGAGGCTAGAGAGTAAATTATTAAGGGACTTCTTTAAAGGCTAGGGGAGTAGGTTACTAGAGGTCCCTAGGTAGAATAACTACTTAAATAGTTATATTAGTAAGGGCTATACGCTACTAGGGAGTAACACACTTATTAAGGTAGCTATAAGGGCGAGTACCTAATAGTATTTCTCTAAAGCGAGGTTCTATTAACGTAATATCTCTAGGGTTTACTAGTAGGTTCCTAGGTCTAACCTAGGTACCTAAATTAGTCTTCTTTAGGCGTCTAGTACGCCTAATACCGTTAGTCTTATAAGATCTAACCCTCTTATTAATAGTATTAGGGTCTAGCTTAGAAAGAGCTACGCGCTTAGAAGGTATTAGTAGGGAGCTAGAGGAGCTATATTTAGTATAGGAAGGGTAATAATATATACTTTAAAGATAATTAGTATAACTTATAAGGCGTGGGTTATAGGGGGGAGGAATAACATTTATAATAAGGTGTTAAATAATTAAAATAAGGTAGGAAGAAAAAATTAGTTAGGCGGTAGGGATATACTAAGATATTAGATAGTTAGACTAATATTAGTAGGTAGATCTATTTATTCCGATATATCTTTTAAACTATTATATCGATTTTTATTATTTTTAAAGCGTTAGATAGCTAAAAGTAAGTTATATAACTTTATTTAAGTAGAAAATATTATAAAGCGTTAGTACGTAGGTAGGTAGAATAGGAAGAAATATTATAGTTTAATATTCGCGCTAGTCTAGGAAAGGAATCTAGGGCACTTATTAACTAACCGATAAGGTACAATAAGCTTAGGGTCCTAATTACTAGATATTCTACTATAATAAGAAGATAAGGTACTTATATAAAATAAGAATAATTTTATTATAATTAATATAATATTATATAATATTTATAAGAGTAATAACCTATTTAATAGGCTCCTAGTAATTATAAGTAGTAACTTTATATAAATAACTCCTATTATTTAGAGAGGTAATTAGGCTATATAAGTTAATACTAGCCTCTATAACTCCTAGATCTAGCTAAAGTTAAATATATTCTAGTTATATTAAAATATATAGCTTTATACTAGATCTAATAACTAGGCGTTTATAAGGTAGATAGGCCGGATATTATATAATATATTAATATATAGGATAATAGCTCTTCCCCTTAAGGTAAAAAATTAGGATATAAATAGATATACCTTTATAGAATATATCTTTCCTACTACCTCCCTTATATAGCTATTATTACTACCGGATTTCTTTAAGAGTAGAGTTATACTATCCCTATAAAATAACTCTACTATTATTTTAAATAATAAGATCCTAACGCGTTTATATAGAATTATATAGTACCTTTTATTAGCTAATAAGTTATTATCTAATAGTAATAATAATAGACTTAGCCTAGAATTCCTATAATCCTTAGAACTATCTAGATTTCCCCCTTCTTAATTATACTTAAAGGTTAGGGCTCTAATTATATTATTATAGAACTTATACCTAAATAAAAGTATATATAATAGGACGCGCCTAATTATTATATATCTATCCTAATAGTATATTTAAAGTCGGATCCTTAGTAGAAAGTAGGATAGAGGGATACGCTTAATTCCTTAAATTAAACTAACTAATAAGGAAGGTAACTACCCTTACCTCCTTACGCGTAAGTAGTTTCTAGTCTAGCTCTATTTTATAATAACTATTAATAAATCCTAAGGCTAGTTACTTTCTACTATTAGAGTAGATTTACTTTTATTATATTTTAGTTATAGTTAGCTCTATATTATACTATCCTATATAAGAGATATATAGAGACTTTTAGTCCTCTTACTAGTAAGTTTAAGGAGGCGTATAGATAATATTATATATCTAGAGGTTCTTTTAGATAATATATAATAATATAATAAAATTAAGGCCATTTTAATACTATTATTATAATAAACCTCTTATTTAAATTAATTATATTTAATTATTTTATATTATTTTAATATTATTTTTATTATTTTTATTACTTACTTATTATTACTTACTTACTATTACCTACTTATTATTACCTACTTCCTACTATTTATTTACTATTATAATATTACTATTAATACTACTATTAAATTACTACTATTAAATTACTACTATTTAATTACTACTACTTAATTACTACTACTTAATTACTACTACTTAATTACTACTACTTAATTACTACTATTTAATTACTACTATTTAATTACTACTATTTAATTACTACTATTTAATTACTACTATTTAATTACTACTATTTAATTACTACTATTTAATTACTACTATTTAATTATTATAATTATTAGTTAATTAATATTATTAATACTATTATAATATTTAATTAATATTCTTAATACTATTATTATTTAAAAGTTATTATTTAATTATTATTTAATTATTATTATCTAATTAGTATTATTAGATTATTATAAGCTACCTTCTAATTCTACATATTTATTAATATCTTACGGTTTTCTACTTATTTTTTTAGTTTATTATAGGAAAGGTATATCTTAGATATAAGTCATTCTATTTCTATCTTATAAATATATACTTATATATAGATTTTTTAAAATCTATATAGCTTCTAAGAAGGCCTATATAAATCCGCTACTCTTTATACTAATCCGTACACCTATTATACCTAGGATTCCTCCTCCTTATTAGTCCCTTCCTTATCCTTATAATCTACTATAGAGCTATATAGTTTTATAAGGCCTATATAATACTCCGTAATAATATTATATAGCTTTATTTCTATAAGTTTACTAATCTATATAGATTTATATTTTTTAACCCTATTTATATAGATTAGTACTAATTAGGATTAGTTATATAGAGTATTACTAACTACTACTACTAGTTATATATTTATATTTTTCCTTAACTTTATCTATATAAGTTAGTATATTATAGAATTTATTTAAAAAGATTTACACTAACTATTTATAAAGTTATAAGAATTTACGCTATTACCGCTATCTATATAATTCGCGTATACCCCTTTATAGAATCTAGATAGGGTCTTATAAGAGCTAAAATTCCTATTCCCTTTTATATAAGAGTCGTAGGCGTCCTCTTCTTTAATAGAGTAGAAAATATCCGTATAGGATTAATATATAATAGATTTAGGGATATAATAGCGTTTTATATTCTATATATATTAATATAAAAGATTATAGATTATCTATTTTTATACTAACTAGTCTATTAGCTTTCTCTTTAGTACGGAATTATATATTTTATAGAATTAGTAGTATAGCTATATATTAAAGCTTTTAAGGGGCTTTCTTTTCTATACTTATCTTTTTAGCTTCTATTAGGCGTTTATATTTTTTCTTAGATTCTCTACTAGGCTTTATAAGGATGCTATTTTCTATACTAACGTATACTAGATACTTACTAAGTATTACCCCGTTATCTAGCTTAGAATTAGAAGTTATAATAGTCTATACGGGTTTTAATATTTTTTTATAGATTTTTACAGATTATAAAATTACAAGTACGTTATATAGAAGGAATATAAATTAGAATAATACTAAATAGAGACGTACTTACTATTAATAGATTAAAAAAGGATAAAAGGATAGAAATAGTTATATAAGTCTTCTATAACTCTATTATATAACTTTATTTATAAAGTACTTATATAAACTTACCTAAGTAATATTTAAGTTATAAGGTTTATTTTAGTTATAGAAGTACTAATAGCCTAGCTAGATAGATTAAGCTATATTTATCTATTCTATATAAATTATTACGGTATTAGCTATATAGGTCTTTACTACTATTTATAAATCTATAATATTATTTTATAATACGTTTTTGTTAATTACTAATCTCGCACCGAGATGGCGACCCTCTAGTCCTGCAATGTCGTACAATTCGCCAAGACATGTGGTCTGTCAAATTCCGGGTGGACTGGAAAAGGGAGACGTGATACGTCTTTTGGATGAAGATTAAGGTCCTTCAATATCATCCAGCCTGTTACAACCATAATCTACCATGATGGGATACCTCGTGGTCGCCTGGGAAGTCGCTGAGCTGATAAGCTGAAAGAGAAGTCCTAGATATAGGCGGCATCCAAACAATCAGAGGCTGTACCGAGAGCCATCACAAGTAGTATTTCTTATCGTAAATCAGACGATATCACTGGTATCAGAAAGGAAACCAGAGCTTGAAAATCTATCTTTAGTGCATTGTGAAGACGAAAATACTCACCAATATCGCTTTTCTCTATTACGTTCAGCGAAGGTACTCTCGTACAAGGGCCTGCCTTTCATGACATCATACTATTGCATAATTACCAGTCGGACAAGTTCAGATCTCCAAGCCTGAAACATCTTTGCTTTAAGGTGAATTATTAGTTACCTCAAAGCCTGATAGCCAGATATTGTTCCATCGCTATGCAATCCTTCAATGGATTGTATTCCTCCCCGCAGCCTCTCCAACTCTTGTAGCTCCGTCCTCGCTTGTCGCTAGCGGATCGGACTAGAATTGCGCTAAGTTTTCCATATAGACAATTCAATAGCAGGAAGCAGCCAGCATCAGTAGGCTCGCGTTGATAGCCTTGATGATAAGGCAGGAAGCATCATCTACACCTGGGCTGGGAGTGATGTCTGAAGCTTGATACCTTGGGGAATGAGCTATCACAGGCCGAAGGTGGTGCTGCACAAATGCATCCGTTTTTCTGTGCCCTGTAAATATGGCCGAAAAACCTGGATCGAGTCAACATTTGCATATCACGATCGTAGTGAGCGAAGCAAGGTTTTACATTTGCGCTCATAACAGAAGGTGTGATGTGCATTTGATTGTCACGTGATCGACGAATTACCGCGTTTGACGCGGGTTATCACTCTTCCTTACGCGCCAAAACTCAGAGTGCCACCAGGAAGATGAGTTCACGCCAACTCTCAGCACCATGCCACCTACTCCAGGTCCCTCTCGGTAAGTTGTCTTTCTGTCACCACGTCGCAGTCACTGACTAGCTGATGCAGAGATACGCCTGAGCATTTACCGCAATCTCCTCCTCGACCCCTGTGTTGCTTATCTGAGCTCCAGACGACTAGGCTTTGAGGACAATAGTCTTTCGGAAACTCGGGACCCCCTTAGCGACGAGGCCGAGCACCATGGTGCAGAATCGGATCATAAGGATGACGATTGTCAATGGGACAACTGTGATAAGTTCGCTGCGAAACGACATCTGGCGATCTTGAGGGTGAATCATCAAATCTACGCCGAAGCAAGCTCATTAATGTATTCGGACCTGGAGGTCGTACTTGAACCTGGAGATGTCGTGGGCTTTGATCACGGTACCGATATCGTCGATCAACACAAGCAAGTTTGGCGGCATAGTCCTCTGCCTTCTAAAGATGAAGGCGCTCCTAGTCTTGATGTTATGGATGGTCTTTTGGAGCCATACATCTTCGCAAGATTCCAGAACATTAAATTTCGTGGCGACTTTTATTTCAACGAGGCCGAACCGCACAACGCGCCCCATCGGACCTTGTTTGTCAATAGGGATTTGACGGTGCGCTCTGAATACGAAACTAACTTCGCCTCCTTATTGAGATCTTCTAGCACATTGCAGAATCTGGCACAGATCCTGTCCATGAACACTGTCATCAAGCGCCTCAACTTCAGCCTCACGTTGAGCGTCGAACCCGAGTTCGACAGCGACTATGAGGACCTCGATTTCGATCAAGTGAGTGAAATAATTGATAGACGATGTGATGTAGCTTGGAAGCGATCATACGAGATCTTCATAGAAGCTGGTATGCTTCACCAGCTGTGTGAACTCGCGAACGTCCAGAATTTTCACTTCGTGGTGCTTGATCCAGATAGCAAAAGTGGAGTACTAGAGCTCCCGCACAAACACGCAGCTAAAGTACGGGAAGTGAAGGAGATGATTGAGCGCAACTATTCGGCAAAGCAAGCCTGTCTCAACAACGGGGAACACTGTGTGAAGCAGAGGTGCTGGGACGGAGACTAGGGTGTGTACAAGTACACAAGCGGTCCACGCAAAGCCAGCCACTCATCATTAAACCTGGTTGAACAGCTGGAAACGATGCGTACACTTCCCACGTTATGATTAAGTCTTTCTCCGCCCTGCACAATGACTCGAGAGTCACAGATCAGCAACGGCGACGCTAAACACGGGTTCGAGGATTGTGACACTCCCTGTCTACGTCCGTAAACTGGAAATTTCTCACCTAATATTTCCATGCTAAGCTCTGTCTCCCCTACAGTCCGAGTCACCTACATTGATTCTGTCCTCATTTCCGCCGCTCTTCTTGTGTCTCTACATATTGTTGAAGGAGTCTCTATCCACAGTCTAGACTCCCACCTACCTCAAAGACCGACAATCAAACCCATCAGCAGCTACCCATCATGTCAATGTGGCACTGCTGTCGCTGCGGATGCTATGTTCCCAACGACAACGATCAATGCATACGCTATGGATGTGTTCACATCAAATGCGTGACGTGTAAGTTGAATGTTTCGAGCATTACACACCTTCAGCATATTCAAGATGTTGTGGAACCATCATACACCGGCTGTTACCACTCGAAGCTCGACACTTTCGAGTGTCATAATGACAGTACGTAGTCCTTTTGGCTGTTGCTGGCTAGCTATGGGGCGATCATATGCAGGCTTGACGCTGACTTTGTAAGCATAGCGTTCCATTAGTGGCACTCGGCGTGGGTGAGGTATCTTCAAGCTGGGTTGGAAAGGAAGAGAGATGACATCACGAAAAAAGCTGAAGACCCGCTGGGTTCTGACGAATGGAGGAGGATGGTACGCATGCATGCATATTAGATAGACATGAAGGTAGCACTGCTGGAGTAGAAAGTCTCCTGCCGGATAGACTGAGGCTGGGCCTCCAGGACTTAGATCCATAAGTGCAAATCTGGCATTCAATCATGCCATTCATACCTCCACTATTAGCTGTCCACGATTTTCGAGAGTGATCACAGCTTATGCTCACAGCATTCAGAAGCAAGTCTGATAAGCCGCGGTACTTGTCAGATATGCCATGTGGAGTAGCTAATTTGCCTTGATCACACAAATCAACAAGGAGCCAATAGCACGCACGTCTATGCCTTGCGCGTTCAACGACCAATTCGGCAGAGCTTGCCTTGCAGCCTTCTCTGCTTATTCGCGCACGCGGATATTACGAAAATTGGCGGAGGCTATCGACGAGATTCAGTACATAAGTATGAGGACATACGGATTATCCCTGATTTAATCGATTCCGGAAATTGTTTGTTGTGTATTCGCGCCACATTCATTGAACCTATGATCTACCTTAGTGAGCGATGTTGAATGCAGAGTGAGTTACGAGATAAGATGCTACTCCACCCGTAGAGTAGCAAAAGCTATCTCGATTAATCGGATCAGATGAGTAAGCTTCGTACCTCGGCTACCTTAGGATGCCGAGATGTCGGACTTCTATGCATTAAGTCCGAGATGTTCCATAGCGTCTATTCCTTCAAAGACCTTGGAATTATCGGGCATTCGACTGTAGCGATCTTAATTTTCTATGACTTGGGAGCATGTTCTGTCTCCATTGATCTTCCAGGATGGTTCAAAACGTCCACTAATGTGATTGAGCGAGCGAGGGATAGGAAACAAGCAACGGTTGCTAGCGGGCGGGAACTTCCTTGACAGCCACACCTCTCGGCATCGACGATGAGTACCAGTATGCCATTTTTCCTCATCCCTTCTACTCTTCACATCCCCTTTTCAGCATCTACACGGGCTGTATGAATTCTGAAAATGTGGGCAAGACACAGAGTATGCCCTGGCGCAAGCCATGGGCCCCAGACTGCCTCAGAGCGACGAAGAACGGCGAGTAGAGCTGGCCACTTTGGAAGCACACGACGCAGACATATTCGCCGCAGATCCTGCATCGTCTCATCAGGACGAAGCACTTGCGGTTGCCGGCTCCAATGTCCATCAGAATTATCATCAATTAGCGCCGTCAAATATCTCTGCGCGTTCAGCAGTCAATCCACCTAATTCTCATCCAATACCTCTGAAGCACTATAATACGTACAAGCCCCCTGTGGACGCGGAACAGCCCGAGCTTGCGATTGACAATGTAGCGTCATCGACTGTTACTCAATGGGCACCTCTCGCAGATCCAGAAGCTAGACTTCCTGGAGCACAGGTGGTTTCACCATCTACAATGCATGGGACTACCTCTACGCCTGAAGTCCTGCCATCATTGAATCCGAAGGAAACGACACCTCTTCACAATGAAAAATCCACATCATCGGCCTCTGAAACCATGTATACAGCAGCTAACGTACAGGAATCACCTGCGCGCTCGGATCTCGACAAAGAGGTGGACCTTGAAACAGGCAATCCGCACAGCTCCTCATCAAGCAAGACAGATGTGGAAGCGGTCGAACAGCCACTGCCCGATCCAAATGTTGTGACTTGGGATGGTCCAGATGATTCACAAAATCCTATGAATTGGTCCACCAAACTGAAATGGGGCAATGTTCTTGTCATCTCAACTATCACATTCCTCACGTGGGTGCATTACTGTCATTCGTTCAAGGCCCATACTGACTGAAGTCCACTAGACCATTGGCTTCATCTATGTTTGCTCCTGGCGTCCCACAAATGATGCGAGAGTTTGGCTCTACTAATCAAGAGTTGGGGTCTTTCGTGGTGTCTATATATGTCCTTGGTTACGCATTTGGTCCTCTGGTCATCGCACCTCTATCTGAGCTTTACGGTCGCCTCCCCGTCTATCATGTTTGCAACATTCTTTTCGTCATATTCACTATCGCATGTGCCCTCGCCACCAATCTGAACATGCTCCTCGGATTTCGATTCATAGAAGGCCTCTTCGGATCGTGCGCGTTGACCATTGGTGGTGGATCGATTGCAGACATGATACCGCAACAGAAAAGAGGAGGCGTCATGGCTGTATGGGCCCTTGGGCCCTTGATGGGCCCAGTCATCGGACCTGTAGCTGGAGGCTATCTGTCACAAGCGAAGGGCTGGCGGTGGGTGTTTTGGGTCATCGCGATGGCTGTGAGTATACTCCCGGACAGTCGCGGGAGACCGCATGCTGACTGAATAGGGCGGGGCTATCTCAATCTCTGCCTTTATGTTCCTCAGGGAGACGTACGCACCAGTTGTGTTAGAGCAAAAGGCCCGGAGGTTACGCAAAACCACAGGCAATACGAATCTTAGATCGAAGCTGCAGTCCCCACTCACACCAGCGGCACTGTTCAAGCTCTCCATCATCCGACCCATACGAATGTTGATATTTTCACCAATTGTTCTTGCGCTGTCTACGTATATGGCCGTTGTCTACGGTTATCTATACCTGCTCTTTACCACAATTACCGAGGTATACGAGAAACAATATCACTTCTCCCAAGGCTCCGTAGGGTTAACCTTTCTCGGCATCGGCATTGGATCTCTATTCGGTGTCATCATCTTCGGCCTCGCTAGTGATCGGATTGTGAAGGCGAAGGCGAAGAGCGGTGAGATGAAGCCGGAGTACCGCTTGCCGCCCATGATGGTAGGATCTTTCTTCATACCCATTGGCCGTGAGTACCCCTACTACGTCATCTCCACTTTTCTGATCAAATTTGCAGTGTTTATGTACGGCTGGACTGCGGAAAGACAAGTCTTCTGGATCGCACCCATCATTGGGACCGGTCTGGTCGGACTCGGATTACTCGCTACCTTCATGCCCATCGCAACATATCTCGTTGACGCTTATACGATTTACGCCGCTTCCGCCCTCGCCGCTAACACTGTACTTCGGTCTCTGCTAGGTGCATTACTACCGCTCGCAGGACAAAGGATGTATGCTACGCTGGGGTTGGGTTGGGGGAACTCCCTGTTAGCTTTCATCGCATTAGCCATGTGCCCGATCCCATGGATATTCTATAAATACGGTGAAAGGATACGCAAAAGCCCAAGGTTTCAGCACAATTGGTGAGAGGGTACGAGGAAATCTCCTCTTTTCATCTTTCGTGTAATTGACCTGGACGCTGGGTAGCGTGTGCAGCAGCGCAATTGGCCGTCGCAGTGGAAAAGAACAGTCGTATTGCTGCATTTCTTTGATAATTCTTGGGGATATTTTCCTCTTTCTAAGCACTCCCGTTGCAGCACCATTAATCCTTATCGGCTATTGTGCACATACTCCAGGACTGCGGCAGCCCGTCTTCACTTTTCCCAGGGCGAAGCCTATAGGAATGGATTTGAGGGGAAGGACCGTCAATCCATTAGCCCAGACATTGGAGGCACGATTCAAACACAATGAAACCCAATACATCCAGCGATGCCGGTTTGAGGGACGGCGGCTTACACGCACCTTCTGCTGAAACCTCAAACTATCGCATTCGGACGCAGTCGCCTTGGTGCTCTAATTTCGCATCTGGTAAAGACTGAACAGCAAGCATAGACGCGTGCAGTGAAGCATGTGGTCAATATCTACAATAATAAAACGCCACATCTCCAAGCTGTTTACCGCCTCATTTCATGTAGCGTCTAGCGCGCTCGTGGCTTGGTATCTTCGCCTTTACAAAGTAAAGTACTTAATCTACTCGAGGCTTGATGCATTCCATACATACAAGCACTCATCTCATTCTCTGCACTGCGTGGAACGAATGCAAATAACCTGCCGTACCACGGCGCAGTCCAGTGTTGCGCTTGAAGTCTTGTAACAGTCGGCTTAGTGATGTGTTCTAAGAAGATGATCTGGCTCATGGAGCTGTTGCTAGTCTAAAGGAGCGCACAGATCAGCTGCTATGGGCCAGCATTGGCGGGCAAGTATAGTGTCCCGAATGTGAAGGGACAATACAGTGTTTCCCGCTTTGATTGAACCAGCGACAGGTAATGCAGCACTGCTGGGACTGGTTTGCTCTTGACAATAGAACTATTCGGAAGCTCTATCACTTTCGGAAATCGCTATTCCTCTGGACCGCGCGCAGCATGCTTAGTGGCGCGAACCAATGTTTGCAGTAGGCTGACATGCATGCTTTGCTTGATCAAGGGATCAGCCACGCTACTTTGAAGTAACAGCTCCGCTACCTTCTAGTTCCTCTCTGGGGATTTGTATGCTCCTGATCTACAATAATACAACTTTGGAGGCAAGAGGTGCTGTTGCTATACCTGTTTGAAAACTTGTTGTTGTACGGTTTCCTCTCACAATATAACCAATCGAAAAACGACCTCGTCTTCCCGAATATCGAGGACCAAGGCAGATTCTGTCAGTGGAAGGTACAAATATGATCAACTACTTGATTCAAGGGGCCGTTATCAGCGCTACGCCTCTCAACACCTGGCCGTAAGGTGTTGGTCGCGGTCCCATGGGAGGATCCGTAACGTCAATCAAAGGTTTACGTTCCCATCACCACGCTACCAACGGATTCAGCAGAAAGGTGAAGATTGAACACTTTCATACGCCGCATAAGCCACAATGCAACTGGCCCGCCTGAAGTAATAGCTCCACTACTGGTCCTGCAGTAGGCGATTCCTTCGACGATGAATACGATGCATGAAAGGAAAAAGTCGTATCTTGACCAATTTCTGAACAAATTAGTCTTCCAATCGAATCGGATGGATCTACGACGGAGATAGCCGACACAGTGACAGTTGATGGATCGGATCCGATAAGGACAACAGCTTCGTGGCATGGTATCTAGCATTCAGCGCAGAATTCATAAGAACTCTAGGCTTTACAGGATGTTATACAGAAGAAAAAGCTCCACATGATCAACTTGGCAAGATCCTGCCAACTCGTTGGGACCTTAGCATTTCACATTCAAGTATCTCAAGCTCGAGCCTCGTCATATGCAACACTGCAACATCACCAGTACCCGTAACCACCAACTTCTGACTTCATCAGATGTCGGATACATTCGTCATCGACTTGTCAACCTCGCAAGAGCGCAGCCTCCACGTGCTCATCAAGACTGGACCACCTTTGACCAGGCCGCTCAGCTAATTTTCACCGGCTGTTTCACGACGCTAGAGGTTATGTGAAGCAGAAGTGGGTTGGATGACATGAGCTGATGGAATAGCCAGTGGCCAAGGCATGCAATCCACGGCACAGCAGAGCAGAAAGGGACGGCCGGGAGGGTCAGCATGTAGCAGCAAAAACAGCTTTGGAGATGGGGTTGGCGCCCATGTGTCGCACTGCTGGACTTCCATTCGTCTTACCCATGCCTACCTCCGCCATCTCAAGCTGCTTACTCTCCAACAAGCTTGACGTCTGGCGGAGGTCCCAATTGACTCTCTAATGACAGTTGCCAAGGTGTTTCAGCCGCAGCAGTCAAGCACCGAATTCCGACCCTACCTAAAGTAAGTAAGGTACGGCAGGTCTTGACTTCGCTCCCGTTCAGCTATGCTTTGTGCATTAGTGAAGAGCGTGCACGGGGAGTATAACACTACGCTGATTGGCCAATACAAACGCCAAGACAGCATCCGATGCAAGCGGCTGGAGATGATTAAAGTACTTTACTTACATCTCTGCACCATACAACAGATATGGCTGAACTTCACCATATGCTAATGTTTCATGACGATTCCTCAGCCATCATCTTCAAACATTCAAACACTTGATGCTCGTGTGTTGTAATTACTTCGACTTCGCCTCTCTCGCCATTTCACTCCCTAATCTCTCTGCTTACTTCCAACACTTCATCCCGACGTAGATGGATGGCGCTTGCACTGCCTTTCTATCATGATGAGATGTTGGAGGCCCGAATGTTGGCATGGGTCGTTCAGAGGTGTATAAAGGGAATGGCAAGGTAGGAGAAGCATGTCTCGTTGAAAAGAGCAATCAAGTCATCGACAACATCTTGCATCTCCCCTTATTCTCCATTTTCGCTTCCTTCATCTTCAAATCTCTCTTCCAGAATCTGTGTGGTGACTTTCCTTGTCGCGAACATGATGTACTCGCGTCATGCCTGTCTTCTGGCTTTTGTCAGCGGCCTGGCCTTTGCTGTCGCAGCTCCCGGCCGCCGAGATGCACCTTCTTGGAACAACGTTCAATGCACGACCCATGAAATCACGGATGCCTCGATTGATCAAACGAAGCGCTGGAATGCCGTCGATACGGAATCTGCTTGGAAAGCAGCGTTGGAAGACTGGAAACAGAAGGGGAAGAGCGGTCTGACATTCACTCAGGAAGTGTCCAACTTCTTCCACGGTCCTGAGCAGATGCTGTGTGGTGCTCTTTCAGCGCGAGACGGATGTGGCTCTTACGTGCAGTGCAACAACGTGAATCATCCGGCTGGCATGTTCATCCTCAACTCCTTCACAGCCATCAGCAGTCTCAATTTCGATATCTTTGACGCTATCAGCAAAGCTCAGGGACAAGTCCTATCAGACATGGGAGGATTTGCCAAGACGTTCGCGCCCATCTTGGACGACTCAGCACAAGTGAAATTGGCACTTGATCTTATCGGGCTCGGTTTTGCGCTGTTTGCATCTCCGCTCTGGAACTCAGGTACGTGCTTATCTTCCAAATGATGCAGTATCCGTTCGTCTAACGGGCTGTATGCACATAGCACTCAAAGGGGTTCCGTACTTCAGCAAAAATGGTAATCAGTTGGGCACCTTAAAAGACTGGGTGAACCCAGTTGTCTCCAATGGTGTTACCATCGCCAAGGACACCACAATCCCTGGCGCCCAACTCACTGCTCAGAATAGCCTCAGCACCAACCTCGGCAACCTTGTGAAGACATGGGATGCTACTGTCGACACCTTTAACAAAAACCTCTTCGATGGAAGCGACAAGTCCATCGACATGCTCCATAACATGATCACTAGCGGGAAAGTACTGGAACCAGGTTATACAGTGAATGAAGCTACGGTGCAAAAGGCTTTGGAGAATTCGATCTACGGTTTCCTTATCCCTCAAGCATGGCCGTTGAGCAATCTGAAAGTCAGCCCTGTCGTAATGTACGTCGACACATTCTCCCCTTCGTGATGGAAAATCGTTACTGATTGCGTCTATACAGTGATGCCAAAGCAAAGTGTGGTACTGAGAACCCCATTGAGCAGTGGGTCTCCGTTGAAGACGGTCGCAAATCCTTCGTATGCTTCAACGGCGGCTTATACTACCTCATGGCCGCGTCTACCGAAGTTGGTTCCTCCTTGAACTGTGGTGATGGCGGTCTAGACATGGCTGTCTCCTGCTCCAGCAATACCTTCCCTACCCTTCCAGGTGTTGACCAACTGGACGGTAAGAACTGGGGAGGAGTGATCAGGGACGATTTCGTCGCAGGGTGAGTGCTACAAAATCCATACATCCGTTTGCCTCTACGTGAACCCTTCTACATGAACGTATGACTAATAACTGTGCGATATCCAGGGCCGTCAACAGCTTCAATGCAAATGGCAAGAAGAACGGGTGGCCACTGATCGATGCCACCAATAATGACCAGCTGAACGACATCTTCAACAACGGCATCAGGGCTGTTGGGGTTGTCCAGATCCCAGTCTGTACCGCGGAAGAGGCTTTCGGCAACTGGGAGAGACATGGCAGGATCAGCGGTGGTGACTTGTCAGCCCATTTCCCTTGCAATTAACTTGGAAGAACGAACGGAGGAATGCAACATGGGTAAGGTGTGGTATGCTCTTTGATTCGAATTCTGGTTTCACGAAGAGTTCTTATACACGAGAGAAAACTTAGACTGTGCCATGGCGTGGAATGTCAGTATGTTGGATTTGCAGCGGTTTTGGTTGGCAAATGTTATTTTCTATGAAATGTACAATTATCGTCCTGGTTGCTTTTTGCCTCTTATCAATTTCGAAAAGTCAGCACCTGTTCGCATCTTTTTAACATATCGAAGCCCCAGATCATAGCCATGACTTTGATTTTGAGCTGGGGAAAGGGGCTTAGCAGACGAGCTTTGCCGTCAGAATAGAGTACATACACTGCGGTAAACCGCTTCGAGAATGCCGTACTCGCTTAGATACCAGGCTTACACTAACTAAACTAGTGAGCTACTATCACCACATCTATCTAGTCTGAATATGTCTTAGATTCACAGTAAGTCTTGGCATGCGGTTCGTATTCAGTTCTCCCAACCCGTCGACTTCTTTCCATCTTCATCATTAATTCCTTGTCAGGCTGTAGCCGCTGCTGGCACACTCATGAGACGAATGACATCAGGTCCGTTGCGGCTGTCATTCATCCTTCTGTCCAAGTGTTCCATCCTGCTCCCAATGCTACTCTGAAGCCCCTGGTTGGGAGATACTCACTTCGTGGTCAAAAATACTCCAACCAGTGGGATGATGTTGGAGCGAGGCACTGCAACAAACATCGACCGGTACCGCCATCATGATTGGCAAAGGCTGTGTAAAGTACTTTAAGGTCCGTAAGAGACCACGGCAAGAAAAAGCGCATATCCCGTACCTGAGTACTTAAGCGCACGACAACAGATCAGCCTGGCGAACCCTCAAATTAAACGCAGAGAGTGCGGCTCTTACGACATATACACGAGCCGTTGGATGGTCGCGAATCGCATCTCACCCCACGATTTGATATGATGGCTTCGGACCTGGACGACAGGATTACCTTATGCTTTTTTCTTTTGTATCGAGTCACCTGCTTTCTGTACACGATGTGATACAAATACCCAGCTTGCGACTCGCGCCACGAGAAATTCATTTTCCCATGTTTCCTTCGCATTCAAGCCGTTGCAATTTCACATCCACGTCGTTTTCTCCATCTTCCAAGCCGTATCCGAATGCCTCTGTCAACGTTTGGTTAGATCGTCACGATAATGCTCATTCAAATCTCCCTTCTGTCAGCCATCCTGCTTGCTGCGCGATTCTCGTATGGCTCGTACATGACTGATTTCATCACTGTCGTCAATGTCTACAAGACCGTTCAGCCCGGAGACGTTCAGCCTGGGAACCCGGCGACAAGTAGCTCTTTATCAACAGCAGCTTCGGTGTCCAGTAGCCCTTCATCAACGGCGACTTCGATATCAAGTAGCTTTTCATCAACTGCGGACCTTGCCAACTCAATTTCCGCAGTATCAGCTTCTGACGCTTCAGCTTCAGCAGCAGTGGCAGCCGCAATAGCAGCTTCAGGTGCTTCCATTTCAGCAGCGGCAAATGCGAATTCGGCAGCCGCAGTCGCAGCGAGAGTGGCTTCGGAATCTTCTGTTTCGGCAATGGGAAATTCAGCAGCATTTGCTTTGAAAGCAGCTTCAGATGCTTCTGTCTCAGCAATGGCAAACTCGGCAGCAGCAGTCGCAGCAGTATTGGCTTCACAGTCTTCGGCTTCAGCGGTCGCAGTATCAGCAGTCGCAGCGTCTGCAGTAGAAGCTTATTTGGCTGCACAAGCAGCAGTACCCGGTTCGACTACGTCGGCTCCAGCATCGAGTCGTCTTTCGACTTCAGTGTCGACAATATCGGCTTCGGCTATTCCAGGCTCTTCGGCGTCCTCATTAAGTGGTCCCTCGGCTACCTCTTCAGCAGCATCATACTCGGTCTCTTTGATGCTAGCAAATTTGGCACAAGCTTCAGCAGCTTCAGCAGATGCGGTCTCGGCCATGTCGGCTTCAGTCAAGTTGGCCTCGGTATCTGTAGCGTCAGCACATCTGGAATCGGCATATTCAGCTTCAGCAGTATCTGCGTCGGTCCTGAGTTCAGTATCGAGTTTCATCCCGCTCGCGTTATCAACCCCATCAAGTTCTGTACCTCCACTGTTGAACGAATTACTGAGCCCGTCACGAATAATATCGACCACAGCATCACCGGTCAAATCTACATGTCCATCCGCCGGTGGTGGTGATCTTTGCGGTCCCTCGTTTCCCGTTCCTGGCATTGTCGACACATGCAGCGCTCCCCTTCCCGTGACGAATCGCACCGACATTTATGGAATAAAGTGCTACGAGAGTGCCACGCAGCAACAGATAAATGCACAGCTATGCGAGCAACTTATCCCGTCGCTCTGCAATACATTGAGCGGAACCACACCCCCCGTTCAGAACACGTGGATATGGGCTTCGAACACCGGTTGCGCGATCGGTTTCTGGATGCCCGGTACACTATACTGGAGCTGTGGCCCGTTGATGCCGGCTCCGCCGCCAGACGCTAATCGCTGTTCGAAGACGATCTACCAAGGAATGATTAATGCCTGCGGTACCCCAGGCGGAAATATGTACCCGGCATCGGTGAATTTGGACATCGTACCCTCACAGCTTGGTAACGGACTGCCAGCTCCTGGAGGGAAGAGTTACCCTTCCTACTATTTAGCGAGCAACTTGACCGGACTCACCGTCCTTGTTCCTGTAGCCTCGTGAAGCGTCGAAGCATTTGTATCTCGGGAGGAGTACCGGAAGCGCACCATGCATAATTACGATCATCGTCATGATCTACTTCGGTACTCACTACAACAGTTCGATATGTATATATAATATTAATACAACACTTCCTTCAGATAAACAGTCACAGCTCCCTCCACCCTCAGCCGCTCAACGTTGGTGCGCCTGCAGCGATGATTCTATACCAAGACGTGTTGAGACACCCCATCCAATCGACCCTGAACGCCGTCGCCAAACGCATAATTCATCACCCATCTCCATTACCCTTTCGCCCTTCACCCCACCCTCCTCTCGATCCGCCATCCACCATCCACCGTCTACCATACACCACCCACCACTCTCACTCCCCCCAAAACAACACAAAAGGAACCCAGCCTCGTCGCTCCCACGCGCAGCGTTAAATCATTTTTGCGTAGAAAGATGGAGGGTCGAGGAGGAAGAAGGAGGAAGTTGGCTAGGTAGATTGTATAGAAGGAGTGGAGAGGAAGAGAGGAAGGAGGGCTGGAGGGTGAGGAATGGTGTTATGGCGGGTTGGAAGGTGGTTGGAGGCTATGAAGATGGTTTGGAATGGGGGTGGGTGGGTTGATGTGTTGGTGTAGGTTGAAACGTTCGGTTTCTGGATCGGATCCGCTCACCACTTCCATCAACGCACACATTCCCTCCCCTCCCTCCCTTCCCTCCATTTCACGATGTCATATAACTCAAGCTTACGCCATACCCAGATTAGGTTAACCTAAGCTTGATGACGGCGTTCATACTGCGCAATACGAATATTCATATAATGCATATGTGGAGGAATGACATGGGAAAAATGGATTACCTATTCACAAAACCCACTGAAATACAACATTACTACCCTAATAATCAATCCTGCTTCCTCTCGCCAGCTCGCTTTCATTCTATGGTGCGATGTGACAATGCTAGCCGGATTGGACATGTTTTTGACCCTTTCTCCGTCTGATGTTTGTTCAATAATTTAGCTATAGGATTACATATCGGGAATCATTGCCTCGTTGCACGATGTTGGGTTAAACAGGAAGGTTTATCCTCATGACGAGTTGGAGATTAATCGGAGATGATATTTCAGATGGGGGAAATCATGTTATCATCAATCCCTAGAGTCGTAGGTACAGATTACAGCTTAGCCCTCCCTCCCCTCTCCTCCTCCAAGGCCCGAGTCACCAGCAACCTCCTTAGTATCTTCCCACTCGCACTCTTCGGTATCTCATCCACGAACCGCACACCCCCTCTCAAACGCTTATGGTTCGCAACCCTGGATTGCAGCCACTGCATAACATCCTCCGCTGTTTTCGGACTAGCTTCGACACCGGGCTTCGGAACGATGTACGCTCTGGGTAGTTCTGTAGCTTGCTCTTTCGCGTAGAGGCCTATGACGGCTACGTCGTTGACCAGGGGGTGGCTGATGAGTAAGCCTTCTAGTTCGGCTGGGGGTACTTGGAAGCCTTTGTATTTGATGAGTTCTTTGACGCGGTCGGTGATGTAGAAATTCCCGTAGCGGTCTTGGTGGCCTACGTCGCCTGTCTTGAAGTAGCCGTCTGAGGTAAGGGCGTTCTTGGTGCCTTCTGGGTTTTTGTGGTAGCCTTTGAAGATGTTGGGGCCTTTGATCCAGAGTTCGCCTGTTTGGCCGACGGGCACCTCTTCCTCCTCGGGAGACATGTATTTTGCGGTCTGGTTGGGAAGGAGTGTGCCAACCGATCCGATCGTAGACCGCCACAGTTCCCAAGGCTATGCATGTATTAGTAATAATAGCAACCATCGTATTCTGGATTCTCTATGGCCTACCTGGGTATGTGTGCTTGGGCTAGTCTCGCTCAAGCCATAGCCTTGCTTGATGGGTACCTTCAATCGGCTGTAGACGGCCTCGACAAGCTCTTGAGTCAGAGGTGCAGCGCCAGAGTTGAGCATACGAAGACTGCTGAGATCGTATTTGTCCACTATGGGATGTTTCCCTAGAAGCAAAACAACTGGAGGGACAATGTAGGCAAAAGTAATCCTTTGATCCTGAATGATGGAACAGAACTTTTCTATCTCGAACTTAGACATTACGACTGTAGTCAAACCGCTATATAGGGCTTGGTGTATTAAGCAAGTGAGCCCTGTAGTACGCTTAGTTACCCAGCGTTTAGTTGGGGTGTTGAGATCAAACCTACCGTATATGTGAAAGAATGGGAGGAATGCTAATATCTTGTCTCCATTGCCATCTAGGCCACCGTCATATGTTAGATTACCACCTTCGCCGGCTTTGAGCATAAGAATGTTTGCCACAATGTTCTCATGACACAGCATTACCCCCTTCGGGTGTCCTGTGGTGCCCGACGAGTAGACTAGGAAGGCAAGATCCTTTTTTGGATTCGCCTTTGTTCTCCGGTATCTGTTGGTCCCTGCAGTGTTCCGTATTGAGGAGAAATGCTTGAACCGCCCAGACTCATCCTTCTCATCACCTATCAGGACGATCTTGTTTTCTGGTATACCAACCTGCTTCGCGGCCTTCAGCGCAATCTTTAGGAATTGCTTCTGGGTACACAATGCCTTCGCTCCTGAGTCTTTCAATTGGAAAGCCAACTCTTCTGTAGTGTAGCCGGGGTTGGCTGGGGATATGATTCCACCGGCCCAATGCGTCCCCCATATGACAACGGGTGTATCGATACAATTGGGCGTGAAGAGGGCCATGACATCGCCTTTGTTCCATTCCCACGTGCTTTTGAGACCTTCGCCAAAGTCAATGGCATTTCTCTTCACTTGCGCGTAACTGTAAGATCTGTGGGTTATCGCATCTTGATAGATTACTAGAGAGTCGTCAGAAGGGCATCAAATAGAAACTTATGCTAGGCACTTTTATCGTCTGGAAAAGGTCTATCCTTTCGCTCGAATAGAAATCCCCAGATGTCCTGATTAGGGATCTCAACCTTCGGGTACAGCGAGTCCGTAGGCATCCTGTTTCCACAACTTGGGCTCTAGTCAGTCTCCTAAGGCTGGTTCCAACAAATCTGAGGGGAAACAGAATTGATCAGCGAGTAAGGATTCGAAAGAGAAGGCATCAAGCGCGGCAAGGGCATGGCGATATGAACAAGCGGGGCATATGCATGAAGAGAATGAGGCGGAGATAAGAAGCTTGGCAGCGGGCCTCCGATGCATCTCGGCTAGTACTGAACGATGTTAGCGCAGGTCGATATACTGTATCTCTTGGCATCTCAGCGAGCGTTTTCGACAACAAATGGCAGCTGGTGTACGTCGTTGGGTGCTCCTTTGGTGCATTCTCGTTTCATGGCGGCAATTCGACTCCCTACCCTTCGACATACACTCTCGTTTCCTCTCCCATTATGCTTCAGGGGCACTCAAAGAAGATGGGCCCAAGTCCACGATGTCCGCTTCTTAGTGACCCATCCGCAGTCTAATAGGATCATTGAAAAGTATCGGACAAAATTAGACCGAAAAGCCAAAGCGTGAGGTGCGGCCTACATCCGTGGGGCCCTTGGGACTGATGGCCTGGTAGGGAGGGACTTAGCAATGTCGAAGAACTGAAAGCGGCATATCAAGAAAAGATCCAGAGCCAGCGGAAGAAGGCACTCAATCCAGCTTCTACACCGTCCTCATCTGTAGCTTCTCCATTCCCGCCTCCGCCGCCTCCCCCACAGCCTCAGGAGCCGGCCTCACTCTCTACCTCTCAACCGATCATATCCAGCAAGCCTTCAGGTCCACCAGGCATCAAGACACTTGCCTCCTACATTGACATTCCTAAGACTCTCGAGCTCCCACAGAAAGAGATTGAATACATTTGGCGACTCCGTCACGCCTCTGATCCGCAGTCATTGTGCGCCGTAATACCTGAAAGAATATATAAGCGCATTGAAACTACAGCCAAGCGGCATCCTCAATTTATACTACCGATTCCTAGAGAGGGCAAAGGTGCAGAGATACATTTCCTACAATGGACGTTCCCAACACCCACCACCACAACCGTCCTATTTACCCATCTTGCCGAGTTCAAGCTGAGGGGAGAATATGCGCAACCACATACAACAGTTACGCATCACTTGGATATGTCGGATTCTAAGGGCCTAGTATTGCTTCAAGGAAGTGTGGTAGATGGACGAGGGATTACGGTGGATGAAGGTAAATGGCTACTGATGTGCTTGCAGCGATTTTATGGAGCCGAAGAAAAGGTGGAAAGAAGGAAATTGCTTGAACAATTCAGCCAGGGAGATGGTGGTTTTAAGGTTGAAGAGTTGCTTGAAGAGGCGGAGAAGATCGTCTGAACAGTAGTGAACACTCGTCAATCATAAGGGACTTGGAGCGCACAGGCTCCTATTCGGCACTGTTAACTACATCGTCAGCAGTGATCCCAAGGGCAGCGATGATCCCCGAACTGCAAGGGACTCAACGCAGAACAAACTCTACGGATGCCAAGTGGACGTTCTGTAATGAGTGGCAACTAGGCGTTCGCTTCCCCAGAGAAGCTGTTACTGCAGATAACAATCAGCACCGCAATTGGAAATGTATGAGGCCCTGAAGGTATTACATCAGAAACATCCCTCCAGTACTATATCTCTCCTACTAAAACATGGTGGTGTCTCAACGGTCCTTCTATGTCTTGTCCACAACCCCAACTGCGTCTGATTACTCATCATGTAGTCGATACCAGAAGAAAACTTACCGAGGATTGCGGGCTAAGAGCCTTCTCGAAGCATGTATACCCCCGCAAGGAAGAACTCTGCTACAACGCGATAAAGAGAACCACCAAATTAGATCTCAATCTTGAATCCAGGTAAGGCTTTCTCATATCTTATCCCCTGTAAGCTCACCCGTTCGAAGCGAAAGGCCTCAAAGATAGGTCTTCAATGCCAAATAATGGCAATATATTTGTTCCTTGTTTGCTTTAAGGCACTTGAATTGTGCGAGCGGCCCTCGCTGAATCTAGCGGTCCCCTCAGATATGTACTTGTTTGGCGAAACTCAGTCGGGCTTGAAAGGGTTTTAGAAACACTATATCTTCACATTTCATTGTCTTCAATAGCCATCAAGGGAAGGCCGATGGGTCAGGTCATCCTCGCTCCGGGAATAGATGAGGGTTTCGGCATCAGGTTAGGACCATCCATGAGAATCGCAAACAGGCGGAAGCTCAAAGATGGAATACCAGGCTCAGGCTAGGGTATTGCTTTCATCTTCGCGCAAGGTTAAAAAAGCACAATTGGAGCTCCTGCTACTGCTTTCTCTGACTAATGGCAGCTATGAGCAGTGTGCATCCACAGATCACGGCTGTCTTCCCGATGAGCGAAGCTTCCGGGGTCGTTTCGATTCTCAGGGTCAGTGGCATCCCGAATTGTGTCTCCAATCATGATGTATGCGTGTTTCTTTCACTGGTTATCTTTGTTTGCTGCGATCCTTGTGGAGGAGCAAAGGCCGGTACGCAACCGAAGGCGAAGGGAAAGCGGAGTCGTCTCGTTGGCAAATGGTGGCTAGATGCCGCGAGGCTAGCTGCACTGCTTTGAAGACTCGGATGCGTTCAAGTGAAGGATGTCTTGAAACAATCACAGGAATTCCTCTGGCCCGATCTCTACTACCGCCAAGCGTTCCGGCGTCCTTTGGAGTGTCGCTTCGCTTTCTTACTTTGGCTCTCCCATCCGTTCTCCGCGGCTTCCCCACCACCTGGACTATCCTCTCCCAACCCGCAACCGCCATCACTAACGATGGTATAGATTCTACGTTCGTGCCGCTCACATAGCATGTTCAAATCATCCTTGGCCTGTGCAGACGTCGGCCGCTGTGTGGCATCCCACTCCATGAAGGAAATTAAGAGATCCACGACACCTACAGCCATGTTTAGCCTTGAGAGCGCAGTACTCATCTTGACGACATCTTGCTCCTTGATACGATCTCCCCACCACCTTCGGGGAATCTGGCAGAGCAGTCGGTACATACTAACACCGAGTCCGAAGAGATCAATAGTCTCGTTGTATTCGCCGCCTGATTTAGGGTTGGCGACGAGGTCAGCCAGCTCCGGTGCTCGCCAACCCGCTGTACCGACCGAGCTGCCGCTCGCCCAGAGCCCGACATTCGCATGGCCGAAATCGATCAGCATCGCTTTGGGAGGGACTAGTGAAATAACAGCAAGATTCGACGGTTTGATGTCGCGGTGCATGATGTTCTTCGAGTGCAGAAATGCAATACCCTCGAGGAATTCGCGCAGTAGACCGATGCATTGTGTGGCTGGGACAACTCTGTCTACTGCCAGCAGTGTCTCGACGGTCCAGCTCGCTAGTGGAGTATAGACAAAATGAGCTTCGTCCACGCCACATGCTCTGTAGCCTCGCCCCGGGTCTTCAGGTGCCGGTGATCGGATCTCGATCAACTGGCAGATATTTTCGTGCCAGCCGATGGTTTCGGCCATCGTCCAGTCTGCTTCCAGACGTGCATCGTCCCGATCGGTGTACCGTCTGACGGTTTTGATGGCGACTGCGTCGCCAGTCTTTTTGTGTAGGGCGGCAGAGACGAGGCCGCTTACTCTATGACCAATTGAGTTTTTGATCACGTATTCGTTAAGAGTGTGATCCCATTCTGAAGGCATTACCGTTAGATTTGCAGGGTAATCGTCACTGCCAAGTGCATGTTCGTTTTTGTATGAAGTCATAAGAGTACGGTAATCCTCATCGGAGATGGGCTCCAATTCCAGTATGTACTTCAACCTTCCAATTTCGATGCTGGTCCTGCGCTTTTGGATCAGTCGCTGGTCATCTTCGAAAGATTCTGTGCCGTCAATGATGACAGGGCCTCCCAAAGCACTGATCAAGAGAGCTCCTGATGTGGGATTGTGGACTAGGGAGGCATGCTGGCGCCGTACTTCGTCCGAGCGCTTCTTTTCGGTGAGTAGGATGTCGGGATGATCTTTAGAGTCCTTATATGCTCCGCCTCCTATAATCCATCCTATACAAGATCATGCGATTAGCAAAGTCGTTCTAATCATGCTGCAGGGAACGCTATCCTCATGTCTTCCAATGGTGGCAAAACACGTTGAGACATACGTAGCACTCAAATCTGTACAACAACCCCAAGAAACCCTAGTGCCAGAAACAAAAACGAAAAACTCCCGATCAACCTACCTAATTCTGGCCTTCGTGCCGGGACGCTAAAATCTAGCACATAACACCCCTTCCAGATCTTCCTCTCCACTACCCTCCTCCCACCCTCATCCTCATCCTCATCCTCATCCTCACTCCCACTCGGATACTCCACCAACTGACCTTGACACGCATCGATGTCCATATATCTAAAAACAAAATCACTCGTTTTGTCGCAAATGCTTGTCTTGGCCTTGCCAGCAATGAGACCAAAGGACTTTTTCGCCGCCTCATTGGCTGGGATCAGTGTTGCGAGTTTGGTCTTCAGAGGGAGGGGGGGAGCTGTGGACCATGCGTCTGACATTTTGGGTTGGGAGGGAGAGGAGGGGTGTGGGTTTTGGGAGTGGGGTTGGGCAGAATGATTGTAGGAAAGGAGAGGTAGCAGATTGATTTGGATGTGGATGTGGATGTGGATTGGAGAGGGGGCGTACTCTGCTGTTATTTGATGAGAGGGGGGTAGGGGGTTAAATGATATAAATTATGTGTTGGTGAACTCTCATATAACTGTTCTTATAAGGATAGGTTTAGCATATATATATATATATAGATTCCCCGAACCCAGGCCAACACGTGACCGCTGGCTGACTCAGGTGCCGCCGCTTTGCTCCCCCGCTATCGACCGTTTCGTCAATGTGCTCTCCCTCTGCTCCCCCATGCTCCCTCGCTGCTCTCCTCTGCTCCCTCATTGCTCTCCCCTGCTCCCTCGTTGCTCCCCCGTGCTCCCCCTCAGCCACTTCCTTCTCTTTAGCTGGTTATGCTCTCTGACAAGTTTAAACGAGGGCGTCCGTTCAGCTTGTTTTAGATGCTGATCAGAGAGGAGCCGGTTATAGCTCCATCAGCCGCCCACCATGTTGTCTTCTGCTCTTGCCCTCTTGCTCTTTCGCTCTTGCTTTTCTCCTTCACTTCTAACTGCCTGCGGCCTTTAGCAACTCATCTGTGTACCATATACGCCATTGTGTGCGTTGTCATCTCATTTCTACTCTATATATCACGGCCTCTGCCTCTCTTCGCTCTGAACGTCTCAGTGGCCAGGGCATTCTTGTCTTGCTATAGTTCTCGCCCCGACCTCGACTGCAATGGTACAGAAAAAGAGGACTGCAGCGCAGTTCTTTGATGATACGGAAACGAATGGTCTAGAGTCCTTGATCGAGGCCAATATTAATAGCGATAAGGTGTCTAAGCACCTCGAGTCTGGCACTAAAATCAACTATAACCGGATACTAGTCCTCTAGGATAAGTGAGTCTTTCTGTCTTTCCCTACCACTACGAAATATTATACGACCCTTACTAACGGTGTCTTATCTCGGTGGACTAGGTACGGTAGAAGGAACCCTCGTGCCAGTCCTCACGTTATAAAAACGGCAAAGCACTTTATAGAGGGTGTTATGCGCGGCTGCAGTGCTGGGAAGAAAGAACCGTCTATATACACCATACTTCAGAAGTAGACAGACTTTGGCGCTGGTTAGAAGCGACGGCCTGGCAACGAGAAGATCCCTCCTGAGGTGTCGGAGTCGATCTATTTTATTCGTACCTAGAGCTTCACTCTGCCCTTCCTCCCCGTTCGCAAGGTCTAATGATATTACTAGTATATACAAACCGAGCTACGCAAGAAGTTCAACCTTTTAACGACTCGGCGAACTCGGTACTTTATAACGGTGAACCACTTCGCCATTATCATCAAGCATATATAGCAGAAAGATTGGCATCAATACAGATATAGACGGATCCTCGCATAGGACCACGCTGCCTATATGCTGTTCATCTACTCGTCGGCGCGAGTAGGCGAGTATTTTGAATCTAACATGCGCAGAGGCTCCGGCCGTGGACTACTATACGAGGTAAGTGGAGTGATCCTCTAAGGTACTATTAACCAAGAAAGCTGTCGGGTATCACGCTTACGCTGCGAGCAGACAATCGATTTCGCCGTATTTAAGAATAAAAAAGGAGAGGCGGAGATTGGTGTACGAGTCACAAGGGACGCAAAAGGCTTTTCACAGACACCACACAAAAGGTTACTCTACTGTCCAAAGCTTCGGAATCATGGTTAGGGGCAATCCTTGCTGACTGTTCCGATGTGATTCTAGGCCACAGCATGGCATATATAAGGACATGGAGCCGCTGTTTACGAACCCAGTACTACCTTTATTAGTAATCGCCCTCGCGGATCACGCCTTCCAGGACTATAAGTCTTTCGAAGAGATCGAGGCCATTCCACCACCTCCGGATGGGTCCTTATACTACCTTTGAATCAAGAAGGATATGCTTCGTGTACCTTTCTTTCAGATAGTATCTGCGGATGGACCCACCGGAAAGATCTATAGAGCGAGCTCCTTTAGTAATCGGACAGTGGATCTGGGGCATCGCGCCGGGTACGAGGAAAACATCGGGATATATAATATTCGAAGAGAAGCCCTTATCAAAGCCGATAGTAAGTTCTTATAGACGAAACACAACCGTTGAGAAACACTGACTCAGCTAAAGATAATAGCTACTCGATCGCCGAAAGGATGAAATTCGCCGGCTATAATAACGTAGATACCTTCTTTGGCTTATACGCGCCTGAGCTGAGCACTATAGACGGGATAGCTAGCTACTAGAACAAGAAACGTCGTACGGTCTATCTTAAAGGATTTCGTGGGCTATCGCTCTATTACCATCCTCAGCTATTGTAATCGCTACCCGTAAAAGTGGAAGCTAACCTAGATAATTATGCCGACTTCGTCTCCATTAACAAGGAGATCGAAATACTAGGGGAGAAGCTTCGGGGCATCATGTTAGAAGATGAAGCCCAGCCAGCTCGGGCTCGACGAGAGGAACTATATTGGCGGAAACGCCAGCTCGTGTCCGAGGAGCTCAGCAAGTGGCAGCAGATTTAACCACGCAAGATTGCCTTAAACACGGAGGATAAAGCACCTTAAGTCGCAAATCTACCAAGCTACTTCAACCGGATTCGCCGTTTGGATCCGCCACGTGATCGGCTGGCATCTTTGCTCTTCCTCAACGTTCCCCTCCGCAGTGTGCAGGGCCGTAGCGCACTTCAGGACATGATCACATTATGCATAGAGAATCCGCGGGTGGCCTATCGTCCAAGCTTGCGGCCCGAGAACGGTCGTTGCCCTGTACCCCAATATGCGAGGGATATGGATCGGTTCGTCTTCTCCTTTCTCATTTCCCAAATGCTCGGTTGTTGCGGACTGGCTGACCAGACACCCTTCGATTCTACAGCATTAGTATTGGCGATAGGTGGGAACATATTTACCGTTGCTACAAGGGCGACCTTGAAAGGAAATACGGCTTTGCCGAGCTCTATTTTCAGTGCGACGAATGGATCACTAGTAAGGCCGGATGGTTTAAGCACTGTCAACGCCATCTCACCGACCTCGAGACGCTCCCAGTTCAATGCAATCCACTTATCTTCCGCCGAACTCTTACTACTACTAGGCAGTATCTCTTCTGTCTCTTCGATTTAAAGCTCTCACCAACGAAACGTTTCCATCAATTCTTCGTTAAATAGAGCTGGAAAGAGCACCTACAAGAACATTTCTGGCATTTAGAAGATAGGTATAACCGATCCATAGAAGCGGGTGAAAGCAAGGTTGTCCTATATCCTGATCCACGCTGTGCACTTTCTTTCGACTCGATTCAAGATCTTTAGTATCACTGCCAGGATGTATACTGCGTTAAGCGCATCAAGCTCGATCCGATTAAAAGGCATCGCTTGACACGTCAGTCGTCTCTGAATGTAAAGGCTTTCCTCGGCGCGAGCGTCAAGCTGGAGCACCATTGTGACCTCCTGAACGGGGAAAGTCCTTATAAGCATGTCAATAAAACAATGGACACGCTAATACTCGAGACACTCGGCGTTATCGTTCCTACGGGACCAGTGAGACTGGAAGATGGAAATGGCCTCAGTCAAAGTTACTCTCTTCCTTCGATCGACTCAATAGCAAATCAGGAGAAGCGAAGTTCGTCGGCAGCATCTTTTACAGGCGCTGAAAGCCCGCTTTCGATTATTAATTGGACCTCCGACGAGACCATACTCGATAACCCGACGCCGGCGTCGTCAGTCAATTCCGACCTTCCCTTATTAATCGACCTGAGACTGCTTAACGAGTCCGACCCGCAGCCTATTATACTTCCGTTATAGTACGTGATGATTCCGCGCCCGCAGTCAGAGAGCTAGCAATATGAGACTAGCTTTCAGTAGCTTAGAGCCTAAAAGGTGGTTCACTGACCTCTATAGAGCGGGATGAGAGTTTATTATATGTAAACTCATAGACAGACGAATTGAATACGTTGTACTTGTGGAATATTCTTAAGCTTCACGTCTGTATACATTTTATGTATGGAAATCTCTCCATTCCACAGGCAAGCCACTGGGCCCTAAGACTGTACTTCTGGAGCAGGTCTATATACCCTATAGTCGACTCGTGACAAAAGCAGGACTTTGACATGGATTGAACCAAACCTCTAATCAACGCAGATGCCTTTATTTTTACCTCCGTTCCTTCGATTTAGGGATCCAATTTTGGCTCCCCAAGAGAGGTTACCAGAACTAGAGCCCCACGAAGAGTTAAAAGCTTCTGACGTCTAATCCAGCTTCTATTTATGCCCAGATTCTTTAAATGATAACATCAAGTTCATTAGAACGATAGCTGGTAACTCCTTTGGGAATTCTGACTAATTCACTCTATAAACGGTCTAAAGACAAAATAGCCTCTCGTCGACCTAATAATATAAAGCGAACGGAGTAGAACAAGAAATGTAGAGAGAAACTATCAGCGCATATTGGTAAGAGCCGTCATCTTCTATAGTCAGCCGTTACTAACACGAGTAAAGATAGAAAGCTCGGAATCGTGATAGAAACGTCGCAGGTGCGGCTTAAAACCAACGCGGATGACCCTTATACGTGGGAAAAACTGGACGAAAAGGAGCACTTGTTCTCGAAAAATCTAAGTGACCTTTCGATTGGCCAGCTCAAGGATTTGTGTAATGGCGTCGATAAATCGTTTATAGCTATCTAGAAGGCCCCGTTCCAATTAGAACTCTTAGTATAGGATAGGGAAGAGTCTATATATGCTGCTTGTTCCCGTTAATTCGACGTTTAACTAACTGCCGAATAAGTTTCTAGAATTTCCTAGACCGGAAGTCAGTTTTATAGTAAAGATTGACGACCTATACTAAGATAACGTTAGATTAACTCGCGAAATTAGTAAATGGGAACGTCGAGTTGCTATAGAATCGGAGAGGAGACGAGCAGCTGAGTTGGAAGCCAGTGAACTGAAAGTTACTATCTAGCAGCTGAAGATAGACAGTGGAAAACTCGAGAAGCATATAGGTGAGTGGAAGCTAATAGCTGAGGAATCAAAGAGCAATGTAGACAAATACTATAGAGAAATGAACAAGATTTTCGCAGCTCTGGATCAGGTAAAGTCGGAGTTGGCTTGCACCTCCATGGAAGAGCACCTCGGATAGGGAGTCTTGTACCCATTTATAAGCGAGCAAGTCTGAGCATAGATGTGGTAGATACTGTTGTGGCTAGTTGGCAGTCCAAAATCTGCATTATATGCATGCAATCTCCTACAGACTTTCGATGAGACTGAGTTTGCGTACCACACTGGAAATTCTCGAGCCTTCCATTCAAAGAACTTCAGCTGCCTCATCATCCTCTTAGGTGACCTGAAAATCTCTTAAGGCTGGGTTTCGACATATGGTCTGCGATGGCATGCAAGAATCTACCAACCGACTGATCAGATTATCCGTTCCAGAAATCCCGAAAATAGATACCCGCCCCTCTACTCTTGGCTCCTGTGATGATGATGATGATGATGATGATGATGATGATGATGATGACGATGATATGTAGGCTCCCACTACTATAATCTCGCTGGAAGTCTCTAAGGCGGATACCAATTACATGCAAGCCACTCGTGGCTCCCCCAATCTACTTTTGACTCCCCTGCTCCGATTCTGACTCCCTCAATCCATTTCTGGCTCCCCCGCTCCACTTCTGGCTCCCCCGCTCCACTTCTGGCCTCCCCAATCCCGCTCCCAACCCCGGCCTCTCTGCTCGAGAACTGAAATGGGAATCTCCTGGCCAATCTCACACCTAGACACTTGACCGGTCTTGGCTGACTTACGATGATGGGATTGTAGTAAGGGGACTTTCAATTTCGGTATTGATAGTTGAAAATGGTCCACGTCAGATCATATCAAGCAAGCGGAGGTACAGTTTTATTGGAAAGGTATTTCTATAATCTCAAGCTAAGGTGTAGTAATGACAGACAATTTTCAGTGAGCGTTTAACGCAAAATACGGAATACTAAATGAGAGGTAGTATTCGCCAGATAATTTCGCTCGGAAGAGACTGACAAGAGCCGCGAGGCGTTGCTGTAGAGCGTAAACGACAGTGTGGTATGACGGAACGCTTGAAGAGCGCTCCTAACGAGCGTCAAAGCCGAATGGCTCCCTGTTCTGTTCTCCCTGATTTTGATAGTTGGGGAATGGATGCTGATGAGGTTTGATGTTGGTATTGGTATCGATTTTGGAGCTGCTGATGCTGTCGCATGCTGATGATTTTCTTTCGTTGATTGTTTTCGGATTGGATAAGGAATCGCTGTTTCCAATCCCTTTATACTGCATCCTAGTTTCTACGCAGCTACGGCCGGTGTCAATTGTCGCTGATATTGTTGAATAGCCTGTTGGACCGCACTGGCTATCATTGCTTGAACTGCGGAGGACGAGATCATATCAGCTTGAGTTGGCTGACCAGCTCCTGTTTGCGTAACTCCTGGCTGGGCGACTCCTGGCTGGGCGACTCCTGGCTGGGTAATTCCTGCTTGAGGAACCCCTGGCTGGCTCACTGCTGGTTGAGCGACGCCTGGCTGCACAAATCCTGGTTGAGTGACACCTGGTTGAACGAATCCTGGTTGAGCGATTCCTGTTTGAGTGACTCCTGGCAGAGCCAATCCTGGTTGAACGATTCCTGGTTGAACGACACCTGGTTGAGTAAATCCTGGCTGAGCCAATCCTGGTTGGCCGACTGTAAATTGAGCCGCTTTTGCCGCTTTGAATTGGTCATTCTTGATTCGCTGCATTGCCTTCATTTCTCCATTGAAGAGTCCAGCTTCTGTTTGTGACATAATAAAAACCTTTCGTCCTTCGAATTCGATCATTTTGCGGTACGGTAGATGATTTGGGAGATCTTGATCAATCCGTGCCTGGCCAGCTATCTTGATGAGATCACTTCGCGACAGAAGAGTGTCTTCCAGATCTCCCAGCCATTCTACCATGACAGATATACGAGGGTATTGACCAGCCCCCGATGTTATGGCGTCGTCAACCGACATGGCGATCCAACGCATGCTCTTGTACCGGTGTTTGTGTTGGGCAATGAATTCCTTCGTCGGCTTCCCAACGGATGGGATATCCTCAGGTTTCAGATCGCCACACAATTGCGCCGACTTCCATACGTGCAATCCCGACTTCTCCTCCACTAGAAACTGGAAAGTCTTAAAAACTTGGCGTTTGGATTTGATCGGCTCGCCGTCCAAAGTAAGTTTGTCCATGGCTCCATTTATCCCCGTATCGCCATTAATAGCAGATCCTGTTCCGGCAGATGGGTCTCCCGTATTACTCATCTCCGTGTCCTCGCCATTGCCAGGACCGGAACCAGCATCCGTACCAGTAGCATTGCCAGTGCCTGATTCAGTGCCACCATTTTCAGTGCTCGGCTCAATCCCAGTACCATTAGCATTGTCGGTGCCAGATTCAGTGCCACCACCATTACCAGTATCTGTAGCAGAATTAGACTGGGGCTCCTCGGCCTCTGAAAGCCATGGAGGCTCTTTATTGATATCAGCATATTGCCAAGCCCATGTCTCAGGTAGGCCATGATCCTCGCAGAATTCCTGTGTTGCGACACAGAGAGCCTCAAAAATGGCGGCCAGCTCCTTTTTCCGTTCAGGATCGGTCGTATCTTTGTATGTCGTCCTCAGTGCTTGCGTACTCTGGTACTTGTCTTGGAGGTACTTTAGAGGAAACTTTCCGCGACCTGGATTATAACCTTTCTCTTTATTGTGGGCTTCGATGTCACTATTGACCTTTTCGACAAAAGAGAGCGCTTTCTGATTGGAGGGGTCGATCTGCAGCCGGCGGACGCTTCCTACGAAGGGTGTTGTGTCCCAAAATGTTTTATGTGATTTCTTGGGCCTCTCTATTTCCTCCGGTGCGACAGTGGACAGGTCAAATTTATCTCGTGCATTGTTTAAAACTACACTATGGTCAGTTTGCCTGCTTTTGATTTGGGGTTCTTGCTTACTTTGCTGCGCCTGGCTGGCCTTTTCCTTCCATTCTTCAGGCTGCTTGTCAGGATGGGTAAGAGCAGAAAGTTGCTTATAGACTTGTGTCATTGCAGCTTTGTCCGCGTGATGAAATTGTCCAAGCGCCTCATCCGGGCTACCATCAATAATTCGATCGATCTCATAATGTTGTTGCTCGCGAAGTTGGCTTTGGCTTAACTCTTCGATTGGACCAAGTGATTCGAGGGCGACTTTCGCCCCTCGCCCAGACGATCTTGTTTGTCGCGTGGTAGTGGGGTTTTGATTGGACTCTTGATTTGCAGTAGTATTGGAACTTCCACTCGCGACATTGTCGGAGGCGCCACCTGCATTATTGTTGGCATTTCCGCCTGATGCATTGTTCACCGAACCTTGTGCATTACTGGGGGTTCCGGCTGAGGTACCCGATGTGCCTGGGAGGGCAGGGTATTGGACTCCATCGTTGTTCGGCGGTCTTGAGCTCATGGCTAAGGAAATTGTAGAACAGGGTCAATGGTTGTGGATTTGTCCTGTAATCAGGTCAACTGATTTTGGATGCGAACGTATTTCGGATCAAACGATTCTTAGTGACGAAATATACTGTTGGGCCGACGGAGCTTTGAATCTCTATGAGACTGGAATGTACAGAAAGATGAGAACACAAAGGGAGTACTTATAGATAATGAAAAGAGTAAGCCAGCCAGTTTGTGCTCCCATAGGCGCCGGCTTTGGCTGGATTATCGGCGTGATTGATTCTGGCTGCATTTAGATCCAAAATGTGCTCCTCAGAAGGGGCATCCATAATAGGCGCCTGGGGATCCAGAATGGATGCCGGACTTATGTGATCAATAAAGAACATGTTTCTCCTCGTTGTTCCTGTTTACTGCACTGCGAAAATGAAAAGAATAAAGATTTTAACGCTGTTGATGCTGTGCATCGTTGCAATGTGTGTATTCCGGACTCGCAGCGAACAAGCTAATGTGCTTTCCTTAGTCGTGCGGACGAAATTCTAGAGACCATCAACATCGAAATCGATATATCATGGAACTCAACGAGCGTCAATGCTAGTGCACACGCGCCTGTCGCCAGTGCGGAAACGCCTTCCAGCACAGAGCCCAATGCTACTCCAGGAAGAGCTACGGCAGCAGTCGTGTCGAGCAGATCTGGCGGTCACATTAGGCCTACATCTGCAATCACTCAATTACCAGAAGCAGGACCGTGGGTCGGGACCCAGATGGACTCTTTTATGCCCACAGGCTCATCTTGGCCTGGCTACCGTGGTTTGACTGGCTCAGCTCCAACGGCTAGTCAGTCATCGGGTTTGAAGCAATCAAACAACAGTCTCTGGGCGACCGGTAGCCTGAGGCCGACAGCGCAAGCCATTCCTTCTCCATTCTCTGGAAAGGCGTCGGCAAGGAAAGTATGGAAGGAAGACGTTGGCTTGCTCATCGTCCTTGGCTGTGTCATTGGAGTATTCCTATAGGTAGACCATAGTGAAGATAGAACCTAGACAACACGAAAAGAAGTTTCGATGGGCTGTGCAACGATCAAACATGAAGTAGAGACGTCCCCTATCTGGGAGCTTAGACATGGATGCCGGTCATCAAGTGAGAATCGCGAGGCGCAGATGCCTGCATGTGAGGTAAGCACGACATAAATAAGGTGTGGCTGCGCCGTCTAAGCCTGCATGAAATAGTGCGGCTGAGAGACATCGCTAGAACTGACTTACCTATGCGCCATTCCCTCCCGGTACTAATGGTTGTAATTCGAGAACGACTCTGCGTCCAAAACCTGAGGATCAGATATCGTACCTGGACTTTAGCTCAGACATTTCACCGCCACTGTTCCTGTGGCACGGAAAGCATAGCCCGTAATAATAATTGGTTCCGAACCCGTTCAAGCTGGTAGGACTAATTTGGGAGTTATTCGAGCGAAAATTCTGCCAACTGAGATGCCTTTTTTCTATAGGATCTATTTGCTATCTGTGCGCGAAACCCCCTCGATCGGCGATCTCCGCAAGACAGGAGGCTTTGGGATCGTGAACACTCTCCTTTCATTGACGATCTTTTCGCTGGTCTTCTGCGTACGGCTTTCCTTCGATGCGCCGAGCTCTATTCCTTCTGCCTGTGCTCTGTCCTCTGCTCCTCCTCCTGCCTCTCCCTCCTCGTCGTCCTCATCATCGTCTCTCTCTTCATTCATTGTCTCAAAGTCTTTGGGATATCGGCGGAAAGGGGGTGGAGTAAGCTTTATCTGACAGGCAACTCGTGAGCGGTTTATATCACGGCGACTTGGGATCAGCTCACAATATCTTGCTCGGATGGAGGCCATCCAGGTCGATCCGTCGACTTGTAGGTATAGTATTTGTTGCCATGGCGAATGACGATGTAAATGTCTGCTCCTGTCACCTGCGCCAGCTCGTTTCCTTTTCTAAACCAGCTTGAACTTCGTTTACGGAACTTCTCACGTACGGCGCGTCGGTCACTTCGTTGGATCGCCATGGAGTAGATACGAAGGTGCATGCAACTTGCTCGAATCTATTTAACGTGGCGGATTCCTAGCGCTGTCCCGTGCCGCAAGGGCTTGAGGAACCATTTGGTGGAGCCACATTTGGACGCTGCATCCAACATTGGTCCTTCACGTTGAGAGCGGGCTGTGCATATCAAAGGATCCGAATAGCAAACTTCGCCTCGATGACGCCAGAAGTGGATGTCTCCAGATCTGGATGCCTTTCGGTCACGTACAAATCAGCAGCCATAGCTTGACCTCCAATGGTGATGTTCAACTAATTCATACCATTGAGAGTCATGAACGTTACCCAGACATATGCAATTACCACCGGAGCTATCTATCTTCGGTTTGGTGCTGATGATCGGAGCCGCGTCCTATTTCGTCCGATTTCTTCGACCCTAGAGCGTATTGCTAGTGAAGCATTTCCTCTACCCCAAAGTTCCGCGGTGGCACCGCTTCTTCGGACCATGCACTTCAAAGCTTGACATGATGCCCCTTTCGTAGCAGGAGACATTAAAAAATGCTGTCTTCGATGTTCCCGTCCCCTAGGTCAATGCCCCAGTAGTTCAACAGAATGGATTCTGCATCAACTCGAGCCTTCGACCTCTCTTCGAGAGCACGATCGAAGTCTTCCAGGGCACCTTCCATGTCTGCACGGAGCTTGGTGGCTTTCTCCAAGAACCTCATCTCAGCTGCGCGAGTGTCTTTGTGATATGCTAGCTCCTGTAGTAAGAAGCCGTTGGTCTTGGTGAGCTCCATCACTCGTTCTGACGGTGTCATCGGTTGATGTTTCTTAGATATTCTGAGTCGGTGAGGCAGCTCCTCATAAGATGACGTTGTCCCCCCGTGCCTTGTAATTCGATCATCCAGAGCACCAATATTACCTGCTCTGCCGGATCCAAGACGTTAACGAAAGATTGGATGGATCATCGTTTACTATTGAGTCTTGGTGCCTTGAAAGGCCATATGGCGGTAAGCAGTGTTCCTGCTCCTTGTAGTTCCGGGTGCCTCTGGACTCCCTTCAAGTTGATGGTCACGGACGGTCGGAGGACTTGCATCGCTGTCTGGTGAGTCGCTCATGGCGGTATAGGGCTCCGATATCTCTGGTGAAAGCATGATATCTATAGTCTCTGACGAAGCGTCCATGACAGGGCACTAGGTAGCTCTGGAAGATGTGGAACGGCTGCTGTCTCCTCTCGGAGGGAATGAAGGAAATCATTTATCAAAGAGGGTGCAGCGTATATTTAACAAAGCGGCTCAGTTTTAGATGCTTAAGAGCATCCGCTTGTGGATCCCGAACGAAAAAGCCTGAAGTGGATGCTCGAAAGAGCTACAAGACAGTTTTCGCCATGTTACAGAGGCTGATCAGTCTCCACCGGCTATATCCAACCGAGTGACGCTCATGGATGGCGATGTCCCGCGCAGATTCCCGGGCAGAGTAGCTTACGAACAGGCGACCAGGTCATGGCTCCAGTCTCATATTCTCACAGCAAGCAGCCAATATACCATGGGACAAGCCCTCACTCTTATGGGACAGGCATTATCTGGATTTTACACAAGGAAAAGAGCTGGTTTATAGGATAGGTAGGAACTCGGACCCATTGAGCTAGGTCTTCAGCGTAGGTCGCATTCAGTTCATGACCCTGCTCTAGGTTCAATCAATCTCACTAGCACATATCTTTTATAGTAAGTACATGAGGGAGTGGTCGTAGAGGGAAAGATTAGCGGCCCGTAAAAGCTTTCTGTTCTATAGCCAAGCCACTAAGCTAAATCTATACTAATACCCTTAGAGATTGGAATATAGTTTTTAGCTTCAAAACTTCGAACCCCCCAAGCATCTCGATGTATTACATAAAGCGATATCTAAGTCTTGCCGAACCTCAAATAAAGGACTCATTCCTGAGGAAGAGCGTGATATTGTCCCAGAGGTCTCTCGGATCTTGGCGTGTAAATCGAAGCTACAAGGTCCGTCGACTCTAAGAGACTTCTCTAACCCTGCTGAGATTAATTAGGATGCGATAGAATATCTTAATAGTCTATAAATAGGATTCGCAACTCTAGAGGAGAATCGACGGATAGGACGTAAATCAAACAAAATTAGGGCAGTGGAAATAAGAAGATGGCTTGAGAAAATTAGGTATTCGGTATTCGGCATCCTTCTACTAAGGAAATAGTAAGTAACGCTGACAAGAGATCCTAGTTAGCCGATCTCAAACGTTTAAGCGTTATATATGTCGTAGAGACGAAAGGTAAAGGCGGTACTTATACCTTTATCGATTCTATTCTTAGAGAATACCGTCTCAAGACCAGCTATCCGGCTAAGGTTGGACTCTATACCTCACCTTATATAAAACACGTCCGAGAAAGAATCCAGATAAACTTAGAGCCTATATTAGAAGAGTGCTTTGCTAGATACTTCTTCGAAAGCTGGGATAAGATCGCCCTAGGAGATACACTCGATCCTAACGACAGGCCAGGATACTTTCGCTTTCTAACTCTTATGTTATTTGACATTTTCCTAAAAGAGAATGTTACTGTGGCTATATATGAAGCAGGTGTCGGTAGAGAAAATAATACTACGAATGTCATTGAAACGCCAGTCGTTACAGGAATAACTGGCCTTAGAATCGACTATAAAAGGACCCTAAGAGTCCCTCGTCAGATACGCCCCACATATTTCGCACTTGAGGTGAAAGACGGCTAGGAAGTCGGGGCGACTATTGAAGAGATCGCCTGGCATAAATCCGGAATATTCAAACCTAGATATCCTGCATTTTCTATTCTTCAGTAGCCTCATACGACAAATATTCTTCGCCGTCGAGCAGAGGAAAAAGCTGTTTCACTGACCTTTGTCGAAAGTCATTCCGACCTATTAGACATCAACTTCCCTGTAGGCATACAGAGGAAGAATACTGCTTTAGCAGTTGCTCTGGCAAATACTTTTTTAAATCAGGATGCCGAAATAACATACGTGGACTACAGCAGGATTTTAGAGGAAGTGCTCCGTGGTTTAGGGAACGCAAGCTTGCCGGGAAGATGCCAGCTGCTTAAAGAAGGGCCTTGTAAGTGGTATATAGATAGAGTATATACCGAAGACAGCCTTATTATCGCTGGTCGATGGTACGCAGAGACTATAAAAAGGTGGAGTTATTAATTACGCTTACGAATTAAAAGCATCTAATTAGTATCTCTAGAACTTCGTCGTCGGTCCTATATATCTTAATTTTCAATTAGTAATCGCAACGAGACGGGGATATTCTACTTAAAAGCCTGTTTCGCGTTCTCCAAGATATATCGATTCAGCATGCCATATTTTACACAAACAAATTAAGTAAAGAAATTACTAAGCGACCTGGTATAGTTTATAGTAGGACCTCCTTAGTGAGCGTCGCTGATATTTCCCACAGATTTCGTGAACCGCAATAGTGATCCTACTACTGTGCATTCTCTTTACGCTTAGAAGCATTACAGTGCTCTTTAGCAGAGCCTCGACCCAAATTACCACGTCATAATTGCACCCACTGTTAAAATTACTGTCAATTTGGCTAGGGAATTTAGAAAGCAAGGGATGCAGACTCTTATTACAGGAAGCTTTCACCTTATTAGCGGCGTCCTTTTCATCTTGGAGCCCGAGATATCTAAGTGAGATTGTCTAGTAGGATATTTAGAACCCGGTCTCGATTTTCAAACATACAGCGAGATTATATAAGTCTAAATTAATGCTATAACGTCCCCGGCTTATGGCTCAGAGAACGCTATATGAAGTCAAGCTAATAAGTTCTAAGCCTAGTCAACTAAAACTGGCGGCCTTCGCGCCTATAGAGCTCATCTGCTTTCTTACTATAAGACTCGGAATCCTTCCGTTCACCAAGTATAGACTTCACGTCACTAATTAAATAACGAATAACTATCTTAATAAAGCCTACCCTCTAATTATAGTCCTCCGCAGCCCTTAGCGCTTTCTCCTATTTTATTAAAGCGTCTGACTAAGAGTACTAAAGATATAAAATCCTTGCCAGTCCCATCTAAAGACGCAACTTCTCTATCCCTATTACGAAGTTAGGGTTAGGACAATCTTTAACGACTTCTTTAAGCCTCAGATAAATATTCTCCGCCTCTTTAAGCGATCCTTGCTGTAAAAGCGCCTCTATAAGCGAAAGCCTTAGGCACCGGCTACTAGAAATGTCTTGCGAGCCTAGCTTTTCCATGATCTTGATTTCTTTATAGAGAAGTATTTGTACTTTGCGTGGTTCGCCTAGCTTACAGAGTATATAAGCGAGTTGAGAGATACGACCGCGCCCAGTCACCCCATCTAACTTAGTATCCACATCCGGTAGAGGTGTTAAGTACTCTCGTACCAGCTAGAATTTGCCTTAATAGCGATCTATTCTCCCGATTATGACTTCCTTCTTCTTAAGCACGAGTCGCTCTATTATCGAGGGACTATCGCTGTTTAATAGAGAGAAACGATCTAGTATAGAGCGCGCGTAGTCTAACTTATTCTATCGAATCTTATTTAATGTGTAGGATAGAATCAATTATCTATAGAGAGCATTAGACCTGGCGTCGATCTGACTATATCCCACGGAATAAATGGCTGATTCCGTGATTTTATTTCCGATTTCTAGGCCAGCCAAAGTATACTCTCGCAGGTTGGACTATATCCGTAAATAGTCTATTGGCTTGTCTGTCGTAATAGCTTTGACAGCCTCAAGTACTTTAGACTTCCACGAGATATCTAGGAAATAGGAGGCCGCTAGAAGGACTTCGGCGACTTTATATTTAATACGAGAAGAGAGAAGTGTCCCAAATAAAAAGTGGTGATTTATAACACACTAGACCTAGAGTATTTATAACCTTCCCAAGGGTCTATATCTATTCGATAATAAGGAGAATCTAATCTTTAAGGGGTTAGGCTTTAATAACTTACAAAGGTTTAATATATAGGTGCATTAGAAATGTATAACACACGAGTATCAAAGCTTGGAGTCTCTATATAAGTGGATTAGCTAAGTATTAAGTCAGACGCAACTGTATTACTAAGTCGATATATAAGGTCCGATATCCGTAGGCCCCAAGTTCGGAGGTAATTAGTATAGCTACCTCGAGTTACTTAATGGCCTTATTAATCTTGACGTTATCTGAGATAAGCGAAATTACATTACTATTTAAACCGACTTCGGTCACGGGCACCTTTTAAATTTCGCCTGAAGGACTCTAAATTTTTTGAGGCTCTTTTACACGTATCAACATGAATTCCGGAATTCTTATCCCGTCTAAAAAGCATAACAGTCTCAGAAGTGTCTATATATCCCTCGATTCAGGCTCTACCGGTAGGAGACTTGCCCGATTACGGTCGCTTGAGATGCTAGCCGCTTCCGTACTATCCTTGACCTTATCACCTACTGCCATAGAATTTAGCTCTGGCTTTGTACTGCGGTATTAATCTTAACGACTCACTGGGTACCAAGTCATTGTATTTGATAGGAAGTGCCTTGGTGTCCAGGAGGTTCCTCGGCTGGGTGCTTGATATAACTAGATTGATGGTGGAATCTATTATAAAATCTGTGCCGTCAAAGTCATATGCCCCATTTTCACAAACAAGTAGACGTAATCCAGCATCCTTAAAGATAGCTTCGTTTGCTGGCTGGCTGAAAGCTGCAACCTGATTTTGAGGCCGAACAACAATACCACAGCCAATGTCGTTGCTTAGTACAGTCGAGTTAGTATTTTTATCGTCATCGTTGCTTGTATTTGAAATTAGGGTGAGGATACCGCTGTTAAAGTCCGTCTCGGGCTGGGTCAACCCGTTAACTTCACCAGGGTAGTAAGAGTTGAGGAGGTTTACTCCGGCGTTCACTTTTTGTTTCACCTGCCGAGACGAGTCGCAGATCTTGGATGGACTGCTCTCGTTATAAGAGACTAATACTGGATCTGTCGACGGGATAGAGGAAGTCGTATTATTACACTGACCATGCTTACGCTTTCCTGAGACTCTTTAAATTACGGACGTCGCATCAGCATCTATATAAGTCAGCCATTATTACCAGGGAAAAGGAGGCTTATATTTATTATAAAGACCAAATTTATTTGCCTTTTCCTCTAGGGCATGACTTGAGAGCGAATTATAGTATTATGCCATACGTTTTACAAGGACTATACTCTAAAATAAGTTTAACCTTTCTATTATACGTCTTGCCACGCCGCATATAAGGAGTAAAGCATATACAGGGCCGGCTACTCTTAAAATTAGCTATAAAAGCTGTTTATATATCGTACTACCCTTTCAAGTCTCGCGAGTTTAAGAAGAGTCGATATAGCCACCTCTAAGCGCCTTTAGGAATATACCTGCTTCCTCTAAAGACGCTCTGTCCTTATTACTTAGCGCTCCCATGTTTTTAATTATCCGAGCTTTTTCCTAGAGTCTTATATAGTAATCTTCGAGTTTAGTATCCACTCGTGGGTTCTACCGAGTTATAAGTTCTACTTCTAGTAAATATAATACGCCGCGGCACTCGATAATAAGTTACTCTAGCTCGGCATCTTTAATATCCTCAAAGGTATCTATCCATGTGAAGTTGAATTTCTTAGGGGTAGAGAATACGATGTGAGCTGGGCATATGGCGAGGCTAACTAATAGTTAGTAAGGCTAGGACAAGCGCGATACAGGGCGTAAATGTAATATAAGATAATATACGCCAATATCAAGTCGGGAACTATATTCTATAAAGGTCTCCGTCTAACTCCCTTTTAGGGAATTAAGTTCGTATTCGCCCTTTACTTCATCTCACGGCGACCCCTAGACTATTAGATATGGATGTATTATATCTAGTGTCAGTTCCTAATATCAGCCGCTAAGTAATCTAGAGGCCGTCTAAGAAAGGACGGTAAGCGAATATATTCTTAATATAGTCTTTTCTCGTACCTAAGCTGCAGACCGACGACGTTGACTTGCTTATAGTTAGTAACGAGGGATAATTGCCTAATATATAGGTAGTATATAGCTGGTAATAACTAGTAGTAGCTAATAGTAGCTAGTGGCATCGACTAGTATAATCTAAATAAGTGGTGGTGTTTTTACGGCAATGACTTTAGACCTGCATTATATAAAGCATCTTAAGACTCTATACCATCCCGTCTATCTAGTAATACTTAATTATATAGTTTGCAAGCTCGTATCTAACACGACACCCTGTCTTAGAAATGCATAGCTACGGGTATCGATGCCTGTGAAATATTATCTATAACTGGACTTCACGGAGCTCGCTACTATAGGTACCCGTAAATAAAACTCTTATAGGTTCTCTATAAGACCTTTATTACTCTACTAATAAATGATTTAATAACTTATTAGAAAAGCTAGAAGATAGTATTAGCAGGCCTCCTATCCTTAGGTCGCCGCCTGATTTAACTAAGTTATAAAAATAGTCTCGTTCTTCTCGATAAAGTTTATAAATCTTAGTCAGGTCGCGAACCCTTTATTCTAGCTCGGTAATAGTGTGCGTATTCTTAAATTCCTTCTCCTTTTAGCGCCGCTGAAATCTTATTAAAGCGCCTGCGTTGCGCTTTCGTTTCTCGTCGCTCGATCTTAAACTAGACGCTAGGTCGACAGGTATCTATATAAGGCCGTCGGGAGTCTAAAAGGAGTAGCTACTCTGCGCCTGAGAGCCTACGGCGTTATAAGATAACAAGGCTAGCGGTTCGACCGGTATTAGAAATAACGCCGAATAAGTTGAACCTTAATAGGTTATTAAGGATTACTAGGGTACTACTATACTATAATAAGGGGCAGTTAAGAGAGGACTATTATAATTAGAAAAAGATTGCGAGGTATACCGACTTATATCCTATAAGTGTACTAATTACAAGGCCTCCATGCTAGATATCCTTAGCTTGGGTGAAGAGGTGGAAAGAGGAGGTAACGGGAAGGGTCCGGGCTCTATTATATCAACCTCTCTTACGATCGACGGATATTACTGCGGTTTAGCGGTCTCTAGGCGACCGCTTCAGCTTAAGGACGTCGCGTGCAGAGCTATCGCTTAAGGACACGGTTTTTAGCTAGACCTATGGATTAATATTCCAGTCTAGGCTTGTCTAGGAAGTGAGTCCGTCTAATCCACCTGAGACGATTTAGACGAGGGTGAGCGGCAAGGATAATATAGATCGCTCCCTCGTTAAGAGGCTCTACTAGGCGTGGTCGATCGAATTAGATTGAGAATATTATGAATATTCGAGGAGGAACACGATTTTACTATAGACCACACGTCCACAGCGCTTAAGGGCTTGAAGGACGTCATACCGAAAAGTGGGAGAACCTGGAGCGCCGAAGATTTCTAGGATTTCAACCGGAAACACTCTATAGCTATTGCGCTCCTCGCTTAATAGGTATAAACGATAAGAAGATTAATAACCGTTAAAGCATTATTATAAGGGGAGAAAAGAGAAGTCAGGCAGGTACGAAAATAGGGAGTGCGATTTTATTAGGATTATAACGTAGTAGGTAATTATTACTTACTAAATCCTCTATCTTATTTCATTGACGCTAAACTCCTTTACCGTCCGCGCTAATTATCGTGGAATTATATTAAGTATAAAGATGGTTTACTTTATTAGCACGAGATTATAATTAAGGGGAGATCAGGTTTATATACGTTTATAAGGCTATTACACGTATAAGCTAACTAGGATTCCGTCCGCAAAGTATAGTAACGGGGACATGTCGATAATACCCAAGAGCGTGTCGAAAAAGTTCCTAAAATATAGTAGTGCTAAGATAAGTTATAAACCGTTTAATAGATAGTAAACCGTTTAATAGATAGAAAACAGTTAAGCGCGGGAAATCAGCCCCTAGTCTTAACGCGAAGGGCTTAGCCCGATCCGCGTAAAAGCTGTATTCCTTTATAGCTGAAAATGACGCGGCATATCACACCCTTCCCCTCTCTAAATAGGATAGGGTGAAGCTACTAGGCGAAGGTGGAGCTTACACCCTTATCTAGAGATTTAATTCTTAGAGTACGGTATCGCGCGCAGGGGGACGCACTCGGTCTAGAGGTTATATGCCTCTAGATTACGCTATTAAGAGTATGTGTATATTTTACTTAAAACCCCCTCCTGCTATCCTAGTTACCTTCTCTCACGTCTAACTTGTCTAAGCCGTCTTATACTTACTATAGTTATAATAGCGAATACAGCGTTATATTTACCGGAGACTAATTCCGCCTAGTCAGCTTTTAAGGACATCTAGATCAGCGAGGAGATCGAGACTACATGTAGCTTACTAGGAACGGGTGGACAGGTAATATGCCCTAGCATCTTAGCTTTAAGAATCCTTACTAATATCTCGTAACCTTTCGTAGATACCAGAAACGCTTCCGCGTCAGTCTAGAGAATTACGTCCCGATTTTAGCGACGGGTTATAGACTCTTATTCGCTTCTTTATAGATAAACCCCTCCTAGAGGCTTTCGACTTAGATCGCTTCCTTTTAGACTCAGGTATCACGATTAATATAGTTTCTTATATTATAGAATATAAGCATGCTAGGTCTTATAAACTCATTGTTATAACACTATATCTCGACTTACTCTTAGAGAATTTCTAGGATTTCAACTTAGTAGTCGATTACGATCCGTTTAAGCCAGCTAAGGAGGATATATATATCTACAGGATCTAGGAGGCTAAAAAAAGAGCTCAAGTCAATATACTTAATACCGCTATAGAAGTAACCCGTAACGGATAGGGACTTGGACCGGCAGAATATTATCGAAGAGCTATTAGAAAGGCTAGCCTCGGCATAGAGCTTAAAAGAGTAATCCTGTATTAGGACATTCAAGTAAGCTTACATCTACCTTCTAATATACCTACTAATAACGCCTAGCATTCCAACCCTCGAATTATTAAAATTTTTACTTAAAACCTATTATACTTTTGTCTAAGATGTTATAACCGGTATAATACCACTCCCGCCCTTGAAATCCTCGAGTGGGACTAGAACGACTGGCTCCAGCCTTTTCGGAACGGCCACACAGACTTATCCAGGCTATTGACGGCGGCAGACTTCCCTGTCGGGATTCGAAAAAGATTAGAATAGCAGACGATTTTATTATTCCGGAACTTTCTTAAATCTTCCGGTAGTAAGGTAGATTATCGACAGTACGACTTCGGAATAGATTACACGACAAGCTAAAATGCGTCCCTCTACGGCGATTTTCTAGGTATCCCCTGTTCACGGCAATTTAGACGTTTCAACTAGGAAGAAATATATAACGCGCTTACTAAATCGAAACTCTTCACAGACCTACTAAAGCTAGCTATACCAGATACACTCGAATGGGGCCTTCATATAATATCACTGGTGCCTGTCGGGTTTCCCGACAACTATTTGGTATAGTGCTATCTAAATTAAGGCTCGCGCGCGCTGATAATGGCCCAGAATCTTCCGTCGCAACTGCTGTACGGTTTTAGTACTCGACAAGTCGATCAGATATATTTCTACTTATAAATCAGAATCCTACGTATAATAAAGAAACAGGGCTAATAAAAGATAGTAAGCACACCTACTACTAACTTCCATCCCTTCGGAAAGAAGAGAATAATATTCTCGTGCTTCTTACTTAGAGCTCTACGTATTATAGTTAGACCCTCGAAGTACTAAGCGATTAGATAAAATCGGAGGAGAGCTTAAACCTATATTAAAGGCTGATTAAAGACCTTTGGCTCGAATAAACACCTAAAGCGTTTATACTAACCCTAGCTGCTTTATTATACCGCGAGCGACTGCTTCTATACACTATAAACGACACCGTTCAGCCTATTTAAGGCAGCTACTTGGCGGACTTTAATACTATCTTAAATGGTCAAGATATTAGTAATAGACGGGCGGTCTTTAAATAAATGACCTTGTTACTCCTGCGCGTGCTATGTACTCTTAATACCAGTAAAGAAATAGTTCGACTTCTTACGGAGGTCCTTAATAAAGAAGTATTACTACAGGAACCGCTAGATAGAATTACAGACCAGTATTGCGCGAGAAAAGTTGATCGACATAATCATAACAAAGCTTTCGAGGAAGCTAGAGAAGGTCTCTTGAAATGCGTGGAGGCAATGTTGAAGAGGGACAGGAATGCTGATGCCGAATGGACGGTGATACCGAGATTACCTCTGCAGCTGGTCAGCGCAGTATAAATGACTGGGAATTTCCTTGTACGAGTAGATATTTGTGTCATTGGCAGAGAGAACTATTTAATCAATCTATGGAAGTTATCATTCTTCGAAAGGCCGAATAAGTAACGTCCTTCATGGCTAGACCGACACCCAATCATTAATCACTTCACAGTCGTCGTCCTCCTGATCCTTATCATCGCTGTGATCCTCATCATCGCTGTCTTCCTCATCATCAGTCTCGTCATCTGTATAATCCTCGCTCCCAAACCCACTCTCATCGCTCTCCAAAAAAGTGTTATCCTCCAAATGCCGAAAGTCATCCCCGCCACCCTCCTCACTGGTATCGTTCCCACTCTCGGTATCGGCATCCTCATCATCTAGTTTACCAAGTTCGATCTTCATGGCCTTCCCGTATTCTTCTTGTTTTAGCAGTTCCTCAATGTGGGAATGCACAATCGTTTTAAAGACATTTCGATAAGTGTCAGGCTTTTCTATCCCTCCTGCCTCCTGCACCACTTTGGACCAGTCGATCTGGTCGAGAGTCGATTCCCATACTTTCATCAGTTCTACCGGAGGAATAACGCGGTACTGACTGGCAGGAGGATACCGAGACTCGAGTGAAGGGAAACTGGCCAGATAAGGTTGCGTGCTCAGAATTCCTTCCTCTCCAGCAATCTTGCGTTTCTTTGCCTCTCCTTCCCGCGGAGAATCATCTTGTTCGCTGAACGAGACAGATCGCTTACCCCCCTTGATCGGCAGGGGGTAGGGAGTGCGCGGCAGGCCCGCCTCACGGTTTTTAGTCAATTGCTGCGGTGGTCTGAGCTTCGGAGGTTGCAGAGACAACATACTAGGCCTTCGCTTTGAGCCTGCAACGCTCGATTGTTCCATTTTGTTCAAGGTTGAGGGAAGATTCGGAAGGAGGTGTGGTGTTTCCACCTTCGATTGATAAATTATTTTCCATTGTTGTCGTCCGGCGAATTCTCTTAAGTCTCTATATTCATCCAGTTCTGGCTCCCTTCCTCGTCCAGTCAGAAATGGATGCTTGAGAAGGAGCCAAAAGTGGATGGTGGTTCAGTGGAACGAGTCCTGTGTCACGACCACATTTCGGTCGCGTTTGATTTAGAAACTTGAGCCCATGTTTTGAGGACCTAAATGGCACGTGAATAAAGACACGTGGACTCGGCCTTGTATTTGAGAAGGGCTTTGCGAATGAACGTCTGGGCTATGCACTGCTAAGCCTCTCTTATTTGGAACCGACCAGGGAGAGGTAGTAGTGGATCTAGTAGAACATCCAGAGCTGAGAAGACATGGACATGTAATGGATGCTGGAGCCTGAAGGAGATGCTGACGCTCGAGTCAGAAGTGGATGCTCGAGCCAGAAGTGGATGCTCGAGCCAGAAGTGGATGCTCGAGCCAGAAGTGGATGCTCGTGCCAGGATTGGATGCCATGCGAGAACGAGGATTGAGAAATCTGCCAAAAGGCGACGATTACCGAGGAACGGATTGGTCCAGACGCCTGTATTCTCTGGGAGACCCATATTTAGAGTCAAAGCTGCAGAAATCTAATCCACGAGTCGATATGGTACAATCCACCAGCACGTCGCAATTGCATCCACCACGCCAAGGTAACCCACTGCGACCAAATCTTGGGCTCAACGCAAGTAGAGGACCGAGACCCGCGACAGAACACAGAAAGACGAACCGTCCCCGAAGAAAATGGCAGGCTGCTCAGGATGAGGAGATTCAAAAAGGGAAGGAGCTCCGCGTCCAAAATTGGGCGAAGCGGCGCGAACGTCTCAACAAACTGTCCGCCTTGAACCCGGAAGTCTCGAAAGCATTAGATATGAAAGAATGCATGCTGGAGGTGCAGGGAATGTTGTTGGGAAAGCTCGCTGCCGAAGAGAATCGCCTGAAGGGACTAGCAGAGGACTCAGGCCCGCCGATCGCAAACTTCGACGAACGAGTTCAAGAGGTAGAAGAAGTGATACGATCTATGCAGTATTGAGTGCCTTGATCAGGGTTCGAACTCGGGGAATTGAAATGAGGAGACCAGGGTTTTAGATGTGGCGGTAATCGTCCCGAATGAATGCTTCAAATATTGGCTCAAGGCGTTGCGAGACCGCTCAACGTGTTGCCGCACCTAGATAGCAACCACAGAGCCATTCCTTTGGGTCCATGCTATATGTAGACTTGCCGACGCGTATACGGTTGGTTGGACAAAAGTGTGTTGACAGCAGCAATATTAGTTGAAAATTGAATCACGGCAAAGGACGAGAAGGTATATAAACGGGGTTTATAGAATTTGTTTCTTTCGTGCCTGATCTTCCGTGGAGATGTCATCGTTGGCAACTCTCTTTCTAGTGTTATCCTTGAATGATCTAACGTTATCGCCCAATTGGGAAGCAGATGCGGCGAGCTGCTGGGATATACAAACTCTTCCTGCTGGGAATAGAAGAATGACGTGCGTGCCATTTGCCATAGCAGCTTCGAAGCATTCCGAGGGGTGCAATGACCAAAGAGCCGTGTCGAATAGGTATCGTCCCTCCCTCGCGTGTTTTTCTGCCGTGAGCTCCACCGAAGAGGAAAGAGATGGACCGAAAAAGTATTCTTCCATTGTAATCCAATCGTCTCCGTCGCGAAAGATGAATTTGAACCGTTCTTGAAGGGGTTCGTCCTTTTCCGTAGCTTCCATGGGCACTGAAGCAATTGGCCGAAGAGGAGTTTCCTCAAATGAGACCCTTTCTTCGAGCGGGCCCTCTTCGGGCAAGATCTCGTCTGAATAAAAACTTGATGAAATTATAGAAGGCGCCACCGAACCCTGTTCTCTCTCGCCGTTATACGTCACTAGCTCTTCAATGTCGTCCATCGGGAGAGGTTCCTGATTTCCCTGAACACTGTGTGAACGGGGCGGACTTTCAAACAGATGGCTCGTGTCTCCCAGCTGCTCCGCATAATCTTGCCATTCGCTTATGTCTCGATCCTCTCGCGTTTCCTCCGCGTTTGGTTGCCCTTGAGGTACGTATATTTGATCTATGCCTTCTCGCGAGGGGTCTCGTTCTTGCTCTTGATTGCCGTTTTCTCTGTTCTGATCATTCAATTCAGGTTCCGAATAGGATACCCGTCTGCCAAAGTAAGCCAGATAAACGGACTTCCTCACGAAAACGGGTTGGATACTGCTCCCTTGGCTTTTGTCTGTTTCATTCATGTTATCGAGGAAAAGAAAGTCCTTGCTCTGCTCATACGCCAGCTCGAATGGACATGCACATCTTCTCTCCTGACACTCTCCAGGTCCGTCGACGACGTACGCAGGCTTCGATTGTCCGGACGGTAACCGTCCGTCTGCATGACTGGAGTATTTCGCCTTCAAATCGCTGATCTTCTCCGACTTGAACCCTAGCCGCTCCGCCAAGTCGGCCAGTCCATACAGTACAGATCTATCGAGATCCTTCGTCGTCCGGATCTTTCTCTCGCTGGGTTTGGGCTCCAACTTCGTGGAGCCTGGCGACAACTCACGAAGGTGTCGCATGATGTAGAGGAACACTTGTCGGTAGTGTAGAGCCACGCGGTCTTGAGTCGTGCTGGATCTGAAAGTGAAGGCCGTTTCCGCTTCCTGGAGAATGCATTTGCCTCTCTTCTGATTCGTTTCGGAGAAGCTCCGCGCCATCGCCGTATACAGAGTTCCCCTAGGAGGTACCTTTACCAATCTCTTCACCCAATGGGCGCAGGCTTGGATGTACTTGAAGTCTTCGAAGAAAGTCCAAAGAGTAGGGATGAGACCCTCCCACGCCTGTAGCTTCGCCCAGATCTCCATGCGACGATCCAAGTTAAATGCGCTGAATATCTCCCCTTTCTTCAGTTGACGATATAAAGTCATGCTATCAGATGTCGACGTGCCCGGTGCTTTAAGTTCTAGCGCCTTAATCGTAATGTAGTCCACCTTCTGCATATCGTGCTTGTCGTGTCGAACCAAGCCGGTCCAGAATCTCCTGACATGGTCAAGGCAATGAAACATCTCCTACAACTTGATGATTTAGTAAGCTCACAATACAGAAGAAGGGCTGGCCTACCTCATCACATTTCAAACCGATCATGGCCTTCGTCACGCCGAATCGCATTCCGTCCGGCCACAGACCTGGGAAAGGCAACAGAGCATCGAAAGCCGCTGCGTAATCTTCTCTTCGAAGCAGCCTCCTCAACTCCTGTTGCTTGTTCTCCGTCAGACATGCCCACCATCGAGCCGCTGCAAGCGGGTTGAGACAATGTTGACGGATCTTGCGGTAAGCTTCACCGTCGGTAGGTTTCTTCTCGTTGGATAGTTCCTCGGTCAAGTAGGTCCTCAGATCGTCGCTCAAATCTGGAGATGTGAGTGAGAGATGTTCTGCTCAGGCAAGGATCAGTCGATCATACCTGCCAGGTACAGATCCACGGTCCACCAAAGCTGGGGAGGGGTCATCTCCCTCCCCGCTTGAACCCGACACCGACCGTGGAGACATTCAAGCCGAAACCCCGAGGAAAGTTGTAGTTCAGGCCGTTCGGTCTGCACATTGTCGAGTAAAACGGTAGAAGAAATCCCAGCGGAGTGGATGGCAAGGTCCAATTGTTCCCGGTCGATCACGGCCGTCACGTGATGCCGGCTATCTTGCTGAAAGCAACCTCCACCTTCGAAAATTGATACCAAATTCTTCACGTTGGATCTATCAGGCACGTCGGGTTCGCTCTTCGAGAAATCAAAATGCTCGAGCCTGATTCGTGCCGAGCCTATATATTTCGTCTGCTTCTCTCGCTCCAGGCTTTCTTCCTGAGCTTGCACTCGGGTACGCTGCATCACGAGAGCATCGCTTGATAGCTAGCATCACCACCTCCGTCCACAGGAGGAAGCTTCAGCATTGAGGGATTATCAACGAGACTTTATGACCAGGCTTGAGGAGGATCGAACCGGCGAGGAACTGGGGTGGCCAATGCCTCTTGAGAGATGGGCATACCGCCGCAATTGACGACCCAAAACGCCAGAAGTGGATGCCATCTTGATCACCAAACGGCTCTCTGCTACCTTCGTTCTTCCACCGTATTCCAAACAATTCCCCTACACCCTTCACTGCGTACTTTCCGTCCTCGTACTCTACGACCTTCCTGCTCCTTCTTCGTTTTTGGTCAGTAACGACACTCCGTCGCGATATCTAGAATGACTTCCCCTTCCCCCCGACCGTTTACGCAATATTACTTCCCAACCCGTCGGGCCGATCTACTCCCTTCGAATGATGTGCCACCTGCCAGTGGCAATCCCGTACTATCTAAAAATACCCAAGCCTCGTCGAACACTCATAACGAGAGCGCTGCCAAATCAAAAAGGAATAGAATATACCCTGATAAAGAAGGCGATGGACGTGCCGCTGGTTCTGCGGACCGAAAACGTTCAACTTCGAAAAGGCCTGGTGTTGAACAGGACATTGGAAAGGCGGAGTCATCTCCACCGGGCGGTCTTCATCCTTCCAGTCAACCTGCTCCTGCCGATGGGACGTCTAGAAGAGACGGCGCTACTGGGAAGTTGAACAGAAAGGCATCTTTCAAAGTGAAGGAAGAGTCCCCTTGGCGGTCGTACGACGAAGGCTATGACCTCAGGGTCAGTGGGCTTGTCACCGTGGCGAAGAAGAAACGTCCAGGTTCTAAAGTGGCAAAAGGTCGTCCAGCTTCCAAAGTGGTCGCAGTACGAAAGCTCTCAGGCTCAGGCAGGAATACCAGTCTCTCTATGCTCCTTCGAGTCCAAGGGGAGTATTTCGTCAAATGCACGGATGCTTACGAGTTCGGAGCCGAACTTTACATTGTTCTTGAACATATGCCAATCTCCCTGGTCCAAGTCGTCGCGGCACCCGTTCACCCCAAAGAGACTCACGTGGCAGCAATCGTCGGTCAGGTAAGATTCCAGCCTATTTCACCCAAATGCCGGCATTGACGAGTCCAGGTGCTGAGCGGTATCGAATTCCTCGAGTCCAAGGACCTGGTTCACGGCAATATCACCTGCTCATCTTTCCTCTTGAACGATGACGGTGAGGTCAAAATCAGTATGCAGGAGCGCTGTACGGTCATGTCGAAAGAAATCAAAAGGGCGCATCCGGACGTCCAGGCTGTCGAAGATATGATGCAATTGTTGAAAAAGCGTGAGGGGAGCGAAGCGAACGATCTACGTCGTTGGTCTTCCACGGCTGAAGAATTTTTATCGAAGATTACGTCTGCTTCCGCAGTAGAGCTTCTGCAGGTCAGTGAATTTGGCCCTCTCCAGATGACGATAACCCTAACTTTTGAAGCATGCTTTCCTCCATGATTGGAAGAAGGATGACCTCGGCTTATTAGTGTCAATCACCCAAGTCTCATCGCGCAGATTTTATACGGTGGAGTGGTAAGCCGCACCGTTCCTGCTTCCAGTGTGGTTCATTGACTTCCTTTGCGACTCCATACTTTGTATCCTATCTACGATTTGTTAGGCCACATCACGTGCGGGCATCAGTTATGGGCCGAAGTCTCGTCAAGTCCATAGCGCAAAATGAGCCATTGTCCTAAATATAGCCCACAGCCTGTCTTTCCGGAAGTCACAGCAGCAATTGCGGATGCCATAGCACTCCGATCCGCAGTCATTTCTGGATGCTCTGCAGTCAATTCTGGATGTCGTGGAGCCATTTCCTAACCCCGCTCCCTTCTCCCAGCCAAATTTGGACCCAGGTTCCTCGCCACATCTGATCTCTCCTGGTGCCCTTCAGTATTTAGTCAACCCTCATTGCTTCATCTCGTCCTCATGTCTTTCGCGCCAACTTTCCTTGCACATTCTCATCATAGTACCGATTCATCATGGAGATCACTCAAATCTATGCTATCGTCGCAGGCGGCGTCTTCCTCCTTTTGATGTTCATGAAAGGCTTTCCATTCATCCAGCAAGTTCTCTAATCGCTCAACATTACTATATCCAGGTATCTCACCTATCCATTGATCGTGCGACGTCACCGTCTCTTAGGGCCGTGGAGGCCCGCCGACGTTCTACTTCAGCTTTTGTATATCTCACTCAACGTCTTCTGCGTCACCTTTCGCGTGACTTCCTTTGACGAAGTGGGAGACAGGGCAGGAACTCTTTCGATAATCAACATGGCACCGCTTTTCTTTGGTCTTCACCTGAGCTTCTTAGCCGATTTGTTGGGTCTGTCACTGTCCAACTACCGACGGATCCATCGCTCCGCGGGGATGATGTCCTTCGCACTCGTCGCGCTGCATACATTCGCCGCTGTCCATCACGACCCTACGTACTCTTTACGCTTGCCAGGGAACCTTTATTTGCTCATCGTAAGTCACATGGTCACTTCCGCCGACACTTCACTCACAGACTGGCAGGGTATATCTACTCTCAGCTTCTTAATGGTACTCTCATTACGCTTCATCCGCAAGCTTTCGTACGAATTTTTCCTTCGTAGCCACCAAGCGTTGGCGTTCACGATTGGGTACGTGCTCTGGCGCCATCTGAGTTCTAAATCATTCGTCAACCAGGTCTGTCTTTATGTTTCGGCTGGGATCTTCGGCTTCACATCCGTGATTCAGTTCTTTGCCACTTTCTATCGGAACAGCGTGTTTCGGGGACGCCTCCCACGAGCAGTGGTCACCAAGGCTGGCGGCGGCTTCAGAATAAGCCTCACGATCCATGGCAAATTGAAGATCAACCCAGGACAGTATATCAACTTATGGATACCATCAGTCAGTTTTTGGTCCTTCTTGCAAAGTCATCCGTTCATCGTGGCGTCTTGCGACGAAGGCGAGCAGACGAATCTGGAATTACTGGTCGACCCTCAGAAAGGATTCACCTCCAAACTTCAGCGGCTGGCCAGGTACGAAGGCGGATCTGATCGGAGCGATTTCCGTCTGGCATTATTCACTGGTCCGCATGGGGCCAGCGCTCCTCTGGGGGAATTTGAAAGAGTTCTCATGGTCGCTTCGGGATTTGGAATAGTCGCCCAATTGCCGTATCTACGACAGCTGATCCGAGGCTACAACGACTTTACCACCCGCACACGGCGAGTTCGCTTGGTCTGGCAATTAGAAAACATCGGTAAGTGCGCAGGTCGTCAGTTGATGGAACAGCCGACTAACGATGGCAGAGGACGGGGCACCGGCGCAAGAGATTTTGAATCAGGCCTTGAAGGACGATGCACTGGATGACAGCTACGTACGTAAAATGCAAGATTCATCCCAAAATTGGCATCATTAATCCGTCTAGATCTTACGCATTTCTATCTACTACACGTCCGGACGTAGTGAGCATGGCTCACTACAGGAAGGCCAACACCGGCGAGTCTCTGCTCATAAGGGAACAATGAATCTAGATGATGTTTTACGAGCGGAAGTATTAAGAGATTATAAATCGAATAAGTCAGCCGCGATGCTTACAACGATGGAAAAGGGAGGAGGAGAATGGGATGGAGGCATGCTCGTGGACGGAGTTCCTGGGCCTGGTGAAGCAAAGCTGGCATCCATGAAAAGAATGCTGAGCGGGCCAAAGGAAAGGAAGAAGGGCGGTGAAATGCTTGTCATGGGTAAGGCTCCCTGCCCGGTCGACCATGATGATTTACTGATGGACCGAAGTGTCTGGATCTCAGGAAATTCGAGATGATTTGCGAAGGCTTGTGCGAGGCTATTTGGATGACGGATTGAGTTTGTTGGAAATGGATTATCAACCAAATAATTGATACGTAAGCATTATTGTCGCCTAGATAAAATTGAAGTATTCCACCTTGCCACGAATATCTTCGACTGTATGGGCAGAGAATCGACAAATTGGTCAAATAATCGTGTGCGAAATCTACAACTGATGTGGTGTGGACCACTTTGGGTGTAGACCACTGCTGATGGTGTAGACCACTCTGGGTGTGCACCACTACTGGTGGTGTGGACCACGCCTCGTGGTGTGGACTACTCTGGGTGTACACCACTGCTGATGGTGTAGACCACTTTGGGTGTGGACCACTTTGGGTGTAGACCACTGCTGATGGTGTAGACCACTCTGGGTGTGCACCACTACTGGTGGTGTGGACCACGCCTCGTGGTGTGGACCACTCTGGGTGTACACCACTGCTGATGGTGTAGACCATTTTGGGTCACGCATAAGCCAAGGTGACTGAAATCTACCGCTGGGGACGAAAATTCCCTGCATCCTCTTCGATCTATCCCCTCTATCTGCGAAAGACGGTGAATTCCAGCACAAAGAACACCACGTATCCCACCAAAAGTGCTACCCCCATCCACCTCCTTGCGCCGAAGAACACAATCACCGCAAACGCCACAACAGATGCCAAAGCCACCGCCAGCTCAAAAGGGGTTATCCTTCCCGCTTCGTGACCGCTCACATAGACCACTCCAAGACACAGCGTTAGTAAGAAGACGTTGCTGCCGGCGGTGTTTGCTACCACAATACCGCTGTGTCCTCTTGAAGCCCCAATGACGGCTATGAACTTTTCCGGTAATGTCGTAGCGAAAGCTAGGATGGTTATACCATAGACCGTGCCCGAGATGTTCAGCTCCGAGGCAATGGAGGTCGCAGAGTGTGATAGGATATAGCCGGAGAGCGAAAGAGCCAGGAACCCAAAGATGAGCTGGAAGACGTGGCTTCGTAGGCGTCTCGGGGTTTTGGAAGGTGGAGAGGCGGAGGTAATTTCCGCTATCGGAACTCCGTTCTCATTTGAGGTACTCTCACTATGTCCACTTAGACTCACAGGTGCTGGACTGCGATTGTTGGTACTGCTGTTGCCGTTGCTGGCGCTGTCGCTGGTGGTGTCGTTGTCACTCTCGTCATCCGGCGCTGCGAGAACGCCTCGAAATATGGCCACGCCAATGGAAACCAGGTAAAGCCCAAAGACCACAAGAAGGATACTACCAAAGATAACTCCTCCTTTGCCGAAGTATCCGAGCACAATTACCGGAGGAGTAAGTAGGAGTAAAAGCGTCACGTAGATCTTGGAGCTCCTATCGAATTGGACATGGCCACGTTGAAAAAGTAAACCCAAGGAGAAGGCGGCCAGAATATTAGAGATAACGGATCCGATAACGTTCCCAAGAGCCAGCGGTGACTGGTGTTGTGCGATCGCAGCGATTACCACCGCAAGCTAGAATATGGTAAATAGTTGATAGAGTACCAGTATAGGGGCCCACGTACCTCTTCCCACTCTGCCCCGGCTGTCAATAAGCCAACAAGCGTTTGGGAGACGCCGAGACGCGATGCCACGATCGCAGTATGGTCGATGAATTTATCCGCTCCATAGTCTAAGAGGAAGATAGCCGCAACGAAGACAGCAATATTGAAGATCAAATTATCGTAATTCATTTCGTCCGTAGTGGCGATAAGTCATCATAAACATCCTTTGGAGCACAAAGTAAGTGGAGGAGGGGTCTGATTAAGCCATGTCTTGGCAGTCAGGTATAGATCCATATTGAATAAAGACAAAGGCCTCAGCCCTATAACTACCCGCCCTATCTCCAGCTTGAAGTCCTACATCTCGAACCTACTACAGCTACGCCGAATCAGTACTACCGCGAGCGCTAGCTTTCTCGATCTAATTCCGGCTCCCCATAGTATCAGCTAGTCGCATATCTAAGCTAAGAGGTATCCCTTGATATAATTCTCTCCCTCTTTCGTTGAACGGTAGCATGGTCGGTAGCTTCATGTTTGTCTCTGAAATACTCTGAATCCAGAGAAAGTGAGTGACTTATTCTTTCTCATCGACCAGGACACTCAAAAGTCAACGACGCCACTGGGTGAAGTTGAAAAGGGTTTCCCCGGACGTGGCTCTTTGTGCTTGCATCGACTTGTCGAGCGAGCAAACTTCACTTGCTGTCGCTGCAGCCGTGAAAAATCATCAAAGCTTGTCGGTTATGCAAAGGACAAAAAGGACGAACCCTTATGCAATGGCTGCTATGGTAATCTTCTGTCCACTTCAGATAAGCTGGGCGAAGTACGATTAGAATTGAGGTGAATTTGGAAAACGATCATAGAAACAGACATTGGTATAAAGCTATTGAAGACCACTCAATCTGTAACGATCTTCACGGCCTTTTCCCTCGCGACAACTGTGTGAAGCTGGTCCTCCGCTGTTCATGGGTGGGAGATGGAAATTATTTTTTACTTAAGGTGATAAACTATGTTAACTTCTGGAACTTAGTATTCATATACAGCCCAGGATTAGAAAGCCCCTGGGATGACTCATTTGCAGCGCTACCATTTCACGTCATTGGGGGGAGATATATGTTTGTCCCAGTTATATTTCCCCCGTTTTTTCCTCGTTGTTCCTTTTGTGGCAATTGGTATCTGTAGCCCTTTCTTCAGACGAAGTCAGATCAGCAACTTTGTATCAGACCATCAACATGGCAAATACGACTAAAGTGGCGGCCACGAAATTTGGGGCCAGTGAAGAGGCAGACCCGGTGAATGGGACTGGGGATGCGGTCCCTGTCGTAGAACCGGATGACATGGAGCCAGATGTCATGGAGGCATTGCCAGCGACCGCACCGGAAAGGGTGGAGTTCAACGGGCCGAAGGAAATGGTGCCTCCGCAGGGGGCGGCCGGAGTGAAGGAGGATAGGCAGCCGCCTAAGATGCCGCCGAGCATACCAACCTCCGATCCGGTCTGCATGATCATATCGGGAGTGAAGGCCGGGGTGAGCATGGTGCTATTCTTCATGAAGCCGATAGGCTGCATCATGGCACGAATGGCGGCAGCGTGAATGCCATGTTCGGCGGCCAAGCGGGCACTCAACGAATTCAACACCGGTGACTGGATGTAATCGGCCAGACCGATAAAGGCACCGCATAAGGTGGCCTCCAGATAGAAGGCATTCATCAGATGTGCTGAGCCATTCGCAACAGGGGGAAAGGAATAGCTGCATGGCGGCGGAGTGAGACCAAGCGTCTTCCCCATGTCCATCAGCGCCTCCGCACCCAACATGGCCTGCTTGCCGAGACCTTCAACATTTGCGACTGTGTTTTCTGCTAGAGTCATGCCGTTGGAGGCGGTCATGTTGGACGTAGGCAGTCCAGCGAAGAAAGAGGCGTTGACTGGAACACTGCCGTAATATTCTTCGATGAGGCCTTGGATTGTATATCCGTATGCAATAGATTTCGCATCGATCCGGGATAGGCTTGCAGGGCACAGATAGTCTGCCATGGCTACCGACGAAGACGCCGCGAGGGCGAAAAGGGATAGAAAGTTCATATTGGAAGGACTGGTGGTAGGTTAAACACGTAAAATAACGGAATTTCCTAATCTCTGGAATGTTGGAAATCTTCGCCTGTTGATCTCAATCTGTAGTAATACTTTTCCAATTGAGTAGTTTGCACGACTCTGTACCTATAACATTTATATAATGAAGGCCTATGCTATGACGTAATCGCTATCCCTTTCGAGTTCCCCTGCAGAGATCATCATTACCCCGCAGAGCCGGTAGCCGGATGGAATGCACTTTACCACTTGGGAGGCCCCAATTAGGCAAATAGAGGCAGCGATCGACCCAGCCGCAACCTCTTTTCAACCTAAGAATCCCAATGATTCGGAATCATCCTTCCAGAATTATACACTCCCGGCTTCTCTAACTATGCGGCGAAAGGCACTGCCTTGCGTCGACCAACCATAGGTCCGAGCTGATTCCACGTTTCCACGACCAGAGGGCCCGAAGGAGTCTTGGGTCAATACTGCTCGTCGTTGAATTCTTACGAAACTAGAGGCCGTCGTCGGAACGCGAGTGCTAGAACACCGCCAGTCCTACTCTTGGATTGGTGTTCACCGCGACCGTGACAGCTCAGCGACTCGACATCGCGGACTTCTCCACCAATAACTGCGGGTCATATTGGCCTTTGCAGAGGGCACGTAGCCCCAGGCCGCTGAACACTCTTTCACTTTGGCATGCTTGGTATGGTTCGTCATTGCTTGCGTCTAGTATCGTTATTAATGCTATTTGTATGTCTTCTCTTCTTACGAAACATTGGCACAGGTGAGCTAATACAGTCGAGGCTTCTTGACCGAAATGTATCGGCCTTCCTTATCAGGGGCCTGCCTTTTTATTTCACAGTCCGCGGCAGCTACACACGACTTACAGGAGCGATTCAGACTTCTATGATAGGCCGTGCCAAAAGGAGCGTCAAGATGTTGCTGGTCAATAAACCACTGCATTGTCTGCGGAAAAGCGCTGATCTTCCGTCGAGGCCTTCTTGCACTCGTTGCATATATACTGGTCGGCTGACCCAGATCCCGAACGGTGAACTCCACAGATTTCCGGTATCGTCGGCACGACGGGCAGAGGTCGCGTTTACCGAAGTAACATCCTAAGGCCCTGCTATGCGTTACGAAGGATAGGCGAGAAGGATGGATTCGCTCGAGCAATTCCACTATAACTTCACCTGGAAGACGGCATCGTATCGTCCCGAGACAGCGGATTCGGTTTCCTGGAAGTGGGCTCGGGATACAGCTCAGTTTAAAGTAGAAAGATGCTATAAGCAAGGCATATATCGTCTCCTCGCACTCTTAGATCATCTATAGATTCAGATGGACAAGTTGACGTAACTCGTCTATCCGGCTGGTGTTGTCCATCGCCGGCTGGTTCCTCGGTAAAACAACGTTAAGACGCTTATAGTCTTCACGGTCTTCGCGGTCTAAGCTGTTTACAACGTCTCTGAAGTTGCTTTCGCCGTCGAAGGATAACATATAGGCCCGCCACAGCCGAGGAATGAAGCCGTCGAATAGAACGTGGCGGAAAGAAGCAGCTCTCGGCGACTTCGTTTTGGTGCTCGTCCCTGTCCCCACGGATACCACGAGATCAGGTTTAGAGAGTGAGGGATCGATACGTAGGCTCTCCCAAAGCGCAAGTTTGATTGGATTGTTGTGTCCACTCATACCTCCGTCCTGGATCGGACCAGTCGCACAGGTATATGCGGGTGGGTAGAGACTGTAGAGATCAGTCACAGGCAACAGCGGAGGCAGCCAAGAACGCTTACACTGGAGCTGCCGAAGTCATTCGGCCCCTAGACAACTTGAGCCCATGCAATCGCGGATCAAAGGAGACTTACGCTTGCCAAAGGTACGGTTCGTCTTTCATATCAGTCGGACGGATGATTTTATAGCCTGACTTATCGTCAACACAGAATTGGAAAGGAATGTCCTCCATCCATACCACATTTCTCGTCCCACTTGCCTGAGCCATTATAATTCGTCAACAAGACCGGGATACCTTTGTCAATAGTAGCTGCCGTGACGCCAACTTTCGTGGCGAAGAGGCCCTGGACGTGGTCGAATAAGCGGCCCTGTGAGCCTAAAGTTTCCTGCAGATGGGATTCCAAGGTTTCCGCATCGTGGCATCCGTCACGGTACCACGACCTCAGAACACGCCGGAGACGATTAAGGAGGCTCGTTCGATCGGGAGAGGGAGGAAATAGCTGCTTGGCCAGGGTATCAAACATCTTCACACACTCCGAAACTGGTAGCTGGCGCAGGAAGAGGATCAACACGATGAGGCCCCCTGATCCCATATCAGCCAGGTCAAAAGCCAATGTTGGATCGTCAAACCCACCAACGCTGGTGCCATATGCAACATCGAACAAATCCTGGATTCTCCAAATTTTTCCTAGAATACTTTGTAAAACATCCATAAATCCTATCGCTATCACTCCGAGAGTTCCCCCACCGTCTATGCTCAAGAGCCGTAATCCGACAGTGAGCGGCCTCAATCCTACCAGGAGCTTCCCCATTCGATAAAGCATACAAGCGTCAATCCGATATTAAGAGTCAAAGGCCGAGGTTTCATCGCCGATATTTCGAACGCAAACCTCGCATATGGCGTGTCTATAAGAAAGAGTAATCTCAGGCATTCGTCGAATACAATAAAAGCAGGTTTCATTGCTCTTCATCTGCACCCAATCAATATCGAGAGAAGCCGTTTTCTCTCGGTGCATCTGTAGGGTGGGCTTCCCGGATGCGATCATGGAGGAATGGAGTTGAACCAACTGGCTGCGAATGAAGGTGTCCTGGTGCTGAACGAGATCGCGGTCATCGTACGTCTCAGTAAGGGACTGAAGGCAAAGATGCCGATATTGAACGTCATAAAGCATCCCTGAATCGAAAACTGCGGATTTTAGTCAGATGTTGAGCATCCATGTTCGCCAAGGCCAGGATTATCTTACCATGCATCTTTGGGGGATATGCGTCCAACATAATACTTGAAGTAACGAAAGTCATCAGTGCGTCCCGTGGAACCTGGCGGTCCTCTCCGGATCGCATGAATCTGGACAAGTGGTGAACGAAATCTGGCTCGACGTCGTTGCCCCTCCGGCTCGCCAATATGAAATCGAATGGCCGACTCATTGAGACTGCCGTGTGGGCCACAGCCATGCGAAAAAACCGAGTGATGTGCTTAGCAGAATACAGACAGCCGAGATCTTGTCGCGCTTGGCGCATCTCGTCCATCTCCCTCCAAAGGAGCTCCTTGAGCCGTCGAAAACGTGCCAGGGGAGACAGCTGCTCAGTGGCCAGGTGAAGCACTTTGATCGAAGAGAAGAATTCTTTCAGAGTTCTATTGTGGAGGCCCTGCTGAAGATCGTCTATCCTGAGAAGATCATAGGTGGGACTGGGACTGGCTGCGTCTCCACGTCTAACGATAACAACTCTCGGTCGAATCTTGTCGAAATAAACGGACGCGCTGCCGGCCGCGGCCTATAACTTCAGCGATTAGACGGTTTATTCGAAGTCGGCAAAGTCATCGGCAAACACGTAGACGACATCGGCGAAGAGACAGAAGAGGCGGGCGTGTAAGACGTTGTAGAGGTGTTGCACAGTCGTATCTTCGGCCCACTGGATGGGAAATGACTCGGTCTCACAGACGCGAGGATCCTCGGCTGCCAAGGGTATCGCTTGACTTGGGCTACTCTCCGCAAAAAAGATAGGATGATCGGAGTAAGTGCTTGCGTTGTCGATTCGCAAGGTTGCCACACCGTCGTAATAGTGTTTCTTGAAGTTGTTGTCGGGGAAAAGTTCCCGAAGAGCAAGATCCTTGACTTGTCGTCCCACGAACAATAGGGAAGAAGGTCGTTGATTCGAGGGATTTTTCAGTTCCCTTACCAACTGGCTTATGCGACTAGGGTCGAGAAGCCTGAGATCGTTTATGCCAACTACCTGCAACCACGCCAGTTGTTCGGAAGAAGCCATACGCACGGTCGACAAAATTTTAATGGAAGCAAGCCGGATTAGATAGATGGAATGACAAAATGTCGATCGGAAGAAGAAGGGGACGCCATACGGGATTTAATAGTACGGACGGTCATCCATAATTCGATGCTTTTGATGGATCCGCTTTTGGCGACGGGAGGGCAACTTCTTTTGCCACCACTTCAAACATAAGGAACACTGTCCACAGCAAAAGATTTGCAGCCAAGGAGCTTGCGATGACAAGATTTCATACTGATGGAACTATCTAAGTACGCAGAAAAATAACTCAGAGTGAAGTTGACTAAGAATCAAATACAAGAACGATATCCGCCGCTCTATCCCTCAACTACGCACTCGTTTTCGCTGCTCACGGGCTTCAGACAGCAGCACCATCTGCTCATTCTCTTCTCCACTGCTCTCAGAAGTCGGTGACATGGACGTGCTTTCGGGCGCGACCTCGAAGTTGCGTGATAGCTCTTCCAGTAAAAGTCGCTTGTGCTGGAGGTCGTCTCTGGTGTTATAGAGCTCCTGCTCTAAGCTTTTTGTCTTCGCCTCTAGTTGTTCGAGTGCCCCTTTCATGCCATTCCCTTCGAGCCAAATTGTGCCAATGCTTGCGTTGTCGTTGAGATCCGCTCTCCTCGGAACCTTAAGAGTATCTAGAAATCTAATGAAGTCCCGAATATAGGCACGCTCTTGCTCCAGCGACCTCTCGGTTGCTTTGTGATAGCTGGACTCGTGGTTCAGGGATTGTATTATAAGAGCGCGCTCCCTTTTCTCTAACTCTAATGCCTCCTGCTGAGCTGCAAATGCTCTTTAATAGTTGCTCACGGTCTCTTTCAATTTTGCGACTTCTTCGCTTTAGGTATTGAAGAGCCTCATGCGGACCTCGTTGGACTGATTGGCTTGACCAGCTTCGAAAAGCCGTTGGTGCAATATGGCATTCTCATTTTCGAGCGCCTTCTTCTTCCAGCGGAGTTTCTCGTGGGAAGCTAGCTCAACCCCGCACGTCTGGCAGATGGCTTGGCCGGGCTGTTGCAAATGTCATTGTTTGTCCATGCAAGCCGTGGGACTTTTCATACCGCTCTGGAAAATTGAAACAGTGCACATCCACCTTGCGTTGCCATTATTATCAGAGCGAAGGTTGGACGGGAATGTGAGGCTGTGAGGATGTGAGGATGTGGTGACGGGAATGTGAGAATGTGGTGACGGGAATATGAGAATGTAGTGACCGCTTTGAATGATTCGAGCACCTGGATCGTTCGGGACAAGCGATCGAAGAAGATGTACTTTATACATCGTTCGAACCCTGAAACAAACCCTGAAACAATGTTCCCAGACCAGTCCATCGCTGAGCCACCCAAACCTCAACGATGCCCAGTGCTATTTTAGGTGACAGCTCTTGTGCAATGCTTCAGGTACCTCGGGATTACATTTCCATCTAAATGTTTCATGAATGAAGGGACGCAAGGAGCAAAAAATGCACTGAAGTCATTTACGCGCTCGGACCGCCGTCAAGTACACTCAAGTCACGCTTGCGGCGGCGCTTTTCACAGCAAGAGGATGGGGCTGTACGGATGGATCTCAATCCATGTCCTCATCCTGCACAGCCTTATTATCGCTCTTTGCTTTCGCAACAAGGAATCTTGACTAATGTCATAGAGACTGCTTGAGCAGGATGATTGGCTACCTAAGGTCGGTAAGCTTTAGCGCTCGGTAATTCCGCGGGGCTTATGCAAGTCATCACCCCTGCCAGGAGGATTCGCGGCACAAATGCTGCTGTGCATAGGGCTTATGCGAGCTGAGCCAATTTGCGGGGTAAAATTCTCCGAGCTCCAGCGATATGACTGGTTCACATCCAATGCTCCATTAATGGCACCTTCCTGCGCCAGAAGTGGATACACGGTTGTATTGAGATTTAAAAGGAAACCGCGATGCGTGGATATCAGTGCACCATACTTGCAAGCATTTTCTGCCATGGCTAGTTTTTTCGATGAACAGTACCCCGAAAATGGATGGAACGACTTCATTAACAGCAACTACGCGACTGGCTATGAAGACCCGACATTGTTCTCGTCCTTAGATTATTTCGTTAGTCATGGCATCTTGGAACCCAATCCTCGACTGACGACCATCTTTCAGGATCTTTCGGCCGGAAATCCGCATGCAGATCGAGTCTCTACCCCGGCGTGCATCGACCATGCCAACCGGCAGGGTTCGCTCGGAGGTCAAGATCCCAGCGTTAGAGCAGGGGAGATGGAATCGGAATATAAAGAGATCAAGGCATTGTATGGAGAGAATACTGTGGTCTCGACATTGCTAATGTTTATATAGGATGGTGGAAAATTCAAGGTACCTCGATAAGGCAAATCAACGAAAAGTATTAACATTGGCGAAAGACAGATAGACCAACTGGGCCAACACGTCGAAGCGTTGCATCCCTATTTCGAAGCAATGAGGTCGACACTGAAAGATTTGACAGAGCAAGTCAATCGGCAGTGGGTAGTGAAAACACCCATAACTCCTTTCCCAAAGAGAGAAGACGGTCCGAGCCAGGGAGTGAATTCAGGTAAAGCCAACAAGGGCGAGATCGCCAGCGGCGAGGGAAAGGGAGGTTAGGGAGTTTTGAAATTTACGCCCTCCAGGCACCTGAGACAGACTCCACTGGTTCTTGTAATGCTTTTAGTCGCACATTGCTGGAGTTTTCTTTAACGGAAACTGTAACGATTCTTAAGCGTTTGTGGTCTGGTCTAAATAAGATGGGGCGAAGAGGGTCCCTGCCCAATAGAAATCCTCATTTTTTCACCTTACTTAGAAGCTTACGAAGGCACATCTCATCGTCGTATTGGCGATATTCGCTAGCGAGTCAATGAGGCAACACCTGTCACCGAAGGAGATCAACACGTCAAGGAAACCTCGCAAGAGAGGCGATGGTAAGTTCCGACATAGATACGGCAAAATCTCATGTAAGCATAACGGCAGTTCTGTCAAGGATTGGTGCGGCGTTAATACCCGCCTGCAGCTGACAAATCGAGGTGGGATTTCCATCCTTGTCATTGCTATGGTAATTCGATCAGAAGTTCGACCACGGAGTAGGGCCAAGGAGAGAGAGCTCTCAGCCTCTGCTGTACCAGAAGCTTCGCTCATTACCTAAAGCATGGGCGCCCACGAAGGAAGACTGATCTTAGCATCTGACTCTGGACCCTGAGCATCCAGTTCTGGGACAGGAAATCGCATTTCGATTCCCGACCCTAATTTGAAGACAAAAGCATTCATCTTTAGTCCATGCATGATCAAAAGGATTGGAAGCACGAGTACAAAGACAGTATGCAGGGCGAGGGAGAGCTTCCTCTTGAGAGGCAAGCAAGTTTTGAGGAGCACTAGTAATGAAGTTAGCTCGACTCGAAAGGAACTGTCTCACATTTTATGCGCAGTGGTCCGTGCTTCGGCAGTTTCGGCAAGTTGTGCCCGGCACTTTTCTATAATTTTCATCATCCCATCCCACAACCTGCACTCCTGGTACTTCTTCCAGAGTAACGTCCCTCCCTGCGTAGCGAGACACCCTCCGTGCCGAGACATGTGAAGGGTACTTGGACTTTGACCGGCTAGATTTCTGCGCACACACCAATGTTTGCCACAGTTCTGCATGCATCATGTGCTATAGCTATTCGTGAACATCCAAGACCCCTCATAATTAAAAATTACATTGACTTTATTGCTTCTATTTCAAAGTTACAAAGAACTTTCTTTTTGCGTAAAACGACGTCCTTCCGTTGCAGCATCACTGTCAGACTCTTACTATCCGCGATACCTACAGAAGGGCCTTTACCAACCTCAGGGCCTAGTAAAGTCCAATTCAGTAAGTTATCAGCCTTGTGTTCGTTGTTTGCACCCAAATTTATGCAGGGTTGTCACGCTGATCGGTACCCCCGGCTGGTGCCAAGCAGCCCGAACATCCCACGTAACAATCGCCGTGTAATTTACTGGTATAGAACCGAACTGATTGCTGAAGAGCAATTAGTAGAGCTGGGAGGTAGCTAATAATAAGGAAATGCCTCATGCTACTACCCCGCTCCATACCTTTACCGATATCGGTTAGGGTACGGGGACTTAGGTAGGACAGGTACGCAGGGCCGAGCACTGGGAGACGCGCCGCAGATTGACGAGCACCTCTTGTGGTGTAATTCCATCCCAAATCGCACGGTTCCACCGGGGGAAGAGGTACCAGATCTTGCCAGCATGCTGCCAAGAAATTATTGCTGGACCCAACCCAGGAAGGATGGATAAGGCGAGTAGCGCGAGACAGACTGCAAATGAAGCAGAAGCCACCTGAATCGCAGGTTTGCACCAGCCTCGAAGCGAGATAGCCATTAGACGACTAAGGTGGCGATGCGCCCAAGGTGGAGAGCGCAGGCTGCGGGAGCACCGTGGAGCAGGTAGACTGCTGTGTTTGCACATCCGCAATGCGGTAACGCTGTACCTGTGACTTATCCACGTCCGGGTTTGCACCAGCAACCACTCGAAATGGCAACTTACTCTATCAATTCATCTAGCCTATGGATATGAGGAAACAATAACGTATTTGAGCTCGTCTGAGAGGCATTGAAGATCACGAGAAACATACAGTCATTACACTATTGCCGTTACACAAATGAGGGAATGTCAGAGGCCGTCTGAACCGAAAGACATCCTCACACAATACCAATCCGGATCGTATCTTCATTGCTGCTTCGATCACGCTCTGATATACCTCTTATATTCCTCGTCCCAGTTTGGTTTTCCATCTACCATTCTCGGCTTGAGAGCGCGGAGTACATTTCTTGTCCTTTCTCCCCATTGGTCACCAACCACCTCGTAGATGTCTGGGCTCAGCAATCTGTACTGGTGGATGCTAGTACTCAATTCCGCGTACAGTTCATCTCCTGACCTGTAGCCATTGCCTTTCAACCCTTTCTTCGACTCATCAGTGATGGTTGGTAAACCTGGAACTGTACTTCTTGGCGCTGGAGGTGTCACTACCACCCCTCTGGAGCCTGCGAACATGTCCTGCAAATTCGTGAGAGGATGTACCTCTCCAGGACTAATTCGATATCCATTATTTTCTTCGATGATCGCCTCCTTCCAGAACTTCTGCCAATTGTCTGTGGAGTTTCGCGAGTCGTAGCGTGGAAGACTTGCATTCGTCCTCGTCCTGGGAGGCAAGTGCTCCGCCAGATGGCGAAAGACAAGGGCGGTGATTATCTCCTGCTGCTTTTTGTTCAGCGCGATCTGGGCTTGTAGGTCGTTCTGGAGTTTCTGAAAGAATGGCATCCGCGTTGCATTAAAAAGTCTCAGCTCCGCAAGGTTCATCTCGGGCTCCTCATATGCTTTCGGACATCCGACATGGTGTGTAAATGCTTTAAGCTGGCCGTTGAAAATGCGAACGCGGTCGTGGCGAGGGATGAAAACATCCAGGCAGTTCTGTATGGCGGCTAACCATCTCAAATGTTTCTGAGATGAACCATCTACGCCCCCTGGGCCAGGAAATATGTTTTCAGTGTTGCATGGAGTCACATGTATAAAGGCATCGAATGATCGTCTGTGACTGCATGGTGTTAGATGGCGGGCTCAGGATCTCCGTAACTATTGCCAATACGGATTGACTTACGGAGTGTCCAAGTGTTTCGCTCCATATCTTGACTTGGCTTCGCTGGCAGCTTTACAGTATGAGCGCCTCTCCTCGGAGTCCTCTGCGTCTTGAAATGACAATGCCCTCTCCATCGGCCCGACATCACCTTTGAGAGTGACAGAGGTCGGCATGGGCAGCTCCGTACGCTTCTGAAATGCATAAATGTATTGCAGGTATTCCAATGCTTCATCGTGCCTCATGAGATAATCGTTCCTCTCTCCGTATTCTTGCGCCTCCTGAAACTGCTCCAGAGTTCGTATACATTCACTGCCGTTCTCCAAGAAGGCCTTCCGTGCTCCTATGAAGCCTGACTCTGATCTGGATATGTCATCCGTCTTGAACTCGTCGATCCAGTCGCACCCTCTTTCGATACTCTCTAGGTCTGTTCGGTCAAAATATTTTGCGAGCTTCACAATCGTATTATTCACGGTTGATGAGGAGCTAGAGATTGTGTAAAGACCTGAGGGTTCGGGTTCGGGTTGGGGTTCCGTCAATTCATCACGATCTGAGAGTTCGGCCCAAAACATGATCGTTCTCGCGTCCTGAGCCATCTCGATATGTTATAATGTGACAATTTGCCGAATTCTATGCGAGCGCAGTGGAACGTGCAAGTAAGAATATAAAAACTGACGACTGAAGCTTCAACGGCGAGAATTGTTAAGAGTTGACAGCCTGGATGACAAGCTTTGTTGCCTGAGGCATGTGATTGGTCGTAGCTTAGTCATCTGGGGAAAAGACTTCTATGATGCAGCTGTTCAGAGTAGATAGGACCGAACGTGGCGGTCATATCTCTCTGGTGGAGGGAAATGGACGCTGCATGACTTAGAGGCCGCGTTGGTGACGCTTCAAAGCTACTGTTTGCTGCAGTGGCGGTCCGATCAGAGGAGCTATGCGATGCACAAGCTGGTGCATGCGTGGGGCTACGATCGGCTGGAGGCGGAGGAGCGGCGACCTCTCAGCGGCCTTGCGCTGGAGTTGATGACAGATGCTACGAGCAAGGAAGAGGTCGATCCGAGCCAGCGACTCCGACTGGTACCGCACGTGATGGCGTGCTTTGGAGCCTTCAGCCGCGTGGAACTATCTTCTGGCGAGGTAGGACGGGATGATCTTACGATGATGGACAGGATAGGAGACTTTCTGTATCGGAACGGGAGGTGGTCGGAGACATAAAAGATATAAGTGTTCCACTTCACCCAGATGGAGGCGATATTAGGTCAGGAGCATCCAGATACGCTGACGAGCATGAACAATCTGGTATCGGTATTGAGGAGTTAGGGCAAGTACAAAGAGGCGGAGCAGATACATCGACAGGCGCTGGTCTTAAGGGAGCCAGTGCTGGGCAAGGAGCATCCAGATACGCTAACGAGCATGAACAACCTGCCCGCAACGTGCTGGAAACAAGACCAATGGGAAGAGGCTGGAGGGCTGGAGCTGCGGGTAATAAGACAAGAAAAAATACCTTGGGCCCAGAGCATCCCGATATACTGGCCAGTATGCACAATCTCGCGTTCACATAAAAGTCTTAAAGCCGCAATAAAGAGGCCATCTCTCTAATGAAAGATTGCTTCGAGCGATGGAAGCAGACTCTTAGCGCAAAGCATCCAGATACGAAGAGCTCCTTTGAAGCATTGCATAAATGGGAGAATGGAGAAGACGAACTCGAACATTTAGCTTAGGCTACCCTTATCCATAAGCATTCTAAAAGACGTAATTCAACTACACCCCAGCTTTCCCCTGCGAGGACGTTTAACAGCTACGGGCACAAGAGGGATAAGCCGATTCTTTGCAAGAGTGCTAAAAAGAAACCCAGCCACTATACGATCCGGCGAAGAAACGATTGGTCGAGAGAAAAGCAAGAGTGAAGGGGCAATGGCAAATTAAATGGCAATAACAGCCAGGTGAGGGAGATGGGATAGGCAACGTGAGCGATAACGGATAACTTATGCTATTGATGTCTGTTCTTAGCGGTCTCTACTTAAACCTTTTATAAGGTAATAAATCGTTAACTTAATCGTCTATAGAAAGTTCTGGAAAAGCGCCATACTCTTTATCCCATCTGGCTTAGCGTAGAATAAAATACAGCCCATATACGCACACTAAATCCTGGCACTAAAACAGTTTTCAGACTTTTTGCTCGGAGAATTTCGGCATGCACCTTTTTGGAAAGCTTAACCTTAGTAAAGGCTTGGAGCTTGTTCTTTGATGATATAGCCATCATCCTCATCCTCCGAATATTAAAGATACTTTCATAGCTGGTGTAGAGCAGGGGTGTAAAGCTGAAGTGGTTCTGGGTATCACGAATAGAACGATCGATAGCGTCATTAACACCGCTGTAATTTTCTCGCCGCAAACTGATTTTCTAGGGAGAAACATTCGAAGACTATATTATGTTACTTGTATCTTTACAGACTTCAAAGGTGGAAATTGTAGAGGTTTAAACAATTGATGTGTCTCGGCACGGGGGGTGTCTCGCCACGCAGGGAGGGACGTTAACTTACGAGGATCTCACTCTGTGCGAAGAGAAGATGAGAGGATTGCGGGCACAGACATCCCCTTTTACTAGCCTTAAGAATTGGTCAAGACGGTTACAAGTCTTGGAAGTTGAGGGAATGGATGATGCATCGGTATAAGTCATAATTTTGTCTGTTAATCCACCAAGTATTCAAGAACTAAACGATACCTCGAGCGTATCACACTAAATACTGCTGTAGAATGAATACATTGTTAATAAAAATGTCACAACCCAAATGCGCTTCCTTCAACAGTCCTGCGACAAGAATCACCCTCTTCACTCAAAGGCCAGGATTGATCCAAAATCTCACGCAGCCAATGTTTCCCCAATTGTTGCAAGAGGTAGAGGTGCCCGCGAAATAACTGTCAATGAAATCGCCGCACCGGTCTCCGTTACTGGAATCCTTGGTGGAAATGTCGAGTTGCTCTTGGCCCTGGAGGCCCCGGTAGAGTAGTTCAAAGCTGTACGCCGTGCCATCCTCCGTGGGAAGCCACGTTTTCCCGGGAGACTGCGTGAGATCGTCCACCGTTCCTATAAACCCGTTGCAGTCCCTTTCGCTATAAACGGAAGCTCCGATCTTTGAAGACTTGTCCTGCCATACTTAGCCATTTTTTCAAAAGGGCTGGCGGGCTCATACCTGTCGTTTCTCTAATTGCTCGTCAATCTGGCCTTTGACTTGGGTTTCCGAACCTTTAGCTTCATTAGCAAAAGGATTATTGCTCTTTAGACTGCTTTTACCATCCGTATCGTGTGGGGAATTTGCCATACTGGGAGCTGCCAGAGCTGTGAACATTCGAGTAACGAGGATGGTACCGTAGAGCAATGCTTTGGAGGAGCGCATTTTCAGATTTTCAAAGAAGTAAATGTCGAATTTCGTTCAGAAGTGGAGCGAACCCGTTGCCTTAATATAATTACGGTCTGGACGACCCCTAGCTTCCACAGATCCACAATTGGCTCCCTAAAGGCGGTAGGTGGTTTTTAGATGCTCAATAAGGGAGTCAAAATAGGATTCCTCTTTAGCGAGTCTCCAATTCTTGCAACTTCACGCGGAATAGACTTTTGCACTGCAAGATCGGTTACCGGCCAAAAGTTCCGAGGGTGGTGCAATAATACTATGACTGTGTGATTCTCGTATAATGGGCTCATGCTTTGTAAAGGAAAATATGAATCCGATTTCCAAGTATTTTCGATGTATGAATGTATTGAATTGAAGCTCTATCTAAGCCAGATGGCGACTATATATTGCCGTCGGTCATAAAACCGAGATATCCCTCGCTGTGACACGGTTCGTAGTAGAGGCGCATATCGCTCGAGTTGATAAGAGCAGCTACAATGCTCTGCATGAAAATACTTGATTTGCCTAGTGAACCTTTCTGTGGACACGGGATCGGGGCGAGTGATGATGGTGACCAAGTTTATGTGCCAGGGGAAGTGTCAACAGTGGGGAGCCATGTGTTTTTTCTGTCCGTGATTCATCATTCCTGATCTGTATGTCCATTGGATTTCCTCCTTTGGCTGGTTGCCTTGAGGGTGCTTAGCAAGACGTCCCGATGCAACAAGAAACTAAGTTACTCTTGAGGTTGCTTACGTTGGCCTTGTTATCATTAGGATAAGTGTAGGCAGCCCCTGCGCAAGCTTTGAAAAAAGGCGGAGCGGGTTCATCCGCGATGTTCTGAGCGGGGTTGAGGCAGACAGGGCCGTCGACTTGACTGCTACATGTGATACCTGGCTGTTTGAATAGATCGATGTTGCAACCAGAGACCGCTGTGCCCTCAGAAGAGCATGTGATGAGCACAGAGTAGCCATCGACATAGCTGACGTCGATATCAGGTGGACCCGTAAAGCTGCCTTCGATCTTACTACTCCGATAGTCGGTGTTGGGCCCAACGTATATCCTTCCTGCCCATCCAGTTAGGAAAGCGTATTGAGTAGGCGAGTTGTCGGGGAGGACGGTCGCTGACGGATTTCCTACCGGGGCGGGGCCGCCAGTATTAGAAAGAAAGGACAGAGATAATTGACTTCCGTATACGTTCGTGATCGAAATCGTTATATAATCGGCTGAGCCATCGGTGCCCGTGGTACTTATAGGGGTTGGAGCACTCGTGACTGGAACGGAACTTGAAGCTGGGGTCGAATGTCCGTCCCCGAGAGTCACAGTTACAGTTACGGCCGGCGGGCAGTTGAATGGACTTGCAGCTACCAGAGCCGCAAGGGCCAAAATAGCAATCTGACAGGATTTCTTCATATTATAGCTGAAGGGTCAAGAGAATCGTCTGTGTCAAAGAAATCTAGGGCTGTCGTTGCCTTTTGTGGTGCTTCAACCAGTGCGTCAGTCTTTGGATGCTTATGGAAGCATCCATAAATGGACCCCCTTATGAGATTCCTTCGAGCGGCCAAGCACACAGCAGCACTTCCTTTACGGCCCATATTTGGTGTCCTCTTCTTGCATGGCGTTTGTGGTACCCTGTGAGAAATAGTGCGGATTCTTCTCAAGGGCGTCAACCGTAGATAAGAACGCTGCCACATCAAAATGATCCTTCCGGTGAGCATTGATACCCGCTTCCCAAAGGAATTGGAACACATCCTCATGCTCTCCAATCGCAGCGTAATGTAGTGCGATCCCGTGATCTGCTGCAGCCCAAACGTCAACGCCAGCGTTAATAAGGAGTTTGACAATGTTCATATGCCCTTTTTGGGCTGCAACGTGTAGCGGTGCCTTGAATGCTTCCCCATGTCCCGTTACGTTGTATTCGCGTCTGATGTGTTCTTCGGCTCTTTCTTGACTTTGCATTCGTATTCTGTTGTCTTCACGGAATTCCAGCTCGATTTGTCGACGGGCCTCACCTTCAGGTCCAGCGGTAGACGGAGCCGATGGGTCTGCGCCGGCTTGTATAAGCTGGTCCACAGCCTCTTCGTTTCCTGCCTGGACGGCGCATAGCAACGGCGTTTCGCCCTTGTCGTTCCGAATGTCGATCTTATGAGAGTGTTGGAGCTGACGGTGTTGGAGCAGTAGAGTCAAAAGAGGTAGATTTCCTTTCGTAGCTAGATGATGTAGCGCCGTGTCTCCGTCCTTGTCCTGGATTGACATATCTGCTCCTCTTTCTAATAAGAACTTGAAGGTGGCTTCGCGGTTGTGCAAAGCTGCCTATAGCAAGACGGTTTCTCCACTTGTCCGGGTATATGTAAGGGCTATATCATAGAACTTGGCTGATAGGACCGAGTTAAAGCGACGAGCCGTTCGTAAAAGCAAGCTCAAGTCCTTCGGCCTAAGGTAATCAGTAATGATGGAGATAATTTCGTTGGAGAGACTGTTGAAAGTCACGATGAGAGGCGTCAGACCCACAGTCCGTACAGGTTCTGTACTAAGGTTCGCGATTTTCGAGCACGTGGAACGAATCTCTTCAGATGTCGTTTGTGGTGCAAGTGATTCTTGGTAAGAAGGCTGAGGCGGTGCAGTCCGGCGTATCCAAGGTGCTGAGACATCCAAATCCATGATGACAATTATAGATTGGGCTTAGCAGGCTGCGCCCTGGGATGCTGCCTTGGGGGGCTCTGCCCTCTGGGGCTGCGCAAACTCCATGCGGCGCAAAATCATCGCGACCACAACCCACAACGTACCCTTTCTCCGGAATGAGGCGTGTCGCTGGAGAGCATTACAGTTCTCTTTCTGGTGATGCCGTCCGGGTCGTTGATCTTTGAGCTCCCGGCGGAACTGAGAAGCCATATCTCGCGATTCCTGACATTATCTCGCGCTGGCCGCTCCACAATAGAACCACACTTCTCTTTGTTTATCGGCAGATCTACAACGAGGTCCTGAGGTTCGTATATATATATTATACATACCCCGAACTTAGGATTGGGAATTGCCCTTCCGGGTCGGGAAAGGGAGCAAAGCCGCTATAGAGAGAGCAACGGGGGAGCAAGAAGGCGCAGCAGAGGAGCACGGGGGAGCATCGAGGAAGTACGATGGAGCACCGGGGGAGCAGATAGGCCGCAGCAATGGAGCACTTCGAGGCGGTGCAGGGCGAGATGGGAGCCTGGTTTGGCTGCCTCTTGCCCGGCTAGAGCTGCCCATTATAGGTGAGGCTAATGATATCCACCCTAAGGTAAACAGGGCGCTTAGCGATGACTTCAGATCACCTAAGGTTACGCTGGGATCTTTTTCCTCCTCTTTTCCTTCTTTTTCTTTTTCGTCTACTTCCATTCCTACTGCCTCATCGGTCGTGCTTCTCCTCACAATGACACCAAACGAAGAACGAGTCTCCGGCTGGCAGTCCACCAACTGCGGCAGAGGAACGAGTGACATCATTTGGAGCTGCTTAGTCACGATTTTCCTCAGTGTGTGGACCGTCATTCACCTCCCTGTCGGAGAATATGATGGCGAACGTGCTAGTACGTGGAGGGGCAAAATAGTTCGAAGTCGGATCGCTATGGCATTTGTTGGATTCGTCGCCCCAGAATACATAGTGATGAATGCAATAAATGACTATTATGGCACATCCAAGATATTGGAAACATGCTTGAAGCTTGGGCATTCCAAAATGACGCGCACGCACGCCTTTGCGCTTGATATGGGCGCTTTCTGCATTCAAACATCAGATGGGAGATACCATCAAGCCAGCCGCCAAAATTTTAGACCAGTCTGTCGTACTACGGAGGACCTAGTATACTTCCAATTCGGACTCTCGGATTACGAAATCAAACCGGGTTTCCTGGAGAAGATCTGTCAGACTCCCGCAGATGAAATCAAGGACCGTGCCAAATCCGATAGCCTTGCCAAAATAGTAGCCTGTGTCCAGTCATTGTGGCTAGCTGCACAGGTCATAGCTCGACTGTTCGGAAACATTGCGGTGACACCTTTGGAAGTCGCGACGACAGCATATGTTGCTTGTGCTCTTATTGCGTACGTCTTTTGGTGGGAGAAGCCTCAAAATATTGTGGTGCCGATTGTCATTAGGGATAGTGAGGGTTTCATTGGCAAATGTACATGGTCACATTCTCAATATGACCGTGCGAGAGACACTTGGCAAGAATACTTGTGGGCTGGGTGCGCCGTGGTTCAAAAAGGGGCATTCACTTACCAAGGCATTCGAGCCATGTCCAGCAGGATCATGTTCTCCACCTGCGTTTTTGCGGGTATCCATCTGGCTTCTTGGAATATTGAGCTCCCTACCCGTGTCGAGGATTGGTTTTGGCGAGCAAGCGCCTTGGGCTGCCTCGTTCTTCCAGTGACCATAACCTTAATATCGCTCAATCCTTTCAAGAAATTCTCGAATAGCTTTGGGCCGTTTGCATATGCTTGCTTCGTTCTATACGCTCTGGTCAGATTGTTCCTGTTAGTGGAGATGTTTGTTAGTCTGAGGCTGCTTCCAAAGAGTGCTTATCGTTCTGTTCAATGGGCAGATTTTCTGCCCCACGTATAGTAGGAACCATGAACGAGGCAAAGGATAGAGGAAAATTGGAGTCCTTTAAGCTCTTTCCTTGCTATGTATAGGGATCCCAAGTCTTTCTAGACCCTACACTTCCGTAGTATTCAGGTGGTTAAGTTAGTCGGTTAGTTATGTAACATAGCAGTATACAATTCGCGGTTCGAGCCCCAGCTAAAAGAATATGATATAGTCTAATAGTCTGATTAACAGCTATATGATAAATACTATTATAGATATCATAGTAGGCGGTCGGTGTAGCTATAACCGGCTCCTCTCTGATTAGTATCTAAAAGAAGCTGTAAAGTTGTAACAATGTATTACTAGCTAATGAGAAGGACATGGCTGAGGGGGAGCACGGGGAAGCAGAGAGGGAGCACATCAACGAGATGAGCGTCAGCGGGGGAGCAAAGCGGCAGCACCTGAGTCACCTAGCGGTCACGTGTTGGCCTGGGCTCGGGGACAATATATAAAGAAATCACCTTTTTGGCCTCGTCCTCGGTCTTCTAGGACTGTTTCAAAGTTCATCTCAGCAGCAGTATTGGAGAATCTGGCGAGAAGTGTCCTCATGGATCCAGCAACGCCGTTAAATCTCGGCCATGACGTGGGAGCAAGGTCTCTCGCTTGTGGATGAGAGGCTCACAGGCCCTGAAAAGCTTTGGATAGACGTCCATCGACCATACGACTCGTGGCTGATTCGGGATGGCGCCTGAATTGGAACCCATGGTTGACCATGTGTTAAAAATATAACCCTGAGGACGGAGAATGTAGCAAAACTGGAGCTGAAGGGAGTCAATATTGGATGCAGAGGAAGCTGGAGCTTGAGGGAGCAACAACTGGAGCTCAACATGAAAGCCTCAAAATTGGCTTCCCTCCACCGAACGCTATACGAACAAGACCTGGAAAGAAAACACTCCGAGTGCTGGTCTCCCGACATTTCTCTCCCAACTCGCTTTCCATCATTTGGCGGTATCCACGACAATGACATCCCCGCTCGGTAGTACTGGCACTGCGCTCTACGCTTCACCAGAAGCAGCAAGACACGCTCAAGGGCTCTCGCTCCGGAACTTTCTGGCATCACTCGTAACATCGGCGGCCATATTTGCTACCGAAGTCTGTGTATTTATTCTTCTTAAGGATCGACTCAAACAAATCTAGTGAGCCCCTGTCACCTTATAAGCGCAAAGATACTGAGTCGGTATGCCAGTCAACCTCGAACTTATCTTATACCTGAAGGACAACGCATAATTCAACGTCCTTTAGGTACTATATCCTGGATCCCACGTATATTCTAGCTTCCCGACAGGATCATCTTACAGTACTCGGGCTTAGACGCTTTCTTCTTCCTTCGATATGTCCGCACTCTCCTCACCATCTTCACCAGCCTATCGGTCGTCATCATACCATGCCTTGTTCCCCTGAACCTACTTGGTGGCAATGGTGTTACAGGTGGAACCCAAGGTCTCGACAGGTACAGCTGGGCGAATATCGGACTCGATCACACTATATTCTACTGGGCCCATCTGTTCATAGCCTTGCTTGTGATTATGTTCATATGTTACACCATTTACGTGGAACTACTTTTCTACGTTCACGTCCGTAATTCATACCTGGTCTCACCTGCGTACCGTCTCTCAGAGGCTGCCAACACGATTCTGGTGACCGATATTCCCGAGGAAGACCTTCCGGTATTGGAGGATGTGTACGGTATATTCCCCGGTGGAGTCCATTCCGTCTAGATCAATCGAGATCTCTCTACTCTGTCGGAGAAGATCCAAGAGCGAAAAAAGCTCGCCACCATATTGGAAGTCGCGGAGACCAGCCTTATATCATCGGTAACGAAGTCGTTCCGTCAACGCAAGAGCCACGAGCTTGCACAATCGAGTGGGGCGGATACCGAAAAGGAGGGACCATTATAAAGGCGCTACATGAAGGAGAAGGACCGTGATCATATGTATATTCCACGACAAGGATACAACTGGATGCTAGTAATTCCTCTCATCGGAAAAAGGGTTGATACCATCCACCACTGCTTAGGCGAGCTGGCACGAATAAATAAAGAGATCAGGGCAGAATTAATAGAGCTGGCCGAGGTCGAGTCGGATAGGAGAGAATCAAATAAGTATCCACGAATGAAATCCGCCTTTATACGATTCAACACTCAATCTACCGCGTATATAGCCTATTAAACCCTCCTAAACTCCAACCCTCTACACTCATCCGCCCGATACATCAATGTTTCCGTGCGGGAATTAAGATGGAGCACTTTAACTCAACGATGGTGGAATCGATATATACGGAGTAGGTTGGTATGGATCGCCATCGCTTCTCTTCTTATAATGTGGGCGATACCCGTCGTATTCACGGGTTTCCTGTCCTAAATTACTACCCTGGGAGACTCCGTGTCGTGGCTTCACTGGATATCCGACGCTCCGGCGTGGCTGAGTAGGATTATTCAAGGTGTGCTGCCGCAGTCGATATTAGTAGCATTGAACGCATTATTGCCGCTGGTCCTGCGCGTTATCACAGGTTGGCAAGGTCTATTAACGGAGACGACAGTCGAGCTATCGCTGCAGAAGTACTATTTCGTCTTTCTCTTCACGTAAAATTTCCTTACAGTGTTACTTTCATCTAGTGTTACGGCCATCGCTCAAGAAATCCTCTATGGCCCGAAATCTATACCCGCACTATTGGCCAGAAACCTTCCTAAGGCGAGCAACTACTTTTTCTCTTATCTCACATTACAAGGTCTTTCGGTAAGTGCAGGTGCCTTCCTGTAAGCCGGAGGTCTAATCAACTGGCTTATCCTCGCCCCATGGACGGATCGCACACCGAGACAGATGTAGGAGAGACAGATGGATTTACCGGAGATCCGATGGGGTATATTCTACCCTCTTTACACGACCCTCGCATGTATTAGTAAGACGCTCGCATCTTCGCCGACGCCTCCGCTAATAATATAGGCCTGACGTACTCTATTATCGCTCCCCTGATACTCCCGTTTAGCGTCGCTACCTTCAGCTTATTTTGGTTCGTATTCCGCTATAACCTGCTCTACGTATCGGCTTTTCCGTACGATACTAGAGGTCAACTTTATCCGACTGCTTTAAAGCAACTCTTTACGGGGGTCTACATGATGGAGTTATGCCTTATAGGCCTTTTCCTGTCTATTCACGATGATCAGGGTGTTTTTACCGGCATTAGTCAGGCCGTGGTTATGATAATTGCTATAACATTGACGGTCATTTACCAACTGCTTCTGGGAAATATCTTCTCCTCAATTCTCAAATATCTGCCTGCCTTCCCGGAAGACAGGGAGGATGAAGGAGGAGAATCGAATTCGAAATCACTCCTTAGTACCTGCGCTCGATCATTTACGATACGTGGGGCACACCTGCTATAGCTAGATGAGACCTTCCAAGAAAGTCCCCTAAGATCTCTAAGAAAGTATTGACGAGCTCGCACGCAACGAACTCGACGTAATAGATCGGCTTAGGTATAAATATAAGGCTACTGACTATCGTAGCCCTGTCGTCTAGATTCTAAAGGACGACCTTGGAATCAGCGAAGATGAGATCGCCTACGCCAAAAACTACGCTTCAGATATTAGAATTAGTAATAAGTTTACAGACCTTGATATTAAAGGGCGTATAACGATTTTATAGAATATCTCTAAAACTGATATCGTTTAATAGATAAGGTCTGAAGCTGTTTTACTTTTCTCGGCCAGCGTTTATGGCTGGCCTACGGAGCACATTGAGAGCCACACCTATTGGTTGAACCCCTGAATAACGTGGGCGTAGACGGTTGGGTTAGCTGTCATGCATTTCACAGCCTTGCTTACGCCGGCTTTACGTTGAAAATAGTAACCCTTAGCTACCTCTAACATTCTGCATGTATTTTAACTTTCAGTTTCTATATTAAACAATCGGTCGACCTGATCACCATTTCTCGTAGGCGGTTCATGTAGTCCGGAGCGTTTCGCCTTCTTCGCTTTCCCCTTGGCTTCTCGCTACAGGATGAGCAAATCGATAGTGTCAAATTGTACTAACGATGAGTACAAGACAGGGGTTCGCTTTTAGATACTGCTGTTCGAAAGAGGCCCCTGTTATAGATACTAATGTCTGGAGCCAATTATGGATACTACCGCAAATTTAGATCCTAAATCGATAAGATATAGACTATTAGTCTGCCGAAAATGTTCGCAGATATTCGGATTCTCTTAGGAAGGGACTATTTATAAATATCACAACATCTATAATAGATACTCGAACTCTTAAAGTGAGGCTGTGCGGCATATCCTTTAAAAGACTACTAAGTTTTTTCCTAGTTTAAACGCTCTCTCAGGAGTTTGCTGGAGGAATCAAATCCTGAAGAGGACGATAATATGAACCGTAAGATCATTGACATCCTCTAGACGCAGATTCGGCGACTCTCTAGGAAAGGGCGAGAAACCGAAAAGGTCTTACAGCCTTCAGCGGCTCATCCGCAGCCAGATACTACGCCCAATACGACTCTGCCAAACAATAAAGCAGGGCTGGTCTCCACTCGAACTGTGCATCCGTAAAATAAAACTGGCCTTATTACGACTGCCAGTAATCAAGTAAACCCAGATATTATTTATTCCTCGACGGCGGGTCCTATAGCATCCGCCTAAGAAGATTCGCAAGATGCCTCATCGCATATGTCGATAGACGATGCCGAAACAGGCTGTACTAAATCCTCTCTAGTGGTAAACCCGCCAGGTATTTCCCCTCAAACCATTCACTCTGGCGATACCTACTAACACCGAGAGACATTACGAACGATATAGAGCAAGAGCTGCAGGAGGTCGCTGGTATTATAAACGAGGCTTATCGAATCATTATATTCGTGGGCGCCGGGATAAGTACCAATTACGATATACCGGTGAGTATTAATCTCTACTTCTGACCATCTTTAGATAATAATCATCCAGGACTTTCGGTCTGAGACTGGCCTTTATAAGACGAATCGAGGTCTTTTTAAGAGAGAAGTACTCGATAATAAAGAAAGACGGAAAGAATTATATAAATGCTTGATCGAAATCAGGAATAAAGCGAAATCCGAAGATCTGGTTCAGACGGATACGCACCGATTCCTCTAAGTCCTGTAAAGATGCGGAAAGCTCCAAAGATGTTATAACCAGAATCTAGATAGACTGGAGGCAAGGGCTGGTTTAAATGCTAATATCGAGTCTAAAGACTGCGACGTGGTCTAGCTGCATAGTAACCTTGACTCCTTCAGGTGCTCTTATTGCAGCCATTTCACAAGCTGGGATGGCGTGCGCGAGACTGCTCTTGCTTCCGGAGAGATCATATCATGTCCTGAATGCGCGTTAAAGGTAGAAGAACGGCGGAGAAGGGGAGGGAGAACGAACATCCACGTTAGACATTTACGACCCAACGTTATCCTCTACCACGATATTAACGATCCTCTAAGCGAGGTAAAAGCGAGGATTATTAACGAAGATGCGGAGTCAACGCCGGATGTCCTCCTAGTCGTTAGTACATCATTAGCCATCGACGGTCCGAGGTACGAGCTCAAGAACAAGCTGATTCCGGCGGTACGTCAGAAGGGTGGGAAGGTGATATACGTCAATAACAAACCTCCTCCGAGGGCATTTTTTAAACCCGTGGTCGATTATATATTCGAAATGGACTACGACTACTAGGTGCGAGACCTTACCACACGCGAACCTTCTTTACGGGAAGATAAGGCGGGACACGGTTCCCAGCGTCTCTCCTGTAGCTTCGCCTTTCAGCTAAAAGCGGAGACTGTCGATGAAGTAATTAAAGAGGCTGAGCTTTAACTAATCTCCATCGGTGATTATTCGGATATGCAGTTCAGGACCAGAACGAAGGAAGAAGTGAGAGAAGACTTAAGTCCCTTTCTCCCCTCGTATTAGCTTTCAACGTCCCCACTTATGTGTGTTTTATCGCTTTTCGGGTGGGGCGAATCTACGATAGTCCTACACAGTAAGCATATAGAATTTGATATCAATGACGCCGAAAAGAGAAAGGAGATGCTAGACGGGCCTGTGTGGCCAATCGGACGGAAATATACACGCATAATCATTCCGCATAATCCCTGCGATTATTGGATCCTGATCGTAGTAGATATTCCGATCCGAACTATAAGCTACTACAGCTTACTGCCTGGGTATTACCTGGGTGATTGTTATAAATTCGTGGAGGCGCAAATGAAGCGGGTCGGTGAGAAACTCGGTCAAGACTACTCCGGCTGGAATTCTCCCTTTGAAGGCGTACGTACACTTTCCCCTTCACACGTCCAGTCAGCTGATGATTTTATAGAGTTTACATTAATAGACGAATGGCTCGGATTATAGGATATACCTTCTAGAGAATGCGAGACGTCTCAGCCAAGGCGAGGTCATCGACGGAGCGCCAATCGAGGCGGATAGCTTAAGGGTTTTTTACGCCGAATTATTATTGGCGAGGTCTCTTCACGAAGCTAGCGAGCAGACCATGCTAAAGAGCGTGTTATATCCGGAAACCTCAAGGTCATGGCAGGTTGGTGCTGCGCCTCGCTCCTACGCATTTAATCTCGACTCCACATAAGCGAAACGGAGGAAATTACAGATTAAAGAGGTAGAAGCTTAAACTGCTCGCATTAATAAAAGCGACTCTGATAGGGATAAGGATAGCACTCGGCGACTGGATCTCGCGACTATAAAGGCTAACATCTCAACCCTCTTTAAGTCGTCCCCTTCGTGCCTATAGATGAAGTACCTAGAGCGCTTCGCTAGCTGCCGTCTCTAAAGAAGTAAAACCCTAGTAGGATATACGCGGGCTTCTCGTCTCCTCGAAATAGTGGCGGCGTTCGCTTGTCCCGAACATTTCGTCGCCTTAAAGGGCGCTGTCGCTCACTACCGTTTGCTAGTACCAGAAGAAGTTATCCAGGCACCACTTGACTTATCAAGTCACCTGTACACGTTAGGCGTTTAAACAGAACGTCTCAGACTTATCAATGTCATCCTTCAACGCTTCGTGCGCGCTTATTTTACCTCACTAATCGATGAAGGAGCGCACCTTTTCTAAGACCGAGCTGAGCAGGTGTTCCAGAACAGCTGCGCAGTAACCAAGTCTGTCAAAGCTACAGTGGTCAAGATACATCCAAAAATGAAAGGATAGGACTCGTCCACCGATCCTGCCGAAAGATCCGCATTTTAGGATGTTCAACGCAATTTAAGGAGGTGGAGACAGGAGGGGGCTATCTGGTCTTTAATCCAAAATCGATTCTCCTCTATCGCTCTCCTCGCTCTGGTGCCGCATCATGTTCGAATACTCCCTGCTTCTTAGAGCATTTCGGGATCTTCGTAAGTGTCGATCATGAGGTTTGATTGGCATCGACTGATCTGCAGTAGCTTCTAAACCGAAATTCCAAGTGACGCTCGGGCTCTCTTCGTTGATACTCTCGCTGAGCTTCGCCCACACCTTTGGAGCTATATACCTAAACTGGCACACCTCTTCACTATACTTTCCAACCCGACCAAGCTAAAAACCCGCCAATTTAAGATAGAGCTGGCCCCCGACGATAAAATTCGGAATGCCGCTCCGTGTTCAATACTACTTATAGATGCTTTCGACTACGTGGACGAAGGAAAGAATAATCTACTCTCTAAGTCAGTAAGATAATCAACTCTCTATTGATAGCATTCCACTCTTGGTACAGCCAGATTCCCTATATTTAAAGAGAAAGATTAATGCGGCCAGGCTTCCCGTTAGCGATTTATAAGAGCTAAAGCACTTAATCCTAGAGAAGGATTTTACGACTAAGATTCAGATATTCTAAGAGTAAGCGCTCCTCGAGTCATTTGGGATAAAGCCCCTGCCACGTTAAAGAAATCGCATCCGAATTTAGCTCCCTTCCAGATATAGCTCTTGGCTCCGGCTGAAAAAGCCCTATCGCTCCTCCTGTTTAAATATATATCATTAAGTTGTTTACTTAAATTAGTATAACAAATCACGGAGATCTCCTCATTTTTAAGATTTCCGAATCAGTGTCTAAAGTTGATATATCTAGTACGGTGGAAACGTAGGCATGGCTATAGACTTGTCTAAGTTCAGGAAGGTGTTCTAGGACATACCTGAATGTCGAACTATGCTTATACGCTGCCTCTCGGGCGCTAATTTACTCGCATTACGAGGGGCGGTCGGCTTCTAGCTATCGGATAGGGAAAAGAGAGCACATCTAAGCTTGCTATGGGACGTGTTCGAGCACATAAAATGGAGTGAGGACACGGGAGGTGTCACTATAATGGGACGAGGCCTTGACTTCCGCCGAGCTGAAGCACTCATGCGAGAATCTGCTATCATGTACTAGAAAAAGGTGATCCCTTTTATAATCATGATTCGAGCGTCTTTCGATCGCGAGAACCTCGTCCCCTGGATTAAGCAGGCCTTATCGAGTATAACACGGTCTACTAAGATGAATATCACGGAAGCGGCCAGACGTCTAAACTCGTGGGATATAACGCCTATTACCACTATTAAAGGGCTCGCAGCTAGTATTAAGATCTCTATTCTAATTACGACTTCGGCGCGAGAGTCACCTCAAAACCAGCTGGGAACTGTAACCATAGACAGAACTGCTGCTATATCTATCTTCCAGCCGGCGCTTAACGACGTTACTCGGATCGCGATTATAAAAGTGGAATCGGACTCTATTAGATACGAGACGGCGAATGTCGCCGCCTATAAAGCTAAGGATACTTTCACTATATGCATATTTAGGCCTTAGTTTATAACCAATACCTCACTTATACATAAGACGCCTTCAGAAGGACCGAGATACGATTGGCCTGACAGTCCTCAGGTATTTACGCGTGTAATCGATATCTACTTACTTATAAAGCCAGGTTCGACGTATGCCGCTTGGCAAAGGAGGAATTCACGTCGAGGATAGTAAGTATCTCGCCTGATAGCGCATCGTTTGTGAGAAGAGCGCATTACTGGGGGTTTTTGCAATTTCCCTATAAAAAGATAGTGACGACGCCTAGGCTAGATAGCCGTTCAGGTAATTACTTAATTATACCTAACTTATAATTTCATTCCCCGTTACCTAATTATCCTCTCTTTATTTGTTAGTTGACAATATCGCCGTCTCCTGTAGTCCTGCTGCTCCACCTCTTGTCACCCTGCTCCAGTTCCGGCGCCCTGCTCTAGTTCTGGCTCCCTGCTCCAATTCTGACACCTTGCTCCAATTCTGGCTTCCTGCTCCAATTCTGACACCTTGCTCCAACTCAGGCACCCTGCTCCGCTTCTGACACCCCTTCAATCCTGGTACCCCGCTTCGGTTCGGTACGGTGTATTGGAGCGGTTCGCTACCTGATGTTCCGCCTCTCCTAGGGGGTTCGTCCCAGGAGAATTCTTCTGGGACCAAGAGGCAGACACGATGAGCCGGTACTAGGTCAATGACAGTCAAGCCTTCTTAATGGTCCTGGGAGAATCGGCTCAGGACAGATCTCCTAGGACAAATGGCGGTGATACCAGAATACAAGATAGGGCGTCAGGGGCAGGACCAGGGTGTTAGAATTGGAGCGAGTTGCCAGAATTGGATGCTCGGATTCTCCTGGGTAATTTCTCTCGGGAATAATCGCCTGGGCCTTGGGCCAGCTCAAATGAGCTAATATTGGATCAGTTTGACTCAAAAGGCATTTAAAGCTCTTAGGCTCTTATTCCCACATTAGGAGGGAAATCCGAAAGCCTTACTACTCTAATCCTTTATCATATCAGTTTATTTCAATATGGAAGAGTACGCGAACGAAGGGAAACACTCTGATAGTGAGGTCTATCGGAAGATACGCAACTATCAGTCCTAAAAGCAGTCTAGTTTGGAAATGCGATGGTGGACTTGTCTCTCTCTATATAGAGCCAGAAATTTAAAACAACTACTCCGGTATAGGGAATTTACCCTTGCCTTTAATACTTTCTTGGAGATACCTGCGCTCTTAACCGGGATGAGAATTAGTACCCTATATAAGATATTCGCGATAAGATGCGATAAGGTATACGTTCCATTACCGACCTTATAAATATACTCATTAATTGCTAGGAAATCGTATATTATCTTCGTTATACCAAATAATTCTGGTCTGACCTACTTTAGTAAGACAAGAACGTGATAGCTAAGGTAGACCAAGCTACCGTGGAAGCGTTATAGTTCACCGCGCTATAGGTATTAACGCTGGATACCAAGATTCTACGTGGTAAACTGCTAGGGGGGGAAATCTTTTACCGTTTTAGCTAATAAGAACGTGAAGGGATCTGGATTAGGTTATAGTCCTTTAAGGGTCTGGTTCCTTCTCTGTTCGAGTTCTTCAAGAACGTTAAATGCCTTGAGGCATAGGCCGACTGTTTAAAATGGCTGGTATGTATAGGTCCTCGGGAAACTCTCGCTACGGCAATGAATAAGATTTATACTGGTATAAATCAGAGCGTAGACTCGGCTCTAGTACAGGAAAACGAGACCACGTTCAAGTCTATGCCAGCAAGCTCCGCTCGCTAAATAGACCTAGGATATCGATAATTATGCGCCTTCGCCATGCGCTATCACTGTAAAGTCCCAAAAAAGCCCAGCGGGAAGGACCTTCTGGCAAAGCCAAGGGCCATATTAGACAACACGACATCGCGCGAGATGGCTGATCTTGCTAATTATTTGGGGTTTAAGTCGTCCGAGATCACCGCGTTAAAGCAATTCCCAACGTCAGTAGACCTAACGATAGTAAGAGGAAACGAAAGGCCTGCGTTCGTAATAGATGGTCTAGGGGAACCTAGAAAAGACAGATGCGGAACGCCACATGTTCAAAATTATAAAGAGGACCGCAAGTTTTTATATATCACTCATTTACTTGACGATAGGGATGAATAATCCGAGGGTATCACGTCCTACTTCAGGCTTAGATCCACGTACCTGAAGTTCTATAGGATACCGGACGACTCCAACCCACAACACCATCTCACTACAGCGACAGGAGAATTATTATTCCCGGCTTTCCGTCTGACTTAATCGGTTAATTCGCCACGAGAAGATCCGACTCGAGGGGCTAAGCATATAGAGGTGGACGGGGAATAAACAGAAGACATAATGATGTAAGATGGAGAGGGAGAGGGAGAGGAATAAAGGCCTCCGTTCCAAGCAGAAGGTGCCCTTGCATAAGAAGCAACGATATAACGACAAAAACTCTTGTTCGACGCAGGCGAGCTTGAAAAAAAAGAATATGAACAAGAATAATATCGGCAGAAGCTTGCGGAGGACGCAAGTACCCTCGTGGAAGAGGAGCAAAGACTGGAACAAAAACGACAAAAGCTCTTGTCCGACGCAAGCACACTTAAAAAACAAGAGCAAGAGCAAGAACTTGAACTTCATCGACAGCAACTTATATCAAACGCAGGTACAATCGGAGAACAGGAGCAGGAGCAAGAATAGGGACGACAAAAGCTCTTGTGTCATACAAACGTATTTGAAAAGCAAGAACAAGAACAAGAACAGTACCGGTAGAAGCTTTTAAGGGATGCAAGCGCATTCTATAAACAAGATCAAGAATAAGAACAGTAACGATAGAGGCTTTTATCCGACGTCAGCACGCTAGAAAACCAAGAGCAAGAGTGCCGGCAGAAGCTTACAGGCAACGCAGGCACACTCAGAGAACAAGAGCAAGAACAAGAACGACAACGACAAAAGCTCTTGTCCGATTTAAGCACGCTTGAAAAGCAAGAGCAAGAGCAAGAACAATATCGACAGAAGCTTGCAAAAGACGCAGTTGCACTTGGAGAACAACAGCAAGAACAAGAGCGAGAAAGACAAAAGCTTATCTCCGACGCAAGCGCGCTAAAAGAACGCGAGCGAGAGCAAGAACAGCTAAACCATAAGCTTACGGAGGACGCCGTTGCCCTTAGAGAACAAGAGCAAGCGCGAGAGGAACAACGCCAAACTCTTGCGAGGGAAGAAAAAGAGCTATTGAATCTGAAACAAAGACAGGAGGAACAACGACAAACACTCGCGGCGGACGCAAGCGAGCTAAATATACAAGAGCAAAAGCAGGAGGAACGACGACACACTCTTGCGGCGGTCGCGGACGAGCTCGTGAACCAAGAGCAAAGGCAAAAAGAACAGCAGCAAAAGCTTGCGGAGTACGCAAGCGATCTTGGGCAAAAACAGGAGGAACGACGAAGCGCTGTCGCAGCGGTCGCGGAAGAGCTCGTGAACCAAGAGCAAAGGCAAAAAGAACAGCGACAGAAGCTTGCGGAGTACGCAATTGATCTCGGGAAACAAGAACTGAGGCAAAATGAACAACGAGAAAAGCTTACGGTAGACATCAGCGAGCTGCATAAGCAAGAGGAACGCTACAAAGGCTTGAAGAGGGATGAATTGAAGCAGAAACGAGAGCAAAAGAGCGTGGAGCCAGAGATATTGGGGAGTGAGCTAAATGAGTCAGGAACAATCCTGGATCGAGACGAGCGAGACATAGGTGATTTACAAAGACGAGGCCAAGAAGAACTGGCAGATCTTGAATTGCCATCTTCCTTAGAGCTCGAGTATGGAGCAATAGATGACGATCAAAATGTACCTGAAGTACAAGCAGAGGACTGTTCAATAGACGCAGTCCCAAAAGGTGGTACTCAAATGAGTGTTTCAACACTCAAAGGCGGTAATAGTCAGGCACAAGAGCACGGACCACAACAGGATAGAGCACAAGCGGAGGTCCAAGAGGAGAGGCTAACGGAGGAAGCCCATGAGCCTGAGGCCCAAGAGAGGGGCCAAGAGCAAGAGCGGAGGCACGAGCATCAAACGCAAGAGAACGAGCAAGAAGATAGAGCCCATGGGAATGGAGCGTACAAGGATGGAGCATATAAGGATGCAGCACATAATGATATGGTCCAAGGTGGTAGGCAAGCGGACGAAGCCCAAGAGGTTTTGCAGGAGGATAAAGCACATGGGGAAGGGCACAATGGTGGTGTGAATGAGGATGATGTACGAGAATATCGACAGCGGAAGCGCCGAGTGATGACTGAAGAGAGCGACGATGGTGCAGCACTTCGAGCATAACAGGTACGGGACGGACGAAAACCTGTGGAAAGGGGCAAGTATCAACGGCTCAACAGATTTGGGTCATCAAATCATGAAATGTACCCGGAAGATAACCCGTCAATGGATAGCACTAGAAAGGGAGATACCACTCCCATGCAGAGAAAAAAGACCCAGACGCCAAGCCGGCAACAAAGACAGCATTTGCAGGCACAGAAAAGGCCTACAAACGCAACGGCAGGAGCGAAAACGGAAAACCTAAACGGTTCAACGGAGTTAGCTTCTGATTTTACTTATGAAGCTCCACAGGTTCCATCTCCGGCTACATAATCTGTTATATCAAATGGATAGGGAATACATTTGCCAAGTGTGATTCATTTATTGTAAATGATTTGTGACCATGTCTTCGATCGCAATATATTTGCGGATTGAAGCCGAGTGCAGCATCTACGTGGCGTTAATCACAGAAGGAAACCCAGCACGGAAGATGGCGAGGGATTCATTGTATAGATCTCAAGTCGAAGGATTAAACGAGTGTGCCTTCCCGCCCCAAGCCAAATAAATCCAGGCCATTGCCTCACGGATGTCCCCAATTCTGCCACCCCTGTGTCCTGGGAACCACATGAATACGTGTATAAAGCAATTGCTCCACTTCAAGATACACTTCTAACCTTGTTTGTATTTACTCTTCCTTAGGTTCGTCTTTGTTCGAGTCATCCTTCCGTTCAGAATATAGCCGAAAGGCTTCGTACTGCTTGGTCTGTTCGTTATAATAGACGTGGACTGTTTGACCTGACTTTTCTGCGATCTGCCGAGCGGTTTTCATTCGTAGGGTAATATGCGGTCTGTTGTCAGAATGACTAGTATGTCTCGGATTCCTGACGATCGACTTAGCGACAATCATGAGACGAGATAGGTATATTTACTTGATCAACACATCCGTGAAATGCTCGCAGTCGGGCGTGTTCCATACAGCCAGCGTGAGGCTCTGGATCATTTGGCGTTTCGCTGGATTTTTGATTCGCTGCAGGAACCTGACTGCAGGGACGCGCCCTGGCATTGTCCTATTATTACTAGAAATTGCCCAAGCAAACCATGCGTGACTCTGCCTGGGGTTGATTTCCAGATCAGAGTAAGGAAATCAATGTTGACGACCCTATCAGGCGTGTTTAGTCTCGGAATATGCCGCTGACGGCTGGCGCCTAATACACTTAGACCAAGCATTTCGCAGTTAGCGCTCTCGGTACACGGGTTATCTATTATCCGATACAATCAATCGACTTAGGGAATGCCATTCTAAGTCTTCATTCTCTAACGATACAACTATGAGTTCATCCATACTTTTTCAGGTGCAGATTGTATGTCGTATTTTTCCCTTTTCAAGTGGCGCGTGCTGCCATCAACACGATCACTATACTCGAGACCGACTCTGAGATCCACCTGGATTCGAAAGCAGATGACTTCTAATTCATACCCAAAAGAGTCGGTGGCAAAGTGGACTGGAGCTCTCTACTGCGAAGTGGATGCCGAACCATTGGAGCGGTATCGGAAAGGGGGATACCATCCAACACATCTGGGAGATACATTCAAAGACGGGAGATACAAGACTATACATAAATTGGGCTGGGGTGGTTACGCAACTGTTTGGCTTGCAAGAGACCTATTGTGAGCATATGCAGGCGCTATTCAAATACGTAAGGTTTCGCAGAACAGCTTAAGCTGATCACAAAATAGGCTATCCCGCCACGTCGCTATTAAGATATCAGTTTCCGAACTATGGCATGATAACCACGAGGTCCAAATCCTCGAGCACTTATCGTATGGACCGGCCAGCCATCCCGGAAAGAAGCATATCATACAGATGTTGGACCATTTTGAACACGAAGGCCCCAATGGTACCCACCAGTGCCTCGTTCTTGAGCCACTTGGGCCAAATGTTCTGTCCGAAGCCGAGTTATATTCGAGTAATAGATTGCCTGGCAAAATAGCTTGGGAGGCTTCAAGGCAGACTATACAAGCAATTGCTTATATCCATGATAACGGTATCGCACACGGGGGTGAGTTGTAATTGAGCTCTTATTAAAGGCCTTTTACTTGCCTTTTGGATGCTAATTAGCGCGCACCCTTAGATCTGCATCCAGGTAATATTCTCTTCGCGAACACAACGACGTCATATCAATCCGACATAGATCTCCTACGTACTCTAGGCAAGCCCAAAATCAGTGATGTGGTAGCCTTATCCGGGTATCCTTTGACCGCGCAAGTCCCCAAATACCTCGTCCTCCCAACATCATCTCCCTCCGTGGTACGAGATTTCCCGAGCTGTCAGGTGAAGCTTGTCGACTTCGGGGAAGCATTTCTGCTTGGACAACAACGCCAAATTCGCTGCCCTCTGGTCTTTCGAGCCCCTGAAGCTGTCTTAACTTCTCATTGGGACCTGCGAGCAGACATATGGAGCTTAGGCTGTACAGTATCACGCCTTTTATATATCATTTTACGATTTCTACTAATCAATGGTAAAGATATTCGAGCTGATCGTGGGATACCCTCCTTTCGATAACTTCATGCCGAAAAAAGACGATCTCATACGAGAATGGGTTTCAATGTTTGGAGATTTACCAGAAGAATGGAAAGAAGACCTTCCTCCCACGAGAGCTACTGGTACGTGAATTTCGACTTCTGGTTTTATGATTCTTTGGCATAGGCTTGCTGTGGAGTCATCAACGTCAGTCTGTCTTTCTTTCGAGTTTGCAGCACAAAACGAGATGTCTAATTCCGACTTTTAGAGGTCCTCGAGTCCGAGCGAGTTACTCTATGTGATTGGCTGCATGAGACATACTTTGACGACGGCAAAAGACAATATTTCTCTAAAGCAGATATCGATGCTCTCGGTACGCTCTTAAAATCGGTAATGCAATATCGCCCTTCGGACCGTCCACGAGCGTCTGATTTGCTCAATCATATTTGGTTCCAACGCAATCCCTTTGCTACATAAAAGGGCTACAACAGCTGTTTCCCGAATTCGAGGATCCTCAGACAGCTTATGGATTGTATTACGGCCGAAGCTGAGCAGGCGAGCGTGAGTTCCATGAAAAGGTGGACTATCGGAGAGGGTATTTTCGCTAAGTGGAATTTGGGTGACCTTGTCCATCGGTGTATGCTGGAGGAGGCTCGTAGACCATGTGCTCTATTGCAAGGCAGTAAGCCATGGCAATCCAGTGATACCCAGTAGGTTTTAATTCTTTAACAAATCTGACGGCATTAAGCCGGTAGGATGGACTGTCGTGGTCGTAAGTCACGAATAGAAGATCTAGCGGCATGGCGTTTGACAAGTCGATGATATTTTTAATGATCTCGGAGCGACAGTGTTCGCGGCGCGATATCTTCTCCCGCAACGCAGCCAATCGAAGACAACCTTCACTCGAACCAGCATCCAGAGGGAAAGGCACTCGATTAGGAGAAAAGGTGATCTCTGACATAATTTCGGTTTGTCTCCCTATATACGCAGCGCGGCTGTCACATATCCAGGCGAAATCTGACGTGGTGATGGAGTAAAGGACGAAGACTTCCAGAACGGTGCGAATATATGAGAACTCATCCTCGTTTTCGGCAACGCAAATCTTCGTCGTAAGGAGCGTTATGGTAGAAGCGAAGGTCTCCCGACCGGAGATAGAAAGGTCTTGTAATATGCTTTATAGCTGATTAATATTCTTGTCTTGCTGGTGCAGTAATATTACAGATGATGGATCGGTTAAGATGGAGCGCCATTTGTCCACGCTTTTGTCTTTACGCAGGAGAGAACGCCAAATCTGCCGGACTGCAGACATGGTCCGGGCTGTCTTATATGATTCAAATGTAAGAGTGCTCTTATACTTGAAGGTTGGTCGGTATATGACTAATTCTAGCACTCTCCGCACAGTGACCTTTCGCTGATTTTATCCTGTGTATTGATCCCCGTATAAGAACCCCAAATTTCTGAGGGGGTCACTTCTGAACCACTCCTAGAAGAGCCACTTTTGGAGCACTGCCGAGAGTCGTGCGTATATCATTGATCTTGAAGTTGCCTTGGCAGATGTTTTGATGAAAAACGCCAGAACTCGATGCTCTGTGGTATTGCTTTCGCTTTGTATATGCCCTAATAATCTTCTCTCACTCTCCCTTTCTCAAGTCCTTAAACATTGTAATAGATTGCCACCTCCACCTCTACTGCCCCTCCTTTGTGCAATAATCTATAAATTTCACAGAACTGGTTAAGATGTACTATCGGGGTACCTCAGGACAAATAATAAGATGTGAACTGATTCCATTGCCATAGACGTGTGCGTAGACAAGAATGATCTCTAACCATACAACCCTATACCTCAGCCGTCAAAAATTCCCAACCCGAACCCCTATGCCCATACCGTGACAAACAAATCACCGATTAAGAACCCAGTCCAACCGAATGCTAATTTGACTTATGGAAGGATCTCTCTGAAGTGTATGGAGGAGCGCTTCCATTTGCTTGGGGAGCCACGAGAGAAATTGATTCACCACTTCCCCGAGTAGCCACATCCGTGGGAGCGACATCAAGTGGCGATGGTTGAGACGGCTTATCGGAAAGTATGTCGTAATCGTCAAAAAGGTGTCGGAATTTACGGTGCAGCCATCTGCTTAGCGGACTTTTGAAAGGCTGGGGAGGGCTTCCGTTGTAAGGCCTTGGTCGAAAAATGATAATAAGGCACATGTCTCAGCTTCACCATTATCTCAATCGAAAATTGACACCATTGCTATTATGAGGGGGACTTGCTAAAATATATACCGAAGCTTCCAGTCCTCATGTACTAGTCATGGGTGCTGCCAGTTCTGGATGCCGCCATTTCTGGATGTCGCTAGTTGTGGATGTTGCCAATTCCGGATGCCTCCAGCTGTGGATGTCTGGATGCCGCCAATTCTGGATGCCGCCAGTTGTGGATGCCGCCATCTACTTCACCTTCTAATAATGCAGCCAATCCCGAAGTGCTTGACAAGAGTCCTTGATTATTCTATAGCAAACGATCCTAAAGACATTGCACGAGGTTATCGACTTCCTCACCAGAAAGCGCAATAGTATTCAGCAAGCATGGCGATAGTGAAGAGTGAACGGCTTCTTCGAGAAAAGCTTCGCAAGCGAAGAACAAATCTGTTCAAGAAGGCGAACGAGTTAGCGCGGATGACCAACTCGAAAACATACGTAGTCGTTCAGCACGACGACAAATATCATACATTTAAATCAACAGAAGAATCGAACTGGCCACCTCCCGAAAGAGAAATTGTGAGTACGCCTGATTTACTACGGTCAGACCACTACTGAGGATGACAGGGGATACACGACCACAAGTATCACAGACGTCCTGCAGATTTTCACAGTCTTAAACCACCGGAAACTCAGAGGATGCGAAAAGCCAATCGGCCTGATAAAGGGCAAGTCGGCTTTAGGTTTCTTAATGAGACGGAACACAATGGAGATCGCGCCCTTGCTGGCAGACATACCTTGACTGCAGCCCAGAACAAGTCATTACTGCGAGGAGGATTGGAAGGCATGAAATTTCCGATGATGATATGGCTGGGCTATATGATAGGCTTGCAACGGGGACTTTGAAAAATGTCTGGGCGTGGACGGTAAATATCTATCTCGTGTAGCCCAAACAAGACGTATCTGCAAGAGCCAGATATACTTTGGAAAAGCGTACACTACCCTCGTGTTGCATGATTTGCTAGCTTACATAGCTGATCCGCGACCTCTTTCAAGAACTCATCTTTAGTCCATCGCATCAGACGCTCCACGTCCATAAGAAAGTCCTCAAGCCCGCCTTGAAGAGACCCATAGCACGTCCTAAATATGTTCATATAGTGGCTGCGCACATTGTCCTCCGACAGAGCATAATGTACCCAGAATTCGATCTGGGGCCCTTCTGTACATATTGAAAAGGCAAGATGTGTCTTTCTGCCTCTGAGATTGGGAAAGACGCCTTCGAAAAGATCAGTGAGCTGTTGTCGGAGATTGATCATACAGCCTCCAGATACAGCAGCTTGGTTCTGTGCTTCGAATACAGTCTTTCCAGTAGCGTATGCTTTACCTTCAATCACTAAAATTGGAAACCGGACATTCAAGAAGTTCTGCGTAGGATCGGAGTAAAGCTTCCGTTCGCGTTGTAAACCTTTCAGGAAATCGTCGGCCTTGAATTTGCTGAGCCCACGCTTTATTAGTGCGTTAGATATCGTGGAGTGACGAAGACCAATTGTAAAATCTGGACGAGGAGTTTTGACGGCATCCTGTTTAAATTGGGATAAAGTTGTAGGGGGCGGTATAGTCGACTGTGATGTATCCGGAGAAGGGAAGGATCGCTCCCCCTGTTGTCGCTTATTAGGACGGTCAACGACACCGTCAGCCTCGTTGGATTTACCTAGAGCATCCCAGTTCCAAACTTCTTGTTGAACATCGGGCTTGAGGCTTGGGTCCCAGTCTAGGTTAAGATTAGCGCGCAACGACATACATAGTGAAGTCAAAGGGAGTACAATACCTGCTTTCCTCGGAAAGTCGAAACTCTCGTCCTTGTGCATCATACGGAGAGCCTCATAGATTAGTTCTACCAGATCATCCTCTCTGTGAGCCCCTCGAAGGTTATTAATGAAACTTTGAGATATCTTCTTTGCTATGCCAGAGATTTCTTTCCTCCTCTTCTCGGGGATCTCACGCTCGAAGATAACATCCATCTGGGCTTGGATATCCATTGGAGGAGGTTCAGGGCGAACGTATATTCTGGCCTGGTCGAGAATGTGATAGCGGTAAAAGCTGTTCGAAACAGATGATTTCTGCGAGCGCAGCGATGCCGTGTCCTGGTTTAGGTCCGAAAAGCTTGCTTGCCGCGACGGAGCTCTCTTCCGCACTCGGTCCAAGACTGTAACACTAGGATCCATCTTGTCGGACGTCTCCCTTTCAAGCGTTTCCAAATCTCTTTCAAGCTTCTTTAAATTCTCTTCGGAGAGTTGGGATTCTGGCACGGATCCTCGGCGTCGCTTATATGAGTAGTTGTCTTCAGAATCGTATGATCGCTTCTTTCCCTTAGTCTGCCAGACACCGACTAGATCTTGAGAGGCCGCAGTGGGGACTAATACTGATGGTGGATCTTTCTGTAATCGCTTTTGCGAATGCTCGTCTTCGGCAGCGTGTTTTCGCTTCTGCGCTTTCCGCGGGCGGTCGATCAGCTGTTGGGGGGGTTTAAAAGGCTTTTGGAATGCCGCGAACGGAGTGGATTTGGCAGCTGCTGTAGTGGAAGAGCGTAATCGTCGCGGACTGGCGTTTTTTGGGGGAGAAGTAGGCTTGCGGTCTTTCCGCATACCCATAGAATTGTTCTCTTAAAGCTGTCAGTGTGGGCGGCTAGGGAAAAGAAGAGGGAAATCCAACCTTTCGCGCGTTCTCCCTGGGTCGCAAGATTGTGTCGGGGGGACATATCGAGTGGAAGAGAGGACGACGAAGCAGGTCGAGTTTATATTAGCGCCGAGGCCAGTGCTGGAGAAACGAAATGTCGAGATACGAGGGCGCTCCACTTACTCGCCTGGGGGGCGGAGTGGCTTGGCGCTGGATGACTAAGTCGGCGACGGCTCTCTCATTGGGTGTGAATGCCGGGTTGTCTGCTTGGTCTGTTTCAGAGCAGTCAGCAGTTGCCCATACTAGAATCCTTTGTATGTCACCTCTTTGCCCACCCTTGCAGGGCTTGCGACAGTAACCTAATTTGTTCCATGAGTCATCGGGTCATCCGCCGCCGCCTGAAACACATGGTTCTACTCCGTACTTTTAGATTAGAAACCACTACAACAATAACTTGCTTTGTCTAGCTGGACGAGGCCGGGCATTACGTTCATTCTATCCAGTCTTAACCCATCCAGAATAACATTACACTACACGTTCGCGTTTCCCTCTCGCCCTCGACGCTGTGACGCCGTGTTTAGAATCGTTCCCGACTCCATCGCTTAGCTCGGCCCTTGTGAGCTGGCTTCGAAGTCAGCCTTCCTCCTCCTTGTGTATCCCAGTCATCTCTTCAATGACGTCCACACACTGATGTGACCTACTACTGCCACCCCGCTTATCGCGGTACTCTGACACCGGTCAAGTGATTTCCCTCCCTTTTTTGACTGGAACAAGAACGCCGCATCGGCTTTCTACCACTGACAAACCTTCAACATCTAACGAGATCTACCGCCCTCGCCTCCCAAACTCTGCTTCTAAATCTTCTGCCCGCCTTACCCCGTCTGCAGGTTGATGGTGGGCCCCACCCACAGTAGCCCCACACTGGGGACACCTGGCCGTCTCCATCGGCATGCCGCAATCGCCCACCGTGAACGGATGCCCATTGGCGCAGTAGTACCAGTGGTCCGTACCCTGAAAGCTCTGCGCCATGGCAGCGTACACAGCCGCCTCCTCCACTTTCGTTACTGGCGCGTAGAATGTCGAGTCGCGCAGCATTTTCTCCGCTGCGGACACTTCCTCCGACATGCCGGCTGTTTGACCCGGGTTGGTTTTGCAGATGGTGCGAGCGAGGTGGAGTTGGTCTCGGGCCCGGTCGACGAGCGCGATCGTGTCTGCGTCCGAGAGGCTGGCAGAGCGGCTGCGCTCAAGGGCGACGAAGCGGGCCCAGTACAGGAGACTCTCCACTTCGTGAGCCGGTTGTTGCCGGGATCGCGACTCTTGCATTAGGTTCTCGCAATCTTTTCGATTTGAGGCAAGGTTGAGACATACGTTCCTAAGATTTCCGCCTGAAGCCATGTCGCAGCCGTGAGTGACGAAATCGGAGAGTATGGCGTAGTCGCAACGGAGGAGTAGCACTGTTGCTAGGAGCCTGTTGTGGACTTGAAGAACGGAAGGCAAGTCAATGATTTCGGTGTTGACACCATGATGTTTACGCGCGTCTTGTACGAGATCATGAATGCGGCTAATAGGTTGTTCTGCTTTATTAACTTCCTTGAGGAATCTTTTAATGTCATTACGGAGCCATGATATATCCTTGTATCTAGAATTTGCTTTGCAGGCCTTGAGAACTACCTTTATCTGCTGATCACGAGAACCGGTAAGCCCAATTTGCTCGAGGGAAAGCTTGTCAAGCGCGGAAGATAGCTCCGCTTGTCCAGGCAGCGGAGATTTGGGGGGTTGCTTTTCAGTGACGGATTCTCGAAGTTTGGCCTCTGCCTGCTCTATTCTGGAGGCTAAGGGAACAAACTGGGCGTTTGCCCAAACAATAAACTTCTTAGTCGCCTCGTCGATCCACGCTCGTCGAACTATGCGGCCATATCTATTGATATTGCGAAGAGGGCTGCGGCACATAGGACAGTTTTTCAGCTCCGAGGTCGAGAATGGAACCGACCTCGACTTCAATCCGATAATCGAGTTCTCACCATTGGTGTCATCAGAGATGATGTAGTATTTTGCGATCTCCATGTGGCCATCCATGCTTTCTATGGTGAGGATGTGACCACAAGATGGTATGATACAAGGGCTTTCGTCTGGATCAATCTCGGCGTAGGTGGATCCCATGATGTAATCAACCATCGTATCCTTCACCGACTTATCGGCGCACTTCTGACAGTATCGGGCCTCTGGACATATTTCTCCGCAGACAGCGCTCCTTCTCCTCCTCCTTTGCTTCTTTGAGCATTTGTATCCTCCATTCCTTGCTGAGAGCCGCAGCACGATTGTAATTCTCAGGATCCGTGCCACCCTCTCCATCGATACCCAGCGTATCCCTTATCGTAGTAAGCACTTCGGCGACTTCGTTCCATTCTCTGCTCTCTTGCATAGCAAATCGCACTTCCTCATCCGTGAACGAAATTGGACAGGCACGTTCTCCAACAAGATCGTCCCATTTAGAGTGGACTCCGATCAGGGCTGCTCGAAGGTTAACTAAATCACCATCTCAAGGCATGCCAGCTTGCTTGATCAGATACTGCCGCATGTCAAGGTATGGTAGCCGAAGCGCCTCCATGTGACGTTTACACTTCAGTCCCGTAGCCGCTGTGTAATAAAGGTTTGCTTGTTTATGCTTCAAGTCCATTAAAGCTTCTTGCTGTTCTCCGGGACTTATCTCCTTAAAATTATCGCTGAGTTTCGGCTTCTCTAACGTCTGTAGACGCCCTGAGTTGTGGTTATAAAAAACAGGAAATCCTGATTAAAGAAAGAACGGAAGTATTGAAGTACCTTACTATTCAATAATACCAAGTATGTCTGTTGATTGTGGACGTAAGAAGATGTTACTTTGGTGGAGATCAGGATATAAAGATAAAGGTATAGTACTTAAAGACGAGCTCTAATTAGATAGATTAATTAATTAATTAATTAATTAATAGATAATTTAATAAAAAGTATACGATTACTATAGCGAGGGCGCTACCTTTTCTTTCATTTTATAGGTATATTATTACAGGTGAACCCTAGGTTACGTAATACGGGCTTAGCGCTACGTATATAGCATTCTTCTATACCTACTTACTTCTTCTTCTAACATTATCATTATTTATATATAAACTAACTATTATATTACTGTATTAGTTCCTTTCGTGACATTTTTACTAGCGATATTGATAGTAATACCTTTAGGGCCGATAATATCGTTACCGACGAGTATATTAGCTCGTAGGTGTGAGGGTCTCAACCAAGATGGACAAATGATTAGACCAGGCTAGGTTACTAGGAGAATACTATGTAGGAGCAACAAAGGAATCGGGGGAAACCCTAGCTAAATGGACGTGGCACTTGGCGTTTCCCCAGCAACGTCGTTACGCACGGATCTCTCCCATGTTCAATGAACCTTCTATGCGTACGGAGCTCCAATCGTTCCATGAGCCTTCAATGTTCATTGAACCTTTGGTCGAAACGAAAATGTAGGTGCACAGCACCAAATCCTTTCTACGGGTCTTGACCCGTCACAGTAGGCCGTCGATAATATAGAGCTCTCTACGGAAAGCTATAGACACCTATCTACTATCTTTCTAACTATAGCTAGGTGTTACGAAAGGAACTAATATAGTAATATAATGGTTAGTTTGTATATAAATAATGATGATATTAGAAGAAGAAGTAAGTAGGTATAAAAGAATACTATATATGTAGCGCTAAGCCCGCAGCGCTAAGCCCGTATTACGTGACCGAGGGTTCACCTATAATAATATATCTACAAAATAAAAGAAAAGGTAGCGCCCTCGCTATAGTAATCGTATACTTTTTATTAAATTATCTATTAATTAATTTAACCTTTCCTTGGCATTGCGGCTAAGATGGCGAAGCACTCCCTAAAGTAGGAAAGACTGGGCATTTAATCAACTGGTGGCTTGAAGGTTCCTTAGTGGGATCCGATACTTCCTATTTAAGCTTTGCGGGGATTCTCAAGGCCTCGAATTAGGTGCAGGATCTTGAGTCGAGATGACGTTTTAGGACAGAGTCCCCAAATCATGGCGGCTCCAAAACTTGAATCTGAACGTTTGAGGGAGCTTAAGTATCCCCCACCGACGTCTCTTTTGATCCCGCTTCCAATCGCCTTAGGTCATCTTCTTCGAATTATCCCACAATGCACCTCCAATTCCAAACATGAAATTCCACGGCAGCATCGCTGGTCTTCTGGCCCTGGCTACTTCGACCTCCGCAACATACGAATGCCCCGTCTCTCTGTCCTCGACCGACGCTGCAGCGATCAGCTTTGGTCTGTCGCTGCAAAAGCTCCTTTCGAGCTATTACGATTCTGTTCCCGTCAATGCTAGCTTCTATTCCACGTTGCCCGCGCATACAATTCCCATGACTGACTATCTCGCCAACACGATGGGACTTGCTGTGCAAGCTAAGCTTGGCGTCGATGGCTTGATGCACGTTGCATCCGCCGCTGGGGCGTCCGTTCCAGATTGTCAATACAGCTATCCGCCAGTGACAGATGCGAAAAGCCATCTGATGAATGCATACGTCCTTGAAGCAACAATGTGCGGAGCTTTTATTGGCCTGGCGGACTATGTGCAGAGTCCTCAAGCGGCATTCTTGATGGCCAGACTGGCCGCGGAGCATGGTCAGACCTTTTAATCCCCAGTAGTCGACCTCAACTGACTCGGTGACGCAGGTATCCACGCATCCTACATCGGATCCCATGGGAAGCTTGTCGTCTTCCCCTCTAACAGTTCCATGCTCACTCCCGCCTTCACGCCCGAGATGGTCAGCATGACCGGAATGGGCGTCGGCACTCTCGGCGCATATCTGAACAACTGCGTTGCGCCTCCCGCAGCGCCATGTGGAGGCAATGTGACGATTGGGCCTTTGTGGGCTATGTTGGATGGCGAGGGGAGTATGAATGTTCCGGCCAATAGCACGACGATGGCGGGACCTTCGGGGTCAGCATATGGGATGTCGCCGTCAAGCAGTCCTATGGCATTCACCGGCGCTGCGGCTGGCCGTCCTGAGCGTTGGTCGCTAGCTGCTGGTCTCGTTGGCGTTGTGGCGGTGTTGCTAGTTTGATTGATCGGCGTCTCTGACCGACGTTCTTTTAGTCTTGATACATATTGCAGATTGTCTTTTCCACGGCTATTGTATGACGCGTAAAAGTTAATTTGAGATATAATGAATGCAGATGGCGATAATTTTAATGAGAGCGACGTCACAACGCAGGATGCCCATAGTTCATGGGGCTGACAAGCGCGACGATAAGAGATTTCGCATTGGTTCATCTGATTTGTTAGGTATACTAGAGTTACTCGTATGTACAAAGATTCAAGAAGCGAGAATGGCAGGTTGTTCAGTGCTCAGACTTGAGACAAACCGAGGCCTTGCGGGTTAGATCGCTGGCTGACTAATGCGTCGGTAGAACAAACGACCTTTTCAATCCGTGTACGTCATGTCTTGGCTGAAAATTCAACTTCCAGAAATGTCATCCACTTGTGATTCCAGATGCCCGCACGTACAATTGTTTGCACCTTTCTCACCCCTCGATGCATCCTACCGTTTCCCAGAAACGAGAGTTGAGAGGTAGAGCTCTACTGTCAGCTCAATAACACGGGCTTAGCTTAAACATGTCTCCTCCTGCTCCCGAGATTCTGGAGTTCAAGATCAGCAATTTCAACAGGGTTGCTGCAATCATTGGAGGTTTCTTGTCGATATTCGGTCTTGTGTCATATCTCTTGAAAGAGAAACTTTACCTCGGGGAAGCTCGTGAGTTGCTCTGCCAGGTTGTGTGGGTGCATGGGACTTTGCAGTCTTACGGGAGCCCCGCACAATTCTAGCTGCACGGCTGATTACTTCCACCAGTCGTATCCTTGATTGCTGGCATCATTTTCTCCCCACATGCTACGAATCTACTAAGGCCGCTCGAGTACGCTCACGGCGATGAAGAGACCCTTGAATCTGTTACTCTCTATTTTACTCGCCTTGTCCTCGGTGTCCAGCTGGTCCTCGCTGGTATACAACTCCCCAGCCGGTATCTGGTGAAAGAATGGAAGAGTCTCGTGTACCTTTTGGGACCGGGTATGTGCGCTATGGGGATGACCACAGCTCTACTGATCTGGGCTCTCGTCCCCAACATACCCTTCATCTACGCTCTTGCGGTGGCAGCCTGCGTTACCCCAACGGATCCTGTCCTCTCTGCCTCCATTGTGAAAGGCAAGTTCGCGGACCAGAACATTCCAAAAAAGCTACAAAAAATCATAGTCGCGGAGTCAGGAACGAATGATGGTCTAGGGTACCCGTTTCTGTTCCTTCCGCTATACTTGATTCAATACACCCATGACGGCGGATTAGGGCAGTCGGGCGGCGCGGGCAAAGCAATGGGATATTGGTTCGGTATTACCTGGGGCTACGAAATAGTCATGAGCGTGCTTTATGGAGCTCTTGTTGGATATATATACAGGGTTGCCTTGCGCTGGGCGGAGGATCATAAATATGTCGATCGGGAGAGTTTCTTGGTCTTTGCAATTACTATTGCGGTATGTTATCCTTGATTGTGCAACGCTCAATGAAGTGACATGCTAACAATCATTGGCAGCTTTTCATCGTGGGGACTCTTGGCATGCTAGGAAGCGACGATGTCCTTGCGTGCTTTATCGCTGGCAATGTCTTCACTTGGGAGTAAGTCTCCCCCAACGACCTTTGTTACGCTGAAATGAGCTGACAAACCGAAAGCGATTGGTTCCGCGTCCAGACACAAGATGACTCCTTCCAGCCCACTATCGACATGCTCCTTAATGTATCCATCTTCGCCTGGTACGGTGCTATATGTCCTTGGTATAGCTTCGCCCACAACACTGTCATTCCCACCTACCGGCTCATCTTTATTGGCATCCTCGTCCTTATTTTCCGCCGCCTTCCCGTCGTCCTCGCCATGCATAAACGCATCCACCAGATCGAAGAATGGCAACAAGCCTTCTTCGTCGGCTTCTTCGGCCCTATGGGAGTTTCGGCAATCTTTTATCTTTATACGAGTCGCGAGTTTTTACGCCAAATTCATTACCTAGATCATGAGCGCGCTGATGCAGAGCGTCTCGCGGAAATTTTCAATATCGTCGTCTGGTTCATGGTTGTCTGCTCAATCGTACGCTAGTCCCGTTCTCACCCCTTAAATGCTTGTTGACCTCGGTGTCCGTTTAGACTGTCCATGGGCTCTCCATCCCCCTCGGAAAGCTCGGATTCTACCTCCCGCGCACGATATCTCGCGCCACAACTAGCGATGTTGACGAGCCCGCCCCGTTTCACATTCGTGAACACATCGCGGACGAAGAGCGCACGATTGAAGCCGGGCTCCGGCACCACCGGCAGGGCAGCCATCCCGAAGGGGGAAAAAGTGATACCGGACCCAGTAGATTTGCGGGTTTTCCTATTCCACGGATACTGTCACGTTTTGGCGGCGCTGTCAAGAGGGATATCGAGGTCGATGGCACGAGGCATGGGGAGCCAGATGAATCTCCGCAGGGGCAAGTGAAGGGAAAAGCTGCGGAAGAGGATTCGGGAGAGGGTAGTCGTGGCGTTACGCCGAATGAAACCAGCAACCCGGTTTCCAAGGAGGCAGATCCGCCCGGTGCTATACAAAGGCGGGGTGACTCGATCAATCCTACAAATCCTACATCGGCGAAAACACCGACCAGAGATATTCGGTTCGGCGATGAGATGTCGGGTTGAGGGAAGAAAGGACCCGGGACAGGGGGCTGGATCTTGTTATAAAATCAAAATCTGAAGCCGTCGCTTAAAAGTTTGCGTGACTGGCCCGGTCACTTAAGATTCTGACCGCGATCCATCTCACGCTTGAGCGGGGAACGATTCCTCGAATTAGAGCCTTACGGGTACTCGAGTGTGCGAAAAGCGTACATATTGTAAGCAGCTACCGCTATTTGTGAAAAAGATCAACATCTCCAGGACTTCGAGCTTTTCTTAGATATGTGTTGGACCAGCGCTTTTGCGGAACGTCCCAGCCTGTGTTTTCGGATGAGTGAGACGAGTGACACTTTGCAGCTTTGGCAGGGTACGAGTGATGAAGACCAGACTCGCAATGTTTATAGGGTCGACGGTTGCTGATTTTCTAGGTAGTAGGTCAATGGAATGTAATAAACAAGTGGAGGGGAAAGGGCTCGGAGTCGGCTGAGTGGGACTAATGTCCTACGAGCTACAGAAGCTTCAACTTTCAGCATCGAGTCCTGTAGCATCGATGCGGGCCCTTCGGCCCATTATGCTCACCGCCAGAGAGCTGTCCTTGAGAAATTTCCCTAGCTCAAAGTCGAATGTATTGTCTGTGGACAATCCGTTCATCCTTATTCCACAGTGCGTTTAGTATGCATTGATGTATATTACAAGCTATGCCTTAAGTCCTTCTTCCTACGTGTTACTAAGGACGAAAGCCTTTTCCTATCAAAATGTTACCGCTAACTAATTGATATTTCGACCATCGAAGCAGACTTCTTAGTCGAAGATTTGACCGTCTATCGAAGTGCTGAGTAAGAGTTTACCAGTACGGAGAGAGTTTACTGCGCTGATCTAGAGTGCGCTATGTTTATTCCTATACCGCAGCGAACCCCGGATTGTGCTTCCTGTAAGGTCTGTAGAGGTGAAACTTGTATGCACTGCAGAGCGCTAGCACATGATAGGGACTGCCCAGCAGATAAGGTAAGGCAGGGCCTCATTAATTTTGCGGATGAGCAAGACTGGAAACCCTGTTTTGGGTGCGGTGAAATGGTGTTTCGGTATGAGGGCTGTGACCACATGAAGTGAGTGATACCTACTGCTACCAGTCGTGTAAGTAAAACTGACCCAAATTGTAGTTGTAGATGCAGCGCCGAGTTCTGCTACAGATGTGGTGTAAAGTGGAAGGAATGCCTATGTGGCGACTGGGTGCAGCGTATGAGAAACCGTCTACTGCTGTTCTCCGCCGTTTCATTAGATGTAAAACATCGTATTCCTCAAGTTAGGATGAATCAGCACGTCTTCCGTCCTTGCCTCTGGATGTCCTCCATCGCCTTAATACACTTTGCGCCGGAGTTCCTTAGGGCGTAATAGCATCAAAAAGCCCACTGAGATAGCCTCTGGCCCTTTCACACACAATATCTGCATAGTAAGCAGGCGGGCAGATGCTAACAGCTTTGGTTGCGCGACCGAAAAGATCGCACACGCTGTGTGTCAGATCTTCGAGCACGTCAGCGACGTTCTCGAAGGGAGGTGGAACTCTACGCCTGGCAAAGATTTCGTCGAGCACGATGTAGTAGTGGGCGGGCCGGGCGGTGCCTCGGAGCGCGGTGTGGGACTGCAGGAAGAAGTCCCAGTTGCGGGCCTCGGTGGGCCTTGAATCGGACCTCTTTGGGTATGAGTAATGAGGAGCGACTTGTCGATCAAGTTTCTATAGGCCATATGGATAGATATGCAAGTCATCGTCGGATTTCGGTATCGGACTTCGAGCTTAGTGGGTCGCTAAAGGATTCAAGACACCATCTTAGAAATCTCGCGGGGTACAGGCAGCATACAATGCTTAATAGCAATTCGAGCTTACAGCATAGCTGTAGACGTAGCCTCCGAACCAACGATGTATGCACTTCTCAAGTTCGGCATTGGATATCACTCAAGGTCCGAACGTTAGTTCTACGGAGAAGCGGAGTCACGTCCGCATTGCGTCATCACCAAATCAAGTTCACATCAAATCCCATTGATTTGGGGTTTTTTGTTGTCTAATGCCCATCACCTCACCGTCATGTAGCTCTCCTTGTTATGGCCTCCTCCAACCCAACAGTCATAGCCTTCGATCTTTATGGCACCCTGCTCTCCACGGATTCTATTGCGAACGAACTTGCAAAACACTTTGGATCTGACAAAGCAGCCAGTCTTGCGGCACTATGGCGCCGTTACCAATTGGAATACACATGGCGTCTCAACAGCATGAGTATTGAGCCCTTTCAAACTACCTTTGCCCCTGTTCTTTCCTAGCCGTCTTCGCATTTTTTGCTCATCACGCCTGTTTCCATAGAGCAATATCAACCTTTCTCGACCATCAACCGCTCAGCCCTAACGCAGGCGCTCGCCGACTCTAGCCTTACCCTAGATGAAGCATCCATCGAGAATCTTATGCAATCCTACAATTCTCTATCTACCTTTCCAGATGCTGCCCCTGCCCTATCCGCCCTTGCGGAAGATCCTTCCATTAAAGCGGTCGTCTTCTCCAATGGCACGCATAACATGGCCAGCACCTCTGTACACAAATCGCCAGGTTTGAGCCCTCATTCTGCTCTGTTCAAGCACATTGTCCCGGTCGAAGAGGTCGCTTGCTTCAAGCCTCATCCGGCGACGTATCACCATCTGGCGGAGACGGTGGGGGTGGGCCACAGTGAAGAAGACATGGGAAGGATGTGGTTGGTTAGTGGGAATCCATTCGATATTGTCGGAGCTAGAGCGGTCGGTATGCTTGCCGCGTGGCTGGATAGGGGTGGTGCTGGATGGACTGATGCGATGGTCGAAGGGGAATCAGGAAGGCCTACGGTGATTGTGAAGGGGCTTGGGGAGGCAGTTGAGGCTGTGAAGAAGCATATGTACTGATAGTGAAGGGCCTGGTTCACCACTAACTATGACAGCTTTTTGTCTGCGGGAAGTTCGCGCATTCAGTATCGGTGTTACTAGAGGGGGTGGACGGTCATACGACGGAGACGGAGTTGGTAGCCCCGAGATGACATTTGATGCTTTCTCTGCAGGGCAGCCAGCGGGGCATTTGTAATTGGCGCGGCAAGGCCGTTATCGACTCGTCGTCTTACCCAATTGTATATCAAAGGTGTATACGGTCCAAGCCACCTTCTTTAACCCCCCATGGAATGATAAAATATGACGGAGATGGGTCCGACTGACATCATAGGGTATCAAAATACCTTACCGTATTTTAATTCGCATTTCAGGAATGCCTTTTACATCGAATTGTGTCACCTTCCATTGATGATTACTTCCACCGCCTATGTGCAGGCACCTGCCTCTTGTTCCATTACCAATCGATTTCGACAAATCAAACCCCCCGATTTTGGCATGAGTTCGCCTTCAGCTCGCGTGGCCTCGAGAGTCGGAGCTGTGATTGGAGACGAGTCCTTTTGCTTCGGCCCGCAGGGCGAGGTCAGGAAAAAGGACGTTGCATTTTCAGTTGAGGAGGGAGCGCGCGAAGGCGAGATTGCTTCCTGTACTACTTTCTTAATGGCGATTCTTTGCGGCATGTGGGGTTGAAGGGGTGAGATACCAGATCCTGCGCCTGTGATGATGGCAGTCTTCCCTGCCAACGAAACTGCCATACGCGCAAGAGGAGTCGATTTCAAGAGAGGATGGAAGACGTGCAAGCTTCGAGCCCCCAGGAAGGGCCCGAAAGGGTACTTGTACTACATGCTTGGAGGTGTATTGATTGGGCTTTGACCGTCCGAGGAGATGCGTTGTAAACATAAGCCTGCGAATGGCCGATCTGCAAGGATGGGCCATTGCGACGGAAGGCCGTCCGAGGGGTCGCTCTGTCGCATTCTCGATACGCCGAAGTTGAGATAAATCACCGAACGATGCTGTGTGTCAGTGGCTGTACAGGCTCGGAGGACACCATCGCCAACGACAAGCCGGAAAAATCCGCTTGCAGAATGTAAGTTGGGTCAGTCAGATCTCGGTAATTATGGGCTTCTCGACGTCAAAGCATACTGAGTACATCCTTCGTTTCGATCAATCATCAATCTAGGCGCTCTCAATCTTCTTCTGGAGGATCTGCTTCGGATTGAGAGCATCCGCGGCGAACTGGAAACACCCTCACGCAATTTATCCACAGCCATGACCTCCTCCTTGAAGTCGAATCGGAAAGTAGCCTCATCGTTGATGTACGTCTTCTTCTTGATGTCGAGGGATGTAGCATCCTTCGCGTTGAGCTTCTGAGAAACTGCATCCTTGGAATCGTACAATATCTCGAGGAGATTGGGCTGTATTGACATGTGAGTAAGGTTTCTCCAGATTTTCGGGGTTCAATTATACTTACGGAAATTGTCAGGTAGTCGCAGCCAGCCAGCTCCGTGATCTCACCGATGTTCCTGAAAGACGCGCCCATGACAATGGTCTTGTAGCCGTTTTTCTTGTCGTATTTCTTGTAGTATTTGAAAATTCGCTGCACGCTCTTGACACCGGGGTCCTCGTGAGCAGCGTAGTCCTTCTTGTTGGCAGCCTTGTACCAACCTAAGATACGTCCAACGAAGGGCGAGACGAGGAAAGCACCAGCCTCGGCACCGGCAATGGCTTGAGGCAGGGAGAACATGAGCGTCAAGTTGCAGTTGACGCCGTGCTCGCCCTGGAGGATGTGAGCAGCTTTGATATCTTCCCACGTGGAAGCGAGCTTGATGAGGACACGCGATTTGTCGATGGCAATGGATTTGTAGAGCTGCAGTGAAATCAGCAAGGATAGTGGAATCGAGAAAGAAGCATATTTACATCAATAATGTGGAGGGTTTTCTTGACAGAGCCCTGAATGTCGAAGGAGAACTGTGCGTCGACTTCGGTGGAAACCTTGCCAGGAACAATGGCTAGGATCTCCTTGCTTCGCCCATTGATTGATTATCGGTGCTTTTCGAACTCACCACAGCCTGGACCGATTGAGATCGAAATCGTCGAATTAGGGAGCTCACCACAGAAGGGGGTTCGATGATGGGTGAGTACTTCTCCTCACCCTGTTCCTCAGTAGTCGAGCGATCCCTCATGCGGGCGCCAGTGCTGCAGATAGCCCCCGTCATTGACTCTATCGCAAGAGCTGGAACTTGGAGACTTCTAGGCAGCAGGAGCCTGAGCGAACGTCATAAATAACGCGAGCAGCTATAGCCGGGTACAGGGCAGCCAATTCAGGCTCCCATCTGCTGCGCCCCTGCACTGCCCCATAGTGCTCCCTCGCTGCTCCCCCCTGCTCCCTCGTTGCTCCCCCCTGCTCCCTCGTTGCTCCCCCTTGCTCCCTCGTTGCTCCCCCCTGCTCCCTTTCCTCATCGAAAACGGTAATTCCAAATCCTAAGTTCGGGGTGTATATAATATATATATATAATATCCCCGAACTGAGGGCAACACGTAATCGGCCACTGACTAAAAGGCCGCCGCTTTGCTCTCCCGCTAACGCCCGTTTCGTGCCACTGCTCGCTTTTGGCTCCTTTATGCTCCCTCCCTGCTCCCTTATGCTCCCTCTCTGCTCTCCCGTGCTCCCTCTCTGCTCCCTCGTGCTCCCCCCCTGCTCCCCCCGGCTCCCTCGCGGCTCCCTCTAGAGCGGCACAGCGGAGGAGCACTGGGGGAGTATAGGGGGAGCAGCGGGGGAGCATCGTGAGGCAGTGCACGGCCGCACTTAGTAGGAGTCTGAAATGGATCCCCATCATTCGGGCTTGAGCTGCTCCCATTATTATGTATTCTGCGTTGACGCAAGTATACAGTATATAGGAACAGATATCTGTTGACTTTTTGACTAGTCCATTTGGGTATGTGTCATTCTGCATATGTGATGTAGCCTATGTCATTCCTTTCAGTGTCATTCCCTATCACGAGCGGCCTCGTGACAGGTGTTGATGCAAGTGTTATCGCATGCATTCAGCACCCTTTGTCAGTGTTTGACACCAGACACTGTGTCATGCTCCTTTGTGCCTGACACTTCTCGCATGATGCATGACACTTGTCGTGTGTTCTATGCAGGACACAGCAGTCGTGTATTTAGTCTGGGCTTCGCCCATCCTCTTCTTCTCTCCTTCGTTAGTTGTCTTTTCAATTCAATACCCATATCGACTCGCTCTGTGCACGGTCCTGAAATTACCTTATTGACACAAGAAACTTTGTATTTTTGAACGAAGTCCATAGCAGTCAGAATTTCCCAAACACAAGCATCATTCAACAACATCACCTTCCGCCAAAAAAAATTGTAGGTTTAATTTTGCCTCTCGGCTTAGCAGCCGAAGGCGGGGCTCGAACCCGCGACCTTGAGGTTTTCTGTTCTAAGAGCCACACGCTCTACCTGTAAGGGGTTAGTGACTTCAACATTCACAAGTTAATTTAAGCAGCCTACCGATTGAGCTCTGCCACTTATGTTAGCAGGGTTAGCAGGCAAGTAAGGAACATGGAGAACTCACACCCCGGCTAACTATACGAATTGATTAAATAATCTTATTATAAAGTATAATCTTATTTCTCACAGATGGCTAATGAAAAACAAAGATAAGTGGCTTGGTTCTTAACATATTCGAGTAGATCGGAGCAGACGTCTCCACCCAACGGGATGCCCAAAAGAGGCTCAGAGTCCTCAACCTAACTACCTTATACACCCTATACACCCATAAGGCAGATTTCTCAAAAGCATCAGGATCATGCTACCAAAAAAACATAGGAGAATTGTCAAAATCCCAAGAGTCATCGTGCTCAACACTAGCATTCACGACTCGCCGCTCGAAAGCCCGGCTCTATTCTTCCTCAACAATCTTGATCCTGAATGTTTGCCTCCGCCGCCACTGCTAAGAGACCGTTTCCCCACTATTCTAGGTCGAGTATAAAACTCCTTACCTAGGAGTCAGTAACGATATTGTTGAGAGTTGCGGTTGGATGGGGAATAATAAGTTCTATCTTAAACGGTTCGTTCAGTTTTGGCGAAGGGAGATGGTATGCGATATAAAGAAAGTAGGGGGTGTTGATAGGGTATGAGGTATCATGGGGTAGCTTGATCAATGATATATACTAGTATGATAGCTACCTTCGTGGAGGATCCTGTTTTCCTGGTATGGAACTACCTATATATCTCAATATCCAAGGAGTATGTCTGGGTATCTAGCTCAATCCTATCAACAACCAAACCCAAGCCGTCATGATCCGTCTCGAAGAGCCGTCCGTCTGTCCAGTCATAATCTCATAATCATCGTAGATCATCGTCCAAGAACATGGCATGGGGCATGCTTGCCACAGAGATCCAAATCGCATCAAATCGCACCAAATCAAATCAAATCATCCCAAAAAGAAATCCCCCGTAACCAAACTCTCCCACGGCCTCCCCGTCTGCCACACCATCTCCATCAACGCCCTCGCCTTCTTAACATGACTCATACCCAACCCCTCCATCCGCCTCAACCTCTCCATGATCTTCGCCTTTTGAGATTCGTCCAGCGCGTCGCACCCGGCGGTGAACATGGGGAACAGGAGACATCCCTCCGCCGTGCCTCCCTTGCGCACTTTGTACAACGCACTGACGATCTCGCGCACGGCGCACTGCACCTCCGGGTCCGTGGAGGGTCGGCCTAATATTCGTCTATTGACGTGGATGAGACCGGCGTGGTGGAAGGCTTCGTTCGTAGTAACCAGCTCCACCGCGTATGTGCTATCTTCGATCTGTGTGCTGGCCCTTCGGTGCGGACAGCCCTGGTAATGATGCTGTCGAGCTTCGATCAGGTCGCTTTTCAAGTTCATCGCGCGTTGCACGGTCTCCCGCGATGGCTGCCAGCCTTGCTTGACGTTGCCGGTCGGATCGATGCGCTCACCGTCACAGATCCTGGCCAGTTCGGCAATCTTGGCGAGTATGGAGACGCAGCGACTGGTGAAGCCGAGGAGGCAGTCGATCTGATAGTCTTCCTCATGATTCGATTGGCCATGCGCCCAATAGTCGCCGCCAAACAGGGGCTGGTCATATTTTCCGCCGCTGAGACTACCGAGGACATCGAGGTAAGCAAACCATCTGGTCAAAAAGTATGACACTTTGTCCTTGCGCTTTACCGAATTGGCACCACCGCGCGCTTCGATCATCTGACGGGCAATGTTCAGGTGCTGCTGCCAGCTGATGGCCATTCCGAAAGTATTAGGGTTCAATATCTGAAGAGATGCGAGCATTATGGCAGTTGCGAGATTGCTGTTGGATATTTGACGACTCGGGTCGTCAAGAGCCCGAGACAGAGAAGGGAAAACATCACTCATCCAAATGGCAATTCGATTGTTCGGTTCAGCATGATTGAGCAATCGCGACCGATGGCTAGCTGAATACGTTAGTAGCAAATTAAGAAGATTTATATCCTGGACCGCCACTGTCATTATCGTCAGTAGATATCCATACGTGAGATCTTTCCTTCTTACTTTGAGGCAAAATACTCTTGAATGGATTCTCGGAGCAATCGTGGGGAACCAAGATCCTGGCAGTATGATTCAAGAAATGATGGAAGTAGAGCAGATTCATCGGGTTATCTTTGAGCACTGCCGGTAACGGCTCTAAGGATCGGGAAATGCTGACAGTCACTGGTTTGGAGTAGTATCCTTGCCCTTCTTGGAAAACATCTGCCGTGTTCAACCCAAACGCGAAACCCGCAAAAAGATCGTTGTTGGCCTCAGTTCCGGTATTGTCTAGACTGACGGCACCTATGGTCGGCGTAAAGCCATTCAAGGCCGTAGCGTCTGGATTCCTGGGCAGGTCTAGGTCTAGAAATCCCCGATCAGTGCCATACACGGTTTTCTGTGTGCTGTTCGAGCTGCTGATGTTGAGCTTTCCCGGAAAGATATTGTCACTGCCGCTCGTAGAATCGGGTGGAGAGTCCTCGGAGAGTAAAGACTTGACAGACAAGCGTCGGAAGTCTGCAGATTCTTGAGTGCTGGGTTGAGGTGAAGGTACCGGCATGGGATGGTAATTCTCGTCCGAGCCGACAGAAGCAGCAGGTGTAAGAGGGATACGCGACCCAGCATTCGAAGGACTCGACGACTGGTATCGTAGTGCTGGTGAAGAGATCGATGGGGCCATACTCAGAAGGGTGTTTGGAGCCATAAACTGGTTCGCCATCATACCGTGGCTCTTCTGGTACATGTCCGTCCTATCCCTCGAAGGACTAAGCCGCATTTTCTTCGATCTGTGCTCCGCAAATGTAGAACCCGGGTTTCCATAGAAGTTCATCTGATTCGAAAAGGAAAAGGACGGACTCTGGTAAGGAGGAGGCATATCTGGATTTGAATGGGAATAGTGTTGTCCACCGTATGACCCATTCGTGCTGTTGGGCAGAGGAGGGCTCTCGATGCTTGAATCTGCCGGGGACGGATATGGTCCGATCCCTTGGTCGCGGATGCGGGAAAGTTGTGATGTGGAGATATGATCCCTATACGGAGGTTGAACCTGGAAAGTGGTGGTGGATCCTGAGGAATTGAACTGTCTGACCATGAACCCTCTGGTTGGATTTGGACTGGATGCTTTGATCGCGGGGGCATTGTCACTGTTGTCGCTTGTTGAACGGGAGAATGAAAGGGCCGGAGGCGACTTGTTCGTGACCTGGTTCTCATTGCTTGCTTTCCTCTTAGTACGACCGTCCCAGTTCAAGCGTATGCTGTAATCACAGGTTTCTCCTGCTTTCTCGCAAATTTGACACTGAGGTCTCTCTTCTCCACATTTGATCTTTCGATTCTTACAAGGCCTGATAGCGTCAGATCATATCCCCGAACTGTTGTGGGAGTAGACTTACCAGCATCCGGTGCGACTTCGCCTCTTGGGCTCCGCGCTCCCAGGCTTCTTTGGTCGAGGCATGGCAACGGAGGTATCAGAGCGTACTGCAAGCGGTTCACAGTATACTTGAGGTAACACACGCCCAGGGTAAAAAATTGAACGCTATCAACCACTTGGCGGGGTAGCGGCCGTTATCGCTTCCTGACGGCGCGTTGTGTATATCTGGGCTTTCCTACTCCGATTACTTTTCATATGAAGGCCAGCTGAATGAAAAGTCCGTGGGGAATCTGTACATCGGCTGGCGACAGCAAAGCATTTGTCGTTGCAGATGGGAGATCCTGGTAGAGCCGACGATTAGGCATGTAGCACAGCGACGCCGACGACAGACGGTGTGAGCCATGCATTAGCGGGCGATCTGGAAGGCCTAGAGAATACAACAGAACAGCGCCAGAAAGTATCTATCCAATCCTAGGGCACCAGGGTTCGTGCGTGCTTGCAGATGTACTATACTACGTAGTAGTAGAGTGCGCGATCACGTCCGACCTTAACCGATGAGCTGCATCTTGTCCTATTCGAAAGTGAAGTTTTCAATGGGTAGAGGACCCGCCACGCATATTCTTATGGAACGAGGACGAAGCTATTTACGGACAGGACCCATGTCTCACTACCACGACCATCACTCACCATACTAGTACATGCTCAGGAAAGTCAACCCGCTTCCAGCATGGGAGACTCGCGAAACGGTCCCGTTCAACGGCTGCAGTCGCCATCATTCCATGGCTTCTCCCCAATCCTCCATGTACTTAATCTTCCCAAATCCCCCAAACACCAGCCCTTACTAATTATCCCTCCAGCTCCTCGGTCTCTCCTCCTTCATCTACTCGTTCAAATGGCTCCACGACAACCCCAACCCCATCAACGACTCCTACGGCTGGCACTTCCAATACCTGACCATCATCGGTCTCACCCTCGCCAGCCTGACCTTTGTCTTCGGGCTCCTCGCAGACTTCACTTCCTCTTCCCGCTTGTTTCACGCCAAGAACATGCTCTCAATATGTACGACGCCGCTGGAAGTATTGATTAGTGTCTTATATTGGACGCTTCGAACGTACGACAAATCGCTCGTCGTACCTGAATTTGCACAGCTACCCCTCCAAGCGGATATCTCCTTCCACGCCATACCATCCATCGTGCTCGCGCTAGATCTATTGCTCCTATCGCCACCATGGAGTATATCTGCGCCTGGCGCGATGGGACTAAGTACAGCATTGGCGTTCTCTTACTGGTAGGTGTTCTCAGTCTATATGTCGGATCCCCAATCAATGGTTGAGTCTTGGGACATTACATTCTCGGGTGTAAACCCTTCCCAAAACCACATCTCAACGCCTGGAACATTTTCTCTTAAACAAAACCGTTATTAACTCTAATTCCCCCCATCAGGTTCTGGATCGAGCAATGTTTCGCCCACAACAAATTCTACCCCTATCCCATCTTCGACATGGTAGGTACTCCCGGCCGCATCGGACTATTCACCCTAAGCGCGGCGATCATGACCGGAAGCACCATGCTACTAAAAAATCTCCATTCCCTAGTAAACAGTCAACCCCAGCACAAAAACAGCACCGCGCTAGACGAAGGCACGATACAGGAACAAGTCGAGGCTTATGTCAAGGAGGGGAAGTACATCTTAGACGCGCAATTCAGCAGCAGACAGAGCGAACAGCAAGCCGGTGCCGGTGTCGGTATGGACGAGAGCTCGATAACTGAAGCGGCGAAGGCGTATATCAAGGAGGGGAAATATATCGCCACGGGACAGATGTGACGATCATACTATGATAGATGTGAATATGATACTACAACGGCTTAAATAAAACTTGGATAGCATAGTATACATTGTTTCGAAAATCACACACGCCATTCCATTCCACCCCATCGAGTCCATACTGTCATTAGCGACTGGATACGATAGTTACTACGATTCTTGTCGCCGACACAGACTCGACTCAACTCAAGACTTATCTCTTTGGCATGTATCGCTCCGTTCAAAACAGGCCGGCTGAGACTGAAGTGCTGCCTGCCTGCCGTGACCGACGGTTGGGATCACCCTTTTCAAAACCTTGCAGTACTTACAACAATGTAGCCTCAAATGAAAAGATACGAGCGCAGGTAGCAAAGAAGGAAACGTATCACCGAGTAAATTGGAAAAGTCTGAATAAAAGAGTTGTGAAAATTTCTACAAACGAGAGAGTCCAGCCCGCTAAAAAGGTTCCTGCCCCCCATAATACCTCCTAAACCGATCCCTCTCCTCCCACCCCAAATCCTTCACCACCCTCCAACACGTCAACAGCAAATACGGAAATCTTCTCGTCCAAAACCCCAAATACCCCGCCGGCAACGGCCCCACGTTCTTCTTCACATTCTCCGGCATATCCTCGTAATGATTCTTCTTGTTCCGCAACGCGCGCAAAAGATCAAGCACGCTATCACCTTTATACTTCCGCTGCTTAGCCATCGTATCTTTGAACTCCCCGGGTAGCGCTCTTAGAAAATCGCCACGGGCTTCCTTCAAGATGGTATCGGCGTGGCCTTCGAGATGGGCCAAGGAGGGGTAGAAGTAGTCCTGGCCCTGAGCAAGTTGCTTGTCCATCTCGAATTTTTCGTGTTCGAAGGCGTCGCTGACGTGACAGAGGAAGTCGAGCCTTTCTTCGGGGGCCCAGAAGAAGGGATGGGTGAGGATGGTGGAGGCGTCCGGTCGAGCCTTGGACTTGTGGCTTAGCATGTCTCCGATCAGATCTTTGGCTTCCCATTGGAAATCGCCCATGCAGCCTAGGGCATCTAGATTGTACAAGCCCTTGACGATGTTCGCTTCGCGCATGAACTTTCCGTCTTTGTCGAAGGGGTGCGAACCTTGGGTCAAGCAGTAGTAGAAGACGCAGCCTGCGCAAGTTTCGAAGTCAGCCTTCCTGGTCAGGAGATTGGTAGAGCCAAAGAGTATCGCTGCCGAGCAATGGATCAGGAAAGAGAAGGGGAGACTCTTTCAATGCGAAGCACCATACAATACGTGTAGGCTAATGATAGCTATATCGAAATGACCCCAAAAACTTGAAGGCAAAAGCCAGAGTTGTAACTAAGGAATATATCGAAAAGCTGGCGTTCTTCCATAGCATGAATTGAAGCCACAAGGAAAGGAAGCGAACAAAGGACGATATGTAAGTAGTGCTAATTTGAAGACTGTCTGGTAGTTCAAAGAAGATATCCCAGGAATGTGACTTACCAAGGGAGAAAATATCGATGGCGCGAGTGGCGCGACGATTAGTCTGGGGATCGACCACCAATGGTTCTGAGAAGTTCGTGGTGTCTACTCTACTGAGGTCCATAGGAGCACTTGCGGGTAGGTTTGGATCATCGTCGACTAGGAGCTCCGGGGCGCGCCAACCTGAGGTCCCAGCTGCAAAGGCTGTGGTAGCGCGGAAAGAGTTCTGGTCCCCCTCGAGCTTTTTGCAAAGGCCAAAGTCAGAAATAAGAAGCCGAGGGGGCTGGGATGCTGATGGGTTGGTCAAGTTCAATTTTGGAGCCGAGACAAGGATATTCTGTGGCTTGATGTCGCGATGAACGATTTTCAGAGTGTGAAGATAGAGGAGCCCAGAAGTGATCTGCTTCAACATGTTGGGCGTGTCCAATCCACTGGGCGAGATCAATTGGGAATAGGAAGTTGGTTTTTCGACGACATCTTGCAGTGAAGCTGGACAGAGTTCCAACGCGATGTAGAGGAAATCTCCTGCAGTCTCCTTATCAAAGTATCGTATGACGTTCGGGTGGTCATCACTTTCTTGTAGCAGGCTGACCTCATGAGATGCGATATCGTAGAATTCTTTGAGCATGCGCTTAACAGCCACGTCCCTACCACCGAAGGTACCCTTGAAGACCATGGTGCCGTGGCCTCCATGTCCGAGGATCGTGGCAGTATCAACACTTAAGTGCCCAATATTGATGATTGGTCCAGTCATGTGTATACTTACCTCTGATGCTGGCAAAGACGCAAGCTTGTTTGATTCCTCCTTGATTTGAGGCTCATCTGGAGGTTCAATAATTCCATCCATTGCCTGCTCGGCTTCTTCCCTGGATTGATGCGTACTGTCGCTTCGATTCTTCGCGCGCTTGGCCCCACCTCTCTTTCCTCGACGCGCCTTCTTCTTGCCTGGCAGGGGGGACCCCATTTCGTCAATATCCTCCGGTCCCGGAGAAGGCTCCTGTATTCGAACGCCCCTCTCCTCCTTCTCGTACTCAGTCCGTCCTCGATCCTGCAGAGAGTTGGACCGGCTGCGTAAAGTATCTGGTGGAGGTTCCAGTAAGGTCGTGCTTCTTGATCTTGTCGCAGTGACTCCGTCCACTGCTTTTTCAATCGTGATTGTAACATTTTCAGCCTCAATCGGTGCGACATCTTCTGACCATGATGCTGTCGCAGCGACAGGTGTGGATGGAATGGAATCTAGAGGCTGTTGCACATATGGTGGACTTGGTCGGATCTCCAGTCTTTTCTTGAGAAGTTTGAAGAAATGCGGATAGTTGATGTAGACAAAGAGGCAAAATATGCAAAACACTATGATCAGGATAATATCATAAGCATTGTCAGTGGCACTTTCGAGGATTCTACTGTTGTTGGATATGGATGGCAAAAAGGCGGATTTGTTGTAGACCGCCACCGGAGAGTCATTGGCGAGCACGTCCTCTGGACCAGAAATTGTCAAGCCACTCCCTTGCCGCGTCTCATGGTCAGTGAGCGCATGCACACCAACAAACCCTTCCTGCCGTTGCGCAAGACTCAATGATTGTATGGACGAGGTCCATTCCAACCAGTCTTTGTTGTAACACTGCGCTGCTTTTGCTTTGCCGGTTACCAAAGGATAAGAAGTCTCAGACATGGCGAACCACCCACCAGCTTCGGTGTGGTTAACAAAAATCCGGTTCTTCGCGCTGAGCGTATCGTAGATTTCGTTGTCGATGGGGCCAACTGGTTGCGGAAGGACTATAAGCTGTGGATCAGGATCATCTGATTGCGAAGGACGGGCGACGTCAAACACTCGGACTACCGGAGATGACAGCTTCTGCGTGTAGGATTTTTGCCTCTCCATCAACTGGCCGTGATCCCAACCGAAGATGCTGCCGTCATGTAGAGGGTATACGTATTTGTTATCCATGGTGCTGGAGTACTGGTTATGTAAATCACCATCTCGAGTGTTTGGGCCCCATTCGGAGTATTTCAGAGTACATATCGGTTCCGTTGTGTCCCTATTTTGAATTGTGATTGTATACTCGGTTCGACCCAGCACGAACGAGCCTCGCGAGCCGCACTCTTCATCGTCAAGAACTTCAAGACCTCCAGGTTTTGGGCACCTAGGCTCTTTGCTGATAGAACTTCCAGAGCCAGATCCAAAGACCTTATGAATCACTCCTGTCGTGGCATCTACCGTGTAAAGCCTCGTTCTCTTTTCCGCGTTGTAGACCACAGCAGGGTCCACGCTCTCGTAAGGTGACATATCCGCCACCAGCTGCTTCACTGTCAGATGTAACTTTTGTAGGCCACCGAGGCCGCCTTGGTTGTAGATATATATGTCCCCATCCCTGCTTGGCTCCACAATCCAGAGGAAATCGTACTCCGGTTTGGTCTGATCGAGCAATGACTTGTTCTGAGGATGATATGTCGTCTCAACCATTGGGGCCTCTACCTCCAACTCCCACCTCGCCGCACCTGTCTTCCTATCCCTTGCGTGTATCGACCCATCCACGGTCGCCAGAAGAACAAAATCCTCGACTTCCCAATCCTGCAACGAGCGCGCATTGAGCGGCGTAGACAGCCCGGCTGACTTGCCAGAGCCTCGTGCAGGTTGAACAGCTCGGACAGCTCGGTTTTCACCAGCCAGAGCTAGAGGATTTGTAGCGACGGCGCTCGCTTGTCGTTGGTTTAATGTCGTGTCTTTTAGATGTTTGTAGTTTGCCGTTTCGATCGCTGGTTCTTCATGGGGTCCAGAGGATCCAGAACCTGTGGGGTGGTTGTCGAGAGCAGCCTGTTCATGCGATGACTTACGATGGTATATCTGCTCATGTTGCTGGGAAGCAGTTATCAATGGTGAAAGTAGTAATGATAGCGTCAACGCTGAGATCACAGCTGCTCCTACGCCTGGCCTTCGACGCATCGTCGTGATATAATCCGGATATACAATTGTATTCGCTCACCAGGCAGACTACATTAGAACTGGTTTCCCAACTGGCAGAAAGCTATAATATAAGGGCTCATATTCTGTTGCAAAACCATGTAAGGTCATGACAAGATCATATCAACATAGATCAATTGATATAGCAGGACGCAGGATGGAAATGAAATAATAGTTTGAGGAAGGGAGGGATGTCAGCAGTGTCAGCTTGAAGGCACAGTCGTACGTTGGAGCATGAAGACTACTCCCTATATGGTTAGTCTAAGCCTGCTCCTAGAGGCGCAGCGAATGAAAGGCCGTAGCTTCTTCTGAAGCAGCGGCCTGGACCGCTTTGCCGATGGAAAATGGCACTATCAATTCCAGGTACGACAATATGGTACCACATTATGACTCGCGTTCAAGCTATCGAGTATTGCCTTATAGACGAAGACTTGTGAAGAGTCCTGTATAGACACTCTGTGTGTGGTAATGTTCGATGGGACGCATTCCTGAATCCTTCCGTGGGCCCTTGCATGAAACTAAGATCCTACTCAGAGACTAAGCCCCCGCTGAGAGGCTCAACGGCGTAACGCATTGCGCAGACTGTTGACAAATCTCTATTGGTCCTACATGCGCTCAAATGCTCCTATGAATGCCGATCGCTGGATATCATGAACTTTTAGACCGTTTCACATCCTCTCCCGTTTCCGTGGTGCGCTTCGGATTATGTTATCCACCCTCAAGAGGAGCTGCTTGACGTCAGTTCATGTTCTCGCACACAGGCAGGATGCGTAGGCTCACCTCCGCCGCTTCACTGGCAGACGACACCACAGCCCGTTTCAACTTGTAGCTCTCGATCACCCCGAGCTCCCTCATGTCTGCTATGCCGCCTCCAGGTGTGAGTAGGTCTAAGCCCGAGTTCGCCTCCCCCTTGTATGTCGCCTTCTTAAGCCTTGCTACCAGATCGCTCGAATCGAATCCTGCGTTGTCCGCCAAAATGGTTGGCAATTGTTGCAGCGCTTTGGCAAACGACTCCACCGCGATTGCCTTCTTGCCTTCGATGTTCGGCGCAGTCTGTTCGACGGCCTTCGCCATGACCATCTCCGCGCATCCTCCACCGAGGGTGGTTTTAGGTTCCCGCACCGTTTGCGAGAGTACGGCTAAAGCATCATGCAACGATCGCTCCGCCTCATCTAGTAGTTGCTCAGTTGCTCCTCTTAGTACGATGGTGCAAGCCTGTCCAGCAGCAACACCAGAGAATTTGATTAGGGTGTCTTCGCCGATGATGACTTCCTCGATGACGTCGCAATGGCCCAACTTGACGTGTTCTGGGTGATCAAATGTCGACGCAATCTCGCCCCCTGTGACCAAAGCTAATCGCTCTATACCATCGAAGTCTGCGTGTTCTATCGACATGATCCCTGCGTCTGAGAATAGCTGTTCGGGCCAATTGTAGATGAGTTGCCGATTGACGAAACAGTTGATGCCGTGACCCTTGATCTTCTCCACCTTAGCCTTCATCTTCTCTCGTTCCGCTTTCTCCAGCTCGGCAAGTTTGCCTGTAGATTCGACTTTGACTCTGGCACCAAAGATCTTGATCTTGTCTGTATCCATGGCCGTGTTTGCAACCAGTATCTTAGCATTCTCTAACCTCTTAGGCTGATTGACACCGATCTGCTTGTCCAAGATGAACCCCTCGTCCAGGTATGAGTCGTTGAGCTTACCACCCGCTTTTTTGATGATTTGTATGTGACTAAGGTCTGTAGACCCTCGCATTCTCAGGACAGCATCGCACGCCAGCTCAGCGAAGTGATTCCGATCCTGGCTCAATACCTTCGAACTTAGTGTTGTTCTGGCTATGGCCATGAGATCTCTTCGGAAGGCTTCTTTGTCCTTGCTGTGGTCCAGGGCCGTCTCTTCTAGAGCTTTTAGAGCAACGTTACTTGCTATCCGGTAGCCTTCAATAATAGTCTGAGGATGTATCTTTTTCTCCACAAGCTTCTCGGCTTCACGTAGCAGTTCTGCTGCCAACACTGTGACCGACGTTGTCCCGTCTCCTACCTCATCATCCTGAACCTTTGATATGTTTACTAAGACCTTGGCCGCAGCATTGTCTAACGCTATCGACTTCAGTATGGTGGCCCCGTCGTTTGTGACCATAATTTCGCCGGTTGAGCTACACCAACTTCAGTGCTAGCCTTTGTAGGTATGAGTCGAGTCACACGTACGCTGACTGTAATATCTTGTCCATGCCTTTCGGCCCTAGTGTGCTCTTGACCAGATCTCCCACGGCGATAGCCCCAACAAAAGCTGAGAGACGCGCATTCTCGCCCTTTTCTTCTGTGACCTGGTCGCCAAATATTTGTGTAGGATTGAAAGCAGCCTAAGGCAATTCAGTTCAGGCCCGTGATTAAGGCGCATGGCAACATACCATCACCAGTATCGTCAGAAGTTGTGCTGGACGGGGATTGTGTGGTTTTTGATCACTCGGAAGTTCCTACAGGATACTCCGTCGACGCGACATCCTTGCAGTGGCATTTCGGCCGAGTAGAATAGGTAGTCCTACGGGAGCTAGCGGCACGACTGTTCTACCCTATCACCCTATCCTAGAATACACCTGTGACTTAGAATGCCACTTGACTTGCCATGATCCTTGCCATGTTTCACGTTGAGCCATCAGTTGATATCTTCTCCACATTTTCCCCACATTCATTTATCTGCGGTACCACAGTACTGCAGACTGCAGAGCCCCAGCTGATATTGTGGTCTTGAGAGTTAGAGCATTTGACATTGATCCTTGCGAATAGCCAAGCTCGAAGAGTCTGTACAACAGTATATAAAGCTCGATCGGCCTCCGAACATATGCTTCCATTCCACCTTCATCCTTCTTTGTTTTGTACGACTTGTATATATTACTGCCCTTCCTTTCCCTGTACATAATACATACACTTTGTTCTCTTCATCAATTCTTTCTCGTGTTCAGCATCACCATTATTCCTTCCATACTTCGCGACTACCTATAGCGGCATGGCTACCGTCAACATCGCTCTCCAAAACCAGACGACTTCCAGCACAGTATACGCCTACATCACTGGTCAAGCGCTTGACAACAAGAATGCCCTCTTCCTGCTCCAGTCTGATGGCAAGACACACTACTTCCCCACCTCGCCGCCCTCCACTGGCTCTCCCCTGACCGAGAACTGCGCGATCCCACTCGGTGCTCCCGGCAACACGGTCACGGTAACGGTCCCCCATCTGGCAGGCAGCCGAATCTGGTTCTCAGTCGACAGCACCTTGACTTTCCTGCTCAATCCCGGTCCAGCCCTCGTGGAACCATCCGTCACCAACCCGTCAGACCCCAACATCAACGGCTTCTGGGACTTTTGCGAATTCACCTTCAACGACGCCCAGCTCTTCGTCAACGTAAGCTACGTGGACTTCGTCTGCCTTCCGATCTCACTAACCTTGACCAACACCTCCGGAGCTACCCAGCATGTCACGGGCATGGGGAACAATGGTCTCGACACCGTCTGCTCTAGCCTCGCCGCCCAAGACGCCTCCGATCACGCCGGCTGGTCCTCACTGATCGTAAAAAACCCCTCGGGTCGGAACATTCGTGCTCTGAGCCCCAACAACGGCATCGTGCTCAACAACAACCTCTTCGCGAACTACTTCGAACCTTACGTCGCCCAAGTCTGGCGCACTTACCAAAACCAGCCTCTCTCCATCGACACTCAAGCCCAATGGGGAACCGTCACCGGCCAGTAAGTTCTCCCCCATCCAAGCCCCTCCTCTCCTTCCCGCCAACCATCAATCCTCAAACCTCCCTCCCTCCCCCTTCTTAAGCCCCCTTTTACTCCCCCTCTTACCCAACTAACTCCCTCCTTCCCCCAGAACCTCCCCCTCCCCCCCCCTCCTAACCTTCCCCACAATCGGAACCTTCACCCCCCCCTCAACCCCCTCAATATTCTCCTGCTCCACCGGCCCCTTCGCCCCCCGCCCCACCAACACCCTAGAAATGGGCGCCCTAACCGCCCGCCTCGCCGCCGCGTTCAACCGCTCCACCCTCCTCTTCGACACCCCAACCCCCACCGCAGCACCGGCGCAATATTACAAAAATGAGATCACGAACCATTATGCGCGTATTGTGCATGCGGCGAATGTGGATGGGTTGGGCTATGCGTTTCCGTACGATGATGTGGCGCCGACGGGGGGGAGGGATCAGAGTGGGGCGGTGCAGGATGGGAGGCCGGGGCTGTTGACTGTGGCTGTTGGAGGGGGGGCGGCTGGGGCTGGAGCGGCGGCGTTTAGGGTGCAGGGAAAGTAGGTGAGTGGGTGAGTTGTCTAGCCGATTTTGGTTGGATGGTTTGCATGAGAGAGGTTCGGACTAGATGCTGTGGTGGATTATCAAATTGGATTGGGTATGACAGTCCTTGGTTGGCGTGGTTGAACTTAAGTCACTCACTTGGAGCGTTTATGATTGTTGGCGCAGTCTTGGTATATATCTTCATTGCCATCGTCGTACATACTGAACATCAAGCTACGAATCTTACGATATTGTCTCTGTAATTCTCATGCAATCTTCAAAGCCAAATGCTCCACAGAATAAGCTCGTACTGCAAAAGGGGTATCTCAGGTAAATGCCAAGCAAACGCTCAAACCCTCAATCGCTCAATCGCAAGCTCGCTCCTTTGCGCCCAGTCTCAATCCAGTAATTTCCCCAAATCAAGCAAAAACCGTCGTTCGTCCTCGTACCCTCCCCTCATCCGCCCCTTCCTCCCGATCCATCCCAATCCTCCGCCGCGTCAAAAGCTCATCATCTACCGCTTTCTCAAGCGCCTCCAAAGCTCGATCCATCGGGCAAGGATCCTGCGTCGAATATTTTGCCAAAGATAAGATTGGAAGCCGATGTAACGTGCGACCGCTTAGGCTCTAGAAAGAGGCTTCATTAGCTTACATACTTGGTCTGGTATACAGGGTGAAGCGATCCTACCGCACTCCTTTCGGCTATGTCCCAGAGCTTTCGAGGCCAGGATGATGTGTTTCCGTAGTGATGGAGTAGCATGAGGTCGTAGGTGGGTAAATCGGTTTTGGTTACGATTAAGAAGCTACCTCCGAGGGCATTCGGGGATTCCTCACGAGGCTCAGGACTGCTGAGGGGAAGTCAGCACTTCATAGTACTTTCAGGGAGTAATGAATTCTGAAAGGGGCGAAGCATGCCTCTGCCGAGGAGGAAGGGAATTCCTAACCCGTCCATGAGATAATCGAAATCCAATAGCTCTTCCTCTATCGTTTTGTCAGTGCGAGAGATGATACCGGAGTCGGCAAGGCCGAGATAACGAGTCCTCAGGATTTCGTATCGAGCCTGAGGACCGGGTTCTGGTATATGCAATTTCTCGTCCACGCGATCGAGAAATGCGGGATCCTAGCAGTCGAACGTTAACGCCAGATCCAATGCACGGTAGTTGTCATGAACTTACCATTGCTTTGATAAGGTTGCTTGTGCAAAGGACTGCAACGTTGGGTCGGTTTTGGAGACTGTCAAGTGCAATGAGCAACGCATTCACAGCCTTTTGGGGAAACGAGGGTTAGCGGATGTTTCCTTGTAACACGATTTAGTGTACTGACTCTCAGGCTATCTTGGGGCTCGCTCGAGCGGGCGGAATGCTGTCGTGTGCTTGCGAGACTTTCTATCTCATCGATGAAAACACAAACGAATGTATTGGCCTCTTCGTCAAGCATTGACTCAATCGTGCCAAATACTTTACTCACCGCTTTTCCACTTTCGGAAAAGTACTTGCTAAACAAGGAATGAGCATTTATCTCCACAAGCTTGCTTTTGGGGAAAGTCTTTCCGAGACGTATGGAAATTTGCTGAGCGATGGCGCGGCACAGAGTCGTCTTGCCCGTTCCAGGTGGACCCCAGGTCAGGACGGTTCGGTTCCAGCTGGCGAGCCGGTCCTTTTGAAGCTGACGTGCAGAAAATGATACTATAACCCCTCAGCGATTATGCCATGTTCTGACACCGCTGACAGACCCATGCGAAGTATGAATCTGAGCAACCGGTACTGGATGGGGTCTTCGAAGATTAACCTAGAACGATAAATGGAGTGTCGTTATGTCACAAACGTGCATTACCTACGAATCCCATAGCCCATTCAAAGTTCTGCTTGGGAGGCTGGTGATCTTAGCCTGTGGAGTGCTGTTGTTCTCCATAGGACCGAAGATGCCGGACGCTGCCAAAGTTCCTGAAGATTCTGCATCTTCTATCTCAATAAAGTCGAAGACGTCGATGTCAATGGTGACTTCTGTGAGAGCAATCATGCGCTTCATGTCGACATCGGCTGTGGTAGTGATATCTCCAATCCTGATGAACTCGAGGGATTGAGCATCTTGCAGCCCAGCTTTAGAGCAAGCGAATTAGCATGTAGTCATGAGGCACACTCGTGAGATATATCGGGGATCACACGAAAAGAGACAAGTAGCTCGCCCAGGCTAACTGTTGCACGGTTGATTCGAAGCCACTCTTCAACTCGCTTGGCCAGCTGCATGTCTGCTTTCAGTACAAGCAGACTACCGTCGGGATTGAAACAGAGATGGAAAAACGTACAATATGTGGTGATGGTGCTGGCTTGATTGTGCAGCACTCGACGTGGAGTATTGGCTTCAATTCACAAGATAGTGGAGTCTGTATCGCTATGCCGTCCATTGTAGAGATCTCGTAGCGGTGATTAACTAGCGGAAGCTAATTCTGGAGGAACTACTGTACTTCATCCTGTTACAATTATGTTCGACAGTGCTGAATACTCAAATGACGAGGGGAGAAGATTCATTTTCGGCAGGAGGTAGAATTAGCGGGGTAGTCCTGTCGTATACTCAAATAGACCAGGCTGCCCCTGCCTGTTTGCGGCGCGATGACCCAATCAATTTCTCCGCATCCTTCAATTTCTTTGAGCATGGAACCCCAGCATACTACCATGACTACATCAGATGAGCTTCCCACACTTTGATATGGGTATTATTCTTCACCAGTGCCCATAGAAAGTACGATGACATCCATCTGGGCCGCCGACAAAGACCCCTACAAGGATGCCAGCAGGAGCCAAAACCAGAGGGATATCACAACTCAGGCGGTCATCTCCATTGCCCTAGGCTTTTTCGCCTTTCTGGCTTTCTGCGTAAGGGAGACCGACTTTATACCCTCATCCTCCCAGTATTGATCTTGCGGTATGACAGGCTAACATAGTGTAGTTTCTGCGGCCAAGATGGACCGGCCTGTATGCGGCGCGCAAAAGGCAGAAAACCTCCGCAAACTCGCTACCAGAGCTGCCTGACACGTTCTTTGGATGGCTACCAGCATTGTATCACATCACGGAGGAGGAAGTCCTAGCTTCGGCAGGCCTTGATGCCTATGTCGTGAGTGCTCATGGTTTTGTGTATGATCTCTTACCAACCTGACGCGATCTACAGTTTCTCTCATTCTTTAGAATGGCAACCAAATACATAGCGGTCACCTTCTTCTTTGCCTTAGTGGTTATGCTCCCTATACATGTACACGAGACTGGGGATTATGGCTTGCCGAGTCGAGGCAACATGACCAATAGCACCAGCACTGCTTCCATCCCAAATTACGGCAATCCGCTTCCACTCTTCAGCATCTCTGGCAGCAGGCCCAAGAATTTGGAGGACAAGAAGCCGACTAATCTGATGTTGTGGATGTACGTCTGTTTTGTGTATCTCTTCTCTGGCCTTCTACTATACTATGTCGTGACCGAGACGAAGAAGATCATTCGCATTCGGCAGGACTACTTGGGGAGCCAATCTACCATCACCGATAGAACTATCAGAATCTCTGGCATCCCGGAAGCATTGCGTTCTGAGGACATGATCAAAGAAGCGATTGAGAATCTTCAGATTGGCAAAGTCGAAAGTGTACTCTTGTGTAGAGATTGGAAAGAGCTAGACGAGCTTATGGATAAGAGGATGAATACTTTGCGAAAGCTCGAGGAAGCTTGGACCGCGCATATGGGTCACCCAAAACAGGGCGGAAACAGGGTATTGCTTCAAGGCTCAACCCCCGGACCACACCCACATGACGAAGAAAGCTTACGCCTCCTCGATGGTGAGACCAACCATCATGGTTCCGAGGATACAGGTACTACCGATCGACCGAGGACTCGAATTTGGTACGGATTTATGGGGTTGCAAAGCAGGCTAGTCGATGCAATCGATTACTACGAGGAGAAGCTTCGAAAGCTGGACGAACGGATCAAAACATCCCGCAAGAAGGTGTTTAAGCCTATGCCGATCGCGTTCGTCACGTTGGACTCCACTGCTGCAGCAGTAAGTGGCTATCGCTATATCATATACTAGCAGGAACTGACTCCCCGCAGCAAATGGCTGTGCAAGCCACGATGGATCCTGAGCCGATGACATTATTGGCTAATCCTGCTCCCGCGCCTTCAGACGTAGCGTGGACCAATACATACATTCCGAGGTCTAGCAGAATGTTTCGAGCTTGGTCCATCACCCTTGTGATAGGGGTATTGACCGTGTTCTGGTCATTGCTCCTTGTCCCTCTTGCGGGACTACTAAGCCTCGAGAATATCGGAAAAGTCTGGCCCCAGCTCCATGATGCCTTGGATCGCCACCAGATAGCTAGGTCACTGGTAACACAGGGTCTTCCTACCCTGATTATCTCCTTGCTGAGTGTGGCCGTTCCTTACCTCTACTACTGTGAGTACGCTGTTGTCTTGCTGGTGCGAGTGGCTGCTGACCCTGAGTTTCTAGGGCTTTCGACGATGCAGGGAATGATTTCCCAAGGTGAAGTCGAGATGTCATTGATATCCAAGAATTTCTTTTTCACGTTTTTCAACCTCTTCGTCGTATTCACCATATTTGGGACCGCTTCCAACACCCAAGAGTATACCTCCCAGATTGGCGACTCTCTCAAGGATACTACCAGTATCGCTTATGTACTGGCCAACTCGCTCAAAAATCTGGTCTTGTTCTACATCAACCTCATCATTCTGCAGGGACTCGGCTTGTTTCCCTTTCGGCTACTGGAATTTGGCAGCGTTGCCTTGTACCCGATCAGTTTGATTGGAGCAAAGACTCCTCGAGGTACTGTACCTCTCCGATCCTTTGTAGTCCTAGCACGGCTGACATTCTTAGACTACGCCGAATTAGTGCAACCACCGGTTTTCAGCTACGGCTTCTACCTACCTCAAAACATACTCATATTCATCATCTGCATCGTCTACAGCGTCCTACCGGGCTCTTGGTTCGTCCTCTTCTTCGGCCTGATATATTTCATCATCGGCAGTTTCATCTACAAGTACCAGCTCCTCTACGCCATGGACCATCGCCGCCACTCCACCGGACGCGCTTGGCCCATCATCTGCAACCGCATCGTGCTAGGCCTCGTAGTCTTCCAGCTCGCCATGGCCGGCATTTTGGGCCTCAGCCTGGCGTTCTACCGCGCGGCCGTCATCTTGCCGCTGATCGCGTTCAGTATCTGGTTCATCGTCTACTATCAGCGTACGTATGAGCCGCTGATGAAATTCATCGCCATCCGGAGCCTGACTCATGATCCGCCTTTTGGCGCGATTCCGCAGGGGGAGTCGAGGTATGAGAGTGAGACGTCCAGGGGTAGACATGTGGATGATGACGACGAGACGGGGCTGAGGTATATCAATCCTAGCTTGGTGCTGCCGCTGGAAGAGGTGTGGCTTGCTAAGAAGCGGACGAATGGTGCGGATCAGGGGAACGATGACGTTGCCGATGGGGACGGGGATTATGAATAGGTATTTGTATGTGTAGGATGGATGCATAGCGACTGGGGTGGGGTTTCAAGTGACGTTTTGGGGTTTCTACACCATGGTTTGTGGAGAGGGTATGGTATGGTATGGTATCTTACCCAGCCAATGGATCATGTTGTCACCCTGGTTCGATTACAACATTCATCCCATAACGATGATCAGGTATACCGCCGCAGCGAAGCAGCAACACCAATCTAGAGAGTATGCAATCCGCTAAAGCTACATAAGTTATGGAAATGAACTCACAGGCAAGTATGCATCCACTCTTGATAGCACTTTCCATATCCATATCAATATATTCCACACCGCACGCTCTTTCCTGAGTTTAGATCACTAGTTAAGACTAAAACACCTTAATTCTAAAGTACCTACCACTCCAACCGTATCTCCATATTCATACACACAGCGTATTGGAAGTATACTTACATACTTACACACAGCGCACCTACCCACCTTACTCACCTACATACGATACAACAAGTCTTTCATCGACAGCATTATGTTGGTCGTATAAATGACTGCCACGGCTTTGCAGCTATAACCCTACCTACATTATTGTCGTATGGTATTCGCCTATTCATACAGCGAGCGCATCGGAAGTATACATAGTATCCACCCACCTACTCTACACTACACACCGTCTTTTTGCAGTGGGTCTTGTGGGTTTGGCAACGACGGCTGCGCTGATTCAAGAAAGTGTGAGTGGGTGCTCGGAGTCGGCTGGTTTCGACTTTTGTTTGGTTTGGGTTCATTGTTGGAGCCGCACTCCGATTGAGAACGACACCTATCTGTACCTACCATAGGTCTGGCGGCGTTCCTTTACCCGACATTCCCTACCCCGTAAGACCAATACACGTTCATTGATAGTGATTTTTTTCTGGAGGTGATGATTTAAAAATATTTGCTGCTTCTCAGCCACCAAAAGGCACTCGCCATATTGGCTCACGATGGCAGAAGCGATGACATCTCTGGATGAGGACGAGGTATCCAGCCGACCGCACGCTTCTCCACGACCTTCTCGACAGTGCAGTTTCTCCCTTGAGAGATCAGGAGATGGCTCTCAGCACGATACTGATTCTTGTGAGGAAGAGAGTCCGACGAGAGGGCGTACACCGGTTCGAAAACCAGCACATCGCACTAATAACCGTCGCGCGACGAGTATTTGTCAGGGAAGTTCGAGGTATCCAGACTGGGATACGATAGCCACACGGGAGCGCCTGACGAGTAGGGATCTTACGACCGAGCCGAGAGATCTTTTCGACTCGATCTTGGAACCATTGCCGCCTGGCGTCGAGAGGTTTCGCTCCTCGCTCTCGGAAGAGCTGTATAGGTGTGCGAGTTGGGGTGCGGATGTTGACGTGCTGAGGTTCGGGAGCCATAGAGATACGTTTGCGCTGTTGGGTTTAAGTCGGGTGCGATCTCGTTGGGAGGCACTGCCTGCGGGGTTTTTCGAAAAGCTTCTGTTTTATATTGATTTTGGGACTTATTTGGCTATTCGCCTGACGTGCCGCTGCTGGTCAGAGGCCGTTACTCGGGTTTGTCCTATTGGGTCTCCGCCGGGTTAGTATAATTTCTCTTGAGTCATGAAACTGGCCATGAATTTTCTCAGGTTATGTGTCGAGTTCTGGAAACCTTCTCTTCTGATACATATCTCAGTAGAACTACTTACGTATTTGCTCAAAATGGCTGACTCCCGAACACAGCAGTCTGCCAACTTCCTACAGAGATACTCGAGAAAATATACAGATACCTCGATCCTATTGATTTCAATGCTGCAAGGCACACATGTCGGACTTGGATGATGGCTAGTCTCGAGGCAACGCTGCTAATGCTGATGCTAGGACGGGGCGGATGGCAGGGTGCTGCGAATGCAGATTTCAACTTGCATGAGTACCTTGGCCAGCAAAGCGTAGTAAAGGACATTAACGAAGAGTGGATATTGAGTAAAAGGCTGGCAACCGAATGCTCCCTTAGACACGACTGGACAGGCAATGGCCTTCGGAGAGATGATTCGTCTAGTAATGAAGCTCGTCCGGCGAGCTTACACATCGCTTCTACAACAGACTTCTCCGAGCTGAGCAATGGTCACGGTCCCATTAGTAAGGAGCAACATGGATCCGCTATCCTCTTCACCGTCAGTACCTGCAACAAATATGTCCTCGTCACTGAGGGCTGCATGATCTACATTTATTCCATTCAGGATAGTGCATGTGTTGCGCACCGCCCCGGTGGTCACCTCCTACCTCTAGCCGCCGTCATATGTCCCTATCGCGTCCTTGCCGTAAGTATGAATACCACTGCGCAACGGTTCGCTGTTGCGGCACTCTTGGAAGGTCGCGTGGGGATTGTCTGCGACCTCTCGGACGGCACTGCAGGGTCTGGGAAATTTTCAAGCCCACGTGCTTTGCCTTGTGCCAGCCGTGGAAGTAGAGATCCTATGCATAACCCTCGGTCGTCTAGCGAGCATATGATGAACGAGGTTGCAGGTCCCCAGAATTACGCAGTCTTTCAATTGGCCAACGATCGTGCTACGGCTTGGGCCATCGCCGAAGCCACGCTGCCAGAGGTTCATGGTGCACGTGTTACCCGGCACTCCTGGACGATTGATGATCCCTTATTCATCCCAATACGTACGTCCCAGTCTTCCCACGACAGTCAAATTTCGGTTGGTGCCACGGACCATATGCCAGTCGCGAACGGTCCTCAGTCCATATATCGTAACGTCTGCTCCGCAGAAGATCCACCAAGAAGTGTTGCAATTTGCCCTCAGCGTCGCTGCGTGGCCTTTGGGTGTGCTTCTGGTATCGAACTCCATTGGATCGATGCCTTAACAGGCCAAGAATTGAATCGCTGGTTTCCGCTCGCAACACCAAGCGATTACCTATATTTCCTTCCGCCTCGAACTGGTATTGATAGTGCGAAGAAGCTCAGAATAATCAGTAGCGCTGGTCACCCGAAATTAAAGGAGGCCTTGCAAGGAAGATTCTTTCCTGACAGCAACAACGGAGGGACTCGACACCAAAGCATGACGTGGGACGAGATTTCACCTGGCGGTCAGCTTGGAGACGGCCCATGGAGGGCGACCGGATGGTGCAACCATGTGAGAGCGGTGCCGGTTAGCGATGGGTGGAACATCCTCTTTACTGACCCAAATGATGGTTACCTGTGTCTAGGTAGCGATGCGCCGCTTGGCGCTCGGGCAACGCAACTGATCAAGAGGTTCATCTTCGAAGGTCCGAGAGATAATGATGGCAAGCCAATTGTACCGACTGTCTATACAAGTGGTGCTGAGTTGAGATGGGGCGTCCGGATAGTGGTTGGGTACGGAGAAGCGCTCTGGCTGTTCGTGGTACCGCCTGATGTCTACTCTAAGCACAAGGAATATGAAGAGGAGGGTCGTCGGGAGCCGAGATTGATCTATGGGATTGAGCCTACGAAAATCCGAGGAGTTGAGATAGGCCGAGTACCTGCCCTAATCGATGTTGCCATTGATGCATCAGGCGGGGACCTTACCATTTGGGCGTTTCCTGCTGATGGGATGGCTGTTGTCTGGCAGATGGGTGGCAGAGGTATAACCAAGGAGCAGAGAACGGTGCTGAGAGACGGAACAGTCTGTTCGCTGCAGGACGGCGAAGGAGACACATTCATGCATGACGTCTCTCGCGCAGCTGTCCACTTCGACGGCAACGACTTGACGCCGTTGCTGCCCGACTTTGATCAGAAACGGGACCACATCATCGACACAGACGACGACGTGGTTATGCGAGACATTGATGATGATGAAGGATACTCATCTGAATTCGATGCCGCAGGAGGCGCGTTCGCGATCCATGCGCCGCCGCTTTGGGGAAGGTGGAGCGAAGAGGATGCTGATTGGGTTCCGGACTATCTTGGACTTAGAGGGGGTGAGATTGAGGATGAGGGGGTGGGTGTTGATGTGCTTGAAATGAGTAGGATGGACGTTGAGGTTTGGTGTGGGTGAGCAAAGTCAATTTGTATATTGGTTGGGTTGTCGCTGTCGTTGTTATTATTATTATCATTCAGCTGCAAGGTACCTTATTCAGTTCCTCTCGTGCTGAATTGTTTGATCGGATTAATTGTGCATTGTATTGCTGCTGAAACATGATTCGCTGGCAGTAGAATATTTTGTGTTGTAGGTGAATTTTGGAACAATGGGAAAATATCCCTACTACTGTGCCTGTCCTAGCACCTATCTTCGGTTGATAGGTGAATTGGAAGCCTTCGGATGATGTTTACGTACCTAGGGTTTGCAGCCTTTCAGGACACCAAATTGGAAGTGTATTGCACAAGTGTGGAGAGTACCTTACAGCAACTTAATCTAGCTCTGTACGATTGTAGAAAAGGTAGGATAATAGTCTTGTCGTCTTCTGATTTATCTTGCTACTATGGGGGTTGCTGAGGAGTAGGAAGAATAGGGGTATTCGCCTCCCTAAATACATGATTCTAACGCTAGTCCAATTACCCCTCATCAGTTGTATTCTATCCTAACGCCAAGCTTTACAAGCACTTCTGCACACGCTAAAATCATCGTCTCTTTCCCCCATCGTGCCGTTTCATGTTGCTGACTTTCTATGCAGATTGCTGGCCTCATGTTGATTACAGACGACAATGAAAAGCAGTCAGCACAGCAGCTTCCTAATAAGGCTCTCGAACATGGTCCGTCCGTGCTCGTCAGATCTCGACTTCTCAACCACTCGCCTGCTTTTAAGTCATGTTTCCCCGTGGCGTTCTGCACCAAAACCCCACGGAAGCGTCGGTACGAGGCTACGAGCCGTGCACTGACAGCTCCAGACTTGCGGATATTCCTACGTTCAGGGGATGCGATAACCTCCATCTACATCCCGCTCAGTTTTCCCGTGCCAATCGCGATATCAACAGCTTGAATGTTTCATTCAATTTTGAGCATCAACCCACACTTTGTGCTGGCTAGTCCTACGCAATTCGGTTTCTATCTATGTGGTCCATCTAGCGGCAGGGTGCACTGACACCTTCTGCATCGTATGGATATGGCAGTGATTTGGCGCCACTTGACCTCGAGTAAATGGGACAAAGGATAGAACCCCTAGACATCGCAGACTGCTCACTCTGGCTCTCATTCCTATCAGTCCTGGTGTCGCGCCTGGACTAAGGACATGGGCACGCAGATGTTTCAAGGACCATGATCTATGCTTTCTCAATGACTGGTTCGTTGCTATGGTCCTTCGTACAAGGTCAGTTCTATGAATGCCTGCCTTTGTATCCCAGAGTGCTTATGGCCAGAGCATACCTTACTGACGCTTACTAGTGGCGAGCCTTGTGATAGCTTATGGAGTCATATCAATTGACACCTTTCAAGCTCCTTTAAATTATAATATCACGACCAAGGACTCAACGAATAATTGGAGGAGACTCTCTCTAGGCCATGCTGATTTCTCAGGCTCTAGCCTGCAAAGACACGTAGGGGCAGAAAACGTTCCGAAACCCAGTCTCAAGAGCGCCTACATTACGGAATCCTCGGGACCCAACGCGTCCTTCTCTGCGAAAGACAAGGCTCAATTCATTGGTGATTGGGGTAAAATCACCTTCCCGGTCCTTGCAACATCAGGCGGGTCACTTCCGCCAGCAAATAAAACGCATGTCTTCGATGTATACGTGAAGAACCGGCAGGCTTGGAAATTTCCGCTATCGCAGGGTCTGCACAATCTGCAAGACCGGGCTGACTACCTTGCCGTCCAATCGTCATTTACAATATATGGCAGAGAGCCTGCCTGTACCGCTGCCTATTCATCATTCATCGCGACTGAGCCCATGACGCTGTCAACCTCAGCCTCCTTGAGCTACGAGACCTTAGGGAACGGACAACATACCATCATAACTTCCAACATCACCAAATGGGTATCTGCAGGAGCACAGGGATTCTGTTGCGGCGGAGCTGGGGCATTGCCATTGATTCCGGGCTGTCTTGTACATGGTGACAAGCTCCAACTACTCTATTGGCCGTCGTCTCATCCCAACGCCACTTACCCAGGCAACACAGCACCAAGCTTCATCAACAACAGGACTTTACTCTCTCATACCACAAGCGCATCACGTCCGGAAATCTCGAATGTGTCAGTATATGCATATGGGCCGGATGGATATAAGTAGTCAGTTTTTCGGGTCGCTCTCCTGCACGGTTTACTGATACTAAAACAATTACCAGTGAGTCACCCTCGTTATATATTATATATCCCACACTCCTTGCCTATGACAGGTGTGGGACCGTAGGCCCATCGCGTACATCCCTCACGCTCGCATTTGAGCCAGGCGAGCTGTCGACTGTGATCTACAACGCGACGGCCAAGACCTTCACGACATTCGCACTAAACATAAATGACCTACCAAACGACCCTCACCGATCAAGGCTAGCTCTAGCACCACGGTTCTTCAACGTTTTAGATCAATATAAGCCAGTCCAGGTTTCTATTCTGCCCTCATTAATTTCGCCTTTCCTTGCACTACCTTCTAAAATAACCCATCTTGTGCCTGCTTGGTCGGGTTGTGAGATGGATCCTCGTGGGGGCATTGATCCTCCTCGCCCGTTATCGCCTGCGACTGCTATGAACCCAGTACACACAGTCGACGACTTGACACCTCAATCAACTGCTGCCAAGCCAAGTCCGCTGGTATCGTCGTTGCCTATTGAGACGGGGACTATATTGCCACAGCCTTCTCCACGATACCCAGACCAAGGTAATTCTCCAAAGCCGCAGCCGCCTCCAAGAGCCAACTCTCCCTCGGATACCGAAGCGCTCACTGAGGTTCCACATCGTACGAACTCTGAGACGGCTCCCGGCACTGTATCTCCAAGCATCCGTCGAGGGGATGGCCAAGTCGTCGTGCCCCAACCGTCCGATACCCGATCCATCCTTGATCCTCAAGAGTATTCCATTGGTACTCAAGCCACTGTTGGAGATTTATCGCGAGCAAGAGATTCAGCAGGCATAGAGCATAAGACATTGCGTAGCTTCAGTTCTGGGAAGCCTGATCCGACACAACAAGACGATTCTGGAGACCGGCTTGCAACATGGTCAAAAGGACCTGGTTCCACTCCAAATCAAGACGTTCAAGACCCTCTAGTAACATGGCTCAGGAGACTTGGATCGACTCCAGTAGATTATACCAAAGACCCACGTACAACGGGTTCTGAAAACCCTGAATTTCCTCAAGACGGCATTGATTCGAGCTCTCTTGCACCAGGGTATACCAAGCCGATTCCGCCAGCCGTTGCAATACAAGGTCAAACAATCACTAACAACGCCGCTCCAATAACCATAGGAGGAGCTAAGGTAGCATATCAATCAGGCATCCTCAGCGTTGATAATATTATACAACCAGTACCATTGGCTACCAATAGAGGGGCAATGCACACAAATCTTTTTGTTGTTGGTGATCTCAGCTTTTCCATCTTACCTGCTGCTGCTCAGGCGGACGTCACCCATCCTGTTGAGAACGCTCCAGGTACTACTCCTCATGTTGATAAAAACAACATCCCACCATCAAAGCATCCAGACTCAATCAAGTTTACTTCTCATGTCGATATAAACAACATCCCACCAGGAAAGCATCCAGACTCACTCGAGTATGTCATGGTTGGAAGCCAAACATTCACCCTTCAATCCAACGCTATCCAAGTCGCTGGGAAGACCCTCAAAGCAGGTGACCCTGCAATCACCGTTGACGGAACGCCAATTTCCCTGGGATATTCTGAGTTTGTATTCGGCACCCGTACAGAAGTGTTCTCTTTACCAACCATGAGCGCAACTCCAGATACAGTGGTTTCCATGGATGACACGATATTTACCCTTAAAGGTGGGTCTCTTGTCGTTACTGGTAAAACGGTGACGATAGGAGAGCCTGCCGCCACCATCAATGGAATACCGATTTCCCTGGGATATTCTGAGTTTGTATTCGGCACCCGTACAGAAATGTTCTCTTTACCAACCATGAGCGCAACTCCAGATACAGTGCTTTCCATGGACGACACGATAGTCACCCTTAAAGGCGGGTCTCTTGTCGTTGCTGGTAATACGATGACGATAGGAGAGCCTGCCGCCACCATCAATGGAATACCGATTTCCCTGGGATATTCTGAGTTTGTATTCGGCACCCGTACAGAAATGTTCTCTTTACCAACCATGAGCGCAACTCCAGATACAGTGCTTTCCATGGACGACACGATAGTCACCCTTAAAGGCGGGTCTCTTGTCGTTGCTGGTAATACGATGACGATAGGAGAGCCTGCCGCCACCATTGATGGAATACCGATTTCCCTGGGATATTCTGAGTTTGTATTCGGCACCCGTACAGAAGTGTTCTCTTTACCAACCATGAGCGTAATCTCAGATACAGTCGTTTCTATGGACGACACGATAGTCACCCTTAAAGGCGGGTCTCTTGTCGTTGCTGGTAAAACGGTGACGATAGGAGAGCCTGCCGCCACCATCAACGGGATACCGATATCTCTCGGATCTTCGGAGCTCGTTGTTGGGTCTCAGACAAGAAGCTTCGCATTCCCGATCAATACTATGGGTCCTAATGATAGTGGTAATCTTGACGAGTTGATTACCCCCGGATTGGACCGCATAGGCGGAGGCGTTGTAGATACACCATCAACGCCAGGAACGGGTACCACTGGAACCTCGAATGCGAAGGATAGTACTCCTTACCTAGGGCAGACGGTGAACTTGTGCGTGCCAGTCAGGATATACCTTGCTTGGGCAACAGCGCTTCTTACAGTCTTCCTGATTTGGTCATGAGAGGTTTCTCCATGTCGGGCATCGTGCAGTAGGCATGGGGTAGCTATGACGAGAATTGCCCGCCATTGGCTTAAAGGGGTTCAGGAATGATATCTAACCTCGACCATCATCTTGAAGCGCCGCGGCAGTCAGTCATTCAGCTTTAACATGAATTGGCCTGGAATGGAAGTTGGGAAGTTTTCAGGAAGAATTGCTGCCACCGCACAGTTATTCTAGAAAACCGTCGGAGGAAGCTCGACCACTGAGTCGTAGATCAGCTATCGTGGGAAACAGCAATTCACCATTGATCGATGATCGATCAATCCATACGTTTCCAGAGGAACTGGAATTTCATCATAGCACTGACACCCTAAGGATGTGATACATGCCTGGCAAACTAAACGCAAAGGCCGCTTTTTGTAGTGATTCTCGATGTGCAAGTCCTTCATCGACCTGGACACTACCGCGCAATTTCACCTCTTGTAGCTATCATTCGAGATCAGCTATTCGATATGCAGGTATGTGCGATTATCCATGCGGCTCATGCCGGAATGTGTATGGATGGCTTGTAAGTTAAGAGTAGGGCGATGGACGGCTTCTCTCTGAGTTGCTTTGGGTTTCGTTGGGCTGGCAATACTTGAGTATGGCTGCTGTATGGAGGGGCGGAGATGGTGATTGGGTAGGTTGCGTGGGGATGGGACTACGCTTTCATTGTTGATAGTGCGGATGGCGAGTAGAGCAGATGGTAGAGGTGATTGTCGTTGATGTGGTAGACGGTGTAGACGGTGATGTCGTGTATGTTATGCCGTCGTAAAGAAGGTATTGTATCGTAGGTGTGCAATAGTTCTAGGTGGAGCATGTAAAATTCTATCGACGAGTCTGGCCACCATATGCGAACGCAGCCGACCAAAGATTGTATCCAAGATGAAACGCCATCCATATGCAAAGGGTATCCGCTTGCACACAATCAAACCAAATCAATCAAGCCACCACTCATCAACCACCTCTAGTGATCCTGCCAAAAAACGTAATCAGCATAATCATCTCCCAAACCCCCAAAAAGGACAACCCTACCCCTCCCTCTGCACCTCCACCTCGATAGCTCCTGTCTCCTTCTCCTTCGCCTTCTCCACCTTCCTCCCCTCCTCATCCGCACACCCACAGTCGTAAAAATCGCCAATATGCGAACAATCAAAGACCTCTTTCTCCAGCGAGCGATTGACCTCGTTATGCACATGACATGCCCACGCCGCCGCGTTCGAGCGTGTGGAGACTTGGGGTGGGAATTGGGTGAGGATTTGGCGGAAGTGGGAGGCGCATTCGCCACTGGGATGCTAGCTATCAGCATGACTGAATGTGTTTGAAGACTTTTGGAAGAGGTGGGGGGGTTTTTCAAACCATGGATATAAACGTGCGAAGAGATGGATATAGGATGATAGCGCCGTCTGTTCTTCCTGCGTCGGCTTGTCGGGGAATTTGGCCATGGTGGTGTGGAGGAGTTTCCAGGCTGCTCTTCCCAGTTCGGCTTTTAGGGTTTCGTTTGTTATTTTTGAGGCGATGGGGGTGCCTTGGAGAATTGCGGGGGGGAGGTCGGCGGGGTGGGTTGGGGGTGGGGAGGTCATGGTCGTGGGTTGGGGCGTGTAGTGGGGCGGGGAGAGGATGTAGGTTGTTATTGAGACGAGGGCGAGGGCGGCGAGGAGGAGGGTTAGGAGACGGCGGTGGGAGGGGTGGGGGGGTTTGGGCATTTTTGTTGTTTGGAGGGGGGTGGAGGGGGTGCGGGGGTTTGTGGTAGGGGTTTAGGGGAGGCCATGGGTTGTGAGGGTTTTGGTCGGGCGGGTCATCGCTTTGGAGCGGAATAGTACTCTGTATGGGATGGGGTTGGAGGGCAAGATGTATTTGCTGCCACGCGATGAAAGAAGCTAGAGGGATCTATGCTTACTCATCCATGCAGATCCATAAATAGACTGATCGTCGGAGCTAAAGGAATTAAGCTCATCATGCTCACTGGCTTATGTTTGCAAAAGTATGTCACCGCTAATCCTACAATGATTCTTCCATGTATATAATCCCTCGCACTTTCCTCAATCAATTGACTTTTCCCACCGCTCTGCTTTCATTGTTTCTTGCTTGCATTATTTGATTAAGTACCTCGCTCGCAAGTATTGTTATGCCGTTCCCTCCCCCACCCCTCGACACGATAGGTACTTTTCTCAGCCTCATCTTCGGGTACCTGCATGTCTGACTATTTACCTTACAGATTGGGACGACATCGGCTTCCGAGTGCGAGAAGGTGAATAAAATGGACATGTCTGTCCAACCGTACGTTCGCTGACGTTTTTGCAAGTTAATGGCCATGTCGAATCTCACTACAGTCTCAAGACAGGACAATGGACCGAGCCCACATTCGTCGAGAGCCCCTACCTCCAAATACATGGCATGGCTCCAGGCTTGAATTATGGGCAACAGGCGTTCGAAGGAATTAAGGCTTTCCGGATGCCTGGTGACGATGCAATTGCTATCTTTCGTCCTGACATGAACGGAGCAAGAATGGCGCATTCCGCCGGCTTCGTCGCCATGCCCCCTGTCCCCAAGGACATTTTCCTCAAGGCTTGTCATAAGGCCGTAGCGCTGAATGCTGAACACGTGCCTCCTCACCGGACAGGCGCCGCGATGTATATCAGACCGTTGATCTTCGGCAGCTCACCGCAGCTCGGGCTTAGCCCCCCTGAGGAGTATACATTTACTGTCTTTGTGCTCCCAACAGGTGTCTACCATGGTGCCCTCGCAGTCGATGGTCTGATCCTGGAAGACTTTGACCGAGCCGCACCGGAAGGTACTGGATCTGCAAAGCTGGGCGGCAATTATGGACCAGTACTGAAGTGGAGTGAAAAGGCCAAAAACGAAGGCTTTGGAATAACTTTACATTTGGACAGTAAGACTAGGACTGTTATCGATGAATTTTCGACATCGGGTTTCGTGGGTATCAAAAAGGAGGGAGATAAATATACATTAGCTGTACCAAACAGCAAGAGCGTTATCAAAAGTGTTACTTCGGACAGCGTGTGCAGAATCGCCGAATCTTTTGGGTGGAAGGTTGAATGTCGACCGATCAAGTATGATGAGTTGCCTACTTTCACTGAGGTCATTGCCGTTGGTACCGCGGCTGCCCTGGTCCCAGTCAAATCGATCACTATGAGATCAAGAAACGACAAGTTTACCTACAACGGTGGAGCCTCGGAACCCGGACCAGCCTGCGTTAAGCTGCTGACTGCGCTGAAATCCATACAGCAAGGAAAAGTCAAAGATGCATTTGGGTGGCTGGACTTGGTCAAAGAAGTGAGGCCGGACCTATCTAAAACACACACGAATGGTGTCGATCTTAAGGAGGCCAATGTAGATAAGCTTCCGTGAAATAAAAGCAAGTACTGAATAATCCAACGTTTCCCTGAGTCTTCCACTGTTTTTCTTTTGTCATGCAACTTGATCGTACCTGAGCAGGATACATATTCTCTGTAATGAGAGATTTACGACAAGCGGAGAAAATTGCCAATAACCTATGATTTTCTCACAAGGGAGTCTGGCTCCAATGATCACATCATTACAACTTAGGCTCCCAGGCGTTGCACTGATCACTAAGCATGACTAGCGACAGTCCTCGAAGACCGGTTTATGTCGAACAGATGATACGGATTGTCGTTTGCATATCCAGTCCGCGGATTAAGAAGTTCTAAGACAGCACAAGAAGCTGATGGTTTCACGGGAGGGAATTGCGTCGGATCCTTAAGCTTAACAGGATACAAGCATTTTAATACCCAACAGACTGTGTGAATACGAATGGCAAGCTTGTACAATAGTGTCCGAACCTGGCAGTCGAGAGTCGAACAACGCAAGGGTGATTGGACGTCAGTGATTCCGATTAGAGTCCTCATGTGGCTCGATGGCTAAAAACAGGAAAGGCCTTGGATAGACCCACATGTTGAGTGATCGGTACTATACCTCAGAACGATATCTTTATCGCTGAGCCTACTAGGGCACCAGTAAAACTTGTTGCTCCCTTTCTCATACATTGAACAGAAACCGCCGGTACAAGCTCGACTTTGACGGCCAAAGCCATTTACCGATGTGTATGTATTGCAGAACAAGAGTTTTCACGGCATCCCCCGGCAAGAAGGTTTCCAGTCATTCTGTGGCAAGTGGAGACTTCCCTGATGTGACTCATATGCTCTTTCTTAGCCCCAACGGTCAAGTCTTGTGTTGAGATGAAATATAGAATTATTGGGGCCTTAGGTGGGTTATGCTTTTGAGCCTGTCCTTGTTCTTAATCTCTTCTACTATATATATCTCCTTCCTCCTCATTCGTTCCTTCAATCTTTCAGCGATCCCACCACCACTTTCACCCAGTACCAGCATCAAGCAATATTTCTCTCACACCACATAAATATATAAAGATATATATCCTTCCAATAACTCTAACCTTAACTCCAACTACCACCACCACGACCAACATGTCGGCACAACATTCCCGCTCCACCATGACTCTGCAGGCCCTCGAAGCGGATCTTGGCGAACAGGCATACCACCAGTCAACAATCAACCACGCCTACGACTCAGATCGTGCCCGCAACATTGCCCTGAGCGAGAGGCTTATCTCTCTCTACATGAAGAAATTCAAGATGGACGCCCGCCAAGCGAGAGAGGCAGTGGAATTGGAAATGGCCGACAAATATGCGCCGAATCCGTGGGATGCGCCTGCTCCGAGGAAGTACCAGCAGCGACGACAGCCGCCCAAGGATGTCAACACCGAGATGATGGTGTCCTGCCAGGGTAGCAGGTCAACGTTGTACAGCGAGGAGCAGTGGGATCTTTTTGAGAAGTCGTTGATGTGATTTTGGGGAAGGGATACTAGAACAGGGATTGGAAGTTCTGGCTAGTAGGATATACTTGGAGTGCAGGGGATTTCTGAACGATCTGGTGGGAAAGTGAGGGCGTGATTCTTGCATTGTGATCCATAGTGAACAATAATCCAATTTAATCCTACGTCAGACGTTGAAGGCTTTTTGCATTCATGATGGGTTGAATAGCCGACCGTAGACCCCTTGAAGCCGCATCTCCGTCGCGTGTCCAGGGGGATCAGTAGGCCACAAAAATAGATCTAGATAAAGTTCCTGTAAACATTCCCTCCTGTTGGCAAGCAGCATTTACAAGCCCCTGAACGGAAACAGCAACCATTTTATTCGAAGGGCGGACGAAGCGCAACATTCTCGGCTCAATTGCTAGGGTCGTATCGAATCTGCAGCTCCATCACAATAATGGTGTCGTTCTCCTGCGAGGTACGCTCGCCCTTCTATTGGGCATCGACGCAGATCCCTCGATGCTGACAATCGCAATCTATGACAGGGCTGCGGCGATGTCCTCGTCAAAAAGAAGCTCGACCCTCATCACCGTCAATGCCAAGGGTCGAGTTTTACATGCCTTGATTGCATGACCCATTTTCGCGGTACGGATTACAGGACGCATACTGTACGTTGAGTCGCATCTACCTTACACCTCAGGCCATGCACACTCTTGTATCCTAGCGATCACCCATCGAAGGACCGTACCAATATCCCAGGCTGAGCTGACCTTGCCCCCAAAACCTAGTCCTGCGTCTCGGAAGAGCAGAAATATCAGGGAGCGCTCTATAGGGAAAAGCCGTCAAAGAAGTCTGTCAAGATATCAGAGCCCAAGCAAAGACCGCGCAGCGCCTACGTTGAAGATGCGCCAGATATCGACACTACCAATGCTATAATAATCGTCGATGCACCACCTGCAGCGCCTTCTCCGCCTACTGCGAGACACTCCCAACCAGCGCCACCAGCGCAGCCGATTAATGTCTTCGACTTCCTTGAGACTGGAAATACTCCACACGCGACTCCGAATGTTTCCAAAATCTCGCTTGAAGAGTCGAACAAGGGAATGAAAATGGTTGAACATGCACCGAAAGTCTTTAGTGGCCTTGGTCTACAGGATGCTAGAGAGCAGGCTACCAACCATGAATACCAGGAAGCATATACACAGCAGGGTTATTCATATGGCGAGGACCCAGTGCTCGTAAAGGAGGCGCTAAGGATCGAATACATTACCCCAGGACCGAAATCCAGACACAATGAAAGCAAGACTTCTTCCCATTACCCGAATGACTCGCAGAAGCAGTCCACTGATAAGAAGCGCAAGCGTCTCCACGTCGAAGAGCTCGATCTCACCGCAGCTCGACGTCCAAGCCAAGAACCAGATATCGATACAATCGCTCCGCCAGTAATACTACACTCAGGCCTCACAGGCGGCTTGAACCGACTTCTCTCCAAATCTACCTTTCCACCAAGCCCAGATTACTCGAACGGTGACCCTAGCCCTATCAGTCCCCTGAAACGCTCGAAACACACCATCAGGGAGAAGGACGAGGGTGTTTCAAGAGGTCGCAACGGTGTCTTGGTAAAGGTCCGGAAACGCCGCTCTTCCGACGAATCTCGACCGCGCAAACACCAACGGTCACATCACAGCCCAGAACACCACAAGCACGACGTGCGTCCCAAGCACAAAGCCATTGAAGATCGCCCGAAACGCAAGGCCATCGAGTACCACTCGCAACCCCGACCTGACGACTCACAGCAACAGCTCGTCGTCTTTAAGACCAGAGCGGAGCTATTCATGTCCTTTGTGACGAAAGGACCCGGAAGCGAACAAGGATATAGCGTCCACAAGGCACTGAAGAGGTATCATCGTGAGAGGGGCGAGCAAGGCTTGGGATTGGAGAAAGTAGACGAGGAGAAAGAGTTGTTCAAGCATCTGCGATTGAAGAGGAATGATAGGGGTGAAGTGGTTGTCTTCTTCTCATGAAAGGGATCCGATTTTTCTTTCTTTCTTTTTTTCCGCTGGCTGGGGTTTGGGTTCGGTTGACGAGGCTTATGAGGTACGATGGCGGCATGATACCACGAGAAGGGGCGTTTTGCTTTCGACGAGCTGGATCTCTGAATCATCTGATTTCATACCTATCCCCATGGCGTTCAATACCAAGGTCAAATTCTCTTTAATCTAATGTCGTCTTACCGCATGGAATAATGTTCATCAACACAACTACCCACTTCCTCTCAGAACCAACATCTCCAGAATACAACTTTACCACTAATCACTGCCCCTCCAGAAACCAAAATATCCCATCCCAACACCCATCTATCAGCGCCTCGAGAGATCATTGTTTTTTTTATCATCTTTATCATCCATTTAAGTGAGTAAGTTGTTATTGTGGCAAGTGCGACATGACAGCGAGCGCTTCGTCTGTTTATTTTTCGGGTATGAAGCGTCGGGACTCTATGCGTGGTTTTATTTCTCCTGAGTTTTCTTTTGAGAGCGGGAGTTGGACGCAGGTTTGGCGTAAGGTTCGGTGTGGTATCTTGTTTGTTCTGGGAGAAGATATATAAGGACTTTATTGTGGGAAGGGGACTTGTTTGAGTATTGGTGTTAGGTTGGGTTTGGGTTTGGGTTGTTGGTATGGGGTGGGGTGGGTATGGGTATGGGTATGGGTATGGGTATGGGTATGGGTATGGGTATGGGTATGGGTTGGGTGTTGAAGTCTTTGATGCTGGAGCAGTGGATTTGTTGATTGGAGTAGGTACATGAGGCATACTGATCTAGTAAATGTCATGCTCTTTCCATCCATCTCCTCTTCATATCAAGATATATACCGAACTCCTGCGCTTTCAGTGTTTGTAATTCTTACGCATGTCGGTCTTTCTTGCATATATCGTCCTGTTGCTTCAACACCCCCATTCCTATTTTTACATCACCCTCCATCCCTCCCCTCCATCCCTCCCCATCCCTCCCCTCCCATACCATCCCCCAATCACCTATCCAAACCCCCTCCACCAAACCCTTTTCCATTACAACACACATACCAATCTCAATCCCTTACCTAAACCCACTCAAACTCAAACTCCCCCGTCCTTGGAAAATCTATAAAATTGTAAAAACGTGCCAATCGAGCCGGAGCGAGAGATACAAATTTCTTATCTTGTATAGGGACCGACTTTACGCTTCTGGATCTAGCGCTATTTGTGAATGAATATTGAATGGGATGGATGGGATGGGATGGCATGGTTGGGCTGTACTGATCTGATGCCGGTTTGTGGTTTTTCATCTTGGATAGTATTTAGGTCAGGATCCCCATTTTTATGGGGGGTGGGAAGGGTGTTTCGGGGATGGAGGTTTGGAGTGAAGGAAGGGACGGGAGGAGGTTTAGAGGGGAGAGAAGGGAAGGGAGAGGTTTGTTTTTATGGGGATGGTTGGGTTTTTCTGTTTTAGGTAGTATGCGTTGGGTGTGAGATTTTGGTGGTGGTTGCTGGTGGTGGTTACTGGTGGTGTTTGGTGGGGATAGGATGGACTGGGCTGTGGGATGAGGGATGTGGGATAAGGGTTTTTTTGGGGGTGGGTGTGGGAGTGGCAGTAGTGCGTTAGGATGTGGTTTTGATGTGTGGGTGGTGTGACACTTTGTGTGTGTTTGTTCGGGAGGGTATTAGAGACTAGTCATTGGGGGTCAGGTTGCGTTCGTTGGTTATAACTGGAGTGGTCGGTAATGTCCTGCCTCCCTTCGTTGGTAAGTTGTACACTCACTTAGCCATGGTATGTCTGTTTTAGATGTGCTGTTGTGTCAGTAATATCCTGTACATTTCATCATTCCTTTACATGAAAAGGATGTATGTTGTAATCATAAGATTGTGCTATCTACTTCCAACGCCATCGCAGATAATGCTCCATCCCTTCCTAAAATCCTTAAATCTTCCGCTATTCCATATCCAACACCATCCCAGACTACAGACCGCGAATGCGTCCCAAAACAACAACCTCCCACACTCCCCAACACCCTAGTCACACCACCCAGACAAAACCTCCCCATAAACCCTCACCAACTTCCCCCTCTTCCCCACCCTCCCCTCCCACCTCCTCCTTCCCCCAACCGCCACCCCAGCCTCAACCCACCACCCCTCCAACTCCCTCCCCATCTTCCCCTCCAACCGCCGCACACTCACAAACCCCACCCCATACATCTCCTCCGCCTCCAGCGTCGTCTCCATCAGACTCTTGACCGTGACTTGGATCTCCTGCTCGTATCGGAACAGGATCTTGTCTTCTTCGACGGCGATGCAGGCGGCGCAGTAGGGGCGGCGGGTTAGGAGGGGGGTGGGGACGGGGATGTTTTGGTTGAGGATGCAGCTGTTTATGGGGGTTGTTGTTGGGGGAGAGGTCGTGTGGGGTTGGGTACGTGGCGGGGTGGTGAGAGCGTAGAGGAAGCCGGCATGGCAGGCGTCGACGAGGCGGTAGTGGGAGGGGTGGTGGCATTGAGAGAAGAGGACGGAGGCGACAAGACACATTTTTTCCGGAGGGTTGAGGGGGCTGTAGTGTTTTGGTGGTGGGTTTCGAGGTGGTGAGAGGGAGGAAGTCGAGAGGGAGGAAATGGATGTTGAAAGAGTCTGGTGTGAGGTGATTTGTACAAGTGCCTTTTGGTGGAGTGACAATGCGTATGGCTCCGTTGGGCGAGAGAGGATGATGAGTAGTTGTAATTGAGAAGAGAATTCGGGCCTTGGTGCTTCGCTTTATCATGTCTTGAAACCATGAGAATAAAGTTGAATATTCTGATTCATAGAATTGGCTTTGAGGGAATAATTTGAGTATGGGAACTGAGAGCCGTGAGTTTGGCTGTGGGCCCACTCTTTTGTCGACTAGAGTTAATGCTTATATATATAACGGTTCTTAGCGTAGGAGTCATGAAGACTTGTTCTTGGATTTTGTGTATGAGAATATAGGGGTATATTCTTCGGGTGCTGAGAGATGATCTGATAGTCACAGTCCTATGCTTTATTTAAGTTGATCTGTCGAAGTATGGTACCTCGCAAGCCGTGAGAGTTTGTAACGATATTTGAGGCCGGGGTCCTGTGAGGTCTTATCCGGTTGGGACCCTTTACAAGGCTCTGACCAACGTTCTGCGATCAATGTCATTAGGAGCAAGTATCCAGGCTGTTTCCGAACGTATCATCGTTTCTTCCGAGAGGTATGGTACCTGGTCCCAGAGAGAGGATATGTCTCGGATACTGAGTCCGGTGACTTGTTTCTAGAGTGAGCCGATTGGAACCTTTTCTTGGATTTACAATAGACTTTGTTGTATCCATAGCAATGGAAATTTCTTGCTTCCTGTATGCTGGTTTGTATTTGGATATGCTGTGTGTAATTTCATACATGCTGGATACATGTGCGGCGGTCGTACATGAAAATTTGGGATTTTCATACTTACGTCCGTTCTCCAGCTGTGTTGTGATCTACTCCTGGGGGATCCAATCCTCGAGGACTCCAGCCGACAGCCTGGATTGTATCGTAGACGAGCCAAGTCTTGCTGCACCTAGCCATATCTAGATAAGACTATTGGTACTCTCACTTCATGATAAATTCGCTACCGGGTGGCACGAGTAGTGAAACCGACGATTGATGTAGTTCAGCCGATTGCCGTAAGGAGATGCTATTCTATATAAGCGATAGGGTAACATTAGTGTTTTATCGGACATTGTCCGGCAATATCATAACATTCAAGCTCATCTTTCTCGGAATACGTAGCGATGTAACATAATTGACGGATGAAGAGCAGCTTTAGATAGAAGAGGTGATGTAGATCCAGCTGAATGGCAAGAGCTTCGAGCAAAGCAGATCCGCGTCACACATCCCTGTAGCTCAGTCCTCCTCAGTCCCCTCCGACTGTAGTGCACCAGCCATCTCGTACCGCTGTTCTGAACTTTCTTCCATGCTCTGGTCCGTATTCTGATGGCCACCTCGCCTGATTGGCGTTGGAGTATTCGGCGTTTCCTCCGCCTGCTCACTGTCACCCTCGTCGGCGGCCGCCGCAACGTCAGCCTCCAGAGCGGCCATTCTGATTACGAACTCGTCCTGCAATTTCTTCATCCAAGTGGCCAGAACTTTCCCCTGCATGTTGCCCTCCTGAGCTTGTAGCAGCTGCTCTCTCAAACCCAAGACCAGCTTTCTCCGTCTGGCGAGGAGGACTATTTTAGAAGTCTTCTTTCGTCTTTCTAGGTTCGCGTTCAGTTTCTTCGAGACCTCTTCTGCAACGCGAATGACCTCTGGCGGGAGATTCATCACCTTAGCGAGAGCAAGACCGTAGTGTTCTTCCTCCACAGCGCCACCAGCGACCTTGTACAACATAGTCATTTTGTCCGCCTCGCCCATCTCGACTGAGAGATGAAGATTAACAACGCCATTGCGCTCCGCAAGGATTTTCGTCAAGTCACGGAAATGAGTTGCAAACCAGACGAGAGCCTTGCTATCTACTAGCGCCTCCGCAATAGCTATGGCAATACACAGTCCATCGCGGGTGCTTGTGCCACGACCAAGTTCATCGACGATGACCAGGCTTCGCTTGTCAACATTGCGAAGAATGAAGGCAGTCTCACGCATCTCAGCCGCGAAAGTTGAAACATTGGCCTCGATGCTATCGTCCATCGAAACTCGCGCGAACAGTTGGTGGAAGATGGGAAAGGTGGAGAAAGAAGCTGGCACAAAGCTGCCACATTGAGCCATGACTGCCATCAGAGCAATCGATCGGATGTACGAGCTCTTCCCACTCATGTTGCATCCCGTGATGATTTGAAACCTGCTTTGCTGAGTGGCGTAAGCGTCGTTGGGAACGTATTTCTCTGCATATATCTTTTCACGAATGGGATGTCTTCCCCCCTTGATAGCAAGGGTCTGCGTCAATGCAGGTCTGCAATAGTCTTGCGTCGTGACCAATTGAGCAAAAGAAGCAATGACATCAAGGAGAGCGATAGCATCACTGATCTTGAACAGTGGAGCGATCTCCGCACGAACATTATCAATCAGCAGCTGTACACTGCTGTTGCTCATCTGAAGTACTTCGTGATGGGAGTCAATGATCTTTTGGTTCCATTTGAGGAGGTCTAAAGTCTGACACTCGATCATGTTCCTTTTCCGAAATACGTTTATGAACACAGCGGGCAGCTCACGATCCTCGAGTTCCGAGGCTGCAATGCGTATATAGTACTGCCTAGCAGTATCGTATTTCAATTCGATTACTAGCTCATGTGTCTCTAGATCACTATTAGCATTGTATAGACATGTAATTGCGTGGATTGCATGCCGCCAAGGTCTGTGACAAGCTGATACGCGTCTGCATTGGCCTCTTTGTAAGTCTGTCTAGCCACATCTAGTAGACCGTTAACCCCTGACTGTTTGCTGTTAGCTATGTCGTAGTCCTTCAGACTCGGGTTGGCACCTGACCTTAACAGCGTAGGTTCTCTGGTTACGCAGGTCTAGGGGTTGGCTTTGATACGTGATGTCTTCGTTGATAGTTTCATCAATCAATGACTGTACATCGGCATAGTTCTCTGGTGCACATAGCTAGATCCATGTGAGTATAGATCAGAATTACCACTCAACAATCTCACTTGGAAAATAGACATAAGGAGCCCGCTCATTGTCGTTCCCAATGCCTCGTGTATTGGAGAGATGGACTTTATGTACTGCTTGAGAAGTATCACGTTGTTGATGGCTTGCTCTGAATGCTGAATCGAAGGTCTAGTAGGGATGATTGTTATCTGGCTGCGTTAGCATATCGGTATCTCAGTTTCGAAGCTCTATACCGCTGTCAAAACTCGGTCGACGTCCACAAAGGCTTTCAGGGCTAGCACCGGCGTCAGCATATGGCAGCGAACGATAGCCACGTAGCTGAATAGGGAATTGATGAGAAATTCGGAACAGGCAGCATGATTTGTATTACATGTAAAAAGAAGGAGAAATTGCAGGGCAACTCCAAATTTACCTTGGCGAATCGCAAAGAACACGTCCTCCTTAGCGGTCAACTCAGCAAGAGCATCCCACCTCTTTTCTAGGATGTCTTTGTCGGTCGAGGGCTGCAACACTGTACTTTTCAAGAGTCGAGCTCCCATAGGTGTTAGTGTTTGGTTTAGTAGCCCGTAGAGGCAGTCTCTGGATTTGGCATTCTGTAGATTCTCTATCAATTCTAGGGAGCGCATGGTCGAGAGATCAATCATCATTGCTCCTTGGGAAGGTTCGTATTTGATTCGAAGAGAATGAAATGGGAAAGAATTCAAGAGTACCAGCTCGATATACTTGAGCCCCTAAGAAAGATAGACTTAGTGGGAACACATGTAGGACCCTATGACCAACAAACCGCAGCGAAGCAGCATATTGCATAGTAGTTTCCATTGACAGAAACTTTCAGCGCTTCGAGATCCTGCTTCATCGCCAATTGGCGTATGTAGTCCATTCCAGTTGTCTCAGCCCAGTATTTCCGATCAATGACAGTCACGCGGATGTGGGGTAAGTTAGCCTTGACCACAGAATAGAGCTTGGATTCAGGCTGTGCAGCAGTGGTCATAAAAAGAATCTCTGTAGGCTCGAAGACTGCGAGCTTATGCTCTGTTTTGACATAAGTTTGATTATCAGAGATTTGACAAAGGACAGCTTCAGTAGTAGAGAGATTGATAAAAGCCAAGCCAACGATAGGAGAGAGTCCTCTTGATTCACTGATGGCACAGATGATCTGCTGATCTCCGCCGGCTGTGGAAGCAGCAGTCTTGGGTCTCGTTCGAGGCCGACCAGTAGTGGCCCTGCTCATACAGGTACTTGGACGAGGCGTACTGCTTTCACCTTCAGCATAGGAAGGGTAAGGTGTGGTGGCCGACGTATAGGACGTCGAGGCACGGCTAGACCCTGGCATGATAGAGGCAAGTCCCACGTCAGTGCTTTGTCGCTATGATTGAAACAAGATTTCCAACAATACTAGGTAGAGGACGACAAGGAGGAGGCCATCTAAGGCGGAACGACAAGTGTGTATGTTGGCGCGTAGCCCGCCTATATAGACGCTATCGATAAGAGTGAGCACAAATTAATTAGTCTGATGCGGAGTGCAATATTTAGCAATGGCTACGACGATTCCACCCCTAAGCAAGCGTCAACGGACTGCGGTCGCCGAAAAGAGCAGAGAACAACAGGACATCGACACGGTTCCAGAAGACCTTGGATCAATTAGAGTGCAATTCACCGATCAAGCTACTGGGCAGGCCTCTGGTGCCCCAGTCTCGATACCCGTAGCAGACGCTACTGTCAAAAACCTCGAGCTACTTCTAAACACTCTGCAGAGACACGTAGGTGGGCCCTAGATCATAGGTCGCTCTCACCCTCCTATGGACTGAATTCGTCCTGACAAAGTAGCAGGATGCGTCGGAACGAATACCATACCGCTTCACCTTTAATGCTGGTGATACCTCCCTCGGCATAACCAGCGACCTCTACCATGCACTCTTAAAGCCTGGTCTGAAGACCACTGAAGATTCCATCAGTCTCCAATATACTCCACAAGCCATTTTCCGCGTTCGCCCGGTGTCAAGATGTTCGTCCTCAATACCTGGCCATGGTGAGGCCATCCTATGTACTGCGTTTTCTCCGGCATCCTCTTCTCAATTGGTGACTGGGAGTGGCGATGGGACGGCAAGGCTGTGGGATATGGACACTAGCACCCCACTTCATACTCTAAAGGGCCATACAAGTTGGGTGCTTGTTGTCAGCTGGGCACCAGAAGGGTCTATAGTAGCTACAGGATCTATGGACAACACTGTCCGGCTATGGACCCCTAAGTCTGGAGAAGCGCAAGGACCTCCACTTAGAGGCCATACCAAATGGGTCACGAGCTTAGCATGGGAGTAAGTCATATCCTGAAGATCGCTGTGTACTTCACCTCATTACGAGCAGCCGATAGATCTCATGAGTCGAGCTGCTACCACGGCATAAAAGGCTGATATTCGAAATTGTCAGACCCTACCACCTCCAGGCTCCTGGACGGCCGCGGCTAGCTTCTTCATCCAAAGACGCCACTGTGCGAGTTTGGGACGTCGTCACGAAAAGGATAGAGTTAGTATTTAGCGGCCATAAGGGTTCCGTTTCTTGTAAGTGACAAACTTTCGAGATCATGGCTTCATCTGTGTACCTCCATTCAAGTTGTAGGATATGTCCTCGGGAATTGTGCAGCCCGCGCAATTAGAGTCTCGATTATATATCAAATTTTCTGACGGAATGACTGACAGGCGTACGGTGGGGCGGAACTGGAAACATCTATACTGCCTCTCACGACAAGACTGTCAAAGTCTGGGATGCCAGCAAGGGCACACTGATACACACCCTCTCCTCCCATGCTCATTGGGTCAACCACCTAGCACTATCCACAGAATTCGTTCTCAGAACCGCATACCACGACCACACAAACGACGTCCCTACGACGCAAGACGGCAAGATTGCTAAAGCCAAAGAGCGGTTTGAGAAGGCTGCAACCATCAACAAACGAATCGTCGAACGCCTCGTGACAGCCTCTGACGATTTCACAATGTATCTATGGGAGCCCTCCGAAAGCACAAAACCGGTTGCCCGCCTTTTAGGTCATCAGAAACAGATCAATCATGCAACCTTCAGTCCAGACGGATTCTGGATCGCGTCTTCCGGCTGGGATAACCACGTCAAGCTATGGAGAAGCCAGGATGGTAAATTCATGACTACCCTCCGAGGTCACGTCGGGCCGGTAAGCCATTTGTATAATGACCGTCTCCCCGTACAACAGCACATAACCATCCAGAAAATCAATGTATTGCCCCACATCTTCCAGGAATCTCCCCAACTTCCAATCATGACTGACCCCTCAAATCTCATAGGTCTACATGTCGTGTTTCTCCCCAGACTCAAGGTACCTCATCAGCGGAAGCAAAGACACCACGCTGAAATGCTGGGATGTCGCGAAAGGTACGCTGAAGGAAGATCTACCGGGCCACAAAGACGAGGTCTATGCCGTCGATTATAGTCCCGATGGGGGCAAAGTGGCTAGCGGGGGAAAGGACAAGGCGGTCAGGGTTTGGAGACATTAGTCTCAGAGCCTGAGCCTTTTGCTACTGTGGACCACTTATAAAGTTGCATTTGTGCACCCTACCTTCGATGGGATGTCGATCTTATGCGGTAAGAGGTGCGAAAAGTATACCACTTTGCTCCGCCTGGGTGTTTATATCTCTTCACCCATGATATGGTGTAATGATCGATTCAAGGGGGAAAGTTCCGAGAACATTAGCATGCAGGACTCCCAGCTTCTGCGAGAACATAACAGATACTCAGACCGTTATCTACGCCAATAAACTATTCAATGACCTGTGCTAGTTTCTTGAGGGGTCATGTCCCGCAAATGCAGAGGGTCGGCCCTTTGCCGGTGAGTACATGGTAAATCTGCCTGTAGACCAAAGCACACAACCCATATTATCAATACCTCATACCCTCAGACAAGCTGACGCATCAGGGTAGCTGCCTCCCGGACGGCAGAGACTACGCGTCAGCCATCGCCCACCCTGTGATATGGCGTACAGTGCTATATAAAACCCAAACACACACAACACACGCTATGCGAAAAACCTCCAGCCTAAGCCAACTCCTCACTCTCATCCAACACCTCCTCCATAATCTCCTCCACCACCGCCCCCCCCTTCTCCTCCCCCTCCCCACCCCCCTCCTCATCCTCATCCACAACCTCCTTCAATCCCAATTCCCTCCTCTCATCCCTCAACATCTCCGCTTCCCGCTCTCGCCACGCAAGCCACTCGCTAAACACCCTCCGCCTCTCCTCCACAATCGCGCCCTTTTCTTTATCCTCTTCGATGCGATCTTGCTCTTCGAAATCTTTGCTGTACTCCCGGAGGTTCTTCCGGATGGTCTTTTGCTCGTCTCGGCTGAGCAGGGTGGGCGGACGGGGTCGCCACGAGAGCTGCTTGAACTTTTCGATGTGCTCTTCGCGTAGGAGCTCGCCTTTGAAATCGTAGAGGTGATAGCCGTTCTCCATCTGCAATTTGTTAGATTAGATTGAGGAGAGATGAGATGTGAGTGGGAGACTTACGGTATGCTTCCACACGCTGGCACTACTGAATACATATCGTCCCGTTGGATCCCAATCTACGTCCGTCACGCCGTAGTGGTCGGCTGTGTTCATATGCTTTAGATTCGCAGTCAAATCCTTGTCGCTTTCCGGCTTTTCACCCTCGAAGTCCAAATCCCAGAAGTCGAGGTCGAAACTTTGTTGTGAGTGTACTGTGGCCACTACGACAAAACGTCCCTTGGGAGACCAGTAGATTGCGTTGCTGTTTTTCTTCTCGATTGTCTGAATGTGTTTAAAATTGCCGACACCTGCACCTTTACTTTTCTCCGGACAGAAAAAGGACACAGCGGTCTTCGGAGGCACGGCGGTCGCCATCACGACTTCAGCCGTTGTGATGAGGACAAAACGGTCACCCTTCGGCTCCCATGCGAAATTGATGACGGTATCCTTGATTGAGTCAACGACCTCGACAGGCACTCCCTTTTCTCGTACTCGGAAAATCTCAAGGTTAGTTGCCAAAGACTTCTTCGATTTCGAATGCCGGTCGACTTTGACGCAGACGTAAGCTGCCTGTGACTGCCAGTGTAATTTGGCGTCGGAAACATTGAAGAGATTCCTAGTCCGTACAATCTCTTTTGACGGAATGCTCATCAGCCCAACTTTCGCGGGGTTGCTACCGATCTCCGGAGTCCAAAAACAGAACAGTTGCTCGTATTTTTTGACCGAATCCCGCTGCGGTAGTGCCGGAGCCCACTCAAAGTCCATTATACCTTCGATCTTGATCGTGCTCTTGTCTAGAAGCGTCATTTTAGGTAGCTCATACACAGACAATGACTGCCCTTCCAACATTCTCGCAACATATTTATCGTCAGACGACCACTTGAACGCAGGCCACGGAACCTTCTTCTTGACCGGCTGTCCATTCTCCGCCTCTGGAGGGGCTGGTAAATCATGCATCTGGAATGACCTTAATGGCCTACCAGTCGCTACGTCCCAGATGATGTAATTTTTCCCGTCCTCTTCTTGAGTTAGTATAGGGTCATCCTCTGCCACTTCGATGGGCTTGAACGACCAGGTCGTGATGTAATTTTCGCAAGGAGAGAAATCGATCAAGTTGCATAATGGATGTGGAAATCTCGATTGTCTTGTCCAAGAAGGGCCACCCCAAAGCTGTACCCCTCTAGCATGCATGGTAGCGAGATATGTGCCTAAAGGTGACCACATGATATGGAATTCAGTCCAGTGTTGCCGATCCTTAATCATCTCCGGCGGATCTTTCTTCTTGTTCCAGAACACACCCACTCCATCCCCTCGCAGCATGACAAATTGGTCTCTGCCATTTGGGTCACTGAGCCACCAGCGGAGATGTTCTTTCTCAGTAAAGTCATCGAAGTGCGGTGCCTGGTACTCGTCGTCGATGCGTCCTTCTCGTCCATAACGTTCGATGTCTGTAAGCTTGTTTATGGCGAAGGTGTGCCTTCTGTCTATGGCGGTGCCATGTAGCTGTTTGGTCGCTGCAATAGCCTGTTGCGGCGTTTGATACTCAACGAAAGCATAGCTATATATATTAGTCTATGATATCATTCGGACTGACAAGTGGCGAACCCTTCAGTCATGTTCTTGTCGTTGAGAGGCATGAAGAATCCATCTTCTTTAACCTTGCCCGCCTTATTCAGCTGCTTGATCAAAAACTTGACTAATTTGGGTTTGCTGTCCTCTGGGACCACGGGCAGCCCATCAACCACGACGAAGGCATCTAAACCTTGCTCCAGTCGTACATGATACTGCTCCTTCAAGTCTGTAGGCAATAGAATTAGTAAACAGAGCGCCTCAAGAAAGGGCCACAGCTGCGGACCTGAGTAGTCAATGTCCTCTTCAGAATCGTAAGTGCCATTGTCTTCGGTCAGATTATCAAAACTGGGCGCCATCATGTGTGGTTTCGGAGCTGTGTAGTATGTCAATATTTGATTGCCACCAGTCTGCGTGCGTAAGATGTTTCAATGACAATATGTCGTGGGCGGAGTTTACTTTGCGGAGTTCACGTTGTCTCGCTTAGAGCGGGAGGGAACCGGTCCTCATTGGGACAAGGCGGTTTGGATCCCCATAGTTGATTGACCACAAGGTCTCACATGATGATTCTATGGGGAGAATTCCTTTGAGTCATTAGAGGTCTTTCATGACTCATTCAATACCGCAGACCGTAATTGTGCAACGAATTTGAGCTTGGCTGAGACGTCCTCTCCGCAACTAAGGTAGCCACCTAAGTAGCGTAGAAGACAATGGGCTTATCCGATTGGCGAGAAGCGCTAGATGCCGATCTTCTCGTTATAGTTCTCGACTTCTGGCTGCCCCATTCTGCCCTCATCAGATGAGCCTCATACCTTAAACTACTCTCTCTCTCTCTCTCGACCTTGTCTGACGCTACCATTCTACCTTTGCTGCTGCATTTGCAAGTCTTCTTCCTCATGATCTAATTGCGCCAGCAGGGCAGCCTGTCGGTATCACAATTCATGTAACTTTGTCACTCGTTTGGCTGCAGAATCTGGGGTCATATTTCGCTTTAATTATCGCCAGCCCAGAGGACATCTGCTCTAATATTAGCCTCTTTACGTGCGAGCTCAGGTCAAGCTTACGCTTCGCTAATTTTGGTTCCGCAACCTCACTTGTACAATGTCTTGTATGCATATGATTCTACATGCATTAGGAGCCTCCATTGACCATGCCTTATCCACTAGTACCTCCAGAGGTTGAAGCGTCCTTCATAATCATCATTGACTCTATTCTGGCCGCCAGCGACTTGGATACAATTTCAGAAAAGCGCATCCGCAAAGGTCTCCAAGCCTCTGTGCAGTATGACATTACCCCTCAAAAGGTATTAAAGCTTTCTCACATAATGCTCGCCTATCCCTGACCCGAGTTCAGTCTGCCATTAAGGCTCTCATCATGGCTCGCTTCGACAAGTTCGACGCTCAGAGGAAGTCAGCAATGAAGACAAATGGCTTCTCAAAGACCACCAAGGACGAATTTCCCGCAAACTCAGGCTCCAGCGGCCCTGCATCCCCACCCACTCAGAGGAATCTGGAGCAGAAGGCGGAAAATGAAGGACTCTCCGATGTTAAGCTGACGCCAAGTCTCGGAAAGCACAAGCAAGAGAGTGTTGATGATGATGACGATGATGATGAGCTGTCAGACATTAAGGACTCGCCGCCACCGAAGAAAAAGAAGAGAATTGATCACGATAGTGATGCGGCCTTTGCCGCAAGACTGCAAGCACAAGAGAATAGCAGGATAAGATCTACGAGAGGTGGTGGACCGAAGGCGACCCCGGCAAAGAAAAAGAAGACGCCCAAGAAAAAGACGTCAACCAAAGTCAAGGCTGAGGATGACAGCGACTTGGAGGGATCTGGGTCCGAAATCAAGGAGAAGAAGGTTAACAGAAGTGGTGGATTTCACGTATGACCAGTGTTCTCTCTAGTTTGAGAATGATGTTGACCAAATATCAGAAAGAATTAATGCTCTCTCCGGCCTTGTCTTCGCTACTGGATGAAATCAAGGTATGCCTCTCCTGGACCCTAATCAAAACTCTTGCGATATTGACAAGCCCTGGTAGCTCTCACGTCCTCAAACGGTGAAAAGGATATGGGCTTATATCCGTGATAATGATCTACAGGATCCCAGCGACAAGCGTATGATTCGATGCGATGCCGCAATGAGGGCGGTCTTCAAGCAAGACAAGGTACACATGTTCACCATGAACAAGATCTTGAGTCAGAACATGTACAACACGGATGATTGAGTATTGATGCTTAAGCACGGCTACCTGGTATGGTTTAGGCCGATGCATAGCATTCCCACGCACGGTAATGGCCTACTAAGGATACACCAGAAGATCTCTCAGATTACCCCCTTGAGCACGGGCGGGCTCAAATGCTTGCAGTAAGGCTGGCTTCCGAATGCAACTTCCATACGGCTGAGCTTTCAGTCAGGAATTGCATAAGGTCTGTTCTTGGTCATTGGAAATGGCTCTAGATTTTGATTTGTCATTTAGCGAGCCCCAATTGAATGCATAACGAGAAAATTCTGTGAATCGGAAACCTTGGCTGACCAGTTTTGCGCTCCGATATGAATCATTCGGAAAGCATTCTTCGGCTTTATCAAGTAATCCATTGTTCTGTCACAGCGCTTGACTGTAGAAGAAAGGAGTCATATCAGCCCTGTGGGCCTTGGCATCTCGTCAGGAACGGACCCCACGGAAGCAGAAACTCTCATCCAGTTGCTCAAGCATTATCTTCTTTCGCTACTCTTCTGCAGGCCTACTATTCGAACTACCCAGCCAATTGCAATATCAGTCGATATCCAAACATCGTCCCCTTGTCGTACCCGCTTTCTCAGATGGCTTCCACAACCACAACACCTGCTGCTTCAACGCAAGATAATGCCGAAGCGAATGTACCAAGTACAATTCGACCGCAGCCCCGTGATGCTGCAAATAAAACGAGAGAAGGGCGCGATAGAGCCCGAGGGCCATCAGGCCACGACAGCCCACGCGGGGCACGACGAGGAATGAGAGGAAACCGTGGCAATCGAGCAGATGGAGGTCTGAATCAACACGCAAGACGTACGTCGAATGCGGCGAACCTATTAGCCTCGCCTCTACCACCACCTCCTGATCTTGGCGGTGGAGGCAGCTTTGGTACCCGTCCATCCAAAGATGCCGAAACGAGAGAGGACGAGGTGGATGTGGCGCAGCAGGTGCATGGGCAGCAGAATGGGGTTGAGGAAGACATCGAGGCAGAGGTCTGTTTTATCTGTGCCTCACCCGTGGTCCACCATTCCGTCGCACCATGCAACCATCGAACATGTCACATCTGCGCATTGAGATTGCGAGCACTCTACAAAACCAGAGCATGTGCTCACTGCCGATCGGAAGCGAAATTCGTCGTTTTCACTGATGACGCAGCGAAACGCTACGAGGACTTCTCGGATGCCGACTTCCAGGAGACCGACGATGTGCTTGGGATCAGGTATGAGAACAAAGAGATTCACGGTGACACACTCCTGCTACTTCGCTACAACTGCCCAGATCAAAGCTGCGACCTTGCCTGCCGGGGCTGGCCTGACCTTCACCATCACGTCAAGAGTACTCATCACAAGGTCCTGTGCGATCTCTGCACAAGGAACAAGAAGGTATTCACACATGAGCATGAGTTGTTCACGCAGCAAGAGCTTCGGAAGCATGAGAAGTTTGGAGATGACAATCCGGGAGCTATAGATCAGAGTGGTTTCAAAGGCCATCCGGAGTGCGGCTTTTGCCGAATACGTTTTTATGGTGACGATGAGCTGTACACCCATTGCAGGGACAAACATGAGAAATGTCATGTTTGCGATCGTAGGAATCCAGCGAGGCAGCAGCAATACTACGTGGACTACAACTCACTTGAGCAACATTTCAGTAAGAACCACTTTCTCTGCGCTGACCAGGAATGCATGGACAAGAAGTTTGTTGTCTTTGAGTCCGAGATGGATCTCAAGGCACATCAGCTGGAGGCACATCCAAATGGGCTGTCTAGGGATGCTAGGAGGGATGCGAGAAGGGTCGATATATCTGTATTTGACTATCGCACTCCACACCAAGACAATAGAGGAGGGAGGAGAGAACGAGAGGGCAGAGGTAGAGGCAGGGGTAGAGACCCGAATACTGAGCCCCTACCACAGTCATCAGCTCAGCCACTACGTAGGGACGAACTTGCTTTCCAGAGACAGATGGCTGTTCAAAGTGCCCAATCCACTACACCAAGGGTCTTCGGCGGCCATTTGACCTCTACTGACGCGTATGCCGCTAGACCGACAAGTGGTCATCAAAACACAATCACTGCACCTCGCAACCATACTGCTGCTACAGCCAACAACTCGTTCCCACCTATCGACGATCTCAACATCAATTCTGACACAAGCGGAACACCAATCCCTGCCCAAACTGCTACAGCGGTGACTCCGCAAGAGCAAGCTCGGAAATTGCAGCACTCTGCAGTCATGGGTCGAGCATCCACTATGCTCAAACATGACCAGACAAAGATCTCAGACTTCCGCAGTAGCGTATCCTCATATCAAAATAACAAAATCACAGCCACGCAACTTCTCGACGCATTCATCTCGCTCTTCGATGTACCTTCAGCAGACCTGGGTAAGCTCGTCAAAGAGCTTGCTGACATTTACGAAAACGAAGGCAAGCGTAACAACCTCCTCCAAGCATGGAATGACTGGCGTGCCATAAATGAAGACTATCCCTCGTTGCCAGGACCCAGCGGTGTCTTACCTGGATCATCAACTTTTGCAGCAGGGAACGGCGGTCTGAGGGTCCTCAGATTGAAGAATTCAACAGCTCAATCGTCACGATCAGCTGTCAGCAGAAAGGGCAGCTGGAACAATACAAAGAACGCCAACCCATTTCCATCGATGCCAGCTCCAGCATCAGCCAACAGAGTAGGCGCAGGCCACGTTGGCGCGACTCCTTGGATCTCTCCATCATCGTCATCGAGGCAGTTAGCATCTCCATCACAACCAACACCTAGGCCGTCAACAGCTTCCGGCAGGGGAAATGGCGCGACCGTAGATGCTTTCCCCTCGCTACCGGCTGCCGCAAAGCCTAATACCATGATCTTTGGTCTCACAAGAGGAACGGTCAGACCAGGATGGGATGATGGAAGGAATCATAGTAGTTCAGCTAATCCTTGGGGTGCTGCGAATGGTCACACTGGGAACTCCACGCCTGCTGATACCGAGAACGAAGAAACTGGAGATGCCGAACAGAGCAAGAAGAAGGGAAACAAAAATAAGAAACAGACAATATACAAATTTGGTTAATCTAGGTCAGCCACAAGGCAGGCTGCATTGCTCAAAGAGTTTTAGCAGTGCCCAATACTCTCTGGATTGACGAGAAGATCTTCCACTAATCAAGGTCCTGAGGTGCGACCTCGTTAATTCCGCCTGATGTCTGGCCAACCTTTGCAGGCTCGCTATCACAAGAGTAGCAGCAACGAAGACATGATGTATAGAGCGATTGTACACTGCTGGAGTCAATGTACTGCCGGCTTGTTTCATTCCATTCAAACACCTCCGATGTGATAGGGTACAGCAATCTACTTACTGAGATAGCGGCAATTATCTAAACGCCAGCAGCCGCCAAGCCAAGGCCTCAAATCGGCCTCCTGGACGAATCACTGTTGATGAAACAAGAAACCTCGAAACACATGGAAGACGCAAATAAAAAGATGCTGTGGCGCCCTTCCTATCGTCCTCCTTTGTCGAGAGCCTTTGAGACGATAGGTGGTACACCTAGTTTGGTCAAAGGAAACAAGTAATAGAAAGCATGCCCCTTGTCACCATATCCTCCGCGTCCTTCCTTTGCAATTGTTGCTGCTGGTCCTCACGTGCGAGATCCTGCGTAACCCTCCTGCGAAACATATCTGTGTTACCACATCTCATTTTTAAAGCTACTTCAAGTTCTTCACTGTGCCACATTTGCTGCTCTCCAACACGCGCAATGCTCCTCTCACTGCTGCCTCTCCCTCTCCTCGCAGTTCTCCCCACTCTCACAACAGCAGTGATAGTAACAATAACCTCCACATCCACCATCACCAGCAATGTCGCTTCACCCACCAACTCCGCCACTACAAGCGACCAATACACCTCCGACTCCACCTTCCGCTCCACCATCCTTAACAGCACGAACACCTACCGTTCCGAACACAATGCCACATCCCTCTCTTGGAACACCTCCCTCGCAACCTACGCAGAAACCTGGGCCCAAAGATGCCAATGGGAACACTCCCACGGCCCCAACGGCGAAAACCTAGCCGAAACGTACGCAAACGTGACAGCCGCCGTCGACGGCTGGGGCGACGAACGCGCAAAATTCAACTTCGGCAACGGAGGCTTCGGTGAGGGAACGGGACATTTTACGCAGTTGGTGTGGAAAGGCACGACGACCGTTGGGTGTGCGAGGGTGGATTGTGCAGGTCAAGCGGGGGGGAATGTGCAGGGTTGGTTCGTGGTGTGTGAGTATTATCCGCCGGGGAATGTGGGGGGGCAGTATCGGGAGCAGGTGGGGAGGGAGATTCGTCAGCTTTTGGCGCAGGGGGACGGGGAGGTGGAGAGGTATGCGGCCTATCTTTATGCCAAGATGAATGGAGCGAGTAGGGGCGGGTTGAGCTGGGGCTCCCTGCTGGCTTTGGGGGTTGGGGTGGGGGTGAGCTTGGTGTTGTGACGGGTATTGTTACACGATCTTTTCTGATATGTAGATTCGATAGATTTCGACTGAAAGATGTAAAATTGTACATCTCCTTCATCCCCTATCCTGCTGTGTACCATCTTTCTTAAATCTTCCAATCATTACTCTCCTCTACCCTCATTCTAATTCAAGAGTGCAAATACGAACCCCAACCCCTACCTCCTACCCCTTCGCATCTCCTCCATCCCAAAACCCCATCCCCACCGCCCAATACTACCCCCATCCCCTCAACTTCAACCCCCTAGCATCTACAGAGTCTCTTGATACTCCAGCTCCCAATCACCCTCATACTTCAACCACAAATGTCCACTACATGGAAGTATTACAAAGAAAGCAGGCGCTTTGAAGTCCTGAGTTCTAGTATCCTATATCCCATGAAATACGTGATGAATGGTATACGGAAATATCGGATTGTTTCCTGTATAGCGGATGAATAATACCATCCTGTATTATCCCCAATGCCATCCATCCCACATCCCACACTCCCCCCAAACCAATCCCCCAATAATACCACTCTCACACCACCATTCCACCACCACGCCAAAAGGACACTACAACCACCCGGCATTTTCCTGATGCAGGCCAAGTAGATATCTAGTGAGAAACGTGGGAGTGCATGCGGCGTGTTATGGTTTTAGGATGTGGGGAGGTGGAAGACGGGAGGGCGTATGTTGGTGTGGATGAGGAGGGGGTTGGGGGTGAAGAGGGGAGGAGATGAGGGTTAGGGAGATGGGGAGGGGTGAAGAGGGGGGGAGGAGGGGGGATTGGGGATGAGGGAGGAGGTGAGGATTGGGAGGAGGGGGGGGAAAGGATGAGGGAGAGGGTGAAGAGGAGGGGGGACGGGGAGGTAGGTGGGGAGAAAGGGGGCTGGGATGAGGGATGAGGAGAGGATGGTGAGGAGGGAGGAGAGATGTTCAGTTGATGATTAGTAGAGGGAGGATGTCCTGAGAATAAAACCGAATAGGAGCATTTGGTACCTTTATCGCTTAACGTATTACGTTTCGTGGATTTGCACTGAACTTAGGAAGCGGGACGTCAACAAGATAAAAGTGATGGGCGGCTGTTGGACATTCATCTCGAAGGAATGAGCGATATGCGCGTGATCGATAAAGTGTCGGCGCAGCTCGATCGGTTCATCTTTCTGATTCCGTTCTCTTAGATACTGCAAGACATCCTCTAAGCCTGTCCATGTTCCCTGAGCCGGTCATGTGAGGCTGTTAGGGGCAGCCTACGTCCCCTTCAGCAGGCTTGTGAGAAGAACACGTTAGAATAGCGCCCAGAACGCCTTACCGGGAAAGCCAGCGATGTCCTTTGAGGACGAATGTGGTCCTCGGATAGAGAATGCCAATCCGTGGATGATCGGTCGATTATCGTAAAATGTAAAGCTGTTGTTGTCGTAATATGATACACGTTAAGAAGATTGTTGGATTAGCTGGTGGTCGTGGAGTGCTTTATGGTGAGTAGTAAGAGACCTGACTGATTCCAACGAGAGACGATGACACTTCAGTGGTCACAGCACTTGCATTCGCACTTGTGACCGCTGCTTTGGCCATTGGGCAGTAGGGAAGGGCTCCCAGCAATCATAAATTCTATTGCAACGTCAGTTGAAACCACATCAAGTGCTCATGATTGGAATTCAAACCTTGCATCTGCAGTGCAGGGTCAGTCGGAATATCAGGGTTCGTCCTCTGCATAATTTTCGCCGGAGTGGATTTAGTTGAATCCGCGCGGTTAATTTTGGCTTTGAGATTGTAAACATCCTGCGCCGTGACCGAAGAGTTGAATTGGCTCTGCAGAAGCTCCAGCACCTGCTTCGGAGTCTGTTTTGCTTCGAAAGCCTGACGTGCCGCCTCTTGTGCCTCTGTTGACAGCTGACGCAGACTCGGGTGAGAAGTCGCGTTGTTCGACGGACCGTGTCCTGTATGCTTGTCATGCATCATCGTCAACACCCAGCTGCCAGCCGCATTGCGCTTCGCCCTCGCCTTCCATTTGCATCCCACAAGTCTCCGAGTCCTATTCTTCCGCACCCGCGTCTCGTCCGTCAGCTTCCAGTGGTTCACATACTCTCCACCTCGGTCGCAGCGAACGTAGGCGATGCCACGTTTGTAGTTGTTGCTTGAGGTAACACATGCATAGCCGTGTTCTCTACCGTGCTCTTGACACGCCTCCATGAGCTTGGGAAGGTCTGGGAACTCGGCTTGAGGTGGAGGGGGCATGCCATCGTACTCGTCGGTCTGGTAGGGAGGAAGGGGAGGTTGGTCTTCGGAGGTAGGTATCGGGGGCGGAGGGTAGTACACTTCTTCACCAAGATAATCCATCTCGTGAAGTAGTATTCCCAAAATCTTTGATGGCTTCACTACACACACAAGTATGACTGTGGTGTCCGTATCGATGATGCTGGTTCTACAGGACTGGAGTCGCGGACTTACAAAGTGGGAGCACTAGCTTGCCAAGACACTAGAGACCCGGGCCGCTGTCTATCCGCCGGCATGCAGCCGCTGTGAGAAGATGACGCGATCACCCGGTCAAGCTAATAACATCGTTGGTTTCGAGCATTTATTGCAGGAACAATCTATACTAGCTGTGGACATCTGTCGTTGGTTTTCTTCCCAATAGTCTAGTGCAGTACCTTAAATCTGCTATAAATTGAAATCCGTATTCTATAATTACACTGCACTGCAGAGTAGAAGAGTTCACCCCCTTCTAGTCCAAACTTACTTCTAGTCCACGCCCTCTTATACTATAACGGCCGACTGTTTCGTCTTATTTTTACTATAAATACTGTAGAAAACCTTAGACTAAATAGATCTTACAGTAAAATATTTTATAAAATAAGTGTAAGGGTGCTACGTAATAACATGGCTATTAAGTACTATAAACGGTGCGTATACGTATATATATAGAACTCTCTATTCTTATTAATAGTAAGACTAATCGCTACCCTTCTCCTTTAAAGGGAATTCCCTCCTCTATATACTATAGGAAAGGGGTAGCGTTATACTACTATATATTATAGACGCCACGTTAATAGTAGCGCTATATTCCTAACTAGTCCTTATAATTATCTCCCTATCTAGGCTCTTAGGCTTTAAGAGTATAAAAGGTTATAATATATTAAAGGCGCTCCCTTAGTAATAGAACCTAGCTTTAATACGTCGGCAAGATCTTAACTCGCCCCTATGCCCTTGGCAAAGACCTTATGCCCGCAGGCCCCGGGGCCGCTCCGGGCTCGAAGGGCAGCGTCACGTGACTGCTGACTAAGTAATATTTTCAAAATCTACTAGTTATTAAATTCTAGGAAGTCACGTGACTGCTTACTAAGTGAAACTATATCACGTGACTGCTTACTAAGCAGAACTTCAAAAGTTTTGATGTTCTATAATCGACGGGGGACTCGGGTAACGTACCCCGGAGCCACCCCCAACGCCACCCTAAAAGCGACCCCGGAATCGATCGATTCAGCCGATTTCTACGCGGGGGTGATGCGCTAGGGTGGGTCGCAATAGGGGTCGACAGCGTGGTAGTCATGTTAACTCGGGTAGTTGACGATGATATGACAGCGTTGGTTGCGGGAACCGTAACGCTATTGCCTAGCGCCCGGAAGCCTAATCTTGGGGCGGCCCCGGGCGCTAGGCAGGTTGCCCTTGCGGCCCCTACTGCCCCGGGCGGACTCGTGTCTGCCCCTGCGGCCCCAGGGCAAGCTTTCTCAAACCTCGGCCCTAGGGGCCCGGGGTATCCCTCCGGGTTTTCAGAAATTGCCGACGTAAGAGCGTAATAATATAGTTAATTATAAGGCCCTCTAAGCTAAGCCTCAAGGAATATATAGTTTTATTAAACTATAATAATCGCGGATAATACTCTTATATATAATCTTTATATTATAATATATTTTTATTCTACTTCTTATTATTCTTTATTAATTTATTATAAAAGTAGTTAAAAGTCTTAGTATTTTAAAGTAAATAGGAAGTTATTACTATTAAGGGTTTATTAAGTACTTAAGGCGTACCTTCTTTATATAACTTTAATACCCTTCTTCTAATTATAACATCTTTTATTTTTTATTAATTATATTAAGTCCTTTTTAATTTTTATTTACTTTATTACCTCCTTTATACCTTACTATACCTCCTTATACTTCTAGTAGTTACTTTATAAGTAATTTTTAATAATTAACTTACCCTCTACTAATTAATAAAGGCTCCTACTATCCCCCCTTATAATAGTACTTAACTACCTTTACTAAGTTATTTATAACCTATTCTTATATTATCTTATATAATATACTTCTAGTATACTATATTTTAAAGTAAAAAAATTATAAGTCTAATATTTTTAGTTAAGGCTTTACTTACCCCTTTAATAGTCTACTCTATATACACGCCTCCCTTAGCTCTACTAGATATAGTTACTATAAGTATCTTAATATTAAGTATAAATAGGAAATCCCTACCCTTACTTATTAGTCCTACGCTTACCTCTTATAAGCCTTAGATATTATAGCTACTTTAGATACTAGCTCTAACCTCCCTTAACTTACTAGATTCTAGTAAACCTTTAATAGGCTTATTTACTAGTACTATTACTACCTCTATTATACCCCTACCCCCTCTACCGCCGCTACTTTAGCTAGGGTAGACCCCGCCGTTATTAGCCGTATTATAAATACCCTTAAGGGTATTCTTAATATCCTCTACTAGTATATATATACTTCTATATCCCCTTTAAAAGCCTTATTAAAGCCTTACTAATATATTATAAAAGCGCCTCCCTCCTATTATAAAGGATAAAGATAAGGATAAGGAGGAGGATCCTATTAATAGTAGTAAGGGTAATAGGCCTAGTACTACTATTAGTATAATATAGTAGCCATTTAATATAGTACCCTTACTAGCTTTAAGTATCTTTTCTTTTTTATTAATAATAATTAAAATCTCTTTCCCTCTTATATAATATAAACTTTATACTTTAAGGTAATCTTACTTAAATCTTTCTAATATATTTAAAGTATTAACTAAGTCCTACTTATATAGCTATTAATTATAGTTATAAGACTAACCCTTCTACTTTACTAAATATTAAGGTTTATTATAAGAGATTTTATAATTAAGAATAACTTTAACCTCCTATTTATCTTTAATATTTATAAGCTCTACTTACGCGGCTTTTATAATACTCTTATTATTACCTTTATATAGCTCTACTAGTAAGACGTAAAAGATATTATATATATAAAAGGTATTAGGTAGTTATAACTTATATACTTAACTATTAATATAATTAAAGACCTCAAAAGGCCTTAGATAATATTATAATAATTTCTTAGTTACTTATACTAATCTAATATACTTTATATTTAATAAGATATAATTACCTATATTATATTATCTTTACTTTTACTATTTATTTATATACTCTACTTATATAGCTTACACTTAGTATAAGTACTACTTTAAACCTTCCTTTTATTTCTAAAGTAATTTAACCCTTTCTTATACTAATAGGACTTCTCCTAATAATAGCTCTAAAAGCTCTATATCTAGCTTAAGTAAATAGTTATAAAGCGCCTTATATAGAGGTAACCTAGTACTAATATACTTTATATAATTATATATAAATTTTATTAAATAAAGTAACTCTACCTAGTTATTTTATCTCTAAGTAGAATAGTAGTATAGATACTACTTAAGCGTACTATTCAACCTCTCTATTTAACTATCTATTTAGGGATAGAAAGTAGTATTAAGCTTTCTTTTTATATTAGTATAATAATATATAGCTACCTAGAAGCTACTTATAAATACTATCCCTTAATTACTAATAATACTTTCTAACTAATTAAACTTTAAGAAGATTTTATAATATAATAGGTTAGTAACGTTAATAATATTAACTATCTTTATAATAGGTAAATACCTAGCTATATTAGTATAGTAGTTTATAACTATTAAGATTACGTTATAGATACTACCCTTCTATTTACTTAGAGGGAGATTTATAATAAAATCTATTATAATTTCCTAAAAAGGTCTTATAAGTATTAGTAATAGTAATAGTATATTATAAATAGCGTATCTACGCGGCTTTATTAATTAGTAGGTTAAGTATTTTTATATATAATTATAAATATCTTATCCTATTAATTTCTAATAGAACTTCCGCTTAATAAGCTCTTATATATACTTCTATAAGTAGTAGCTAGTATAAGAGTTATTATAATAAAACTTTAAGATTTCTTATCTAATTACTTTATTACTAGGTATAAAAACTACGCCGCCCTTATAAAGGTCCCCTATCTTATCTACTAATAGAGATATATTAGCGGCCTTTTTACGGCCTTAAGACTTTAATAATTATTTCTTATTATAAATATCCTTATCTCCCTCTTAGAGATATTAGAGTATCTTTAATATTAAGTCGCTATACTTATTCTATATATACTCTATTATTAATACTGCTATAATATACCTTCTAGGTACTATTTAATTAATATTAAACTATCTTATAGTAGGGTTTAAGCTATCGCCTACGCTACTCTACGTCCTTAAGAGCGCGTTACTCTCCCCTATTTTTAGGGTATCCTTATCTCCCTCTTAGAGATATTAGAGTATCTTTAATATTAAGTCGCTATACTTATTCTATACGCGCTCTATTATTAACGTGGTTATAATATACCTTCTAGGTATTATTTAATTAATATTAAACTATCTTATAATAGGGTTTAAGCTATTACCTATACTACTCTATATCCCTAAGAGCGCGTTACTCTCCCCCGTTTTTAGGGTATAAGGCTTTCTAAGCCCTATCTCTAACCTTTTATACTATTTATAGTTATAAGCCTTACTATCTTATAAACCTTTATAAACGCTATATATATAATACTTATTAAAAGGAATATACCTAATATTCTTTAACTTATTTTATAATATTAGTAGATAAGTATCTTCTTTATCTATTACTAGTATATAGTCTAGTTACCTTAATAGGGTATTAGCTAGGTTCTTAATACTTATATAATAGTATATCTTAAAGTTATATACTATAAGCTTTATTACTTAATATACTTATCTCCTTATTAATAATATTATTATCCGGAAATACCTTAAGTTATTATAATTAGTAATTACTATAATTAGGTATAAGCTACCTTTTAAGAAGTACTATTATACCTAGAACGCCTTAATAATTATAAGTAGTTCCTAATTATAAGTCTTATATCTAATTTCTACTAAATATAACTTATAGGAATAGAAAGTAATTAAATACTACTTTACCTCTACTCCTTTAATACTAATTAGGAACTTTTATAATAAAATAGTTATAATAGCTAGTATTAAAGTATTAGTCCCTAGTTAGATTTCTCCTATTAAGTTAAATTATATAAGTAATAGCGCCTCGCAAAAGAGTTACTTTAACTATTTAAACGCCGCTCTTATAATGTTACTTAATATTAACCTTTTATTTTTAATATATAAATAATTATTTTTTAGATAGTCTATTAACGCCGCGGTAATAGAGGAATAGTACTTAATAAAATAACGGTAGAAATTAGTAAACTCTAAAAAGATTTAAATATCCTTAATACTCCTAGGTTTAGGCTACTCTATTATAGTATCTACTTTATATAAATTTATATATACGCCGTCGCGGCTAATAATAAAGCTAAGGAATTCTACTTCTACTATTATAAACTTATATTTCTTTAGGCTAATATAAAGTTTAAATTTATAGAGATATTATAATATAGCCCTTATAGCTCTAATATAAGACTCTTTATCCTAGGAATAAATAAGAATATTATTTAGATAAATAATATATATAATATTAAGTAGTCCTACTAGGGCCTTATTAATATATACTTAGAATAAGGTAGGTATATTAATAAGTCTAAAAGATATAACTATATATTTAAAATAGCTATACTTTATATAGAATATAGTCTTCTATTTATTACCCTTTTTTATTTATAAGTAATAATATATATCCTTAAGGTCTAACTTAATTAAGAACTTAGTACTAACTAATCTTATTAATATTTTATTAATTAATAGAAGGGGATATTAATTCTTAATTATAATTTTATTAAGCGCCTTATAATTAATATATAAATATAGTATTCTATCTTTTTTTAATATAAAAAGAATTAGTATACCTACTAAACTTATAGAATATTAAATCTAACCCTTTTTTAAAGACTATATAAGGTACTCCTTTAATACGCGTAACTCTTTTTTTAATAAATTATAAAGTAGGTTAAAGGGAGGTTCCTTATTCTCCTTTATATTAATCGCGTAATTATAAGGTATATAGGCTAGTAGCGCCCTAATATTCTTAGTTAAAAAGATATCTTAAAATTCCTAAAATTTTAAAGGGAGCTTAACTTTAAGTAGTAGGCTTTTATTACCTACTTCTAAGTATATTATAATAAATATAATATTATTAAGCTACTCCTCTAAGCCTTTAATAGTACTAAAGTACTCTTTAATATTACTTTTCTTAATAGGGAATTACTAGTTTTATATAAGCTAATCTACTTAGGGATTTTATTCCTCTAATTATAAATACTTAAGGTAGAAGTTATAGTTAAGGTTTACTACTATATAAAAGGCGCCCTTATAATATTATATAATACTATTAGAGTTAATAAGTTTAATTTATCTTATATAAGAACCTAGTAATAATATTAAGTTACCTACCCTATTATATAAGGTATTATTAGAGCTAGTATCTACTTCCTACTCCTACTCCTTTATTAGGCGTATATTAATATAATTAGTATCTACTTTAAAGTTAATTAATATAATAAATTCTCTTTATAAGCTCTTATATTCTACTTATATTATAATAATAAGTCGTCGTATCTACTTTTTCCCTTATACTATAATAGTAGATATAATTATAATACTTAGGGGTTTTTTAAATTTAAGTCTTTTTTAACTAGCTTATTATTAGGCGTAGGCTTATTAGTTATAATACTTATAATTATTAATTTTATATTCTAATAATCCTTTATTAAATATTACTTCTTTTAATAATTATAATATTTAATAGTAGAAAGGTTAGGCTTAGGCCTTTATAAAAGGTATAATAATAAGCTAATAGCGCCCCTCCCTTCTTATTTTATATATAGGCTATTATCTCTTTACCCTTAGAAATTTCCTCTTCCTCTTTATAGATATTAACCTTTAGTAGGAGTATTATCCCTTTAATCTTTATATATAAGTACTATTATATAAGGCTTTAATTAAGTTACTAATATAATAAGGGTATCCCTTATCTTAGGGATATTAAGTTATATTATAAGATAATTATAGAGATCCTTATATAACTTATTTAATAGGTTATCGCGAAGTATATACTTTATTAATAGCTTAAGCTATCTTTCTAACCTAGTAAGGTAATTTATAAAGTTTATAATCTTTTAATATTCCTTTTACTTAGCTTCTAAGTACTAATTACTAGTTATAAGATATTAATTCTAAGGATCCTCTATTTAATCTATTAAAAAACTATTAAAGTATACCTAGAACTACTTATCCTTTAGTATATCCTTTATATACTTATACTACGTAGCCTTAAAGTCTAGGGCTATATAATATAACGCGTATTAGATTTTTATAGAGTTATTTAAAAAGTAGGTTATACTTATTTTAATTATATTAACTATATTATTAAATTATTCTTAATATTCTAATACTAACTTCCCGTTATATATATGTAGATCCTACGGCCTAAGGACGTAGGTCCTATATTAAAGACGCTTTAACTCCGATTCTTTAGTTAATAATAAGTAATAGCGACGACCTACTTAAATAGTATTATTAGTATATATTTCCTACTCTAACTCTTATAAGTATTATCTTAAATCTTATATCTACTCCCTCTTTAAGACTTCTTCTTTAAGTTCTTTTATCCTTTATAATAGTACTTCTTAAGTATTAGGTAGCGGGGACTTAGTTTATACGCCTAATAGCCACCCCTATATAATTAGTTATAATCGCGATATATCTATTATTAATTTATTAACTAAATCTTAAGACTTACTTTCTATATAAGCTTAGTCTCTTATATTAGAGCGGGTTATTTATAGTAGTTAACTAACCTTTTTACCTTATACTTATAATAACCCTTCTCCGCTTATCTTACTAATAGTTAGGCTACTACCCCTAAGTAGGGTAGAGTAATTAGAATATAAGGGTACTACGTAATAATATAGCTATTAAGTACTATAAATAGTACGTATATATATATATATATAAAACTCTCTATTCTTATTAATAGTAAGACTAATTACTACCCTTCTCCTTTAAGGGGAATTCCCTCCTCTATATACTATAGGAAAGGGGTAGCGCTATACTACTACGTACTATAGACGCTACGTTAATAGTAGCGCCGCATTCCTAACTAGTCCTTATAATAAGCCTAATTAAAGTATCTATCCTATATCGTTATTAGGAACTAGACTAGAAGGCTAGTTCCTAAGGGCTAGAATAGATAGTATAAACTACTAGCGAGTAGGTAGTATTATAAAGGTAGACTTAATACTCTAGTAACTTTATAGTTATAAAAGAACTAATCTCTACCTTCTAAGGAGGTAGAGGGAGGACTATCTAAATACCCCTTAAGGAAGCCACCTAGCCTCTTAGATATCTAGATAAAAGGATATCTATTAGATAATAAGAAGTAGAACTAATACCGCTAGGATATTACTAGTAAGCCGTATTATACTAGCTAGATATATTAAGATATCCTAATAATTACCTCTCCTTTAAGGGTATTTATCCTTAAATACTAACTATTATTATCTATAATAGGACTTATTAAAAACCTTTAAAACCCTAGTAGAGAAAGTAAGAGAAAGAGTTCTAAGGATAGTAATAATATAATAACGGTAATATATTATTAATATTATATACTACTAGTATATAAAAGCCTTTATAGTTATAATTTATATTAGTAGTAGGATATAATTATTAATTAAGTTTATTATTATATTACTTTATAGATATATAATATAAATAATAATATAAAAGTTAAGTAATAATATTATACTATTAAATCGCGTAGTTAATATATATAATATAATATATAATAAAGTTATATTTTATTTACTTCTAACTTCTTTTATAACTACTACTATTAATATTAACCTATTATAAGTTACCTTAAGTTATATCTTAATATATTAATAATAGAAGCTAATATATTTAGTATTAATATTATTAATACTTTATAAGATACCTACTATTAGAGTATAAGTATAATATAAAGGATTAATTACTAATATAATACTATATATTAAATAGATAATAATAATAATAATAATAATAATAATAATAATAAAAGTAAGTCTCTACTTAATATCCTTTACTATTTTATATATAGTATCGCCTTATAATAGTCTTTAGTTATCTTTAAATATAATATAAGTATATTACTTATAAATTACCTTCTTATATAAGTCTATTATATTATATATTTAAGGACCTTATTAATATCCTATTATATTATACTTCTTTTAAATTATTCCTATATTCTTTATACTTAAAGGTATTTATATTAGCTAACTCTTATAATAAATAGTCTAACCCTCCTACTATACCGCCCTTCCCTATTATACTACTAGGGTAGTAGCCCTCTTATAGCCTTATTATATTTAGTACGCTAAGTACCTAGGTTTAAGTCCTAGGTTACTATATAACTATAAGATAGGTAAGGCTTATAGGAAGTACTACTACCTATATAAGAAGTATAAGTTAGTATATAATAATAGGATCTTAATATACTTTACTTATAAATTATTAATAGGTTATAAGTTCCTCTTACCTTTTATACTTATATATTTAGCCTCCTTACTTATAACCCTATTATCGCCCTTTAAAGGAGAAAATTACCCTATTATACTACTTTTATAATATATATTACCACCTTTACCTCTAAGGTAGAAGTAGTGATTTACTTAAGGGAGCGTGGTAAAATACTTTCGCGTAAGCTATAAACCTCTAAGGAATTACTATACTTTAAGGTAGAGGTAGGTAGTTATATAACTATTACCCTTAAGGGTATTCTTAATATAATAAGGTAGTAGGTAAGTCTTTCTATTATATACTTCTTATAATAGGTATTAATACTTTTATAAGAGGGGTTAACTACCCTTACTACGGCGGAGGTTAATAAGGAGTTAGGGGAGGTAAGTATATTATTATAATATTCTACTATCGTTATATAAGTTAATTACGCGTTAGGATAAAGATAATAATAATAATAATAATAAGGAGGGGATAGGGGAGACTCTAGAGGATATAAAGGAGGAGGAAGAGGCTATTATACTTATACCTACTATTACATTACCCGCCCCTACTTCTACTAGCCCTAGCTATCCCTCTTATAATAGTAGTATTACTAGCGCTTCTACCTTTACCCGCCTTATCCGCGCTACTTACGCTCCTTACCCCCCTTATACCCCTCCTACTTCTACTCCTACGCCTACTCCGCCTACCCCTACTAGAGATACTACCTTATCCTCTAGCGCCTCTTCTTCTATAGCCTCTTCTTCTATAGCCTCTAGCTCGCCTTAATACGCTCCCCTTATAAGACTTTAGTATTATACTTTTAAGTAAAGATTCTTTTCTTAAGTTATAAGGATTTTCCCTTTAATCAATTCTTTTCTTATATTCTTCTTTATTAAAATCTCTATTATATAAATATAACTTATAACTTACCTTATATAACTTACCTTTATAATTAAATAGTTCTATTATAATAATTATATATTAGTATTTTACTTATAATACCTTTTTATTATATATATATTATTATATTCCCTTTATAAATCTTTTATATTTATATCTTTAATAGATATCTATTAATTATATTCTATTTTATAACTAGACTACTTAATTAAGTAGTATTAAATACCTTTACTTTTTATCTTATCTAGAATTTATTCTACCTTATAATATTCTTTACTATTAATAAGTTCTAGAGGAGGTATAAATAATTACTTACCTTTATTTAAGATAGCTCTAATATAGTTCTAATAAAGAAATATAAAATATAAGATAGATTCTTTATACTATTAAGAGACTTAAGTAGTATACTTAGTATCTAATTATATCTACTACTTTAAAGGGATTAGTATACTTATATAATAGCTTTTAATTTAGTTTTTTCTACTTTAAGTTCTTTATAATTAATATTACTAGTTCTCCTATTATATGAGACTTTAAGATATAAAGTTTATTATAAAAGTTTATAACTTATACTTAAATAGTCTACTATTAATCTACTAATATAGCTCTTACTTTTAAAAGGTTTTCTATATAGTCTTTAGTTATAGTTACTCCTCCTTCTAGAAATTTATCCCTAACTTTATCTTCTATATATAGATTATATCTATATATTATATAGAATAGTAAATAACCTAGTATAATATAAATACTATTATAGTACGCGAATTTAGCTATTAAGAGTAATATAGCCTAATTATCTTATTCTTTATTTAAAAATACCCTAAGGTAATATTCTAATATTTAATTCTAGTATTTAGTCTACCTATCTATTTATAAATAGAAGGTAGTACTTAGTTATCTCTTTATTTTTATATAATAGTAGACTTCTAACTAATAGGTACTTATAAATAAGGATCTCTAATTTAATATAATACCTATTAGTAAACTATATTATAATATTATATTTTTAAATAAGATCTTAGTTAATTTAATAATAATATAAATACTTTTAATTAGAAGGTATTAAACTATCTTTATATATTTATTAATAACTATAAGAATAGAATTATATATAGAATTTCTATATTTACTAGGTAGTAAGCCTATAATAAAATCTATAAAGAGTTCTTCCTAAGGCCCTTTAAATTATAATAAGGATACTATATTATTATAGGATTTATATCTAGGAGCTTTTATCCTTTAATATATTTTATAAGTTTAGATATATAACTTAGTATCTATTAATATTCTACTCTAATAATACTTATATTAGAGTAACTCTAAAGTTTTCTATAACTTAAAATAGCCTACTAAAGTATTATTATAATACCTTATAATAATTTCTATATATAATACTAAATTATCTAGTATATAAAGTACTCCTTTAAATCTTAGTAATCCTATTAAATTAACCTTCTAAGGCTATTTAATAGTATTTCACTTAGAAGCTATACGCTTTACCTTATCTTTTTATTTAATAATAAATAGATTATTACTTTATAATAAGAGGATAAGTTCTTTTAAGGATTCTAATCTAGCTTTATAAGCTATTTTAAGTCTAGTAACTACTCTTACTAATACTTATAAGATATATTATTTATAATTAATAACCCTAGTAATAGGATTAAGTAGTTATATTACTATATTACTTTTATACTAGGAAGGTAGCTTTATACCCCTTCTATCTAAGTTTTTAAGCTTAATTAAGAGTTTCCTAAGCCCTCCTAAGCTAGATAAGTTTATATACTTAGTTATTTCTTTTAACTACTTTTAACTAGAGATAATACTTCCTAAATTTACTAGCTTATTTTATAAGGTAGGTAGGAGTTAGTTAAATAATATCTTAATATTATTATAATTAGGTCTATATAATAGAGTATTTATAGGATTCTTTTTACTAGGTTAATATTTAATATTAAAGTTATATATAGCTAAATAAATAGCCTACTAAGCTTAATAACTATTTAACTACTTTACTTATATAAATCCTCTAAGATTATTATAGTTTATAAGTACTTTAATAGTATAATAACTACCTTCTATATAGTATTACTATTACTTAAAGGCTTTAATAATTATTAATAGCTCCTAATTATATATCTTATACCTAGTCTTAGTAGGTATTAATTTATAAGACTAGAAAGCTACTAGATACTAAGCCCTATTATTATCCTATTAAGATAAGATAGTAGTTATAATAAAATTAGATACGTCTATTTTAATCTAAATTTTCTTATTAGGATTAAAATATATTAAAATAGGTATAGTTATAAAGGTATAATATAAGTTATAAAACGCCTTCTCTTTACTAGCGCCTTATATAAATAGTCCTAACTTCTTCCTATCCTTACTATCTTTTAAAAGGCTAGTTAAGAGGGATACTATTTATAAATAGTAGTATATAAAATACTAGTAGAAGTTTATAAATCTTAAGAATACTTAGACTTCCTAATATATAGTTAGTACTAGCTAGTCTTAGATAGTAAATACCTTATAACTATCTATTAATATACTATTAGTACTTATAATAAATCTAAGGAATTCTACTAAATTAGTATAGAATTTATATTTCTTTTAATTTATATAAAGCTAAAACTTTTATAACTACTTAAGTACCTAGTAGATATATTACTTATAACTTAAGATATCTTTTAAATAAATTAAAATATTATTAAGGTATATTATATAAGTAATATCTATTAGGCCCGCTAAAGCTCTATTAATATAGGCTTAGAATATAACTAGGGTATTTACTAACTTAAATAGTATAATTATATATTTAAAATAGCTATACCGCGTATAAAATACTATCTTCTACTTATTACCCTTATAGATATAAATCTTATAATAAGTATCCTTAAGGTCTAACTTAGTAAATATCCTTATACCTTATAAGTAATTAAGTATTTTACTAATTAAAGGGAGAGGATAATAGTTCTTTACTATTACTTTATTTAACTTATAATAGTTAATATATAATTATAAGCTACTATCCTTCTTTAGTATAAATAAAATAGGAGCCCTTATAGGACTAGTAGACTCTTATATCTAACCTTTTAACTTAGTATTATCTAGGTAGATATATAGAGTTTTTAACTCCCTTTATAATAAATTATAGATAGGCTTATAAGGAGGCTTATATCTATTTATATTAATAGCGTAGTCCCTAGGCTTAAATAGGGGTAGTCGTCCTACCTCCTTATTTAAAAAGATATCTAAAAAGTTATAAAGACTTTTAAGTAGCTTTAGTACTTTACTATTAAAGCTCTAGGTTTCCGCCTAGGATAACCTAGTATAGATAATAGTATAAATTACTAATTTATCTTTAAGGGTATTTATAAATACTTATAGCTCTAGGATAGATATACTAGTAGAGTCTAGTAGAAATTACTACTTTTAACTCCCTAGATCTACCTATATCCTAGCTTCTAATAAGGCAGGTATACTAAGAATAATTAGTAACCCCTTCTTCTTAATTATATAAAATATATTAGTATATTAACCTAGCTATCCCTAGCTATTAATAAGATAGTACTCCACCTAGTATATATTATAATAATAGACTAACTAACTATTTATCTATTTAGGAATTAGTAGTTAATAGCCCTCTAGGAGTTTTAAGTTATATTATTTAATAAAGCTTTAAGAGATAATATTAATCTCTACTCTTATATCTATTAAGAAGTTTATATAATCTTATATATCTTATATATTAATAGAATTACTAATATTAATATTATAAATTAATAATAAACCCCTTTTAATAAGTAAGCGCCCTAGTATTAAGGTCTTAATAGAGGCGCGCTTCCTTTTTTTAGTTTAGTAGTCCCTTTTCTAATAATATTAATAGGTATTATATTTAGATTCCTAGGTATCCTAGGCTTATAATAGTCCTTATTATAGTACCCCTTCTTCTTATAATTAAAATATATTAACCCTTCCTTAGCGTCTAATAACTTATTATAACTACTAGCGGGTTAAATACTTCCTATTTTTATAAAAGGATTAATACCTTTATCTTAACTTCCTTCCCTCTTCTAACCTTTATTCCGCCTATTAGAATAATCCTCTTTTTTAATAATATAACTATTACCCACTATTATTCTAATATAATACTACTAGTTATTCTCTAATTAAGTAGTAAGGGTAATTAGGCTTTCTTTAATTATAAGGAGGTCTTAATAGTTTATAAGGGCCTTTTAAAGGTCTAGGTATAACTTTATAAAGAAGTTAATCCGCTAATATTCCTCTAAAAAAGGAGGGATTTATAATTTAATCCTACTTAAATATATATTTAAACTCTATATTAATTAGTTAGGGTTTTATTATATATCTAAGTATAACTATATATTATAAAGCTAGTAGTTTACTAGGTCCTTAATAAGGTTTAGTAAGTATTAAGTAAAGTACTCCTAAGTAATTACTCTCCCTAATAATAACTTTTTATAATAATCTTATAACTTAGTAGGTTCGCCTTCTAAGAACTATATAGCCTAGATAACCTTTATAAACTTAGTTAGGAATTTATTAGGTATTAATTAAAATATAATATTTATAATATAATACTATTTCTTATACTTATATATATTCTTCCCCTTATAAAAGGGTAAGTCCTTAGGCTTTAAGCGGCTCTTAAAGTATTAACTACTAGGTTCTTCTAACTAGCCTCTAGCGGACTAACTTAATATAAAACTACTAAAGATAGACCTTACCCTAGGGTCTAATATACCTTATATATTAGTACCCTAATTTAGAGGGTAATCCTCTATTAAGCCTAGTCTTAACCCTTATTATATCCCGCCTAGTAATCTACTAGTAATTTATTATAGATCTAGTAAGGCCCTATCTACTTCTACTTATAATTAAGCTACCCTTTCTTAAATACCTTAAAGCTTTCTTTCCTTTATTAACTACTCTTCTTTAATTTTAATAGTAGTAATAAGTTTATTAAGTATAATTATACTAGTAAGGGTTTTATTAAAAATTCTATTACTAAGTATATTATTTATTACTTTAATATCTCTTATATTAGACTTTAGTATTATATTAATTTTATTATACTAGACTTTTAATATATCTTTATCTTATTTAATATTAGATATCTTCGCGTTACCGTACTATTATAATCTAAACTATCCCCCTTTAAAGGTAGAGAGATTAGAACTATTAAGAACTAGACTAAAAGGCTAGTTCTTAAGGGCTAGAATAGATAGTATAAACTACTAGTAAGTAGGTAGTATTATAAAGGTAGACTTAATACTCTAGTAACTTTATAGTTATAAAAGAACTAATCTCTACCTTCTAAGGAGGTAGAGGGAGGACTATCTAAATACCCCTTAAGGAAGCCACCTAGCCTCTCAGATATCTAGATAAAAGGATATCCGTTAGATAATAAGAAGCGGAACTAATACCGCTAGGACATTGCTAGCAAGCCGTATCGTACTAGCTAGATGTATTAAGATATCCTAATAATCGTAGCATAGCATCCGTTAGAAACGCCGAGGTTTACCCGGGGTTCTTAAATACTAAAATATAGATATACTTACCGTTTATATTAGGAGCTTTCTATTAACTTCGTTTAGGATTAATATTAATAATAAAGGGTACTAAGATCTAGGTACGCCTATAGGCTATATAATATATATCTTCATTATAGAATACGATGTTAGAAGGGGTAATTCCGTAGTTAGAAATTTAATGGTTCTTGCCAAGAAATGACGGATGCCAGACATGCCACGATATGGGATAACAGCGAACGTTAGTAAGCCTAAGGGTAACCGCACGCTGGAGCTAGACCCGGGGCTCCGGAGCTAGAAAGTTCCGGGCAGCTAGCCACTTAGGGCTGGACCAGAAGTAAGTTTAGACCAGAAGGGGTTGAACTCTAAGATCAATTTCCGCCCTAATCCTCGATCGAAAAATGGGAGAGGGGGCTCATTACAACACCTCTATCCCCGCCCCCCGTAACACAAAGGAAACATCTCCTCCTTTAGTCTTGATTCAATTCTCGAAAAAGAAAAACCTTTCCCGACTCAAGAGACGTTCTTAAACGATCAAGTCGTCTTAGCTAGTCCATGGAATACCGTAGTGCACATACACCACTCTCTGTCCAATTCACCGCGCTCCGACCCCCTACCCCAACCCCAACCTAACCCCTTCGCACCATCCCATTCCCCACTCCATCTAAATGGAAACAATGACCGCTCGTATGACAATCTGTAAGGGAAAACATGGGAACGTGACCATGAGAAGGATTAAAAACTGGATAACCAAAGACCCGGGGATTACCTGGTGAGCGTATCGTTGTTGCGGGCATACGCATTCCTCAGTGTGGACGAATACAGCGAGGGTGAATGGATATGAACAGGTTGGCAGAATGAACTAATTTAATAGATATCCTTATATACTCTCTAATATCGCCATGATCTGGGAATACGAGGAGTCCGAACAAAGTCCCACACGAGTGACTCGCCACATCTGACTTGCCAGAAATCACGTCCGGGCAGTCGTGAAGCTCAGACAATACTTTAGTCTGATGTGGCTTCTCCACTACATGAGGCGCTGAAAATGAATCGCTTGAACGCCTCTAAAACTCATGCACCGTAATCGCTTCGCATTCTTTCGTGTGTCCCGCACTCGCTGGTCGTTTGGATATCGCCTAAGAGATTCGTGTCATGTCGTCAGAATCATCGTCGCTCCAAATCAATTCGAATTTATAACAGCGAATAAAAATGGGTATCCGCAGAGAGTGCGTCAAGCCAGATCTATAATGTTTGCTGGCAGGGAATTCTCGTTATTCCATGACTTCGTATCAAAAGCGAAACTATCCACTGGGCTGCCCCTTAATGCTCTTCTTCAGCACGCTTCATGCATGTGTGGCTGTGTGCATGTACACTTCGTCCGGTGAATGATGTCCTTGCTGCTGCGTCAACACCTCACGGGCATAGAATTCGACGAGCATAGTGCCGTATGCGTCGAGCTCTTCTATCGGTACCGATAGACGAAAATCGTTCAGCAAGAGGAATTGAAGCTCCAAGTGGTTCAGTTCGGACAATGGCAAACCACCAACCTAAAGATATTCAGTGAGATCCAAGATTGAGCGTTACAGAAGCCTTACCTTTGCGTACCGCGAATTCGTATAGAAAACATCTGAAAAGAATTTGCTGGCGCATGTGACTCCTGCTATCACCAAGCGGTGTATATTGAAGCTATCCACAACAAAGAAGTGAGACAGATCGTAGGCATCGGCGTCGAGCAATGACGGTGGCATGGACGGTGATGGCCTCATACCATTGTTGGAGGAATCGGAGGAGTTGGACTCGGCAGGTGACACTATGATTGGTGCCCTTGGCGAAGAGCTGCTTCTTGCAGAATTTGATGGCGAATTGACTGTAGTTGCGCTGGAGCCATTCGAGCGGTGGCTATTCCCAATTGGAGGCTGCTCATCTCTAGGAAAGCTGGTCAAAGCGCCGCTATTAACCATTTCAGTCATTCTGTCAAAGTATACCAGTAAGCTTAGAAAGACCTCGTAGGTCGTAGGACAGTATTTATGGATACGGCTGAGATAACTGGCAATGGTGATACTGGGCACATTCTTCCCATGGAAAGCCAGTACACTTGAAGACTGCGAGCTCAAGCTTACAGTTCCTTCAGGTGGTGGTATATTTCGGTGTAAGTTCTCATGCTGTCGGTCATTCTATTGGGGTCTTAGCACACGGATCAACCAATTGGAAGTGAACCTACCGTAGTAGTGATCTTGGTCAGCAGGCCTGCCACCATCTCGATGATATCTGCGACTGGCATTGCGCTAATCTCGTACTGTTGTCCGCCAGCAAGCCTCCCCCTAAGGGAATGCCTCGACGGGTGCCGTGAGCGCGTCAAAACCTCTTCGCTTGCGAAGCTCTGTATGTGCCCAAGATCCCTCACTTTTATGCGACTTGGTGAACTGGCCACCGACCCATTCAGTGACACCGTTGAGCGGTATGTTGGCGCTAGTCGAGGAGATGGCGGAGGAATTGCTGCTGCAGATTGCTGTTCCTCGACTAGAAGGTGGCGGTTCAGGTGACCGTATGATTGCTGCCCTTCTTGCTGTGGCGTCTGCTCTGGGGCTGCGCCCCTTGGTCGAAGGTTGGAAGAAGCATCTCGCTCATGCACAGGGGAAGGCGTCGAGTGGGTAGCGGCTGCGTGGAAGGAGGTTCGAAGTGCCTCAGGCCCAGTGGAAGTCTGGTGCACGTCCCCAACTATCATCATAGCGGGCAAGCGCGCAAGATCGGAGACAAGTTTGCTGATCGCAACATCCTCCATGTCAGCTTCCTGCGTGCTTGGTCTGAGAATGTAAATAAAGGTGGGAGGGAAAAGAGGTACTCGGCCGCCGAGAAACCAGGCTGGAGCTGCTGTTCTGTACAAGGCAACTCGCTCTTGGGATGGACATGTCTGCGGGAACTTGGTCGCAAGTCGAGATTTTTTCCCATCGCAACTTCCTCATCGTGACTCTTGCTTTTGGGCTCAACAAATCTTCGGTGCAAGCCCTCGATGCGAATAAAAATCATGCTCGTACCTGTCCAAGCATCCCTGAAATGACAACGCCCCAAAGCTCGTAAAGTGGTTGAGTCCCTCTATGGACGGAATGCTACAGATACTGACGAGAAGGAGACATGACAGAGACTCTAGACTTCATGTATTTTGACATGAAGTTGCTATCAAAAGCTAGTAGCCAAATTGCTCCAGTCTAGCGTAGCGCGTAGTATGTGTGGCTGTGCAGGTGAATTACTTCATGCGGTAAGGCGTTCTATTGTTCGCCGCTCCTCGCCATAATTCCAGGCTGCATTGTTGACATCACAAGCTACCTAACTTAAGTCAAGCACCTTCGAACAGTCTCGGTGAAAGCGACCCGCGTAGCGAATCTGGGGGTAAAGATCATGCCAAGACACGTTTTTTGGTAGTAATATGGGTGGTCTTGGCTACTAATGAACAGTCCATATGCTGCAGACTACTATGCTGGATACGCAGAATGTACATGGATATCATAGAGATTGAGCAGCTGAATGGTGTATCTTCCGTCCCAACTGTAAATGTTGTCGCATTCCATGCCATTGACTCGTTCTATGGGTGACAACCATGTAACCGCTGCAGCCTTCGATATGTCTTGGATGCCGGACGGATATGTAGAAAGCGCCTAAACAATTCCCTGTCGGTACCCACCTGCTGCACAAAATGTACCTGCATAAAATTGATGCTCAAAGAAACTACTTAATTCCAGGACGAGTCCGAGCTTAGAGACTATGAAGTCTCTTCCTAAGCACACTATGTTACTCGTTGTACATAAGCCATCATGCTTGGAGCCGCAATGTGTAGTATCGTCCCCCCTAACAATTTCTGATATCTGAACTTGGTTCTATAGGAGTCATCAGCCGTTCTCAGTGGTATCGATATTTTGATGCCAATGACAAACATAGTGCTGCATGAAATAGCTTGTATCGCTCAAGAACTTATGATGGTAAATGCTAAAATGTCTCCCAAAAATCCGCGCATCAAGGTATCTTTTTCGTTGACTTGTGTACATCATCCGCTCCCGGACCCTTATAGCCTTGATCAGGGAGGTATAGATGTCTCACGGCACCCTCATTCGTCAGCACTACCAGCCGTATTACACCTCCCGAGCTCCCATCCCACTTGATCGCCTCCCTCAGAGCGCCCTTCACAAAGTCCACCCCTTCTTGCTCACTCATGCCTTCTTTCCAATACGAGTCGCAGTATCCATAGATGTACGTGCTACCAGAACCTCCGATGGCGTAGGATTGCTTGTGTAAGCTGCCGCCGAGTGGTATACTGTAAACCGAGCCTCCATGTCTCGGGTCGTAGCCTGCGATAATCATGCCCGCGCTTTTCAATCACCATCACATCAGCTCAACACTACCCTCAGTCACCCATATAGCACGCATCGCACCCACCTTAGCTGGTCCTTGTTATCGTAGCACAACTCCTGGAAAATCGCCGCCGCAGTTTGCGTAGTAGGCTGCTCGTCGTTCGTAATTCCGTACATTCCCAGATGGTAGTCCACGATATCGGCGACAGCTTGCGTATCTGCCGCTGAGCCCGATCGGCAGCACCATATTGTGTCATGTACTTGGGTGAGCTTATCCGTAACTCGATTGGCGATGTATGATCCTGTGGTGGTGCGGGAGTCGGCGCCGAGAATGACGCCTTGATTGAAAGTGACGGCCATACTATTCGAGAAGTAATGATCAGGCGCTGTTGAGAACCTGAATGTAGAAGGGTACGGCGGAGGGAGTGGAGGACAAGGCGGCTCACATTGAGGTTCCTAGGCTGAAGAGGACGATTATGAGCAGGGTCATTACGCATCATTGTAGAGGTAGTAGACTAACTTGACTTCGCCAGTCTTTAGGTGGTTCATGTCGACATGTATGCTATCTGCTCAAGTTGATTAGCTGCATCCCTCAGAAGATGCAAGAGATGGAGGACCTTCGCTGAGCATCTCCGTTGATATTGGCATTTCGAAGGGTTTCTGTCCAGTTGTTGTACTTGGTTGGTAGTGTATATCTTCCACTTCTAGGCAGCTCGGACGTTATTGCGCTTAGCGGCTAGCGCGTGTATGTTGAATGTCTTGGCGAACAAGGTGTTCTTCCAAATCAAAATCCGATGATAGCATTCTTACTTTTCACATGAATTTGAATCAAATAACCAAGATCGCGTTACCCATCCTATTCTCCCCAATCTAGGTGTCTTTACTTAATGGATGTCCTTAGGATTTACTGGTGGTCACAAGGCGTATCTGTCCGGGCATTGATAGCAGCCTAGTATTGTGCATGCTTATAATCTGGTCATCTCCCCTGACGATGTAAAATCCTTGGTCAATAAATTCCTCTTGATCAAATTACACTGAGAGCATAGGCCGTACACTTAGCTATTAATTTCGCAAAATTGCTAATCAATTTGGCGAACATGGCGACCCTCCTGTCTTACCTACGCTTGCCGGTACTGGCTGTGTCTGGCATCGCTTCTGTGGCTAGCGGACTTTTATACTACAAACAAAAGTTGGTCTTGGGGTGTATAGCAATCCCAAAAAGCTAATCATCCGGCAGCGAGCTTATCTACCCTCGGTATCTTCCCGCAGGCGCGAACACAGATGAAGGTGTTCCTCGTCCTACCCAGTTTGGGGTGTCGGACTGGGAAGACCTACGGATCCCCACACCTGATGGCGAAACGTTGGGGGCATTCTTCATTCGCCCATCCAACAAAGGTATGGCCAAAAATATTACGATTGTCATGTTTCATGGCAATGCGGGAAACATCGGCCACCGAGTACCAATTGCCAAGATCATCGAGGAAAACACTGGCTGCAATATCTTGATGCTTGAATATAGAGGCTATGGAATGTCTACGGGGACGCCTAATGAAGTTGGACTAATGACTGATGCACAAACTGGACTTGACTGGATTCGCAACGGTAAAGAGACCAAAGGCAACAGAATCGTGGTCTATGGCCAGAGCTTAGGCGGAGCTGTGGCTATACAGCTCGTGGCGAAGAACCAGGAAGCTGACGACGTTGTGGCTTTGATATTGGAAAATACTTTTACGTCGATGCGAAATTTGATTCCAAGGTGCGCACTTAAACATACACTTACAAGTCAGGGGCTTATTCTCCCAAGTGCCTTTCCCCCCGCAAAATATATCGCATGGTTATGTCACCAATATTGGCCAAGCATAGACATCCTCCCCCAGATTACGAGAGTCCCTATCTTATTTATCAGTGGTCTAAAAGACGAAATAGTACCGTAAGTGGTGATCGTGCCCTTTCCCCATCATTGACTTTTCCGCAATCGACATGATACCAAGAATATGTCACTTTGAGTATGACCTCCATCTTGGCAGTTGCTAAACAACTTTGTTTCACGGTAGGCCCTCGCATATGAAGCAGCTCTACTCGATTTGCCAAGCAAAGAGCAAAACCTGGCGTGCCATACCCAACGGCGACCACAATAACTCGGTCAGTGAGAAGGATTACTTCAATTATATATTTGAGTTTCTCAAGGAGAAGGCATTTGATGAGCGTTAAGTGAACTTTTTACCACAAACGAATACCCCTTTTGGGGTTACCGATTTCTGCCTCGTATTTATTTTTTGGAACTTGACAGCAGAAGTCAATGATGATGGGAGGCGTTGTTGGGCTTAATATTGAAGGCAGCATTCACTGTGGCAACAGCTCTAAGGCTTGATTTATTTGTATCCCCGAAATGCTTCCTGCGTAAGTTGGAGGTGTCTCAGCCTTCGGAATTCAGAGTTAAACGGCCACTGGAACCAGCAGGGTGCAAATGCAAACCCACATTGTAGAAAGCGTTCGATACATGCCGATCGTGTAGATGAAGGAATGATTTGACTAGTTCAAGGTGTAATGAGGATTAGATCAAGCGTGACTCATCGTGGCTGGTGTGTCATCCTTATGCTTGCCGAAGCCGTAGAACTATAAGGTTCACCATATCAACACCTTTGCCACTTTCTCCCACAGTACCTTAAACATTAGAACAGCCCCACGGCCGCAGCATCCTGAAATCTACTCTTTCCTTTTTGTCTACCGAGGCTGTTTTTTTGAAGCCTCCCAACTCGTTTCAGCTATCACTTACGATATAGTGTCACTTTTTCGGCTCGATCCACTGACATCGCAGTCACAGCAGCCGAACGTTCTTTCGCATGGAAATCATGCTATCAGCCGACTCATCAGCCCAACAACAGGCACAACCCGCCGGACGAGCGCCGCAGCGCAGACGGCCACGTGGGAAGAGTGGTCCGGGAATGGACCCGTCATTGTCTTTGAGGCCTGCTTCAGTCGCCCCATCTCCATCTACATCATCTTTGGACTCTTCCAGTGCAGAGGTCTCAGCAACAGAGAATGGCCACATGAGCAGTACTAGAGGTAGAGGCGCTAGAGGTGGGAGCAGGAGAGGTGGTAGAGGTGCAGGAGGCGGGGCAGAAAGTAGGGGAGGAAGAAGTGGTAATGGCCAAGGTGGCGAGGCTTCGGGGCTTCAGCACAATCGCGGGCTCCTGGGCCCGCTTGGCAGGCAATTTGGGGCACGACTGACACAACAAGATGGTGAGACCGCTGCAGCTGTCTCGTCACTGCAAGCAGATGCACCGGAATTCCATCCAGGTCAGCAGCATCAACATCGATCAGCCAATGCAGTCAGGGGAGGAGAGCAAACTCGGCCGAATCATCATCAGAATACACCAAAGGCCAAACGTGGGGGACGACAATCTATACTCAAGTCCAGTGCTGCTGACATTGCTACACGGACTCACGAAGACATTGCCCACGGGATCTACGAATGCCCAATCTGTACGAACGAAGTGGCACGGAATTCGAAGATCTGGTCTTGCAAAACTTGCTGGACCGTTTTTCATTTGAGCTGCATCAAAAAGTGGTCTACGAACGAAGGATCAACACAAGCTCAGCAACGCAACGAGGATGGTAACCTCCCCCCACCCAGGCAGTGGAGATGTCCAGGTTGCAATTTACCCAAGGACGTCTTACCATCTAATTATACTTGTTGGTGTGCAAAGGAAGCAGACCCACGTCCCATATCTGGCATACCGCCCCATTCCTGCGGACAAACCTGTGGCAAAATGCGGATTCTTCCAAAGCAATGCCCTCACCCTTGTGAGCTTCCATGTCATGCTGGCCCTTGTCCTCCTTGCACGCATATTGGTCCCTCGCAGACCTGTTTCTGCGGTAAGAAAACAATGTCGAGGCGATGCGTCGATACAAATTACGACTCGGGATGGAGTTGTGAGGAGATTTGTGGGGATATGATGCCATGTGGTGAGCATACGTGCCAGAAGCCTTGCCACGAGGGCTTATGTGGCGGATGCGAAGTACATATGGATTGCCGTTGCTATTGTGGCAAGGTAGAGCAAACCATCGTCTGCTGCGAGCGAGGAGGCGAGGAGCCCAGCGAAACGGATGCTGAAACGTGGATTGGAATGTTCGACTGTGGAGGTGAATGCCAGAGACAATTCGATTGCGGTACACACCAATGTGAGAAGCGCTGCCACCCCCAAGAACTTACAACACCACATTGTCCGCGATCTCCAGACGTCGTTCTTTCCTGTCCGTGTGGCAAAACATCGTTAGCGGAGATAGCAGTCAAGGCTGGAGACTCGTGTGAGGACCCAATTCCGAATTGCGAAAAAAGGTGCATGAGGCGACTCCCGTGTGGCCATTCTTGCCAACAAGTCTGTCACTCTGATCAATGCATGCCTTGTTTGATGACTGTCGATATAGCCTGTCGCTGTGGTCGTACTCACTCCGCAACGGTATGCCATCAAGGGAGCGAGGAGCGACCTCAATGCATGCGCACATGTAAGGCAACCTTGAATTGTGGGCGGCATGAATGTGGTGAGAGATGCTGTCCTGGAGAAAAGAAAGCCGCCGAACGCCAAGCTACGAAACGGAAGCTCCGGCCATTGGGGGTGGCGCGGTCTATTGGTGAGGGTTTTGAAGCGGAGCATATCTGTACTCGCTCTTGTGGACGAATGTTAAAATGTGGCAATCACACATGTCCTGAGTTATGCCATAAAGGACCATGCGGTAGCTGTAGGGAGGCTCTTTTTGATGAGATCAGCTGCCATTGTGGCAAAACTATCCTCCAACCGCCGCTGCCCTGCGGTACTGGGCCTCCTCCTTGTCGATTTGAGTGTGAGCGGCCAAAGCAATGCGGTCACCTACGTGTTCCCCACGAATGCCATGGGGATGGGGAGAACTGTCCGAAATGTCCTTTTTTGGCACAGAAGCCTTGCTTGTGTGGAAAGAAAACGCTCAAGAACCAACCTTGTTGGCTTACCGAGGTCCGCTGCGGCGAAGTCTGCGGGAAGAATTTAAAGTGTGGGTCTCACTCGTGTCGTAAATTGTGTCATCGACTTGGTGAATGTGAAGATGTGGGGATGGCTTGTCAGCAAGCTTGTGCAAAAGCAAAGAAGGCCTGCGGACACGCCTGCGATGTGCAATGCCATGCACCCTCGTCCTGTCGCGAAGACAAACCATGTCAGAGCAAGATGTTCATTACTTGCGAATGCCAGCATCTAAAGCAGGAAGTAAGGTGCATCGCCTCGAAGACCAGCGAAGGCAACAGCAAGAAGACCCTACCATGCGATGATGAGTGTGCGAGACTGCAGAGGAATCAGAAGCTGGCGCAAGCCCTCAACATTGACCCTGGAGCACATAAAGACGATCACATCCCGTATGCCAACGACACGTTGAAGATGTTTCGTGAAAGCGTCAAGTGGGCTCAGGTCCAAGAGAGGGAATTTAGGGTCTTCGCGGCTGATGATACTGAGAAACGATTACGCTTCAAGCCAATGCCACCGCATCAGCGAGCCTTCATACATGCTTTGGCTGAGGATTTTGGCTTTGACACCGAGAGCATGGACCCCGAACCGCATCGTCATGTAGCTGTCTTCAAGACGCCTCGATTCGTAATGGCGCCTATGAAGACACTAGCAGAATGCGTTCGCATCCGTACCTCTGTGGAAGCTGCATCGTCCGCTATCGCAGAGACTCAGAGAAAGCTGCAAGCGAACAATGAGGTGTACAACGGGTACTTGTTGACTCATCCCCGATTTGATCTCACGCTCGAAGAGTTGCGTACGGACTTCGCTGTTAGCCTGGACTCCACGCCAGGCTTAGCGTATGATATATCTTACCTTCCCAATGAAGAAATAGTCATCAGAGCTAGGCCAGCATCAGCTTCTACTGTCATCTCTCCTTCAGCCATCGAGGCCTCCATTAAGTCATTGAAAGGTCCACTATCGGCAACTACATCATCGAAACGCCTTGCTGCCTTCATCCAGCTCTGTACTTTGGATTCGTCGCTAAATATCAGGCGTCGTGAATTAGATGATCCTGCCAATAATGGGGGCTGGAGTCAAGTAGCTGCGAAAGGAGCAGCTCCGAGGACAGTATCTAGACAGAATGGAGTAGGCGAAAGGAGTGTTTATACTGTCCTCGGGAGCAAATTGCGGGATGCGAAGAAGAAGCAAGAGGAGGCGAGGAAGGCCAAAGAGGATGAAGTGATTGTGGACGACTGGGAAGAGGAAATGAAGAAGGTCGAGGCGGAAGAAGAAAAGGCTGAAGCTGAGGCCCAGAAGGAAGAGCGGGAGTCAAGCGGCGTTGGGATACATGAACCCAGTATCGACGTCGATGTGCTGAAGGAAAGGGCGAGCAGCACAGAGGCAGTGGGTGTAGACACGCTAGAGTCGATCAAGTAAAGCGCATAGTCCAACTCCTGTGGTGGACCTGATTGACTGGACAACCATTTGAGGCTGCATACTAGACAAACCAGCCTCGTCGTGATGGCTGTGTACTCAAGGTTCACTCCAGACTCAGGGCTTGAGGCGAAAATAGAACAGCATAGGAGCAGGATTGGACAGGCGAAAAGGAAATGAAGATGGCTAATCCGTCTGCCGAAGTCACAGAAGAAGATGCTGTAGGTAATCAATGGGCAAGGCATCCTCCATCATCTACTGTAGAAAACTGGTTGGTGACACCTTTCATTTCAAGCTGTTTTACCCCTATCTAGTAGTTTGATTAGCTTGTTCCCTGAAAGCCGTCCACTTACAGACCAATATGGCGTGGAGCTCATGACGGTGTAATCTAGAAAGCCTCAAGATGGATATTGGTTGCTAATGGCGATTGGCCGTTGTGCTTTGATCCTTGCTAATATGTCACGGCTATCATAGCTTAGAGTTATACATGTTTAGTTATAAGTATATCTATTGGATTACGATATGTCATATATGTCTACTCCTAATAAATAGGACACTGAGAGCGCTCGTATAGCTTCCGTATACATTTTTTTGACTCACGGTTGTTCGCAGATAGCGAAATGATCACTTGCTGCAAACAGCAGCCCAAGCCTCCATCATACACCCCACCTTCTCCCCATCCATGATGCAAAACTGATCCCGCATCTCATCAACAACCTGCGCCGTAACGGGCGCCAGCTTCGCCTTCTCCCCATCCGTCCAATTCCTCGCCACCATAGCCCCAAAATTCTCCAACAACACCGTCACGAAGTCCGCCTCATCCTTCCCCCACATCCCCTCCTTCACAACGCTGAACTCGACCCTTCCGAACCCGCCATCCATCAGCACTTTCTCCAACATGCGCGGGTTGCACCACGGCTCCATCAGCGGCAGCTCCGTCAGCGGATTCGCAGGCTTCACGCGCGCCTGCACCTCCCACAGAATCGGCTTGAAGCCGAACGTTTTCCACAGCGTCACCGCCGCCGTGCCGCCCGGCTTGAGCGTGCGGTAGATCTGCTTCGCGCCCGCGACGGGGTCCGGGAAGAAGAAGATGCCAAAGTTGGTCAGGACGGCGTCGAAGGCGTCGTCCGGGTAGGTGAGGGTCTCGCCGTTCTCGAGGCGCAGGTCCTTGACCTGCGCCGCGAGTGCGGGGTCCGCGGCGATGATGGCCTGGAAGGACTGCACCATCGGCGGCGTGATGTCGGCGGCGGAGACTTCGGCTGTGGGGTAGACTTTGAGGAACTCTTGGGTGGCGGCGCCGGTGCCGCAGGCGTTGTCGAGGACGGTGCCGCCGGCGGCCGGGAAGGACTTGAGGAGTGGAGGCAGGTGTGAGGCGACTGCCCGGCAGACGTGGCCGACGCGGTGTTCGTAGACCGAGATGATGGACGCGAAGCCGGCGAGACCCTCCTGGGCGCTGGCGGGGGCCGAGGAAGCCATGTCTGGTGGTTTACTACATGTTAACGGCGAGAATGCTGAGATGGGGACCAGGAAATGGGAAGGATTCAGGATTCATAAGCTAGCTTATTAAACATAAGCAGTAGTAGAAAGTGGTCTATCTAGATTTTACCTACTATACATAAGTACTCGTTATATCAATACATAGACATGCTTCGCGGTTTCTCAATGTTGCGCACGAACCTTTAATCGGAACATAAAGCAGTTCTGCAGCAAGATCTATCAAAATGAGCCCCAACCACGAACAGCAGACACGTAGCAGAATGGAATGACCTCCACAACCTCTCCTTTCATCGCCCTGCCTCCAGCCCTCACATCACATCACCTCCTCAACTCCCATCACCAGCATTCAGAGACTTCCCTCATCGCAAACGGGACGATCGAACACTTACGCACTGCAAACCCACCCGGAGTCAATCTTAATGAACCGCAAAAGCCATCTTCTTAATTCGCTGTTCCTGAATATGGCTCCTCAGTACCAATGTTTCACCATGAGACCTTCTTCAATTTGAGCATGCGAGCTTCACTTCCTAGCAATACTAGTGAAGTATTTGGCGGTCTTGGAGTCGACGGCCACAGTCTTTATACCTCGTGGGAACGTGGTGCAAGTCCACAGCGGGGTTGGGAACGGTAAGGTTATGGTTGATCTGACGCTAGTAGGCCGTAACTCTGTACGAGACAGCCAATCGGCTCAACTTTAAGCCGAGAAGCGCCGAACAGGCTAGCGTAGGCGTCTCAACAACGACAACAATCTTTGGGCTTCGCAAACTACTTTAAAGACAAGGAGCAGGAAAGCACCCATCCTGACTTTCGCGGAGCTCTAGGCGCCTCATACTCATATTCGACCATTTCCACCCCACAGTCGAGTTCTGTTGGTACTAAATAGCTACATTCACCTCCTTCTCAGCTTACAATAACAGGGCCTCCCGGAGTGTGCATCCGTTGTTGGAGCGATCCTTTCCTTGGCAGCGCTTTGCCCACTGTTCCAACTACATCCGCACCATGGCCGTGGAGAATGCAGTGTCTTCGCAAGGCAGTTTGTTCCCTCCAATCTTACGTTTGCCCCCAGAACTCCGGCTCAAGATTTATCGACTTCTACTACTTTCCGACCAAACTGTACGCATGGTGTGGGTTGAAGATGAAGACTCAACCCCTCGCCTGAATTGTCTCTTCCCAGCAATCTTACGTACCTGTCGTCTTTTCTACAACGAAGCCGCCGATGTTCTTTATGGAGAAAACGTGTTTCGCGCTCATCGCATTAACGACACGAATCCCAACACTGCTTTAATATTGCGCGCGAAATTCTTGATTGGCATAGTAGATCCTAAGGATGGAGAAGATGAAGCTTCTAAGCTACTAAGCTTTCTTGAAAATCATCCAAAATTGGAGCACCTTGTGCTTGAATTCGGGTTTAGGTTGTTAGAGGACAGCAAGATTCGAGACCTAATAACATCCGTGCTCTGCAGGTGTGGCTACTCGTCCAGACTGACAATCCGTTCACCTTTTCATTCTAAAAGAAATTCTTACAATGTGGCGTGGCTGAAAGAAACGGTCGATACCACGGCTAAGATGCGCAATGATTTCCCGGAAGCGTTCAAGAGATTCACTGATTACATGAAGAAAGTCCAGATAGCATGCTAGAGAATCTGTGATCTAAAAGCTGGAGTGTCAAAGGGCGGGTTGGAGATATCAGATTACTAATACGCTATTAACTGTCCATGCGCTATATTTGGCATCAAATATATTCATTTCAGACGAGGTTTCAGTGATTGCGTGCTCAGTGGGATGCTGCTTGCTCTTTTTGAAGGCGATGGTTGAGGAAGGACCTGCTCGACCGCCAGAAGCAGCGGTGAGAAGAGGAGCGAAAGGGAGAGAAAGGCGGGTTGGAGGGCACATCAGGTATATATTGAGCCTCGCGCCTTGAACGAAGCTGCGGTCCCTGCAATAAATTCTTAGCTACCATAAATTGCTGGCCTAAAAAGATAGTCACCTCGGTCTTTGCGGGCCCAATTCAGATCTGGCATCTCAGTCTGTTCACTGCGAACTGTCAAAGAGGGTGTACAAAAGCACTTGTAAAGGCAGACAGAATTGGCGCTTGCGCTTGACATGCTGGCCCAAGCGGGTGCAAGAGCAATATTCCGGACACAGTCTTAGTGTTTTCTGTACTTAGACGACCTGGATGGGCAGGACGAACATGTGTAGGCCCAAATAGTTATCCACATAGCCAACATCGATATCAGGTGGACCCGTATAACTGCCTTCGATCTCCGTGCCTACAACCTATTCTTCTAAGGGTACACCCATATCTAGCCACAACATTAATCTTTCCAAGCAGCCCAATATTCCATACATGCAACAAATAACCAGGTAAAAGCTCCATCCAGTCTGCTCGAATCCCGCTCGAAACAATCGCCAACGAGCCTCCCTACTTCATCGTTCTTCACCGGCTTGCTTGCATGAGAAAGCGAGGTCTGCTGTTGGGGAATATACACACATACAACGCCGATTCGAAGCGCACGGGGTTGCCTAGCCAAGAAATGGTGATTGATGAGGGGGGGACTGCGGAAAGCGACGGAAGTTGTGGAGGAGGACTCTGATGATGATGTGGACATTCCTTGAATTACCTGCCCCGATTGAGAAAAAAAACCACAGCTACGACAGTTGGGATGTGATCGATAGCGCTGGACAAGCATGAAAACCCTATCTATACACACGTTTTTGTCTACCCTTACGAGCATCAGTTGCATCCTTTGTGGGCATTGTATTTCTTAAACAGACTGATTTCCGTCTCTTGTGCGTATGATATAGAATATGTTACACACCTTGCGAGCCTGTTATTCGCGTCTTCACCTGCTTGTCTGCTTGTCAATGTTCTTTAGGGGCTTCGCCTGAAAGAGTATTAGTATATGAAGATGCAGGATCAGACTCAGATATAGCTTACAGACTCGCACTATGTTTTGTATAAAGCTATGAGACGAGCGACAAGTGTTGCAATATATGTATATTGCTCTGACCGTGCTCATAGGAAACGTTGCTTGGACGGGGATTACTCGTACTTATTTCGACAAGGTGGATTACGACTCTGTCGCAACATAGAGGAATGCTGGATGGACAGATGGATGTTCATATCCTCTAGGCTATTTCACCAGCAAAGGTCAGGACTGAAGCAGCAGTAGTAACATAAAGGCAATCTCAGAAGGCCTCATATCCTTTACCTTCTATAAAGTATGCTCAATCAACACCCCATCTTCCGCTCCCTAACATCTCGAAGATCTCCTCATCCCTCTCCTTCAGATTCCCCACCGTATTTCCCGCTCCACATGGACCTGGGTCATTGAATTGTTCCACAACTCTGACCTTATGCTTGGCAACTTCCAGAATCATTCCTCCTTCTACAGCAACCTTCTTAATCCCTTCTCTTGTCTCAGCTTCTACAGTCTCACCCTCGACAAGCGAGGTCATCACATCAGCCACAAACTCCGGCGTAACCCACATATCTTTCTCCGTCACGAGCTTCAACTTATCTGGGTTTTCAGTCCACAGAGGAGTCCGAATGACACCTGGCGCAACAGCTGTTACTCGAACGCCTACCCGTTTATCTAGAGGGGCCAGGGATCGAACGAAGCCGTTGATAGCGTGCTTGGTTGCATTATAGATTGGCGCAGAGAGTGGGCTTGTTTGGCCTGCTATGCTGGAGATGTGGACAATAGACTTTGACGAGATGGGCTTGGGGCATCTGGAGGACTTGAGGAAGTACGAGAGCGCAAGCTGGGTCGTGCGGATTGGGTGAGCGAGGTTGATGTCGAGGAGGGCGTAAGAATTGGATATGGGGAGATCGACGGAGGGTGGATGGCCCGGGGGGTGCCAGAAATTGGACCAAGGCTGTATATGCAGTTAGATATCTTTGTGTAGAGAGATAGAGAGCGCTTTGCTGCGTACCGGCTCGTATACACCTGCACCTGGGCAGACTATATCTACACCACCAAATTCTTTTTCTGCGACGCTGAACATACGTTCTAATTGAGACCAATCTCTAACGTCTGTATGTTGAAAGCCTGCCTTTGCTGACGATCCGGGGGTATTGGTATTTGAGATAAGCTCTTGGGCCTCTGGGCGGAGTGCTATATCGGCAAAGAGGACGTTACAGCGCTTGCTCAGGAGGGACCGGGCAAATGCTAGATTAATCCCTAAACACTCGATTAGTATCGGTCGTCCCTTGTAGATCGAATATTGATTCACCAGAGCCTGCGCCAGTTATAATAGCGGTCTTGCCTGCTAATGACAATGCCATATATGGAGACGTTTAAAGGTACAATGAAAGATTTAAAGTGATGCGTCGAGACGTAGACAATGCTCGACATGTGAAGATTGTCCATCACTGCAGTTGCGCTTGGATGTCAACAATCTTTCAGTACTTTACAAGAGGAGGGCACTCGGGTGACAAAATAAACGCATAGTGGGCACGCCTTGGCAGAGCATACTCACCAAAACGAACACTGCTACTTTCACCTCTTAAGCACCCTATTAGTTACCTATGTGGTTTTAGTCTATCCGGAAGCCTTCTAGTAGATATGTTAATGATATAATAAGTTTATATAGAAATTATAGTAGAGATTATTGTAGTGTTCTCCGCTAAGCGCACTTGCCTCACTATACGTTTATTTTGTCACCCACCAAGGAGGGGAAAGCCGAGCGTAGAGATTGGCTGCGATTTGGTCAAAGGAAGGTCTGCCGAGATGTAGGTGCTCCAACCTGCAGCGAATCCTGTGAATTCAAACACAACGCTCTGAAATCGAAGGCTACTGGATTGGTGTGACTGAGGACTTGGAGACGGTGACCGCCGCGTAGGTACGTATAATGATGCAGACGATATCATTTTATCACCCTTAGCCGCTCTAGGGACTGCTATTCTTAGACTCAGACCCAGCTTTCCTCCATAAGTTTTGTCAAGCTCCTTGCTAAAGGAATAGTGGCATTTTCATTCTTTACTTTGCTAGCAACGCAACGCTCATTGTCTCTAGCAGACCTTGATCTGGAGTAAAACATTTGGGACAATCATAGGGACACCAAAGAGCACATCTTCGGGAAGAGTCTGAGCTTTAATTGAAAGGCCGGTGGCCTCAGGTCGCTGTGCCGCCGACTACAGTCCCATTCCCACAGTCCCCCATCGCGTGCGGGGAATTGTACGTTGCGATGTCCGTCTACCTATATGACTCTCACACATCACGTCCGATGTCTCTCGTTGCAAGGGCTCAGAGTATACGTATATCCTGCTCTACTATGCAAAATCCGACAGCCGACTCATTCTGCGATATCACGTCGTGGGAACAGCTGGAGGGGGAAGTCTCGCTAGCCCTCGATTCAACGTCTTAGCAGGTATGGCACCTATGGCACTGTCCGCATCCAAGTTGCTGTGCCGCCATCTCCGCTATTTCGTGTCAACAATGTTTCACAACCGGTCCAATGTCTGCTTTCCGATCATCATTGTAACGGTCATGTTATATGTTCTTCCCCAAAATCCGTTCCTGCAATGTCACCCCTGTTCTGTGACGATCTATTGCTCAAATGGGCAGAATGACCTCCTTCACTGTTAACAGACACAGGAATGTTGGAAAGATTATGTTACTATCGTTGCTGCTTTCTCATACATTGTCCAATCTCCGTGCGGCTGTAAAGCCTTCTCTCAAGCATGGAGATTCGTGCCTGACCAACGATTGTGAAGAAAACTGCACCAGTACATATGTCCTATGAACTGTGCCTCCTCCTTCCCTCCTGACCGATTTTTGAATATGAGCGCGATCCATGCATCTCGGATAGTGCATCACACCTGCGGCAAGGACTCTCATTGCCTAGTATAAGTAGTACTCCTTGTACTGCATGGTTTCCCAAGACTGTTCTAGTGGAAAGATAGCACATCCAGGGATCCTTTCTGCCTAAGACACCTCCCTCAATACTTCTCACCAGCAGCAACTTGCCATACTTACATGAAAGCTATTTCATTGATAGTACCTGAGAACAATCAGTATGAGTTCTCAGCTGAAGGTGCCTCCAGATGGGAATCAAAACAGGACAGGGACTATGGTCGGGATGATCGTTGGTAGCGTGATTATCGCTGGCATCTTTGTTGTGCTGCGGATGTATACTCGTCTGTACCTAACCAAGTCCGCTCGTTGGGACGATTGGACCATAGTACTTGCCTTCGTACTCATTTCTCTGCTCTGTCTTGAGATGTATATGCTGATGTAGGCTAAGGTCTCTTCCGCCGTAGGCCTCGTCCTAGACATTTTGGGCATTCACAATGGATACGGACGACATGAATACTACCTGACCGACCATCAAATCCAGGAATTCATGAAACTTGGCTACGGCGATTGGATTCAAACCTTTTGGACTCTGGCAATCACCAAGGTGTCAATCTGTCTACTACTCCTGCGCATCTCCCCTAGCAAGCGTATAGTATGGCCTATACGGAGCCTGATCTTCGTCCTAATCTTGTCAAATATAATTGTGTGTCTTCTCTGGATCTTACAGTGCATTCCCCTGGATGCAGCATGGAATGCTGAGAAGAAGAAAGCCGCGAAGTGCTTTACACAAGGTCAGCTGCAGAGAATCATCATGACTCACTCGAGTAAATCTTCCTGGATCAGTTTTTTCTCTCGCTAAGTATCTCTAGTCATATCAATTATTTCCGATTTCATTCTCGCTGGATTTCCAATTATCATCTTGCAAAGTGTTCAGATCAAGTTGCGGCAGAAGATTCTCCTATGCGGTCTCATGGGTCTTGGGCTATTGTAAGGGCTCAGCTTTTATTACTTTCACCCTCGACTGCACGGCTGACGTTATACAAATAGGACTGCAGCCTGTTGCATCGCCCGCACGATCATGAACTGGCAAAATATCCATGCTGATCAGACTTGTAAGCTAAAGTATCTGACGATATCACCAAATCAGTGCTAATGGTCTTTAGGGGTCAGCTTTGATAATTATATGTGGCGAACGTAGGCCAAGCATCCACTCCTCATTACTAATTTACCTCTAACCTCTGACAGTGCTGAAGTCGATATTGGCATTATCGCAGCTTGTATCCCCACCTTGCTCCCCTTGTACCGCCTGATCCGCGATAAATTTAGTATCGCTGGTCAGAACTCAAGCCTGAACATTAGTCGCTTCACGAAGCTACTCTTCGGTCAGACCAGCGAGACTAATACTATAGCACGGAAGCCATTGTGGAGGTATCATAAAAGGGATCCCTCTTCTGCTCTTCAGCAAGGAGAGCGGAAAGACTCTACGTCTCACCCTTTCACTCAGATCGAAAGGGATGGGTATGAAGATATGGAAATGAAAGTTGGCATTCTAGGACACGAGTAAAAAAGTAAGTACTAATATAACTAATATTCTATTCAGGCTAATCCCAATGAGGCCAGCCGAGGGCATACCAGGCTGACGCCTCGTTTCGTTTGGAGCAACAAGGTCATGCCATTGTGCGCCCGGTTCAAGAGAACATCTGCAAGGACAAGATGACGACGATCATAACGTCTACGATTAGTGTAGTCTCTGATGTCGGACTGAAATCGATCTTGTTGCAATCAGGGGGTCAGCAGCCACCGAATCGGTGGCTAGTCTGTTTAGTAGTCTAGAGTTTTCAACCTCCTGCTTCGTTGAAGCTTCCTATCGCCAGTTCAACCACATAGACAATTACATACATATGCTCCTACGGCATCTCGTATATCAATAAGTTATGACCCTAGGATTAAAGGAGCGAGAGAAAATGGCAGGAGCTGTTAATGAGAAGATTCGAACGTTGGGAGTATACTCTTCCTGTTTAGTTCAGTTCGAACTATATTAGGACTGTGTCGATAGTGGAGGTTGTGTCTTTCTCTGCAAATACCGGCAATAATGTCCAGAATCGTGCACAAAGTAGGATAGGGGTGGAATTTGCAGTAGCCTTCGGCCACTATTCCTAAACGGATTGGCGGTATACGCGGAGTGCGAGGAATGAAGCGACGAAATTTCATGACGATTGATAGTGAAGGTGGAGATGTTCGTGGAAAAACTTGCATTTGGTTGTAGGAAATATACAGGCCTATTTACACCCTACCGTAAAACGCAAACTGATAACCATGCCAACAGCCCCTATAACTGTACCTATCACACCATCACTGAGCCTTGGTTTTCTGCGCTACAGGGCCCATCTCCCTGTCAAAAGCCGCATACGAGACCTGTAAACTGGCCACGCCACTGATAGCTACGTATAGAATCATGACAAGGATGAATGCTATGAGGAGTCCCATGAAAAGGCCTGGAGTGAAATACTGGTACCGCTCGAATAAAGGTCCATCCGGCAGTGTAGTGGTATCATTGGCCTCACGCTCGTGAAGTGATAGGTCTCGTTTCAATTCCATGTGGACAGGAGCTTGAAAAGAGGAGTCCATTTCGTACCACTCGGGCTCGACATGTTCGGGTTGGGGTGCAGCAGCGGGTTGGGGTATAGCGGTGGAGGGTGAGGTGGTGTAAATGACGGTGTATTCCTTCGATGATAGAAGGTCAAGTACGGAGGCCAGGAAGGCGTCTAATCGACTAAGTCAACCTATCGTCTAAAGAAGTAAAAAGTGCCAGCCTACCGTTTTCGACCAGTCTTTGAGATCTCCCAGTGCCAGCAGGAAGCGCTGGGAAGTCGAGGTTGATGACTCTGGGTTTCATGTCTTCGGCAATGGTGAATGAACCAGCTGCCAGAAAGTGCAATATCAGCATCCGGCTGTTGCTTACGAGCATCTGATGGGTTGTCCCTTACTAGACGCATCGACTCGTAGAGGCGCTGCTCCACAACTATCCTGTAACGTCCTGCTAAAATCATCTGTCTCGACTTGGCCCAGAACACCTTCTACAGTCAAAGTCGACCGAATAGCCTTATCGCCTCCGAGCATCTTCTTTCTCAAGTGAGGTGCTGAATGCCGATTGCTGTAGTCCGTAGCATCGGCTCCTGGCTGGGAAACAATGATGTAAGTATCGGAAGTACATGTCTTGAGCTGAGAGTTGATAATGCTGGTCAAGTGGTTTGCTGAGACGAGGGATGGAGATGATGTCAAAAGTCTGGAGGACGTCGTAGATTAGTGGAGCTCCGGAGATGCGAAGAGGGGTACTTACTCGGAGGTGGAGTAGAGGAAGAACGGGGAGGTATTTTGGAATGCATTGGCGACAGTGACCGTCAGGGCGAGTACCCCAGATTTTCTTAACAGCATGGCGTCGTGAATTACTCTCGATGGTGGCGGCGTCTCGGTGTCTAGAAAGCAGCCTTCGGCGCTCGGCGGAACGATTTGCCGCTCTGCTGCGGGACTCTGAGAGCCCGATCCTTCATCGAATACTCCTACACATGAAATGTTTGCTAAACCACGAGCAAAACCTGCGATAGTTCCACCGAGGAAGCAGAGGAAGGCTACGTCAAAGATAGAAGAAATTGCGTTTGATTCCAGTGCTAGAGAAGAATATCTGTCCGGCTTTCATAAACGCAAGCTGCAGCGAATAAAACATGCTAAAGAGGAGGCCGCAAAGAGGGGTAGAGAGGAGAAGCTTACTGCTCGTAAGATCGTACGTCTGGTGGCTTCCAAAAGTGATTGCAATCTCTGACAAGCCGGAATTTAGCTACGAGAAGGTCGAAAAGCAGACCTCGAGAAACATGTTGAAGCCGTGAACTCAATGCTCAGGGATCAAGCCGGGGTCATTTCAGACCCTAGCGACGAGGAGACGGCAGATGTAGAGCAATGGGAAGGTATCACAGAAGAGCCAGTGATAGATCATGAGGATGGCTACATTGACGATGACCGATTCACCACGGTTACGGTGGAGGCTGTGGTAGTTTCGAAGGATGGGTTGCATAAGACAAGAAAGGAAGAGGGAGAAGACGGCGAGGGAGAGGGCTCAGGAGCAGACAAAGCTGATGGTGACCCACGCACTGCTGGACAACGACACCCGAGACCAGCAACAGTGAAGCGGACGTGGACAAAGGAACCGCCCAACAGGGTGAAGAAGAAAAAGCCGAAATTTCGGTACGAAAGTAAAGCGGAGAGAAAAGTTACCAGGCACAAAGAAAGATCCGGCAACAGGGTGAAGGCGACAGCCAGGAAAGAATGATGAACAATGCACCATTGTATCGCCGTAAGAATAATGATACCCATATATCGACTTTACTGAATAATGCGAATACCAATGCAAGATTCGGTCTACGAAGAAGCTATTGGTATGATCAACGGATGCAGGCTTGACTGTTCAACAACAAGCGGACAGTCCTTACAGCTCGCCAGCCCAACCCTCACCATTGTGGTATCGTAGTAAAGCTCAAATGCACGCTCGTGACTCCCAGATCATCATCCATCAAATATTCCCAATCTCAAGCTGGAAATCCTCCAACTCCTTCTTGACGGTCGCATATTTCTTGGCCATCTCCTCGTACTTCTCCTCCCATTGGTCACGAGAACTCTCGAGAGCCTGGACCTTGCGTTCATAGTGACCAGCTTTCACGTCTGTTTGACGTAATCTAATGGACGGGAGAGAGTCAGCCTACAAGAACGAAGACTGTGTAGTGACATGCTCCATACTTCTCATTTGTCTCTCTGATGTTCTTGTCCGACTCCTCAGCTTCTTCCTCCAATAGTTGCAGCTTCCTCTGCAGAGCTTCGTTCTGCGTGCCGTGCTGCCCTCTCTCTTCTAGTAACCCTTTGGTATCCTTGTGTGCAGCCTCTAGCTTCTCTACTTCGGTCTCCAAAAGTTGATTTCGGTGTGACAGCGAAGTGATCTCCTGCTCTTTAGCCAAGTTCTCCTGCTCCAAGGCCTTGACCTTCGTCTGAAACTCCTCGGCCTTGCTCGATGCTTCCTCTTGCTCCAAGCGGAGAGCGTTCATTTTCTGTGAAACATAATGTTAGTATTTTTCATAGGCACAATCTTGAGGAATGCAATCATCAAGAACAGTCATAGTTGATGGTTGGCTAGTTGTATATTGCAAGTAAGGCTTGAGGTAGTATTGGTAGACAGATTGCCTACCTGCTTGATCGTTTCGAGCGACATGATGGCGGTTGACGAAGGTCGACAGGCCTGGAGGCTTTGTTCGACGTCTCTCTGAGGTGCCCGGTTACGATATCAGATGTTATAAGCTTGGGGGTCTGTTGATGAGGATGTGGAATTACTGGAGCCTATGGAGGAGCAACACGATGGCCGCATTCGTGCTTAGAATAAGATTATCCGCGCGTCAGCGCCCCTAGCAACCCCAAGGTAAACAATGGAAACTCAATTTGCATTATTACTTTCTATGCATCACGACAGCGACGATCAATAACGACCGTGACATCGTCTGAAGGATCCTACACAGCGAAGATGTTGGCGGCCCGAGACCAAGAGAACTTGGCCCATGCACATCAAGCCGCGGGAGCGTCCAAGTCGCTCAATCAAGGTACTAGGCAGCTTGCGCCAAAGACCCCGGGCAACAAGGTGCAGAAGACCCCTTTCAAGGTACCTTTGAATGATGAGAATGGAGGTTTTGGGGGAGGAAAAGGTGGCTTGAAGACCAATGGGAAAGGCAGCGAGAACATGGTGACAGGGGCGAAGAAGGGAGGATTGAGGGACAAAGATGCATTCATCACACCTATGGGTACGATTCAGGGCATGGACAGCTTCATGCAAGATGGCTGACGGAGTGGATGTGGCTAGGCCCTCGGACTCGAGCACCACTAGGAATGAAAACCACAAACGCCAAGGCCAAAGCTTTCCAAACGCCGGCTCCACCACCTGTCGACAATGACGTTGATAAGCTCAAACAGAAGAGTGCTTCCGCGCGAAAAGCTAAACCGAGGATATCTCACGCCGAGATGACAAAGTTGGAAGTATTGGGCGATAAAGATGAGCTTGAAGAAAGGGAAATCGAGTACATGCCTCCGCGAGCCAAAGGTGATACAGGAACTATAGGTTAATTCGAAGAGTGCTAATCAGATTAGATCTTCCTGACCTGCCGGACGACCACTATGAAGTCGACCTTTCAGTGTTTGAGAATGGTGGATTGATGAGAGGTGCGATGAGTTATATCGCGACCAGAAAAGGCGATGACGGGTTCAGCCATCTAGAGCGAGAGGAGCTGCGCCGACAGAAGATATGGGACAGGTCTGACCGGAAGATCGAAGCCCAGTTGCTCCGAGATGTCCATAGCATGAATGTCCCCTGTACGCATTATCCCGAGTGTCCTGGCGAGCTATGCAGAGACACAATGGAGGCTAGGAAGACAGCGGAGAAACAGTATCAGAAGACAATAGCAGAGATCGACGCCGAGACTGTACCGACCACGAAGAAGCCAGGCTCACTAAGTGGGCCTTCAACTCTAAAATCAAAATCAGCCGCCGCTGCACTGTCTCAAACCAAGGCCGCTGCTTCTGCATGCAGGACGAATTCGAAGTCAATCGCACCCTCTGCAAAGTCTCGACTCAATAAATCCCTCGTCTCCGGACCGAAGAGAGCTGCAGCGCCCACCAATCCCTCCACCATGCGTCATACGGCAGCAGTAGCAACCTCCAAGACAACGATGGGCTACGCAAAGGGCCGCTCTACTTCTGCGACCCTCCGAAGCGCGGTCCTACCCATGAAGGACTCTGAAGTACCGGACACCTCGTTGCCACCAGCAGAATACATCATCCGCTACGGGGTGCCGCGCCTAGGGAGTGAGATGTGGTTAACTTGCAATCGCGCCGGCTGCTTTGACGAGGATGAAGGGCAGAGCCTGGAGGAATTATTCGCTGGCGATCATCCATATAGTCTTGATGCGCTGATGAGGGAAGAAGCGGAGCAGGACTTTCAATTGACGTTCTGATGTGGGCCTGGACATGGAACAGAAAATGCTGCACAGTCAAGAGCAATTGCGACCTGACCAGTAGCTGTGGGCTTCGAAACCGGAGTTTGTGGAGAGTGATCGTCAGCACAATGAGGGCGTTGGTGAAACTCTGGTTCAGTTGGCACCATTCTTAATAGGCTTATTTGTGGATGCATGGAGTTGCACAAGCATCAGGTCATGCCATTAGGGACCCATAGCATTACAGTAGATTCGATACCATTTTCGCCCAGGGGAAACCAATCCAGTGAGTCGTTACAGAAACTCAATCGAGTCGCTTCGAGGGTGGGCTTTTCCATACATATACAGGATAGCCCATTAAATGATTACTTTACGAAGCCACGGAACGTCTAGATTCATGTCAATACTCAACAGCGCTAGGTCACGCGAGCCGGGCGTTTTTCAGCGCCTAGAGCGCTAGCAGTCGGACGGCCCGGGATACCCGGACCCTAGCTCTTCCCAGAAACTGTTTGCTCATACTTACACGCATCAATATCCAATTCCAGCGACAGGATACTCAAAAACTCATCCAACATGTTAGGCCAAAAGCCCGCACCGCTGCGCTCAGCATTACTCAACCTCAAGATCCAGCCCACACTCCTAACACCCTGCACAGCGACCCCGACATCGATTCCCATACGCCGACGACTAAACACCATAACCCACAACAAACCTCCCTCAATACCCGAATACCACCACACACCGCCCACCAAACAAACCAACCTCACAACAATCCGCAACATCACCCAAGTCCCCTCCCCCACCACAACCACCCCCCAACCCCAAATCCAACCCCAAACCCAAACCCAAATCCAAAACCCCTACACCCCCTCCCCCTCCCCTCCCCTAACCTGGAACACCTACCTCGCCCTCCGCAAAACCCGACGCCGCTACAACCTCTCCTTCTCCCTCGCCACCTCCCTCTCCACCACCCTCCTCGGCGCCAGCTACCTCGCCCAACTCAACATCGAAAACCTGACCCTCTTCGGTCTCGATCCCATGATCACGCTGGGGATCAGCATGACGGCGTGTATGGGCGCCGGATGGCTGATGGGGCCGTTCTTGGGGAACGCGCTGTTGAAAGTAAGGTATCGACAGCAGTGGGGGCAGATTGCTGCGGTGGGTTGTTTTCCTTTCCTTCTTTCTTGTTTCCTTGGCGGGAAAGATGGGGATGATTTTGAGTATAAGAGTATGGAGATGATGAGAGGACTTGGCTAATATGGAAATGGCATTGGTAGAAAGAAATGGATCTCTTCCGACGGATAAAAAAGTACCGGGTCGATGGGTCTGGAGGCTCGAGCGCGAACCCGGTACCGGATTATTATGGGGAGAAGATTGATAGCGTGCGGGCTTATCGGAATTGGATGAAGGATCAGAGGGCGTTTAATAAGAAGAGGCAGAATTACTTTTGAGGAGTGTGGGAGTGGGTGTGGGATTGGGGTGCTGAAGGGGGCTGGAGAGGTGGGGAGTGTGGGTGTTTGATATTGATAGGGTGTACAGTGATAGCGATATGGCGTTTGGGGGGTTTCAGTAAGGTATATATCTGGGCTTGTGGCATGGGAATAACCCACCTCTACTACTTCAATGAGCTGTTTTCTTCTGTACGGGGGCTAGATTGATTTCCAAAGGTGTGCATGTGGATCAGCGTTAAAGAATGTGTTCTGATTTCTAATGATTGCGTAATATTCTGCCTCCTGAAAGAATTCCGTTACGCTCCGTCAAAAGCATGACCCGATCGTCTGTCTGCGAAGATAAAAGAACGAGATCTGTGATGAAAGAATCTGCGGCTGTGCGAAGAGGGAGTAATGATAGTGATGAAACATGCTTTTATGCTGGTGCAGATATCGAGGACGTATGAATATACAGATGATGTGCTTTGGCGTCGTCCACCGAATCCAAGATGATGGATGTCAGTGAGTGACAAAAGTTCGCAAGTGTTTCCGTTGCGTGAAATTGTCAGAAAGCGGTAAGTTCGGAAAACGAAGAAAAGTCTTCCGTGAAGATCGGCTGAATAGCAGTATGTACATCAGGCTGAAGCGGAAATGTCAATAGGGTCATGTCGTAGGAAGCGATCGCTCGGATCTGAAGATGCGGGTGGTATCGATGTTGAGATGACAGCGATGGAGAAGCCTTGATGAACGGCCACCCTCCATTTTGCGCGATTGCTATAGAAGTCTCATCATTCGTCTTCGACACGGCCAGGACGAAGCTTCGGCTAGCTCTCCCACTGAATGCTAGAAAGCCTATCGAACTCATCAACAGCATTACTCTCGAGCTCGACACCCGCTGCATTGACTTCGGGCTCAGAGCTGGCTGCTTTGACGTCGGTCTCGCCAGTGCTTTTCTGGAGAAGGGTTGCCAAAGGCTGCGCACACGGATCCGGCACGAAGCAAGCTTTGGACCCCTTGTAGAGTCTATAGGTGGTGAACATGCCAAACCCCTGCCCTGCGTAAGCGATGGACGAGTAGTGTAGCTCCAGGATACCATCTTTGCGCATCTTCAAATGCTCTACTCGATCCCCATGCATATGAGCGCTCACGCGCAGATCGAGTCGAAGCTGAGACTCTGAGACTTGGCGAGGGAAGTTGTGGATTTCCAAGCAGCGTGTATGCTGGAGATCTTCGATGGCTTTCTTGAGGCCGGTGCGTGTAGGATAGGTAGGTGAGTTGACGACTTTTGCGCTCACCGGTTGGTTGTTGATTGTGAGAGGATTATTTCTTGCATACTCCTCGTACGCCATGGCAGCGTGCTCGTGGAGGAAAACAATCAGTGCGGATTTACTGCCAGTGAGCTTGCAGGTTTCGAGAAGTTTTGCGTCAACGACTTCACCTCCCCGAATGTTCTGGAGAATCTGGCGCATGGTCGTATCTGAAGATAGACCCTGAACTAGGATCGTGCGGTAGATGTTGCGCTCGGATGGGTCGGGCTTGAATCGGACGCCATACTTGAACAAGTCAGGAACAAAACTTCGCTCGTGAGGCCCAATTTCGGCCTTGTGAAGTGCTATAGTGTCCTCTCGCTGTTCCTCAGAAGAAAAGAGCTTACATACCTGCCAGGATGGTTTATCCGAAATTGGACCCTGTGATGACTTGGTAACCGAAGGCTTTCTATTGTTTTTGCTGGACCATATCTTGTCCTTGAAGTGTAAGGCCGAGGTCGAAGCCTCAACACCCTCGAATGAAGTTGTGGAGGCGGAAACGTTCCACCTCCGCACCTCAAGAGGTTGAGCCTCGACTGCCTTATTCGCGGTCGCAACACAGTCTGCTGATGAGTCTTGAACCTGGTCGAATTGGGTATTAGCGGTGACGAAGGACGTTGAAGTTGATACAGGGCCGGACGGAATTGAACACTCGTAAGACGATACGTCCGTTTTTGGCTCAACTGAGGTCTCAGAGCGTCGATCAAGAGAAGCATTGGAATTCATTGAGTATTTTGAGCCTCGAGCGTCATGTTTTGGTACCTGGAAGGCTGTTCTGACCAGTCCGTCGCCACGACTTGGGGCATCGTGGACCTTGGAAAGGAAATGGTGAATATAGGGCTCCCTTTCGCCATCGGTCAACTCTGATACCGGCAATAGCTTTGCTTGAGCTAGGCCCTGAGCTTCATCATTATCTTCCAAGTAGTCTTCGTAGGACCGGTTAAGAAGAGTAGCGTCGTTCCCTGACGTGCTTGAGCTGTCAAATGCTGTAGGGGCGCCCACAAGGTCGATGAGGTCCTCATCTTGGACCTGTACGCCAGATGCACGACTGGGCTTGCATTCATCGCTCTTCGATACTAGATTGAGTGCCGAAGTGATTGCCTTGGATGTCAGGACAGTGGAAATGATAGCCCAAGCATTCTCAAGTCCAGCCTCGAGGGCCTTCTTTTCCTTTTCAGCTTGCGCAAGCAGCTGTCTGAGTTTCGTCGCCTCCACGTCTCCACTGGGCCCATTGGTAGCACCTTTTGCATTGAGAGATGACAAGTACTGAACAGCAATTTCGCCTTCTGCCTTCCCCGTCTGGCAGTGCTCAAGCTCTTTCTCTAGTACTGCAATTCGGACATACGGATTGACTGTATAGTTGGTGCCATTTATGGGGCCGGGGCCGTAGGGATGGTCTCCGAGCGGCAGATTGTGACCATGCGGATACTGGTGCTGGCGCGGGAAATGGTGGACTGGAGGCTGCTCAGCAAGTGGGATCTGAGGTGATTTTGTAGCCATAGTGTTAGCCCGGAATATGGATTTTGATTGTCTAATTGAGACAAAAATGGTCGCGATGCTGAGTTCCCAGACGGTAGTTAAGGCTGCTGCTGATGTTCGTTTGGCAAAGCTTGATGGACAACTGGTAAGGTGCGCTGTAGATTTAGTGAATTTAGCATGAGGCTCCAAACTTGGAAAGATACAATGTCTTGTGCGATGTAACCAGAATTGAGTTGAAGCATAAGACTCCCAACTTCAGAAAGGTACGTTGACCATTGAGATATAACAAGCAATGGAGTTGGATACTGCCGATAGGGCAGCATTGAGGCAGCATTGAGAGACTTGGACTTACGTCTCTGATCTATGCTCACCACAGCTGGTGAGGTTGTAAGAGACAGTGGGAATTGATTATTTTGCAGATGAGACCGTTGCAATACGGTGACAAAGAAAGCCGAATGAATAAGTTGAGGGAGAAGAGGTGAGGACTTCTTGATTGCTACTGGCGCATGACAGGGACGTGATCATAAAAGACGACGGTGACAGTGCACAAGACAAGAAACAAAAGCCCCTAATTAAGAAGAAAGATGAGGGAGAATGACACCAGGAAAGGGCAGGTGGTGCAGAGTGTATGTACCTAGGTTGTATGGAGGAAAGTGTACCGACGAGGTCCTTCTATAGTCGTTGATGCCCGCCCTTTGCACTGGTACACTTTGAATATTCTGAAAGATGCTGTGCTCAACGAAAAGAGATGAGTCTCACGTTTATGGGAACCAGGGAGATGGAACATCTCGACACAAAGCGAGCAACTGGTGCATCGCTTCGAGGGCTTTCACAGGGCAGCCTCCATTTTATCTGATCCGCGGAAGAGAGATAAGTTCCAAAGCCGTTATCTCTAGAGGACGTGCCTTCATGCTTGCAGATTTGGTCAAACCTCTCGGGCGTAGATGACCTGAGAATGGAGTTGGCCTTAGATCGGCAAGCATTTATGTGGCATATCTGGTCCAAAGAGTATGATTGTGATCCGGATGACACTGAATCGTGACGGTTGTGATCCCAGTGTTCTTATGTAAGATTGGAAGACTTCTCTCGCTTTCCCACGAAGTATAGAACATTCAAGGTCGTGCATCTTCCATCAGTGCACAGGGACAGGCCAGACTACTTCATAAGCCATAATATCGACAGATGGCCCGCGTTCGGTGGTATGTTCAGGCCTTGAGTGAAGATCAAGAGCAAAGAATCTAGAGCAAAGAATCTAGTGGTTGATGTTTGCCATGTGCAATGGCTAAAGTAGAATGCCGTACCGCACGTGGATGCCGAGCTAGCCCTGCTAGTTCTAGTGCCGGCAGGACGGATAATCGATTGGACAATGACGACGTCCACCATTCAGATGCGGGGATGGGACGGAATAAGTTCTAGAATATCTCTGGTGTGGAGGGGAAGGTATGTCCGCGATGTGATAGTGTATGCAATTGGTTGAGCATGGCCAGAAGATGCGCTTGCGAGTCATTATGCAATATCATCGAAGCTGCGCACGCCTCCTCTCTTACAACCTCCCATCGGCTTTTCATCCTCCATTGACAACATAGGAACAGCAGCGACTCGTGATGAAGCTGTCTACAGACCACCATGACAGCGACAGTACCCACTCACCAATCGATGACAAAGAGAAGATAGTAGGTGTCGAGCATGGAGAGTTCGAGACCCTCGGCCGCGGCCAGCTTCCTCCAGATCCAGATGCTGGTTTGAGTTTGGAAGAGAGAGCTCACATTGTGAGTCTCCCTCGTTGTAAACACTTATACCTCCTGGCGCGACTGACTGTGCATCAGGATCGTAAACTCTTGCGAAAACTCGACCTTCGCCTGATCCCGTGGCTATGTCTTCTCTACCTGATCTCCTTCCTCGATCGTACCAACATAGGCAACGCCAGGCTTGATGGCCTCCAGAAAAGCCTCCACATCACCAGCGGCCAATACAATGCCTGCCTGTCCATCTTCTTCGTCTCCTACGCCCTTTTCGAACCCTTGACCAATGTCCTCCTCAAACGCCTCCGTCCCAGCATCTTCATCCCCATCATAATGATATTGTGGGGTGCCACAATGGTCACCATGGGCTTGACTCATAACTTTCAGGGCATGATGGCCGCTAGATTCTTCCTGGGCTTGGCCGAAGCCGGTCTGTTCCCTGGTATCAGCTATTATCTTTCGTGTTGGTATAAGAGAGACGAATTCGGCATCCGAGCAGCTATCTTCTTCTCAGCAGCCGCTGTCTCTGGCTCTTTCGGCGGTTTGCTAGCAGCTGCCATTGGTAAAATGACCGGTGTTGGTGGCAAGAAAGGCTGGGCTTGGATTTTGTACGTTCTTTGCTCTCACTTTCCCCATACCACGCGGTATTGCGAATCACCTAGCAGCATTGCCTCCTTTCTTCCCAATCAGTCTCTGGGGACATTTCAAAACTCGTTATATGTCCATGGATGACAACGCTAACTCTGAAACTACGTGCAGCATCCTTGAGGGCCTTGCAACAGTTGTGGTTGGTATTGCTTCCTTCTGGATGGTTTTCGACTTTCCAGACGAGGCTCACTTCCTCTCTGATGTTGACCGCCAGCGCGTCCTTCGCCGATTGAAAGCCGATCAGCAATCCTCAGCTGAACACGAATCGTTCAAAATGGAATACTTTTGGGCCTCCGTCAAAGACTGGAAAACATGGCTGACCGCATTGATCTACATGGGCGCAGATTGTCCTCTTTATGCCTTCTCGCTTTTCCTACCATCAATCATCTCCGCTGTAAGCCTTGGTCTACGCTACATGCTTATTATGATTCGTTGCTAATACTGTTTGATAGCTTGGCTACAAATCAACGACCGCCCAATTGCTCACCGTGCCTCCATACGCGGCAGCAGCCATTCTTACCATCACCATCGGCTACATCGCCGATAGAACCCACCAACGCGGTCTCTGCAACATAGCAGTCTCCATTCTGGGCATGATTGGCTTCTCCATGCTACTAGCGGGAACAACGCCAGGAGTTCGATACGCAGGGACATTCCTCGGTGGTATGTGTTCTCCCACCCACCTCTCCATTTCGATACAGGCATTAGCCGTGAACCCCATTCCAAGAGCCTCCACTACCCCACTCCTGCCCCAAATAAAAACCCATACTAACACCCCAATCCCCCAACCAGCCCTCGGCATCTACCCCTGCATCGCCAACACCATAGTCTGGATCTCCAACAACACCGAAGGCGTCTACAAGCGCGGCATAACGATGGGTTTCGTCATCGGCTGGGGCAACCTCAACGGCGTCGTCAGCTCCAACATCTACCAAGCCAAAGACGCGCCCAAGTACAGAAAAGGTCACGGCATCGTCTTGGCCTATCTGACCATCTTCCTCTTCGGCGGCAGTATACTGCAGTATGTGTTGCTGAGGAATGAAAACAGGAAGAGGCGGGCTGGCAGGAGGGATTATTGGGCGGAGGGGAAGACGGAGAAGGAGATTGAGGCGATGGGGGATACGAGGCCGGATTTCATCTATCATTTGTAGCTGGGGTGGTGTGGACCACTTTTCCTACCTCGACACATCGCTACCTATCTTGGTCCTGATTCCTTGCCCGGGATGATCGTATCCAGTAGTATATCCTTAGAATTACAACATCTCTTGCCAATATACCTGTATCTTATTCACTCACATTCTCCCATCTCAACCACGCTCTCTACCCTTATATTATACCATAACAGTAAACCGTGTCGGAACATGTTGTTACCTTGAATTTATTCTACAATATATATATTAATAAGATCGACATTGCCAAGGACGGTTGGTCACTTGTGACAATCTAGTAAGGTTCAGCCAAATGTTTGGATACGCGAAAGTTAGGCGTAGCACGCAAAACCCTAGACTAGGGTTTTCATAGGGTCAATTACGATGATTAATCTGAACTTTTTGTCGTTTTCCCACCTACCTTTTACTCGAAGTCTATGACATTTAATTGGTATCTATGCATGCTATACTTCCATCCATATAATCACATTCCTGTAGATAGTCTAGCTAGATAATTATCACCTACGGATTATAATAATATGTATGTATATACAACGTAATTTAGCTCAACTTGAAACTCTCTGATGTAGAATATATTCTGATACCTACCATAGATTCCAATCGGAGTTGTATGGTCGCAAGTGGCGACAGGATCAATCATGTTGGTTAGACTTTCTATCCTTTTCGATCGTACATTCATTTCAAACAATATCAGACAATACTTTTAACATCATATCTTCGCTTTCTGCCCCTTCATGGAAACGGCCCACCACTCCACGCCCAACTCACTCCAACCCTCACAACAAGGCCCGCAACCGCGTACAACGCGTAAAACCTCAGACTGAGATTTTCATAGGCTCGACTCGCGAGCGACCTGAACTCTTCGAATTCACCACTCGCGTATAAAGTCTCACGAGAGTTATAGGACGGAGTACGTATGTACTGAGGTATGGCGGGAGAAAGATCTAGTTTCATCCTACTATTCTACGTACTTGCTCATCTACAAAATACCGTTTCCCTTTGGAATCATAGACCAATAGAAGAGAAGCACACCATTTTCCATTCGTTCATTCACTCACTCACTCACTCACCCACTCCCTGACACAGGTAGAATAGAGCTTACATACCTAATCGAACTTATACTCTCGAGTAGGTACAGAGTAGCAACTTGTGACGTGTTGATTCCATGCACGACGTGACGTGACAGGATGGGATTATCTCTTGCTGCATTCTGCGGCCTCAATCATCCTAGCCAAGGGGTGATGCGAATGTGCTGGGAAAGGGGTGGTGGAGAGGGCTGATGGAGAGGGTTGATGGAGAGGTGCTGATTGGGATTTTTGTGGGGTGGGAAGGTAGAGGAGCTGTTGAGGTGTGAGGGAGTGTGCACTATTGGTTCTAACATGAGATGACATGATACTGTGGAAATAGGGTGTGGGGCTTGGGTGCTCCCAATTTGTTCACAAGTCATGGGAGTTAAGAATAGGTAAGCCGCAACGCGATCAGCCTACAAGGGGACAGACTTCGGCTGGCCCGGCCCTCTGCCTAGCAGAGCCCTAACACTGACATTGTTGGGGATAGAATCTACCATGGAGATTCCACCTCCAGTCCCAGAGAGTAGCAGCCTCGAAGTTCCGTCACTCGAAAATTGAGGTGGAAGTGTCTGTTCATCTTCTGTCACGGTCCCATTGACGGCGACCACATGCCGATGATACAATTCATATGGAGAACTGGGCGAGCCCAATTCGGCGCCTTTGAAGTCGAAATCCTGCTCGGTGTTGCCGAAGCTGTATGAGAGTGTCAAACCAGAGAAGAATCCTGCGCTCCCGGTCTGTGTTGTGGCTAGTAGTGATCCGCTAAATAGTGGTATGCCAGGACTTGATTTGCCGTTTTGGCCGCTGCTAAGGCCCGCAGGAGCGATGTTGGCGGGACTTGTACGATTGAAAGTCTGGATACCAGATGGGAAAACTGCAGGTCCGTAGACGTTATAGTCTAGACCTCGGCTGAGAGTAGCATTGATGCCGACTTCGCCCGCAGAGTCTACAAAGAAAGACGAATTGACCGTCAGTGGATAGCTGTACGTATTTGCATAGCCGTTGGTTGATAAGTCTGAGCCAGTCGTGTTCTGCTCTGTAAATTGGACATAACCTTGATCACTCAACTTGTTGAAGCTCTTGTAGGATAGTGTCTGACTCCAGGACGCAAGCCGCGAGCCAGCCAAGGTTTTGATGTTCGAAGTAATCGATATACGTCTGCTGACTGATGTGGTATAAGTCAGGTCTTGATTAGCGCCTGAAGAATTAGTGGTAATGAGGGACGTGATGAACACGTCAGGCGCTGGTGCATCGATGCTGGGTTGGGTCCCCGTGGTAACAGAGCCATTTCGTCCTAAAAACAGGAATATGGTGCCGGTCACTACCCAGAAGGAGCCGACGCTATCAGAGATAGTCGCGTGACTTTTACCATCATCGTTGAGGCCAACTACCCGGATCTCGAATGCGTGGCTCGCACCATCACAGAGCACAGGTAGCCAAGGAGTGACATCGATCTCGTGCTGCCGAAGGTCAAAGGCATCTATTCCCACAATGGGTCGCCAAAACCCCGGGACAATACCGCCTGTGAAAATGACTGGGAATGGCCAAGATACGCCTGCTAACTGCCCATCAATCAAGAGCTGCACTTCCCGGAACGGCCCAAAGCCATAGAGTGTTCCAGCTGTAGATTCGAAGGTATTGACATCTGACGAGAACACGTTTGTATACCAGAATTCTTCAGCAATTTGTCCGCAGGCTGACAACGAGACAACTGCTTTCTCCACATTAAGAGGGAATTGGTAGGATACTGTGGCGTTTTGACTCGGTAACGAGAAGGCGCTAGCTTTATTCACTCCTGACTGCTTTGCAGAGATCGCCAAGATACTATCGGCAGTAGGCTGGGAGTCCAGCACAGTAAAAAACGTCGCAACCAGGCTTGTGAGGTATGGCCCAGTATAGGTATTGTCAACCACATTTGGGAGGTCAAAGATGATTTTCTGCTTCTCTTTCCACAGCGTGTTGTATTGACCCATCTCTTTGGTATAAGTCCAGACTGTGCCATTCGCAGTTGGTTCGGCGGTTGATGTTCGGAAGACTTCCACATCCCCAAGATACATCAGTCCTAGACGATCGAACTGCCGGCCTTTGGACGTGACAGTGAAGTTCATAGTGACTCGATTGAAGCTGCAGGGTGGAGGTACATGTTCTCCTGATATGACTGTCAGTGAATGCGGTGGGAGGGATGTGGAAGAATACCTACCAACGAAGGGTTTGTAGTAGCTATTAGCGAACTCGTACTCCATGAGTACTTCGGTCCATATGCATCCATACTGGTCGCGAGGACCAGAAGGGGTGTATACAGGCTCGGTAACTTGAAAATCAACCAGTGGAGATGTATTGGGACTCTGGCGTTTTTGGAGAAGTTCATCAGAAGTCCAGGCTGCACGAACAGTTCGGCTCAACAGGACAAGCAAGACGTACAGATAGCGGAGATAATAGGGCTTGCTCAACGCAGGAGGCATCATGGTAGAAGACGCCTACACTCACCCTCAGCGACTCAGTAGATACTGCCCTATCCGCACTGGGAATAATATACTCATAAATGAGAGTAAAACGATAGACCACCTGTATGAGACTCCCCCCATGCTGGGACATGGGTAGAACAATAGGACCACGTTCGGTGGCATGATGCAGGGAAGACAGACAGAACAGGAAGCTGTAATGCGTAGAAGCGCTGTCCTAGATTCCTATTGCGACCCGCACTCCCAAAGATTGACAAGGGGGCACTCGGCCGATCCTCAAAGGAATCTAGTCTTCCAAACAGCCGTTCGATGACACGAAGGTGATATACCATTGAAGCCAACTATGTATCGCATGGTGTGGTGTAGTACGTTTGTCATACTACGTAGTAGGTCAAAGCTGAAACCAGACCCACTAGCGGTTGCAAATCTATTTGCAGCTGGCATTGTGCCTTTGTAAGTGGCAAAGCAGCGCATCCTAGAGGAAGAGGCGCGCGAGCCGGGAATCCAAACTCTATGTTCCATATCAAAACGTACGGCCGCAGTCTTTCACATTGATTCTGTCACATTGATCGAGTTGTCTGTATGCACGAGTCAATATGAAACTTCAAGTGTTACTTTGAAGCCTTGTCCTTGCAGTATGGTACTCCGTATAAAGGGTCTAGAAGGTCTTGAGAATAGCGCGCTATGGAAAGCCACGCGCAACTCGTCTTCCAAACCTGGCATAGGGGCCTGCCACCTTCCCCGTTTGAGAATATGGCGATATTGACAGCTGTTCAGTGGCTCATCATAAATGCATAATTCATCATGAATCAAGAGTCGTCTCGGTGGTATGGAGGCCATCCGATCTATATCGAGAGGTATCAAACGCCAACATGGGCGTCTCGGGTTACAAAACTCATTGCCCTCACATCCCGCGCATGTATGCGACCTGTTTCAAGTTTCACACCCTCAAGGCTTGCCGTGTGCATCGCAAAACATAATATGCGCCTCATGGAAACCATCTCGCAAGCTTACCATATCTGACACGAAGTGCAGGGTCCATCATGGCTTTAAGGGCGCCATTTGGCTGTGCCGGGCCTGATTCACACGTACATATATCTGCTGGCGGCTCTTTCTCTCACTCTTCACCTTTAGTACTTTCCACTCTGTCTGTCATGCCTTCATACCATCTCCTGGTTTTGCAACTACCCTAGTCAGCACGCCCAGCATGCAGTCCAACGTTCAGAAGTCCATTGTACTCGGTCTGGTTGTTTTCTTCATCATCTCATGGTCGAGCTTTCTTGTCCCGAATCTCGGATTATTCGCTTTCAGGCCAGAGCAATCACATAACCTTCAAAAGGGCCCGATCTACAACAAAACGCTGGGAGTATGAACCGTTCAGCTTTACTATTGAGAGACTCCTAGCTAAACTACCGAACAGTTTCAAAAAGTCTTCGTCCTCGCTCTGCCTGATCGAGCCGACAGAACCGTTCCACTTTTAAACGCCGCTAATGCCACCAACATCACCCTGACCGTCCTCGATGCGGTAAGAGACCACCAGATAGGGCATGAGTCATGGCCACAGGATTGGGGAAAGGATCAGGTCCATCAACCCGGCGAGCTGGGCTGCCTAGTCTCCCACGTTCGGACTTGGAAGAAGTGAGCGTCTACTCCCTAAGCACACCAGCACAAAAAGGCACTGACCCCTCGCCCAGAATAATCGCCGAAAGAATCTCCACAGCCCTCATCGTTGAGAGCGACGCGGACTGGGACATGCGCGTCAAAGACATAATGACCCTAGTCGCCGAAGGCGTCCAAACAATAGTCGACTGGCCCTTTCAACCCATCAACAACACCGCCCGCTTCGGCGCCCCCATGGCCCCCTCCCCCTACGGCGAAAACTGGGACATCGTGTGGATCGGCCACTGCGGCAGCTCTAACCACGGAAACGGCCGCTACTACCCCATCAACGACACCACCGTACCCCCTAAAGACCACGAGTTCCGCTTCGCAGACATCCCCCAAGACGAGCAGCACCGGCCCGGCACGCGGATGATGTACGACCTCACCGGCTCCGTCTGCTCGACCGGTTACGCCATCAGCTACGCCGGCGCCGTGAAACTGGTCGAGTATTTCAAGGAAAGCCAGGAAAATCTCGACCTGAAGCTTATGGGGGTGTGTCGCGATAAGATCGATCTTGCCTGCGTGGGTGTGTATCCGCAGATCATCACGGCCGCGGAATCCGATTCCAATATCGATCATGTGGAGGGTGAGGTTGCGGACCAGGGCGGTGTGGCGGAGGAAGTCCTCGTGCGTCCGGGTCCGGCGATACAGTATAGTGCGCGCGTCAACGCTGAGGCGGCGATGCAGGGACTAGGGATTGAGAGCTGGCGCGCGGAGTGGAATAGTACGTGGGCTATGGTTGATGATGAGTGGAAAGAGATCAGTTTCGAGGAGGCGAGGAAGAGGGAGGAGCTGGCGCTGTTGATGGAGAGTGAAGGTGGCGGGCAGAAGGGGACGACGGACGGGAAAAACAGCTGATGGTGCACTTGGATCACTCCATCCATATGGACCCATGGAGCAATGGCACCGCTACCAGCGACGAGGCTAAAACTTACCGCTCCGGTCATCATCCTCTCAGTTTCGGCAACAGACACCGAGATGTCCGCCCTCTCCGAACGCCCGCTCCGCACTGTTCCTGTCAGGACTGGCTCCGACCGCCCAGTAAACAAGGTCAACACTCTCAGCCAGCGCACCACCCATCCCACCACGTCCCCCACCTTCACACTCCGCAGAGGATATGAAGTATCAAGAGGACATGCAGGATGCGCTATGATTGAAGTGAAGGATCCAGATCAAGTGATTGAAGGAGCTTGGGAGTATCGCTTCTCTTAAAAATATCTGCAATGGCTGCATAGCCAGGAAAAGAAGCAAAGATGTGGGACACTACTATCGCAGCAAGATATCTGTCGCAAGCTTTTTAGAACTAAGTATTCTATTCCTCTTGCTGGGGTTATTATGCGAAAGGAAAGACCTTCACCATACCGCTCGTCTCAGCGAGGTACCTTTTTCAGGGAGCTTCGTGATGTTCATACGACTACACCTGGATTCTATGTGTGATCTCCTACGTACAGAAGTACAGCACGTCTCCTTCATCTCTCTATTTGTGGAATTCACAGTATCACGAAGAAGTCCTATCCCATGCCCTGGCATCAGTGCAGAAACCCCTGGAACGGATGTCGTGCTAGGACATGGGATAGAGAGGCACCGCAGAAGACCTCAAGACACAACAGGTAGAGTACGCCAGCGAAACTTAGCTAGGTATAGTCTGTTATGTCGGAACGGGTCCTTCTCGACAATAAATACGGTCCTGGACTAGCCTGCGGTTCGGGAAGTCAGATAAGGTACCCCTGACTCTCTTAGCTCCTTGGCACTCAGTTGACCTCCTTCTTTCCCAATGCATCAAGCCTTTTGCTTTGTTGTCATTCTCTAGCTATGTTCTCGTCTGAGATGTAGACGGCATCTGGTAGGTGGATCATTTACGCTTTCCTATGATCACTGCTGTGCACCCCACTGAGAACCTCATGACTGGTTAGGACTTGTCCATCTTTTCGTTGGCTTAAGCAATCAACCACCCAGGGCCACTCCAGGCTCCCTACATGGTTTTTGTTTGAGTAAATTCAGACATTTGCAGTGAGTAGCCCATGCACCTCTTGAAATAACGATATTCCTCTCAAGAAGCCGCTACTGATTGGTCTCAAGGAGTCGACGCACAAGTCACATAAGTCGCTTTATAACACAAGCCGCCGACTTGATCTTTCTTCTCTTTGCTACCATCTTGTGGCTGAGGCTCACCGCAATTTCGGAAATATGACCTACACAATGACTATATACGTGGACGGTGGCTGCCGTCGTAACGGGAACGTGGGCGCCATCGGAGCTGCAGCCTGTGTATTCATGAACAGAAGAGGCCCATGGAAAAGCTGGGTAAAGAAATTACCACTTTCGAATCCTCAGCCTACGAATCAAAGAGCTGAACTCGAAGCCATCATCTTAGCCTTACGGCAAGGTTGGGAAATCTATCTGAGCCTGGACACTAATCCATACATGCACGTCACAATCTTCACCGATTCGAAATACGCACTGGGATGTATGACACAGTGGAGGCAGAAGTGGCTGAGAAACGATTTCACTAACAGTGCCGGAAATGAGGTCGTCAATCGGGACCTCATTGAATGTGCGTACGAGCTTGATGAACGGCTTGCAAATGAGGGTAGCGTGGAGTACGAGTGGGTTCCCAGGGCTGACAACCAGCATGCCGATGCAGCAGTGAACAGGATGCTGGATCAGATGGAGTGAAATGCCACTACTCATATGCAGTGAGCGATGGCTGAGGAAGTGAGAGGGTTCAAGCATATCTAAGGCCGATAGGAAAGTCCTAGGAGCTGGAACCGCGAGACTCATATGCTACCAACTTATCCACCTAAATCGCTCGGAATCTGTACCATGGGATCACAATGCGATACGAGTCAGTTTCCATTACAGAGTAGCGATCGGGACATATGACAGCGTAACAGGTCGGCTCTCCATAGCAAGGACATTTCGACAAGACTGTATCTCTAGCAATCCGGAGACAAAGTATGGTCATCCTTGCTATAGCTTTGCTATAATGTCCATATCAATTCGCCTCTGGAGACATAGCATTCTGCAAAGTTACCGAGCTTCGACACACTTAGAGCCTACATTACCATCACTCGTGCGGCACAGATCCTGATACTAATAGATCATAGCTCCTCTACCATACATCATTACCTACTGAAGAGCGATAGGGTGATATACCTGATCCCTTCATACATCCTTCCTCTTTGCTTGAATTCTGCTTTTGATTAGACTTTCCTAGTCCTTTCACTTACCAAAGTTTACATCCCTCACGACCTCACCGACTCGTAGAGTGAGAGATCATCACTGACGATGCTGGACATTAGCCTAAGAAGCGTCGACGGCTGTTACAGACGTGATAAGCCACCCAGGGACTCACTATCCCATCGAGAAATGAAACATCCTATTCGGAAATCAGAATTACTATTGTAGTATCAAATGAATCTACTGTTTACTCTCCTTCTCGTTTGAATCCTAGACTAGTATTAGCGGCTAGCGCTACCAACCACCAAACCTTCTCCATTCACTGTGCCATAGCTCCCCACCCCTCCCCTCCCCTCCCCCCTCCTCTTCGGCCCCTCCAGCGCAAGAGATTGATTAGTATCAAAACTTGTCAGGTATAGTGACCCGTCTGCGTCTGACGCACACGCCACGCTGCGGATGAAACGTTTGGCGCTGAGTCTTCCTCCTCTAATTATCGCATCATCATTCTCCTAATATGACTCGATTGACCGATTGGTTCAATTGTGGTGGTAGCCTCCGTTCCAGGAGGAGGTGTTTCTGTTCCCTCGGTTCCGTACTCTAATAATCGAACATAGAACGAAACAGCCGACAAACTTGAAGCCAGTCCAGGCGGCTAATTCCTGTCTCCCTAAGTACTCTAGAATTACCTAGCATAATGAGGTAAAGCGCTCAACTTTTGGCAACAATTCTGAAGAGTTCTATTCCTAGGAACAGAACATTCACGAAACCACCTATCAATTCTGAAGGGGCAGTATATTAAAATATGACGTCTTTCCCTTCATCGGCCATTATCAATGTTGGACGCGTTGGATACTCGTCAAGCTTGACATGCAGACCATCGAATCCTACAGGATTTGGATGAAACATATCAAGCTACCTAAGGTCGCGGCGTCCTGCCACGATATATAGACCATGCTGAGGCTCGCTTCAACACGCTTTCTGCACTCCTCCAAGAATTGTGTCCCTAACCTTGATCACAATGGCTTCAGACAACGGAGAGAGCAATAATGGCACAAAGCCCAAGATATCGACGACATTCAATGAACAAGACAAATCATTTGATGTCTATGTTCAATACCCTGGTAAATCACGACCGCTCAAGGTACCACGCACGACAGAGGAGATCGAGAAGGCCTTCCCATATCAGCCACCCAAACCCGAACCCCCATAACAATTACCGCTTGATCTATTCAACGAAGCCATCGAGGACCCTACCTCGCTCACTGAAAAAGATAGGTTGGATGTACTAGACTGGGTACCTGAAGCCGAGGCGGATGAGCGATGTCGTGGGGCATGTGGTTTACCCTGGCAAGAACTTATCACAAAAGCTGTTGATAAGCCAGAGAACCTTACGTCAGACGAAGTCTCGTTTGTTACGAGGGCCGCTGCCCGACCTACAACATTAGCGGTGCAGAGCACTCGAGGGGGTTTCTTATGCTAATGAGGCATCCAGAGGATGTAAGAAATCTTTGGTAAGAGAGGCCATACACCTTAATTCCAAATATTCTTAGAGTCGCCTTAGTCCAAATGAATGCTGATGAGTTCATGACGAGAAGGTTTGTCGCCGAGAAAGCCGCCATAGGTCCTCGATACGCCACAGCCAGGGACAATGCTCGTAGGGAATCACAGCGTATTAGCCGCGAGCGAGATGAGGCCCTCTCGCACTTGACTGGGGACGACAGGCAAAACATCCTAACATCGACGCACATTCCGTGGATCGCTCAGCTGACGGCTTCCCCAAAACCACACTTTGGTCTCGTATGTCTCCGGACCGCGTACGACGACGATGAGGCGTGGGAAAAATATAAAGAGTATATCGTTCGAAACTCGATGGTAGTATTTTTAATATACTATGGCTCGGACTTCGTGAGCAAGGAGTGGAAGATAGATTTCATCGACGATGACAGAAAGAGGTTGGACGGCGCAAGTCTTGAGGACATGTGCAGGTCTGCAATCTCTACATTCCACCATCATCGAACGGTCTACTAACCCGGTCAGATACTTCAATGATCCGCTATCATCCTCTGTTACTTCCTCCATCTCCTCCGGCTTGCGCAGCGATGCGTTTCTCTTCGCCGACGCGAGCACCATCTCTTACCTCAACCATCCCGCAAGTGATCCCTCGACAATAGGCTATACCCCTCCTCCGGGCGCTCCGCCATACAGCACCGAACATCTCATACCAGGCTACGTCAACGTAGTCGACGCGTCCTATGACCCTGCAAAAACCTATGCCCACGACTTCAAAGGCATCCTCAAGGTGCATCCCGCCCACCTCGCAATAACTTTCTATCACAGACTCATAATCCGAGGACAAGAGAGAGAAACGGGCTCGGAGCAGTGGTGGGATTATAAGCAGGACTGGGAGACCATGTATATGCGCGCAAATGGGAGTCATGGTCGGAAATGTGGTATCTATCCACCCCTGTGGACGTATAATCGGTGAAAGATGATGAGTGAAGGAGCCTAGTATGTGCTTTCTTCACGACCGACGGTGGCATTTCGGCCGTGTTCCGGCCTGGTATGATCGGCCACAGTCAACGAATGGAGAGGATGATAATGAAGCTCATGACATTAAACAGAACAGAGTTCGAGGATGGCGTCACAGAGGGTAACGCCACGGCAAACGGTGGTCGCGGATAGCGTGATTCCACCTCATGATCTATAGATGATCCGGATAGGTAAACGAGGAATGAAATGATTATTGGATCTTTATACGCAAATGATAGTGCCCGTGTGAAGACTCGTACAGAGCATGTACAGAGAATTGCCAACCTCTACCTAGATAACGATACTCCAACGCCTTCAAGACCTGTCTGTTCCTTGTAGCCCATTCAACAGCCTTTTTGGAGTACAAACATTTCCCCCCTTAATTCATTCAAGAATAATACGATATATGCAGCCCAAACCCCACATCTATAAAACCTAAACAGTAGATCGTGCAACTGACTCAAAACTCTCCACTCCAATCCCTAACCTGAAAACCTGCCCTGTGACATTCATCTTATGCATTATGGCTTTACCTACGAACCGCTGCCCAATCATCAAGGCTAATCCCATCCCAGTCCAGACTCAAAGCGCAAATGGACCAATTACCAATCTAACACCCATCTCGTAGACCGCCAGCCCGGTATGAATCTGAAATCATGGTAAGAGTACCGAATAACGCGATGCGATTCTATGCTGTGATTCATCTATAGGAACCAAATTTAAATTTAATTATCACCGGTTGTGGTGGTGCGAGGGCAAGGTACCTACGTTACCCACATGGGATTCGTTGCGAGGAATACTACGTGTTTTGTTTCCAATGTAGAGGTGGAGATGTAGGGAGTGGGCGAGGAGGGGAGGGAGAGAATGATGGGAATGCCTCTGGTAGAATCCTGGAGTGGGTCTGATGGGTGTCTGTCGCTAGGACAACAACGATTATCAGCCATTGTATAGAGTGATGAGACAAAGACCGCTGCGGTTGTTTGGTCATGAGGGGAAGCAGGGAAGGGTTGTGAGATATATGATGTTTGTGCGACAGGACGCCTTGGTAGCGGTCGTATTGCATGATTAGTGTTTTCTATTTCAGTTGAATGAAGTGTTTGCCGAGCAACACCCACGAGAATGGATGGTCCAATGGTGCTGCTTATGTCTTTCCCCCGAGGTGAGTTTGATGATTTAGTCGGTGGACAACAGGGATTGGATTATCGTTTGCCGAAGGTCTTGCTCTCTGTCCGGTTAGATCAGTCCCTTTCATCCGCTCCACGTTGCCATTTCCCTTCCACGCAACACTCTCCATATATCCTTTCAGCCCCTCAATCTCCATATGGGAAACGCTTCTTTACCTTCAATTCTTGTACTTCTGTCTCCAAACTCACAATCCTCTTGTGCGACTCTGTACGCTCCTTCCCCAAAGCGCCCATTTGCCTACTGACCTTCTCCCACACATCAGAGGCAAAATCTCCGCCTTCGTTCATCAAACGACGAACTTGGCCTTCTTCGCCATCGTCGAAGTATGCGAAGTTCATGGCAACCAGTGTGGTCAGAAGCTTTTGCAGCGGCTCTTCCCCAGTGTTCGGTCTGATTGTATTGGCGAATACGTATCTGATAAGCGTTACTAAGTTGCCGACTGTGGGAGACTTGGCAACAATGCGAGAGTCCATCCAAGTGAGAGCACAATTTAAATTCTGGTGTGCTAGTGCTTGTAGGTCTGCTAACAGCATGTAGTTGGCGAGGGCATAAACTTGGGCGTGGGCGAGTAGCGTGGCTTCAAAGTCGAGCTCGTTGGGGACACATTCACAGCGTCTCAGCCAGCGATCGAGGTTCATAGTGGACGGTTCGCAAAACTTAACCGTGACACTGTTGTAAGTGCGTTTGGCAAGATTCGTTAGGGTCTTTGGCGGATCCTCTTTGCTCGTACTAAGAGCCTTGTCTGCGTCCAGTAAGACTCTTTGGTAAGTCGATGCGGAGATAGGAAAGTGCTCAACTGTGGGTGTAGCTACTGGAGTGGTTCCGTGTCCGCCGTGTGCCTCGTGCATGGCTGCCTGGTCGGCAGATGTGCTGTGAACGAACTTCGTTGGATACGGACTGATGTAATCCCCAGTATATAGCCAGGACACCAGTCGTTCTACTGTTGCCTCGTCCCAATTCTCTAACACGACCTTCTGCTCTTCGCGCTCCTTCCAGTCACCTTCCACAACAGCTTTGAGTTTTTCAGATTTAGTAAGGATGCTTGCATGAACGAGGAAGCATTTGCAATCTGGGCCCGCCATGATCTCGAACATGGGCCCAACAAATGGACTAGTAGAGGCGGACGCCATAGCGAGTCTGATGAGATTGACTTTCCCAAGATTGCACGCAGCTTGTTGACCGCAGTGGTTCTGATAAGATTGTCCGCGATTGAAGAAGAACCGAGGAAGTGGAGGTGGAAGTGATGGCTGATCGGGGTGGCAAACAGTAGGCTTCAGAATACTGTGAGCTCTATCATGAAGCGGAAGTCATGGTACGTTTGATGGCATCGACGTCAGCTGGAACCTCTGTAGTAGTGTTAAAGGAAAGTGGGTGGATTGCGATGAATATTAGAATATTTTGGGATTGAAGGCTAGCTCATTTGATGACTCGTTCCTTTGTTTAGGCATATCTTGGTACAATATCAGCTCTTTAACGAAGAGAAACTCATAGCGCGGTTGGTGGCATTGTTCTCAGCTAACTCTCTGAAGGCGTATTGAGTTGAGAAGAAGTGTGCGAGCTTAATGACAGTGAGGTAGAACGGCTTACGTTACGGATGGGGTCACTACATAGTACAGTAGGTGTTAGATATACTATACTACTGATCAGCCTTTCGGTCTAGGGGTTTCCTCCAGTTCCCAGCCGTTTTCTAGTGAAACATTGACTGATAGCGAAGGCTAGCTAAGGTGAATAATCATACCTTATTTCTCAGTACAGCATCAGGACTATAGTAGCGAATTTCATGGCAGTATGGAGGTCGATGATCTTACTATATGCTCTTGCACGGTGTCGACATCGGCGTGTAGGCTCGAGGTGAGGTCGAACGATGAACATGAGTGGTATGAACGATGGACTGTGTACAAACGTTGAAGACATAGTGATGTTCAGATTGTACAAAATGGGCCACCAAAGAGTCGGTCGAGAAAGGCCCTTAGACTATCTTTCGGATCAAGCGTTTGCTCCAATCATTACAGTATTCGAGCAATCCAGCGGTTGCGCTTCACGAGGAGCCATGATATCTGCAAAGTCATCAAGAAAAGTACATGTTGGCAACGGCATGCAGGCGAATTTTACACGTCTGCCTTTCCTTCCGTAAAATTCATCTTCCGTTTGTAAGGCTGATGTTTTCATGATTTGGCGATCTGCGGGCTATTCTTAGGAGCATCTGGGGTTTCTCATGTTACTAATACCCTTGGGGTCTGCTTTGTACTTGGAGATCGCGCCGCCTGATGAGGAATGAAGAACGAAATGCCGATCAGCATGATACTTGTGAAGCGCTGGTCTGGGATAGCAACTAACAGCTGCGAGCTGGTAGATCCCTTCAGGCTGATGGGTAAGAAAATCGGATCCCGACTTCGACTAGACTCGTGAAGTACTTCTAACGTCGTTCTCATTGTGCCTGCCGCAGACCCTGGGTATCTAAGGAGCATAAAATAAACCTGCCACACTATGTCCACCGAATACGCCTGTTAGCTTATTGAGTCACCATCTGAAAATCATAGACATGTTTAAAAACACCAAATTCCTCCCCTACAACTAGCATCGAGGTCGCCGATTTTGAGTTCATTACACCCTAGACTCAGTACCAGGACTCCCACGGATCTCCTGGACAGCGCCCAGAATCTGCGCCAGCATGTTTTTGTGGTCTCTCAGCTCCTTCTCCACACGGTCGATCCTCGTCTCTCCAGGTTTAAATACTGGGATGTTGGTCTTGGCAGTCACTGCTAGTGACATTGCCGCTATGGGAGCTGCTGATTGCTGAGAGTGAAATTGAGACTCGGAGCTGTTGAGATGACCGTTTGAGTTGAGTGGGGATGGGTAGTGAGGAAGAGTGACCGAACCATTATCCGCGTTGTGGTAATGAGCTGAGCCTTCTACAATGCGAGCGGTGGATGGAGAGGTCGAGTCATGCTGTGCGTACTGATGCTGTGCAGCGTCCACTAATTGTGCTGCAGGGTCATGATCGTCGCCAATACCATTTCGGAGCTGAAGCCCCGGTATAGCAGGCTGGAGTGGGCTAGAAGATTTCTGCGTCAGCAGTTTACTTCAAAGAGCATCATTCAAACTAAGCAGCGGGTTACATGTGAATACTGGCAACTGGAGATTCTTTTCGGCGCGTCAGATTCGAATGAAGGGAGAGCTGCGGGAGAATACTGCCGAGCATGCTCTGTGGGGAGTGCCACATCCTAATAGATTGAAAATATGTGGCAGGGATACCCCCAGAACATCTCTTCCGATTGGCGACAAATGACGTCGAAAGAAGACTTACGGGCGAGGTATACTAGGGCTTTGTAGCTGTGGGTCAAGCGTATGTTGTGCGGCTGGTATTGAGGCAGCTGAGAGAGCACTTTTCCTCTTCCTCCGCAGTTTTTTGTTCGTGACTTCCTCGCCATCAGGCACCCAAGCCCATTTCCCGTGAGAATTAGGGCCAGGTAGCCCCATTTCATTGGGATCCTGATAAGGTGAAGCCTGTGGCCGCCCAGCTGCGAAGTCGGCCTCCTCTTTTTGCGTTTTGTGCTTCTTCCTCGCATTGTAGATGTCCCTGGTCAATACCTTGATGTCAGGCCACATGATCCGAAGGTCTTCCAGAGTCTCCGCTGGACTTTTCCCCTCATCACACATATCGTGTACCTTTTGCAATTGTTGGTCCGTCATGCGTCGTAGCGTAGGATGAGCGCTCAAATCGTCCGACGGATCATGATTATGATCCGGCACCTCGGTGTCGACCCTCCAGTTTCCACCCTTCCTGCAGCCGGCAATGATCTTGAATGGACAGCCGAGTAGCCGACTCTCTCCTCGCTTGCGCTTTCGCTGATCGGGAGTGAGGTTCCGGCGGTTTTCATATATTCCGCCTCGGTCGCATTTTAGCCACAAACGGTTGAAGCGTGAGCGAGCAATGACGACCGCGTAGCCCTGGGAGGCAGCCCAGTCTTTGCACCCTTCGAGGAGCTCTTCGCGACTGTTGAAGTGGCTTGGCGGCATTGGGGCTAATGATCGCAGTGGAGGTGGAGAGGCGGTTGGTGATATTGGCAAACGTTCACGCTCCGGAGAGCTAGGTCGGAGGACGCCGAACATTGTGACACGCTCAATAGGCTATCGTCGCTGCGAGACAGGACGCCCAAGCTGTGTGTGGTATCCTCGATGTTGACTGATTTCTGTCTTCAGCTAGATGGGTGTGGGTGTTTGACGAGGGATGTCGTTGGAATAGTGAATGAGGCTAGTCACCTCTAGTCACGTGAGTCCTGGCTCCAACCAATCGCACGCGTAAGTTGTAAGTGTCAAGAAGCTAAGGTACTCCGTACAACATAAAAGGTCGACAGACACTCCCAGGCTTACTCAATAGACGATACAATTCTAACAGGCTCATTTTCTATTGACGTTAATCTAATGGTGGAGGTTATCTCTCAGGTATATCCATGATATACATCTAATCCCCACACTAATAACCACCTATAACTCCACTCCGCAATTCAACAGAACTCTCGCTGCATAGATATAAATAACCATGTTTCTCTCGGCGATATTCCACGCTTTCCATCATCTGCCACCGAACTCGTAGAAGCCCAAAAGTGTCTTTATCTTCTTGCGTAGAATAGATGCCTCTAAGGCTGGGGAACGTCAATCGTAACACTGAAACGTAATCCTTCTCGACAGGGATGTAGGCGATATATTGAGTCTTATGAAAGGAGTCGTCTGGCAACTGTATGCAGAAAATTGTTTACCCATGCTCAACTCGATCGTACTTTCCTCGAGAGGAAAGGGAGACCAAACGATATGCACACACAGAGCGAACCAGATTTACAGGTATGTTTAGTACGAAGCATTATGTTTAGCTATCTTTCTTGCAAAACTATATTGCTCATTTGGTAGGACACAGCGATGATGCTAGACAAATACACGCTGTACGATGCTCCCATTAGTGTCATATAGTAAGGCTCGAGCCTCAATCAACACGGGGAGGGCTTTTCGAAGCGTGCTTGCTGGAATAGGGGCTTGCACTCCTTCTGCATGTCGTCAGCCACAGAAGCCACTCCACGACATCAGAATGAGTGTGCTTACGATCGCCGCTTCTCTCCCTCCTTCCTGTATCCTTCGATGATCCTCAACATCTCCTTCCTTCCGTGTACTGCATCAACGTCCTTGCCTCCCATGCTCATGCTCACTTTCTCCTTTGCATGAGCCATCAACAGTTTCTTCAACAACAGGTACCGCATCTGTATGCATACGAATACCCCGCAGTCGCTCGAGTTGATTTGCTGTGGGGAGTCTGCCAGATTGATGAATTGCAACGGTTTCCCCAGCAATTGCCCAAGCTTCATTCCTGCATGTTGTGCCTCCTCAAAGTTGGCTGGATTAAGGCTGTCATAGTGGAAAGCCACTCTGTCGAGGACGCTGACGAGAAGAAGTGACCAGTGTGAGCCCCCTTCAGCAACAGACGGGTTGCGACAGTCGTTTATCGGGAGAAAGATGTGGGTTGTGCGAGAGAAGTTCGGAAGAGCTTCTTTGAGGGTCAGAGGATCAGGAGTTTGCATGAGCATGAAGGACATGGAGGGTCGCAATAGAACGATGTTGGCATTCTTGTGTTGATTCAAGAATTCGCGCTCAAGGTATCTAGATAGGTCGTGAGCTTTGACGTGACATGCACATATATGCAGAGTGGCTGGCTGCATATGCCAGGTTTGCTACACGTACTCTTCCCAGAAACTTATACTCTGCGATAACATGGTCAGCCGCCAAGTCCGCCGTCTTAAGCAAATGGCGACATACATTATCGGTCAGCCAGTCATTCTTCAGTGTTTCAACATCTTCTTTCATCACTGCATAAGCTTTAGCGCAGCGCCTGTCACTCAAACTTGAATACACAAACATCGTATATCGTGATCTGTAATACTGTCAGTCAGGGTCATAAGTCTGAGTCGATCCGAAACGTACAGCTCAAGTAAGGGTCATCAGCTCTAAGCTAGACAATATGGATCAGCTCGGATCATTGCTTGTTGGAAATCTTGTAAGCATACACCATCTCCAAAGTGTTTGCTAATCCTCCCCTTGAACGGATGCAATACCGAGTCGCGCATGGTGTATCAGATAATCGATGGGTTGCGGCTCCTCACTATATCGACGATAGACCAGAATGCACTATGGTTGCTCAATGCATGGTGACGAAAGTCCTAGGACTGGAACTCGCTTGCAGCCGGGGCAAGGCTTTCGCGAGGAGCGCTGGGGAGCCGTATGCGGGGCAGTGCAGCTATAACGTATCCTCAGCCGTCGATATAAGACTATGTACAATTTCAAGAGCCCTGCAGGCTTCAACAATGGGAGTCTTCGCAGGCACTTGAAGTCATAGTAGTGAACGGCTCGGGTAGGCGCGTCAGAAGATGGCCGATCTCCCGGAAAGCTGCCGCCTGACCGAGACCGGCCTAGCCCAGTATACATCATCGTCTATATATTTCTTGACGCTGATAGGATCTTTACTACGAAATCTACCATTGCTACTGAGTATAGGCGCTACGATCCCACACGCGACTCTATCTCATCGAAATGTACTTATGGAGACAACATAGTCACAGACGAGAAGTGCGTCTATACAAAATCCCTTCCATCATACGACAGGAAGCTATTCAACTATTCAATCGATCACTGCTCGTTCAGCCTGCGAAGGAAACAGTCGTGATTCCCGTTGGACACCAAATCCTTGCCTTGTTGAACGTTCGAATGGATCCAGCCGGAGCCAGTGACCTGACGCTGGGATTATCGATGTGCTTGCGGTAGGATAAGGCTTCTGGGCTTCGAGAGATCACCTCCGCCTAGGTATAAGCTTGATTTGAAAGTTGGTTCACACCAACATTGAAAGTAGGAGCTGGGCCTTCTACGCTTCAGCTAGCTCTGAGATGTTGCTGGACAAACCATTGCCTGGAGTCAAGGTCATGAAAAGGCTACCATGGTCGCCTCCGCGTTCGAAGCTTAGTATAAGCAATCTTGAAGAGTAATGGATCATCTTACCAAGTCCTCGATAACCTCCTGATCTCGCATTCCTTACGCACACCGCAAATATGGCCGTTGCAGCCTCCCACATCTGATACCACTAGAAGATCTCAGCGTTAATCAAGACGCGTCATAGGTCGTATGACATGTCTCCAAATGAACATGGAGACTTGCAAGAAGTTAACATACTGACGTCGTTTCGACAGCGCCGCTCGACAGAATCTTCATAATACACCTTGCATCGGCTACAGTACAGTCAATAAGGTTGAGCATCAAGGAAGACGACTCGAGACTCTCACGAGACTTCATTATAGCCGGCAATCCTACAGTAGGGTGGGGCCCGCTCTCTGGGTTTGTGGGTCCAAAGGTTTCGGTGTTCATCCCAACCTTCATACCGCCTATGACATCTCCACATGATGATGCCGATGGGAAAGGTCCACCACATTGCACCGTTGCCTGGAATTTACCCATGATGACGACGACGTTGTTGTCGCCGCCTGCTACATGTCAGTCCGAAAATATATGGAACCCCACTGACAGGTCCTTTTTGGACGTCTCTGTCTGGCTTTGGATTCTATACCTATATTGGTCGCAATTCCTCCTTGCGGTGACTCCGAATTTCCGGCGCACTGGAGTATCAGGATATTGGCCGCTCCACGAATCTGAGAAAGACTCGCTCGAGCAGCTGTATGACCATCCGTGAGCATGGGCTGGAAATAGCATAATGCTTTATCTAACAGCGATGTTAGCATTTGCAATGCTTGCAGGACCTTCGAAGACCACGTAGTTACCACCCATTACCCTGTAAGGAAGAGGAAAATCTTCTTCAGTCAGCCCTGGTACGTAGCGCTCTTTCCACGTGCGCTGCTCCGAATCTGGATGAATGTAGTTCATTGCACTCTGGCAGTCTCTAAGATTGGGGTTTTGTCCGAATCTCGCTCCATCGCATTGAATCCTCATACTGACTCCAGTCGATGTGTTTACTGATACGATAGGCTTATTGGGTGATAATAGTATTGCTGAAGGTGCTCTTGGTCGAGTGAGGTCTAATGATTGGTAGTCTGTCCTTGTCAAAGGCTTCGCTACGACCAAGGACATACTCCAGAGACACGAGAGATAATTTGTCAATATCATGTTGCAATCAATTTAGCTTATAGGTGGACGGCCACATTGATGCTCACACTGCCCGTTTCAGTTATGTGTTCAATAAAGATAGTGCTGATACAATTAGGCGATGGTAGCAGCTATCATGCGACACCTCTTCATCAGTCGAAACCCGCAGTAAGCGACAAACGCACGACCGATTGATTAACGTCTAGTCTATAGGCGGCATTGATCCTCTGGTGAGGTACAAAGTACTCTTGCAGTATGAACATTGGACAACCTCAGGATCACGCCATGATTCAGGGGGTCGGTTGAAACAGTCACTAACCCATTACTTACAGCACTTGCAGCGTCTATTAGCGGACTCATATCCAGGAAAACCTTACTTTGGTCTAGCAACGTCGCTGTTCCGAAATAGCAGCCTCGACTCTATCACAATATCAAAAGGGCGCCATCAGTTGGAAAGAAAGCTTCACTCCACCATGCTATTCATCGTATCCCCTATCCAAACCTATCGTGGAAACACTAGGATTGGGGTCGGTCGTGTATGTTGCCTTCAACTTTCTCCTTCGGTATTCGCCGCATTGTAAACAAAATCATATAAATTTCTATTCCGGGTCTCGGCCAGTCGAGTCAGCCTTCTTAAATATCACACCCATTCGACGTATCCAGGTAAAAAGTGCCAGTCCCATATTCTCATGGTGAGATTTTCACTTATGAAACCAGTATGCTCATCCTCTTTCAACTATCTGAGCCGTTCGTTGAACGTCTGCTGCCACCTAGAGATATCAATTCATGATATCGGCCAACGAGCTACTCACAAACTTTTGCAGAAGAAAGTGACCATAGCGAAATTATTATGATATAACAGGCTTGGGGAAGCAGAGTGGAAGTTCAGGAATCAGAGGTTTCCGCGATTCGGGATGGAAGTATATCGAGGGACAATCGCTTACCGATGAACTTACCAGATACACTGATAGAGCCTTTTCCGGAATGCCGACCAGCAGAGCCCACTGAGAGAACCTGCGACGGTCAACGAAAGAAAATGATACGACTAGTGAAACCTTCGGACTCCAATCGATTGTAATGTGCAACACCTTCGCCGAGAGCATCGACCATTGTTCTCTCTCTCAATCCTTCATTGTGGTGATACAAACCCGTGCCATGAAAAGGTTCCATCAACTCCCTACACCTAGCACCAATACGCATAACATCTATAATTCATCCTCCGAACCGTCCATATCCATATCATCTGCCGACTCAATGAAAACAAGTCTGGTACCTTCCGCAGCCGTTTGCCAAACCTGCCATTCCTCGTTAGCGGCTATTTGATTACGTGTGATACAGCAAGCACTTACATCAAGCATAGCATACTCATCCACCGTCTGACTAAACTGATCCTCCGTAAACCCCTTCGCAATAATCCTCTCCCTCACCTTCTTAATACTCAGCTCGCCCCTACTCCCATCCCCAATTGCCGCAGCCCCACTCTCCTTCATCGCCCTCACGAGGTTATAAATCTTACTGCTGGGACTCTGATCCGCCGCTCCCCTTCCATCGTTATACAAGCTCGCTTTGCTAACTTCCACCAACCGCAACGCTTCGTCGACATCGTCTGTCACCACCTGCGCCGAGAACCGCAATCGAGCTAGCGCTTGCGAAAGACGGACGATGCCCAAAAGTGTACGGGGGGAGGTGTGCGTGAAGTGCTTTTTGCCACCCTCGTCGCGCTTCTGCTGCTGTCGCATGCGGACGTAGGCACCGACCATGTACTCTGAGACTTCTTTCGGCACCGTCGGGCGCCAGCTGCGTGCTTGAGCTATGTATTGACGCACTTCGTGGGGAGTGAAAACTACGCCGGTGGTTTCTGGGTGCTTGTTGTTCATATGGACGTAGGTGACGTGTTGGGCGAGTTCCTCGTCGGACTCTCGACTGGGCTGGTCGAGCATGAGGAAGAGGACGTCGAAACGGGAGAGGAGGGCGGCGGGGAGATTGATGTTTTCGACGGGTGAGATTTTGGGATTGTAGCGACCGTAGAGAGGGTTGGCTGCTGCGAGGATGGAGGTGCGAGCGTTTAGGGAGGTGGTGATGCCGGCTTTGGAGATGGAGATGGTTTGCTGTTCCATGACTTCGTGGATGGCGGTGCGGTCGCCGTCGTCCATCTTGTCGAATTCGTCGATACAGCAGATGCCGTTGTCGGCTAGGACGAGGGCGCCGCCTTCCAGCACCATTTCGTCTGTGACGGGGTCTCGCATCACTGCGGCTGTTAGGCCGACACCGCTGCTTCCGCGGCCGGTGGTGTAGATGCCTCGTGGCGCTACTTTTGTGATGTACTTTAGCAATTGAGATTTGGCGACACCGGGGTCACCCATTAGGCAGATGTTGATGTCTCCACGTATTCGCATGCCGTCGCCGACTTCCTTTGTGCACCCGCCGATCAGGAGGAGGAGAAGGGCCTTCTTGACGTCTTGATGTCCGTAGATCTCGGGTGCGATAGACCGTGACAGGTATTCATACATGTGACCAGAGTTCTTATACTGTTCTATCCTTCGGAAAGTCTTGGCGTCGAAAGTTATATCGTCGTATGCTTTTTTGTGCTGGTTTACATGCTGCGCTTCCAGGTACGTATCTGTCAATAGACCTGCACGGATGGCCTTGAAGCCTGTATATGGTGTAGGTAGGAATATGCCCGCGACATCGATGACATCTCCCGGATTAATTTGCCGCGTCAAAGTGCCATGGCAGTGTACAGTTAGCGTTCTGGGAATATGACCCACGGGGACTTGATCTGCCATTTCTTGTATCTTGACTTCTTGGAAAGGCAAGAACTTGGATGCACGAGTGGATAAGAACAATTGACCCTTCGAATTATTTTTCTTGCATTCCTCTGCCGGACATTCTGTCATTGGTGTGAATTGCTTCGCCGTGACAGGCTGGAAGATCTCACAGCCGCATCGATCGCAGGTGTATGCATTTACCTGCACTGATGGTTTCACATCTGAAACCCTTGTCGTGATACCTCTAACAGTGATAAGATGACCCAGATGCTCTCCACGTACATTCCGAACTGCAAGCGCCTTCGTATTTTTCTCACTGTCTGCTCCAGCGGGCATGAGTGGCTTGAAAACAAGAGTATAGCGTCGTGTTAGCTCCGCAGGGAAGACTCCCTCTGGTTGTGAAGCGTCCATTTCATTCTCTGCAGCCAGCATCACGCTTTCGTTACGTTTTTCTCGTTGCGACATGATGATATCCAAGACATCGTCCTTGAAGGATATCTCCTTTGTCTCCTTTGGCATGACCTTGTCCACCGCCTGCGAGAGAACGTCGATGTAGTGTTTTGCGTTTCGTTCGATTGAGTCAACTAAACGTAGGGGCATGTCTTCCCCGAAACTCTTCTCATACTGGAGTCGCCTTCGTCAGTTCTATCCTGTGTTGAAAGCTGAAATGCCCACAAACATTGTCCAAATCGTCTAATTCTATCGTCACTTCGTCAATTTCTCGATCTGCCACTTTCTGCAACATCTCCATATATTTCCTCTTCGGCTCCTTGTATTGACCGTTAGGATGTCCTGCATCCTTGCCGCCAGTCACATCATCCAACATGTCATACTCATCGCTTGAGTTGTCCCCATCGATGTTAAGGTCCTGAACGGCGAGGTCTAGATCGGTCTGAGTAGATTTGTAGTTTTGCAAAAAGTCCTCGAAAGCGGCTGCACAATATCATCAGTACATCTCTCATGTCATGGCTCCCATTGCACAGTGGGGACGCTCACTTTGCTGCGCAGAGTAATCGACGGGCGATCTAAAGGTGAGGAGCGCCATCGTGCGCTGTGTGTCATGAGAGATTGATCAGAGTAATCAATGGGACTGGCACAAAACTGACGCTGTACTGTATGAGGTGTACCAAGTCGCGAAAACCGCGTTTTGACGCGTTTCAATTAATCAATGTCCAAAGACGGTTAGAGGTGTTTTCAAACAGCTTATCTAGCCCGATAAGGCAATAGAACTATGATCAGCAGCCGTTAGAATACCTCGGCTCAGGAGCTTCCAATCCATAAGCTTTCTCAACAACGGACAATCGTCGCTAATACTCAATGACTCGGGAATAAGTTCGCGCTCAAATGTTGCTCCTTCTTCAGCACAGCAGATTCGACATACCTGAAAACCTGAAAGCAGGCACGTAGAGGGGGAATGGCTACGACTCAAGCGATTGTGAGATTGGTGCAGCTCAAGAACTGCTTTGTCAACGTACCCCAGTCGGTGGTTACAGTCTTGGACAGTGCGAGAGCAGTGAGTTATCTACGCCGATCGCTTTTCAGGTCATCGCTTACAGAAGCAGATTGTTCAAAATGTTGTCGTCGAGCTTCAAGTTAGAGACGTCTCTCCAGGTGGCACCTCTACTGTAAAGTCTGGTGGCTCTCATCAACGTTCTGTCTACACGGGATGGACGGGAATGGCGAGCACGGCCAAGTCAGTACCCATGATCGAGAGGACTGGTAGAAGAGCTAAAGAGGAGGTGGGAGTGGTAGAGATCGATGCTACCTTTGGACGCATGCTAGGTCTAGTAGATGACCAGAAGGTCAACATGTTGCAGCCTTTAGGAACACGGATGCTAAGGTGAGACTGCAGGTGGGACTATTGCTGCATCTAGATCCTCCCTTAGCACATACCGTGCACATTGAGCCATTGACTCCGGCAGATTGGGAAAGCGAGTAAATCTCGAGCGCTATATCTTTGCTTCCGCTAACCCCGTACCATCAGTCATTGAGCTCCATGCGAGCTTCCTAGAGTCGAATCTACTATTCCAAGTACGAGCTCTACCCAACCCTGCCTTCGCTGCCGCACCCTCAGCCCAAGCGCAACACGCTCATCCTCTGACCATCCACCTTTCTCCCACTTCAACCGCGAACGTGATATTTAGCTCCCTTACACCTCCACAATCCTCCTCAACGCCGTTTGCAAAGATTTCACCCGATGGCGAAGTTATCGTAGCTCCCAAGACCCGCGCTCGTGTATCCCGGAACGGACGAACAGCCAGTACTCGAAGCGTTGCCAGTACCGGCCGGCGAAGTGCAGGCGCAAAAAGTGGTTCTGCAAGGCAGCGAAGCTACCGAGAAATTCCTGCTCCTAGCGCTGTGTACCTCCGTGGCGTAAACCAAAGCTTGTGCCAAGACTTCTTTGAGGGAGAAGAGAAAGCTTCAGGTTATGAAATGAGCCTCACAATTTGGGTGGATCGGGATGTCATGACGAGCAAACCGCTCCGAAACCTTGAGTTCGTCTCCGTATCAGTGGTAAAGCCTGCCGGCATCGAGCCACCTCTAGACCCACAGCAGCAACAGAGGCTAAAAGATATAGAGGCAAGCGAGGCCGGCAAGGCTGCATCGAAAGTCATCGCAAGAATAATGATATGGGACGATGCACCAGACTCTCGCTTTGCAGCTCTTTCTCCCTCTTTGTGCTCTGCGCTGGATGCGGCTGACATGGTTGGGGGTCTTGTGCGAGTAGAAGGTGCCCCACAGCGAGTGACCCGAAGCGATCTGGAGATTTTGAGATTGTACCCTTTTACAAATAGCAAAGGGGACGTTGAGGGTCTCCGTTTTAGAGGTCAGTCGAAAGCAACCCAGAAGGCTGTGGGCGAACAGATAAGAGAGCTATTCCGTAGCAAAGGTCAGAATAGCCAAGGCTTGCTAGATGGACCTCTCACAGATGGCCTTGTCCTGCCAAGGATTGGAAAAGGCAGTTCTTTTGAGCCATTCGAAGGGGGCCTCCTTCGGTTCGGACTCAGGCCAGCGGATGGCAGAGAATCTTCCAAAACAAATGCCAAGTGGTGCATGGGTTCGGAATTCAAAGATCATTTTGAGGTTCAACAAGAAACACTAGACCCTTTGACAACTTCCAAGTCTTCTGCTATCAGCCCTGAACCCCTGTCGTTCGAGCCTCCCTTTATGATTGGCATCGACGGCGTCATTGCGCAGCTGACATCGCATCTATCTCATTGCTTGTCTACCCTGGTGACTGGCGGTTCTGGTGCGGGCAAATCGTCACTTTCCAAACTCCTCGCTCATCGATTACGTGCGAGCCTTTTTTACCATGTCAGCTACTTCCCTTGCCGGAAACTTTTGACAGACGAGACTCGTATAGCAACCATCAAAGACATCTTAACACGGCTGTTCATGACTGCATCATGGGGGACGAGATTAGGTGGCCGAGCACTTATAGTCCTTGATGACCTTGATAGACTTTGCCCAGTCGAGACGGAGCTTCAAACAAGTGACAATGGCCGCAGCCGGCAAGTTAGTGAATTGGTGTGCTCACTTGTACGTGAGTACTGTGGCCCTAAGTCTGGCGTGATGATCCTTGCAACAGCACAGGGAAAAGAGGCTCTGAGCAATGTCGTCGTTGGTGGTCATGTCGTGCGGGAGATCGTTCCCCTGAAGGTCCCTGACAAGGACGGAAGGAGAAAGGTCTTACAAGTCCTGACTGGAGGCAACCCAAAAGCACAGATGCGTGCGAATGGTATCAATGGTCATTCCCAAGGTGTCAGTCAAGGTAGCGAAGGTAACGAAGCCGCTTGGATGGATGATTCGTCTCGCACTGAAGCAGTTGATGGTCCCGAGGAATTCTTCGTGGACCGAAATCTTGACTTCCTTGACTTAGCTGGGCACACCGACGGTTATGTGCCCGGTGACCTGGTCTTGCTCGTTTCTCGAGCTAAGAACGAAGCTCTTATTCGTTCTGTCCACGATACGCCTGACCAATCTGATGACTCACGATTATCTCTTACCAAAGAAGATTTCCAGAATGCATTGAAAGGATTCACTCCTGCTTCTTTGAGAAACGTGACCCTCCAATCATCAAAGACGACCTTTGACTCTATCGGCGGCCTTCACGAGACTCGCAAGGTCCTCCTTGAGACTTTGCAATACCCTACAACTTATGCTCCGATCTTTGCTCAGTGCCCTCTTCGCCTGCGGTCGGGGCTCCTCCTCTATGGGTACCCCGGCTGTGGCAAAACTCTGCTTGCCAGTGCAGTAGCCGGCGAATGTGGCCTCAATTTCATTAGTGTCAAAGGCCCTGAGATCCTCAATAAATACATTGGGGCAAGCGAAAAGAGCATCCGAGACTTGTTTGAGCGAGCAGAGTCAGCGCGGCCGTGTGTCTTATTTTTTGATGAATTTGATAGTATCGCACCGAAGCGAGGACATGACTCCACTGGCGTTACAGACCGCGTGGTCAACCAGCTTTTGACGCAAATGGATGGTGCAGAAGGGCTCTCTGGTGTCTATGTACTGGCCGCAACATCACGGCCCGACTTGATCGACCCGGCTCTGCTGCGACCCGGCCGCCTCGATAAGTCGCTACTATGTGATATACCCGATTTGAATGATCGACAAGACATACTTCGAGCACTTAGCGAAAAGCTGTCAATTGCTCCATCGGTCATCAATGGTTCTGATCATCGGAAAAGCCTTTCTGAGGTTGCCGCCCGAACAGCAGGCTACTCGGGAGCTGATCTGCAAGCTGTCATCTATAACGCACACCTCGAAGCCATCCACGATGTGTTGGGCGACCATGGCACCACCGGTAAAGTTGTTGGCAAGGGTGTGAAGGAGACCAAAAAACCCGGCCGCTCATCGAAACATGACATCCTCCAATTTCGCTATGGTGACAAAGATGTCATCGAAGACTCAGATTCCGGCATAAGCCATGCTAAACAAGCAGCAGAATATGCCACCATCATAGCCAAGCTCGACGCCATCAAGCTTGCGGAGAAGACGGAGAGGCGTGCTCGGCGTGGCGTCATCGATCAGTCTGCAGATGGCAACGTCAATGGCGATGCTGGCAAGGCAGATTCAAAACAAGAAGTCATCATTGAATGGAAGCACCTTGAAGCGTCACTAGCTACGACTAGAAATTCTATTGGTGCCGATGAGAGGAGAAAGCTCGAGAGCATCTATAGGGAGTTTGTGGTCGGCAGAAATGGGGAGATGCCAAATGGGCAGGGGCCTACTGAGGTTGGGGGGAGGAGTAGCTTGATGTGAATATAAAGGAAGCTTTTTATCCACGTGATAACAAATAAGGCAAAGATCTCACAAACATCAAGTAGGCACTTGCTGCTATGCCAAAAATCCAGGGCATGGTTTAGAAAGAAGTTCGTAGTGACGTTCACCATCACCAAAGGGCTACGAGATGGTGGCTCGCCAAACGCCGCGTTTTCCATCATAGCATTCTCGACAGGTGCAGATAAGAAGACATCAGAGGAGCTTACGCGTTGGATCGAATACGAGCCCATGACTACAATAGTATGAGCGGTCGAGGCAAACTCAGACTAGCACAGCGTCCGACCTTCATTCTACATATCTCGCCGATGGAAAAGGCGAGAAAGTCGAGAGTACATATTCCACTGTCCGAGATGGACTCGCTGGTATATGATATGCTTTGATTATTGGTAAAGACTACAACAGTCGACTTTCAATAAAATCAACATAAGCAGATACAAAACAGCGTAAATAATAGTCACGTTCATACATCTCTGATAGCGTAATCCAGAATTCATGGTGAATGATTTGAAAAGTCCACTACTCATCCAGTCCATCATTCGATTGTCCTGCAGTAAGTTCATTGCTCTCGTTCCTCAGAGATCTGTTTTATCTGGTCCTGCGGCGGGAAAAAGGGGTAAACACTAAGACTGCAAGCTGGCATCTATTTAATCTTGAGGGATACCGTCATCAGTACGCTAGATCAATGCTCGCATGAACATCTATGGCTTTTTCTGCGGGTATGGTAGTGGTATAGTGGTAGAGTCACATAGCAGGATGGGGGATTGCTAGGAATAGATCTGTACTCTATTTAACTACTTGATGGGGATGACATTTTCGGCCCAACAACAATAAATTTTTGGATTGTGTCATAAGATTATATCAATGTGATACCCATTCTACGCCCTCGTTTCCGCGTACTTTTCTTATCCAATCCAGGAACTTTGTTTGTGGTGAGCCCAATCAACCACCAGGTTGACGTCCTGCTTTTATGTAAAAATGAATTGGAAATCTGCATAACCATCTCTTCCGCTAGCATCTCCTTCATCGTCTATCACTAGATCCAAGAACATTCCTAAAGTGTTGAAACCCCTTCTTACCTTAGTGGGGGTTTCCGGACTAATTGATTTGAATCTTCGACGAGATTGCTATATGCATTCTCATGTTTTCGCTGCTTCCATCCTGTTCCCTCTCAGCCATGTCTTCCATTGCCACAGCCTCCTCCTTTCTGAGGAGCTTCAACGCTGCCTGCTTCATTTCTTCTTCACCTTGGGGGTTGCAATCCACACGCCGGCAGGCATGCGTCGTCTCTCCGAGCAACGAGGAAGAAGATGGTCGGGAGAGTTGGGAGAGTTGCAGGGTGAGGTATGTTGTAATTGCATCCTGATGGAGTGAGACTTTTGGAATGGAAAGCATTTCCAATGGTGATGACAACGAAGAGCTTCCTCGTTTGCAATCTAAAACAGTTCGTGGCTGTGTACACTTATAGCTACCGATCAATCTCTCCGAGTAAGAGATGTAAACGACAAAGCAATACGCAATTGGATAGTAGACGTGTATCAATACTGAAGACAAGTAAACACAGGAGACGATGATGCGTTACGATGGGTAAGCCGGAGATAGGGTTTGGAGTAAATAGCAAAGATTAATCTAGACGAGAGTGCCAGGTGATGGTTTTCGGACGCACAAGGCTATGCTGTTGATGTCGGTATCCAGTTCCAGTGTAACTTGATCGTATTGCATGAGCATTGAATACAACACATAATAGCAACCAATGATCAATGCTATGATGAAGTAAATTAATCTGAGAACAGGCGCATATCATCTTACTACATAACATAGAAGGGACGCTGAGCCCTAGCGCGCTTCAGGCGAGATCAATAATAAGAGGTTTTTCACATAACGAGGTTATCTTGGATTCCTGAAGTTGCTTAGTATACTACATGGAAGATCATGGTACAGAATCCATATTGTTTACTTTTTGCTATGTGTCTGTGAATGAGAAGCGTGAAGCATGATGATCTATAGGGATATCGTATCTTGTATGCTTTCTATCACTCTCGCTCCGTTGCCTCCTGAAATTTGCGAAGAAGTGGAGAAGTGCCGAAATCCGAGATTTGGAGTGTTGATAACTAGTAGCGTCTTTCAATTGCATAAGTGAAGTCACTTCATATAGCCCATTAAAGCTAAATTGGCCATAAAGAACGAACGCATAGCTTCAACTTACAAAGGCGACCTGGACTGGAGCCAGCTTAGGTAGTCTTGCTAAGTCCCCAGCCAAGCAGCCGAAGGAACTGAACAAGTTGACGCGGAGAGCCAAGCGGGCAAGGAGCATATGGAATGCGACATGAGGTATGCTACAATATGTAGGAGAATATGACAGTACGCGACGAAGACGTCGAATTGACAGAGCTTTGACAGCGAAGCTTTGGACAATCAGAAATTTCATCAGATGCGAGGCTTCCGTTGCTCGCTTGCTGATAAAATGGATTGCAAATAGGATTACGGTGGCATTGCTGATTGATGCGGCTACGCCCAACGCTGCTAGGCGATGTAATCTCCAGAGTGAACGCTTGAACCCATTGGGTTTTGGTAATTAGTTTCGATACGGGAATCTTGATCCTTCCAAGAGACGGGCATTTTTGATAGACACTTGTTCCACAGCACTTCAAAGTCTAGAAATAGTATAATATAATGGTATACTTATACAAGATGTTAGCGCTGCCAGGGCATACACATATAGCGGATTCAGTTATTTCTGAACCTTTTGAGTTCCGAGCTCCTGCCATCGTACGTTCCTGACTCGCCCGAACCATTAGCCAGAGAGCGGACAGCGTTGAGTGCAGGATACAGAGAAGAGAAATGAATGCCTAGAATTTGCGGATGTAGATGGCTCCATAATAGGGGCTGCATCCCCATATCCGCCTCAGATTTCAACAATGATTTGTTCGTCATGAATATACTTATTCGAAATGGCAAATGCTTTCGCATGCCTGATGAGTGTGTGCCCCGAACCGGGCCTACAACGTTTAGCTTTGCTCGGAGCAAAGCTCTTGGTCATGTTAGACGCTTAGCCAAGTGGTATTTCACGAGGGATCTCGACGACGATCTCTATGACAATGAGTCAGCTTGAATGAAACCTGCAAAGTAGATTGGAAGTAGCAAAAGAAAGGTTGATTATCAGAGTCTAATTGTAAATAACATCATCGGACTGCTTATGCAAGTGCTCAATGTTGTTTCTGACATAGGTTTCATCATCACTTGAAATGGCTAGGATAGAGTAGAGAAATGGACTTTATAACATACCACGAGCACGCACAAGCAGCGTATAAATCCTAATATCGCATTGGGAAGACAAACGCTTCGACTATAGAATTATAGCTGCTCGATACAAGTGACGAGGCTGTCTAATTGGTCCTGACTAGACTTTGACACCATCGTGCGCAAAGATTGGGATCTGCCAATATGATGTCAGCCCGTAATACAGCGCGCAAGCAGCTTGCCATCACTTACAGACTGTTCAGACTCTTCTCTGCAGCTTCATGTTCTAATTGTTTCGACTTTCCAGCGGCTACCTCCAGGACAGATTCCGGAATATTCGCGAGGCGAGCAACGTTGAGGCCATATGATCGGTGAGCAACACCATCTGCAACCTCATAAAGGAATGTTATCTCTTGTCCATCATCGCCAGTCTCCTCGAATCTCATATGAACATTCTTTAGTTCGCCATCTTCAAAGCCTTTCGCCAAGGCGCTCAGATTTTGATAATGCGTGATGAATAAGGTAAGGCTTCTCTTCTCCCTAACAATGTAATCCAAAACTGCTTGAGCAATAGCTACACCATCGTGTGTCGAAGTGCCACGTCCCAGCTCATCAAGTATGATAAGCGACCTTGGCGTGGCTCGTTTTAGGATGTCAGAAGTCTCGGATAACTCCACCATGAATGTGGACTCCCCTGCCATCATGTTGTCAAAAGCGCCCATGCGGGTGAGGACAGCATCGAGCATTCCAAGATGGGCAGACTCGGCAGGGACGTATGATCCAATCTGGCCCATGATCGCAATCAGAGCGATCTGCCGTACGTAGCTGGACTTTCCTCCCATGTTCGGTCCCGTTACAAGCAAGGCTCTGGTGCGGTCTGATGCAAGTTCTGTATTGTTCGGCACATAGGCGTCAAGTAAGAGCTGCTCAACCATAGGATGCCTACCCTGCTTGATGGCTATGCGGAGATCATCTGTATAGTTAGGTTTCACATAGCCTGGCTGATTAGCAATGGCAGCCAAAGACAGTAGGCAGTCAAGTGTAGCAAGTGCTTGCACACAGTCCCGAAAGGATTGATATTTCGACGAGATTTCGGCCAGCAGTTTGGCGAAAGCGATATCACAAGCAGCGGCCAGAGCTTCCTTGTGCTGGTCTCGCTCGCGGACCAATGCAACGACTTCTGGCGTATGAAAGCGAGAAACTTTCTTGGTACCGCTTATCTTTGCCCATGACGCTGGAACATTGTGGATCTGCGTGTTTTCGACCTCAACGAGATACTCAATACCAGCAACAGTCACATATTCAACCTTTTTCTTCTTGATCTTCTCCGCAGCAACGGATCGATGAGCATCAAGGTCATATTCTACACCCGCAATGCCCAGCTTGTGCGTCATGATGTCTTCACACTCCATCTCCTCGCGAAAGAAAGAATACTTGTCGTCTGCCTTGGCCGCTTCGGGGTTAATCTGCTCGAGATATGAAATTACGTCTTGAGCGATGGTCGGAAGAGCAGCAATGGCATCGTTGATAATTTCAGAACGGAAGCCAGCATCGGCAGGCTTCTTGATGGAGATAAACTCGGTCGCGATGCGCTGCATAGTCTGCAGAACGTTCAGTAGTTCGGGTCGCGTGCACTTGCCATAGTATATCCGAATCAAGCTCTTCTCCAAGTCGCTCCTAATCTGAGAGAGTAGGTGCTTGACCTTGTCGACCCTGATGGATGGCTGATCGCCCTTGAGCTCTTCTACAGCGACGCTGCGTTTCTCAAGCTCTGACTTCACAAGTAGAGGTCTGCCGACCCATTTGCGCAGTAGCCTCTGTCCAAAACGTGTCCGTGTTCTATCCAGGGTCCAGAAGAGGCTTCCTTTCTCTGTGTGATCCGTCTGATTCTGGTAAATTTCAAGACTAGTAAGGGTCGTTCCGTTGAGGAGCATGTGTGACCGGGCGCTGAATGATTGGAAGTATTTAGTGAGATCGAATACGTGTTCAAGGCCATAATCTGATAGGTACGTAATCATTGCCGAAAGACAGATGGTCACGCACTCGGTGAGCTTGAGGACTTTGTCCAGAGCCTTGCTTGCTAATTCGTCTTCCTCCGCACTTGCGGATTTCAACTTGTCACCATAGAAATTCGATACATGACTGTAAGCTTGGGCGACCATAGTTTTTGGTTTGTCAACTCTTTCAAGCCGTACCTTATCACCGAACACATTTGTCTTACTACCTGCGAGATGCTCTACCAACTTGTCTGTGGCTTTCGATAGATTACCGACGATAAGAATCTCGCAGGGAGCAATATGAAGCAACCGCGTTTCAATCTCGCTCCTCATGAAACCATCTTCGAAGTCATCGTGGATCACATCTCCGGTAGCAGGTTGCACGGCAACGAGCCCGACGTGAACTTTCTCGTCTGTCCCCCAGCCTTTGGCATTATGCTCGGTAAGGCAGACTAGATAGCCGGTAGCTGGAGCGCCTCCAGAGGGTGCTCCTATCGATGCTTCGAGCCCTTCCGCATCGTCGACGTAAGTACCCTTTGTATAGAGATTGGTGAGCTCTCGAACAAACGGGGCGTTACGGTTGTCTCCAGCTGCCTTTAGAGCGGCTGTCTCCAATTGTCGAACGACGCCGACTTTAAGACCAGCTCCGACCAGTCGCTTCACATGCACGTGGAGGCGATGGACGGGGATGCTTGCTGAAGCAAAGCGATCTAGATGTGCCTCCGAAACGTGCTCATCGTACCTCAATTTTCCTGGTATGCAAACGATGCTGAGCTCTTTGGCAGCGATTCTGGCATCCTCTCCAAAGAATTTGAATTTGTAGCCAACCTCCATGATGATAATGGTGTCAAGATGCTTCCGCTTGATTCCCAAGTATTGCTCCTCCATGGGTGTGAGCTTCCCAGCTTTTTTCCTCCCGGCAATATTGGTCCTACCTCTAACCATTGCTCTAGAATGTGGCTCAACCTCCCCATCGTCTGCGTCGTCGCCGCCGTCATCTTCTTCGTTACGTTCGGTCTCCTCACTAATTAGCCCATTACGCCTCCTAATCTCCGCGATACTGTCCGGTCGACCAAGCTTCTTGACAAACCTCTCGCGGAGCTTTGCCTTTCGTCTCTTAGTCTCCTCATCGTCGTCTTGCCTCTCTCCGTCTTGGTTGGGCGAGCTAGAGAAGGTATACTTAGAAGTCTGTTTGACTGCTTGAGACGCCTTAACCTTATTGGCGTTTAGTATTGTCAACTGCTGATCACTGGCAACCAATTGCCCATTCCCAAGGCTCCCATTAAGCGTGGTCTGCTGTGTCTGGCCAGCTGTGTCAGATTCCGATCGTCGAAGTCGCTTGGCTTTTGGAAAGTCTAGTCCAACATCCAGGACATGTTTCGGTGTAGTAGGACTTCTACTGGTACGTATGTTCGCATTTTCTTCCTCAGAAACGAACGGATCTTCTTCCTTATCGCCAGATGTTCTGTTCGAAGGATTGGATATGATGGAACGTAAGGGAGGTGGTTTGGGTGCTGTGCCCTTGGTGAAGAAGCTTGAGATGTTTTGTTGTTTCTTAGCTGACACTTGTGATAAGCCTTGCGTGGACACCATGGTCTAGCCTCCTACGAGGATTGGCGGTTTCCATGGCACAGTGTACGAGGTAACAGACGATTATGGTGATTTCGCGTGTGACGCTAGATCAGGGTTGTAGGCCCTAAAGCTAAACTTGAAGGAAATACTACGGTTCCAACCCCTTTGCCTACACATACATTCTCCCTACCCCGTGGCCTAGGTACCCTGTGCGGAATTAGCGTACAGAGTTCATCGTTTTACTTGCGCACAATCGCCTATTACGAACATCAAACAGCATCCATTGACCTCAGCAAGCTTATTGTATGATCGGGACTAAACGGTGTCTCAGTAGGATATCATCTTATATATACTATGTAGCTCTATATGGCTATTGTGTATTGTATGTGATGTCCAAATATCGCCCTCTCTGGTGCAAGTACAACGGTCCTTAGTGGATCTATTACCTGTCGAGCGAAGTGAGCGCAACGATGCTAACATGCTGCCGGTCCATAATCTTCATGAAAACAATACAAAAAATTGCAATAGCACTTGCTTGCAGCGTCCTGAAAGATTCTCCCATTTGGCGTTTACTTAATATGGATACTGTGAAAGTACCAGATGAGAGCAAGCCCACAAACGGACCACATCAACCATGATCATGTCCTCTTACTCGCACCTCTGCTACCCAGTCTCCGTGGATCTGGGAGGTCGTTGGGTCCTTGATCTCCGACCAGCCCGGTAGACAAGCCAGCTGTTCGGGAAGAGGGTACGGCTCGTGTATGGTTGTGTACGAAGCGTGGTTGCCTAAGGTAAGCATTCAACGGGTTAAGTGTCGATCCATGATACCTCGGCTCGATCATACTGCCAAAGTCCATTCCAGGTGGCATTGAGCTGAAAAATTGTGGCAGCTGATCTCCAGTGACGGAGAAGTATCGCTGGGTCACCCTTCCATTATGGATAGGGGCAGCTTCGTCATCGATCCGCTCATCTCCATCTAAGACAGGCGCTCTGTTTTCGCTGTCATCATTGATAGATGTTCGAGATTTTACGTTCGCAGCGCGGAGTTTAGAGTCCCAGGGAAGACCATGAGTGGCATTTTCGAGGCGAGGTCCCAACGTCTGTACTCTATCAAGAGCGATGCCGGTGCCTGTCGACTGAGTAGACCGTTGGTGGCCATGGGAGCTTTGCGAGCAGGCGACAGTATTTGTCGTGGTGGGTAATCGAGATTGCGCAGTATTACCCCATTCATTTTCGTCGTTGAAGATATGGAAAGCTTTCTTGCGTCCGACTTTGGGAAGGCCGTGTGTGAGTTCGCGTTCGCGTTCGTCGTCGTCGTCGTGAGGATCGTGATCCATGTTTCCATATCGAGGGTAGGTGTGTTGAGTAGGACCTAACTCGGCCAGCGCCTTGGTCGAGATGGCGCTTAGATTTAAGGCTTGTGTGGATGTGGTAGGAGATGTTGCTTTGCGCACCCGTAATCTCTTGTCGACAACATGAGCATTGGTACTAAGATCCGTAAGAATGGGATGTTCAACTTTGCTTCGTTTACGCTTTGACAACTTCGGCGGAGGGGTGAGCTCTTTAATTGGACTACTGTCCACATTGCCGGTGATCAGGCGTTGCTTTTTGAGTGATCCGTCGGGCCAGTAGATGCGTTCCATCTGTTCTACTGTCGCTGAGTTGTGCTCCATTTGCTCTAGTACGGAGTTATCTTTCTTTTGGTTCCGTAGCCGTTGAGCATCCAAGCTCGCAGAATCGAATAGTGACATGCCCGGCCATTTGATGCCTTTAAGCACCGGCGACTGTAGTATTGAGGTGGAATCTTTGACGCTACTGTCTTTAGCATTATTCTTGCGGATGTCCAATTTCATCAATGGGTCTCGTCCGATCCCACAAGATGATGGGCCGTCCAATAAGTCTGAGCGCTGCAAAGTGGCCTCAGACGGGTCCGGGTAGGCTGGTCTTGAGGGGCTGCGAAGGAACGTTTGGAAGTAATCGCTTTCGCCGTCCGTATCATAGCCCAAAGACAGCTGCTGGTTGTTAATGCTCTTCGTTGATGTTGTTTCTGTCATTTCATGGTGAGGTGAGCTGGCGCTTTGCCATGCACTCATCCGTGGAACGAACGCTCGATGATGGTAATCCTGATATGGTTGACTCAGAAAGGGCGATGGCAGAATTTGATGGGGAGTTACAGCCAACTCTTCGGAGAAACTCCGTTGACTGTCTTGATCTTCGCTCAAAGAGAGCTTTGCAAGAGCTGATGGTTGGCGGCTCTTTGGACGTGATGCCGGTTCAGCATGGCACAGTTGGGGGTCAAGGAGTCCTTCGACTTTGACAGGACTGGCATGGTTCTCTGATTCTGCTAGCTCTCTGGGTCGTCTTTTGCGTGGTTTATTGTATTTAGTGCATGCCACAGTAGCCGGGATGGCCTTAGTCTTGGATGCTCTGGAGCTGCAGTCTTTGATATCTTTGGAATCTTTGGCGATCATACGCTCCGATAGTAACTTCTCGATCTGATATCGGTCATACCAGCGGTCATATGCAGCAAGTTTGGTACGGACAGAAGCATCTTGACGGGCACGGACTTGAGCTCTGAAAATTTGTGCAAGATGGCCCTTAGAAGCGATGTGGGTGAGGAGGTGAGAGATGTCGCTAAATTCGGGTTCTTTTGGGCAGATGTTGCAGCGAAGGGGAATGAAAGTCATGGTAGCTGTTGACTCCAACGGCACTGGTGCTTGGACTCAATGACAGTACTGCTTGCTTGTCGAAAGCCCCAGACAGGCAATGCTCCTCCCCAAGAATGGGTGTAGGGAGAAGGCCTGGAGGAAGGCAAGGTGGAAGGAAAAGAATTTCTTGGAGGAGATAATTGACAGGCGGGAAACTACGCTAAGACTCCGCCAAGCCCAATGTGGAGTCTTGCGCAGAGGAAGGAGATATGGGCAAGGAGCTCATCAGCCCAGGAAAGGTCCTCGCCGACGAAGCGACTACTCCTGAAAAGAAAGGTAAGGGCAACTGGATGTTGCATTCTCTGAACTCAGGCATCAGTCTTTCTGGACCCACCACGGACTATGCTTGGAGAACCTACCACTAGGCCTACAGCAATATTATCTACCAAGATCTGGACTCCTGGCTTCTCCGATCATGTAGCTAAGTCTTGCGAATCGAAGTACACAGAATGACCTAGGGGTGCACATGCGCTCGCCGCCTGAAACTGCATTCTCAATGCTGTCGACGACCAGATTATCTATTCAGAACGGCTGCCACTTTGGCTTTCGGCATGCAGCTATGACAATATCAGCAGGCCACAGCGAAGAACGGTTTGCTGCTCAGCTCACTAGGTAGGGTCTACTGCTTCCAGTCCTGGGAACCCCAATAAGCTTAAGCCAGCTATGCCGAATACTGTATGGAACACATCTACCATGTCGCCTGGTCTGTCAGCTATACCGCCTCTTTCTGGATCCTGTGAAACGTTAGATTTCTTGACGTTCTCGAGCAATGTTAGACGGCCAAGGTACCTGGCATTTTAAGATGAAAATAGCCAGCTTTGCCCCATCGATCCAGTGTAACCGGTCAATCATAGCCAGACTGCTCGCCACCCACCAGCTATAGCACACATCTTCCAATTTCTCCGGTCTCCCATTTAAGCCCCCATTTGGAAGTTGGCGTTCGCTCAACCAGCCACCTAGTCGGTCTCTGTCTACTAAATCGAGGCGATCAGCGATCGCCAGTGCTCCGACACATGTATATATCTGGCCAGCATGCGACTCTGCACCAGGACCAACCCCATAGCCACCATCGAAGTTGGCACAGGCTTGAACATGCTCTATAGCTTTCTCAATGTTCACGAGAGGCAATAGGTCTAGGAGCGACAGGGCAAGGAGACCGCCGAATAGGAAACGCGTATCCATTTCGCCCCATTCGTCCCCTGCGAAGGCTCCGGTCTCTTGATCTTGCAGTTGTGCAATATACTTTCCCACACTTCCCCTACCACCCTTCCCTCGCTTATCAAGATCCTCCAAGGCATCAATGGTCGCTAAGATTTGAATCGCGCTCACGGTGTACAGCATGTGGGCATCATGACCAGGAGCAGCGCCGAAACCTCCGTTTGGTCGTTGACAAGAGATCACAAAATCAATTGTCGCCTCCCGAGGTAACCCCTCAGAGTGACCGAGGATGTGCAAAGCAGTCAAACCCCAATAAACTCCGTTCAGGCGAAGATGCTCCGTCAGCCAGTACTCGAGCTCATCTTGGCGCTGTCAGTAGATGAGCTTCAGTATGTACTGGGGTTTAAGGATAGTGCATCCTACTTTATCGAGGGTCTGTATGTACTCAACATGTTTGTCAATGACCAGTTTGAGTTCGTCTGGTACAGCGTCGGCGGATGTACCTCCTCTGCCAGGACCAGAAACTAACGACATGTTGTCATATGCTCCAAATGAGATTTTGCCTCGTTAGTGTGAAGATACCAGAGCAGTAAAAATAAGCTTTCTTCTTTGATGATACACAATAGGTAGGAAGACTGCAGCAAGTGGGCGGATAGTAGCGCGATACATAGATTTCAGTACCTATAGCTTCGCATAAGCTCGGACAAAGATACTCGGCAGTCTCCGGGTATATAAAGACACGGTCCTGCATTAGCGCTGTAAATACCAAGTAATCTATTCAGGGACAAAGAACATTCCTCAGCCGTGCGTACGTTAAAGTCCCCGCCAAAACCGGCCCAGAAGATTAACCAAAACTCGGGTTGGGAGGAGACAACAGCATACCTACATCACCACTAGTACTTGAAGAATAGCACTGCAAGCCATTCCATTTACAGCAGCTACTACGTTCTCCTACTCCCCTAACTCACCAGGCAAAGTGACGCTCTACGAGCTTCCTCGTGCAAGGACTTCACAAATCAAGCTTACGCTACTGCACTACGCTGCATAAGAACCGCATTACTGACGCTGGCCGTCGACGTGGGGTTCTTCCGACTTTTGGGCCTTGTCGAATCCCTCGAATCGTACTATCTATCCTACACATCAGAATAGGTCCACACAAGGACAATCTTACAATACCGAATACATCATTCGCCTGACCGAGCCCCTCATCCTCATACTTCCCAAGACGAATACATTGTGCCCATTTTTTAAATCCACACCCAGTTGCCAGGGCCCAGAAGAGATGAAAGCCTAGGAACGTTATTGAGGTGTTCGGTAGGTACCCTAAAAGCATGCGTCTGGCCCAGCTCTCTTTATTCTAATGCTTTTCGTACATCTGGCTCGCGAAACATCTCCTGCATAACATAAGGCCGCTGAAACAAATCTGTGACTTCGCCCATGCTAACTCAATGTGTTTCAGGATCACTCGTTCGAAGTCTCTGGCAGCCCTCAAAGAGCAGCGTCAAGACAAACCCCTGGCGTACCTCACCAGTTTATTTCAATCTTATCTCAAATATAATACCTGAGAAGGGTGGAAGGCTACTTCTGGGCGAAGTGAAAAGAGTCCAACATCTAGTGAAGTAGACCAAGGTCATACAACCTGCTCTGCTGCTTCATTAGGACAGTTTCAGATTGAAATATGGGGTACTGGTTCTGAGAAGGCGCTGTGGGTGAGTCGGCTCTTACTGTCTATTATACCCCTTGTTTTCACACTGCCTGAAGGTTGTTCAAGGCTGATTTTCGACTGCTACTTTTCCTCTGAGCAGTCTCCGTTGTGGTTTAGCGCCATTATAGGCGCTCTTCGAACACTTAGTCTTTACTGCAGATGCATGCTAAGCATCCTTTCGCTATAGCCCAGAAGTGATCATAGATAACGTCTATGAAGAATTGGGGCATCATTGAAAGACAAGAGACATGACGAGGCCGGCTTCTCTTTCACTAGCAGTACCAAACACCACGTCAGCTGTCAAAAGCACGCCAATTCCGCCTACAGATGGTGGGAGCAGCTCTTCATCGCCGAGAGGGGCCCATCCGAATAGCGATAGACAGCTGGGCCTAGAGGTAGCACAAAACCCCACAAGGGAAGATCAACCCAGCTCGCCAGAAATCACATCTCTTCCGCCCTTTCCGTCATCACCCAAGGACGTACCTAAACATGTTCGTGAGCCTTCGAAGGGCTTTTTCTCGAACTTGAAAGCTTCGAAATCATCCAATAAGGTACATCATGTTGAGCCAACGATCCGAAAAGTCTCTGAAGACACCACTGGAAACATCAGCAGATTGGATGAAAATTCGATCTACTCGACGCGTAAGAGCTCTCGTTCCACTCCTGACCTGAGTTTACCGGCGGACATGGGCATCAACGCTTTGATAAAACATGAAGGTACAAGTCTCTCATTGCTCCTGTGATTATTATTGATGTATTAACAATATTAAAGACCACAACCCTCAAGGGAATCAGATTCTCCGGCAGCCTGTTGGTACTTCGGTGATGTCAGACAGCATGATTCTCCCTAGTCCAAGTGGGGAATCACACTCGAAGAGACCGAAGCCACGTCTTGTAGGGCTTCTGACGCGTACTCGGTCCACTCGAATCGATGAAGCAGGACGGAAGTCAAAGCCTCCAACCCCAGTACGTACAAATGGGCCAGAGATCCGAATGCAGTACGACGGGGCGAGCGACGACGAAGTTCATCAAGTACCCCCGAAGACTGCACCCATACGACAAGATCATTCGTATCGGGACATGATCGGATCGAGTGCCCGCAATCGATCAGCAGATCGCCAAACAGCGTCAAATCAGGGTCAGGAGAACGCACAATTACGACGAGGCGAGAAGGTGTCCACCCATGGGCTGTCAGCATCCGCGTCAGGTGGCTTTCGAGAAAGTGGTGGCTCTCATCTCTTCACGAACATCAAGAATACGTCTACTAAAGCAGCGGATGGTCTCGGCAAAGCTGGCAAAAGTATCTTTGGAAAAGTTGCTCGCAGTGGCAGCAGCAATGCGAAAGAAGAAGAGCGGTATGTTCCAAGTGTCATCAATTTGCCTCTCGTTTTGCAGACTCGACGCACACGTATTGCTCAACGCTTGGCGGACTCAAGAGACAAAACAGAATTCTGGATGCCTGCTCTGCCTTGGCGTTGTATCGAGTAGGTTACAAGATTCCATCCCGTACATTGATGTTAACGAGCAGATAGCTTTCTGAACTTTCGAGGCTGCGAGGAGGAGGGTCTCTACCGCATTCCAGGAAGTGAATTGCAGATCCGTTACTGGCAAAAGCGCTTCGACCAAGGTGAAGCTTTCAGGGTTGAATCTTGAACCGAAGCCACTAACCGTGATACAGAGGGTGATATCAATCTTTTCGAAGAGTCAGAATTATACGATATCAATATTGTTGGCTCCATGTTCAAAGCCTGGCTCCGTGACTTACCAACCGAAATCCTTCCAAAGGCTGTTCAAGCCCGAGTGGCCCAGCAATGCGCAGATGCCACAGATTGCCCTCAAATACTTAAAGATGAGCTATCATCCCTCCCACCCTGGAATTACTACTTGCTCTTTGCTATCACATGCCATCTAAGCCTTCTAATTGCCTACTCCGATAAGAATAAGATGAATTTTCACAACCTCTGTGTTTGCTTCCAACCCGCCCTAAGGATCGACAACTTCTGCTTTCAGTTCCTCGTCCAGGATTGGCGCAACTGCTGGCAGGGTTGCTGGACCGAGAAAGACGCACTGGAAGAGGAGTACCGCGTTCTGGAAGGTGGCCTCCCATCTAGTGGAAGTGGTGGAGGGAGCGGCGGTGATAGCTCGCCAGGCTCGATTGCTGTTACAGAAGAGCGCTCGTTGGCTTCATCAAGCAGCAACCAGGCCATGGCAGAGGATTACTCCATCCATTCGGCGAGCAGTAACACAGTCGCTACTGATGGCCGCTCAGTGGCTTCTTCCAGCAGCCACAAGCATTCTATAGGAGGACGGGGTCAGCAATCACGACCACCACCTCTTACATTCACAAAACCTAGCGAAGAGGGCCTCTCCACGATTTACAGCGAGCTCAGCTCGACTCCGACTGCCGGCGGGTTCCAGACCATTAGTGATCTGAGCTCGACCTCCAATGGAAACGACGATCAGTACAGTTTCAGCTCGACTCGAACAACATTACCGGAGCTGGCGCCTGTGCTACCATTGTCACCAATCGTCCACCACTTTTCTTGACGCTGGTTGATCAGGATGTCCAATGTGAATCGAATTCCAACTCTTTGGTATGACTTACCGTTACTATAATCGCATTGACCACATCCGGTGGATCCAGTCCCAGTAACACCTCGGTATGCGTCATCACTACTCTTTCCATTCTCAAATTGTCTTATCCCATCACTATTTTCGAATTTCCCGGATCGGAGTTCCAAGGCAGCAAACCGAGCAGGCGACTCGACCTGCGCTCTCATGATCCGTACGATACCCATTACTGGTACGAGGTCTTTCACTGCCATCAGTGAAGTAAGGTGGTAAGTCCCGGATTCCAGAATTGAGCAGTAATACCAAACTTCACCGGCGTAACGGAGTCTTTTGGCTAGATACCAAATGGCATGGGTGTTCATTAGCGACGGGTTTCTCTTTTTAATGGTGTACTTTACTCCTACGGGATAGTACTTGGACTGAATTCGGATTGCAGTAGCGAAGAGGGCATCGTCTTGTATGATAGAATGATAGTATTTCAACGAAGGTCTTGAATTCTATATTCAACCAGCATTTGGCTCGAAGAACCTTGGGTACCGAAGATGCGAGCGGCTTGTCCCAGTGTGATACCTTATAAATAGCGTATGTACACGCACTCAGCCCTGCCTCTTCCCAAATCCACCTCCAAAAACAACGTACACAGCCGTCTAAATCCTCATTCTCACAACAGCTCTTTCCAGCTCCCCCACACACCCGCCCCCACTCAAACTCCACTTCTCCCCCACAAACCCCTCATCAACTTTCTGTCTGCACACGCCGCTCCGAGCCCAATACTCCATCAAGCCCCTCGCATCCTCCTTCGTCACCCCCTCCAACCTCTGCACCTCCACCCCACCCTTGTTGAACACATCCAGCACGCGCTCATCGTATTTGGCAAACGGATCGCGCTGAACAGGCTCTCTGCCTTCGAGCTGGCTCAGCGCAAGGTTCAGCGATGGGATGACGGGGTTATTGGAGGCGGAGGTGGCGGCTAGGACCATGCCGCCGTTTGGGAGCGGAGAGGTGCCGGAGAGGTGGTCGAGGAAGAAGCGGATGATGGCGAGGTCGTGGGCGTGTATGGGCTTGTATTGTGCGGAGATGTAGTGGCTGTTTCTCATGGCGTGGGCTAGGCCGTCCATGCACATTATTAGGGGTGGATTTCCGGGGAGCTTTAGTTCGCGCATGAGGAGCTGGAAGATTGGCCATGCTGTGTCGGGATCTGAGACGCCGAGGAGGGCGAGGTTGGAGAGGGAGATGTTGGGGGGGATTGGGGTGGGGATGGGGATGTCGGAGGTGGGTTCGTGTTGGGAGACTTTGATGGTGGCGAGGATTGGGTTGGCGCGGGAGAGGGCGGAGAGGAGGGCGGCGATGTAGGTTTTCTGGTGGTATTGGGTTGGGGTTGTGCTGGGAAGGGGACCGTATTCTGTGCGAGCGAGGATGAGATCTTGAGCTGTATGTGGGGACGTATTACGTTAGCTGAAGGCCGCACCGAGTCTCGAAAAGGGGGATATAGGCGTGCGTACCTTCAGGGATATTAAGGACGACCCATCCCTTCAAAAACGCCATACTCATAGCCTGCAGCAGCATTACGGTCTTGCCACTCCCCCTCTGACCCACCAGCACCCGTCGAACAGTCTTCTTCGAACCCTCCGACCCGATTTGCTCCATTTCTCTCCCTAGATCCAACGTCTCTGGTCTTATAAGCATGGCAGGCCGCCTATACAACAGCCATCCCTGTGTAACCTTGAAAGCCTCCACGGCTCTCAATTGTACCACCACCGAGTCCGGTATTCCCAGGACCTGTCCCCGTAGCTTTTCATCGAGTATGGATTCTGCGCTGATGTCCTGCAAGCCTTGCACTTCCAATGCATTGGTATTACTGAGCACGATTCTTTTGCGCAGAGCTTTTCGTTCGCCAATGGCTGGGCGCTTGCTGCGCTCAATCTTTTGGAACTTGTCCTTCTTTTTTGTGAACGTTCGCTTTACGCCGCGCTCATTCTTGGCTGCCGCGACCACGCCGGGTTTCTTTTTCGCTGGTAGGACGAGTAGAGGGGTGCTGGTTGAGAAGGGGGCTATTGGGATGGGGAGGAGGATCCATGGCCGCTGTATGGGTCGTTGGGTGAGGAGGGCTGTATCTGATGCTCTGGAGAGGCATCGCCAGCAGGTTTGGAAGCTCATTATCAAATGGTATAAAATTACTGGAGCTCACGTTGGACCATTGGACGACAAGTACATTTGAGCCGCCGCTTTAGTGCTCCCAAGATAGAATAGAATAGAAGAGTTCACCTAGTAACCGTCCACACTTAGTAATCGTCCGGCCTTATAGGGTTAGTACCCTATAAGGCTACCCTAGAGCTTCAGATTTTATCATTTATAACTTCTTATGACCTGAATTCTGTAAAATCGCTGTCTATAAATCTATTTAGTATATCAAACGCACCGCTACCGTCCATTCCTCTATTATGCGAGACCGAACTAGGCAGGGAAGATCGCATAGAACTAGCCTACACGGCCTAGATCGAGGCTGGGGGACACGGTAATAGAATCCTATTAATCACGAAGGCAGCTAAGTAATATAGTATACTAAAGAGTATACTCGCCGACAGGATCAGGGGCCGTAAACCAACATCTGATGCTCATAAAGGCCAATAGCGAATTACTCCTAGAGAAGAAGCAGTACTTCTAGCCTAGGTTCTCCGTCTTTATGCATGGGGTTAGCTATCAAGGATAGAGCAAATACGCTTTATAACGAACGAAATCCTTCCTATAAAGGATAATAAAACCCTAATCGGACTGAACTAGCCCTAGAAATTTATGTCACGACACCCGGAGGTAAAGACAGCCTATATTCCGCCACTCGACAAGGAACGTGCTATGGTACAGGATCCTGAGGTACTATCAGGCTGGTTTGATCTCTACCTACGTATCAAGATAGAGTACGAGGTAGACGAGAGGGATATCTATAATATAGATAAAAAAGGTTTTATATAAGGGGTAATTACCAAGCTTAAAGTTATAATACCTAAGTATAATAAGAAGAAGGCTTATATAATATAATATAGGAATCGTGAATAGGTATCGCTTATTAAGTGCGTCTTAATGGATAGTAGATCTCTACCCCCCTAGATCATTTTCAAAGGCAAATTAATCTAGAAATCTTGGAAAGAAGCTCTTAAATCAGGCGAAATTTATATCAGCGAGAATAGTTGGACTGATAATACGATCGGGTTTAAATGGCTTTAGAGGGGATTTAATTAAGAGACACGAGCGTACTAAAAAGGAGAATATTAAATGCTACTAGTTAATAGCTATACTTCTCATATCACGACTGCAGCGATTTAGTACTATATAGACTATAAGATTATTCTTCTTTACTTACCGCTATATATAATATATCTACTTCAGCTATTAGACGTTAGTGTTTTTTCTCCCTTAGCGACAGCCTATAAATCCCACGTCTAGCGAGTTACACGTCTAGGGGCAAGCTATTATATCGATAAGGTAGACTTCTTAGATATCTATTAATAGGCCCGGCAAGAAGCGATAACAGCAGTTAATATAAAGAAGGCCTAGGCTGCAGCAGGACTATTACTATTCAGGCCTGAATTAATTCTATAATATTTTCCTACGACTCAGCTACCTTAACAGTATAATATTGAGATCCGCCCTACTATACCTCCTGAGGTAACAATTACCTTAATTGGCCCTAACGGGAAATTTCACCTCGTATTAATACTAGCTAATGCTCTATATATTTAATAAATCCTACAGCATATCACGTAGACCGGAGTTGAGACGTAATAACCTGATCTGTCAAATATTCTATAAAAAGTAGGTAAAGCGGCTATTTAAGTAATAGCTGAGTCTATAATCTAGGGCGTCACTAATATAGAACTTATAGAACTTAATAGACGGAAGTAACAGAAATCTAATCGTCTAAAGGGGAACTATAGGGCTGCTAGATTTATGAACGAAGTAGTACTTATAGAATAATAGACCAATCAGGCTAATAAAGCGTGGAAAGCTGTCGTTACTACCCTGAATAGACTCGGTCTAGAAATCTTCAAACCGAAGGAAAAACCCGGTCCCAAATCACGTCCTACTCCCAGGAAGAAGCCATTACCCCCGGTAATCAGGCCAGTAGTCGTCACCCCTTTCAGGTCCCCTATAGCCACGTCCGCAACAGCGATCCCATATGGAACCAGAGCACCCCCGACGACGGCGATACAGGAAGAAATACCAAGTAAGGGGGACTGTACTATCGCCCGCATGACGACTAAGCGACTAAAAAGACTTATTATCAGGTTACCTGTTAGAATAACTACGGCGGAGTTGGAACGGGGCCTACGAGGGCAAAATAGCCAGCAAGGACAGGAAGGACAGGAAGGACACGTGATCAGAGGAATCAGCCAATCAGGACGAGGCATGCGAATAAGAAAACCTCGTAAAGGATGATTTAAATAGCTTAGAAACAGTCGCTTTATGGATTTGTAGCATGAAATGGACGTTATAGACCACATTTGTAATGTTCTAGGGTACGCTTATAGGGGTTCAGCCCTATAAGGCCGGACGATTACTAAGTGTGGACGGTTACTAGGTGAACTCTTCTAAGGCCTAAAGCGGCTCTGCATCCAGTCGTGAAAAGTTTCCCTACACAACTCGCTACTGCACACATTACACGCACAGCTCCTCCATAAATCAATTGAAAGACAGCAAGTATGACAGAATCAGCCACGGAAATCCCACAAGTATCTCTTCCCACCAAAGCGCCAGCACCAACCACCACAAAACTCGACAAAGCGTAAATCCCCCACCCACCATCCCCAAAAACAACCTCATTAACCATCCCATCCTCCCAGTTCAATCACAATCACAAAACCCATCCCCCACACCTTCGACCTCGGCAACCTCCTCTGCACCGACCCCAACCCCCTCCCCCCCTCCCCCGCGAACGACATCCTCACAGCCACCGCCCGCGACTGCGCCCAATCCCTCATAAACCAACTCCTAACAACCTGCCCCATAACCGCCCACCGCGAAAACGGCATCCTGATGACCCTCCCCCCACCCACGACCCCCCTGCCGCGCGAAAAACCCCTGCCGGCGGCGAAGCAGGCGACGAAATGGGAGAAGTTTGCAAGGAAGAAGGGGATCAAGGATCAGAAGCGGGGGGAGGGGAAGATGGTGTTTGATGAGGGGAAGGGGGAGTGGGTGCCGAAGTGGGGGTATAAGGGGAGGAATAAGGAGGGGGAGGGGGAGTGGATTGTGGAGGTTGAGGAGGGGAGGGAGGGGGGGTTGGAGGGGGGGAAGACGGTTAGGGGGGAGGGGAGGAGGGAGAGGGTGGAGAAGGTTAGGAGGAATGAGAGGATGCAGAGGGCTAATGATAGGAGGGGGAAGAAGGGGTGAGGCCGTGGGTGATGGTTTTGTGTGTGGGTTTGGGGGTTTTGTGAAATGCATTATGAGAGTTGCATTGCAGGTGCTATTGTGAGCGGGAGTGAGGAAAGGAGTTATGATATGGCTAGTGGGCTAGCATCGTGCCCTTCATCTTCCAAACAGAGCTGAAGTGAGTATATTGTGCGCCGACATAACTGAAAACGGCTGCTGACAATGTGAGTCCATATTTTGACAGCGCAAGAGAGCGCTGTCAATACATCGCTGAGATTCAAGTAGCTCTCGTCTTAAGATGTGCAAATTTGCAGCTCAAAAGCTAGGGACAGATACATCGATGTGATGCAACAACTCTCACAGTTCAAGATACTTCCGTCAAAATGCCCGGCTGGCCTCTAAGGAGAGAGGCGACATGAAATCAAGGCGAAAAGCCCCAACAATGGGGCCGACTGTGGTACAAGGCACAACGTTCGAATGATTTCCCTCCCTTTTCAGATGTGTTCTGCCACTTATTCGCACGCTGCTATAGCCTTTTCAATGGCCAAACCAATGCCGTTTTGCTGATGGTGCCGCTGCGCTAGACTAGCTTCGAGGCCACGCCTTGAGTTTGTACTCATGTCCTTTGCGACTTTTAACACATTGGCTTGTGTTTGGGTATACATGGCAGCCAATTTTCTCCTAGAGAGCTCCAGATTAGCTTTCCTATTCTCAACCAGTTGTCGACGTCCTTTCTCGTAAGCCTCAAGTAGGAGGTTGCCTCCCTTCCTGAAGTCATCAACGATGTCTTCTGCGGCAGTCTCCTTGCTAACCAAGTGCCGCACTAGTCGCTGTATCTGCAATCAGCACAAAATGTAGGACGAATGTGTCATTGGAGGGTACCCACGTGCGTTAAGTGGGATAAGACCTCAAGCATATTGTTTTGATGTGGTTCCAATGTCTTTCGCCACCGAGTTGTCGTAGAGTCAGTGTCCTGATCTGACCATTCTTTCTCGAGGGTGTTGGCTCTCGAAGTAGTCTCAAATGTAGATGGGGACTCGGGAATGGCATGGTGGTGTTTTTTCTGTCGCTTTGGTTCTGGTTCGACCAAGGTTTTGTCCGGATCATCTTCCTCCATGAAAGCCTTCCGCTTAATCATGCCAGACAGGTTCTCTTTGTTGTTTCCACCGCTCTCACGCATTTTCACCACGGCCGCCGACTTATGAAGCAGATTCATAAAGGAACTCGGGGGCTTTGGATCTCCACCAACGAACGGATCTTGGGGGAGCGTCGGCACGATGCTCTCCAGCGTTCTCTCGTTCACCAACTCGCCACTGTGAAGGACGACATGTGGTGGGATGGCTGCATGGGTTGAAGGCGCATGTGGCGAACTGGGAATTTGCTTACTATTACTGGCCATGCTTACAAAGGCAAGGTCGTTCGTGTCAAGCAAGATGTTGTTCATTCTACTTGGCAATTGTGGCTCGTAAGTATCGAGATCGTCTTCAGCAGCCGGCATCTCATCGTCGTTGAATGTAGACTGAAGTTTAGCGGCTGCGGCCCCTTGTTGCACACCTTGACGAGACAAGTCAGTGAACGGTATCGGGCTGCCATTCTCGTCCACTTTGGTACTCTGAGAACTTATACGATGAGCCCGTTCATGTATGGCCGAAACATCTACAACAGGTTTCATTGGAGGCATATGCTGAGTGTTGTGGCGTGGTGTCATGTGGGCTTTATCTTGGCGTTGTGCATGATGGTCATGGCTCTGATATGCTGCGTCGTCAGGAAAATATGCGATCCTTTTCTTGTCATCCAATTCCACAATTGCGGTCCCCTCAATAAGATCCATATCGTCAGCCTTCCTAGGGTGTATTGTCTTCTTAGCTGAGATGATGCCTTGATTCCTGGGTCCAGAGACTGTCCAACTAATAAGTCCAGTCTTCAGACTAGTGACGGGCAAGGGAGTCTCAGCGTTTGTAGCTTGTTCTCTTCGGCTTGCCTTAGCAGGAACATCAGTGCTTGCATGAGCTCTCACCTTGGTGATCTTTCCAACGATTCTATTGTCGTCGTTCACACTTCTTTTCTTTGCAGTTGTGGGTCTGATTGGGTCCTTATTTTCCGGAGCAACACTCTGTGGCAGTCGTACATGCGGAGCATCTGCGTTGACCATCAGGTGTTTAGCAGTCTCCTTGGCCTCCTTGGCCTTCCTCAATTGTTTGGCTGACTTGGATTTGAATTCATCGGTAGGATTTGCTTGAAGTGTGATCTGACCTTTGGCTGATTGGGTAATGTCCAAGCTCAGGGCCGCTCGATCTTGGTCAGTGGGAATGCCATCTCTTATGACTAAAGAGTCCAGCTTGGTTTTGAATGGATCCGCTGTTTTATTGTGATGGTTGGGGCTATGTATTGCAACATTTTCGTCATGTCTGTGGCAAAGCAAACTTCGCACATTTCCAAGCTTGTCAGAGCCTTTCGTGTCTGCCGCTATGTCGAGTGACTCTTTAGCTTGATCTGGATACGAAGACCCACCATCGGTTTCCGGCATTGCCTCTTGAAAATGGCTATCTTCAACGTCGCCCATCATACTAATCTCTACTTGGTGGAGGTAGTGCCCTGGTCCTAAATTGGATGCCATACTCTCGTCGGTGTCGGGAACCTCATCTGGAGCCTTGCGAATGACATCTGAGACTAAAGGTTGCTTTGGTTGTTCATCCCGTCCTTGAGGATAACGACGAGCTATGGCGTTGTTGGCTGATAGCTTCGGTCCCTGGTTGAGGAGGTCTTTCCGTACTGTTGCTATCCGAACGGCAGGCGCTCCTGGGTCTATACCAATGAAGGACTCCCTTGTCCTCGTACCTTCCTGGGTCGAAGAGCTCGGTGGCACTAAAGACTCCTGGATTAGATCAATCTTCTCAGGGCTGCTGATGTCCTCTTTAGAGTTAACTGCAGTGTTGCTTATCTTATAGCAAATCGCATCGGCCTTAACATTGTCCTCGGCAAATGTTATAGATTTTGGTCTCTGCACTGGAGATTGAGAGACGAGAGGAGCTTGAGCTGTACTTTCTTCGTCCGCTACTTTATCATTGATGCGTGCTTTCACAGCGGACGCGTTGCCGATCTTCTCCACAGCTCCAGAAGGTCTCATCGTAGGAAGCTTCGATTTGGGGTCATCCACATCTGTGATTTCATCGTCTTCTAGGCCTTGGAGTTTCTTGTTAGCCTTTATGGCAGCAGCACGCCTCGACTTAGGTTGCATGAGAGCCACTGGTGCTTGTGCCGATGTGAAGTCAGACTTGGGCTTTGATTTCACTCGCGAACGAGGAGCTTTTTTCTCCTTAGAAGCTGGATCAGACAGATTATCCGCTTGCTTGGACCTTTTGTGATGAGAGCCCTTATATGATTCATCGCTGGGGAGGCGTCTGGATTTCCAGATCGACTTTTCTTCTGGCTCATCATCCTTCTGAGGCCGAGCTTTCGATGTTTTGGCTTTCGCTGGAGCCGTGAAAAGTAGATGTGAAGCTTTCGAACCTGACCTTGTGACACTGGTCTCTTCATTTTCATCGTGACTGCGCGACGGTTGAGCTTGGCCTCGTACAGGCATTTTGGCTTGTGCATTAGCCGAATCTCCGGCGATCTCGGGGGGCTCTGGTGAAGCTTCCAGGTCGTATTCGTCACCCTCTTCACTTGGAACATCTACGCGAACTTTGGCGTTGGCTTTCTTCACAGCGGGCTTTTGGGCCGGCTTGGCCTGCTTTCGGACTCCAGCGCGGGTCTTTGTGATGATCGCAGCTTTGCGTTTAGGCTTGGTTTCCTGCTTCTTCTTTCCATGAGCACCCATCACTGCCAAGGAATGGGATTCATGGTTAGATAACAGTCCGATATCATTTTCAAGGCCGCCTTCAATATTACGAAGCCGTTTGCTCAACTTTGTAGGGGCTGACTTATCCGTTGAGCCGACACCGGCGTTAGGCGAGCGTGGCACAATGATCGGAGATCTGGACTCTCGAGACTGCTGAGGCTGTGAAGCGACAACTGGTGCTGGGCCAATCGACGGTGATTTGTGTGCCTCCGAATTCACGCCACGGTTCATGTGATGGTGGTCATTGAGAACTCCATTCGGGCTTCGTAACGGCAAAGGTTGCAACTTGACCGGATCCAGTCGGCTTTTATGGGTCTTAGGACTGACTTCATATGTACTATCATAGTCTTCAGCCTGTTCTTGAAGGCACAAACCCTCAGCAGCTTGCTGCTCAGCGACGTTTTCATTTGGATTGCGAGACTCGGTTGCTTTTCCTTGATTGATAAGCGCCTGCCTCCCTTGTAGAGAACTCGGCAAGCCAGTACCAGCTGTTCGGTCAAGAGTCCTCATCATTCTCCGATTGGCAATGCCATCTTCCGCATGCTCTCGAGAGCCTCTCACGTCAGCATAAGGATTACTCTGAGGCGACGGCTGGCTGACGTCAACGCCCATTGCAACCGATATGCTGCGCTCAACATACTTTATGGCATTAGAGGACTGCTGATTCGTCCTAACTCCCAACCCAGGACGCTGAGATATGGTAGGAAGCACTTGTGCAGTCGGATGACCCGTACGTGCTGGCGGGCTCCGAGATACTAACGATGCCGCTCTATTGGCCATGATCCTAAGCTCCTGATCGTTCCTAGATGACGGATCAGCGAGCTCGTCTTCTGAGAAATCGTCCGAAATGGCTTGCGAAACGTCGATCGCTTCAGACTGACTGTAGTGCCTAGCAATTTTCTCATTAGATGCTTCTGGCCGGATCAGCCTCAGCAGGGTTTTTGCATCATCTTCCACAGCGAATACCAGGGCAATGGAACTGCTATTATTAGCAGAGGCGTTGAAATAGCACGTTGTACCATCGTTATCGGATAAATTCAGAATTAAAACGTGACTCGGCGTTTGTGATTGGCTGTTGGCTTGACTGTCGATTATCGCTGACTTGATGTGCTCCAATGGTACGTCGATGTATGTAGCAGGCCCTGTTGCTGGGTTAGGGATCGTGATACTAAGATCTTCAGAGACAGTGACGAGGATCGCAGAATCATAGTTCGTATTGTGACGATCGTTGCCAACGATCAAGGCGAAAGCGAATATAACGCAGGATCGCCTGAGGCGCTGTCAGACATAAGCACAAAATTCGTAGACAGGATGATTATACTCTTGCGCACGAGGGTTCATGGGAGAATGTCCTTCGATAAACCCTTCGAAAGCGTTGATCCATTGTGTGTCGTAGTGCTGAGCTCTTGGGAATTGGGAATATAGCTTCAATTGGGTATTGGTTGGCCACACAAGTTCTGGCATGACTCCAGCGCGCAACATCGTGTGGATTATGGAACCAGCCAAGAGCTTGAGCATTTGACAACTCCCGTGTTCAATCACCTCGTTAAGCGATTGTCTCAGCAAAACGTGTGAGTAAACGTATCATCAGGAAGGATTAGAGAACGCTTACAGAGTTGAAGGGTCATCCTGTAGGAGAGCGACGTTCTGTTCACAGTTTTTGAGCAGCTCAAGTGCCACAACCCCAAACTGTGCACTGATCTTAGTGTATTTATCAGTATCGGCTCGAGATTCAGCTTACCCATCTTCGAGTCTGCTCAGGATTCTCAATCTTGACGAAGCTTTTGACCATTGGGATTAGTGCTTGCTGTCCAGTGGCGATTTTCTTGCCCTGTCGCTCCGCTGTTGCTTGGGAGGATGTCGATTCACCCCCGTAAAGCGTCTCCTGAGTGGAATCAGGGACTTGTCCAAGCAAAAGGCGCTGGAAAAGCTCACTGCAAGCAGACATAAGCCTCGCTGCTGCGCTAGGCAGGGTTCAGTGTGAACGAGAATGCTGCAGATGATGACAAGAGCCATTGAGTCCAGCCGTGTAAACAGATTGACGCTATCTGGCTCCAAGGCCCGGACGATGGCGTCAACCTCTCTCCCACTGTGCTCAGACCATTCTTCACGGTACTTTTTGATCGTGTCGAGAGTACCTTTGGGGAGACTGCGGACGTATATCAGTAAAGACTAGCTGTCGTTCAACAAACGCATACGATATTGTCCCAACGCGTTTGCGAGCCTTCTTGAAATAGCCAGCCAGGCGATGCAGTGGTGAAGACCCAAGCGTTGAAGTCGATATAGAAGTACTCGATATGGAGCTGTCAGCCATTGCGGCAGTGGTCACTGGCTAGAGTAGGTCTAAGATCAGGACCAACGCTCAAATTGATGGCTTATGCCATCGACTGAGAAGAGAGTGCATCGCACGGCTGGGATAGACTAGTACGACGATGTACTGACAACCAAGATGAATGGGCGTTTTATGACGGGCTTCTTAATGTGGATTAGACAATATATTAAGGACAGACATTACGACTAGGGCGACAAAAATGCGGACTCAGGATATTGAGACGGCGTAACCTTGCTTCTCGGCCTTCAACTTCTGGACTTGGCCGTTGATCACGGCTATATAACCCAAAGATACTGCACGAACCTGGGAGATCAGATACCATGAATTCAGTCTCATGTGGCGCGCGAAGCATAAAGAATCTGGCCTTATCTTCATCATTCTATGTAGGTAATTGCGTGAGCTGAGGCTTCTACTTACGCTCGCGTCCAACAATTGGGAGATTAGCTTGAGGCACCTGCTTGGTCCGTCTTTCGCTGTGGTATTTGGAAACACTCAAGGTCAGCTGAACTTCCACGGACTCTTGTAAAATTCTACTCTGTTGAGTCAGCTAATATACACAGCCGTTTAGAGAGTGGTACCAGTTTCGAAGCTCTCACTGATGGTGGTCCGGAATCGTAGCTACATTTGCAGACCTTAGCTCCGACGACCTTCGATTTATGGATGTACATCACGCTCGATACTAAGCTCCTTGAACTCGGTGAGAGGAATACCCAGGTTGGAAGACGCTGTTGCAATCATATAGTCTTCTCGGAATGCTTGAATCTCCAAATTGACATCGGTCACCCTCTCTCCGTGGAACCAAATCTCGATGTCATTACATGTTTGGCCCCACTCACCAGTCTTCTGAGCGCCATGCGGTAATTCACTGACGGGAAGAGGGACTATCACGCTACGAAACTCCAGGAACTTAAGCCACGGGGCCAGGAGTGCTTCACCAGTCATCTTGACGTATGCTTCTCGTAGACACCAATGCGCATAGAAGTGACGGAGCTTCGCTCGGATTTCTGCTTGGGAATCGAGCTGCTTTGTTGGCACGAAGCCAGCTATGTCCTTGATCTCTCGGTCAGAGAACACCATTTCATACACATTAGCCCAGGCTTCAAACCCCTCCTTGACGACTTTGGCGTAATCCCTCTCCCAGTTCATTTGAACAATATCCACGCCCAGTCTGGTCAAATCACCCGGACACCCAACCAATGCGACAAGCGTACCATGGTGAGAGACGTTGAACTGCAAAGTCCTAGCATCAGAGTCCGGAGGGACATAGCATGGCTTCCGATTACTATCTTCGCTGACGACAACTTCGGGCCAAGCGACTTGACACGTATCCGCTATGGCCCGGCGCTTGAGCAGAGAAGACCCCAGAGAGAGCTTCGCATCTTCCGGTCGATAGTATCGGAGTACCTTGGCACGCTCTTGCGGAGCGAGCAAGTTCAAAGCTTGGGTAGCATCCTGCCCTGTGGCCCAATGCGCTGTGGCTTTCGCGGAACCAGGTCCTCCGTTTGGACTGGGCCATAATGGGTCGACATCGAGGAGCCAGCGGAAGATCTTCGGATCATCCATAGCCATCTAAGGTAGTCAGCCCACTGCCATAGTCGAGATTGAAGATATTACTTTACATAAGGTATCATACTCGCTGTCTTTGGCGCCCTTCACCAAGTCGACACATCGGCCTCGGCCTCTCCTGAAAGTCCGACTTGGCAAAGAAGTGGTGATACCAGCTGTCAGCGCAAGACTGGCTGACCAATATTCCTTTTCACATTAGCAACCCTTGGATCATTTGGGCTGGAGTATCATGGACAACTATGCAATTGATTGCGCTTCTGTATCGCTCAAATGATTCCCTTCGCAACACTGCATACCGATCGGTAGACTCCTACGATTCGAAGCCGTGACCCGGCCAGAGGGGTGAACTCAATGCCTAGCACAGCGAAAGGAACAGGTGCTTGTAGCCTCTCTGCCATCCAAAAGTACAAGATTATCAGTGCATCCTTTGCACGTGGTAAAGATGCCGGTCAATACCAAGCACACTTACCCTCTCCCTCGGAACGACGCAGGGCGGACTCCCTCCAAGACGCTCCTTACGATCTCCTAAGCTCCCAAATATGCAGACAAAGGGGAGGAGGTCCAGACCTACCAGACACCGTCCTCTATCTGGCCTACGGCTCCAACCTCTGCGCCGAGACTTTCCAGGGCAAACGCGGCATTCGCCCCTTATCCCAAGTTAGCGTCGTCGTCCCAGAACTGGTCATGACATTCGACCTGGCAGGCCTCCCCTACGTCGAACCCTGCTTCGCCAACACCAAGTATCGCACAACAGAGCCATCGCCTCTCCCCTCCGAGAAAACAAGCCTCCTATCAGCCCCACCGCCCGAATATCACAAAAACCGCTGGAAGAAAGGCCTCGTAGGCGTCGTTTACGAAGTCACCAAGGAAGATTTCGCGCACATAATAGCCACCGAAGGCGGCGGTGCCTCCTACCAAGACGTCCTCGTCCAATGCTACGAAATACCGCAAAACCAAGCCACCGTACCCGAACATCCCACCTCCGACCCCTTCAAAGCCCACACCCTCTACTCGCCCATATCCCCACCCGGAGAAAACCCACCACCGCAGGAAGGCGGTCGCTTCTCAAGACCAGACCCAGACTACGCGCAACCCTCAGCTCGCTATCTAAAACTGATACACGACGGTGCGGACGAGCATGCTTTACCGGAAGAATACAAAACCTATCTACACCAGCTACGCGCCTACACCGTTACGACGCGAAAGCAGGAGATCGGTCGGGCAATATTCATGATGGTGTGGCTACCGCTTATCACGATGGTTTTTGGGCTTAATAGGAGGTTTGCGGATGAGGATGGGAGGGCTCCGTCTTGGCTTGTTGCAGTGACGGGGGCGGTTTTCAAGGGGATGTGGATGAGTTATGATGGGGTTTTTTATGGGGTTTTTGGGGATGGGGAGAGGACGGTGTGTGGGGATGGGGATGGGGATGGCGATGGCGATGGGGATGTGGAGAGGAGATCTTTGATACGGGGTTGGGGTGGCGATGAGAAAGTGGATGATTTACATCAGGTGGTATGATAGAAGGATTTTATGTACATTGTTGGGCAACATTCGGAGCAAGAGTATTGTATTGTATTGATGTTCTATGTACACGTGACTAATAACGATGTTGAGCTTCATTGCGAGCCTTAGAGGAATGACTCGAGCCGCATGCGTGCATTGTGAATAATCGCCGTCGAAATGTGATCAACTGCGCAGCCCCTTCATGGCGATGATGAAGTCTGGGAAATTCTGGCTCTGATGCGCCATTTGTACAGGCCTCTAGGATCTCTGATACACTGTATTGTAGCCACGGCCCGGACAGAGATTGCCATAGTCGGAATTCGATGCTGCCGGTCCGTTTCCGATGATGGAGGGTCGAGAAGAGAAGCGGTGGCTATTGTTCGCTCTACTGACGAGGTTCCTGGAATCGTCCTCGTGAGTAGCGTGGCTATCCTTCCTTCTTTCTTTCTTTCATGACCTGATCTCTGGATCTTCATGGATCGTGGCTTGCGGGTACCTCTTGTTATCTTGTTGTCTTTCCGTTGTGTAGGAGAGTACCAGACAATGATAAGTGTCTACCCAGTCAATGTAGCCGGTCGTGTTTTCACATCGTTCTCCAGTACCGTGCGTACTGTATCCCAATGGAGGTTGTCATGTTGTTTTATTATAGGATACTTAGCCAGGACTTCAAGAACCCTCATACAAAGACCGAATAATCTGGGCTCCAGACCGTAACAGCGATTGCCGATTGAGGAGATCCCGCTGAGTTGGCATGTCATAGAAAGCATGGTGCAGGGCCCAGGTTATCAGACTCTGAGCCCTGATCTCGTTGTGGTGGCGGAGGAATCTCGAATAGCACGTCGATGGGTCGATCATGTCTGTGGAGTTGGAAAAGAGAAGGGATGCCTCGGTCGCTGAGGACCAGCGAGGGTCGGGGTTCGGCATGGTTGGTGAATGACAGGGTTGTCGAATTGGGGTGACGGCTTGGTATCAATTGGGGTCCGTGGGAGAGGGAGATAGGATTGTGAAACGGATCTGTCTGAGGAAGTGCAAGGTCACGATCTAGCCCGGCGATCGAAAAGCCAGTATATGATACTGGGATGTAGACCTTGTGAGATCATGATCTGGGATGTGACTGCTTTGTCCCAGCTTCTCATCTGCAGGTCCTGTCAGCCGAGTGATATAACCAAAGCTGTTCACGGCTAACACGGCCAATCCAGTAAGCAACCCAATGAGACAATGATGGATTTCTCATCGGTTGATAACTTTTGGAAGCATAGACGGGAAAATCAGCCCACGTCTAAGCACTCGCTTAGCATCTCCGTAATGCTTGTTGCGATGCTTGATGAATGGACAGCTCTTGGCGAGCGATCCATCCAATTGGCAGAGGCGTTCAAATCATTGCTGTGGCTATGTAGTCACATCCCACAGTACCGGTCGCCTGGGTTACGGGGGATCGGGCGGTAAAGTATCTTTATATAAGAGCTGCGAATCGCGTAGAGTGGTTTTTTTTTAGCGGAGTTCGAATTCTCCGGGTCGGTATTTCCTATAGTGTATGTAGGCGCATCGCAGTGCATTGCGTGGTTGATGGTCGTGTCAGTCAATTGCCCAATCTGACAACTCATAACCACGATGCTGACAGTTGAAAGACAATACGACGAGAGCAGGAGTCATATGTGGGTAGGCGAACCTAGCATCAGAAGAATTTGTATCTTCGATGACCATTTTTGCATATTGCGTCCTGTTCTTGATAATGATGCCCGTTCTCGAATCAGAAGCCCAAGTCTCAGAACTTCTATTCGGAAAGGCTTCAAAGTTAGACACACTCCACAAAGATTAGGCGATGATCATTGCGCCGACGACTGACGAGAGAGTCTGACTATACCCTGGTGCGCTGCATCTGGAAATTCGTCTGGGGTGTATATGAATGATATAAGCGAGCCACGGTCGTCTGACTGAACAACAAAACCGAGGGATACAATTTGTCTAGACCGAGCAAGTCTGAGATCTGTAACGATAGTATATTGTATACGATAGCATAATTGGCACACAGTGAATCTTCAGGGGACTCAAGGAGTCGAAGTCAATACCCGCAACCTACTCCGTATCGACAGGTAGCTTTGCGGGATGATAACAACATTGCTGGATACGGAAAAGCTACCGACGCTGCAGTCTCTCACGTAGGATTGAGCCATGCAACCCTCAATTGCGTGTGAGGTGGGGGGCGCAGACGCGACATCAGCAGATCCAATATCTTCTTCCTGGTTATCTTGTTGTCTCGCTTCAAGCGATCGTCGTTCTATGATAGGCGCGCTCTGTCTTCATATATACACGCGATACATGCGTTTCCATAATCGCGTTGGGATCGACTCTCGGAACTGGATCCTTCTCATGCTCCTTTGCCCTGCCTCGATTACCTGCCCAAGAGGGTTTCGGTTGCGACGAAGCCTTAGTCACGCTTTCCCTTTGTTGTGACATTGAAATCTTCAAAGGGTGCCAAAGTGACTTTTGTGGGCCTTCAAGTTTGTAGCTTGTTCTCGAGGTTTGGATATCGCGAGCATCATGGTGGAGAGGGGCACGATGATCCATAAGGCTCGACCATTACCAACTTGCTGGGAGCATGTGGGAGGAATGATATGTACTGCTCCGATCACAACAACAAAGGCCTGGACTCTCCTATTGTAGCGAACCACAGAACGCGCCTAGCGCATTTTCGGGAGATAGTGTGTTGAGATGATAATCGAGGTTTGCGATGGGATGGTAAGTTAGTACGGCGGTTAGTGTAAGAAGTGGTAAAACAGTCAGCCTTTGACGTTGTCGCGGCTGTATCAGTACGAGTTAAACTCCAGCGCTTCCAGCCTCAACTTGCGCATGATCACGAACTATAACTGGCCTCCACCACTTAAGCTCTTCAAATTGATCTTCTGAGCTTACCTTCACCTTTGTTAGTCATGTGCAAGTCGGTCAATTGGCTGGTAGGCGTTCTCATTGGAAGCGATGAAAAGCCTTAGGACAGCATGAGACGGGCAGAGGCCTCGCTTGGAGCAACCGACTGGCGCACTCCAGCAGATCCAAGGTAGCGCGCCGGTGAGCACTCACATTTCTGGCGATACCAGTTGATACGGCAGGTTGTCCTGCTCCAAGGCGTGTTTCGTCTCTCCCCAATCTGACGCTATCTCCGCATTACCCCATGTGGGATACCAATACTGTTCAAATGCGGGCGTCTCAACATATAAGAACATTCCCCTCCCTCGTAGGTTTCCTGATCTAAGCCGCTCCTCCTCTCTTTCTTTGCATCATCGGTTCCGGTGCATCGTCCGGTCACTGCTTCTCCAACGCTGGGCTGGTCTAAGCGTTCATCCCCTCTTTCAAAGCTCATCAATACGCCTCAACATTAAGGTCAACTGCACTCAAGAGTCGCTGCCATGGATCTTATTCCCAGATCCAATGTGGTCCACCGTTTGGAGAAGAAATCTCTCCTCACAGCCATCAATTGTGTCGCTGGCTTGTCGATCTTCTTCTTTGGTTATGACCAGGGAATGATGGGTGGTGTCAACACGGCACCAGACTACTACCACAATGTCATGAAATTCGGCCACACAGATCCCATCTCGAAGGCTCCGGTTGTCGACAACACGCTCCTTCAAGGCGGGATTGTCTCCATCTACTATCTCGGTACGCTCATGGGCTGTCTCGTTGGCGGTTCTTTCGGTGATCGATATGGTCGTATCAAGACAATCGGACTGGGAGCTGGGTGGGCCGTCATTGGTGCTTCGCTTCAAACTTCTGCTCAAAATCACACCTGGATGATTTGCGCTCGTCTCATCAACGGTTGGGGTACTGGTATATTGAACGCCATCGTCCCTGTCTGGGCCACCGAAACGGCCGAACACACGTCCCGCGGACAATTTGTCGCCATTGAATTCACTCTGAACATCTTCGGTGTAGTCATCGCCTATTGGATTGAATAGTGAGTTTTGTTCGAGCATCAGGGCCAATGATGGATAAGCTAACGGATAATTTAGCGGCTGCAACTTCTACAAAGGAGGCGTCACTGGCTTCACTTGGAGGTTCCCTATCGGTTTCCAGATCCTTCCACTGGTGCTCCTCTTTATCATCTGTTGGTTCTTCCCCGAATCACCCCGTTGGCTCGTCAAGGTTGGTCGTGAAGAAGAAGCTCGTTACGTTCTCGGTCGTCTTCGTGGCGAGACTGGTGCAGACGCCGGCAAAGCCGAGGCCGAATTCCAGGACGTTCGCAACATCGCTGAGCTCGAACGCAAGACTGCTACCCGACAATCGTACTTCGCCATGTTCTTCGGCATCGGCTCGGGTAAGCTCCATACCGGTCGTCGTGTACAACTTGTCATTTGGCTCCAAATCATGCAAGAATGGATCGGTATTGCTGGTGTCACTATCTTTGCACCAACCATTTTCCGTACTGCTGGTATCGCCAACTCTGATGTTCAGTGGATATCTGGACTCAATACTATCACGTACATGGTAAGTTTGATTTGATATTCTGGATCCAAGATGAACGAGCTAACCATGTCCTAGTTCGCTACTCTTATTTGCGTTTTCACTCTTGATAGGATCGGTCGTCGCTGGACCCTCTATTGGGGTTCCATCGTGCAAGGCATCTCCATGTTTCTCGCTGGCGGTCTCACCACACTCGGCCTTGCTCATCCAGCCGGCTCGGCTGCGGCAAGAGGCTACTCCTCAGGAGCTGTGGCTATGATCTTCCTTTTCACAGCCACCTTTGGTGCTACCTGGCTCACTGTCCCATGGCTCTACCCTGCTGAAATTTTCCCTCTGGAGGTTCGTGCCAAGGGGAACGCCTGGGGTGTCGTTGGCTGGTCCGTTGGCAACGGCTGGCTCACACTCATCCTCCCCGTCGTCTTTAAAGCCCTTGGTCAGAAGACATACTACATCTTTGGTATTGCCAATGTCATCACGCTACCCATGGTATACTGCTTGTACCCCGAATCCAACCAACGCACGCTTGAGGAGATGAACCTCGTCTTTGCTTCAGACAGCATCTGGAATTGGGAGGCGGAGAAGAACTTCGCAATCCTCAAAGAGCAAAACCCAGAGCTTGTTCAGGCTGCTCAACGTGGCAACTCCGTCATCGACCCTGAAACCGGCCTACCCATGAAGAGCGGCAGAGGTATGAGCCTGGATGTCAATGGTCTCTCGCACCACAACGGCGCATGTGAGGAGAAGCAGACCTTCAAGCACGGCTAGATGCTGATAGCGAAGATGACATGATGGAAGTTCGAAGCCACACAACTAGATGAGATGGTAACATGATTTTCGTTGGTTGCACAGATTTCTCGGGAGGCCATTGAAGCGTGCTTGATGAATTCCTTATAGACATCTTCGAACATATCTAGCAAACACTATTATCCTTGAACCATCTGATCGAGCATGCATCCCTCATCTTGTCCTCGGTCGTACCGGATCAATTGCCCTTGTAGTAGCATTCGGTAAGCTTCCTATTTCCGAGGTATCCGGATCTTCATCTGGCATGGCTCTCAGACGTGAATGGCGAGGCACTGCTTGATGATTGCTTTAACTTGGCCTTCTTCGGGATAGATGCGCAGAAGCCGGGAGCCAAATTGCACCTCATAGAAAAGGATAAGAAACAGTACCTCTTTAGACCGTAGATGAAGGCCTGAGATTACCAACGGGATCAGACTTGGATGAATTTAGCGTACGCTAGTGCCTCTGAGATAGATGTTCACGAACGATCTCTTGGCGATATCAGCTCAAAGATGTCTGCATGAGTCAGAAGCCTATACTCTACCATTCGATTGATAGTGCATTCACGTATGGAACCGGTATAGCCTCGTACCTACCTGACCTTGAGGAATAGGTATCTAGGACTAGCTCGATCCTGACCTCGCGAGGAGCATGAGGAGGCACGGAATGTCGGAGGTCGGATCTATTCTACGGGCCGATGCACCAATCATAACTTCGAATTGAAGGCGAGGTTTCCTACGATGCATAACATCGTCTTGGTGAACTGTAACTATGCTTTGCATCCCTTCCATCACCTCCATAGATTTTCTGTCCGACATGCACTGACAATCATGACGCGCGTACGCCTCCAAGCCCAGGTCATGCCCTGGGAAGGGTTACTGTCAGCTCCTGCTTCAGGCACCGAAACGCGTCAACAGGGTATTGTCAAATTATGCGTACCCTGTCTTGACAGTCTCACTATCGAAGAGCTCGCAGATAAGATCACCGTTCAATGGGGGAGAATATACATTGGATATGGGTAAGCACAACACAGCTAGAATATTTGTCCTTCTACTCTGGTCCGACTTCTGACTTCTGGTCGTGATTTACTAGGTCACTAGATATCAAAGAACTCAAAACTATGTACAATGAACGTCTGGACATGGAAGAGACTGTGGGCGCGTACTTTGATGACAGAAAAGATCCCGGTAATCAATCACCTTCCGATGAACCACCCTTCAACTCGATCGTAAGGGTCTATCGATTTCCGCCAGACCCTCGGGAACTTAGGAATTCTGTACGATTCGGCTCCCTTATGCCCGAGTCGACCGCGAGGCCTCGCAAGCGTCCCCACACAAATCTGTTCGAAACCCCCCGGAGAAGTCTACATCCAGTGGCCAGTATAGAGGTCTGCGACGACGAGCTGCCGAACGGAAATTTTCAAGTCCCAAACAAGCGGCAGAGAAATAACGAAGCTCGACCAAATGGAATGACCGGGTCTGACCGGCCAACGCTCTCACAGGGGTATGGAAAGGAAGGCAACGATATTAGTTCACAGACAATCGGCACACAAGGCTCGATACATCAAGTTCATGATTCGCAGATTTCCACGGCAGGAAAACGTATGTCTCTCTTCTGGTGAAATGTGCATCGCTGACAAGTGTCATAGCAACGAACCCGTACGGTACCCCAACATCTCTTTCCCTCGTGAGCTCTCAAGAACCGATCCCGCCCCACCGAATCGATGTTTCCTCAATCCCAGACTCACCAACTAGCAGGAGAGTGACGTCTGTCGACGAGATATTGGATAGCACAATCGATCATGAGCGAGAGCGCACAAAAGACGAGTCGCCGGAGATCGAATTATCGGTCCACGACGTACGTCCTTCAGAGCCACGACACATGACTAAGCAGACTAATACCGAAGCACCGCCGCCTGGATTATTGAGGACGTTGCACTCTCCTGTTTCGAGTACACATCTACGAGCTACAGTGCCCAAAGAGGATAGTGAATCAGAGACCCGGGAGAGCAATATCCAGCAGAGCCCCCAAGATGTCGCCAGTAATGCTCTCTCCCCACTGACACCACAGAAAATGTCTCCCAAATCGGCGCGGGGCGAAGTTCACGATATCAGTAATCACCCCCGGCGGTCCTCTGACGACATCTTTGACACAGAACTCGATATCGAGGATGTCCCTGAGAGGCAACGAGTTCATGGCACCGAGCACCTGGAACTTAACTTCCCTGCTACAGACCGATGTCTTTCGCCTCATGCGCCAAGCCGCATCAGCAATGGTATCGAAGATGGATACTCTTCAATACTCCAAATTCCCAAATCGGGACAAGGTACTGTGGGGTGCTCGTCGAGCGAGCTCACCGTACCGGACAGGCTAATTAACGGCATCGGAAGTACGATTGTCAATAACCTAGAGGAACGTCAAAAGACCGCATCCCCCTATGGCTTCAACCAATCACGTACTATGTCAAGCCAAAGCGATCGATCAAAGACTAAAGGGTTGCAGGATGAGGAAGGTATTGCTCACGACAAGCTACTACCAGAAGAAGAACCCCAATGTCAAGCCGCGACTATCAGCTCACAAGAGTACAACTTACCGACCAAGAATTGGAGCCATCTAGATGCAGAGCATCCGTTCAAGCAGGCACTCAGCCGGGGGAGAAGGCCGAAGTTCTCAAAAAATCCCAGTCTGACAGACGAGGAGGTCTCCGGTAGCGATCGAAGCGAGCACCAGACCGAAGAGGAAGCACGCCGTCGAAAGGAAGCTGAAGAGCAGAAAGAGAAAGAGAAGGCTAGAGAGAGGAGAGCTGAGCAGCGACGAACTGTCAAGGAGATGAAGGCTAAGGACAATGCGGAAGAGGAGGACCGGAGACGCATTAATAAAAAGAGGATCCCAGACTGCATGACTGATGAGACAAGACTAGCAAAGGACGAGAAGGCAGGGGAAGACAAAGCCCGAGTCGAAAAGCTGGCGGACGCTGAGAGGAAGACATTAGCTGTAACGCAAGAAAAGGGGGAGGAAGTGGTGGAGGCGAAGGCCGCCCAAGTAGCTAAAGCAAAGGAGAAACGAGTGTCGGAAAAGACCAGGAACGATGGAGACCAAATGCGTGAACAGTTCTTGAAAGAGAAGGCGTTGGCGGAAGAAGCTGAGAAAACAAGGCTAAGGCAAGACGGCGCTAACCAGCTCGTAGTCGAGGAGCTTCAAAAACAGAACAGGCCTGTCTCATTCTTGTCGGCGTCGAAAGGGGCAGCAGCTAAGACACCAAGGTCCGCAAATTACAAGCCCAGGACCGTGGAGCAAAAGGCAAAACGCACAGAGCAGGCCGCGAAGAAGAGGGCTCAAGAGCAGGGCAGGGTGCTTGAAGCCAGAGGACCCCCGAATTGGGCTGAGGCACTCTTTCAATCCAACGGCTTGATGGACCACAGCAGTGAGCGCATTGACACAGACACAGAAGAAGAGAAACCGCTACGGAAAGTCAAAGCTAAATCATTAGGCCGGGATTGTCAAAAGCTTAGAGATTCGTCAGCCCATCAACCGGCATTTCCTTCTGAGCCGAATGGCCAACCCCGTAAATCATTAACACCAGCCTTACCGAGTTCCACTGTCATCAAGTCACCTTCCATTCGGGGCAGTCTGAAGTTCTCGAGTCCATTACCAGCGGTGCTATCGGCTCAAATGGAGACACCCCTTCGCAGCGCCCTCAAACATCACCAAGCCCCCAGTGCACAACGACGATCCGTATCATTTGTTCACGATCAGGGAGAAGATTCGGCACACAATTACGCGGTTCCTCCAACCTTTGTAACTCCGAAGCCTTATTCATCCACTACTCTGCCTGCCAAGACTCTTGTGGATCTCAATAACGAGCTCGCGCTTCCGCCACCCACTGTGACGAAAGACTCTCGAAAGGCTCCGGTTAACATGTCGACTGACAATGAGATATTGAAAGAAAGCGTTGCCAAAAAAGACATAGTGCAGCAAAAGCTCAATGTAATACGAGACAAGAGATTGAAGGGTCGCGCTGTTGATACTCCGATATCTTCAGAGCCCGGCCTAGAAGCGGAAAATGTCCTATTTTCCAGCCAAGTTGACTTGGACTCTGCCCCTGCTTCAGACGATGATGTAGGAAATGACGGCCAGGCCAAAGCTGGTCCAAGTTCGAGGAAGAGGCCTCGAACCGGGTCTCGGCAAGAACCCGTGGCACGTTTCAATCTACGGGGAACACCGATAGATCCGGCTATCCAGAATATGCAGTCCACAACAAGCGAGTTACTACCTTATCCTCTTTCTACGCGTGCAAGTCCTACTTCAAATTCGTCGTCCCAGCGAAAGTCAGTATCGCGGTCCCCGGCGCAGGTTATGTCAGAGACAATGTCTGTAAGCTCTACCTCTTCTTCTGGCTCGCAGCCCGAGTCGGAAGCGGAGTCAGGAACGGATTCCGAATCTGCTTCCGACAAAGGGGGCGAAGTCTTGAAAGTAAGAACACCTAGTAGTACACGATTTAGTCAGCCCTCGGCAATCGAGAGTGATGTAGCCAAAAAGATTATCAAAGTCAGAATGGAACCTCCCAAACGCGAGTCATCACGACAAGCCGAGGATTCTTCGATTAGAAACGAAGCTAAAATCGCCGATGACATGGCAGCAGGTGAACAGCTGCTGTCTGGATCTAGTCAACCAGTGGTACCTGCTCAGACTACAAAGACAGCACCGATGTCTGGTGAAGGGATTGCCTCTCATCACATATTGTTAAATCAGGGACTGAATCGAGATGGGCGTCTCCCGAACGGCACTCGTCCTGCCTATTACACGTATCCCAAATTGAGCACGCTTAGGGAGCTACAAATGTCAACGACCGCGGAGGTGGGTGGTTCTGCGTTGTCGGCGCAGCAAAGCTTCGCAGGGTCCCCTCCTGGGGCTGGTGAGTCGAGTACCTCGAGCAGCAATGAGACCAGTAATGAGAGCAGCGACGAGAGCAGTGTCAGTGATTCGGATGAAGACAATGTGACGACTGGTTTGGCAGGCCCCTCAAGCAGTCCGACAGGCTCCAAATCGAGGTCAGGCGGTCTCCCGGGAATGAAAAGTGTGATAAAGCGTAAGATAGCCCAAACCCAACAAGTTGTTGTGTGCTAATACGTCGTGTAGTCGCGAAAAGCATTGGGTTTTCTAAGTACTGAGGACGTCGCGAATTGTTCTTCGAGCATCAAATTCAATGTAAGCGAGATACCCTGTATGGATGGTTCATGAGGAGTAACCCGAGCCTTGTTGATCAAGAAATCTATCAACGTATGCTTATGTGCGCCGCATGGCCCACATCTTCTGTGAAAATTTATGCGCCTCGTCACCTTAACGAAATCTAATCGAGACGAGCGTCCTCCTTGCGTGATCATGATCATCAAGTGTATGATGTTATATAAACACCAATTGCACAATGGGATTCGTATTTCCTATCACAGCGGTAACTTTCCAGTATATTACGACATCGCCTATAGAAGTCTGTCTGGAGGATCTAGCATCCAGTCAAGCGCATGAAGTCATCGCTGTCCCACAAGGCCAAGGGACCATTTTCTAATGAGCAAAGCGTTGAGGCTGACTGCATGATGCGACGTTTGGGGTGAGTTGACACATTGGCTGATGGGAATTCACGGCCGAGATTCGATCATCCAGACGTTTTTGGTACCTACGGATCTCGTCACTCCTGCTTCTACATCTCCATCGATCAGATGACAAAATCGACTGCGAAGAAAGCTTGCATCAATAAGCCACGACGCCATAAGTATTATCCGACGCCGTAACATCATCCTCCACCAGCACAGCAACACCGTAACAACATTCAACACCATACTGTGCGCGACCCCCTCTAGCTATATGATCGCGCGTCAAGAATACAAAAAATATTACAGTGATCGCTCTCAGGTATTTGAACCACCTCGCAGAAGAGCGAACAAGGGAGGCAAGCAATAGCAGATCCTACGCATCTCAAGCGCCTTCGAGGCATGGCTTTTGTTGAAGCGATATCAATGGAATCAAATACACAGCTCTTTCCCATGTTCGCCTGGTGGGATTTGCGAAAGTTTTGCCACATTCCACTGTCAAACACGCGCGGTTGTCATGGCACACAGGAATGTGAACACCGTTGTCTTCCGCAGAAAAGTTCGCGTACACCGTTGCAATGTTTCTTCGAAACTCACGGTTTGAAGGCATTGCTATGGCGGCGTGTTGCGCACTCCTGTCATTAGTATTCTTTCAATTGGCAGGGGCCGTGTCTAATCTCACAGTGCAAACAGTGACGAGAACGAAGACAGAGTGTACACTCGAGACTCCCCTATGGATATATCCAATCCTATACTCACCCTGTGACATCTGCAATTCTTCCCTAATTACAAACCTACACCAGCCTATAACCTCAGCAGCAATTACTGAGGGAACGACAACGAAATATATCGCTCCATTCTGGGACTGGAATTTCCACCACAAGAAGACCGTCACAGTCATTGTTGAAACACATCCCGGTCCATATTCGCAGATACAAACTTGGTCAGCCGGACAGCCAAGCTTCTCGGTCGGTTCGACAACAGACCATAGTGGTGTCAGACATCATTACGTATACGAGGTTATCATCGAATACGTGATAGAAGGGTCGAATTATGTATTCAACTACCCTTTGACGGTGACTACGACCTCAACCTTCACTTCTTTCTTCACAACAACTCTTTACCCAGGACCGTCAGAGTCTCCAAAGCCAAACGGTGATCCGGCCATTGCCTATACCCCCGGACCAAGCCAGCAGGCGGGACAGAACCCTTCTGCAGGTGATGGACTAAGACCAGGGGATGGACAGCCAACTATTACAGATAAAGGTCCCGAGATATCGTCTGGCTCGAATAAACCCGTACCGCCGAACTTTAACCCATCGAGCAACGGCGGCGGTGTACCAAGCGTCAAAGCTAGTCTCACTTTCACTAATGCAACATATAATCCTCCAGCCAACGTCCCCTACGCCACTGCTGGGACTACTCTTGTCAATGGCTTTCCTACGGCCACGTTTGGACACAGCCTTACCGCTGCGAGTAGTGGCGTTGATGATACAGTTCAGAGTAGCAGCCCGGCACCCGGGAATGGCGGTGACGCTCCGTCGTCGTCGACCTTTGTCGACGACCAAGGGTTGACATCCTTTCGTGCTTCAGGTATCCCTCCTCCTTCAACTCCAGCCGGAAATACTAGATCATCGGTCATAAGCCCTAGCAGTAGCCTTGGTTCCAGAACTGGTAGCCATGCTCTTGGGTCTTTCGTCTTTACCGGCTCGAAATCATCGCCTTTCTTGGCTCCAGGGACTGCGCCTCCTTCCACCTCAGCTGAAGGTGTTCCTATATCTGGTACGGGCCTCAGCAACAGCCTCGCAACTGGAAACGGTGGCAACGCCTTTGGGTCATCCACCCTCATCGAGTCGGGATTCCCTCCTCTGCCAGCTTCAGCAACTCCACCATCGTCTTCCCTTACCTTTCTGAGTGTTAGCTCATTCAATTCAGAGTTAGGCACCGCTCCCGACACTGGCGGTCTTACGTCTAGGTCACCCACCCTTGTCCAATCTGTGACATCACCTTTCCCGGCTCCAAGCACTGCAGTTTCCTCCGTTACGACTGAAGGTATCAGCCCATCTAGTGCAGACCAGAGCAACACATTACATACTAGCAGCGACGCTGCTAGCCCATCAACATCTGTCAGTCCGGGATTGACAATTCCCCCAACCACCGGCACACCGCCTCCTTCCACGAGCGCTATTCCCTCTCCCTCGGCAACAGGTGCTAGTACAGGCAATGGATCCCGAACTTTTCAACTTTATGTCTCCAATGATGTTGCAGGCCTTGACAGACTCGCCGTCGGCGAGTCTGGCAATGGACAACTTGTCGTTGGTGGCGTCGTCGAAGCCACGGTCCTTAGAATCACGAATGCGACAAACATGACGGATCTGAACAACAATTACATCTACTTCGTCCCCAAGCCGCCTCCGTCCCACGGGCTGACCCGTCGTCAAGTGACCAACACTGATCCTACGCTGCTATACGCGCCTGGTAGGTTGTGTTTCATGTTCAACGAAGACGTATCTCTGGAGCTTCCACTCACTATACTAATCTCAATGTGCACTTTACTTGCCACTAGGATCAAGGGCTGACTCGAAATTATACAGATCCGCCTTCGAACGCTGTTACCTCGGGCTTTTCGTTGCAAAGCATCACCTTGTCCTCTAATACCACGGAGGGAAATTACACATTCTATACTTGCAGCAGGGATCCCCAAGCGCAGCCCATTTATGTGGCGGAGGTGAATCAGGTACCAGGAAGATGCTACAATTTTGATCTTGTCACTACACCGCCCCCATTGAATAACACCAATACGACGAGCAGCGAGGCTATGTCAAGTGCGGCGGCTGCTACATCGATTGGGCCAGTTCTTGGGATGTCAAGCACTGCGAGCAGTGAGATGATGAATGGTACATCAAGCCCAGATTTCGGTACGCTTGGCAGTCTGAGTTCCATGACAATGAATCCCTCGGGTGCTGCATCCTCAAACAGCCAGGCGGCAAGTTCATCAAACACTCGGCAGATAACCACATCAATTATGTCCAGTGCTGGAACTTTGAGCATCCCCGTGGCAGCCACCACCAGTAATTCAGACACTGGAGCATTTAGCAGCTTTGGAGCTAATTCGTCAAGCTTTTCACTGTCGGAGATATCCATGGGATCAACTACTCAAACGCCAATTAGTTTGGATACAGGACTGATTAGCACTTCGGATGTTGGATTAACGAGTAATTCAGGCGCTGCTATGTCGAGCGCCTTAGGGAGCTCAAGCCAACCAAGCAGCCTACCACCGAGTATATCGAATAGTCTAGCTGCAACGATATCAAGCGACTCTGCAGCTATCGTGACAACGAGTGGCCTGGCGACTTCAACAAGCAATGTGTATGGGAGTTCTACATCGAATGGCCCAGGAGCTGCCATGTCAACAATCGTTCCGCCGGCAAATTCATCCAGCCATCCTTTTAGTACCCCCACATCCGTCCAGGCACAGTCAGGCACCTCAAGTTCAGTAGCGACTAGCACACCTTCGCCTAGCGTGGTGCAAAACACTCAAGGCTACGATAATGAAGGATTGTACAGCGACAATCCCAACTCTCGGCTGCTGACTGCTGACTCGGTCTCAAATCCTGCAATGTCCGTCGAATTTTGTGCGTCCTACTGCTCGGCTTATTCGTACTTTGGGGTGGAAAACGGTGAGTGATCCAAAACATTCATCAATCTAGTCGTGGGTGACCTTATTTGTAGGGAATACTTGCTTTTGCGGAAACGCCTTCAGAACGCAACCAGTTCCATCAACAAATCAGTCTAGTGGTGCCGATACTGTTTGCATCGGAAACGCCACCGAGTACTGCGGTGGATCGAATGCCTTGCAGGTTTATGCGGCTGCTTCACTTGCTTCGAAGAGCTTGCCCGTCGCTACAAGTTCGGTAGCATCAGCAACTCCAACCTCCAGCACTCTGACTTCGCCCTCGAGCAAAGCTTCAACGATCAGATCTTCCCCCATTGCATCTATGACGACTCTTGCGCCGTCGAGCCTGGATCTATCTTCGGCAACCCAAACATCATATGCTTATTCAACACAAGCCGGTCAAACTCCAGTCGTGCAAACCTCATCCTCCGATGCCCAGACGTCCCCCAGCGTGGTGTTGCCCATATCGACATCAACTAATACCCCCTCTCCATCATTATCTCAAGCCTCATCGATTGGTCTTAGCTCTCCAATAGCGGCCATTGCAAGCTCCGCTCTTGCGCCAAGCCCTTCCTCGAGTTATCTGAGCAATATCGCAAGTCAGGTCTCAATAACTAGCCCGAGCTTGAGTTCAAGCAGCTCTACATTCCCCGACAGTGCGGGTAGCATCGCTAGTCTGACCTCTAGTGCTGGAACAACATCCAGCATGCCAAGTACCAGCCAGAGCTCGAGCTCCATTATAGCTGGCTCAAGCGTTCCTAGCTCGAGCAGTCCTATTTCATTTCTTGGCTCCTCTACTACTGCAACGGCTTCAAGCGTACCAATGCCACATACTAGCATTAGCTCTACGATTCCCTTTACGACGTCCAGTGGACCCATAACAGATTCAAGCTCTAGCTCCATAAGTGCAAGTTCCATGAGCTCCTCCTCCACGACCTCATCCTCCCCCACGACCTCCTCCTCCACGAGTTCCTCGGCCGTCAGCTACTCCTCGACGGTTCCGTTGGTACTAAGCACGACATCTAGTCCTATTATTGCCGGCTATAGCTCTACAATTCCCTCTACAACTCCGGCCTCTAGCGGACCCTTAACAAGCACATCTAGCCTTATAAGTCTTAGCTCCCTGAGCTCGTCTTCCGCGAGTTCATCCTTCATAAGCTATTCACCAACGAACTCTCCTGCAGCTCCGACGTCCAGCGGGCCAACATCAAGCTCAAGCCTAAGTCCCACGAGCCTCTCCTCCACAAGCATCTCCTCCACGAGCAACTCCTTCACAAGCTTGTCCTCCACGAGTCCCTACTCTGCCTCTTCGAGCTATTCTTCAACGGTCTCTTCTAGTACTCCAACCTCTAGCTTACCGATGATAATTGCAAGCACGAGTCCCACAAGCCTCTCCTCTACGAGTTCCTCCTACCCGGTTTCCTCCTCCTCTTCGAGCTACTCTCCAATGGTTTCTTCTACGACTTCAACCTCTAACTCACCAATAATAAGCTTAAGCTCAAGCTCAAGCTCAAGCCCGAGTTCTACGAGCCTCTCCTCCACGAATTCCTCCTCTTCGAGCTACTCTCTAACGGTCTCTTCTACGAGTCTAAACTCTAGCTCACTAATGACAAGCTCAAGCCTAATTTTTACGAGCCTCTCCTCCACGAATTCCTCCTCTTCGAGCTACTCTCCAACGGTCTCTTCTACGACTTCAGCCTCCAACTCCTCAATAATTAGCTTAGGTCCGAGCTCCACGAGTTCCTCCCCCTTGACTAATCCTTCAACGGTTCTCTTTACGACCCCGACGTCTAGCTCACCAACGACAAGCTCAAATGCAAGCTCCACCATCCCCACCTCAACGACATCAGCTACAATGTTTACCCCGAATGGAACCACAACAAGTGCGCTCTCAAGCTCCACGCTCTCAAGCATAAATACGTCGGCTCTGGTCGCGTCAGCCACGTCAGTCATTGTGTCACAAACATTGTACTCGTTCTGTTCTACCTTGCTCGGCTATACTACGCCTGCCACAACAACCACGAGCACTGTAGTGCGTTCAAACATCATATCGAACACGGCTACCGCTATCAATAATTCAACCACCACTGCGACAGTGACTCAGACCTCGTTCACTACCGTTCCTTCGACTACCACGCAGCCAGTAACCACGACCACTCTTACCTCATACCACATTGTCGCCTCAACTGTAAGGCTAAAGAAGAAGCGCGATCTTTGGGCACGTCAGGCAGCATCTTCTACTTTAAGCACACCATCTGCGCTTGCGACCTTTCCACCGGCGGTCGTAACTTCAGCATGCAGTGAAGAAGCAACGCCCTCAACCCTTACTCAAACCGCAACCTCCACGTCCAATTCCACGTATACAACGACCGTCCAGTCGACTACCATCGTTACAGTATATCAGACATCCACTAGCGTGGTGCCAGTAACATCAGGCGTCTATACCAACCCGGTCAGTACGGTAACCGCCACAACGACATCTACAACCACAACCACAATCACGTTTGCCTCCGGGGCACCGACAGCGCCTCCGAATTATCTCTCCATCTCGCCTGAGCCTAATTTCGGTGCTGCATGGGCGCTTTCTGATCCCTCCACCCACATGACGGACAATTACTACTTCCCATACCGGCGCGAAGTCTTCGCTTTGACCTCCATTGGCCAGCTCTATTCTGCAAGTAACAACTCTTGGTATGGGATCGCCTCCACCGCCAACGCCGGCTCCACAAACAATAAATTGTATTGGGATTCCAGAATGCAGTATGGGAACACAACATTCTATGGTACCGCGATGAACGATGGGACGGGAAGAACGCAGCTCTTCTTGACCAACACGGCCACAAACACTCCATATAATTTTTGTGTGGCCAATTTGGCGAGTGCGGATAAGAATGTGGCAACAGGATTTCATATTTATTTCTATTCAACGGCGGCAACCTTTACGCCGAATTGTGTTAATTGTAATCTGTACCTGTCGCCAATCAGTAATGGCTGAGAGGGATTAATGGATGAATGGATGGAGTGTTGTTGCCATTTGCTATGTGTGTTTTCGAGCGAGATTCGATAATAAAGCCAGCCATTTACACCGTGTAAACTGCGCAAGACACCCTCCGTGATGGCCGTCCTCAATCATGGCAGTATGACTGTAGATTGCCACTATGAGTACACACATCAAAAGTAAGGCAGTACTTCTCTATCTGGTAAGGGACAGGATGCAATGAATTTCCAACTTTGAATATTCCAGCGATCAACGGGATTAAACCTCACAAAGAAAGTGGCTGGCAAGATGATCACCTATCTGAAACGAAGGTGGAACATTGATGTGTTGGGTTTTCTCCTTCAATCAAAGTCGTCTCCACGAAGTGGCACGAAGTGTTTTCGCATAGTCAAGTCAAGCTCACAGTAACATATGTTCAGTATGCATGCGCAGTCCCATTCAGGCACAATAACTCTACGCTTCCCATTCCACCTCTTTCTGTCAAAAAGCATACTCTGAAACATGACACCAAAGCGACCTTTCGGGCATGTCTTTGTTCCTTCCATGGTCGTGCGATGGATGGGTTACCGTTAGCCTCTAGACTTCTTTGTTCTCAAGCCCTTTGTCCTGCGGCCTCTTTCTCCAAAGGAGCATTCCCACCCAATCCTTCTATTACCCCATGAGAATCCCATCATCTCAATCAGCCCTTCCATCACGACCACAGCCGCTCGCTCGCTCACTCAATCACTCTTCAAGAATCGGAAGAAATGCCACCGAAACCTTTCACATCCAACATCGCACACCCATTCCACAGCCACCCCACAACAGGTCGCTTCGATGATGTGGAGCTCGGGGTACCGGCTCGCTCGGCCATAGCATCCAGCTCGAAGGATGAAGAATCACCGTCGAGCAAGCTGCATGATGCGCGGCACTGCCTTAAGCGGCATTCGTTGGGGTTGATTGCCTTGTTCCTGATTGTAGCCGGTGGGATCGTGGTGCCGGTTACGCTTTACTGCTTGCACAAGCTTCATTAGGGTTGTGGGAGTGTAGGTGGTGGGATGGGGGTTTCGAAGATTTATAATGGTGTGAGTGGTTTTCGCACTGGGATGTTTGAGGAGAGGTTTTGGTGGCGGAATATGACATGTGCGTCTTTTTCAGTTCTGGTATATACTTGGACGACCTTCTATCGAGTACTCGCAATGAAGACTGATATGATCTCGTCAAAGGGCCTTAGGAGAAAATTCTTATTTGCTACTTACAGCCTTCTATCTAACCGCAAGAACGAAACCAAACAACCAAAAAACATCAGGGCTGGTGGAGATAGAGCGGGGACATATGTCGATACAACACTATTCTGATTGGAGCTACCGGAAATGGTCCATCAACTTGGAAAAGATGCCATAGTCAACGGATTTTCCATGAGCAGATAGACATACTCCATTCAATATTGATCTCCGCCTTTCTGATGTCTACAACATACGATGTTGTTTGCTAGACTCGCCCTACTTTCCTTCAAAGAAGAGAAAGTATGCTAAATTCTGGACGATCATCGCTGTCAGCCAGACCAATCAAGTCCTCGAATGAACAATGCACGAAAACCTCTCCGTTGATGAACAACGAACTTCTAGCGAATGCAAAGGATGGAAATACAATGGCATTGTCACCGAGAATCGAGAACCCACAAAAAAAATTATCCATACCTCTTTCCACTCATCGAATTCTCCACCTGAATTGTCAGCTGCAGCTCTCCACTTTACAACATATCGCAGCCGCAGCCTCAATAACAAAGACACACAGTCGAGAACCGCATGATGACGGATGGATGGGATAATGGAATAATGGCATTATTTCCTTTCTCCTCTCACCCAATATATCGTCAAAAACCGAGAGCCCACAAGGGAAGTTATCCCTACCTGCCACCTATCGAATTCCTCAATGTGATACCTCTCTGCTTCAGCAACTGCAACTCTCTGCAGAGAATGGTAGCCTCGATGACAAAGAACGCAGAGCCGAAGACCGCATGATGGAGGGATGGGATAATGGCATTATCTCCTCCAACCCAATCAACATATCCCCCATTAAACTTCAATGTGATACCTCTCTGCTCTGCTCTATGACATATTGCAGCCGCAGCCTCGATGACAATACGTAACAAAGACACAGCATCGAAGACCTACCTCGTGATGATGGATGGGATAATGGCATTATCTCCTCTGACTCAAGTCCTCCAACACATTCCATGACATCTTCTCTCAAGTATATAAATCCCCCTTCCATGCTTCTCCAACTTCCATATTCCAACTTCCATATTCTCGAACATCCTCTCGACTGATCATACAGAACAACATACCCCATCTCACCACCACAACCGACAAAACCAGCACTTACACACCACACCACACCAACCACCAAAAATCAGAAATGCCCATCTTCACCTCCCCCCGTCCCCAAAAACCCACTCCCTCCACCACCACCAAAATCACCATAACAATCACAACCACCCCCCCAAAGCCCGCCTTCCTAACATCCCTAAAAACCCTCATCACCAGCACCCTCCACAAATCCCGCCCCACCCCAACCCTCCAACCCCCCGACGACCTCCACGCTCAAGAACTCGCACGTGAGCGTCGCGAACAATGGCTCCTCATGGCTTCCGGTGGCCCGCTGATTCCTGAACGTTGTCATGATAGGGATAGGGATGTTCAGCGGGGGCGGGGGGGACGGCTTCGCGTTGTGAATGGGAGGAGATATTCGGGGGTGGAGAAGTATGCGCCGTACTATGATAACAGTCGGATGCAGAGTGCGTTGGACGGCATCGAGATCCTCCCTGGGTATCATGAGGGTGGTCAGCAACGACAGCAGCAGGGTGAGGCGACGAGGAAGATATATGGGAGGCGGATGTCGGGCGTCGGGGAGTATCCACCTTATTATGACGAGGGTCGGACTGAGAATGTCGTATCTGATGATGGTGAGACAGGAGGACAGACATCCGGCGGCGAGCGTGAAGCGACACGCAAGACAAACGGCATGCCGATGTCCGACGTGGAGGACTATCCGCCATACTATAACGACCAACAGCCACAGACCGTCAGAACCCCCGTCGACCAACAGGAGCCAACCTCCACCCTTGAGTTCACCCCCAACCAATCCCCCCACCCCTCACCCACCCTCACCACCAACCCCACCCCCCCATCCAGCAAAAACCCCAACACCCCCCCTCCAAAACAGCGCCCCATCTCTGGAACCGAGCACTACGCGCCCATGAACGCCATCGACGAGTATGAGCGCTCGAACCCTGTAGCGCTGGATTCGGTATATGTGATGGCGTTGGAGCGGGGTAAGAGCCCAGTTCGTGTTGATGCAGGGGAGGGATGTAAGTCGCGGAAGGATAGTGGTAGGGGGGGTCGAGATGATGTTTTGGGTTTGAGTGGTGGTGGTGGGCGCGAGGAGTTGAGGGATTTCGAGTCGCTTGTTGAGAAGGCTTTTTTGTGAGTTTGTGGTGGGCGTGGGAGGATTGATGGATGAGGGTGATGGGTGCCGATGCTGGGGATTTTGGATTTAGGGGGGGGAGGTGGAGGTATGTTGCATTTATTCGCCCTAATAGTCGTGGTTTTGGCGTAGCTTGCGGCATAGATAGGGGGGGGGTTCGATGAGCTTCTTTGGTCTCCTCGTTCTCGAGTGTTGGTCTGGTAATAGAATGTCACGATTGAGTTCTTTTCACTTTTAGATTAATTAGCGTACCATGATATAAACAGGGTTTTAATCAGATATGACTCACCAGAAGCCCCCAGAAGGTGCAGATTGATAACACTGTGGCTTCCTTAGTTGTTTCGTGCTACTCGGTAAGAATCTTACCATCCAGGTAGCGGTGACACACTCTCAAATTCAATCTCTTGTAAAGGAAAGCTGTAGTGATTTCCATCCTTCCTTGAACCACCCCAAACAAGACGCCGCCTTATCTTCCCCCCTCCTCCTTCAAAGGTCAGGATGCAGGCCACCAGGACATAGCATAGACTTCTTACTCCCCACTCCTTCTCTTGACACCGACGATGCATCAAAAGAAAGAAGAATGACAAGAGCACTGCGCAGTGCACAAACATCCCAGACCAACACAAACAAACATGCAACACTCACCCGTCCATACCACCTTTCTTCCGCCATTCATATCCTTTCAATCCCCATTCCACCCCATACCCCAGTCCCCATCCCATCACCCACCCACCACCTCCACCTCCACCCCCCCTCTCCAGAAATGGGCTGTCTCCTCAGCAAACCCTTTCCCCCAAACATCGCCCCTCTAACTCCCCATTTCCAATCCAGCCACTACGGCGCCGACGAAGAGCGAGCCGCCCACAAAGCCGCAATGGCCCAATACCCCATCGGTCTCTCAAGTCGAAAGGGGGCGCAGGATCAGGAATTATATTTTTGGAGGAGGAAAAGGAGGCGGATGCAGAGGAAAAGCAATAGTGTCTCAAGGTCGCGAGTTGATCGTATGCAGGTTATTGATGGTGTGGTGTGGTTGTATTAGTTGCTATGGTGTGTAGAGTGTTGTTGTTGTTTGGTGTTTTGGAAGGGGATCGTGGTGGAGGAACCGGGATGGGGGGATGCTTCTGGTGGTTGATTAGTCTTTGTGAGTAGGATAATATCATGTAAATAATGAATATAAGCAAGAACGTCTTGTGCAACTCCAACCGGTGTCTAGCTACGGCGAGGGCGGGCACATAATAACCACAACGCCCGAGTGAAGCGTACGGCCGTATTTCCTTTTCTCAGGATCTTGGTCTGACAACGGATAACGGAGCGTATCGCGATGCCTCAGGGAGTAGTGTTGATGTGTGAACGACACGGATAAGACCACGCAGAAAAAGAATGGCCTCGTCTTATCACAAAAGCAGAAAACACCATTCATAAGTCAATTTTCAAACCCATGAATCGTCGACCGAAGACCGTCAAGATCCTTCCCACAATCTCATGAGCAGAGGTTACCGTCTCCCACCAACCACTCCAACACCACGGCGCACAAACCATGGGCTGCATCCTTTCCAAAATACCAACGTTCCAAGAATATCTTCGCAGAAATCTCATCTCCAATCACGCAACACAAGAGCGCGACGCGCACGAAGCCGCATTGAAGGGGTATCATGACTGGAGCCTTCGGAGCAAGCACATCCATGAGCCCATAGCAAAACAGTCATCTAACGCTATCACCAGGCTCGAGGACTGACAAACCCAGTGTGATCAGGGGTGAGATGGGGGGACAACGGCAGCAGCAGAGCACATGCAATGATAGGAAGCTACCACCTCAAATGTCAGGCTCGAGAATGCATAGGACACAGGTGATAAACGGTCAGCTGTGGTTCTATTAGCTGCTGAGAAAATCGAATATTTGTGGGTGTTGACGATGGTCGCGGGTTTTTGCCACACCTTTGGGTATTGGGCGGGTAGCTATATTAAGCGAGGCTTCAATGTCCGTATACCTGGCTGGTTACCAGGGGAAAGGACGCATTGATTAGTGATGGATACATCCCAAGCAACTCTGGTGCTGCTCGACTTTCTTCCACTCCCATTTTTCGTTCACTCGCAACTTCCGGTACAGTGTAAGAGAACGTACCAAGAGCAGCGGCAACGGAATCCCCATTGTACATAAACCCTACTCTTGTAAGCTGTAACGCACACTTCTATTGGGCTTCGAACCCTCTATATGCAAATCTTTCTGATGGCTAGTCTCAAGCAACTTTTGCTAGTTTTAGCCGGTCTTTTCGTAGCGCATGAACCCACGTCAACATATCTTGTCATACCATACCTCACGTGCGAAATTTTAACTCGCTGGATCGGGATCCTCATCACCACTGACGCTTGGTTCCGACTCTCCGCCGCCCCCTTCATGTACCATGTAACTCAAACCATCGCTTTCTTGCCCAATCAGTGGCGCCCTCTCACCTTCTTTCCTCGAGTAATGACTCCCCACACTGATCACAGCCACGCTCAGTCCATGAACCATCGTCGATCCCAAGATGATGAAACATACGACGGGCCAAACGGTCTCTATTGCCTCTTTGTGGGCGGCATGTTTCGGCGGCCGAGGGTCTGGAAGTGAAGTACCGTTCTCAAGCTGTGCCCTTGCTTCGATGACTAGGAACAAAGCGCCGAGACCCATTGGGCCGAAGTGGCCACAGAACAGTGCTTCACGATACGTGCGGATGTCGGGGATGAATCGTTTGAGAGCTAGGACGACTGGTAACCGTCTAAATAGAAGGATCAAGACAAGAAGCCCGAAAAGCCTTCCCGGCGTGATATTTTCCGTGTACGGGCTGGGGCTGAAACGATTCCATGGAATGATCGCTCCGAAATACACGAACATGCTAGAATTGAGGAGCAGGTCAAGGACGTTAGGCAGATGAGTCTCCCGCGTCTTGTTGGCAAACCATCCATCCCATGCAAAACCATATCCGGCTCCGAATGCAACAAGGAAATCATCCACACCAAGCGTACTCCCAATGCCAATGCCGAACATGGCCAACAGAAAATAGAACACCAAGAAAGAAGCCGGGTCTATATATCCTCGTGCTTGCGAAAATCGTAGCGTCCGATTGAAACAGTGACCCACCACCAAACCTATCAGAAGACCCAGGGAGCATTGCCAGAGTACCGTGCCCAGTACCCACTCTTTCACTGCTTCTCCTGGAGAAGTTTCGATCAGGAAAGCCAGGCCAATGAACAAGAAAGGAAAGCTGACACCATCATTGCACCCACTCTCCGCACTCAGCATATGTCTTAGCCTTCTTGGCACCCGTCTTGAAAACGTACTCTCAGCCAGCACACTCGCCGCCAACACTGGATCCGTAGGCGCCAGACAAGCTGAAATGACGAGTGCAGTCGTCCATTTGGTTTGTAGCACTAGCTTCGTGAAAAGACCAGTGATGAGCCAGCTGAAGGTCATGACGGGTCCCAGCATCATGCCCACGCTCTTCCAGTGCCTGCTGAAATAGGTCTTGGGTAGTTCCACTCCTACAGTGAAGCACTGCAGTCCAACTATCAATCTTGCGGTCTCTTGTGTGACATTGTCTTCCAGTCCCCAACTCTGGGGAGAGAAAAGGTTGGCACCTTGCGGGCCAAAGGCAATCCCAACGAGGGTTGCGAGTGGAGGTTCCGAGAGATGGAGACGGTTGCGAATGAAGGCGCTGAAGAGGGCATAGCTTAGGAGAAAGGCCGAGAGGATTAGATAGACGAAGTGGGCTGGGGTGGGTTCAATGTGTTTACTGATCCAAGCCATAGTTGGCCGCTCCACATGCAAGCCAGAGATGAACGTTGGAGAGGCGTGTGGCTCGACGGTGTGGTCATAAGAAGAACATTTTTAGCTGTGGGGAGAGATGCTGGTAGCAATCCTGCCTTGAAGAGATGGAGAGACAGAGGAGCGTCTGGTAGGCGAATTGATCATCTGATATCAAAGTATGATGTTGAACGAAGTCAAAATAGTGTAAGGTAAGGTAGTTGCTCGCCGCACTTGGCCCACCATGTACGCTATAAAGTAGATCAAGAACTACGACAAGCTCACCGATTTACAACGTTAGATGCGATGAAGGCAGCATTGTTTAGATCTGCCCCGTGCAGCTCTTTCCAAAGCTGTGACATCGGAAATCCTCAGAAACCAACGCCATGCAAAACGAGTTCTGTTGTGCGATCCCAAATCCATCTCCAAGTCCCATATCCAATCCCATTCGTTACACCATGAACCGTTACTTCATCTCTCTCCCTTCCTTCCCCGCACCCCTGACCTTCGTAATAAAAGCTTCCTCGTTCCCCACATTCCATGCGCTTTTCCTATTACCACCTCTCCATCCAACCACATTCAGTACCTCCTCGACACCGCCATACAGTCTGCCCTCCAGAGCACCTAACAGCGCTACCGCAGTCCGTATGATCACTCCATCCCCATCAAAGACCATTACATCCCACACCCTACTCGCCGTTTCTAGACCCAGTCCATTCCCGGGACCAAGGAAGAGCGTACGCATCATTGGCTCTAGGACTTCATGCGCTGATAGACCGAGACCCTCGGGTGAAGACGAGAACAAATGAGAATGAAGGCGAGGGAATTTATGGGAGAGGAGGCCGTCAGTCAATTGGTAGGCTTTTGCTGTCGCCGAGGGGTCCCCTGTGAGGAAGGCAAGCGGCAAAGGTCGGTTGAGGAGATTGCAGAGGCATAAGAAGGTGTCACTGGGTGTGATGAGTTGAAGGCGGAGTTGGCCGGCAATAAGCTGATGTGCATTAGCCAAGCTGAAGTGACGACGTGGGAAAGGCTTACATGAGTGCCATGACTGTAGCCGACATCCGAGCGATACATCGAATACGCCATCAAGACGTCGATTAGATCGTGATATAGAGGTCCGTTGGGCTGGAAAATGTTGAGTTCCGGAAAAGTGGCCTTGACGTCTCGTCGGATTGCATCGAACCAAGCCTTCTCTTTACTGGACTCTTCACTTCCCAAGTTTGCGATCTGCGCTTCCATTATCTTAGCCCTCTGCAAAGCCTTGGTGAAAGTGACTTCTGTTAGTGCAAGATCATTCCCAATGGCTTTTTGCCAGACTCGGGCTCGAGACTTCGGTGCCACTCCTCTCCACCATAGCTCGCGGGTTCGTGGCTCGCGGATTACTTGGTCCCAATTTGGGAGCACATGTTCTTCCCAGATTCGGAGAAGGGCGCTTTTCGTGTCATCGTTGGCGCACTGATTATGAGCGACTCTGGCGGCCCTTCCTTTCTCTGCGATATTCGTTAGCAATGACGGTCTCCTAGCAATTGACGTCTATCCATACCCGCTTCCAAGCTGAATTCCATCATGCGCTGGTACTCCCTCAAATGCTTCCTTTCCTCTTTTTGGTCTTTTGGCGGCAACCAGCTAGGCCTTGTCCTGCTCAGAACCTTTTCTTTCTCCTTACTGATAGGAAGAGGGTCAATCATTATATTATTCTTCCTAAGCGGCGGCAGCTCCACCGTACTTGACTTTGCCCTAGATGATTTCTCTATACTCGGTCTTGTGATTGGTTCGCCACTTTGAACAGCTTCTTCAAGTTGCTGCTCGACCAATACCGCATGGGATTCAAATGCTTCTGTCAGTGTCTTTGCCTCCTCGGAGAGCTCAGATAGCGCCACATCCCAAGGTTTTGTTCGTGCCGAGGGAAGCCCGGGATGGTCTGGCATGTGGCCTGTAGAAGCACCTCGCGTTAAAACCCTAGGTTTGCTGGACAAGGTAGGCAGCGAGTCTAGACTATACTGCAGCGGTGAATGTGCGGTCAGAGCCGGAGCTGTCCCTTGAGCTTTCATAGCGTGCATGCCACGAGAAGTTCGCAGAGGACTGGGCCGTTCTGGGCTCGTGCGCGGAGAAGCTCTGGGAGACACTGATGGAGATGTAGTCGTTCTCTCCGTTGGGAGTCGAGGCGAAAGCGGTACGTTCCACAAGCTGGCATCATCAGGCAGGTCCTCATCCAGGTCATCATATTCATCTTCCAGCTCTTTGATAGACTTGCGGCTTGGCTGCCATGAGCCCCGTCTCGCAGGCGGTTGTCTCATGTCCTGAGAAGGAGATAGACCTGGCCTCCTGGGCGATGATGGGCTTGGTATGGGCCTGGGTACTGGGGAGAGGGTGTTCGGAGAGGGCGATCGAGAGCGGTTGTGGTTACTCATTGCCGTGATAGCCAACGACGGAGTTGATGGACTCCTCAATCCCCGTCTCGGTCCCGGACGTTTCCCGTTGGGCATTATTAGCGAATGTACTGGATGATGTCCCTTGCTCGGACCCTGCAATCTTGGCAACTGGCGTTCGTTTCCAGCATTTGTGAGCTCTCGCATGGTCGTCGTAGATGCTGCGCTTCCTCTCGGCCCACCAGTACTGATCGCAGCATTGCGCGGTAAAGGCCGTAATGGTTTGTCCATGTACGAATTGTGTTCCCGAAATGAATGATACTCTTCCTCAAGGCCAATATCTTCGAAATGTGTAATATCTGAAAGAAAGCCGTCTGCACCGGAGAGAGAGGATGAATGGAAGGAGGATGACTTGGACGATTTGGAGCCGGTAAGACCTGGTGGAGAGCCAGGCGCCTCCGTCACGAACGCAGACATTTCATCATAGAAAGCAATCGCAGCGTCTGTCAATGAGCGTTGGGGGGTATATAATGAATGCCTCTCCAAGTAGGGAGGTGAGCCGCTGACAGTGTAGCTGAAAAGTGGGGGGTTGGCCTGGTTGTTGGTCCCGTTGACTAACGAATGTTTGTTGATGCAGGTGTCCTCTTTATTATAGCAATCATGAGTGTCCAAAGAGTGTCGGGGGTTAGAAAGAATAGCGATTGAAGCGAATGTACAATAAAGATGCTCGTCACCGTCGAGGTAATGCGACAGCTCCGACGGAGGTGGGAGATAAGGAGTGGCGGTCGGCATGAGGCCCTTCATATCCTAGCGGTCGATCCCGAGGAACAACATCTTGATGATCCTGATGAGTACAGTATTTCATGAGCGTCAAGTGCGCCGAGAGTGCAATGGAAATCGAATGGGCACTTAATTCAAGGTGATGCGAGAGGTGCAGGATAACAACGTGTGGGGGATATGGTATGCATTCACGCATTGTCTTGGAAAGTTGGTCTCCAAGACCCCCACCTCTTTCGCGTGTGCCCCCTTGCTCAATTGCATCACGAATAATCTCACAATGCGATGATGATGCGAAATTGCCTATATCTAGTATTTATACCCTCGAAATACAGCCTCTCCTTGCCTTGCGATCCTATTGAGCCGACACGCTTCCTTTCCATTATCGGGCGCCGATTCCCCAATCGCGACATCGAGCCATGCGATGACCTCGCCATACTTGCTCTGTTTCCTACCCAAGACGTTGCGAAAAGCCTTCGTTGCAAGCCTGTATCATTCGGTAGTCAGCCATAGGACCTGCTTACGAGTGTTACTGTCATGATGGAGAGCGAGGGAAACCAGAGGTGATGGGATACGCGAGCTGCTCTTCAACACGCCGCTTACCATTGCACTTGGCGTTTGTTGACTGCGCAGCTGTAGTCTTGTGCAGGGTAATTCTTGTGTTTGCCCTTGATGAGGACGAATGCAAGATCTACGAGATCGGCAATGGTACCTGCATACGGGGCCCATCGTCAGTTGGTGTTTCCGGAAGCGATGGAGGTCTCCGCGCAACGTCGTGTCCGCGCGGATGTAGAGCCTTACCTATCAGTAGGTCCAGGTGAGGCTCTTTGTTTCTCGCCATGCATCTCGCGTACCGATAGTACTTCATCGATGCCTCGACAAAGTTCTGGTAGATCGTTAACAATACCGTTTTGCGCGAGTTAAACGTCGTATCAAGGAACATTCGGTGCGTCTGGATCTTGAAGGCACTTGGTCACCTGCTTAGCGCATGCAGATACGCCCCTCACTCTTCACTCACCTCAATGCTTTGCGGTAGAATGTCTTGCCTGGTAATCTCGATCGTTCGACCGTCAACGTATCTGCCAAGACTGCAACACTTCAGCAATGACCTTGGGTGTAAGTGTAGGGAACGTCCTACCTGTTGCCTTCCTTCTATCCCTGTCTTTCGTAATCTCGAGGGTCTTTGTGTCAATCATATTCCCGCAGTATGGGAACGCTTTGCGGCCTCGTAGCTGGGGGACTTGGGTCCCATTTATACTGATCCTAAAGTTCGCCAGGCTCTTCGTTGGATTGACCTCAATGCCATAATATTTAACCCCATTGTGCATGATCTGCAAGAATTTCTGAGCATGGCTCTGGTTTGTTGTAATGAGCAGAAAATCATCAATTAACCTTAATAGAAGGCTCTCATCATCTCGGAGAAATCCAAGGCATTCGTTTTCAAGCTCCGCATAAAAGTAATTGCAGAGGAGTGATGAAAGCACCGAGCCCTGGGGAATTCCGGCTTTTTGTCTGAAGAACTTCTTACCAATCTTAATGATATTTTGTTTGATGTGGTCGTCCAGCAAACCGAGCATCTTCTTCTTTCCGAGTGAAGTCTGCACAATGCTGTCTACAAAGACTGTATTCTTTGTGGTCCTCGCCGATTCGGTTCCGACTACTTCATCGAAGCTGGGAAAATCTGTCGCAGCTCTGGCTGTGGAGACAAACTTACGCGCCAGCTTCGAGTGGCTGCTGTTAGCGTTGCCATAAGTACGAGTGTCGGAGGTTTTGATTTCAGCATGACGGGCAATTCGATATTCATCCTCGGCAATGATACTCTTTATAAGCATGCACACTTCGTGTTGAGGGATCGTATCGAAGCAGGACTTGGCATCTGCTTTGGCAAAGTAGAGGAACGGTCTTGACGCATCACGCTCATCAAGTATCCTTGCATACGACTTGATTTTTGGGAACATTTCTCCAACGGAGAAAAGAGCAGAGCCAATAAGGGAGGGCTGTTTCCTTCTCTTGTAGTCGAGGACATTGAACACAGGGGCCATGATGGAATTTATGCTCCTACTTAAGCTGACCGTTCCATTTTGCAGCCTTGTAGTTCGTCGACGAAGGTTGGTAATAGGACGCATCCCGGTGTTCTTGGGCAATAACCTGATCTGACTGAAACCCAGGGAGCGCGAATCGAGCATCTGCCTGGCTTTCACCGTTCTAATCTCCTCAAACATAGAAAGCTTGAGACTCGACATAGCAGGCTCCGTTAGTGACCGCCATAAATCGTGGCGAAAGTAGAAAAGGCGATTTTGATGAACATTTGATTCCGTAACGTGGAAATTACATCGGATTAATGGTATCAATAACGAGTCGAAAACGTAGTAAAGAAATTCCTGGAATGTCTCCTTTCGCTTCTGCATGTCGGAAGCCGCGATTTTGGCGGAGGTGCTTAGGTGCGGTGGTATCAACCACGCCACACAACGTAACTGCTGAATTCAGCTTGAGTGGGGTGTTCCATCCAAAGAGATCCATACCTTCATGTCTTGTGAGACGACATGTAACGACATGTTCTCGAATCTTCGCAATCGGACAAAGCGGTCAACATGCTGCATTGCGAATGATTTATTCGCTTGCCCTTCGTTGCCTTCGCCCCAAAAGCAATTCGGTACGACCCTTGAAAGCGCGGCTCGACAGAACGCTGAAACCTCCGAGTGAGGAGTCGCCAGTGAGACTAGCGATGGCTTGGGAGGGTCTGCCGACTTCTCCAAGTTAGCCAGGTCAAGTTTCGATGATGCTGATAGCCTCGATATTCGAGTTTCGAATGGTTTTGGAATTGACTTTGTTGGCAGAACATGTTTATGAGGCTTGTCTTTCCCCTACAAGAGTCAACAAGGGATACAGTACCGAATGAATGACGTTGCTTGCCTTCAATGGGCAATAATGTTTCAACAATTGATGGTACGAACATCGAGAATGATTCCTCTGCAGCTTGCGAACCAGTTCAAAAGTTTGGCCCCGAAGTCGTTTTGGTATATGATGCTTCGACGTTTGAGGACCAGAAATCTCAATGCCCATTCCTCGTAATGCACGCCTCTCGGACTGAGCGATCTCGTGCTCTCGCAAAGTATAGTCTCGGAAAGGTTGGCTAGTTTGCTTTGGGTCAACGATAGAATCGAACACATTGTGCAATTTGAATTGTCTTGGAAAGATGTACATCATGATGTGCACTGTATGGTGTGGACTATTCGTGTTGGGATATCGGTTCAGAACATCTAAAGGTGGTCAGAGTGCGTATGAACTACATGATATCAGACTCACGAATATGTCGAAGGCCAAAAGTGACTTTGCTCTTGGCATTCAGCGCTGCACGTGCATAAAACATGCGATTTCGGACGAAGTTGATGGCCGACGGACTATTATTGTGCGGCCTACTCACTTTGCATAAGCTGCTTCGAGAATCTATTTTGCCAGATCCTGATGAAGCAATAGTTTTCGAAACTGCGAGAGGTGGCAACTCGGTCACAGGGGTACCTGAAAACACTGTGTGAATTTCATCCGCCTGGAGGCCAAAAGGTTCGCACCTGATAACTGGTAGAAGTTGCCTCTACACCCATCGACAGCAACGAATATACCACACTCCAGGACGAGATCAAGCATGATCCGATCGCCCTCCTTGCCAAGCAAGCCGAGAAGCTCAGTCCAAGCTCCGTTCTTCAAAGTGTCCACGTTCTCGTTCGGGTAATGTGACACAAGGCCTGGTATACCGGCGACCGCACAGTGATCTTCGTTCACTCTTCGCGGGTTACCCGCTCGCTGGTAGCCATGACATAGCATGTGTGGCGGCCTGTGAACTTGCTGATGGACTTTGTAGAACAGTAGCCAGATAGCGAAGTCCATGAGTTCCGATTGCGAGGTAGATCCCTCTACAATGCTACTACGAGCAGTGAAGGTGAAGTGCTGAGAGAAGGTTTCAAAGTCTTTAGATCGAGATGAGGCTGTCTTAGGCTGCTGCAAATCTACCATGCAGACCAATGTTCTATCGAAAAAGTCCTCTACTGCAGAACCGATCCTCCGGCGTCGTGCCTTGGAGCTTGTTGGCAATTTTGAGAGTACGAATCTTCGTAGGGTCGAGATCTGGGTATAGTAAAGACATAAAGTAGGATGCTGTATGGACACTTGCTGGATGTCGGCCTTGACCTTTTTCCTAGGATTCGCAACAATGTCATGGGTGGAAGACCGATTGCGCTTTCGCTTCTTGGTCATCTTCTACGGGCCGTTCGAAGCAGACGATAACTTGAAAACCTTACAAGCGATCACGGGCGGCGGTTGTAGGACACAAGATTTCAGATGAAATGTACAGATCAGAAATTGGATGATTTTGACATCTTATTGATATAAATTTGAACGCGTCCTTTGAACGCGAATTGTAATTTACATTTAGTAAGGTATCAGCCCTATTCTACAGCAATGGCAGCAAGTCTTACCGAAGAAGCAAGAGGAACAAGCAAAGATCACATCGGAAACATAAAGCGAACAAGAGCAGAGAAACGTCGTGTCGCTGTGTAAGGTTACTGATAGTGTATTGTTGATCGTGATAAGGAATTGCTCCCTTCCTGTCGTACTGGGGCATCTCACAGAGTAATACAGAGGAATACCGGTTGAAGCTCCGAACGTGCCTTACATATGCTTGTTTCAGGACACCCTCGCCAGTCAGCATTGATCTTCTGAAGGGCACGGTCCGTCTTGTTACTGCAATAATCCATATTTACGCACCCTCAAATGCGCAGCTGTTCAATGAGGGACGGTCGCTTCGGGCGAGAAGCGCCAGCCTCCCTCCCAGTGATAAAATTCTCCTGCTCGAGAAGATTGCGTGTAATGTCATCCTCAGAAAAACAAACTTCTGTCAAAGTGCATATGTAGACCACTGTTATCGGGTTGTGCAGGATAGTACTGTGGAAAGGCGAGAGGACTGTGATGCCAGCGAGACCCCTGTAGTCTATATTTCCCGATTTTCTGACGCGAAACTATTCTTTCTGTTTAATGGGTGCGCACTATTAGAGTGAAGTCCATGTAAATATCTTGGTAGATGCCCGGCACCGGTGTCAATTGATGTGGATAGATAGCTATTCTAGTATGTGGTGAAGCACGAGCCAATCCGTCAAGCCGTTATCAGCGGATGGATCTGCTGGATGAGGTTATTGAGGCGCCCTTTTTCGGAAGCGGAACGATGGACTCAAAGGGCTTGGCAGCGACTGGCCCTAACACTAACAGGCTAACCGTCCGCCCGTCCCATTGGTTCTGGTGCACTCGGCCATTCTTGCAGCACTGAGCCAAATCCACTTCATCCGGAGACGCTTCTGATCCTAGAACTACCTTAGCTTCCTTCTTGTCCAGTGAACCTCATCTGTACCTCCACTTCTCCAGCAGCCTACCTTGCAAGAGATTACCTACACGCTCGTCACCCTACGCGATCGCAGACTCGATAGCATTCATACCTCTGAGTCCGTCCAGCTCATCCTACCGTGCGACAGCTATTCTATTCGAATCTCAGGGCCGCACTTCGGACCGGCAGGCGAACCTTGCACGCCGCTATCACGGTCTCCTCTATTAGGCCGTGCACCCGTGTACATGCCTGATCTATCCCAATCAGCGATGCCCTGTTGATTCTTGATGCTGTTCGGTCACCATGTCGTCCCTCGACCAGGACCATACCCACTATGCCTCAGGTCCTCAGACCGATCAACAACGATCCGCTTTTACCCCCTCCACAACATCAGATGGTATCTCCTCTTTACCGCCCTTGCCAGCCTACACCTACACCAAACCTTCGGCCAAGCGGCCGAAGGTGTCTGCGGCCTTCGAGCAGAACATTCCAAATGTTCGTAGCAATGGTGGCAGCCGCAGCGACTCGCCTGACCCGCACGAATTCTATAGGCGCCATCAGGATCAGTACAGGGCGTCGTTGGCAGGATCATCTGGACAAGGAGATATCAAAGTGGAACAACGCGAAAGTGGCATGGCCGCGTACGGACAGAAAACCAATTTGGTCGTCACGAAGTCTAATGCTCCGAAGCTGCCTCCTTTGACATCTCGAATACAACCTCGATACAATACGTCCCCAACGTCGGACAGGTCACCTTTGAGCGCTGCGAAATCGAATCCAACCCTTTCGTTTACAGCTCGTAATCGGCAAACATCCCTGAAAGATCTGGTGAACAAATTCAATCAGACTCAAGACGAAGCCTTACCTCTGCCAAGAAAATCCAGCTCGAGATCGCCGTCTGCGAGCTCCAACCCTGGAAGATCGTCAACTAATGCACATGTCAATCCCCGCAAGTCGTCTCTCTCAACCAGTACCGGCGATGTCTCGGGGAAAGAACCCTCACCAAACTCAATGCAGACCAAGGGAAAATCAGGGTCTCAGCTTCAGAGAGGGCGAATGGATGAAGACATTAATGCCAGCCCAAGGTCGAAGAGGGCATTGAGGGTCCACCGAACAGAGCCGATTGATTCCCGACAGTATGCTTCCGGTACCACCAATGATCTAGGCCATCATGTCAACATCCCTCCCCGTAGGCCTTTGTTCGGGGAGATTATTGCAACGAGTCCAATCTATACTGATCTCGGCTTTGGTATGTCGGGGCCGCGCCGACGGAGAGGATCTGAAGGGAGCATGCACACTCCCAATCCGATGTTTCCACAAGAGCGTGGGCAATCAATACCGGAGATCTCGCCTTCATCGCCTTCATCGCCTTCTGCATGGTATCTAGGCCTGACACCAACGCTGGAGGAAATCAAGATGGAGAAGAATATTCCAGATCTCCCTTCCAACCTGCATCGCAGGACAAGAAGCGACTTCTCGGGCGCACCCTCAAAGCCACCGACGTCGAGGATGTACGGAGTCAACCTGTCGCCGTCTCGTGACCCGCCATCTTCTTCCAGCTCTACTACTACCTCTAAGCGCAATTCTCGGTCTCGCATTCCAATTAGTACCGCTCGACGGCTGAGCACAGCATCTGATTCGGGGAATTCAACGCAGTCAACGCGGGCTGGTTCAGCATTGGGAAGATCGCATATCAAGTCTCCCACAAGGCCTGCAGCTACAATACCGAAGCACCTACAGAAAACTCGTAGTCCGCCGCGGCATTCGAGATCAAGTACTCCCCAGAGATCGCCAAGGAGGGGTGAACTCGGTTCGGAAACAGGCCGTCCTACAACTAACCCACTTCTCACAGCTTACATATCCGCGCCAATGCCGAAAAAATCTCCTCCACTTCGGAGTTCAAGGCCTCGCCAGCCGGTATCGAACGCGTCAACTTCAGCTTCACGGGCGCGAGCGGTTGAGAGGTTTTCTTGCCATGAGAATGGTAGCCCAAGGAACACAAGGGAAGTGAGGCTACACAAACCTCCAGAACTGGCAGGCGTGGATTTTGCAGCAAGGAGGCAAAAAATCCAGCAGGCCGTTACGAAAACTGTCAAAGAGGAGGAGAAGAAGGACGAGCAGAGGAGGGCATCTATGGCTGTGTCAATGGCACCTGAGGGTCACATGGCTTACGGTGTTCCTACGGCCGAAGAGAGTGATACACGGGGTTCTCAAGGTGGGGTTCGCGCACTCGAAGTGAATGCGGGTCGATCAACAACACCAGACACCGAGGACGATCACACAACTCCTGCGGAGGAAAAGTCAGAACCTGAACTGGCAATAATTACTGGCCAGCTTTCAGAGAGATCTGTGTTAGACATGAGCATGGGGGATTCGCCCACCCTCGGCACGTTCCATAGATTTTCAGTCAGTTTGGACCAAAGCCAAAAGGGTGGTGAAAGTACCCCCTCAGATGTCGAGCCTAATTCCGCAATCACTGCTGGTACATCCGACTCAGTGGACACCTTTTTCGACGACGAACCTCAAGATGACTCGCTGCATCATTTTCGCCATTCAGACATGCGACAAACTCTGCCAAATCAGATCTCATCTACGCGACGTCCAAGCTCTAGCCCAGAGAGAGTACGGCAACACTCTGCGCTAGAAAATTCTGTTACTGAGACGGATGATCGGGAATCAATCCAGATTATGCTTGGTGAAACCCCGATTCTTGAGAACGCGCCTTTCAAGGAGCAACAATACGATGGAAATTCGAAGGAGCCCCAATTAGATGAGGGTCCCGAGAGTCGATGGAGCATGAGTTCATGGACTTCATCAAATAAGTCACGAGATGATCGCGAATCGCCATTGGAGCGAATTGACGAATATTGTTCAACGCATCCTACCGATCAACCTCACCTGTCCATCTCCACGTCTGCAAGCCAGCCGACTTCCCAGCCATGGTCGCCGCAGTCGTTTACGTCGGCTCGAACTGGGCGGACTACCATGGATAGTGAGGGCTACAGCACCATCGACCGCTTACTAGAACACTATCACGACTCTAGTATCGTCAGCCCGGAGCTTATACAGGACATTCAACAGCATGTCCTCACCCAGTCTCCAGATCTAGCTCGGCAAGGCGGTTGGGATCCCAAGAAGGTGACAGCGTTGTACTTGCAAGAATTGGCAAAAGGAAGATATGGGCAACCAAATTCTGTACCAGATCCAGTCAGATCTCAGATCAGTCCCCGAACGAGCTCTATGAAGATCCCTGAGGTCCCCGAGAAGGAAGTCAGAGAAGACCATGATGAGAAAATGTTAGAGAGCATGGAACGCCAGAATGGAGATCCAGCTCCACCGGACACTAATCTTTCTGTCGATCAAGGCGAGTCCAAGCCTGCTAGAGCAAGCTTAACCGGCCCGGAGGATTGGAACATGTCGCCGTCTCTCGGTGGTCTTGACCTGCAAGCCGAAGCTGGAGATAGTCCCTCGGAAGACAAACCAAGATTACCTCCAAAGGACTGGAGGATGACAAAGAAAGAGATAGCGGAGGTTGCAGACCGCAAGGATGGCCTGGTACGACAACCTCCTGCAGACTTTCACCCACAATTGCCTCCAATCAATGGGCTAGGGCTTGACATCAACATTGTGCCGCCCCAGACGAATGATGCGCCCACCGTACCTCCACCGTTACTATTCCATTCTACACCGCTACCGCCATTCGAAGCATCTGATCCACTTAGGGTTCGCTCGCCGCCTTCACTAAGCGACTACAGCAAGCAGGCACCTCCAAGAGTCCTTAAGGTCTCGACTGCTGATCCTAATCATCCGCCTCTTCCGGATCTTCCTACTGACGACTCTCTTCATAAATCGAGATCAACCAATTCCTCGAGTCACCAGCCATCCTCGTCTGCGTTCACATCTCAAGATCGATCTATTGTAGATCAACCATCTGCATTGACAGATGTATCTTCCAAGAGTTCGTCGCTGACACCTGATCAGAAACGCTTGACAAGACGACGACATATCATAAAAGAGCTCGTAGACACCGAGCACTCTTTCGGTCAAGATATGAAGGTTGTTGATGACATATACAAAGGCACTGCAAACGTCATTGTCATGTCACCTGAAGATGTCAAGACTTTGTTCGGCAATTCCGAGCACATTGTGGCCTTTTCGACAAACTTTCTTGATGCACTAAAGCAGGGCTCGAAGTCTGTGTACGTCCTGGCGAAGTCGAAGCGATGGAGAAGTAATCGAGTAAGCAACGCTACATCGTACAGCGGTAACACGGATGATCAATCGTCAATAAACGGCGTTGAACTTAGCGACGATGAAAAGGATCGCAAGACGTTCATCGGCGAACAGTTTCGTCACCATATGGCAAGTATGGAGAAGGTCTATACGGAGTATCTGAAGAACCACGACCTTGCCAACCAAAAGCTTCAGGCGCTGCAGAAGAGTCATAAAGTTGAGATCTGGCTCAAAGAATGCAAAACATACGCCGATGACCTTACTTCAGCATGGGACCTAGATTCCCTACTAGTAAAACCTGTACAACGGATTCTGAAGTATCCTTTGTTGCTTGACCAGCTGTTGGAAGCGACACCAGAGGCTCATCCTGACTTTGCGAATCTGAGCATCGCTGCACGGGAGATGAAGGGTATGGCAAAAAGAATTGACGAGTCGAAGAAGCGTGCCGATCTCATGGAACAGGTAACAAACACGCGAAAGCGCAAAGAATCTGACGTTCGGGTAGGCCTTTCCAAGGCCTTCGGACGCCGGACGGAAAAGCTCAGGCAGCAAGTCGGCCTTTCTGATATGGTCGACGACAAAGACTACTCTGCAGTCTCCGAGAGGTTTGGACAGCACTTTTTCCAACTTCAAGTCGTCATGCGCGATGTCGAGATGTACGCCAACGACGTTCAGGTCTTCATGAATAAATTCTGCGATTTTGCATCGAGTATGGAGGCACATATCGATGTTGGCCAAACCAATCATCCCGAGCTCGAGAGCAAGTGGCGAAAGTTCAGGATGTCTACGAGAGAAATGTCCATGACCGCTCTCACGGACCATGTAAGTTATCCTCCGCATGCCAGAGGGGCCGATAGGAAGCTAAGGCTAATTGACTCAGGTCGCTGCGGTGCGTAAGAACGTCATTGAGCCAATGACGACGCTGTTGAGATTGCATGATGGTCCTCAAAAACTGATGCACAAACGCAACAAACGAGTTACGGACTATGCACGCTTTAAAGCGATCAAGGACCGAGGGGATAAGCCCGACAAGAAGACCATCGAGCAAGGCGAGCAGTTCCAGGCAATCAACGAGACGCTGAAAGATGAATTACCCCGATTGTTCGCCTTGACAGGCAAGCTTGTGGAGGCCTGCCTGAACAACTTTGTCCAACTACAGCTTCAGTGGCAGGTCATATGGCGTAGGAAATTGAGCCAGGCCCTCGACGACAACAAGCTTCCCGCCAAGGCGCAGGATATCGTGGAAGCCTTTGCGGGTGATTTCGCCTTTTTCGAGGCTCAGGTGCTTTCCCTCGGAGTTTGCAATGGCTCCATGCTACAGGACGTGAACAGCCAACCCAACTACATGTCTCCATCGACGACATTGAATGGCGATGATCGGGGGTCTGCACGACAAGCTTCTCAATCTTCCTCGACCGACCGAGCGCGTACCCTATCAGTCAGCAGCGATCAGTCACCGATGTTGCCTCAACCCGACTTTGGAAGTGGTGGAGGTCGTAGCAGTGGCAGTTTCTTCCCCATTGAGAACGGAATGCAGCAGCTAGCGCCGGCAGGCAATTACGTCACCGGTGGACGCGTGCGCGCTAGTTCCACGCTTTCAGGCCACAGTCCGCGAACACCCGACGTACCCGGAAGCTATCACTCGTTTTCGAGCAACACCACGCCAGTCCTCGCAACGCCGGGCCGTCCGTCAACCGCAACTCCCCGAACCTACACCGATCCCTCACCATCTATATCACGTCTGAGCATCGACACCCCTAGCATAAGCAGGCCAAGTGAGGAGTCGACGCGTGCAGGTAGAACATCACAGAGCACCTATCCTTCGACCTCTATATCCTCCCAACACCGCGATCACTCAGACACTCCGAGATACTCCAATAACATTTTCCATTCCGCCTACCCTATGTCTGACTCTCCTCCAACGCAGTCGCCGGCTCCTGAACAGGCACAACAAGGGTTCAACGTTATATTCCTAGCCGCTAGCGTATACGAGTTCAATATCGATCGCGACAGGAGGGAGGCTGGTTATCCCTATTTGACCTACATTGCTGGCGAGGTGAGTCTTGCGCAACCGGATCCCTACTGACTTCGTTTTAACTGAACTCACTTAGATCTTTGATGTCATCGGCGAGAAAGGCGAGCTCTGGCTGGCTAAGAATCAAGATGACGCGGACAATCTGGTCGGATGGATATGGAACAAGCATTTCGTTAAGCTGGCGTCTTGAACGTCCCCTACCCAAGCACGATCATCAGCACCGTGCGCGGCTTCCCTCACAAGCCAAGTTCACATTCGATTACGTGCTCTCAGCACTTTTGCAGTGATGCATATCACCACCTTTCCGAATCACCTGTCAGTATCGAATAATTCTGTTACATCATCGGTATATCACGCTTACGAGCTTACCACAAGGATCGGACGAAGGCAATTCTCTTTTTCATCTGTGTCGATCTCCTGAGTGGAGGGCTAGCATAAGGTGTGCGCATTCATGAGCGACGAACGTCTGTACAGAGCGTGCAAGCTCCCTTGCGTTTCACTCTGTCATAGGGGAGTCAGGTCGCAATACACTTGTAATATAGATACCCAGATACTCGATGTTCTTCCGTCAGGCATAGGATCGGGTGAGGGGGGGAAATGATGGCTTGAGCATGCAGAGGGAATGAAGTCAGTATCAGTTACTGACGAATGAAATGGAATCGAAAGTTAACAGAATGGTCCCAATTGAATGTAACCAAGGGCTCAATGATACTCATGCTACATACGTCTGCCTGCCATGCTTTCATCAAATGCGCACATTGCCTTCGCAGCTTTTCACCGATCGAAGTTGTGGATGTCTACCAGGTCAGCAACTCATCATGATTGGGTGACTGACGAGATCATGACTCGCAGCTCAGCGGTTTCCTTTCCGCGTATCCTATTCTAGCTGACGATCCGACCATACACCATACGGAGTAGAACCTTTTGACTGCAACAACCAGCGCTGGCCACGTTGAGCCGCACTGAATGCTGAAGGAACCCAGGGCCCGGGCGCCCCGACGAGTTCTGATAGGGTGCCGAAGAGGATCGACCGACTGCAGTGTGACAGCACCAAGCACAAGCGACCACGATCGCCACCACCGGAAGGATTCTCCCTGCAGCTACCGGGACGATGTCATTGTTTTTGGGTCCTTTGGGAGGGGCTGTCCCCCCACACGCCCTGATCACGGCCCGAAGATTAGCATTGTTCCAGCATTGGGAAGAGCGCCAAATGCCCCTAGAGTAGCCTAGAGTGGCGCTTGGGCAGCCCACCGGAGCGGTAAGCTGCTTGGGCCAACCAATTCCATGGGAAGTCGGTATTAGGCTTGTACTTTAAAGTTAGGACTTGGGAGCCTGCCTGGAGATCGACATTTTGGGTTGGCGGTTCCAAGTGGCATCGCAAGAAGTCGTCAAGTACGAAGTACTCTACTTTATTACTGTCCTCATCATTGCAGATCGAATTTCGAGGACGACAAACACAAGTATCGCACCTAGGTCTATGTGATGCTGCTTCCCTCTGCATGATCGTTTAATATTTTCACGTCGCCAAACCTCTCCTAGAATACCACTATTCATAGACATGCTCTGGACACAAGCTCCTCAAAAAATTACATCTGCTCTCCAATCCCACACCATACTATCTTCGCTTCGGGACCCATAAGGAGACAGAGAAAAAGACCAGCCCGGCGATTTCACCAATATCACTCGGGTAGCTCCTGACCTCTCATGAGGAACGCCCGCACACGTCCGATTAAGGAAAGTGTCGCCCGTGGGCAAATCGCTTCTCAATGGCCGTCGCCCTCCCTCAACAGCGGCAAAACCCCCTTCCTCCGCCCCCTCTATCGATGTCGACACCACCTGTGATGGACGTCGCCTCTCTTGTCAGCGATAGTAATGGGACGGCCTATCCTACACCATCTTCGGCCTCAACAGTGCGGCCCAATGTGCCTCCCGCCGCCATAGCGGAGCCGGCGTCAACGAGTACGATGGATAATGGTAGGATATACAGGTATGTCTGACGGTCGATGACGAGGGGACCGGCAGCTGCTAAAAGAGCACAGTCTGGACATTGTCCAGCAGCCGGTCAGAGCACGCATGTGTGGCTTCGGTGACAAGGTTGGTTGTGCCTCGAACAAGGATTATGCTGAAATAAGACCTTTGACTATCGGAAGATGTGTTGGGGCTGATTGGCTACTACTACAGGACAGACGGCCAATCACACCACCGCCGTGCATTCGACTCATAGTCAAAGATTCTGTGACGAACAAGGAATTAGATATCAAGTGAGTGAATGCTATCTTCTGGCCTCGGCCAAAAGCCTCCCAAACACAACGTGCTGAATTCGAATGCTTCCTCCAGCGATATCGATACATCGTACTTTGTCCTCACGGTCGATCTATGGTCAGATAGCGCAACCAAAGAAGTCAACCTTGTCCGGCACTCCGCCACGTCTCCCTCCATATCTGCCACAACAGCAACCTCGTATCCTCCAAATGCAGAAGAAGTTGGTCCAACCTCGGTTTATGCCTCCACACCCCTCCACCAAGTCCAGATCCCACCACCCTACAGCCAACCTCAACCTCCGTCACTTGCACATCCCCAAGTTCCAATGTTATACCACCAGCATCAATATCCACAACAAGGAGTGCCGTCGCAAAATCAGCCGCTTCCCCCACCGCCGATACCCTCCCAGCCACTGCCAGGAGGCTACTGGATCAATCAGACACCCACCCCCATGACTCCTACAGGACCAATGCAGCAGGTACAAGGTCCGCTACTCTCTCCTTCGGCTCAGAGTTCTTTATCTTGCGACCCTCGCTCTCACCCTAGTGGCATGTTTACGAGAAACCTGATTGGTAGCCTCTGCGTAAGCGCGTTCAAATTGACCGATCCGGACAATAACATGGGGGTCTGGTTCATACTGCAAGATCTCAGTGTTCGGACTGAGGGCCTATTTCGGTTTGTTGTCTAATCGCATATGATTCAAGCATCGATTCGCTAAGTTTTGTCTATGACAGGTTGAAAATGAATTTCGTCAGCGTCGGCTGCCCTACTTCTGCCCAAACGCTCAATACTGCCTCCGCGCCAGTGCTCGCCTCCTGCTTCAGCCAAGCCTTTCAGGTCCATTCGGCTAAGAAGTTTCCCGGTGTGATAGAGAGTACGAATCTTAGCAAGTGCTTTGCAACACAGGGGATCAAGATCCCCATACGCAAGGAGTAAGTGATGTTCCATAGTCGATAATCCTGGGTCCAGGCAGACGCGTTGCAAGTCACCTTGCATTACAACTTTGGAGGTTACTACCGCCAGATTCGTCACTTTACGGGAATCTTTCTCGTCAAGCTCCGAGCCACGTTTCGAAAACCCTGCCAATGGACGTCCCAATTCTACTCAGAGCTGCTCCCTTCTAGAGAAAACTGCTGACCGCGAGATCTCGCAGTGGAGTGAGAGGCAATGAAAGGAGGTCCGGAGACGGTGAGGACGATGACTGAGGATACATGACTGGTTGCATGATAGGATAGGGAAAAGATATGGGATTGGCCAAGAATATTGTTTAAAAAGGACAGACGCACAATGCTTTTATGCACGACGGCGTTGTCACCTTGATGCGGAGCTCAACGGTGGCATTTTGATTCCCGTTATGAATTACTAAAATGGATCACGGTCTGGGAGGGTTTGATGTATATTGTCTGGACAATCGATAGAGATGCATAGATCATCAGATATCATACACTTTGGTTGATCATCATGCTCCTCAAGGGAAGGGTGTCTTGGAATTTCGGAGCTCAATCTAACTAGTCTGCTACGTTGTCTCATGCATAAGGAAATAAATGGATGTGAGCTCTTCTGGTGCAGCTCTAGTATTCTATGAAGAAACTCCCCATCTTAGGTGCGTTGGGCGTTGGGCTGCTTTTCGCCTCTCGTAGACTGAGCCTCGACGGGACGACTACCTAATCATATACGTAGATGTGGGGTCCTGATCGAATCTACAGTTGTCGTGTTCGAAATAAGTTGATACTTGCTTGCCAAGTAGATGCGTATACATTGCCGTAGTTTATACTTGTTCCAATATCCAATATTGCGGCTTTTTTTCACCCTTGCAGTCGCTCGGTCAAATTTCTTTATTCATGACTTAAGTTTGTACAATTCCAGCTCACCTTGTCCAGCTCATATTAAGCATGTAAAGCATGGAGTATCTCACCTTCCACGGCTCAACGGCCTTGTCTCCGTTTCGAAGACAAAGTCTTGCCAGCACGCTTGGTGTTAGTGCTGTCAAAGCTAGATTCATCCATCATGCAGCTCTCAAAGACCTTCAGGGACAAGAAAAGCAAGCAGATTACGACAAGTCCGTTTTTGCAGAATTACTTGACTATGGAGAAGATGATAATTTGGATGACCACCCATCTCGAAGGGATGGTGATGAGAGTAGTAATGAGGATGGTGCAGATACGTTCTTTGTGTACCCCCGATCTGGAACGATATCACCCTGGTCCTCCAAGGCGACCTCCATTGCCCAAGTATGCGGTCTCTCCCACGTGGTGTACCGGATCGAAAGGGGAACGATCATAGTTATCATACCAAAGGCGAATGAGAAGTACGACAAAGAGCTCGCAGTCAAGTTACTGCACGATCGTATGACCGAGACACTGAGCTCTGCAGCGCCAGATCTCGAGGCGATGTTCGCACAAAGCTCACCTGCTCCACTGCAATACATTCCTATGCACGCCGAGGGCAGTGATCCGCGTGATGCCTTGAAGAAGGCAAATAAGACCTTGGGCTTAGCACTTGATGAGAGCGAGATTGATTACTTGGTCAAAGCTTACGCCTTAGATGGGTCGATTGCTAGGGATCCCACTGATGTAGAGTTGTTCATGTTTGCACAGGTCAATTCGGAACATTGCCGGCATAAGCAATTCAATGCGTCTTGGACGATTGACGGCGTTGAAAAGCCTTACAGTCTATTCGACATGATTCGCAATACCCATCGGAAGAGTCCAGCTTATACTATCAGCGCTTATTCCGACAATGCGGCGGTTTTCGAAGGCCAGAAAGGTAGCTTTTTTGCACCCGATAGGTATACTGGTGAATGGAAGCAGACTGTAGAGTCTGTGCCATTCCTTGGCAAAGTAGGTAGGTCCTCCAGAGAGAGTACACACAATCGAGTAATGCAATCGATGAATTCATTTAAAAGCATTACTACGAGCGTCATGATCATGAAGGTATAGACTAAGCTAATTGAATCTTCTCTACCTCAAGAAACGCATTGTCATCCGACCTCAGTAGTCCCCTACGAAGGCGCAGCGACTGGATCGGGTGGCGAAATACGGGATGAGGGGGCAGTAGGGCGTGGTAGCAGAACCAAAGCAGGTCTTTGCGGCTTCGCAGTCTCTGATCTCTTATTACCCGATTTGCAACACTCCTGGGAGCTTTCAAATGTGGGATACCCAAATCACATCGCTTCGAGCCTTGACATTATGCTAAATGCGCCGCTCGGAAGTGCTGCTTTCAACAATGAGTTTGGAAGGCCATGCCTCACGGGCTACTTCCGCACCTTACTCACAAGTATTCCCCTGGGAGACGGCAAAGAGGAACTCAGAGGGTATCACAAACCAATCATGCTTGCTGGAGGGATTGGGAGCGTACGCCCTCAGGTAAGCGAAATGTTCCTTATATGGCTAGAAACTGAACCGTACTTCAGCATGCCCTGAAGGATCCCGAGCTCGTAGGAGCAGGTGCCTATCTGATCGTTATGGGGGGCCCAGCTATGCTCATTGGATTAGGCGGAGGCGCCGCTTCTAGTCAGGCTTCGGTCGAAGCATCTAAAGATCTGGATTTTGCTTCTGTCCAGAGGGCGAGCGCCGAGGTCCAGCGACGAGCGCAAGAGGTCATTAATGCCTGTGTTGCCATGGGCTCAGATAATCCCATCATGTTCATTCATGATGTAGGCGCAGGAGGTCTGTCAAATGCTTTGCCTGAGCTGGTCCACGACACCGACAACGGCGCGACATTTGAGCTTCGTGAAGTCGACAATGCTGATAGTGGTATGAGCCCGATGCAGATTTGGTGCAATGAGAGCCAGGAACGATATGTGCTCGCAGTCGATTCCACTGGGTTGAATGTCTTCAAATCCATAGCAGACCGAGAGCGTTGTGGCTATTCCGTCGTTGGAAGAGCAGATGGGGAGTCAGGAGAAGAGAAAAGACTTGTTTTGACAGATCGAGAATCAAAGGAACACCCGACGCCCATCGATCTCCCAATCTCTGTCCTCTTTGGCAAGCCATCTAAGATCAGGCGCAGCCTAAAGTCTCGAAAGCTACCGCTTTGTCCATTTGATTGCAGTCTCAGGTCATACCTTCCGAAGCTAGAAAATGGCTTTCTGGAGGAAGCCGTCTCGAGGGTGCTGCAGTTGCCGGCTGTTGCATCCAAGATGTTTCTAATCACCATTGGAGATCGTACGGTGGGAGGTTTGACGTGTCGGGATCAGGTGAGTCGCTTAAAAAGGCCGACATTCTACCAGGAGCTCATCAGCTATTCAGCTTGTAGGACCATGGCAGACGCCTGTCGCAGATTGTTCCGTCACTGCGACCTCGCTCACCCAGGGAATGCGAACTGGCGAAGCCATGGCGTTAGGCGAAAAACCAATGATCGCACTTATCAATCCTGCTGCATCTGCCAAAATGGCGGTCGCTGAAGCATTAATGAATATTGCCCCTGCACATTTGGTGGACGGACTCAAGCGGATAAGACTGTCTGCAAATTGGATGACGTCTATCAACAGTCCTGGTGAATCTGCGGCTATATATGAAGCCGTGCATGCCATTGCCATGGTACTCTGTCCGGACTTGGAGATCAGTATACCCGTTGGCAAGGACTCAACCTCAATGAAAATGGGGTGGACAGATCCGAAGACTAAAGAGGCGAAGGAAGTCACGTCTCCCTTATCACTGGTTGTCACAGCCTTTGCCCCCGTCTTAAACACGCGAAATACCTGGACGCCCGCTCTCCGGAGACCTTCAGAGGGAATTGGAGAGACGGCTCTGCTCTATGTTGACCTTGCATTTGGCAAAAGGGCCATGGGTGGAAGCGCTATCGCCCAAGTATTCGGTCAGGTAGGAGATGAAGCGCCAGATATTCGAGACGTCCAGCTGCTGAAGGATTACTTTGACGCTCTTGAGCAACTCCATGAAGCCGGGATCGTCTTGGCCTATCATGACATTAGCGACGGAGGTTTTTTGACGTGTCTAACGGAAATGGCCATTGCAGGTCGATGTGGCATAAATGTCATGCTCGACGACGTCTGCAAGAGCACAGACACCGCGGACGTCATTTCGGCGTTATTCAATGAAGAACTCGGTGCAGTATTCCAAGTCAGGATCAAAGATGTGATCAATTTCAAAAGCTGTTTTGCCACCTGTGGTCCTCCTGATGGTCTCATCAAAAAGATCGGCCAAGTGTCTCCATTATCTTCTTCTTCGCCGAGCGAGCTCGTTCTCTATCACCGCATGGATGTCGTCTATCGGTCACCTATCAGCAGACTCCATCAAACCTGGTCCAGCACCTCCTACCAAATGGCTAAACTTAGAGATAATCCAGCCTGCGCTGACTCCGAATACAAGTCTATACTTGACACTAAAGATCCTGGTTTATCTTTCAATCTAACCTTCAATCCAGCCGCTAACATTCTCCCCTTTACCACCAAGCTTTCCGATCGCCTCTCTCTTACCGCCAAACCGCGAATTGCTATTCTTCGAGAACAGGGGATCAACGGTCAAAGCGAAATGGCCTTTGCGTTCATGAGTGCAGGGTTCGTAGCTGTGGATGTGCACATGAGCGATCTCCTCTCCGGCCGCGACTCCCTCGCCAAGTACAGTGGCCTTGCAGCCTGCGGCGGCTTCTCCTATGGTGATGTCCTGGGGGCTGGACAGGGGTGGGCGAAGTCGGTGTTGCTTCACAAAGAGTTGCGACAACAATTCATAGACTTCTTCGAAAGGAAGGATACCTTCACATTAGGGCAAGTGAATCCCAAATCAACCCTTCAATCCACATAATGTTTCAAGCCTTGAGATGTATACTGGAATCAGGAATTCCCACCCTTTTACGATTTTGTCACCTATCCACAAAGAGAGAGCCATGCTAACGCCCCCACAGCGTCTGCAACGGCTGCCAATTCCTCACCCGTCTCAAATCCCTCATCCCCGGCGCCTCAGCCTGGCCCAGTTTCCGCAAAAACACCAGCGAGCAATACGAAGCGCGATACTGCGAAGTCGAGATCCTCGACCCCACCTCCTCCCCCTCCGTCTTCCTCCACGGCATGAACGGAACCACCATGCCCATCGCCCTCAGCCACGGTGAAGGCCGCGCGCACTTCAGCACCACAACAACCCAATCCGCAGCCGCGGACTCCCTGTTGGCGCAGAATCTGGTTCCGGTCCGTTATGTGGATAACTATCTTAGATCTACGGAGGTATATCCTGCGAATCCGAATGGGAGTCCGGGTGGTGTTGCGGGAGTGAGGTCGATGGATGGGAGGGTGTTGGCGTTGATGCCGCATCCGGAGCGGTGTGTGGCGAATCCGGGGTCGTGGGTTCCGTCTGAGGAGGCGGAGAAGTGGGGGGATTTTGGACCGTGGGTTCGGATTTTTCAGAGTGCGAGGAGGTGGGTTGGTTGATTTGAAATAGGGGTGTGGGGGAGGTGTGGAGATGATGATTGGAGATGGATAGTTGTGTTTGGGGGGTGTGGGTGCGATGGAGGTGTGGAGGAGGTATTTGATGTAGGACAATGATCGCGTTAGATATGTTAGACATGCTTGCGAATAGAGCGAGCGTTGAGTAATTCGTGACGAGAGGATATAAAATAAAATAGCTTTGTCCTCACCACTGTTAGAACCATGATACGTACTGTTGAACGCGACACCCTCGTACCACACGAAGCAGTTAGTACGAGAAAACCCATCACAACCTCAAGACTTGGCACAGGAAGGAAAGTCGCATGTCAAAGTTATCTGGATGTTACAAGCACACACATAGCTACCTTCAGCTACCATTGCAGTTCGTTCCCTAGTGCAAAGCAATAGAAAATACCACCAGACCTAGAGCACCGGCTTACGCGACGCGCATCAGCACTCCACCTATCCCATCTTCCGCAGCAACCATAAAGCCCGTAGCATATGTATACACTCCCATCCCCCCCATCTCCCATCCCCCATCTCTCCCCCCACCAAACCCCCCCCCTTCTACCCTATCCCTCCATTTCCCACCTCCCCTCCCCATCCCACCTCCTCCCCTCATCCTCATCCCCAAAAATCCTACTTCGCAGCCCTCTTCTTCGCCCTCGCCTTCTCCAGCGCCTCCATGCGACGCGTCTTGATGGCTTCGCGCTTTGATTTCTTGGCCGCGCGTGCGGCGTGGGCTTTTTCGAGGGGGGTCTGTTGTGTGTTTGTTAGTTGTGGGGAGAAGGGGGAGAGGGGGGAGAGAGGGAGGGAGGGGGTATGAAGGGGAAAAGGGGAGGAGGGAGGGGAAAGGGGGGAGGGGGGAGGTACTTGGTTTTTGGAGGGGGTGAGTGGTGCCATTTTGTTTTGGAGGAGGATGAGGTGTGGTTTGGTTGGTGGATGTGAGTTGTGGTTTGTGGGTGGTTGGTGAGATAGGTGAGGTGTAACGTGAGGTGGTGAGGTGTTTAGTTGAAATTGAATTGGATGAGATGAGATAAGGTAGTGGGTCAGTGGATTTTGGTAGCGATGGGTTGCTGGTGGATTGGTCTTTGGTGAGAAGGCGAGATGGTGAGGTGGATTTGTTATGATTGAGGTGTTTCTGAGACGCGTTCTGGGGATTATGGAGAGCGGGACTCGAAGCTGTTGGACTAGACCTGTTCGGGTTGAGTATGGGTACGCTAGTGGAAGTGATGGAGAAAGCCTAAATTTGATATGATAAGGTATGGTCCGGGTTCTCTTGGCATAGGAGATACTCAGGGATTTGTTACCTGATTAATGTATCTCTCTTCTTCATGGCAAAATTGCAAGGTGCAGGTACGGGTGTTTACAGGAAAGTGTTGATATGGAGGTCATGAAGGATTCGATGATGGCTTTGACAGTGGAGAATCGACGATGGCCCGATTGGGGAGATGCTAATCTTCCTAAGTCATCAGTACAGCGTGTCCAAAATCTAAACCACGGCCAGAAAGCATCCCAATCCAACTCAATAGCTCGCCCACTTGCCACAATATGCAGCATGCTCCCAAGGGCGGAAGATCAAAACCCGAGATATTCATAACATTCATGATCCCATACCTCGCGTTACCTCTCCAACTCAACCTGTGATAGCCACAATCCCTACCAACATCCCACACACGAACATCACCATCAATGTTGCAGCCACCATCCTACAGCACTGCAAGCTGTGTCTCGACCGGAGCTCTTTGTCACGCCGGCGCTCGCACGTTTCGCAGTGGGTGTGCGTGCGCATAGCTATATTTGATGAAGGGAGAAGGAATTCGGCGTGCGATTGTTCTTCTTGGGGCTGCGGCAAGGGATCGTGCATGACGGCTTCATCGTCTGTTTCATTAAGGGGTATATACTGTCAATATTTGTCAGCAGCTGGATATTATCGATCTAAGACGGGAAGGATGCGAGGAGTGGGTATTCAGGGAAGAGCTTACTGCGCTGGTAGAGCTGGGGGGAGGATGCTGGTTAACGGGGTGGTTGTGGAAGAGGTCGTCGTAGGCGGGCGCAGGAGTGGTGGGATCGTTGAGCTTGCCCATTTTTCGTGCCACTAAAGTTGCAAGAAGATATGTGGATGAAAAGAGCCCAGGTTCGCTGCGGGTCTATAAGAGGTTATATGTATGTGTGTTGGGGGAGCTTGGAGACAAGCAGCGACAGAAGTGTGGTATACGATCTGACCAATCAGCGAGGTGGTCCATGCGTCAACCCCCACCAAGCCAACAATCGCTTTGATGGGCAGCAGCAATCAGCGACTCACATACGACAAAGAATCCTTCTAGAATCCTACATTTACAGGAATGCCAAACGCGTATCCAGAGAAGAACGTGTCCAGGTAGTCTCCATGATCACACTAGAATGAGCAGCGGGGTAGTTGCGAAGGGACATTGCCATGACCATGTCCCACCAAGGCATAGTACGGAAAAGGGAATCACGGTCTCTGCGATAGAAGCCACATCGACAGACAAAAGCCTTTACCCCGATCCTGCCCTCTGTAGTCCGCAGGACATCGGAATACCGAGCGTCCGAAGTTGATACATCTGGCCTTATTGACTAAGCTCACTATTCTTCAGGCAACGGTACCATGAGCCATAAAAGCCCAGCCATGCTTCTGATGGATTGCAATCCCATCTCAGGCTCAATATTCGAACTGTTTGCACAGCTTTATAACTCAAGTTGCTTAGTAACCATTCTTCCTTCCAGAGTCGAGAAAGTGCCATAGCATAGTCAAAGGCCCACCACATTACGCTTCTAACAACAATGGCATCAACTGCACCCCTCGTAGCCTGCTTCGGCGCAACAGGTGGCTGCACTCTTGCAGCTTTGGTCCCTGCACTCAAAGCAGGTTATGGCTGCACAGCTCGTATGTTTATACTCTGTATAGGAGACATCCCTGAACTGAGAGTTCTCTAGTCGTCCGCACACCTACCAAACTCTTCAATATGCTCCTCGAAAAAGGCGTCACCCAGTCCGAAATCGATGCAAACTTGACCATCACGCAAGGCGATGTTTTGAATGTCGAAGATTGCAGAAACGTCTTAACACGCAATGGCCGCACGGTCGACATCATAATCTCAGGCGTCGGTACCCTGCCTACGTTTTCTCAAATGACCATCTGCGCCAATGCCGTGAAAAACATCCTCTCCGCGCTGCGAACCTTGAGACCAACAAAGAAACCTCTGTTCGTTGCGATCTCCTCAACCGGCATTACGACTACCGGTCCGCGAGATGTGCCTCTTCTAATGGCCCCCTTATATTATGTCCTACTCGCCAATCCTCACAAGGATAAGAAGAACATGGAAGATGCTATTATCGAGCATGCTGAAAGTACCGAGTCTGCCACCAGTGGCTATGTGCTCATCCGACCCACTTTGTTGACTAACGGAAATGCGCAGGGAGGACAGAAGGTGAAGGTTGGTACTGACGCGAAGCCCGAGATAGGCTATACGATCAGGAGGAATGACGTGGGACGGTGGATGTTTGAGAATCTTTTGCAGAGCGACGGAAGCAAGTATTCTGGGCAGAAGCTATCGTTCACATACTGAAGAAGTGAGTGTATTGTATTTTTCGACGTATGAGAATTGCATTGACGGCGTTCCACTATGGCACATATGAGACTGATTATAATGACCCCGTGTCCGTGTAACTTCTTCTATTCTAGCGGGATTAATATGTCTGCGTCATGTATGTTCTCAGTCATGAGAGGGCGATGAATATATTGCCCCCGAATTATGGATCAGTGTTACTCGTATGTGGCCTCCAAAGTGGTTACTGGATGAGTTAAGTCGATAGTGAAGAACATCAAGAGTGGGCGCTAAGACCGCCAATCGCGCCTCGGTGCGGACTTCCTCTGCCAAATACATTTGCATCTGTGATTGACAACGATGGCTTCACAAGGCCAAGATGCAAAATCCCCGAGCAAGCGTTCGCGCTCCGAATTCGAAGGGACCGACGGGGTCCGAAAGAGAGAGAATGTCGCACCTGCAGATGAAGGTATTTGACTTCACTATTGAAGAGCTTCTGAGAGCTAACGATTGATATAGATACCTCTTCCGATGATGACTTTGGCCCTGCTCTTCCTTCCACAGCTCCCAAGAAGAAACGGCGAAAGCTACCATATGAGAAGCTTTACGTCTCCGCTTTACCTGCCTCTAGCCGTTACTCAAAGTCTTTGATGCACAAAGACCAATTGTCCTTCGTCACAGTTACACCATTTACGGACTTTCTGGTCACGAGCTCCGTGGACGGTGTAGTCAAATTCTGGAAGAAAGTCGCTATTGGAATAGAATCCGTGAAAGAATTCAGAGCTCATATTGGCGAGATCAAGAGCGTGAGCGTCAGTCAGGATGGTCGCAGCTTTGCTACCGCTGGAGCGGACAAGACCATCAAGATCTTTGATGTCATAACATTTGGTATGGATTGCCTTGCATCTGCCGAGGCTTGATGCTGACGGCGAGCGGTAGACCTACTAGCGATCTATCAACTTGATTACACCCCCAAGGCAATATGTTGGGTGCACCGACGTGGTGCGTCTCTACCCTTGCTCGCTGTATCTCAGGAAGAGGCCGGCGCAATCAGCATATATGACGGCAGCGGCGCAGTACAGAGTCCGGTCCATACGATTTCTAGTTTGCACAAAAGCCCCGTAAGAGCTATAGCGTACAACAACGAATATGACTGCGCTATCTCTGCCGACGACAACGGCATGATTGAGTACTGGAGGCCTGGAGGTACTTATGACAAGCCAGACACTGTCTTCAAATTCAAGAGTTCCACAGATCTATTTGCGTTCAAGAAAGGCAAAAGTCTTCCCACTTCGGTCACGATATCACCGTCTGGCTCTCACTTTGCCACGTTTTCTTTTCCAGATAGATACGTTCGGATCTTCGAGTTCGCCACTGGCAAGCTCATCCGCACATATGATGAATCCATTTCCACTATCATGGATATGCAGCAAGCAGGTACTTCACTGCAGAAGCTGGAAGACGTCGAGTTTGGTAGACGTTTGGCCGTGGAGCGAGAATTAGAAAACCCAGCATTACAGAATAAAATCAACGTGATCTTCGACGAGTCAAGTAATTTCATTATCTATGGCTCCATCCTCGGCACGAAAGTCATGAACACTTTCACGAACCGCGTCGTGAAAGTGTACGGCCAAGAAGAACCATTTCGCTCTCTCAACTTAGCTCTCTACCAAGGGCAACCGCAAAAGAAAGGTGTCGTTACCGTTTCCATGGCCGCCAGCGCCAATCCACTCCTCCAGGAAGCCGAGGAACGGGACCCCATGCTCGTTTCTACTGGCTCGGCCAAAGTTCGCTTTTACATCTTCACTAATGACACCGACATCAGCAAGTCGACCCGAGACGTGCAAAACGAAAAACCGAGACATCTGAACGCCCGCCAGCAGATCGAAGCCAAACCCGCAGAAAGTGGTACGGGAGCCGTCTTGCATACGACCTACGGAGATATCCACATTCGCTTGTTTCCCGAAGCCGCACCAAAAGCTGTCGAGAACTTCGTCACCCACAGCAAGAATGGATATTACAACAACACAATCTTCCACCGGGTAATTCGCAAATTCATGATCCAATGCGGCGACCCCCTCGGAGATGGCACCGGCGGCGAGTCGATATGGGGCAAAGAGTTTGAAGATGAGTTCTCGGCTCTGAAGCATGACAAGGCATACACGGTAAGTATGGCAAATGCAGGACCGAATACAAATGGTAGTCAGTTCTTCATTACGACCGAGCGGACGCCGTGGTTGGATAAGAAACATACGATCTTTGGCCGGGCGGTCCAGGGATTGGACGTTGTGCATCGGATCGAGAATGCGAGGCTGCAGAAGAATAAGGAGAAGCCGGAGGAGGATATTAAGATCGTTAGCATTGATGTTGCGTAGATGCATCAAGTGGCTATAACAGAGTGATACCCCTAACTAGATCCTCTCATTCTCCAATGTTCGCATACGTCGAATATAGGGATCCCATACATAGCATCCTATAATCCATGTGCCTCTAGCAAATCCACCTTTTCCATCGCAAAAATCATCTCGTCCACTCTCCAACTTATATCTTGGGAGCTCACCATAGGCTACAAGAACAACTACGTCAGAGCTACTACATTTAGTTGAGACACCTTCCAGACCAGACCTCATGACGCTCCTTTCCTCAAACGATGCGCGACTACTTTGGCTGGGCATTTTCTACCTATTGATCAATAAGGTAATTATTTCTTGGAGCTATTTACATATTACTATCAGCGCCGTTACCACGCTTTAGCCTTTATGCAGGAGTATTGGTGCGGGGGAGTTGGGCATTGGTATGGGGAGGTAGTACGTATTGTGGTTTGTTGATGGTGTTGTTGGGGTGGGGGTTTTTGGAGGTGAGATTGCTGGGGAGGCTTTGTATGGTGGGTGGGATTTGGATAGAGATGGGGATGGGGATGGGGTTTATGGTGGCGGTTTTGGGGATTAGTTATGTTCGGGTGGGTTGGGTTGGGCTGGGTTGAGTTGGGATTATGGGGGTATGAGCGTGATGGGCTTGGGAAGAGAGCGAGAATTGGTTGGATGGAGGGTGAGGAGATTTGGGAATGTAGAGTTTGTGTTTCGTGGATGGAAGCGAATTTTTCGGCGTGGAATGAATTGTATGTTCAATTACTCAAGAAGCGGCGTATTCTTCACGCAAAATCCCAGCAATCTCAACACTGATTATCATCCACATCCATTTGAAGAGACTGGGATTGCTGAATTTGGAATCGATACGAGTCCCGAAGTAGTTGCACGTCTAGCTAGCTGAGTAGGGTTTGGGAGGCAATGCCATGTTTTAATATCTTAGAGCTGATCAAATGTATTATATCATCAACTCGTACCGGAAACTCGACGCATCCTCATTCAGGATATCATTGATCGTCCTATGGAAGGCTCGTAGTTTTTGACGTGTAACAGCAGCTTCACCTATGCCGTACGCAGGCCAAGACGTTGATAGTCATGCGAGCGCTATCGAGACGATGGTCTCTCATGGCTCGATTTGGTGAGGCAGATCATCCTAAATATGCTCCCGCCATGATGCATCCCAGAATTCTTGGTGAAATTTGGCCTGAATTCAGGGCTTCCTGAACGATAAGCATCAAGGTATTGCAGATAATCAATCCGGTACGATTCATGCGCATAACGAGCGGCCTCACATCATCTGTATAAGCCAGGCCTACATGGGCAATCCTTCTCATCCATCGTGTCCGACCTTCACCCCCTCAGTGGTAGAACATGTTGTCCCAGCACCGACTGCCGGCACAGCGGACATTCCGGCTTTTCATCCACCCAGTCCAATATACATGTCCAACAAAAAACATGTCCGCATGTGGTCACGCTGGGATCTTTCATGGGTTCGAGACACAGTGTGCACTTCCTCTGCTGCTTCGGCTGCAGCCAAGCCAGCGTGGAATCGTCAGAAAGGTCGTATCGCGGGTTCATCGACGGGGGCAGCGGTGTATGTGTTGTCTGCGAGATACGCAGACGGGAGGTATCTGCTTTCGACTCGATTTCGTTGACTGCCGACGCTTCTTGGTTGCTCAGTAGTCCAACTTCGACGCCGTCATTAAGCATAGCACTTGCGCCCTCGGTTGGGAGACTAGTGGTGATGGTACTATGCACGTGCAGATACGCTTGCACGGCCATCTGTAGCACTAGTAGCACGCCTAGGACTTCATATCCTACGCGCTGCTCCGAGGGCGCGAGGTTCTTGGAGAATATGTAACGTAGGCCGAAGAAGCGTTTACTGAGGTGGTAGTAAGATCCTGTAAAGTAGAAGATGGAGAGTGAGAGGGCGTAGATTGGAGAGGTGGAAATGGAGGTTATCGTTGATAGATTCTCAAGGGCGTATGTTTTCAGACGGTAGCGGAGAGATGATTTTGGTGTGTGAGCGAGGCTTGTTTCCAAGCGCAGACGGATGCGAGAGCGGAGGGACGGTAGGAGTTTGCCGAGTGTGTAGGGAAGCAGAACGACGGAGAGGATGTAACCAGCTCTTCGTCCAATTGCTGGTAGCTTCTGTGACTCATTCTCGACTTGGTAGATGTCACAGTACTCTTCGCCCAACGTTCGATTGCCAATGAAAGTCGTGAGACCGAGATAGAGCAGTTCGGTAAAGGTGCGTGCTTCGGAGTCCCATTTGTGGGCGAAACGAGAGCCATAGAGGCGGCGGAGAATGGTAGAAAGGTTCTCGAGTAATATGGATTGGAAGTAGGTGTCTTTTTGGTTGGAGCGGATTATATCTGGGGACGTAGCGTAGGGGTAGGTATAGGTTGGTGTCGTCGAGGAAGCTTTGGTAGGAGCAGCCACGTGGCTATTTGGGAGATCGGCGGTCGACATTTTCTGGACATCACAGTTGTATGGTTAGACTTAGACAGCATAGGATGCGCAGACAAGCGTTCCAGGAAGACCCTCATTAGGACTAACGTAGAATACCTCGGCATGAGATCCACTGCCACTTTAAGCTGACCCCGGACATTCTTCAAGCGGCAGGGAACCACTGGCACATAATGTTTGGTAGCGAATAGTTGACGACAAAATGATCCTTTTCCCTACCAAAGTCGCTCATTACCTCCTACTGCTTTAATCTTCAAAATCCTTTTGTGGATCATGTTGTCTACGTCATGGATGGAGATCCTGCAGTCGAGCCTGAGCTTGATACGTTCAGTCTGATCCTTCCTTTGCCATATAGAATTGCTGTCATTCTTGTACTGGGTAGGCGCATCATCTTCTTTCATACACGTGCCACAACTGATACTCGATAGGCGTTTGGGCTTGGGGTGTCAATCTACACTACCTTTCCATTATCAAAATCGTGAGCGGTGGCTGCCGAAGGATGAAGCACACGACACTGATCAAGAAGCTTGGCAGGATGTTCCAGCGCTCGTCAAATACAATACCCGAACTTCATCCAGTATACAGCCTCACCATCAGCGAACGTATAGGCTCGCCGCGACTATCACCCTTCCGTTGGTCGCCTCCATAATTTTCTTCTGGCTCATCACCCATGGCCAACCATCCCTTGTCATATACTGGGAGATCCTACCACAATCATTACTCTTCCTCCTGGCTGTCTTCTTTCTCATCCCCATCCAGCGTCTCTCGCGCGCCGGTCGCTACAGATTCCTCTCGACCTTGAAACGTGTCAGCATTGGCGGCATAGCTGACGCTGACAATGGGAAATTCGGAGACATACTCTTGGCCGATGTCTTGACATCTTATGCGAAGGTCCTGGGGGATCTGTTCGTGTCGGGATGCATGTTCTTTTCACCAGGGGTCTCTTCGACGCAGAAACCTGATCGCAGCTGCGGTGGAGCTTATATGGTGCCATTGATTATCAGCATCCCGAGTATGATACGACTGCGGCAATGCTTGATTGAGTTCGGCAGGGTCAGAAAGAACCCAAGTCCAACATCCGGATGGGGTGGACAACATCTCGCCAACGCACTCAAATATTCCACGGCTTTTCCCGTGATTGTCCTAAGCGCTCTGCAGCGTGGAACAAATCCAAATGATTTTGATATGAGCGAGGCTGGGTTATTTCGTTTGTGGTATGACAAACAGCCCGAGGCCACTGTATGATGCTAAATTGGGTACAGGTTGTTGTTCGTTTTCCTAAACTCATTCTACTCTTTTTACTGGGATGTCGTCAAGGACTGGGACCTCACCCTTTTCGCACCATCCGCTGTACGAAACAACCCGGAGCATCCGTGGGGTTTACGACGACATACACACTTCCATACCAAAGAGTTGTACTATGGCGCTATTGTAATAGATTTGATGCTACGTTGCACATGGAGTTTCAAATTATCACCGCATTTGGACCATTTCAACGACTTGGAGGGAGGTATTTTCGTGATGGAGTTTCTGGAGGTGCTGAGGCGTTGGATGTGGATCTTCTTTCGAGTCGAAACGGAATGGGGTCAGTATTTCAAGGGCGAGTCTGATCATTATCGTTCTTTGCTGATTGTTATATAGTCCGGACAAACAGAGGTCTTCTACCAGACGAGATCCTTCTTGGGGATATCAACGGCGACCTCGAGAGCCCTCTGAGCCCAAGCTTTCCCGAATAACGTTATATGCGTTATGTAGGGTCACTGAAAATAGAGATAATGTCCACTGGGATTGCCGTGGTTCTTGTTCGATCCATAAATTTGTCTTCATCAGGTTCTACCGCCTTTTGATACTCGTCGTCCTTGAAACACTCGATAATCTTCGCATAAGAGGGTGCTTCGAATATGGCAATACCATCGCAGTCCGCGACCGGGTATCCGCTGTCTTTCAGCAACTGCAATGCTTCCTGATTAACGTGTCCCTAGGGGTTCGAGGAATGGTTAGCAGTGTATGCCAACTCGATAGGCATGATGAGAAGCAAGTGAATCGTACCTGCTCATAGTCGAGTAGGTTCTTCTTGACGATGGGAATGGTCGGGAAGATATGAGTGTGCTCCTCACGCCAATAGGTATAGAAATCTTCGTGGCTCATGCTGCTCGGAGAAAGAAGTTGTCAGCATGGCCGTTGCAGGCTTTCATTACGGCGATGGGATATCACGGAGGGCCACTGAAGTATAACTAAGAGTATGGCCTCTGAAAGATCGTCTTGACTTACCCTTTCTTGCGGTAGATGAAGGTAATCAGGCGCACTCGGTCAGGACGGCGAGCTGGCATGATGGGCCAGGAAGAAAGGAGCGCTTATGACTGATATGTGTTGGCGGCAAGGCAGCCAGGTCGGTAGGTACTTAAGAATTACCATTGTCCATGAAAGTTTCCCATGTGCCATCAATGCCCCTCAGCTTCCCCACCGCTAGCGTCATATCCGAGAGCCAAGCTTTTACAACAGTACCTTACATCATGAGCCAAGTGCTTTGCCGGAGCTCGGAAGCAGGGGGGGACACGTTGGTAACAGAATGATCCGGACACTACCTAGGCCAGATAGAAAACCCCACTAGAGTTCTAACCCAGTATCGTGTTCTACAGTGGGGGCGTATGCCACTTAGCACCTGTTACATGACACGAAGGGAAAAACGTTATGATAGGTACATAGTAGGGAATCCTTAGTGGGAGGAGGAATGATCGATGCTGATTATTTTTGGTGCGATTCTCTATCGGGTTTAGTGTTCGAACCATTGTGTCACCGAAGGCCTTTCTGCCTTGGGGTGAGCCCCCTACGTAATTATAACTTCCTAGTACGGAGTAAGAATTTCAATTTCAATATTAGTGAAGCAAGGCGACGTGGTCAATGGCGGCCATCTGGCTCCCCTATCAGCCCAGGGGCAGGCAAGTCGGGACCGGGTAAATTGGGGCAATTGGAGATTTAAGGTTTGGCGATCTGGTGTTTTAGGTGATGATAGAATAGAGTTGTCCGGATGGAGTCCGGATGGATTGTCGTATGCGGGTCAGTCGCTACTCGTTCCATTCCTCCCACGAATCCTCTTTCATCACTGCAACTATTTGTTCGTTCCTATGCATATTCTCCAGTATGCGAGGTGAGGTGAGGTTCAGCATTTGGTGCACATGAGATTGCAATCTCCATGTGGAAATAAATATGCAGGGTCACGGAGACCAGAGGTGTTTCGTCCCCGCATACTCTAAGTTCTACAGAGTACGTATCGATCGGTTACGAAACGACCAGACTTTACCGCGCGCGACGGAAGAGACGCATCTCCTGCCGTTTCAATTACAATCATTTGCTGGAACGATCCGAAACCTGTAAGATTGGGCCAACGCTAGGATAAGGGGGTTGTAACGGAGCGAGGATCATCCGGTATTGGAGGAGATTGGAGGCCGCGCATCGATTGGCGACCAATCTCCCAGTAAAATGGTTTCGCGACTCTCTTACCCTCCTGAATTTGACAAGAAGCACCCTTTCCTTGTCCTGCAACTTCATCCATCCTACACATCTCTTCCCTCCTCTCCGTCTCAGCAGGTTCACTCTTTCATCTGCTCAGACTCCGTCCGCATCATATATTTAATCGGCCTTTATCTGACAAGGCCCGTCGTACCCTCACAGTCTTTTATTCATAACTTGCTTCATATCAGAGAGACTACCACTTACGAGCCCTGAGAGTCGCAATCTCGACATTCTTCACTCACGTCTGACTCCTACGGCTTAGACTCTCAAAGGGTATAACGAACAGTCACCATGCATTCTTATTTTGCCATTGCTGCTCTCTTCGGCGCCGGCGCCATTGCCCATCCCTCCTTTCTGCATCGCCACCCTCACAACAAGCGGGACACATTCGTCACCACTACCAATGGGGACGAGGTCCTCGTGGAGGACTTCAAGGATCCTGTCATGGTTACAGTCACCGCTGGACAGAATCCGTCCAGCCAGCCGGTTGCTCCTCCTCGTGTTGCGGAGAAGCTGGCCGTTCAGGCCCCTCCTCCCGTTCCGCTGGTGGTTGACCCCCCTTCTCCCGCACCTTCATCGACAACGCCTCCGGCAACCTCAAGTCAAACTCCAGAAGCGTCTCCGTCACCGCCACCCGTTGCTGCACCAGCGCCAGTACCTGCAACCTCACAGCCAGAGGACTCCAACACCTTCTGGGCCACATCACCCATGTCGCCCCACGCTGGTGGCTCTGGTGCCAAAGACGTTCTCACTCAGGCCAATTACTGGCGTCAACAATGGAAGGGTCTACCACCATACACATGGTCCTCAACCCTCGCCAAAAATGCATATGACACGGCGATGAACGTAGAGGAAAGAAACGCGACTGATCCCATGGCTCATGCACTGTACGACGGATCAACTGCACAATGTGAAAACGAAGGCCTTGACGCAACCGTTGACTCACAAGGCCTCACCCCGTTCGAACATGCTTATTTGGGCTGGTTATGTGAGGAACCAACTCCCAATCTTCCCTGCTACTGCAAGGATACGTCGAAATATACCATTCCGTGCCCCTCCGAGCGCGACCACTCAGACATCGTGAAATCAAGTCGAAACCAAATTGGTTGCTACTACACAGAGCCTAAGGGTGGTGCTATCTGGGGAGTGTGGACCTGCGATTTCGCCTAAGATCGACCTCATCCCGTTTTGATCAATGGGAGCGACGAGAGAATTCAAGATGGATCAATGACGACCAAGTGTCTATCAGCTTTGGATCAAGTTACATTCTAGTATCAGTCAGTCTTTACCGCAAATTTTAACCATAGCATTCTTGTACATAACAAAGTTAACACCAGAGCATCGAGTATGTTCAAATTACAAACATTCACCCTCGTGTCATTCACAATTTAGCCTACATATAACAGCGCAAGATCAACGATTTAACACCTCTCCTCAATCCCAAAGTGAAGTAAGTCACACCTCACCTCAACCACACACCCCTACCCTCAAACCTCCATCTCCATCTACATCTCCCAAAAAGTCCACAGATCATTCACTCCCTCCACGCACCATCACCATCACCATCACAATGCCAAACCCACAACCCCCACCCCACCGGCCCAAAATGCCCATCATAGCCCACAACATTAGCGCCACCGACTACACAACTCTAACAACACTCCTCGACAAAACACTCACGTACCACTACCCCCTCCCCCAATTCCCTTTCCCCCATTCCCCCCCATCAAAACCTACTAACCCTCCCTCCCCAACGGCAGTCTCCTCACCACCCACCCCCTCACCTCCAAATCCACATCCTCCTCCTCCTCCTCCCACCCCCTCACAATTTCCTCCCACACCACACCCCTCCCCCTCTTCCACATGCACGACTTCACCCTCCGCACCCGCGCCCTCCTCGGCTCCATCCTTGTCGAGAACCTGATAGCGGACGAGGAAGAGGCGTTGGGGGTTTGGAACGATGTTGTGGGGAGGTGTGGGATGGCGGGGTTGGTTGTTGGGGGTGGGGAGGAAGGGGGTAGGGGTGGGAATGGGGGCCGTGGGAAGGTGGAGGATGGGGAGGGGGATTTTGGTAAGGGAAAGGGTGGGGAGGGTAAGAAGGAAGGGATATTCGAT